>Ga0183095_10037_pt1 | contig 621852 bp, 539 predicted proteins | sample BioMet4_FD_130346 | JGI IMG/M metagenome (GOLD analysis project Ga0183095, IMG submission 130346) | Microbial communities from bioreactor (seeded with sewage sludge) at LBNL, California, USA - Biofuel metagenome 4 (v2) (version 3) | ecosystem: Engineered > Bioreactor > Anaerobic > Unclassified ... | reverse complement strand
TTAGCCAGTTTTTTGAGATTCATGGCAGCAAACTTAAGCTTCACCCAGTTTGTTACCTGAGCGAGGCCGCGATATTGTGTATAACGCATAGCGTGTTTTTCCTTAGCGTCGGCAAAGACCCGTTCTATGGTTTCTTTGCGACGCGCATACAGCTCCTGGTATTCCGGTGTGTAACGGGCATCGTCCGCCAGCTCCTCGTAATCCTTCCAAATGTGCCGCTGCACCGTCTTGACACAATCTTTGGCGTGTGTACACAACTGTCGGGTAGGGCAACCGGCGCAGATTTTTGGGTCGCTTTTGTATTCCCGATATCCCTGCCTGTTTGTCGTGGCATAGCGCAGGGGCTGGTATTCCGGGCAGATGATGCAGTCATAGTATTCGTCATAAACATACTTCCACCACTCATGGCCGCCTTTCATGGTCATAGGTCGCTTGTAGGCTGTGGATAGTACGCGAGAATCCTCAAAAACCTTCTTGCAGATATGGGGTGTCTTGTAAGCGGCATCGGCAACAACCGTCTCAATTTCGGGAAAGGATGCGGTCACCTTGTCATATACATCGTCAAAAGCCACGCTGTCATGGACGTTGCCTGCCGTGACCACGGTTTCCAGAATGAAGCCGTTCTTGTCGCAGGCGGTGTGGGCCTCATAGGCGAACTGCCGCTTGTGCTCTCCCTTCACGAACAGGCCGCAGTCCGGGTCTGTTACGCTCTTTATCACCGTACAAGTTTTCTTTTCCTTTTTTCGGCGGGCCAGCTTCTTTCTAGAGGTGTTGTCCCGCTTTTTTTTGCCGGATTTCGGAGGTTCCTCGTCGTCAAACGGCTCCTTGCCGTGCGCTTCCCGATCGGCGTCTACCTCCGCCATCAGTTCCTGCGCATAGCGTTTGGATGCCACCGGAATGACTGCCTTTACCTGTTTCTTTGTGTTGGCGCTGGCTTTGATGTGGGTTCCGTCGATGAATACCGCTTGGGGTGAAAGATAGCCCGCGTTCGCGGTTTCCTCCAGAATCCACGCAAAGATTTGACTGACTGTTTCCTCTGTGAAGCGGTGACGAAAATTGTAGCTCACTGTGGAAAAATGCGGAGTTTCCTCCTGAAGCGTATAGCCCATAAACCAGCGATAGGCAGTGTTTAAATAAACCTCATCCGCTGTTCTGCGCAGAGAGGGCAGACCATACAGGTGCTGGATCAGCACGATCTTCACCAGTACAACCGGGTCTATACTCGGCCGACCGTTGTCCTCACTGTACAGCGGCTCGACCATCTCATACAGCCGTTCCCAGTTTACTGCTGCGTCTATTTTCCGCAGCAGATGATTCTGCGGTACCAGGCTTTCCGTATCCACAATTTCCAACACGCCACGATCTAATTTCCCTCGCTGTAACATTCCTCATCACCCATACCTATTTTACCGTTTTTAAATGAAAAAGCCCAGCTTTCGCTGGACCTTTTTCGACAGACTGAGGGCCGCGTTTTACTGCGGCCGGTGGTTTTTTATGCTATTTATGCTATTGGTATGAATTCTGATTTTGTTTGGGGCCATAAGGGGGTATCAATTCAATCCCCCCCATGGTAAGGCAAATCACCGGTAGTACCCCTTGAGGCGCCCGATCCACCCGCCTAACGCTGCGTGCAGGCAACCTTTCACTCTTCTGCCTTTTGCGCCTCTGCAAAGGCCTGCATGGCCTTGCCGATAAATACGGCGGCACCCTTGCCGTATTTTTCATCGATCTTTTCCTGCAAGGTCGGCCGCGTTAAGTACCACTCGCTTAAAAAGCCCCAATGGTTTTCAGCAAAAATCATCTGCATCCGCTCGTGGTCCTGCCGTGTGCTTGTGTCAATTTCGCGCATCACCGCCTGCGCTTCGGGGCCCGCGGGGTCGCGCGTCAGGTCCGCTACCAGCCTTTGCATCTCCGCTTCGCTTCTTGCAAGGTATTCGTCTTTATTCTGCTTTATTTCTTCAAACCCCTGCATCATCTGCGGCAGGTGGTCGAGGTTTTGCTTGATTGCCTGCGTGTATTTTTCAATACTTCCAAACTCCTTAATTGCGTTGCGCGCGATTGACACTTCTTTGCCGCGCATTTTTTCTACCATTTCATCAAATGCCTGCACACTGCCGTAATACTGGCATATCTGGTCTGCGTGCTCGGTTTTAAATGCTTGCAGCATGGCAAAGTATTCACTTAAGTCAAACTCTTTAAAGCTCATTGTATGGCCGCCTTTCATCTTTTTGTCAATGAGGGCGATCAGCTCGTCCAACCTGTGGCGGCGCAGGCAAAGCAGTTTTTTTTGCCGCTGCAACGTCTGCATTTTGTCGTAGTGCGGGCTGTCGAGAATTTGCTTCATCTCTTTCAGCGGTACTTGCAGTTCTTTAAAAAACAAAATCTGCTGCAAGGTTTCCAGTGCCGCATCATCATACAGCCGGTAGCCCGCCGCCGTGGTCTCGGTAGGGCACAGCAACCCAATCTGGTCATAATAATGCAGCATCCGCACACTCACGCCCGTCAGGTCTGACACCTGTTTGATCGTTCTCATAAACCCATCGCTCCTTTTGACATCCGGCCGGCCCATCCGTCTCCTTTATCTTACACTATGACATAATGTCATGGTCAAGCCCTTTTTCGCTTTTCATAAAAAAACCTGCCCATGCGGCTGCATGAGCAGGTTTTTAAAGGGTTTATGCTTGTTGTTCAAACGAAAAGGTGGGCTCCCCGCCGGCACTTTGCCCCGTAACGGTAAAGGCAAAGCTTTGCAGGTCGGCGCACAGGGTCGCCACCGCACCGGCCTTACTCCATTGCAATTCCAGCATGTGCGGCTTGGGGCAGCTTACGGCCAGCTGTGCGTCAAACCCAAAGGCCTCACACCGGTTGCGAAAGCGCAGCAGCTCCAGCTGGCGGCGTACCACCGGCTGGCACAGCGCTTGCTGGGCCTGCTGCGCCGTGAGGTTGGTGCGGTTGATCTCTTTATGGCCGCCCGGCCCTGCAAGGCGCACGGCCTCGTGGTCGTTTTTGCCGGCAAAGAGGTCTAAGTACCACACCTGCGGCTTGCCGGGCATAAACAGCTGCAACGCACGTGCCAGCAACAATTTGCGGTCATCTTCGCCCAGTGCGCTGTAATAGGTGGCATTCACCTGATAATACATGTTTTTTTGCCCGTGCAGGTTTTTCACATAGCCGCCACGGCTTACCACCGTGTCGATCAGCTTTTGTATCTGCTGTTCGGGCATCATGCCTTTGAGGTCCAGCAGCGGGATGCCGTCGTGGCAGCCCAGCATGTTGACGACGCGGATCTTTTTGTCCACCAGCTCGCTTGCCCACGCGGCAAGCCGTGTGCCGTCGGCATTTTCCAGCGCGTCCAGTATCAGCCCCGGCAAAAAAAAGTCGTAGGTCATGTAGCCTTTTTGGGCAAGCGTCTCGTAGGTTTTTTCAGCATAACTGGCGTGGATCTCCGGCAGCAGTGACAGCTGGTATTTATCCGCCAGCTTTTGCACCCCGGCAAGTAACTCCCACGTGCCGGGCTCGTTGAGGAAGTTGCGCTCCCCCACTTCTTTGGGTGCATAGGCAAAGGCATCCAGCCGTACAATGCGCGCGCCGTACCCCGCAAGGGTGCGCAGCACATCGTCGTAGTACTGCCACACCAAGGGTGAACGGATGTTGAGGTCCATCTGGCCAAGGTACTTGCGGCGTTGCTCTAACACCTCTCGCACCGCGGGGGCATACCGTTCAAACGGGCCAAACTGCACATCGGCGGGGGCAACCCCCTGCTGCAAAGCCTCGTTGACCAGCTGTGCCAACTTTTCAGCCACACCATACTGTACGCCCAGCGCCTGCAATAAGTCTTGCGGGTCAACGGGGTCGTACCGCACCTCTTGATAAAAGGTATTCCAGTAAGGCACTTCTTTGCCGTCCGGCAGGCGCACCATTAAAATGGGCAGCCCCGGCTTGCGAAAGAACATGTGTTCGATCAATTTTGCATCCGGTTGCAGGTAGCCCTGCGGTGTCATGGTGCCGTGGCCCTGCCAAAAGCGGTTCCAGTTGATAAAGAAGTCTTTATACTGGGATTCTTCGCCCTTTTGCAGCAGGTCTTGAAACTGTTTTGACAGCACCGAGCAATGGTTTAAGATGAAATCCAGCTTTAAATCCATGCCAAGGCCGCGCAGGGCGGCAAGGTCCTCTTCGCTGCCCATCAGCTCGTTGATACCGTAATCGATCACCGAAAAACCGCGGTCAAGGTCAGTGTTAAACAGGCTGGGCAGGATGTAAAACGAGGTAAACGCCCCCTGCATGGCTGGCTGCTGCAACAGTTCTACAATGGGGGGCAGGCTGCCGCCCATGCTGTCCGGGTAGGCATTCAGCATTGCGCCGCTGCCCGCACTCCCTTCGTTTTGCCCCATGTTCAGTTCCCTCCCCCGTTTGCCATCTGCCGCCGGTAATCGGCATAGCTCAGCAAGGTGCCGTCCTTTGCCACAATGATGCGAGCCTTTTTTGCCTGCGCTTCCAAAATGCTCTGCTCGACCTCCAGCACCATGGTGGTAAACGGGCTGTCCGTCTTGCCGTCACGCCCACGCAGCCGCCGGTACAACATGGTCTCCTGCGGGGTACTGTTCAGCAAAATGGGGATATCGACCCCTTGGTAATAATCGCTGTTGCCGTGGGTCCACTCAATCACCAGCACGTGGGTATCGGTCATGTCCACCTCTTCGTACCAAAGGTCGGTTACTTCGCGCCCCATGCGCTTGAGCCATATTTTGTCGGCCCCGTTTTTAAAGGCCCCGACAATGTTGGTCAGCTGGTCAAAATCCTGCTCTTGCGGGGTGCCAAGGTACGCCTTTAAGCTGTTGCGCCCTTCGCGCTGGTACACGCCCAGCCACGGCTTTTCGGCCACCAGCGCGGGATCGGCGTCCTTTTCCTGCTGTTGCAGGGTGCGCAGCTCATCGGCCCTGCCCGGGGTGTACTGCCCACTGGTCACAAGGCCGCTGGTGCCACCGCAGCGGAAGATGCGCAGCCGCTCTTCATCATTGCAGTGCGGGATGCGGTGGGGGTAATTATCCCCGGAAAGTGTGTAGCTGCCCACGCCGTTTTGCCGCAGATAAAAAGAGAGCAGCGACGCAATTTCAGACTTACCCACCCCGGAGCCGCCGCACACGGTAAGTACTGCGCGCTGGCAGCGGCTTTGCTGCAACGCCTCGGTCAGTGGGCCAATCAGCTCTGGGAAGATCACATTGGCTTTGTGGATATGTCCTTCATCAATGTTGATTTTATCTCCCGGCATATCCCCATGGGGAATGGACGCGGGAATTTGCGGGGGCTGCCAGCTTTTCAGCGCAGCAAGTTGCCCCAAAACATCGTTTTTCATCGTATCGCTGTACATAAAGAACCTCCTGGTTGTAAACCCGCCCAAGCTTAGGCGGCACTGTCTTTTACAGCGGCTGCGGCGTGCCAGCCCGCTGCCTGTTACTCTGCCCGCTTTGCGGTGATCGGCTCCTCTTTCAAAAAGCCGGGGATGCCAAACCCGCCCACGGTCTCCTCTTCTGCAACCAGTACTTCACTGCCTGCAAACGCAAAATCAAATTTCTTTTCAAAACAGGTCTCTACCCAGCGCACCAGTAACGTAAACGTTTCGGGTGCAGACCAATAGCCACTTAGGCACAGCTTGTCTACCGGCGCCGCGCCTATCTGCACAATATTCAACCTGCGGGTACCATCCAGTGCAATTGCGGCAGTATGGGTGGTACCATCCTGCACAAAGCACAGCTGGCAAGCATCGGTATCAAAGGTAAAGCTGAACTGCCGGATGCCGGTCGAAATTTCGCCGCCGCTCATCATCTGCACAATGGTGTTTTCAAACGACAGGCGGCCACCGGTGATTTCAAACGTCACGCCGGAAATATCCGCTGCCAGCGGGCTAAAGGGTGCAAACACCGGTGCCGCAAGCGACAAATGCTGCATGCGCCGTGCAAGGCGGCTACAGGTGGCGGTGTCTGCGGGCAGCACTGCGTCCGCCGCGCCCAAATCGTCTAAAAACTCCCACACAGTGTCCAGTGTCTTTTGGGCCCAGTGCGCGCCGGTCGCAGTTTCGTTGATCGAAATGATCATGTCTTTGTCCGGTACCACGATCGAAAACTGGCCCATGGCGCCGTCGGCACGGTACACTCCTGCCGGCTGGCACATCCACATCTGGAAGCCATACCCCACAAAGTTGTCTTTCGCTTCGGGGTTGCCCTTTGCCTCACTGGCCGACTCGTTTTGCAGCGAGGTCGCCTTTGCCACATAGTCCGCGGCAAGGATGCGCTCCCCGTTCCACACGCCACCATCGGCATACAATTTCATCAGCCGCAGGTTGTCCTCTGTTGTTGCAAACAGCCCACCGCCGCCAACCTCCATGCCGTCCGGCATCTTCATCCAGCGCAGATTATCGGCGCAAATACCAATTTTGTCAAACAGGCGTGGGGTCAAATACTCCTGCAAGCCCTGCCCTGTCAGCTTGCGCACAATGGCGCCCAGCAGCGTAGAGCCCGTGCTGTTGTACATATAAGTAGTGCCCGGCACATGGTTCACCGGTATTGCAAGAAAATCGCGAATCCAGTCTTTCGACGGGCGGGGCATCGTATCCATGCCACAACCCATGCAAAGCACGTCGCGCACGGTGAGTTTTTGCAGGTTTTCGCTAGGGTTTGCCGGTGCTTCGTCGGGGAAGATATCAATCACCCGGTCCTCTAATTTCAGCAGGCCCTCGGTATAGGCAATGCCCACCGCCGTGGCGGCGTAAGTTTTCGACAGCGACTGCAACCCGTGGCGCAGGCCCGGTGCATACGGTGCCCACCAGCCCTCGGTGCAAATTTTGCCGTGCCGCATGATCATCAGCCCGTGCATTTCGGTAAAACCGCTCTCTAACTGGTCTACAAACCGCTCGATCGCCTTACTGGACAGGCCGACCTCCTCTGGTGTGACGCGTTCAAACTCTGTTCGATTCATGGTCCTGGTCCCCTTTCTGTTCGCTCTGCATTTTTATTTATTTTTTATTTAAATCAACTTTTGTTGGGGCAGCACCTTGCCGCAGCAAACTGCCTTACTGCTATTATACGGGGGGCGGGGGCAGCTTCCTTTTTAAAAAAAGCCCAATTGTTTTAATTTAAAGCACTGCCTGCCCGGCGGGGTTAAAGCCCCTGCTGTGCCAGCCACTCTGCGCACAGCTCGCTCCAGTGCATCAGGTGGGGCAGTTTCATATCCAAATCGTTGTTGCCGTCTGCCAGCGCAAGTCCATGTACCCCTTCGGGGAAGCAGTGCAGCTCAAACGGCACCCCGTTGTCGGTCAGCTCCCACGCAAGCTTCATCGAAAGGCGCGGGTCGTCGCTGTTGGTCTGCCAGATGAAAAACGGCGGAGTGTCTGCCGTGATGTTCTTTTCCGGCGCGAGGTACAGCCTTTCTGCGCGCTCGTCATCCTTGAACGGGTTGTGGAAAAACCCCATCGGGAAAGAGACCTCGGTAAATGCGCCATATGCCACCACTGTCGCGTCGGGCCGGCAGGAGCAGCGCTCCACCGGGTCGGCTGCCTTGGGGTCGCCCGCATCAAAATGGGTGGCGCAGTTGGCCGACAGCATGCCGCCGGCCGAAAAGCCCATCACCGCAACTTTGTCGGTAATGCCAAGCGCGCTGCTGTTTGCGCGCAGCAGCCGGATGGCGCGCTGCATATCGGCCATGGCATCCAGCCGGGTATAGGGCTTTAACCGGTAGGTCAAAATAGCAGTCGCAAAGCCCGCGCGGTTAAAATAGTCGGCTACGTGCATGCCCTCGCAGCCGGTGCGGCTTTCAAACCCACCGCCATGTGCCACCACCACCGTACCCCGTGCAGGCTGCCCCTGCGGTGCCGGGATGAACACGATCGACGGCTGCGGCTGCAATGGGTCGCGGTCATCATAGCCGGGTGCCCCGTCGGGCCAAAGAGGCATCGCCTCAAAACGGGCAAGCTGGGTGTTCCACAATTTTAAATTGCCCTCAATATCAAAACTGCCGTCCGGCTTACGGTGCTTTGAAACATTGCGAATACTTGCCCGCTCTGCCACGACCTGCGTCAGCACTTCCCTGTTTTTTGCATACAGCATTAAGCTCTCCCCTTTTCTGATAATCTGCTTTTTGTTTTATTGTAGCCGACTTTATAGGGTGATCTCTATCAAAGTACCCGACGTAACTTTTGAAAATCTGCACTCTTTTTTACCCTGCACGGCAAAATGGTTCTGCAAAATGTCAACCGGTTGACATTTTGTTTTTGCTGTGTTATGTTGAAGCAAAGAAGAGTGAAATAAAAAGTAAGAGGAATCGTATGGCCACGCTAAAGGAAGTCGCCGACCGTGCGGGTGTCACGGTCACTACCGTTTCGCGCATGCTCAACAAACCCGGCATTGTCAGTGCGCAGACCACCTGCAAAATACAACGCGCCATGCAAGAGCTGGATTACCAGCCCAACGAGCTGGCGCGCTCGCTTTCCAAACAGCAAAGCAACATGATTGGGCTGATCGTGCCCTCTGCCCGCAATTACTTCTTTTGCAAGGTCATCCACGAGGTGGAGCAGGCCACCTGTGAGCTGGGTTACAAGCTGCTTTTGTGCGTGTCAAATCACGAAAAGCAAAAGGAAATCGAATATTTTTCGATGCTCAAAGCCAACAAGGTGGCCGGGGTACTGATTGCCAGCCACACGCAGGACCTTGCAAATAATATTGCAATGGATATGCCGGTCATCTCGATCGACCGCACCCTGTCGCCCGGCATCCCGTCGGTGTGCTCGGACAATGAAAACGGGGGCCACCTTGCCGCCAAACTGCTGGTACAAAAGGGGTGCCGCAACCTTGCGTATTTTAGCGGCAGCATCACCCCCGGTATGGATGCCAACCGCAGGCAGGACGGTTTTGCCAGTGAGCTTGCAAACCACGGCTTGCAGCCGATCGTGCTAGAGCTGGAGGAAGAGCGGTTTGTCTCGATGGAATACGAGGACATCATTGCCGCCTTTTTTGCCCGGCACCCGGCCGTGGACGGGGTATTTACCTCGAACGACATTATTGCCGCACAAATTTTGCGTTACTGCCAAAAAACCGGGCGCCCGGTACCCGGCAGCCTGAAAATTGTGGGGTATGACGATATTGAGCTGGCGCGGCTGACCACCCCCGCCATCACGACCATACGGCAGGACGTGCATGCCATCAGCCGCTTTGCCGTACAAAGCGTTGCCCAGTGCAAAAAGCGGCCCACGCCCCTTGCCACGGTGTTCCCGGTAACGCTGATTGAACGCGAGACCACCTGATTTGCGCGGCCACAACAACACAGTAATCTCCCTGACCCATGGCCCTTGCCACGGGCGGGCAAAAAACAGCAGAGGATGAAACAAGATGGAATTGACTTTCAAAACACAGACCGAACTTTGGCACCCGTTTGGGCGCACCCTTTACGAAGAGACACAGGGTGTGCGCTGGTTTAACTGGACGGCTGCCGGCATTGAAGTGCGTTTTCACGGCGCCAAACTGGCCTGCACCTTACAGGTAGAAGCCGATTATTTCCCCACCGAGGGCGACAGCTTCCCCTGGCTTGCCGTGTTTGTAGATGACGAACCCGGGCCGCGCACCGTGTTTTCGCTGCCGGCCGGCACCACACAGTATACCCTGTTTGAAAGCGGTGTCCCAGCCGAGCATCGGCTGCGGCTGCTCAAACGCTCTGAGGCAAGCAAAGGGCGCGCCGGGATAAAATTGTTTACCACCGACGGCACTTTTTTACCGGTAGAACACCCTCAGCCCGCCTGCCGGCTTGAGTTTATTGGCGATTCCATCACCTGTGGCTTTGGTGACGAGCTGGACGAGCACGGCGAACTCTATTTTTCCACCAAGCTGGAAAACGGGTTTGCCACTTACAGCGCCACGGCGGCAGGGCTATTGAAAGCCGAATACAACAGCATCTGCGTTTCGGGTATCCCCCTTTGCAACTCTTACGACCCCAATTTTAAGCTGTCGCTGCCCGAAGCCCCGGATTTTACCCCCCCGCGCCGCGCCATGGAGGATTATTACGCCTATACCGACCGCTATCATCAGGAGTGCAGCGGGGTGAAAGAGGGCTTTGCCGCGTGGGATTTTGCGTCGTTTGTGCCTGATGCGATTATCATCAACCTTGGCACCAACGATTCGTTTCGGGTGCGGGCATCCGGCCACGACCGCAAAGAAGAACAGCATTTTGAAGACCGGTATGTCGCCTTTTTGCACCAGCTGCGCCGCCTGAACGGCCCTGCCCCGGTGCTTGCCTGCACCCTGGGCTCGATGGATTATTACCTGTACGACAATATTCTGCGCGCAGTGCAGCGCTACCAGCAAGAGACCGGCGACGAGCGCGTTTTTTGCCTGAAATTCGGCGGCATGTTTTTGCCCACCGAGGGTACCGGCGCGCTGGGCCACCCCTCTGTCAAATCACAGCAGCGCATGGGCCGCGAGCTGGCGGCAGCACTGGCTCCTTGGCTAACTAAATAATGCGCACAGCGTTCCCGCAAAGTGAGGTGAACCGCAGTGACCCTGCCGCAATTCAAAATGTTCAAAAAAGACGGGCGACAAAGCTCTATCGTGTTTCGCATCAGCGCCATTATTGCGCTGATCTTGAGCATTATGATCTTTTTTCTGTTTTTAAGCAACCTGTACTCTTACCAGATCGCCACCCGTAATATTGTACAGCAACAAAAAAGCCTGATGTCCCTTGCGATGGAACAGGTCGATGCCGAGTTGAGCGCCGCTTCCACCACGCTCAACGAGATGTCTTTGGACAATTTGGGCAAGCTGAACAGCTACCAGCAGCAGGACAACCTGAAACGGTATGTCGCCTCGGTCAATATGACCAGTGTACTGGAAAACAAGGTGCGCAGCAACGAGGCGCTGGCTTGCCTGTATTTTGCCTACCCCGAAGGCAGTACTTACCTGTTTCGGTACCAAAGCCAAGTTGACTGGTCACAAAAGTTTGCCATTGAAGATTACATTAAAACAAACCCCGCGCTGGTCAACGACGCGGTGGATGGGCATTGGCATTTGTTGCAACTGGGCGGCAGCTATTACCTGATGCAGACCTACACACTGCAACAGATTCGCATCGGGGCTTTTGTCGAGCTGGACCGCTTTGTTTCCATTTTAAAAAACACCTCAAACGCCCGCAACGTGCAGTACCTCATCACCGATGAAAAGGGCATGGTCTTGACCGGCGATGAGCAGGGCATTTGGGGGGACAAGCAAACAAAACCATTCCCCAACGAGACCGAGACAACGGCAAACTACAAGGGCCGTTATACGGTGATCACCGAGCAGTACCCGCGGGTGTCGCTGCGCATCTCCGGCCTTTTGGCAAATGAGGACATCTACTATGGGCTGGAAAAAGCACAATACCTGATTATCGCGCTCAGTGCGCTGGCCGTGGTGGGGGTGGTGCTGTGCACCGCCTACTTAAAGCGGCAGATTGCGGGCCCCGTCACCCGGCTGGCCGAAGCGACAAAGCAAATTGAGGGCGGCAACATCGACTACCAGATCCCGCAGCAACAAGGGGACGCGTCGGAGTTTCGCTCGCTGATCGACTCGTTCAACAACATGACGCAGGAAATCAAGGATTTGAAGATCAGCACCTACGAAGAAAAGTTGGAGCGGCAGAGTGCCGAGCTGAAATACCTGCAAATGCAGATCAGCCCGCATTTTTACCTCAACGCCATCAACACGATCTCCAGCTTATCGATGCGGGGCCAAAACAAAGAAATCCAGCAGTTCGTCGCGGCGCTTTCGGTCTACCTGCGCTACCTGTTTACCAACAACCATCAGCGCACCACGGTAGAAACCGAGATCGACCACGCCGTGGCCTATATTCGCTTGCAGCGCATCCGGTTTCCCGGGCTCATCTTTTATTATGCCGATGTGGAAGAGGATGTGCGCGGGGTACCGGTGCAAAAGCTGCTGATCCAGACCTTTATTGAAAACATTTTTAAGCACGCGTTTGACGGCAAGCAGACCCTGTCGATCTTTTTGCGGGTACAGCACACCCTGCTGGGGGCGGTGCCCTGTGCCAAGGTGACGATAGAGGACACCGGGTGCGGGTTTACCGAGGAGTTTCTTGCCGATTTTCCGCCCCAAAACGGCGAAAAAGTGGGCCTTGCCAACATTGCGCAGACCCTTGTGCTGACCTATGGCCGCGCCGACTTGTTGCGGCTTTCCAACAGCGAACTTGGCGGGGCAAGGGTAGAACTTTGGCTGCCCGAACACCCGGAAAGGAATGATTCAAATGAAGCTTTTGATCGTGGATGACGATATCCCCACCACACAGGCAATCAGCGAAGCGCTGAATTGGAGCGCACTTTCCATTGAAAGTGTTGATATTGCCTATAACGTGGTGAGCGCAAAAGAACTGATGCTGGCCGCCGGGCCGGACATTGTGCTTTGTGACATCGAAATGCCCAAATACTCCGGGCTGGATCTGATCGCCTGGGCCCGGGACCAAAAGCTGGAGGCTGAGTTCATCTTTTTGACTTGCCACGCCGATTTTACCTATGCGACCCGGGCACTGCGATACGAGGCATCCGCCTATCTGATCAAACCGCTCGACATCAAGGCCTTGCGCGCGGAGATCGTGAAAGCCTCTAAAAAAATTGCGTTTCGCGCAGAGCTGAAAAAGCGCACTGACTATGGCGATTTGTGGCTCAACAGCCGTGAGCGGCTTGAAAATGCGCTGTGGCGCGAAATTCTGTTCTCTAATACGGCGGGGCACTCCTCCGCCGGGGCTGATGGGCCCAGCTACATGGATATCGACACCAATGCCGCCTACCGGCTGGTGTTGTGCTCGGTCAACGAATCGCAACTGGCCGAAAACGATTGGAACGGGGCCACCTTTCGCTATGCGCTGGGCAATATGGCAAGCGAATTGCTGTTTGGCCGCCCCAACTTTGCGCGGGTGCTGGATTACACAAAAAACGGTAAATCGTATGTGCTGCTGGTGCTCACCGCCGACAAAGACACAAAAACGGTGCAGGCCGATTGCAACAGCATCGCCACTGCCTGCCACGAATACCTGCGCTGCGATATTGTTTGTTACCTTGACGAGCCCTTGCCACTGGACAAACTTGCCCAACGCCGCGAGGCATGGGAGCTGTTTGACACCGAAAATGTCAGCCGCCACAAACCGGTAGTCGGCCCCGACGTACAGGCCGAAACCGAAAATGTGGCCTGTGTGCTGGACACCGATGCCGCTGAAAAAGCGCTGACCAGTGGGCGCTATGTGGACGCTGTGACCCTGCTGCGCCACGCCGTAAAAAAGCTGGAAGAGGGCAACCTGCTGAATGCGCAAAACCTGCACGTGTTGCGGCAGGACTACATGCAGATGATCTACACCCTGCTGCACCGCGAAAACATCATGGTGCACGAGCTGTTTTCAGATGAAGTGTCAAAAAAACTGTTTCGGGCAAGCGAGTCCTCGGTGTTTGATTTAATGAAATGGGGCAGCTATGTCACCGACAAGACCCTGCACGCCATTGAGGATGCCAAGCAGGCCGAGACGATCGTGGATAAGATCAAGCGCTACATCATTGAACACTGTGACAGCGACATCACGCGCGAAGAAATTGCGCACCACGTTTTTCTTTCGCCCGATTATGTATCCAAAATATTCAAAGCGCAGACCGGCTGCTTTTTAAAAGACTATATCAATGAGCAAAAAATAGAGCGGGCAAAAGAACTATTGTGTAAAGGCAGCATGAATGTCAGCGAAGTTGCCATGGCCGCCGGGTTTGATAATTTTTCTTACTTTTCCACCCTGTTTAAAAAGTGCACCGGGCATTCTCCCAGCCAGTACAAAAAACACTGTACCGGCCCCAAAATGCTGCTCGACACTTCGGCTGTTTAAGTGGCCGCAGGCACTGTTTATTTTTTAGCTCGCAGCAAAATGGCTGTTACCCCGTGCCAGCGCCACACCGTGGCGCGCAAGGCGGGCGCCATATAAAGCAAAACACCGCTGCGGGCATGCATTTTGCATGCCCACTTTTTATGTGCGCGTTACTGCCCCCATAAAAACAGAATAAACGCAATGCCGCCGGCAGCTGTTTTTACCAGTTGCCGGCGGCATTGCTATTTTTTGTGTAGGTGTAGGCTAATTGAATGGTGCTGCATCAGTTTGGCCCCGCCTCTTTGCTGTTTTTCGGCAAAAAGGTGGCTGCTGCAATCACCGCGAGTGCCCCAATGGCAACTGTCCACCAGTTTGCAACGGCAAAGCCCTGCAACCCAGAGGTCAATACAAAAATCACCACTGCCAAAAGTGCCGCACCGGCTGCCAAACCCTGCTTTTTGCGGCTGCGCTTTTGCAGCACGCATAGCACTGCCGCCGTGACGGCGGCAAACGCCAATAACAGGCTAAGCAAAACAAAGGGCTTTGCAGGTTGCCCCGCCATACTGCCACCGGCTGCACTTGTTACAGCATCAAAACCGCTGGCGGCCTGCGCGATACTATCGGCTATGGCCTGCGCAGAGTTTGCGTCTTTGAGGCTGGTTACTGCCTTTGTGTAAATTTGGTCTATTTTATCCAGCGCCTCTTTGCGCTCTTTGTCCGGCAAAGATTCCGGCAGTGCGTCAATTGCCTGCTGCCGTGCATCGGCAATCTTTTGCAGCCCCAAATCTTTTTCTTTATTTAAATCTTTGGCGTCGTCGTTCTTGCCGGTACTGTTGGATGAACTGCCGCCGGTTGAATTTTTACTGCTGCTGGAACTGCTGGTGCCGGAGGGCTTTTTATCTTTCACTTTAGTGCTGCCACTGCTTGAACTGGGGCCGGAGCTACTGCCTCCACCCGTGCCGCCCCCATTGCTGGAGTTGCCGGAAGAACTGCCGGAACTGCCGCCGTTATTCGGGTCGCTGTCATCACTGCTATTTGCCACCCAAGTTGCCGTTACCGTGACGTTTTTGCCCGGCATCATAAAGGTAGTCGTAGCATTGTGTGTGTTTGCAAAATCCACACCGTCGCTGCTTGCCCACCCTGCAAACGTAAACCCTGTTTTTGCCCCGGCCGCAACTGTCACGCTGGTACCTGCCTCGTACAAGCCAGTGCCAGTGCTGGCGCCAGCCTCGCTTCCCACTACGGTCGCAGTGTATTGTTGCGGTTTAGTGTAAGCCACCGCATAGGTAGAAAACACGTCTGCGTCAAACGACAGCGTTTGCAGTACCGCATCGTACTCCGGTGTGATCGTACGCACATCGGTGACCCCGTTTTCTGTGTGCGAGCGCAGAATCTGGTACCCGGCTTTACCCTGCAATTCCAGCGGCAAATCCAGCACAATGCGCAGGGCCTGATTTGATGTTGGCTGAATGGTTTGCGTGCCATCATTCAGCACACTGCCATTGATGGTTTTCACCAGTTTGGCATCAAGGTAAAGGCCCACCTTCTGGTGGTCGCCCAGTGCAACAGCAATACTGCTTTTGTCTGCCGGGTCATCCTGCTGCTGCACGACCAGCTTAATTTCCACTGTTGCGCCCGGCTGCCGGGCAATGGTGTTATCGGTACTGGTAAACATGGCTTCCAGATTTTCTACTGCCGCCGAGGGGGTTTTGCTGCCCTGTACCACTACTTTCGTGACTTTCGCACCGCTGGCCATCACCAGATTTTCTGTTGCACTGGCCGCTTTGACCGTGATCTGCCGTGTGACGGTAGAGCTGCCCTTTTGCGCGACAAGGCTGTAGCTGCCATAAGGGATATTTTGAAACTCAAACATCCCGTCGCTGCCAGTCGTGAGCGCGGGGCCAAACTGAATGCCATCCGTGCCGTTTTTCATCAGTCTGACAGTGGCATCCTTTACTTTTTTGCCATTGTCGTCCTCTATGACATTGCCGTTCACATCGCCGTTGTTCCCCTTTGCCTTGGTAACAACCAGCTTTGCCGCCACAGTAGAAACGCTGATTGCATTGCCGGAGCTGACAACGCAGTAATAGTAACTTTGCCCCTCGGGCTGTTGGCCCAAGGTCAGTGTCTCTTCGGTTTTACCCTCCAGCTTGGCCCCGCTGCCCGCCGCGCCGGTGGTGCTTTGATACCACTGGTACGTGACAGCCGCCTTAGTCGCCGATGCTTTTACCGTAAAGTTTGCGGCCATCCCGGTCGTGATGGTGGCATCCTGAGGCTGCTGTGTAATGGTAATCCTGTTTTCTGCCGGCACCTCAATATCACTGGGCGGTGTTGGGGTGATCTTGCCATCTTCAATTACAATTTTTTTGTCCACTTCACCGCCACCGGGCAGCTGCACCGTAACAGTATAAAGCCCATCCGGCAAGTTTTCAAATTTGTAGTGCCCATCTGTCTTTGTTGTTTGCGGGTTTTGGCTGGTGCCTGCCGATGGGGCAAGCGTCACAACCGCGTTTTCAACTTTTTGCCCACCTGCATCTAAAACATCGCCCTCCACTGTGATCAGGTTATTCACCGGCGTGTTGCGCACGGTCAGCCTTGCCGTGGTCGACGTCACCATATCTGCGCCAGCTGCCTGCATGACACAGTAATAATAAGTAACCCCTTTGGCAGTGGTTGGTGCACGGTAAACTGCCTCAACTGCACCTTCAACTGCCTTGCCGCCCTTATTGCTGTTTGCCTTATTGCTGTACCACTGGTACAACACCGTTCCCCCATTGGAGGCCCCTGCGCCCACGGCAAACTGCGCCGTATCGTTCAGCGCCACCGTGACACTTTCGGGCTGTTTTGTAATGCTGATGGTCGGCTTTTCGGGAGGTATGACCGGGATATCCGGCACCACTGTCGGCACTGTGATGGGCTGCACTTCAACTTTTTCGCCGCCCGGCAGTTTTATTTGCAGCTGATACGTGCCATCCGGCACCTCTTCAAAGCGGTATTTGCCGTTTGCCAATGTCGTTTGCGGGTTTTGGCTGGTGGTGAAGCCGGTTTTTACAGGGCTGTCCAAATTGATCAGCGTGACCTCTGCCCCTTTTATGGGCTGCTTGTCCTTTGTTTGCACCGTACCCTGAATGACCCCATAAGTGAATACCGTTACCCGCGCTGCCCGCGTTGTCACTGCATTCAGACTGCCCGCTGAAACAGTACAGTAATAATAGTAAGTCCCTTTTTCGGATGTTGCCGGGCTGTAGGCCTTATCGGTCGCACCTAAAATGGCAAAACCGCCCTGATTATCGTTTTTCACAGTTTTGTACCACTGGTAAGTAAGTGGTGTGTTATCGGTGGTCACCGCCGCCACCGACAGGCTTGCCGCCGTGCCATTTTTGACAGTGACGTCCTGCGGCTGGCCGCTTATCTGAATTTGCGCACTATCCGGCACCACAATGTCGACCGGCTTTTCGGGGTTCTGCTTCGGGAAATCCAGCGGCCCGCAATTGACCACACCACCGCTGTTTGGCAACGTAATGACCAGCGTATATTTGCCGTCCGGCACCAGCTCAAACCGGTAAGCGCCGTCTGCGCCGGTCGTCTGCGCGTTTTGGCTACTGGTCATGGCGGTGCTGCCATACGGCCAGGTATCACCGGCATACACCAGTTCTACCTTTGCGTTTTCAACCAGTTTTCCTTTATTGAGGACAGTGCCTTCAATGGTGTTCACCCCCACCACTTTCAGGCTTGCCACGCGGGAGATTGCCTGTAAGGGCACCCCGTCACTGCTGTAAGCAAGAGCGTAAAGCTGATACGTACCCCTGTCCGGGAGATTGCCATTGCTCTGATTGATGGTCATTTGGCTGCCGCTGCCTTCCATCTTGACATCCGGGTTTTGGCCAGAAGGGGTTGCATCTTTGAGCCACCACCACTCATACGCGACACTGTCGGCAAGGGCTGGTGTGCGCTGGCCCTGCACCGTAAACGTTGCGCTTTGCCCTGCAATACCTCTGATGATATAAGTGTCCTGCGGCTGTGTAGTAATGGCAAGGCGCGGCTTCGGTTTTGTGATCTTGATATTGCCGTAATCACCCGTAACGTTAGCCATTACGCTGCTGCCGTCTGTAAAGGCTGCCGTCACTGTAAAATAATCCTGTGGCACAACGCCAAAGCTGAATTCACCCTGCTCATCCGTCACCACGCCGGTAGTGCCATAGGTAGGGGAAAGAGTCACTGTGGCACCAGAGACCGGTGTTTCGGTGCTCTCTTCTACCACCGTGCCCTTTAGCGTGACCATCTTTGTCCATTTAGCATAAACCGTCATGCTGTCAGTCACCGGTGTGTTGCTGGTAAAGGCCTGCCCGCCGCCGTTTTTCTGCGTATACCAACCATCAAAGCGGCAGTTTTCTTTTTGCGGGTTATTGGGCAACTGGATCGTCAGGCCCTCTTCGATACCGCTGATTGCAGGCACCGCACTGCCGCCGTCGCTTTGAAAAGTAACAGTGCAAACTTTGGGGGCAAGTGCCACCGTTACCGCTGCACGGGCCACCTTGCTGCTGTCGACAGTTGAGGTTGCTATTACAATAAAGGCCTCTGCACTCTCCCTGCCCCCCACTGTCAAAAGACCGCTGGTACTGATGCTGCTGTTAGTAGCCCCCTCTAGGCTCCATGTGAAAGTCTGGTCTGTTATGCCTTGTGCCACTGCGGTAAATTGCTGTGTTTTGGTCTTTTTTACCGTGGTGGCCGCCGGGCTAATACTGACCGACGTGACTGGCGAAGAGATGGTCAGTATCAGCTGTTTTGTATCACTGCCACTGGCGTTCGTTGCTTTTACCGTAAAGGTAAAAACACCACTTGCCGCAGGGGTACCCGAAATTTTACCGTCTGCCGCAAGGGTAAGCCCTGCTGGCAGCGCACCCGTGGCAATGCTCCATGTGGGCACCGGGTAACCGGTTGCAGTAAGGGTTTCGGCAAAGGGGTCGCCCACCTCGCCGGCACTTAAGCTTTCGGTGGTAATTTTGGGTGCCGCGGGGGTGCGTGCCTGCACGGTAAACGCCAATGCAACCGAGCCGTAGGTGTAGCTGCCGCTTTGAATGGCAACGCTGGTATTGTACTTGCCCGCCGCCAGCCCTGTTTTGGGCACCACGGTAAAGGTTGCACTTTCGCCATTTGCCAGCGTAGTCTTTGTTATTGTGCCAATAATATAGCTTTCACTCGCCGGCTGCGCAAGGGTAACACTGTCGGTACCGTTGTTGGTAACGGTCACTGTTTTTGCTTCCAGCGCTTCATAACCGTCCAATACCGAGCCAAAATCAAGGCTTGCCGCGCCGGCCGGCAGCTGTACTGAAAGTACCGTTTCTACCGTAATGGACAGTTCCTTGGTATCACTGCCGCTGCCGTTTCGCGCCAGCACGGTGAAGGTGGATTTTCCCGCCATGATGGGTGTACCTGAAATTTTACCATCCGCCCCCAGTGTCAGCCCAGCAGGCAGGGTACCACTTTTCAGGCTCCATGTGGGGCTGGGGTAACCGCTTGCAACAAGGGTTTGCGCATAAGCCGCGCCAACCTTGCCGTTTGGCAGGCTTGTTGTGGTAATGGTGGGTGCTACCGGGTCTTTTTTGCCCAACTGCAAAACATTATTTTCATCGTTAAAAACTTGATAATTACTGGAATCGCTAAAAAAATAACTGCTGTAATCGTCGTCGTTCTGGCCGGTAACACTAAACGTTCCCCCATCAAACATGTTTTCTCTTGTCCTCACGCCAAATGCGGCACCCTTGGTGAGAGGCACCTCTTTGCTGATGGTCATGAGGTCGCTGTAGTTGGCAAAGAAAATATTGCTGGCACTGAGCGTTTGGCTGTAATGGGATCCCTTCTGCGTATTATCTGCTATCTTTGCGCTGCCTCCCACAATCAGGGTCGAGCCGATAACATATACCGCGCCGCCCTGCTCCTCAAAAGTTGCACCGACGACCTTGTTGCCGGTGATGCTGCCGCCCAGCATCTTAAAGATACTGCCACTGTAGACACAAACGCCGCTGCCTGCATATTGGGTGCTGTTACCGCTGATGCTGCCGCCCTGCATCACCGCAGTACCATTTTTGACGTAAAGGCCACCCCCGCCGGCAGCCGTGTTACCGCTGATGCTGCCACCCGTCATCGTAAAGCTGCCGCCGTCTATAAAGATAGCGCCGCCAAGGCTGCCAATGTTCTGAATGATTCTGCCGCCATTCATCATCATTTTCGCGCTGCCAACTACAATGGCACCAGCCGTGTTATTTCCTTTTAAAGTGCCATCTCCCCCGGTGATAGCGCCCTGCTTTTCCACATCTGTTGTACTGCTGTCTGTCAGCGTAAAGGTCCCACCCTGCAACCAAATAATGCTGCCACACTTTCCTTTTGCATCAAGGGTTTTTCCGTTAAGATCAAAAATTGTCGTTTTGTTATTGTTAAACCATATCCCACTTGTTATATCGATATCCATCAGCAGCTGAATATAAGCGGTACCACTGGTCAACTCATTTGCGTATTTCATCGCGTCGGCAAGTGACCCTTGTGTCCAGCTTTCTGGTACAGCGCCGTTTTCACCGGCGAGCCCCCACTGTGCCTCAGGGGGCACATCTGCCGGTTTTACTTTAATCGAAAATATCTTAACGTCCATACCGCTGCTGTTGACTGCCTTCACCGTAAAACCTGCTTCATCCGCGGTGGTCGGTTTGCCGGTAATTTTACCATCTTCCGTCAGTTTCAGCCCTGCGGGCAGCGCGCCGTTTGTCAAAACAATGGTCGGTGTGGGCGAACCTGTTGCGGCGATAACATCTTCATAGTTATCGCCCACTTTTGCTTCTTTTAAGCTTGTGGTGGTTATTTTTGGGGCCACTGCCGGTGGCATTTTCACCATCATGACCACCACCGCGTATTTTGTGCTGTCTGTAGTGGACAGCGCTTTTACTGCGTAATAGGTCCCACCGATCGCAGTATCTTTAAACGCAACTTTACCGGTTTCATCAATACTTGCATTCTCATCGCCGTTTACAATCGACCACTTGACCTCCGTGGTTGATTTGCCACCCACTGTTGCTGCAAATTGCTGGGTGCCACCTGCTTCAATTGTCGCAGTTGCAGGCGTTACTGCTACACCCATTTCAATACCTTCGCTGCTGTTATTGGGGTCAAAAGAAGATGAATACCCATAAATATGGCCGATTAGGCTGTAGTAGATGTTTTGCCCAATACTGCTGCCCACATCCCCGGTGGCATCTTTCGTCAACCCCTTGGGGGAGGTGCAGTTTGTTACCCTTCCCGCAGCATCTTGACCTACTACGCCACCAATATTATTCACCCTTTGGCCCGCCATCACGATACCACTGACCGCACCACCGTTTTGACAGTTGTCAAGCATACCGCCATCGTTAAAGCCCACGATACCGCCAATAAGTTGCTGGCCGCTGATGGGGCCTGTGTTTTGGCAGTTGCTGATATTGCAGCTATAAGCGTTACTGCCGGCAATACCACCAACAATAGACGTGAATTCGCTGTCCTGCATCATGACCGCGCCACTGTTTTGGCAGCCTTGTATGGTACCGCTGTTTTGTCCGATTATCCCGCCTAAGCTTGATTTGCCCAGCACCGCACCACTATTTTGGCAATTTTGTACTTCAGATTTACTGTCGCTGGCACCTGCAATGCCACCCGTATAATCAGCTGTGCCAATGATCTTGCCGGTATTTTTGCAATCGAGGATCTGTGAAGAATTTTGCCCGACAATTCCGCCGACACTGATATGGCCCACTACAATACCTGTGTTTTGGCAATTTTGCACCGTACCTTTGTTGACGCCCACCACACCGCCAACAGAGGCAGGTTCAGTTGCCTGTGAAAAAAGCCCCTCCACATAGCTGTCTGCAACCGTAAGGTTTTTGATTATTCCACTATTATATCCAAATAACCCCACGCCGGCATACGCATCTCCATCAGGCTGGGTTTTACTTACAGCACTGCTAAAATATACGCCGCTGATCGTTTTGCCGTTTCCATCAAAGGTACCTTTGAATATTTTTTCTGTTGCGCTCGGGTTTTTCCACCCGGCACCAATGGGGTTCCAGCTATTGGCCGGGGCACTCGTGCTCCAACTTTGATAGTTTGCGGTATCGTTCAATTTGATATCTGCGGTCAACTGATAACATGCCTGTTTCAGCGTCTCAAAAGTTTGGGCACTTTGCCCTTCTACTACAACGCGGTCTGCACGAAAATTAGAACCGTAAGTTGCCCCTTCGCCACCGGTGCCATTGCTCCATTTGCAATCACCAATGATATCCGCCAGCAAAGCCAGTTGCTCTGCTGTGGCAACTTGGTATGGGGCCGATGACGTGCCGCTGCCACCCGCAAAATACAGAGCGCTGGTGCCGTTCCACACTTTACCGGTGACCGGCAGTTCAGACCACTGTGCAGTAAGGCCTGTCACACTGCCGGGCACACTGTCGCCCGCCGCGTAAGGTTTGTTGTCGCTGCCTTTCCAGTAAAAGCCGGTACCGGTGTTGCCTGCTGGCCGGGTAAGCCCCTGCCCACTTGGCGCCTTGAACGCGCTGCCCGCGCAAACGACCGTTGCCGTACTGGCACCGTTTAACGCGCCGCCGTTAAAATCAAGCGCGACGGCTTTTAACCCCTCTTTGCCCAATGCGGCGGCGTTCAGCACCTCTAATGCAGGGCGATAACCAAAAAAGTCCGCATTATTATTGCTGTTGATATCCGACCAATCATCGGCTTTGTTATTGCCGCGTGCCACACAGCGCGGGGCGTTATTCGTGAGATAATAATCCTGCGCATAAGAAAATACGCCGTTCCAGTTTTTGATGGGGTCGGTCAGCACCGCTTTATTTAAAATGGTATCCCATTCATTGGTGGTTGGGTAAACGTAACCATTGATCCAGGTGCTGCCGCCGCTCAGCGAGCGCAGGCTATAATTTGTGTCAAACGTTTTGCCGCCAATTAAGTTGTATGCGTTCAGCAAATACCATGGCACCGCAATGCCCACATTGTAATCCGCCACAAAAAGGCTGCGCGGGGTAGAAGTGCCGTTGTCGGCACCGCTATAACAATTCACCGTGCCGACATAAGTAAAGGGCACATAGTGCAGTGTCGTATCGGGCAAGGCGGTATTGATGGTGCCTATGACATCGGACACCCCATTTTTAATGGTGCCCGTATCCTGCGACAAATCAAAGTAAAAGGTTTGCCCAAGTGTCAGCGAAAACTGCTCTGGCACAGTGTCTTCTGGGGCCATCTGAGCACCCGCAAGCCCCATGCTGCTTACACTTGTGTCTTGCTGGGGAGGCGTACTTTCGGGTGTGCTGTTTTGCGCAGCCGGCAAAGAGGTGTCCCCGCCTGCCTGCATCTCTGCTGGGGCCTCTGCCGGGGCTTTTGCCGGGGCCTCTGTCGGGGCTGGTGTCTCAACCGGTGCGCTTGTGTCGCCCTGCTCAGCCCCGTCGCTATCGCTGCTGCTATCCTGCTGTGTTTGGGCCGCTACCTGTACGGTGCCCGCTTCGGGCAGTGTGCTGCTATCTACGGCAAGCGCAGAGATGGGGATGCTGCTAAAAACCATGCAAACCACAAGCAACATGCTAAAAATTCGCTTTTTCATTGTGTTTTCCCTTTCACACTGTTTTACTGGTTTTTTTAAAGCGGTGAACCTTTGCCGTGCACAGCGTTGGCGCCCCCTAAGGAAGTACCCTGCTGTGGTAGACCCACCGCTTTTTTATTTCTGTGCAGCAGCTCTTTACACCCCTTTGCCTAACAGTATCCAGCTGTTGCAATTCTCTCACGATAAAAAATAACACTATCAAAACAAAAAGTGAGACATTGCACTTAAAAGGCACGTTTTTGCACATAAAATCCCACATTAATTTATAATTTGTGTTTGATGTTAGCCTATGTGACCTTTGCAACCCTTGTTTACAGAATTTCATGGGCATCCGCGTGGCTGTGACCGGGGGTACGCAAAATCAAAAGCTTGCAGCGGCAGAACAAAAGCATCCCCCTTGCGGCTGCGCTAAGATAAAGGTAGAAGAAAGGAGTGGTTATTTGTATGACCGAACACACATTGCAACAGGGTTATGCCCATGTGCATGAGGGCCTGCTGAAAGGCACGGTGGAAGATGGCCTGCGGGTATTTCGCGGGGTACCTTATGCCGCCCCCCCTATTGGCGAGCGCCGCTGGCGCGCACCGGCAAAACCCGCGCGCTGGTTTGGGGTACGCAGTGCCGACCGCCTGACCGGCGGCGCGCTGCAGGCTGACGGCCGTGCCAACTGGCCCACCGAGGATTTTGAGCTGGCCGCCAAAATGGACAGCGAGGACTGCTTGTACCTAAACATCTGGACACCGGCGAAAACCGGGCAGGAAAAACTGCCGGTCATGGTGTGGATCCATGGTGGCGGCATGGTAGCCGGTACCGGTATGGCCCCATTTTTTGAGGGCGAACAACTGGCAAAGCAGGGGTTTTTGGTCGTCACCATCAACTACCGGCTGGGCCTGATGGGCTTTTTTTGCCACCCGCAGCTCTCTAGTGAAACTGCACAGGGCACCAGTGGCAACTATGCATTGCTGGATATGCGCGAAGCTTTGCTGTGGTTGCGCGAAAATGTATCGACCTTTGGCGGCGACCCCGACAAAATCACCGTGGCCGGGCAATCCGGCGGGTCGGTGGGCACGTCCTGCATGCTGATGTCCCCGCTGACGACCGGTTTGTGCCGCAGCGTGATTTTAGAGAGCGGCTGCCCGCTGCTGGGCGGCATGATGGACCCGAAACCGCTGTCTGAAATGGAGACCGAGGGCCTTGCTTTCGCAGAAAAACTGGGCGGTAAGACGCTGCAAGAACTGCGCGAGATGGACGGCTGTGATTTGATTGAAGCCTCTTTGACCTACCACTATACCCCGAATTACTGTGTGGACGGCTATGTATTGCCCGATGCCCCAAAACGGCTGCTTGCAGAGGGCAAATTTAACCCGATAAATATTCTGGTCGGGTCCACCAGTGAAGAGTTTGGCTCGTTTGGCTTCTTTAATGACGTGCATGTCACCCCGCAGCAGTTTGAAGATTATGTGCACAGCCTTTACCCCGCGGCGCTGGCCGAAAAAATGATCCGGCATTACCCGCACAGCGAGCCGGTTTCTGCTTTCCGCTCGGTGCTGAACATCTTGGGCGATTTGATGTTCTTATCCCCCGCCCGCCTTGGCGAAGTATGTGCAAAGCAGGGCCAAACCTGCTATGTGTATTACAAGACGCGGCCAGATTCCGGCAGCCGCGGCGAGCGGCTGGGCTCTACCCATTCTTCTGAACTGCCGTACGTGTTTGGCCGCCCCGGCAAATGCATCATCAACCCGGACGGCATGAGCGAAGCCGACGAGGCCTTTGGCAAAGAGCTAATGGCGTACTGGGTGCAGTTCATCAAAACCGGCAGCATGGAGGCAGCCCCCACAGCGATTGCATGGCCAAAGTGCAGCGGATTTTTAGATTATCTTGACCTCGGTACCCAAATTCACCTGCCGAGCGAAGAGGAAAAAGACCTGCTGCGCCACTTTGATACCATGTTGCGCGAAAATGGTGAGACCGGCACCCACCGGTACACCGATACCACCGCGCTGGGCCGCACGGATCTGTTCCGCCCCATGTAATTTTTTATCTACCTCCGTAACGCAAAAAGCCGCCTTTTGGCGGCTTTTTGCTGTTGTTTTGGCCCTAACAAAAAAGACATGCAGGGCACCCCTGCATGTCTTTTTAAACTTCATACTCTGTTTCAGGCTGTCTTTTGTTGCAGCTCACTTTGGGTACCGTGCAGCTCTTTAATCCACTTGCCGGTAAACAGCCGCACCGTGCACCAGACGGATTTGATGATGAGGTCAATGTTGAGGCAAAAGTAAATGGCAAAAGGCGAAAGGTGCCATACAAGGCCGGCAAGTGACCCCAGCGGAATGCTGCCGATCCACAAAAAAAGCACATCGGCCACCATCATATAACGGGTGTCGCCGCCCCCGCGCAGCACCCCTTTGGTCAGCACGCTGGACGTGGTGCGAAACACCACGACTAAACTAACTGAATCCATTAAGGCTGCCGCAATTTGTTTCGTTTCGGGCTGCACCGCATAAAGGCCCAAAATATTGGGCTTCAGCAGTTGGATCAGCCCGGCAGCCAGCACCCCAAGCACCGCACCAATCACAAGGAAGGTCGTGCCCTGCACCTGTGCCGTTGCCCTGTCCCCCTTGCCCAGCGTATTGCCAATGATGATGCTGGCGGAATTGGCAAGGGCCAAAGTAAAGAACGTGCTGATCTGCACCGTGACGTTGGTAATGGCATTTGCCGCCACAAAATTCGTGCCGATCTTCATCATAATGACTGCCACAAAGTTTGCGCCGAGGGCCAGCATGAGGTCGCTGACGATGACCGGCGCACTATACTTCAAATATGGCTGCCAGATATCCCCGCAATGTGCAAACAAGTCTTTGAGGCGAAACCCGATCTGCCTGTCTTTTACCAGCAGATACAAAAGGATGATCGTGCACTCCACAATGCGCGCAATCAGTGTGCCAATGGCGGCACCGCGTATTTCCAGCCTTGGGGCGCCCAGCTTGCCAAACATAAAAACCCAGTTGAAAAAGATGTTCAGCAAAAAAGAGCTTGCCGACGCCACAAGCGGCACATTGTATCTACCCACCGTGCGCAGCACGATCGCCGCCGTCATCGAAACACTTTGCAGCAAAAAGGTCCAGCTTAAAAACGAGTAATATGCTTCACCATAGCCCACAATCGCGCTATCCGTGGTATAAAGCCGCAGCACGGCACCGGGTGCCAAACACATGAGCAGGGTAAACCCCAATGCCGCCACCAGTGCAATGCGCAGCATAATGGCAACCACCTTGCGAATGGCCGCGCGGTTTTTGCTGCCCCAAAAGCGGGCGGTCATCACCGCGGCACCGCCGCCAAGGCCCATGCAGAAAATTTGAAAAATGCTGTAAAACTGGTTGGAAATACTGGCAGCAGAAAGCTGTTGTTCCCCAAAGCTGCCCAGCATCACCGTATCGGTCGCGTTGACCCCCATCGTGATCAGGCTTTGCGCCACGATGGGCAGCGAGATCACCAGAATGTTGCGATAAAACGCTTTGTCCCCTTTAACGAGAAGCTGCACCGGCGCCGACCTCGCTCTTCTGATCCAGCCAAATCATTGCTTTTTCAATGTATTCATCCCAAAACTTCCAGTTGTGGATGCCGGGGGAGACAAAGAACTCGTGCGCATACCCAATAGAATCAAGGTAGGCACTGAAGCTGCGGTTGGGCTCGATCAAAAAGTCCTCACTGCCACAGGCCATAAACACCTCTGGCGCGGGGCCTTTGCCGTTGCCCTCTTTCGCGGCCTTTGCCAGCGCTTTGGGGTCACGGTCGCTGCCGGGCACCTGCTCGGCCGGGCCAAACACGTGCTCATAATAAGCGGCACTTGCCATCGGGTTGTCTTTTTTCATTTCGCCTTTGCCAATCTGGTCGGTGATCAGTGCAGAGGAAAGCGCGATCACATTGCCAAACAGGTCGCTGTTTTTCAGCCCGCAGCGCAGTGCGCCATACCCACCCATCGACAGGCCGCCAATGGTCGTGTCCTCGCGCCGGTGAGAAAGCGGAAACAGCTTGCGCCCAATTTCCAGTGTCTCTTGGCAGACCAGCTTTTCATACAGCGCGTCGCGCGCGGTGTCATCAATGTAAAAGCTGTTTTCCGCACAGGGAAACAGCACCGCCACATTGTGCATCAGCGCAAGCTCATCAATGCGGCTGCCGCGCAGCCAGTCGGTGTCACAGCCGGAAAACCCGTGCAACAACACCAGTGTGCGAAACGGTTTTGATTTATCCGGCATCGGCATACCCGGTGCCAGGCTGAACTCTTCCACCGGCACCAGCGCGGACATATGGGTCTGCCGGCGCAGTGCATTCGAAAAATAGGTCATGTTCAGAATTGCCAAATGGATTACCCCCTTCTGCCCGCTGTTCTTAAAAACAGGGGTCACACATACCAAAATGGTTCTTTTGCGTTTAAAAAGGACACCGGCACCTCCGGCACCAGCGGTGCCAGCCAGGTTGCCATATGTTTCATGCCCCACTCCTCGGTGCGCTCGTGGCCAATGATGATCAACGCGCGGTGCCTGCCCAGCTGGCTTGCATCGTTAACATAGGCACAAAGTGTCCATTCGGTAATTTCACCGCACACCAGCACGTCAAGGTTTTTGGCACGCATCACCTTCATCGGCATGGCCTCATCACCAAAGCCAAGGCTGCCGCCGCCCACCAGTACCCCCACGCGGGTACATTCCATCTGCCCATCACCGATCACCTGCACCGCATTCATTTGCAGTTTTTGCTTTAAAAAGGCGGCAAGGTCGCACAGCTTGGTGCTGGGCAGCACATAATAGTCGCTGAACGATTCTTCAAAATCCATGGGTCCATTTGGCCTCATAGCCGGGGGCGGGGCTGCGGGCTGGCGATACTGCTGCCAGCCAAGCTCGGCAAGCAGCCCCTCATAAATGGCGTCCGGCTGCATCCGATGCATCCCGTCGTGGTAGCGCCACACAACAAAATTGCCCTGTTGCAGCAGTTTTTGTTTTTCAAGATAAACGGGGTCCTGCTGCAACCAGTCGGTGGCATCCAGCCCGGTAAAATAGGTGGGCTCGTGGGTGATAATCATGTTGGCTCCCCGCGCACGGGCCGCGCGCAACACTTCTACCGTTGCCATAAAGGTCGTGACAACGCCGGTCACCGCAGTGTCCGGCCCGCCGAATTTGTACCCGTCACAGGTTTGCGGCGGCAGGTCTTGCACGTTGGCATACGCGGTAATGGCATCCACGATTTGTTGTGCTTTCATCACTTACCCCTTTACCGCACCGATGACAACGCCCTTGATCAGGTATTTCTGCAAAAACGGGAAAATAATCAAAATAGGCATGATACCAATCACGGCGAGTGCCATGCGGATGCCGTTGCTGGGCAGCGCAATAATAGAGTTGCCCAAAAGGCCTGCATTTTGCCCGGACGACAAGAACTGGATGTTGTTCATCATGCGGATCAACAGGTTTTGAATACCGTAGAGTTTCGGGGATTCAATGTAGTACAGCGCATTGATCCAGTCGTTCCAGTACGCAAGGCCGGAGAACAGGCCCACCGTCACGCTGACCGGCACGGCCAGCGGCAACATGATGCGGAACAAAATGCGCCCCTCGCCCGCGCCGTCGATCTGCGCTGATTCAATAATAGCATCTGGGATATTATTTTTAAAGTAGTTGCGCACCAGCAGTACGTTAAAGGCATTCATCAGATAGTTCGGGATGATCAGCGCCCAAATGGTGTCGTTGATGTGGAAAATGCGCGTCCACATAATGTAGGACGGCACAATACCGCCGCTGAACAGCATGGTGAAGAACACCAAAAACGCCAGCACGTTGCGATACTTAAAATCGCTGCGCGACATGGGGTATGCCAGCGAAGTCGTCAGCAACAGGCTCATGGCCGTGCCCACGGTAGTCACAAGGATCGATACCCCGTAAGAACGAAAAATCACCTTTGCCTGCTGCATCATGTACCGGTAAGAATCCAAACTCCACTTTGCCGGGAAATAGCTGTACCCGTTGCTGACCAGTGTGGATTCATCGGTAAATGAGGAAATAATAATAAGAATGAACGGTAAAATTGCGATCAGTGTCAAGATGCTTAACAGCACAAGTGCAAAAATGCGGAACGATTTTTCACCGCGTGTTTCCAGTTTGCCCATAGTAGCCCCCTCCTCAGAACAATGCGTTTTCGGCTTCTTTTTTGCGCACAATGGCGTTTGCCACCATCACCAGCGCAAAGCCGATCACCGACTGGAACAAACCGGCTGCGGATGACATCCCAATATTGCCGTAAGTCATCAGGCCGCGGTACACGTACGTGTCGATCGTTTGGGTCACGTCAAACAACGCGCCCGAGTTCATCGGCACCTGATAGAACAGGCCGAAATCAGAGCTGAACAGCCGCCCAAGCGACATCAGCACCATCATGATGATGGTGGGTTTCAGCTGCGGCAGGGTAATTTTAAACACCTGCTGCAACTTGCCCGCACCGTCCAGACGGGCCGCTTCGTACAGCCCCTTGTCAATACCGCTGATACTGGCGATATACACGATGGAAGAATACCCGGCACTTTTCCACATCTGCACCAGCACCAAAATGACCGGCCAGTACCCGGGTGTCGTATACCAGTTGACGGGGTCTTTGCCTAAGGCACCTAAAATTGCATTGTTGACAAGGCCGGTCTCCGGGTTCAAAAATGCATACACAAGGTAAGCGACAATGACCATGGAGACAAGGTTTGGCAGGATGAGCCCCGCCTGAAACAACTTGGAGCAAAAATATTTTGTGATTTCAGACATCAAAATCGCAATAAAAACCGCAAAGATCGTACCGAGCAGAATGAAAGTAAGGTTGTACAGCACGGTGTTGCGCACCATGATCCACGCGTCTTTGGTTTGAAACAAAAACTTAAAGTTGTCAAACCCACACCAGTCGCTGCCGAAAATCCCTTTTGCATAGTCAATTTGCTTAAAGGCAATAAAAATGCCGAACATGGGGATATAGTTGTTGATGAGCAGGTATAAAAGCCCCGGGGCTGCCATTGCAAAGAGTGCAAGGTTTTTGTTGCGGGTCCTTTTTTTGGATGACTTCGTCATGACACACTCTCCTAAAGCAAAGTGAGGTTGCAAACACAACCTCACTCTGCACACAGAATCTTAGATTTAGCAGTTTACTGGTTGGCTGCGATCCAGGCGTCAAGCTGTTTCTGCTTTTCTGCCACTACCGTGTCAACCCCTGCGTCCTTCAGTGCCTTGATGAACTCCGGGATTGCTTCGTCCGGGTCAAGACTGCCGCATACAAGGCCGGGATAATACTGCTTTACCACGTTGGTCAGCGCAGTCATCTCATTTACTACGTTCGATGCGTCAAACACAAAGCCATAGTACGGCGAACGCTCTGCAGATTTGTTCATCTCAATTGCCTGCAGCTTTTTCTGGTAATCCTCTTCGCTGGTGGTGACCCACTGCAGCGATTCCGAGCCGATGACGCCGTTGCACAGGTAAGCGGTATAAGGCACGGTGTTGGCATCCAGCCCTTCGGGGAACTGTGCAACATGGTCGCTGGGCTTCACATAGTCTTCGCCCTCAATACCAAACAGGATGGTGTTCAGTACAAACTCATCACTGTACACGATGTTGAGCAGTTTTACGGCTGCCTCCGGCACCTTGCTGTTGCTGGAAACGCACATGGCAAGGCTGGTGGACATGGTGTCCATGTAGAACGAGGAAATCCACTTGCTGCCAAACGCGTCGGTGTTGGTCAGCTGGTTCAGCACGCTGTTATCGCTCTGCTTGTCAACGCCCGAGTAAGAGGCATAGGTGCTGAACAGGCGGCCGGACTGCGCATAAGCCGGGGCTGTGGTGGTAGAGGTGGCCATATCCTGCGGCACATAGCCGGCAAGGTACCACGAACGCATCAGATCGACATATTTGCGGAATTGATCGGTCTCGTACAGGTTAACTACCTTGCCGCTGTCGCCAAATACCACACCGGTGTAGGTCGTGTCACCCAGACGGTCCATCTTGTCGTCGCCTTCCAAAAGCAGCGAGATGTAAGTGTCCTGCTGGTTTGTCGGCGCATAGCAATAAACGTCGGGATATTTTGCTTTGATCTTCGCGTAAACGTCGCTCAGGTCCCAAATCGAGTTGATGTCGTCAATCGACACGCCAACACTGTCCAGCATCTCTTTGTTGTACGAAAGAGTGGGGTTGATCACGACTGCTTTGTTGATGGGCACGCCGTAGATTGCGCCGTTCTGGGTCAGGGTGCTAAAGCCGTCGGTGCCAAAATCTTTTTTGATCATCGACACCATGTCCTGGCCATATTGATCCAGGTAGCTGCTGATATCCATGCACATATTCTGTGCGATGAAGGTTTGCAGGTCCAGCGGGATAAACAGGTCCATCTGGGTGCCGCTCTGCATCGCCAGCTTAATCTTGTCGTTGTAATCTGCCGGCCCAATCAGGCGCAGGTCCAACGCAACGTGTGCATCCGGGTATTTTTCTGCAATGTACTTGTTAATTGCATCGGTCACCTGGCTGTAATCGTCGGGGATGTTGTTGAAGGTGATTAAGTACATGACCACCTTTTGGGTTTCGGCGCTGCCACCCGAAGCGGCTGCACCGCTGCTGGCACTTTTGCTGCCGCAACCGCTGAATGCGGTGAGGGCGAGTGCAAGTGCCAGAAACAGGCTAAGCAGTGATTTTCCTTTTTTCATTCTGTCTTACTCCTCCTTTTGATCTCTTTTGCGGGGAATTTCGGTAATTTCAGTATACCGGTTTCCCCCCGCCGGTTCTTTTGATTTTCAGAAATGAGTTTTAGATTTCGCGGCATCGCCCGGCACCCGCTCGCTTTTTCAACAATTTATTTGTTCTGTTTTTGCCATTTTCACCATGTGCTGTGTATTTTACCCGTTTTACTTCATTCGACTCGGTTATTTGCACTCTCTTTTTTTGCTGTGATACCTGTCACCCTATAAAAAAACAAGCCGGCAGCAATGCTGCCGGCTTGCCCTCTTTCGCACACTACGGGGGTTCTACGCTGTTACCCCACCGTCACAGTGCCGTCCGGTGCAACTGCGACCGGCATCCCGCTTTTTACATACTGCAAAAAGTCGTCGCCAAGGCTGTCCACCGTGGGCATGGGGATGTCAGACCACACCCCGGCGAGAATCGCCCCCGCAGCCGCAAGCGAATCGATGGGTTTTGAAAACAACAGGCAGGCGGGGCTTTGCCCCATTTCCACCGCGCAGTAAAGTACCATACCGCCGGTGGTAGAGCCGATGGTCTGGGGCATGCACAGTGCCTTGCCCGCCATGGGCTGCTGGTAAAGCTCCGTATTATTCTGGTCAGAACAGGTGGATTTTTTATCCCCAAACATCAAACTTTTTTGAAAGCTGGCCAGCGTGTTAAACCCCGCATTTGACACCAGCGCCGCCGCTTGTGCCGTGCCCGGCACGACCGGGCGCCCTTTAAATACCTTCATTGCAGTACACCCCCTTGTGTAATAGCCGCCAAAATACGCTCGTCGGTGGCATAGCGTGCACTGGTATAGGTGCGCAGCTTGTTTGAGTTCGTAATGATGGGCAGCTTGCCGCACAGCGGGTTATTCATGTACATCAGCGGGCAAATAGAGGCCAGCACCGCACCGGTGGCCTGTAAGCGCGCGGCATCCGGCGTTTGTTCAAACTCTTTCACCACGGCGGGTGCCGCGGTAAGCACTGTGGGGATTGCCACCTTTTCGCGCCCCTGCTGCTGCAACGCCCGCTCCAGCCGCGTGGTCCAGCTTTGCAGCTGCGAAAGCGAAAGGTGCGGGCAGCCGATAAAACACATCTTCGGCTCAGCATCCGCCTCTTTCCAGATGCAGGGGTAACTATCCATCACCCGCTGCAACTCGGCATCGTCAATCACATAGGTATTGGTCTGCGGCGCAAGCAGTGCGTCGCCCTGTTGTACCGCCTCCGGGGTAAGGCCCTGCACATGGTACAGGCCCACCGCCCCGTTGGACGCCGTGGCCGCCCCCATGTCTTTTAAGTAATCCTGCACTGCGGGGGTCAGCTCGTTGCCCAAATACGCGTCAAGGCCGCGGATGTACGGCACTTCTTCCAGCACCTTCATGCCAATGGCACTGCCCAGCACCTGCGCGGGCGGCAGCTTTGTCGTTTTCAGCTCTACCACCCACGTCGCACGGCGGCCCTCGTCGGTCAGCAGGCCAAACTCGGGCACAAACCCGGCAATGCTGCCAAAAATATCAATGATGCCTGAATTGCGGTTGCACCGCGCGCCCAGCACACTGTTGGCATATACCACAGCGCTGCTTTCCGCCCAGCTAAGCACCTGCCCCTGCTGTGGCGTGTTGCCGGTCTCGGGCTGGTAGCAGGCGCAGGTAAAGGCATCGTCCCCCATCAGCCCCAGCTTTTGCAGCCGGGCTTCATATTCGGTTTGTTTTGAGTACATCAGCCGGAACACCAAGCTTTGCAGCAGAGTCACCGGCACCCCTTTTTGCAGCGGGCGCGGGTCCACTGAAAACTGCTGTTTTGCCACAACGCCGTCTGCGATAATTTCATCCAGCAGCGCATACACGGGTTTCAGCACCCCCAGCCCAAAGCTGGTCACCAAATGGCCATAATCACTGGTCACCGGCACCATGCGGGTCGCCCCAAAGGTTTCGCCGTACATCACCAGTGTTTTCATCACCTTTGCAAGTGCCTTGCCCTGTGCGCCATCCAGCATGGCCTGTTGTTGCTGTGTCAGCTGCATCGTCACCTTGGATCCCCCTTTTAAATCGAAGCTGCCAGTGCGCGGGCCGCACGGGTCGCCTCTAAAATTTTACCGGCGCTAAAGCTGTCGCCAATGTTGTGCAGCTCTGGCGCGGCATGGATTTTCTGTGCCTCAAAAAACAGGCTGTCGTCAGGGCGGCCGCCCATTGCCAGCACTACAAGGTCCGCTTTAAGCACCAGTTCTTCTTCCTCCGGCCCCATTTTGGGCGCCAGCGGGTTTTCAATGTTTTTCGGCAAAATCGGCTGCCAGGTATTGTACGGGTCCGGCACGCCTTTTGACTTGTTGCGGCTGACTTTGACCTGTTGCTCTTCAAACCCGGTCACCTTGGCACAGTTCAGCAGTGTTACCCCTGCTTTCTGCAAATAGTGGATCAAGTGCCCGCGGTTTGCCGTACAGGTACCTTCCATCAGGTTCGGCAGCATTTCCACCACCGTGACCTTGCGGCCCTGCTCGTAATGCAGCCAGTAAGCCGTTTCGCAGCCCACCACGCCGCCACCGATCACGACGACCTCTTGTGCCTGCCCCGCAAGGCCAATGTCGCACAGCAGGTCAACAGCCTGCACAGTTTTTACCTTGTCGATGCCCGGGATGCGCGGCGACACCGCACGGGTACCCACCGCAAACACAATGCTGTCGTACCCGCGTTTTTTCAGTTGCTCGGGGTCTGCTTCGGTATTAAAATAAGTTTTTACATTGCCGGCCTTTTCCGCATCATTGAGCAATTTTTCAAGGTAACGGCGGTAGTTTTCCACCTCATATTTGATTTTGGGCGCGCCACCGGGTACAATTTTGCCCCCCACTTTGCCACTGCGCTCAAACAAATCCACCTTGTGGCCGCGCGCGGCGGCTTCCACCGCAAATACGACACCGGCAGGCCCGGCACCCACCACCGCAATGTGCTTGGGCTTTGCCGCCGGGGCGGCATGCTCCGGCATGCTGTGCTCAAACCCGGTTCGGGGGTTCACCGCGCACTGCGGGTGCCCGCCATCCACAAATTCGTTGATGCAGCCCTCCTGGCAGCCAATGCAGGGGCAGATCTCATTCACCTTGCCCGCATAGGCCTTGTTGGGCCACTCCGGGTCGGCCAGCAGCGGGCGACCCAACATCACCATGTCGCACTCACCGTCCCGCAGGGCCTGCTCGGCAACATCCGGGTACCCCAGCTTGCCCACTGCCACCACCGGCACCGGCAGCCCGGCGTTTGACTTCACCTGATGCTCTTCAAAATATTCCTTTACCAGCTTCGACACCGCAAGGAAGCACCCGGCAGGCATGCCCGCGGGCGGGTGCGGCAGCCACCAGTTGTCGTAGCAGCCAAGGTCAACGTCGAACATGTCCACGCCGGCTTTGACCAGGTTCACCATATAATCCAGCGTTTGCTGTACCGTGCGCCCATTTTTGAACTTGTTCAGTGCCGGGATGCTCATCCCCTCTTCACCGTAGGTCTCGTTCAGTGCAAGCGAAAGGTCGATGCGGTACATAATGGGGTAACTGTCACCGCCCCGGCGGCGCACTTCACGCACCATGTCAAGGCCAAACTGCTGCCAGTCGGCATAGCGGCCCATCTTGCGGCGGTTAAACGCGGGGTTCGTCAGCTGCTCCAGCAAATATCCCTCGTGCCCGTGCAGGTAGACACCATCCAGCCCGGCGGCCTTTGCATCCGCTGTGGCCTGCCCGGCGTTTTTGATGATTTTTTTCAGCTTGCCGTCACTCAACCGCACACAAGGGATCTGCGGGATGTAAAAATTGGGGTTAAACGACGCCGAAACCGGGAATTTGTGCTCGTTGATCAGGCACTGCGGGTTGCCCACCCGGCCAAGGCCCGCCGTTAACTGCACAAAAATTTTGCTGCCGTATGCGTGTACCCCCTGCGCAAGGTCGCGCCAGCCGGAAAACACCGTGCGGCTGCGGTCAATGCGCGGAAAGTACGACAGCCCGCCCAGCTCGCTGACCGAGGGGTCGATGCCGTGGCTGATGGGGATGAGCCCGGTGGTGATCAGCCCCACGCCCCCCTTGGCGCGGGCAAAAAAGTATTGCAGCATTTTTTCGTTCGGGCGGCCGGTCTCCTCGCACATGTCAATGTTGCCCATCGGCGCCATCACCAACCGGTTTTTTACCTTGAGCCGGTTGATCTGCACCGGTGCGAACATCGCGTCATACGGGTACAGGGTTTGGGTCATGCGGGCCGTGCCGCCCGCGCAGTTTTCGGCATTCTCACACACCCAGTTGCCGTAGCTGTCTACCAAAGATTGCACGATCGCGTCTGTCTTCATCCTCCTGCCTCACTTTCACATTGTCGGGTAACAAAACCGAACCTTGTTCTGTTTTCACTGTAACATTTTGTTAATTTTATGTCAATAATTTTGTACTAAACTATTTGTAAAAATAGGATTATTTTAAATAAAATGCACAACTAGTCAGTTTTGTAGTATAATGCAACTACGTAAAAATACATTTTGTACACTGAGAGGATGCCATGCAAATAAAAAAAGAACGCACTGCCAAAACGGCAGCGCGTATTTTAGAGGCAGCAAAACAACTGGCCACCCAAAAAGGGTGGCGTAGCACAACGGTACGGGATATCTGCAGTGCCTGCGATATTTCTGTGGGGGCGTTTTATCACCATTTTTCTTCGAAGCAAGAGGTGATGAACCGCGCTTTTTTGCTGTTTGACGAGACCCTTGCCGCCGAGCTGCCTTTAAACGATGGCCCCCCGGCGGAGATGCTGCGGCGTATTTTGCTGACACAGACATCGTTTGTCGCACGTCAGGCCGGGCCGGTCGTCACCGAGTATTACCATAATATTTTAACGGATGCGCAAAAGGCCGCCGCCGACCCACAGCGCCTTTACTACCAGCGTGTGCTGCACTATACCACGCTTGCACACAGACAAGGATTTCTAAAAGAGGGCTTCACACCCCAGCAGGCCGCCGAGCTGCTGATCAAATTTGTGCGCGGCAGCCTGATCGACTGGTGCCTGCACAACTGCAGTTACGATGTCACCGCCCGCACCGCACAAGAGCTTGATTTGCTGTTGGGGGCGCTGTGTAAAGGATAAAAACGGCAAATTAGGAAATTCGCGCTCCCATATCTGCCGTTTTTAAGATATTCTAATTATTTTTATATTAATTGAAACCTAATCCACAAATAATCCTATGATAATAAATAAATCCACTTAATAGATGTAATGATAGGATTGTTAAAACGACCAAATAACGTGGTGAAATCTTTTGTTTAAAGAAATCTATTGCAGTAGTAAGAAATAAAATATAAAGGCTTATAAAACACCCCCATCCAAAATTTCCATCTAGTCCCCTAACTCCAGACTCAGCTAAAAAAGTAAATTGTAACAATGAAACTATAAAAATAGCCCATGAAAAAATTATGCTCTTGTTAACCCTAACTTTAGAAAAATAAATAATAGCATATACTAAAGGGAACGCTATGGATAGAAACAATGATGCTAGCACATTGGGACTGTAGTGACCCCATACTGCTAAAGGAGCAAATACAATTCCACCTGAAACATTATTTCCTCCGTATGTAAACAAAAACTGGCAAATTAAAACAGCTATTGAAGAAAAGGAAATTATCACTATACCTTTTAATACTTTAAAATCTTTATTTTTAATAAACTTACATACTAAAAATATTATAAATACAGGTAAATATGCTAATAAATAGTTTGGTTTGCATAATAAATTTATAACAACTAGCCCACTTATAATAAAGTAATTCTTTAAATCTAAAGTATGTAACTTCTTACACGTATAAAAAAACAAAATTATTGCTAAAGGCATTGCAACTATTGTTGTTGGGTTATGCCAAACATTAGGTGTTAATTGTCCTAAATAAATATTATTACTCCACCAATTACATATTGGCATTGTAAATATTAAAATTAAGCTTATTATTACTGATTTCCACTTCATTTGAATTTCTTTATTAATTATATAATAAGAAAACATAACCTTTAAAGTGGTAAAAAATGTTAATACAAGTACTGATAAATAAGATAAATACATCATATCTTTAGATCCACCAGATAATATAAATAATAAAATATGATAAAAGGGATATGATGGAAATACTCCATCTGTAGAGCCTTTTATAACAAATTTAATATGAGCTGAAAAATCAGTTGTTATATATAATGCTTCACCATTAGTTCCAAAAATTAATTTATAAAATAATGGCATAAATAATCCTATAATAATAGATATAAAAATAAAAAGTATTATTATAGGATTATTTATAAAATGATTGCCCCTATATCTTTGCTTCAGATTATCTCTAGTAATTAGTTCTCCCATAATTACCTCCATGTATAAAATTATTAATAATAAACCATATATATGTTGACCTGCCCCCCAATGCGACCACTTGGAATGTTACTAATCACCTGAGATTTTAAGGGCGTATCGTTCCGAGGTCGAGTTGCCAAGAGGTAAGTGAGTCCTGAGTTTATTATACTCCAGCCGCCATTTTTCAATAATACTCTTTGCTTCTGACCGACTGGAAAACCAGTTTTGATTGAGGCATTCATCTCTTAACTTGCCATTAAAATTTTCAATATATCCGTTTTGTGCCGGACAGCCAGGATCGGTAAAGATGTGTTCCACTCCGTAATCGTGTCCCTAGGCATTCAGAGCATTTCAGGTGAACTCAGAACCGTTATCGGTCAATATCTCTTTGGGTAATCCCCGAAACAGGGTTGCTCGTTTAAGCACGGAGGCTACTTTCCGCCCCGTGATGAAGGTATCCAGCTCCAGAGTAAGGCATTGCCTTGTGGCCTCATCTATCAATGTCATAATTCGGATGTGCCCACCATACCGGGTGCGGTCACAGACAAAGTCCATCGACCATCTGGAATTAAACTCCGGACATGCCCAATCAAGCATGCCACGCTTTTCGTATTTTTTCTTCTTGTTCCGTCCCTTTAAGGCTAAACCCGCCTCTTTATAGAGCCGATAAGTTCGTTTGTGGTTGATATGTATCTCTTCACGCTGGAGCATAACATGCAATCGCCGATAGCCGAACCGTTTCCAACGAGCAGCCAGCGCAGTCAGTCGAGCCGTGATTGAGGCATCTTCGCTTTTGTCACTCGGATTGTATCTCTGCTACTTCGGCATATGCTCATAAGCCTGCACGCGCGGCGCTCACTGAGATGGTACTGTTTCTGTATCTCACATGCAATCTTGCTCTCCTCGGCAGGCGTTAGCCGTTTTTTGAGAGGACGTCCTTTAGAAGTTGTCCAGCGTGAGGTCAGCTACAAGCTCCTTGAGGCGTCTATTTTCCTTCTCAAGCTGCCTCAATCGTTTTGCCTCATTTACTTCCATTCCGCCGTACTTGCTTTTCCATCGATAGAAGGTCTGCTCTGTGATGTTGTACTCACGGACAATGTCCGCTGCCCGTTTACCTCCGGCATGTTCCTTGAGAATCTTGATGATCTGTTCTTCCGTAAATCCTTCTTCATATCGATCGCTCTATTTTTCATAGTCTAGCATATCGTGATTAGCATTTCCATTGGCTCTGTTTTCGGGGTTCAGGTCAGCAGCTACCTATTAGTTACCTAAAAACCCTCGATCCATCAATGCGTAATCTTTCAAACTACTCGCTAAATAAATGAGCGAGTTACCTATCCTACCGCATATATAATAATTCCTACAATAATCATAGCGAGTGCAAAAACCTTCTTCTTATTGAGTCTTTCCTTAAATATTGTCACACCAAAAAAGGTAATATAAAAATAAGCGGTAGTTTCTAAAACAGGACCCAATGAGACTGGCATTCCTTTATAGGCTAATACGCTTAATAGCGTCGTACCAAAAAAAATTGTATAAGAAATAACAACTAAAGGATTTAAATATTCTCTTAAAACAGTTTCGTATTTTCTCATTGCTGCTTTTTTTAACATTACTTGACTGATCGACGAAAGAAATACACCTAACAGAGAAATAAGCGCATAAGGTAGGACTTCAACCATTTTACTCATGAGCATCTACCTCTTTTCCTCCTGAAAAAGCATATAATGTTACACCGCACACAATAATAGCAGCCCCTATGCACTTCTGCAAGGTAATCTTTTCATTGAATATTACCCATCCCCATAGCATTCCCCAGACCACCGTAACAGCCTTATTTGCATATGCTGTGGTCAATGGCATACGTTTAATAATTTGCTGCCAGAGCAACGCATAAACACCTAAAATGAAAACAGCTAATCCATAAAAGAAAATAAACTTCACGGATAAGAACGCCTGCTGCCCCGCTAACTTAGAGCATACTGGAGAGAAGCTAAACAGCAACATTAAACAATGTAATCCCATGTACGTCTTATTTGAGCTATGCATATGCTACCTCATTAATTCACATATTATCTACCTAGCACTCTTGACACAACTAAAACACTTTGTTGTATTTTATTTTTTAAAAACTCGTACTATAAGGCTCTATACTTTAACGCAGTTTCGAGTTATTTTTGACACCGATCCCTATTGACTCACTCACTGGTTTATCTTTTTAATTCCTTTGCAGTTTTATCTTTTTCTCTTCCTAATCTAATAAAAATCCGGACTGTTTGTTTTCAGTCCGGATTTTTACGCTCATTCTAAAGGATCTACGTGAAAGCAACTACATTTTCTCATTGCTTTGCCGCTGCTGGCACACTTCTCGTATTACGTACTGTGGGGCATCATTCATACTAATATAAATTCGCCCAATATACTCTCCCACTAAACCAAGCATTACCATCAACATTCCACCAATAATCATCAATGCACAAATAGTGCTGCTCCAACCCGCCGGAGTAGCCGGATTAACGACTTTATTAACTACCGTAAAGACAGCATACACAAACCCTAGTAGTGCTAAAATAACTCCTGAAGTTGTTGCCAGTCGGAGAGGTTTTACAGAAAATGAGGTAAAGCCATTAAACCAAAGGCCAAATAACTTTTTTAATGTATAACCAGAACTTCCCTGTTGGCGTTCCCGATGATTGATATCCACATTACAAATTGATTTTGTTGTTCGCAGTACAAGACCGATTACATACGGATACGGATTTCTATATCTTACTATCTCATCTACAACAAAACGTCGTATTGCAAAGTAACTTGATACATATAAATCTTTTGGCTTGCCCAATAACCATTCTGCCATTGTTTCATTCACTGAACTTCCGAAGTTTCGAAATAATGAATGCATTTTTTGTGCATATCTGGCATACACCGCATCGTATCCCTCTTCTATTTTATCAAGCAGTTTTCCTACTTCGTCAGCAGGTGTCTGTCCATCATCATCCAAGCACACAACAATCTCTCCAGAAACCTTTCTGAATCCTGCCATAATAGCAGCGTGCTGGCCAAAATTGCATGCGAGGTCAATCCCAATAATATTGTCATTTTCTGCAGACATCTGTCGGATTATTCTCATAGTTTCACCATTATCTGGTGAACAGTCGTTCACAAGAATCAATTCCCATTTTGTGGCTCTCTGTTCCATTACCACGCGAATTTCCCGCTCTACTTCAGGCAGCGTTACACTAGAACAATAGCATGGAATCACAAAAGAAATCATTTTTGCATAGCCTCCCATTCGCGTTTAAGAATGGACATAAAAACGAGATCCACATATTGTCCCTTAATGCATACGCCATCACGAAAACACCCTTCTTGGACAAAACCTGCCTTTTGATAGCTTCCTATCGCGATGGGATTATCAGCCAATACCCGCAAAAACACACGGTGTAGTCCCAAGGTTTTAAAGGCATAGTTCAAAATCAGTTGCGCAGCCTTTGTACCACAACCGCATCCGCGAGCACCACTTTCGCCAATAAAGATACCATATTCTGCTTTTTCATGTGTCATGTCAATATCACGTAAATACACAGACCCAACTGCCCTACCTTCAGGCAAAAGCTCAATGATAAATTGCGCAACATTCCCTGGTTCCACTTGTGTCATTATCCATTGCTCTTGCCCTTCACGCGTAAATGGGCGCTGGTCAATAAAATGTTCTTGAACCTGCGGTGAATTTCTCCAACGTATTACATTGTCTGTGTCCTGCATACCAATTGGCCTGATGCGGATATTTCCATCTTCCAAAGTTTTCTGAATCATTCGTAAAACTCCTGAACCAACTTAATTACACGCTGCACATCTTGTTCTGCCATGTTGTAATATAGAGGTAGCCGTACCAGCCGCTCACTTTCAAGTGTTGTGTATTTATCTTCACCGTCAAACCTGCCAAATTTCAAACCTGCAGGGGCTGAATGCAAGGGAATATAGTGAAAAACCGCTAGAACTCCGCTTTCTTTTAAAAAGGCAATTAAACGCGTACGTTCTTCTAAATTACTACACTTTAGATAGTACATATGTGCATTGTGATTGCACTCTTTAGGGATTACAGGTAATTCTACCTTCCTCTGTCTTTTCAATGAAATAAATGCATTGTTGTATGCATTCCACACCACTAGGCGGCTTCTGTTTATTTCATCCGCTTTCTCTAGTTGAGCCCAAAGGTATGCTGCATTCATGTCACTAGGCAGGTACGACGAGCCATAGTCTACCCAAGTATACTTGTCTACTTGCCCGCGAAAAAAGCGCGCTCGATTTGTACCCTTTTCGCGCAAAATTTCCGCTGCTTCGATATACTGCGCATCGTTAATAACCAATGCGCCCCCCTCTCCCATGGAATAATTTTTCGTTTCATGGAAGGAATAGCAACCAAAATCACCTATTGTACCTAATGCATGCCCCTTATAAGTACTCATCACACCCTGTGCTGCATCTTCAATAACTTTCAGTTTATATTTTTTGGCAATACTCATAATTGTATCCATCTCACAGGCCACACCCGCGTAATGCACCACCATAATTGCCTTTGTCTTATTTGTAATTGCAGCCTCAATCTTTTGCTCATCGATATTCATCGTATCAGGGCGAATATCTACAAATACAAGTTTTGCCCCTGTAAGCACAATACTTGTCGCTGTGGAAGAGAAAGTAAATGACGGTAATATGACCTCATCATCCGGGCCAAGTTTACATAACAATGTCGCCATTTCTAAAGCCGTTGTTCCGCTCGTTGTCAAAAGAACTTTTTGGGCATCAAAACGTTCTTCTAGCCAACTATCACACTTTTTAGTAAATTGCCCATCACCACATATTTTATGTGCGTCGATCGCCTGTTTGACATAATTAAGCTCAGTTCCCACATAGGGAGGTATATTAAAGCTTATCATATTTTTCCTCCATTTACATCAAAAAAATGCAAAACCAACCTTGCGTAATTATAACACACCATCACAATCGTCACAAGATTATTTTAGAGAATGCCAGATGGATTTCTCCTTATGGTTTTTTGTGGAATGTAGAAACGCAACATTTTTCTAGACAATTTTTTAAGGAGAGACTACCTGACTTCAACGAGGCTTTTGTAACCCAGTACCCCGTGAATTCGTATGTTGCTAAACCAATAAACATGCCATACGCTCGATTTTTAAATGCTCAATATTTTCAAATCTTCTGAAGCGCACAAATTCCGTTTTACTAATCTTGAATTGTCCTGCAACCACAGCGTCATCATAGGGACAACCTTTGGCACTCAGCGACCGGCGTATATTCAATTCTTTCAGAAAATCGTCAATCAGATAATTTTTGAACTCACTTCCACGGTCGGTATAAAAAATGCTGAAACTTTTCAGATTTGAGTTTGCCGTTGCAAGTGCTTCGCATACCAATTGTGCATTTTTATGGCGTCCGCAGTTGTACCTCACGATTTCGCGATTATGCAAATCCCAAAAAAGCACAAATATAGTTCCAGTTATTTCCTACGCGTACGTAGGTCAAAATCGCTTACGATAACTTTGTGCTGCTTCTTTCTTGTTGAATGGGAGATTTACAATATTAGGCTATTATCCATTTTACAGTGTCTCTCTGAGCACGACACAGGGCGATTAAGCTGCTTGATTTTGGCAATCCGGCATCTTGACACCCGATGCTTCTTCTTCGCAAGTTCTACCTTGAGCTGGCACAATCCATACATATGCTAGTTTTGATTAAATATTTTCACTACCAAATCATTCAAAACGTTTTTTCTTTTTCAAGCTCTTTGCATGATTAATATATACTGTGAGAAATTTCAAGTGCCTTGCACATTTTTAAAATTGCATGTTTATTGACGTTGGCTCTGACAACTTTTACTTTCGTTCCATTATCAAAAACGCCTGCTTTAAAGCATCATTCTCCATCAAAAGCTGTTTGTTTTACTTGCGATATTCGATTTTCATTCTCTTTAAATGAACTTATTTGATAAAATTGTTTCACCCATTTATGGAACGCTGAAGCGTTAAATCATACTCACGAATAATCTTGCTAGATAGTTTTCCGTTGGCATGTAACATCATCATTTGTTGCTTGAACTCTTTTTCAAATTCTCTTTTTGTTCGTTTTTCGATTGTTCGGTTTTCAATTTGCGCAGCTTAGTATACCTTATTCACAAAAACTTGTACGGTTGATTTTTGTCATAGATAAATCCGGGAATCTTATTGAGCAGCTTAGCACGTTTTACTATTACCGATTTAAGGTGTCTTTCCATACGCCTTTGTAGTTGCACTTTTTTACCGTCCCATCGATTCTCCACTTTTTCTGCTTTAGTAATTGATTTTTTATTAATAATTAGTCTTGCCAATAGGCTTGCCATCTAACTCTCAAGAACAACAATCCTTATCGAGTGCTTAATTCTTGTTCTTTGTCAGCTTTTTAGGGCGACTTCCTTTTCAGGATGCACTCTTTTTATATTTCGTATATTACTCATGGATACATTTCTCAAAGAAAAATTCTTTTTCTCAGGAAAATCAATGTTATCCAAAAAAAGAATCCAATCATACTAATTGATGCCCCAAGACACAATTGGGGTGTGTCGTACCTAAGTTCTATCGCATGTATTCCACTAGAAACCTCAAGCCCACAAAGTCCACCATCAGCCTTTAAAATTTCAATTGGCTTTCCGTCTACAAAAGCTTCCCACCCTGGCTCACAAAAAACAGGAATCACCAAAATTGCTGGTTCTTGAGTACTCACTGTACCTACAATCAATCCACCTTTTGCGGGATTTTGTAAATTTATTCCTTCATTTGTATAATTTCTCCCATCTGTTGCCAAAACCTTAATGTTACTCACTGCTACCCTCGAGCAATTCTTTATGGAAACCACTACTTGCTTAGTATCTGTTGGCAACGGCATTTTAACCGTTGCACTACTTTGTCCTTCAATTTTTTCTTCATGGTTTGCCCAATAAACTGAGCTGTAACCATTCCCATTATTAACAGCTACTATAAGCTGTCCTTCATTTTCCGACTTTATATCAAAATTCAACCATATACGACGTTCAGCGCGCGACATCTCTTCGCTTTTAAATGAAATATGTATTCCCTTCTCAATATCTTGCGTTTCCCCATTTTCTATACTTGCCGGATAAAGCTCATAAACGCCCTCCGCTGTTTTAAAAGAATACATATCTGTATCAATTTTTTCAATAGCAGAAATTATTTTGGGTTTTACGGTTTCACCTTCGACTATATTCCCGGGCTTTTGATCCAGTGATACCGAAAATGGAAGTTGCGCTTGTCTATTTGTTATATCCATTGAAGTGAATTTCTCTTCTGGGTACCAATTGTAAAACAACAACCCGGCAGTTCCAATATCTTTGTTTTTATATAAATATTGAGGTGTAATATTAGTTTCATCTTTTTCAATATATTTTTCTAACAACTCCCAACCTTGTTCCTCTGATTTGTAATTAGTGAATACGTAGCGAATACCTAATATATCCGCCAATGTATCATCCATTGATCGCCCCAAAGAATTAGCACCATAATAGCCCGCAATCCCGTATATACCATCTCCAAAAGTCACACGAAATTTTTGAAGGTTTGCATTTATAACACTGTTATAAAAACTGGCACTACGATAGCCATAAACTTCTCCACTATTAAATGCAGGCCGCATTTCCCAGCCCCATACACTGTTCTCAATACGAAAAAAATCATCTTGCCCGCTTGCACCAAGCCCTGCAATTTTATCAATTTTAACAGTAGTGCTTCCGTTTTGATATGTATTTGCAGCAACAACATTGCGATTTAGATTTAAACCAACTATTGATTCCAGACAAACACTTAGTGCTATAAAGAGCACCAGCCCATATCGTCCCATTTTTGAAGGTCTTAAAAAAGATTTTGTTAAACTGTAAATCAACATTAATGACATAATGACTGCCAAATAATTGATTGCCAAAACTGCTGTTAGTAATTTTTTTTCATCCCAATTACTGAAAGTTATTGCGACACATGTGCCTAATACTGTAAACAATGCACCTACTCTGTAAAACACCTTATTGACAATTGCCTCTGTAAGCACGTCTGCAATTACATAAATAAAAGCTGGCAAAAGAACAAATACATACCGCGCGGTATAATCAACAAGAGCGTTAAAAATCATGCCCGCTGTGGAAACAAAAAATGATGCAATAATAATTCCCACTAGAATCCATACACTCAAATATCGTTTACTTCTTTTTTTAAGAAAAATATTCTCTAAATATTGAGGCACACATGCAACAAATAAAGCGGAACAATATAAATGTGGTGTATTAAAATGCGAATCTGCACCTTTCCATAAATTCATTGTCCCCTCTGCATTATCCGAGAAAAGACGTAAAAATTGGGATTTAACTTGTCCTGGTGATAAAAAAGAAAATAGGCGCTTTAAAATATTTTGCTTTGTAATTGAAATTCTTGAAGACACCTCTAGCATTTGGAAAGCTGTTGGCAATAAGATCACGCTTGCCATCATCAATCCAAGTAAAACACTTCCTAAAAGTGGAATAAACCATTTAACGGCATTAGCCAGCGTAAACTTTTCAGTAAACTGAATAAAACGCAAAGTTCCATAAATGGCCGCAGCAAGTAAAATCATATAGCAAAAATACAAACTCCAAGAACCAATAACAAAAACACAAAGTGAAAGCCATATTAAATAGCGCTTTTCTTTTATTGTTTTTTCAATCAGCCATAAAATCAACATTATAAATACTGGCGCAGTCGCAAACATATAATGTTGCCCAATACCACCAACCATAAATGCTGAAAAAGCATAGACCCAACTTGCAGCTATTTTCGCAAAATCATTCAACTGAAAACTAGACAAAAACAGAAAACAACACATTCCTGCACAAACTACACGCAATATCTGTACCCAAACTAATAACGCGGGAATCACGGATTCGCCTGCAAAAAAGCCAGCAGCATACAATAGCGTTGCGAATGGGTCGCAAATCACCACTTGTATCGACAATAAATTTGAACCAAACCCACTTGTCAAATTCATTAGAGATAAGTTGCCCGCACGTAATGATCTCACAATCATCTGGTAGGCTGGCAAATACGACTGAAATGTATCATCATTTGCATCTAAAAAAAGATAATATTTATTGCCACCCAAAAAATTGTGATAAACTACTAAACAAGTCACCAAAATTAGAAAACAAAGCACAATCGCAGAACGATTTTGCTTTGTTTTCCTCTTAAAAAATTTTTGTATACGAAAAGCAGTAATCATTTGTATCTCCAATAGCAATCAGTTAATTTTAAATATCTTCTCGCTTTTTTATTTTTTTCACGATACGCATTACATTCTGCGGAAGCCTCATACTTACTGACTTCTTGGAATTTAATAAAAAACCATGCACCTTTTCAATTGGTTCTTTATCAGGATCCACCTTTTGTGGCCCTACCAAGTCCGCTAATTTATTCCAACTAAGAGAAATTTTACAGACTCCGCGGCCCAACAACACAAGAATTTTTACTATAAAGTTCGCAGCACCAACAAAAAGTTTACTCAACAGCCCTAAGACAAAATTAATTCCAAGCTGTATCCAGTTCAATACTACACGAACGGTATTAAAAGGCCATCTCAAAGGAGCTGTGATTTTCCATGAATTCGAACTTTGTATCTCCCGTACACTTTCCTTGATCTCTTTTTCATATGCTTTCAGTTCATCTTTTTGTTTAATCTTTTCCTCTGCTGTTTCTGGTTTCCAAAAAAGTCCATAAACATCCTGTGCTGAAATGGTGCTTTGATAAGATGCCATTTTTTCAAAAACAGCTTTGCGGTATTTGCTTATTTCCTCATCTCTTTTTTCATAATCTTTCGGACGTGCCGGTATCTTGTAAATACTGGTTGCTTTTTCTGCATAGGCGAATTTCGCATGGCATACATAACGTATCCACAAATCCCAATCCTCCAATGCATCTAAGTTTTCGTCCAAACCGCCAAACTGCTCAAACAGTTTTTTATTAAACACAACTGCCTGTATTGGTACTGGATTATCATAAAAAAAGTCTATTCTTTTTAACTGTTTACGGGCATTGTTTCTTTTTCTTATAAACTCAAATTTTGTACTATCCTGGGGGTCCACATCACATGCGCCCTCTATTGCCCCATGACAAAACATTTTGCAGTCTGGATTTTCTTCAATCAAACAAGCCATCACTTCTAGATATTCAGCAAAGAAGTAATCATCATCATCCAAAAAGCAAACATACTCTGTTTGTGCCCGCTGTAGCCCTATGTTGCCCGCCACGCAGCGTCCCGCTGCACGGTTAAGAGGGAAATAACAAATTGAAATCCGGTCTTTCATTTTTTCTACTACATCTTTTGCACTAGGGTTTTCGCCGTCCTCAACAACTAAGACCTGAAAGTTTTTATAAGTCTGATGCGTCAGGCTTTCCAAGGTCAGTGCCAACGTTTCGGGCCGCTGATAGGTTCGAATGATTACCGTAATTTCGGGATGTTTTTTTGGTAAATGATTTTCATAAAAAGCGCCTGCTCTGGCAAACTCGTAATCCAAATCCACAAATTGAGGCAAAAAGGTCGATTTTTTTACCACGCCTTTGTAAAAACGGCGATAACCTGACCGGAATTTTTCTGCTCTGTGAAGCATTTTGCCAATGTCGGAAAGAATAGTTTCATCTTTTTGCCGTTCCAGAATAATTTCTTTCCAGTGTTTCCATTCACGAATATCTTCGTTTGTACCATATTTATAACGCAGCACAAGGTTTCCGGTAAGGCTGCCCGCTACCTGAATAGGCTTTTCCTCATAAGCTGTCTTGTAAGCATAATGCCATGTGCCTGCCTGCGGCACGTACCGAATGCGATATCCAAGAGTACGCACATGCCATGATAACTCTACATCTTCTGCGTACATGAAAATAGTTTCATCAAACCCACCTGTTTCTTCAAAAACAGAACGCCGCAACACCATACACGCCCCACTGGCCCATGAGGTTTCCATGGTTACCGGGTCATAGTATTTGGGGTGCTCATATGGAAATTGACGAGGTTCGAAAGCACCCCACTCTGGGGAGCATTTTAAAATTTCTCGCCGCAGCTCCGTCAAAGCGTCTGGGAACAATTCAGTATCCACATTGAAGAAAAAGACAAAATCTCCTTTGCCTGCTTTTGCGGCTGTATTGCTTGCCGTACCAAAGCCCATATTCTGTTCTAGCTTTAACACTTCAAATGCGCCAAATGCTCCTTCGTATTGCTGTTTCAGCATCTCCAACTTATTCACTGTGTCGTCTTGAGAAGCGTTATCGGCAAAATAGAGGCCGACCTTTTTTTTATCATAGTCCATTTTAGAAAGTGCCGTCAAACACTGGTCAAGCCATTTAGTTGAATTGTAGGTTGCAAAGCAAATATCAAATGTCATTTTTTCCTCCGGGAGTAAGCGTTAAAATTCAAAAAGCTCTATTTGTGTCAAAGCGCATCGACTGTCAAATGCGCTTTCGAACTACGTAAAGTACCGCGGTTTTTTGCATGCCTAACTGGATATAACAACGTTTTCCAAAATAGTTTCTACCTGCCTGTTGCAGCAAAAATCCATTTTCTTCAAGGCGCTGCACATAACCGTTGTGGTTGTATCTTCTCACATGATCTCCCTGCCCAAAACGAATCCAGTTTTCTTCTTCAGACAATCCATTTTTTTCATCAATTCCTTCTGCACTTAGGTCAATTGGAACTACAAGTATTCCAAACCCATCAGGTTTTAAAATTCTTGCAAGCTCTCTTATTGCAGCGCGGTCATCTGAAACATGTTCCAGCACATGCATACATATGAAATAATCAAACGAATTTTCCTGCAATTGCGCCATGTCTGTTATGTCTAATTTTAAATCGACGCCCGGCATAAATAAATCTGCTGTTACTTGGTGCATATCGGGATAACACCTGTTTATAAACTCCATCAAGGGGATGGAAGGAGCAATATGCAGCAGTGTCCCTTTTGCATTAGCTGGGAGCTCTCTTAAAAAATATTCTGCCGTTAACCGGTCGCGATCCGCCCCACCACAGTTTGAACAGCTATATTTTTGTTCATTACACATTTCTGGGCTCTCTCTAGTAGTAACGCCATACTTCTGCTTTTCCTTTCGGAAAAAATCAGAAATTGGAAAAAATTCTATGTCTGTCTTTCCACAAAGTGGACAGCTTGGCGCCATATTGAACCGTCTCTTTATTTGCTTTTCCCAACGTTTCTTAATGCCGAGAAAAGACTTTTCAGAAAAAAAGGACATTCTGTTTTCATTTTTGCCATATTGCAAATAATGCAGCAAAGGGCAAACGCCCGCTTGACACACATCTTTGTATTTATTTAAATATTGTTCAGTGGAAAATTTCGGCCCAGGGTCTCTTCCCATTTTCCAACCCTGACTTAAGTACTCTTCCAGCGCATCCGCTTTGGCAACGCCGTATACTCTATGGTACCAGCTTTCATCAAAAAAGCCCGATTTCAAAACAAGTTCTTCGTATGCACTTTCCATGTTTTAATATGACATTCCCTTCATATTCGTTTCAACAATATTTTTAATGCCATTTTTACCGGATGATTTCTAATCGTACCCGTTAACTCCATAAGTTCAGTTTCAAGTTCTTGTTCGTGCTTGCGCAAATGAGTTTGACTTTCTAAAAGGCTATTCTTTTGCTGTGACAATGTCTGTGATTCAACCTGCGCCGCTTGAAGCCGTTGCTTAGTTTGCGCTTCTTGTACTTTAAACTGCATTAATTCGTTTCTACTGTTTTGCAGCGTTTTGTCAATTTCAAAAGCAGAAATGAGCCCGGTTGTTCCCGTAATTTCAATTCGCTCAATGTCACTTTCCTGCTCCAGTTCAATCAAGTACTGTGAGTCCAATGTATAAAAGTAATCTTTCCCCTCTGCTCGTTCTGCCCCCAACGGCTGAAAATGGGCAGGCTTTCCATCCACTAAAATGCTATTTATCTTGTAAAATCGCCAAAAATTAGCGTCCGGGTCAAACCGAAGTGCTTTTATTGCGAGATAACCAACTGGTACCTGAAATTCAACATAAAACCTATTATCATGTGTAATATAAATCGTCTTTTTTACCGAAAGTTTTTCTGTGAAACCTTCGCCGCAATTAAAATAAAGGCAAGCCTGCATAAAGGACTCTTTGGGAATCAGAGAAAACACATCTTCCCTTTGCTTATCCTGAGCGAATTCTTTACCTGTATACCCATAAAGCCTTTCAAGTTTATCTCTGCTTGTTTCGTTTTGCATCAAACCATAAAGCAATCGATAGGCATACAAGTGTTTCATCGGCGAATTGGGCTGCTGTAATAAAATGCGGGCATAGGCAAAGGAAGGGATTAGTTCTCCGCCAACAACATACTGGGCTGCCTGTGGAAAAACTTTTAAAAATTCCTGCTCATCCTCAGGATTGACATATTCGCCCAGTGTAAGATATTGCTCTATAAAATTGCGGTAGTGTTTTTCTGCCGCATCCCCACTAGTGTTTTGTTCATTTTTGCGAATCCGAAAACAAGTTAGCTTTTCGGGGTAAATCCATATTTCTGCATGGCGGCATAGCCTAATCCATTGCACAAAATCCGGTATGCCAGAGAGCCCCTGCGTAAATAGATTGTATTTGCTGTATGCTTCGGCGCGAATTAAGACGCTGGGGTGGCACAGGCAGTTTCCGTAATCAAAAAAATATTGCAGCCACTCTTGCCGGGTGCGATTTTCTTTGTCGAAAATATCCGCATAAATATGCCCATTTTCGTTAAAAGGCTGTCCTTCTTCGTCTATCAGCTGCACTCGTGTAAAGCAGGCCGCTACCTCTGGGTGGTTATCCAGATATGCTACCTGCTTTTCAAGTTTATCTGGCTTCCAGCAATCGTCACAATGGGCAATAGCAATGTAATGTGATTTTAAAGTTGATATTGTATACGGTAGGTATGCGCATCCAGTATTTTTTTCTAATCTGCTTGAATGTATTCGTTTATCTTCGTAAGAACAAATCCGTTCCCAACTATCATCTGTTGAACAATCATCAATAATATAAAGTTCAAATTGTCCATATGTTTGAGCCAAAATACTCTTAATACTTTGGTCTATATATTCCGCATGATTGTAAGAAGTTAAAACCACACTAACCTTATCCATCTAAACTTCCTCTTTGATCTCTTTTACAAAATCAAGTATTCGACGTTCTCTTGGATGAGAATACACTGCAGGGACACCTAAATAGACTGACCAAGGACATGTGTTTTCGCGTACTAAACTCATCGCCCCGACCGCAGTTCCTTCGCTTATTATAACTCCTGGTAAGACGGTACACCCACACCCTAATATCACATATTTTTCTATATGCACTAAAGAGTCATCTACATTTGTAAATTCCTTCGGCACCATAGGATTAGTCATGAATTCTCCAGAATAATCATCAGACTTTCCATAGATGAGACATTTTCCGGATATCGTACTGAAGCTTTCAATCTTTACACCAGAATCCCCCGCAAAAATACCTGTGTATGCTGAAATATGTATATAATCTCCAAGTATTATATCGCCGCTTAAAATGCAAAAATCATCGATTCTAACGTTATTTCCAATAAAAATTTTTTCTGGTGAATAGATTGAGGCCTTACGGCTAAGCAAAACATCTTTCCCAACACTGCCCAATCCTAGCTCATACAATTCAGTCGGCAAATAAAAATTGCTTTTCATTGCAAACTTTCACCTCTTCAAAATTACAATTTAATGCCTCTACTTCTAAAAACAGATCAACCTGCAAATTTCGTCTACCGTATTTCGTTCCAGCCCATTATAAATGGGCAGACAAAGCACTTGTTGCCCTGCGCGACGTGCAACGGGCAACGCATCTTTTTCATGCTGTGCACGGTAACAACCGAATTCTGGCACAATGGGGTAAAAATAGCGACGGGCGAAAATATTTTCTGTTTTCAAGCGCTCATAAAGTGCATCGCGGCTTTCGCCGAACTCTGCCTCGTCAACCAAAATCGGCAAATAAGCATAATTGTAATTCACATCCGGCTCTCTGTCCGGGTAGAACATCGTAATACCCTTCACTGTACCAAGGTGCTCACGGTATCGTTCAGTAATCGCCTTTCTTTCAGTGATTAATTGCAGGATATGCGGCAGGGTGCAAAGGCCCATGGCCGCTTGAAATTCATTCATTTTTGCGTTGCCACCGACAAAATCCACATGCTCTTCGCCCTCAATACCGAAATTTCTATAGGCGTTGAAAATTCTGGTAAGGCTTGCATCGTGATAAACCAACGCCCCGCCTTCGATCGAGTGAAACAGTTTAGTCGCATGAAAGCTGAGCATGGAAACATCGCCTTTTAAAGTCAGGCTTTCGCCGCCTATCGTAACCCCAAATGTGTGGGCCGCATCGTAAAGCACTTTTAGACCATGTTTGTGTGCAATCTGTTCAATGGCCTCAGTGTCACATGGGTGGCCGTATACATGCACAGGCAAAATGGCAGTGGTTTCTTCTGTAATAAGGCTTTCAATCTGCTGTGGATCCATCGTAAGGTCGCTTGCCCGCACATCGCAAAACACCGGTTTAATGCCGTTTAAAGTGAGGGCATGTGTTGTGGATGCAAATGTATACGGTGTTGTAATTACTTCACCGGAAAGGCCCAGCCCTTTTATGGCAACGTCCAGCGCCTGATGCCCATTTACGAATAATTCCACCTGTGGCGCGTGAAAAAAGCTTTGCAATGCATCCTGCAATCGCTTCACTTCCGGGCCATTATTAGTCAGCAGATCCCTTTCCCAAATACCGTCCAACTCCCGTTCAAAATCCTCACGGGGTGGCAGATAAGGGCGAGTCACATACACCGGTTTGTCCATCAGTTTGCCCACCTTCAACGTACAAATTACCTACTCGGGGTTAAGTATACCATATCCTTTTATTTTTTTCATCTTGCACAAATAAAAAAGGCAGTAGAAACTACTGCCTTTTTTATAATTAGGAAATCGTTTTGTAAGTCGTGCCTGGGTAGAAATATTGCAAAATCTGTGCAACTGAGTAACTTCCTGTCCGCGCCATCCAAAGCATTGCGTACTGGCTCATCCCCACACAGTGGCCGTAACCATAAGAAGTAAAGGTAATCGAGTCATTTCCATTCACCTGCATCGTAAAGTTCAGCGAATATGGCCCCACAACCCCTTCGTAAAATTTGTCGACCGGCGTACTAACGCCCCCAAGTGAAACCTGAGTATAGTAGCCTGAGGCATTTTGGGCAGAAGGGACGATCCAAGTGGAAAGTGCCCCCGCCGGAAGGTTGGCACTGGGTTGTACCGCAAGAATGTCTGTCCTCAACTGCGAGGCCGTGCGTGTCAACACTTTGCCATGATAATTCGTAAAACTAGGCACTGCTGCTACCAAACTATTTTCAAATGTACCGCACTCTACCTTGGTGAGGTAGGCAAACGACTGCCCCCAATAGTCACCGCTGGGGTTGCTGTACCCGCCAGAGCTGGCATAATACGGCGTAAAAGCAATTTGGTTGTTATACAAGATATAATCGTTTATCACTGCGCCAACTGCAGGAGTAATGATGTTCATATAAGTGTCACTGAGCGTCTTGAGCCCCACACTTGGTGCAACAACATCTTGCGAGTACTCGTACATCAGCCAACTGTGGGCTGCAACTGCCTGTACCTGATAGGCACGAACACGATCCTGCCCGCTCATAGCCGTATAAGCCATAGTACCAATTTCATTCGCCACAATAGCGGACAATATTGACTGCATACTTGCGGTTACCCTCTGTTTGCTATTGAGATCATAAACAGTAAACAGCTCGTCCGTTGTGACGTGGGTACCACCGCCAGTGCCCGTAATGGTTTCTGTGTAATTTTTATAACATATATTAGCATCTACTGTCATACCACCCACGTTAGCACTACCATACTGCCACATCTCGATGCCGCCCCATGCCGGATCTGCAACATTCCAATGTGCCAGCCAGAAGTCATACCCTTCATTGATCAGCTGCTGCCCATTCATTTTGTTCAGCGCAAAGTTGCGATAGGTATAGAAGCCAGACGCATACCCATAACTTTGCAGCAGCTGCATACCATACCGAACAATATTGGTTCTATCATCGTTCGTCGCAGGGCACCCGACCGCCGAATAAAGGCGGGCATCCTCATAATCGATGAACACCGGCATATCCAGAGTATACCCCTCTGCCTTCAGCGCCGCACCTGCCGCATTAAACGCATCTACTTCTGCTTTCATTTCACCCGTATTGAATGCATAGCTGTAAATATAGGCACCAACATAAATGCCGTTTGCTTTTGCGTTTCTCACATTGGTTCGGAAGTACGGGTCCTCAATAATAGTGCTTCCCTTCCATGTGACAGCGCGAATAACTGCATATTTTACACCGCTCGCTTTCATGGCTGCCCAGTCAATGACGCCCTGATGAGACGACACGTCAATGCCAAAACCCATAGTACCCGAGCTCACATTGACCGGAGAGTCATAAATAACAACATAACCAACAGAATCGCGTATACGTATCTGGCCTGCAGCAATTACGGTGCCTGACTGATATTCTTTTGCATTAGATGACTGCCATGTAGCACCACCATCAAAAGAATAAGCATATGGCGCTGCAACAGCACCTGTAAAGCTAGCATTAATAGTAACTATAAGGGAAGTGTTCGTTGAACCCGCGGTAATACCTACCGAGCTGATTTTAGGCGGCTCTGACACAGAACCATCGGTGTTGAAATAGTACTGAGTGTTTCCTTTAGTAAAGAAACCTGCCACCGAAGGTTGAAATAAAATCCCAGTTGACTCAAAATAGTAAAGCTTATTGCTAATTCTTAAATAGCTACTCATAACTATCGACCACGGAGCAGCAGAAGTTTGTTGATAATACTGTCCTACACCATGAAGTCCATCTTTCCCACCATAGCTAAACCACCCTGATGCCGCTGTCCCTTCTGAGTTGTAATAGGTCTGCTTCCCACTCCCACGATCTCGAAAACCGTCCGCCAAAAGGGCTCTTTCCGGTGCATAGTACCATTTTCCGTTATACGAAATATCCCCTGTTTGCAACAGCCCATTACTGCCGAAAATGTACATCTGACCATCTATTGTCACTTTGCCGGTTACAGCTTTTCCTCCCTTGGCATAATAATCCCCATGCCATCCGTCAGATGCATCAAATTTCCCGTCTTCTCCGAAAAAGTATACACTTCCATCAATTGTTTCTGTCCCTGTTACAATTCGGTAAACCCCGTCTGGCTTTTGATAATAAACATCTCCATTGGGCCGCGTATTCCACCCCAGTACCGCTATCCCTTCTGAGTTATAATAGGTCTGCTTCCCACTGCCACGGTCTCGAAAACCGTCCGCCAAAAGGGCTCTTTCCGGTGCATAGTACCATTTGCCATTATAAGAAATATCTCCGGTTTGCAACAGCCCATTACTGCCAAAAATATACATCTGCCCATCTATTGTCACTTTACCGGTTACAGCTTTTCCTCCCTTGGCATAATAATCCCCATGCCATCCGTCAGATGCATCAAATTTCCCGTCTTCTCCGAAAAAGTATACACTTCCATCAATTGTTCCTGTCCCTGTTACAATACGGTAAACCCCGTCTAGCTTTTGATAATAAACATCTCCATTGGGCCGCGTATTCCACCCCAGTACCGCTATTCCTTCTGAGTTGTAATAGGTCTGTTTCCCACTCCCGCGATCTCGAAAACCGTCCGTCAAAAGGGCTCTTTCCGGTGCATAGTACCATTTGCCGTTATAAGAAATGTCTCCGGTCTGCAATAACCCGTTACTGCCAAAAATGTACATCTGACCATCTATTGTCACTTTGCCGGTTACAGCTTTTCCTCCCTTGGCATAATAATCTCCATGCCATCCGTCAGATGCATCAAATTTCCCGTCTTCTCCAAAAAAGTATACACTTCCATCAATTGTTCCTGTCCCTGTTACAACACGGTAAACCCCGTCTAGCTTTTGATAATAAACATCTCCATTGGGCCGCGCATTCCACCCCAGTACCGCTATTCCTTCTGAGTTGTAATAGGTCTGTTTTCCACTCCCGCGATCTCGAAAACCGTCCGCCAAAAGGGCTCTTTCCGGTGCATAGTACCATTTGCCATTATAAGAAATGTCTCCGGTTTGCAATAACCCGTTACTGCCAAAAATGTACATCTGACCATCTATTGTCACTTTGCCGGTCGCATAGCTGCCGTCCGCATACTGGTAATACGTCTTATCGCCGACAGTCAGCCACTGGTCGACACCGGCTGGAGTACTTGTGGGTACAGTTACATCAAACGTGATGCCGTCGGTACCACTGGCACGCAGGTTGTTGATGATAATGCCGCTGTTTGTGCCGTCTGAAAAAAACAGAGTATCGTTGTCAAACGACGCAGATCCGGTGCGTGCCTTACCTAGTGCACTGCGGTAACTGCTGGTTGTGGTAGCTTTCAGTACGGCATACGAATACTGGCCCAAGGTTGCAGTTGCCGACGTATCTCCGGGGCGGAAGGCATATTCCTGGTCCGGTGGGCCGGATGCATTGCCAAACACATTGGTATTGACGCGGTAAACAAGCAGGCCACCATCCGTACCATAATTCGGCACCGCATCATCTACCCCTGTAGACTGTTTCATTTCCACGACAAAATATTCTGTTGAAGAGTACGGGCTTTTAATGATCACCGCAGACTGTTCGTTATTCGTTGCGTACTGCGCGGTTTTTAATGTGATATTGCTGGTAGTCGCTGTGATTTCACTCAAATCGGGCGCAAAGCCCAGCATATTGCGGATATTATACTGCAACAGAGACTGCGGCTCGCCCAAGCTATCCGACGCGGTATATGCCATCACATCGTAGTTATAAAGCGGATAGCCCGTTGTAGTATAACGGTAAAGGTCCGGCATACCAAGGATATGCAAAAATTCATGAATCACTGTGCTGGAGTACGTATCCGTGGGGTCCAAAATTTCAGAGGCATCTACCATACTGTAATTGCCGACCGCCTTGCTGCCAACAGTGGGGGCGCCCGAAATGATGGAGCTTTTATGTGGCCACAAAAGATCGGCATAATTAATGGGGACGCTTGTATTTTCCGGCAAATACGCAAAGGTAATCGCATCAAGACGCCCGTCGGCGCCACCGCCGGCAGCCCCGTGTACATCTAGTTGTGCATCCGTATAAACAGCGCTGATTTGGGCCTTTGCACCATTGACCGCTTCGGTGAGCATTGCCCCTTCACGGCTGCGCGCTTCTGCGTCTGTGGTATAACCAATAGTATTGGTTGAAGAATACGGTTTGTAATAGTTTTCCGGGTGGCTAAGTTGTACGCTGACAAAGGTCTGGCCATCTACCGACCGCGGGAAAGCTGCACCCGTCGCGCTGACGGTGCCGTAGCTCATCGTTTCAAGGTAATGCTTCAGTGAATAGTAACTGCCGTCGTTGCTGTTATAGACCTTATTAAACGCCGTGACACTATCGGTGTTAAGGTATTCATTCTGGTCCGCAAAGCGCATAAACACGACAATGTTGACAAGACTTGTTTGCGTTGAGATATAGCTGCTACCATTCGGCGCATAAAGCTGTGTTGCAGTGCCTTTAAATGGTGTAATTTCTGTTTGTGAACGGTTATCTGTGCCAAAGGCATCCGCGCCCGCTGCCGCTACCGCCGCTTTTCTGGCTTCCAGCGCTGCCTTAATGCGGTCTGCAGCCGACTCTTCCGGTGTTGGAGACGGTGTTGGCGAGGGTGTCGGGCTTGCCGATGGTTCTGGCGTAGCGCTGGCAGTCGGCACCGGTGTATCGGTGGGCGATGGCACCGGCGTTGGGGTAGCCGTTACCTGCGGCTGCGATGAAGAAGAGCTATCTTCTGAAGAAGATGGCACCTGTGTAGGAACCGGTGTTTCAGTCGCCGCCGGCTCAGATGAAGAAGATGTCGTTACCCCGCTTTGGGACGAACTAATTTCTTCTGCCAATACATTGACTGGCAGCATTGTTGCAACAAGCCCCATTGCAACAATGAAAGACAGTACACGCTTACCGAAGTGTTTCAAAATGTTGACCTCCACAGCCAAAAAATATCAAACCATATATTAAGTACAAAATTAAACACATACTTTGTTATAGGAACGCAACTTTGTCACAAAACTTTACAATTAAATAAACAATTAAATAAATTATAGCCGACTTTTCCAAACAATTCAATAAAATATGCACTTTTCATTTGTTTACGAAGTCTATCCCGTAATCACTGCTGGTTATCAAAAAGCATTTTTATCTACCTAAACAATGGTTTTTGTGGTATACTTTGCGAGGTATATCCTTCTTGCATTATATGCTTTCTGCATGCTGATAGCACTGTGTTTTTACTTAACCAGTAAATTGTATCGATGAGGTGATTTTATGAAACGGTTGGTTTCTTTCAGCTTTTTAGTATTGTTGCTTGCCGGCCTGCTTTTTGCCGGGTGCGGGCAGGGGCAATCTTCTTCGTTTTCTACGCCTGCTTCCCTGCCGCACCCCCTCACTACTGCGCCACCCGCTTCCTCTGGCACCGCCAGTTCGGCTATCGCGCAATCCGCACTGGATGAGAACTGGGATGGTGTTTATTACAAAGATGCCAACAGTGCCTCCCAAATTCAGCTCACGATCACCGGCAGCACGGCGGACGGTTTTGCTTTCACTTTTTTTATTAAAGGCACCGAGGTCAGCGGGCAGGCCGTTGCAGTGGACACCGATAAGGCATCCTGCCAGCTGAACAATTACATCGTTACTTTTCAGCTAGCAAATAAAACCGTAGTGGTCACCGAAAATGCCGCTTATTCTACAACACTGACTTTCGCCGGTGATTACACATTAGAAGAAACTTAAGCCCTTGCGGCGATTTTAAACAGCCTAACTCCAGAGAGGGGACTTTCCTTGAAAAAGAAACACATTCGCAATTTTTGCATTATCGCTCATATCGACCACGGTAAATCCACACTGGCTGATCGCATTTTAGAGCTGACCCGGTCGGTGGATAAGCGCGAGATGGAAAGCCAACTGCTGGACAACATGGACCTTGAGCGCGAACGCGGCATTACCATTAAGGCCCGCGCCGTGACACTGCACTACACTGCGCACGACGGCGAAACCTACGAATTTAACCTGATCGATACCCCGGGCCACGTGGACTTTGGGTACGAGGTCAGCCGGTCGCTTGCAGCGTGCGAAGGCGCGATTTTGGTGGTGGATGCGACGCAGGGCGTAGAGGCACAGACGCTGGCCAACACCTATATGGCGCTGGAACATGACCTTGAAATTTTGCCGGTGCTGAACAAAATCGACCTGCCCTCGGCAGAGCCCGACCGTGTGGCGCATGAGGTGGAGGACGAAATTGGTTTGCCCTGCCTTGACGCGCCGCGCATTTCGGCCAAAACGGGCGAAAACATTGAAGCAGTGCTGGAAGCCGTTGTGGCAGGCATCCCCGCGCCGACCGGCGATGAAGATGCCCCGCTGCAGGCCCTGATTTTTGACGCGGTGTATGACAGCTACAAGGGTGTTATTGTGTATATCCGCGTGCGGGAGGGCACGGTGCGCGCGGGCGACACCATTCGCCTGATGCAGACCGGTGCCCAGTTTGACGTGGTGGAAGTGGGCCAGATGGGCGCGCTGTCGCTTGCGCCGTGTGAAAAGCTGGAGGCCGGCGAAGTGGGCTACCTGACAGCGTCGATCAAAAGCCTGCGCGAGACGCGGGTGGGTGACACCGTGACGCTGGCAGCACACCCCGCCGCCACCGCGTTGCCGGGTTACCGCAAAGTGGTGCCAATGGTATTCTGCGGCATTTACCCCGCCGATGGTGCCGACTACAACGACTTGCAGGACGCTCTTGGCAAGCTGCAGCTGAACGACGCCTCGCTGAGCTTTGAGCCGGAAACTTCGGCCGCGCTGGGTTTTGGCTTCCGCTGCGGCTTTTTGGGCCTTTTGCACCTTGAAATCATCATTGAACGGCTGGAACGCGAGTTTGACCTAAACCTTGTCACCACTGCCCCCAGCGTAAAATACCGGCTGACGCTGACCGACGGCACGGTGAAAGAGATTTCAAACCCCACCGACTACCCCGACCCTGCCACCATTCGCAGTGCCGAAGAACCGTTTGTGAACGGCCACATTTACACCCCCACTGAGTATGTGGGGGCGCTAATGGAGCTGTGCCAAAACCGGCGCGGTATTTTTAAAGATATGAAATATCTGGACGCGACCCGGGTCGATTTGCATTACGAGTTGCCGCTGGGCGAAATCGTCTACGACTTTTTTGACGCGATCAAAAGCTTGTCGCGCGGGTACGCCAGCTACGATTACGACATGAAAGGCTTTGAACCGTCGAAACTGGTGCGGCTTGACATTTTGATCAACGGCGACACGGTGGACGCGTTTAGCCTGATCGTGCATGCCGACAAAGCGTACGAGCGCGGGCGTAAAATTTGTGAAAAGCTGCTGGACAACATCCCCCGCCAGCTGTTTGAAGTGCCGATTCAAGCGGCCATTGGCGGCAAGGTGATTGCCCGCGAAACCGTGCGCGCGATGCGCAAAGATGTGCTTGCCAAGTGCTATGGCGGCGACATTACTCGCAAAAAGAAACTGCTGGAAAAGCAAAAAGAGGGCAAAAAGAAGATGCGGCAGATCGGCTCGGTGGAGATCCCGAGTGAGGCATTTACCGCAGTGTTGAAATTGGACTAAGCGAACAGCGAAACCCAAACTAGAGGTGCTTGATGAAAGCGATTATTTTTGATTTAGACGGTGTTTTGTGCCACACCGACCAACTGCATTACAAAGCGTGGAAGCAGATTGCCGACCAGTATGGCATTTACTTTGACGAGACGATCAACAACCGGCTGCGCGGAGTGAGCCGCATGGACAGCCTTGCCATTATTTTAGAGCGCTACACCGGCGACGCCACCGCACTGGACCGTGAAGCCATGGCAACGGCAAAAAACGACTACTACCGCGAATTGCTGAAAACCATGTCCCCCGCCGACGTGGCACCCGAGGTGCTGCAAACGCTGCACGCCCTGCGCGCTAAAGGGCTAAAGCTGGCGGTTGGCTCCTCCAGCAAGAACACCGATTTTATTCTGCGCCAAATTGGTCTTACCGGTTTTTTTGATGCCGTGTCGGATGGCAACGGGTTGCAGTATTCAAAACCAAACCCGGAGGTATTTTTGCGGGCAGCCGCACTGCTGGGGGTTGCCCCCGCAGACTGTTTTGTGGTAGAGGACGCCGAAGCAGGCTTGCAGGCGGCCCTCCGCGGCGGTATGCAGGCGGGCGGCTTTGGTGACGCGGCAGACAGCCCGCTTGCCGACGTGCACCTGCGCCACTTTGCCGACCTGCTGGACATTGCCACTGAAGCCACTCCCTTACAATAACCCAAAGCCGCCGCGGCGGCTTTTTTATTTACCTTTCGCACCGCTTAACTATAAAAAGCCGTAATTCTGCCGGTAAAAATTACCCCCTGTAACACAGCGCATTGCCTTGTGCCGCAGCTGGCAAATTGCTTTTATGGGCTGTTGGGGCCCCCTGCTATGGGCAAAAAATGATAATTGAATTTTTAATTTCATAAGACATCAAAAATTTTTACCGGCACTCTATCTTGCAATAAAACGCCGGGCCGTTTTTTGCGGCCCGTTTTTATTTTGCCACTTTTCTGCGGCATGTTTTGAACCGCCGCCGCAACTGGCCCCGCCGTGTGCGGCACGGCGCCCATACCCTGCCCACCACCACTGCGTACAAAGCAAACAGCACCGCCCGCACAGGCCTTTTGTGGCCATGGGGTGGTGCTGTTTTTTGTTAGTTTATTCTTTGGGCAGTACCGCACTGGTGGCACTGCCGTCTTGCGCGCGGGTTATTTGCGCCTGATATTGCCGCCCCTGCCACCAAAAGCAAAATTGCAGCGACTGCCATTTGCCCGGCAGATGCGGCGCAAGTGCCGGGCCGTTTTGCCCCGCATGCAGCCCCGCAAAACCAAAGATGACACTTTGCCAGGTTTCGCCCATGCCCGCAAGGTGCAACCCCTCTTTGCCGGTGTTGCCCATCACCTCGCGCAGGTCTAAAAATGCCGCTTTTTCAAAATAGTGCATTGCGGGCCCCATCAGGCCATTTTGTGCCGCAAACAGCGCATGGCTGGCAAAGCTGAGGGTCGAATCGTGCAGGCACAGCGGCTCAAAATCCGCCCACGCGTCCAGTTTTTCCTGCTGGGTGAACACCTCGGGCAGCCTCGTCATCAGCAGCAGCACATCTGCCTGTTTGACGACCTGATACCGCTGCACCCGGTCAAAACAGACCCCGTGGTAGCTGGCACTGTCGCCCATTTTCAGCGCGGCGGGCGACACCGGCTCTAACAGGTGAAACGTGTCGTCGGTGCGCAGGTGGCCGCTTTGCGGGTCGCGCGGCAATGGGATACCGGCAGAAAGTGCCCGCCACCCCTCTAGTTCCGCCGGGGTGAGACCCAGCGCCGTGGCACGCGCCGGGCTGTTTTGCAGCAGGCTTTGTGCCGCGTTGATTGCGAGTTGCAGGTTATACTGCACCATGCGATTTGTAAACAGGTTATTGTTGGTAATGCCACAGTATTCGTCTGGCCCTTTGCAGAACAGCAGGTTAAACCCGCCGCCGGGCGCAGGGGAATACCGGCTTTGCCAAAAACGCGCCGTTTCAATGTAGGCTTCCTGTGCGCGCGCCTCAAACTCTGTATCGCCCGCCAGTGCGGCGTACTGGTGCATTGCATACACCACATCGGCGGTGATGTGCACTTCACTCGCACCAATGTCCCAACTCTCGCACTGCTCTGTGCCGTCGTAGGCGGCCATCCACGGGTAGCGTGCACCCGCGCTGTTCATGCCCGCCGCGTGTGCTTTTGCCTGCGGCAGGCAGGCAAGGCGGTATTCCTCTAAGCTTTTTGCCGCCTGTGGCCGCGCGAGTAAGAAAAACGGCATCATAAACAGGTCGGTATCCCAAAAATAGCAGCCCTTGTACCGGGTGTGGGTCAGCCCGCGCGCGCCGATGCTGACACTGCCGTCCCGCGCGCTGCAATTGCACAGTAACGCAAACATCTGGTAACGCAGCGCCGTTTGTGCATCGTCGTCCCCGCAAAGCTGAATATCACTGTCTGCCCACAGAGCCTGCCATGCCTGCCGGTTTTTTTCAAACAGGCTGTCGTAGGTGTTGCTTTGCACCAACGGGGCGATCAGCGGGTCTTTGTCACGCCCGGTCTGCACCGCGCACAGCTTGTCGAGCTGCACCGGCACCCCGGCGGCAAGCGTACCGTCCAGCTGCAAACCGCAGGTTTCGCCCTGCCGCTCAAACGGCTGCGGTGTAAACCCCTGCGGCAGGCTGAATTGCAGCGTTTCACGCAGCATGATGTTTGTTGTCACGGTGCGAAAATGCGCTGTGAACCCCTGCGGCGCAAATTGCAGGCCCTCAAACTGGGTCAGCTGCATCGTCTCGCTGTTTTCTTTGACCTGATCGTCCGGCACCGGGCTGTTGCAGCTGGCGGTTAGCACGCCGCTTTCCATGCGCAGCTGCACCGGGGCGTCTGCGCACAACGTTAACCTTTGCGCCACCACCGCCGGGTTACTTTGGCTGAAAAACCGCTGCTCGCACACTGCAATTTGTACGCCGCCACCCTGCACGGTGTATTGCTGGGTCAGCACCCCGGTTGCAAGGTCCAGCGTATAGGCCACCTTGCTGCAAAGTGCTGCCTGCTGGCCGCCAATAATCAGTGCATGCCAAATGGGGGTGGGCAGGTTGACAATGTCGGTGATGCCGGGCTTGATCTCATCAAACAACCCAGCCACAAACAGGCCGCGCTGCACCGGGCGCAGTGCCGTATCGCCCGCCGCCGTGCCGCGCGCGCCCATGCGGCCATTGCCGGTAAAAAAGATACTTTCAAAAAAGGCGTCGTCAAAGCCGGTGCTTTGCCCACTGATCTGCCAGCCATTCAGCAAAAGGTCGTCACGCATGGGCTTCACCGCCTTCCATTGCGGTGCGCAGGCTGTAGCACAAAAAGCCCGCACAGGTGGCAAAGGCCTCGCCGCTGGTGCACACGCCGGTCTCTTCGTCAATACTCTCACACGCAATGCCGCCGTCCATGGGTGCTGTGCGCAAAATGGCAAGGCTGTGCTCTACCCTGCCGCACAAAAGGCTGTTGGCAACGCTGAGAATCCATGGGTGCGGCGCGTGCGGGCAGCCAATTTCGGCATAGCGGCTGCCTGCAAAGCTGTACGCATAGCCCGGTGCACGGATGAGCGCCACCGTGTTTTGCCACGTTTCATCCTGCTCGCTGCAAAACCCAATGGTCGGCAGCAGTTGCAGGCTGCCCGGCGGCTCGTCGTACACGTCGTGGTGCCCCGCAAGGTCTACCGACCACGCAAAATACGGCGCGCCCGCGCCTTCTTTTATCACACAGTGAGCCAATATTGCATCTTGTACCCGCTGTGCCTGCTGCTGCAACGCTGCCTGCCCCGGCACCGCGCGGGCCACAAATTGCAGCGCGTGCCACACCAGCACATTGTCGTAAGTAAGGTAAGGGTACACATGCTCGTCATCGGTCGGCTGCAAAAAGGTCTCGTACAGCTCGGTAGTTGGCGCTTTGTGCAGTGCCAGCTTTTGCAAAATATCCTCGATGCCGCACACTACGTCCGGGTGCGCCAAAAACGCGGTGTCGCCGCTCATCTTTACATAGCGTTCCAGCGCCAAAAGCGGGGCCATCAGCTCGTCCAACTCAAAGCCGGGCTCTAACACCGTGCCGTCGATAAACCGCGAGTGCACGCCAAAGTTACGGCGCTGGCGGCCAAACGCATAAAGCAGCATCTGCTTTGCAAGCGCGGTATCCGCCGCCAAAATGGCGGGGAAGCTCCACAGCAGGCTGTCCCTGTCCCAATAAGCCGCGCTGACATAATAACGCGGGCTGCGGCTCGTCACCAGCACCAGCTCTTCGGTGTCCAGCGTGATACCGGTAGAAAAAAAGAGGCAGAAAAACAAATTGGTGTTGTAGAGGCTAGTCAATGCTTCGTCCTGCCAGTGGATGCTGCGCTTCGCAAGCCAGGTGCAGGTGCGCTGCCATTCGCGCGCATAGCCCTGACGCAGCATATCTTTGGCACTGGTGGCGGCCGCCACCTCTTCAAACCCAAAGCCCCAATAAACGGTCAGCTCACAAAAGGCACCGGGTGCCAGTGTTTCGCTGCAGGCCAGTGTATAGCAAATGCCGCCGCCGGACCGTTGCTCAAATGACGATTCGCACGGGCGGTCTGCCATGGGGGCAAAGCTGTACATCGGCACGCCACAGCGGTGGTCAAACACAATACTATCGTTCCACCCGCTGCGGGTGCAGTGGCGGGTACCCTCGATTTCTTTTTCTTCATTCACGCAGTGCCAGCTGCCCGCCCATTCGCCGCGCAAACCAAAGCGCAGCGCCACCGGCCGTGTGCCCGTGTTGTGCACTACAAGGTGCACCGCAAACCCGCGCTCGCCAATGGGTGAAAGGTAGGTGCCCTCTAGGGGCAGCGTACCGGCAAAGCCGCGAAACTCGGGCGTCCAGCCGTTTGGCCGCGCCCAGCTAAGGCCGTGCAACACAGCTTCCCTCCCGTCTGCCTCTACCCATGGGGCGATCAGCGCACCGCCCGCCGGGCCGCGCAGGTCAATGAGGCCCTTATACCCCATATGCAAAAACGTCACGTCTTCTATCCCGGCGCTTTGCGCGTCGATCGACGGCAGAGAGACCATCTCGTTGCCGCCGGGTAGTTTTAAATTGTCCATCTTCATCCCCTCTTTGTTTAACCGCTTAAACATTTTATAAGCCAAATATACCATATATTCAATTTATGTCAACATAAATTTGGCTATTTTCTTAAAAAAGTGATTGACATATGGTGACTTATTGGTTATTATGTGTTTGTAACAAGTTAAGCGATTAAACGACTGGAGCGGATGCAGCATGAAAAAGAGAGCCACCTTAAAAGACGTCGCCTCTGCGGCGCAGGTCAGCCCCGCTACCGTGTCTTATGTGTTAAACGGCAAAAAGAGCATTTCGCCTGAAACCGCCGCCCGCGTATTGCAGGCCGTACAAGAGCTAAACTATGTGCCGGATTTAAGCGCACGCAGCCTGACCAGCCGCGATTCCAAGCTGATCGGCGTCGTGGTGCCACAGACCGAGCCCGGCAGCCGCCTGATGCTGCAAAACAGCTTTTACAGTGAAATTGTGGGCAGCATTGAATATTATGCGCGCGGGCAGGGCTACCACGTAATTATTTCGGCCACCGATATCAATGAAAGTTACCTGACACTCGCGCAGGAACGCAACCTTGACGGCATTATTGTGATCGGCATGTACCCCGACGAGTTTTATCAGCAGATGAAAGCGACGCAGATCCCCATTGTGCTGATCGACAGCTATTGCAACGACCACTATTTTCACAGCATTCGCATTGACGATGCCTATGGCAGCTACCTTGCCACCCGTTATGTGCTGGGCTGCGGCCACCGCGACGTTGCGTTTTTTTGCGGCCAGTTAAAAGAAAACGGTGTCATGCAAAAACGCCTTGCGGGCTACCGGCAGGCGCTGGAAGAAAAGGACATCCCGTTTGACGGGCACAATGTGTTTGAGGGCAACATCAACTACGACAGCGGCCTTGCGCTGGCCGACCGTTTTTTACAGGCAAAGCTGCCCGCCACCGCCGTGGTCGCCGCCGCCGATATCCTTGCGGTGGGGGCCATCAAAGAATTCTATGAGCGCGGCGTGAATGTGCCAAACGAAATTTCCGTCATGGGCTTTGACGACGTGGAAATTTCGCAGTACCTCACGCCCGGGCTTTCGACAATTCGGCAAAAAATATCGCTGAAGGGCGAAAAGGCAGTGGAACTGCTGCTCAACAGCATCAACGAACCCGGCCTCACCAAGCAGGAGCTGATCCTGCCGGTCACGCTTGTAGAACGGGCTTCTGTGAAAAGACTAAATTAAGGAGGGAACGTGAAAAAGGGGAAAAAGAAACGGCTCACACCCACCTGAACAGTTTGTGTGAACCGCCACAACAAAGACGCTTGCGAAGAGCCTTTGTCGTTACCAATCAGTGTAAGCGATAAGGGCAAAAAAATCAACCACAACGGAATAAGGAGGACCCCAATGAAAAAGCACTTGTCTCTTATTGCAGCAGCAATGGCCGCTGCACTGATGTTCTCTGCCTGCGGCGGCGCATCCTCTGCGGCCGCGTCCGCTGCCAGCAGCACCCCTGCCGCCAGCACCGCCGACGCACCTGTCACCATTACATTTGAACAGTTTTCGGGCTCTGGCGACAACGAGGCCTATTTGCAGCAGATGATTGACGCTTATACTGCCGAGCACCCCAATGTCACCATTCAATTGCAGTCTTACGGCTATGACGATTACTTTACCCAGCTGACTGCAAAGGTCTCCGGCGGCAAGGCCCCGGACGTGTTTGAGCTGAACTACGAAAACTTTGTCTCGTATGCCAAAAAAGGCGCGCTGATGCCGCTGGATGATATTCTGAAAACCGAGGGCATCGACACTTCGGTCTACAATAAAATGGCGCTCGGCGCTTTTAACGCCGACGGCAAGCAGTACGGCGTGCCCAACAGCTTTTCAAACGTCGTGCTGATTTACAATAAAGACCTGTTTGACAAAGCAAAGGTCTCCTACCCCACCGATGACTGGAAGTGGGAGGACGCGATGGCCGCGGCTGAAAAAATTCGCGCGCTGGGCGACGACACCTTTGGGTATTATCACCCCATTTCGTTCAACGAATTTTACAAGACCGTCAAACAAAACGGCGGCAGCCTGTTTAACGACGATTTTACCCAGTTCACAATGGATACCCCGGAAAACGTGGAGACCCTGCAATACCTTGTGGACATGCAGCTGAAGAGCAATGTGATGCCCACCCCGGAGCAGATGGGCGGCATGGGCGACTGGGACTTGTTTAAATCCGGCCGCCTTGGCATGATCGTCACCGGCATTTGGGCCTTCCCCGATTTCACTGAAAACTGTGATTTTGCGTGGGATGTCGCCGTAGAGCCGGGCCACACCCAGAAAGCGACCCACTTTTTCTCGAACGGCTATGTGATCTCGAAGGACAGCAAGGTTGCAAACGAAGCCGCAAAGTTTATTGCGTTCCTGTCGTCCGACCCCAAGGCCACCCAAATTCGGTTGGATGCCGCGTGGGAGCTGCCCCCTGTGACCGACGAGAACATTTTGAACCAGTATAAAGAAAAGACCCCGCCGGCAAACCGTGAAGCTGTGTTTAAGAGCCTTGATTACCTTGTCACCCCGCCGGTCATCACCCAGTATGCCGAGTTACAGGACATTGTGGGCCGTCACTTGACCGATGCCGCATCCGGCACCGTGACTCCGCAGGAAGCACTGAAAGCCATGCAGGCGGAATGCCAAGAAAAAATAGACCTTACAAAATAAGCGATCCCCATCAAGGGCAGGCAGTGCCTGCCCTTGTTTTTTAGGAAAGGGCGGATAACCAATGAAAAAAACCCGACAGGCCGGATGGAAAGCGGCTTTGCCATTCTTGCTCCCCAGCATGGTCGGCTTTATCTTGTTCAGCATCCTGCCGATGATCACCCAGCTGTTTATCAGCGTGACCGACTGGGACGGCTTAAGCGAGCTGACACTGTTTTCGGACTTCGGGGGGTTCATGCAGCAATTCTATGTGGGGCTGCAGAACTATGTCGAAATTTTTACCAGCAAAGAGCTGTATCAGGTGCTGGGCAACACGCTGTGGTTTATTGTGCTGTACATCCCGCTGATGATGGTGTCCGCCATGGCGGTGGCACTGGTGCTCAACAGCAAAATACGCGGCGTGGGCTTTTTGCGGGTCGTGTATTACATCCCGGTCATCACCTCGTGGGTAGCCGGTGCGCTGATTTGGAAATGGGCACTCAGCCCGCAGTACGGCATCATCAACTCACTGCTTGGGCTGGTGGGCATCGACGGGCCCAACTGGCTGCAAAGCTCGCAGTGGGCCATCCCCGCCATTGTGCTGGCCTCGGTGTGGAAGGACATGGGCTACTTTGGGCTGATGCTGATGGCCGGGTTGCAGGGCATTAACCGGCAATATTACGAGGCGGCAGCCATTGACGGTGCGGGCAAAGTGAAACAGTTTTTCCGCATCACACTGCCGCTGCTGACCCCTACCCTGTTTTTCATCTTGATTATCAGCATGATCAGCTCGTTCCAGCTGTTCCCGCAAATCATGATCATGACCCCGGACGGCGGCCCGGGCGGCAGTACCATGATGCTGGTAGAGCGCATTTACAAGTACGGTTTCCGGTATTACGAAATGGGGTATGCCTCGGCCTACAGCTGGATCTTATTTGCCATTTTGCTGGTGCTCACCGGCATCCAGATGAAATTACAAAAGAAGTGGGTGAATTACGATGATTGACACGCTGCGCCTGAAACGCACGACCGGCAAAGTACTGTTTTACCTGTTTGCGCTGGTGATTGCCTTCATCGTGTGCATCCCGTTTTTCTGGATGGTCGTGACCAGCCTTAAAAACCGCGGCGCGCTGATGAGCGTGCCGGTGGAGTGGATTCCGAAAGAGCCGACGCTGGAAGTCTACCAAAAGCTGTTCCAGATCCCGAATTTTGCAAGCTCGGTCGCCAACAGCTTTTACCTTGCCATCGCTTCTACCTTGGCGCGGCTCATCTGTGCCAGCATGGCCGCTTTTGCGCTGACTAAAATTGCGTTTAAGGGCCGCGAGGCGACTTTTAAAATCTACCTCACCGCGCTGATGATCCCCGCGCAGATCACGTTTATCCCGCTGTTTATCGTGATGACCCGCCTGCACCTGACCAACAGTTTAAACGCCTTTTTGCTGTTACAGATGTTTAATGCGTTTGCCATTTTTATGCTGCGGCAAAAAATGATGACCATCAACAACGCCTACATTGAGGCCGCGGTGATTGACGGGGCCGGGCTGTGGACAATTTTCGGCAAGATCATTCTGCCGCTGTGCTCCGGCACGCTGGCAACGCTGGCGGTGCTGTCGTTTATGGATTTGTGGAACGACTACCTGCTGCCGCTGGTGCTGCTGACCGAAAAGTCAAAGTACACACTGCCACTGCTGCTCAGTACTTTATCTGGCGAATTTAAAAACCAGTACAACCTGATGATGGCGGGGGCCCTTGTATCCATCGTGCCGATTTTGATTGTGTACATTGCCGCGCAGAAATATTTTAAAGACGGGCTGACTGTGGGCGGCGTGAAAGGGTGATTTGATGCAACGATTAGCACTTGACGCACTGCCCATTACGCTGCCGCTGCCCGGTGGCGACAGTGCCACCATTACCGCCAAAACTGCGGCGGGCACTACCGCGTTGACGATTCGCCTGCCCTACCGGGGCGCTTACGGCATGGGCGAAAAATTCAACCAGTTCAACCAAAAGGGGCTTGTGTGCCAAAACGCAGTAGAAGAAAAATTTTGCTATCAGGGTGAAAAGACCTATTGCCCCGCCCCGTTTTTTTGCACCGACAGCGGCTTTGGCCTGCTGGTGGATACCGATGAAGTGACCACCTTTGATTTTACAGGGGATGCGATTACCGTGTTGCTGCCCACCGGCGTGCCCGTTTTTACAGGCACCGGCAGCCCGGCTGAGCTGGTGCGGGCCTACATGCAGCACTATGGCGCGGCCAAACTGCCGCCCAAATGGGCCTTTGGGCCGTGGGTATCGGCAAACCGGTGGAACACCCAGCAGCAGGTAGAGCAGCAACTGGCCCTGCTGAAAAAACACGGCTACCCCGCCACGGTGCTGGTGGTGGAAGCGTGGAGCGACGAAGCCACCTTTTATAGTTGGAACGGCGCGCGCTACACCCCACGGCCAAATGGCGAAGCACTGCGGTATGAGGATTTTGATTTCAGCGAAAGTGCCCACTGGCAAGACCCGCGCGGGATGATCGACAAGCTGCATGATGCCGGGGTACACCTTGTGCTATGGCAGATACCGGTGTACAAACAGCAGAGTGCCGACGAGCCCCCCTGCCCGCAAAACGACCTTGACCGTGAAAACGCGGCAAAGCGCGGCCTGTGCGTAAAAAATGCAGACGGCACGCCGTACACCATCCCGCCGGGGCACTGGTTCCCCGGGTCGATGATCCCCGATTTTACGAACCCCGCTACCCGGCAAAGCTGGTTTGCCAAACGGCAATACTTATTAGAGATGGGCGTAGATGGGTTTAAGACCGACGGCGGCGAATTTATTTACAGCGACGATGTACAGTGTTACGACGGCAGCACCGGCCGCGCGCAGAAAAACCGGTACGCACAAAGTTACACCAGTGCTTACAGCGCGTTTTTGGGCAGCGACAAGGTGCTGTTCAGCCGCGCGGGCTACGCCGGGCAGCACACCAGCCCCTGCCTTTGGGCGGGCGACCAGCAGTCGACAAACGACGAGCTGCGCAGTGTGCTGCACGCCGGGCTTTCTGCCGCAATGAGCGGTATTGTGTTTTGGGGCTTTGACATTGCCGGGTTTGCCGGGCCGCTGCCCACACCGGATTTATACCGCCGCGCCACAATGATGGCCTGCTTTGTGCCGATCATGCAGTGGCATTCCGAGCCGGACGGCGGGCAGTTTAAAGAGCTGATGGCGGGCGCTGAGGGCGATAACGAGCGCAGCCCGTGGAACCTTGCCCTCGCCTGCGGCGCACCGGGCCTTACCGAAGAACTGCGGTTTTGGCACCGGCTGCGCATGAACCTGCTACCCTATTTGTACAGCACGGCGGTGGAGTGTGCGGCCAGCAGTGCCCCCATGCTGCGCCCGCTGGTGTATGGCTGGCCTGAGGACGCCACCGCCGCCGTTTGCGATGATGAATTTATGCTGGGGGATAGTTTGCTCGTCGCCCCGCTGCTGGAAGAAAACGCAACCGGCCGCAAGGTTTACCTGCCCAGCGGGCAATGGTATTCGCTTTTTACCCACGAATGCACAAAGGGCGGGCAGACCGTACTGGCAACACTGCCCGGCAAGCTGCCGGTGTGGGTGCGCGGGGGCTGCGGCCTTGCGCTGCACCTTGCCCCCGGCGGCGGCCTTGGCAGCGACGTGGGCAACGCGGTACACGCAAGTGGCCCGCTGCATTTTGTGTTTGCCGGAGAGAGTGGCAGCACCACCTTTTACGATGACAGCGGCACAGCGCTGCACTTTGCCTGGCAAAACGGTGCGCTGTGCACCCAGCCTGCGGGCACCGCCTTCACCTGCGAATTTTTACTGTAATTGTTACCATCGCCCTTGCAAACGGCTTTTAAAAAACGCCAAAACAGCGTCCGTGGTTTACACCATGGGTGCTGTTTTGGCGTTTTCAGCAGTGCACCCCGCCTTACCCTAAACGGCCTTGGTACCGCTGCCGGCAAGTGCGGAGGGCATACAAAGGCCGCGCTGCGGCGCCGCTGCCAGCCCCGGCCAAAATTGCTCCTTGCATTCGTTATACTGGTATGTTAATATCACTATAACAAATTTCGTACGGAGGGATTGGATGGAAAACAGTAACCGCATCGTCGCCGACAACTTAAAGCGCCTGCGGGAAGAAGCGGGTTTCAGCCTTGAGAAAACAGCCGAGTGCACCGGTGTCAGCAAGACCATGCTTCACCAGATCGAACAGGAGCAAAGCAGCCCCACGCTGAACACGCTTTACAAAATTGCCGCGGCCTTTCACATCACCCTTTCCGAGCTGGTGAGCAGTGCACAGCCCTCGCCGACCATTGTGAACAAAAACGACCTTGCCCCGGTGGAGGATGAGGGCGGGCGCATGCACATTTACACGCTGTTCCCCGCTGACCGGCAAAAAAAGTTTGAAATCTTTTGGGGCGAAATTGAGCCCGGCGGCCAAAGCAGTGTACGCACACACGAAGCCGGGGTGCAAGAGCATTTAACCGTTTTTACCGGCACCTTGACCTTGCGCCAGAGCGACACGGTTTATACCGTACCGGCACAGCACGCCATTCACTTTTTTGCCGACGAAGCGCACTGCTATGAAAACCATGGCAGTGTGCCGGTCGTTTTTTGCAACACCATTTATAACCCCTGACCCTTTGTTCACTTTAACCTGAAAGGATGGCGGCCCTGCCGCCCACACCCCGAATGAAAAAACGAGCCTCTTTGTACGCACTGACCACGGTTATTCTGTGGGCTTCTACTTTTGTCTTTACCAAAATTGCGCTGGTCTGTTTTACAACTTCTTCCATTGGGGTACTGCGCTATGCCATTGCCTCTCTTTGCTTTATCGCCCTTGCCCCAAAGTACAAAATTGGGCTGCCGCGCAAGCGGGACATTCCGCTTTTTTTGCTTTCCGGCGGGATGGGCTTTGCGCTGTATATGGCTGCCTTTAACCGGGCATCGATGACGTTAAGCGCCGCCACCGGCAGTGTGTTGATTGCCACCGGGCCCATCCTCACCGCACTTGCGGCAAGCATTCTGCTTAAAGAGACGCTGTCGCCGGGCGGCTGGGCCGCCATTGCCGTTTCATTTGCCGGCATTTTGGTATTGACACTGTGGGACGGCGTGTTTTCACTGAACAGCGGCGTGTTTTGGATGTTGGTGGCCGCAGTATCGATCAGCGGGTATAACCTGATGCAGCGCTTTTTTAAGGGCCGCTACACCGCCTTACAGGCAACCGCGTACAGTATTTGGGGCGGCACATTGCTGATGCTGTTTCAGCTGCCCCACGCCGCGGTGCAGCTTTGGGCCGCGCCCGCTTACGAATGGGCAATGATGCTGTACCTTGGCGTTTTCCCCAGTGCGCTGGGCTACCTTTTGTGGTCGGCCGCACTGTCGCGGGCAGAAAAAACCAGCGACGTGACCAATTTTATGTTTGTGACCCCGTTTCTTGCGACCGTATTGGGGTTTGCACTGCTGGGCGAAGCGCCTACCCCCGCCACCTTTGTGGGTGGGGCGCTGATTTTTGCGGGGCTTTGGCTGTTTCAAAAAACAGGCGCCGCAAAGGCTGTAAAAAAGGAGGCTGCCACCGATGAAACTGGCACTGGCACAGATGAAACTTGCACCGACTGAAGAGGAAAATTTACAGCATGCACTCAGCGCGATGCAGCTTGCCGCCCGGCAGGGCGCAGAGCTGATTTTATTCCCTGAATTGCAGCTGACCCCGTTTTTCCCGCAATATGCGGGGCAGGACATGCGCAGTGCCGCGCACACCTTGGGCGATACTGCCCTGCAAGCGCTGGCAGATGCCTGCTGCAAATTGCACCTTTGGGCGGCGCCCAACGTTTACCTGCGGCAAGGGGCCGGTTATTACGATGCCTCACTGCTGATCGATGCGGGCGGGGTGCCCCGCGGCATTTCTAAAATGGTGCACATCACACAGGCCCCGCTGTTTTACGAGCAGGATTATTACACCCCGGCAGAGGACGGGTTTCACGTTTATGACACCCCGTGGGGCAAGGTGGGCATCGTGATCTGCTTTGACCGCCACCTGCCAGAGAGCATTCGCACCTGTGCCGCGCTGGGGGCCGATTTGATCCTCATCCCCACCGCCAACACCGAGGGCGAACCGATGGAACTGTTTGAGTGGGAACTGCGGGTGCAGGCCATGCAAAGCAGCGTGTGGGTGGCGATGTGCAACCGCACCGGGCGGGAGGACGCGATGGCTTTTAACGGGCAATCCTTAGTGGTGGGCCCGCGCGGGGATGTTGCCGCCAAGGCAAGCGGCGATGAAACTTTGCTGCTGTGCGATGTTGACCTTGCGGCAGCGGCGGCGCTGCGCAGCCAAAACCCCTATTTTACACTGCGTCGGCCCGGCTGCTACCGCTGAATTTTTTAAAACCGACAAAAGAGGCAGGCCCCGCGGGGCCTGCCTCTTTATTATTTGCCTGTTGACAACAAGTTAAATCAGCGCGGCAGCGTGTGTGACCAGCGCTCGTCCTGCTGCTTCGGCACCAAAATGCGCACACGTTCGGTGTCGTCCAGCCAGATGGAAACATAGCGCTTGCGCATGCGCTTGCTGAAGCCCTTGGTCATGCTGACCGTGACAAGCCGCACCGTGATGCCCGCAAAACGGCGGGTCGCGTCGATTTTCAGCGTTTTGCCCTCTGCCGGGCGCCACGCAAACCGGCGTTTGACAATGCGCTTTTGTTTGCCCCTGCGGTCGGTGCCCACGTACTCCAGCTTCACCGGCCGCCGCAAGGCAAGCAGCAACAGCAATGCCAGCAGCACTGCGCCCAGCACCAGCGCCGCATACACAATACCGCTGTCCTGATTGTGCTCTGCCGGGGCCGAAGCCGGGGCCGGGGTCTCTGCCGGGCGGGTGGGGGCTGCCTGCGGCACCGCGTCGTCCGGCAGAGTCACGGTAATGACCTGCCGTGTCACGTTGCCCGCCGCATCGGAAACCTCTAAAATATACTCCCCGCTTTGGGTGGCGGTAAAGTTGAAATCGGCAATCGTGCTTTCGACCACGGTGCCGTCCGGCAAGGTCAGTTTCACCGTGCCCGTGGCATCCGGCGGCACATCCAGCAATATTTTGCCGCCCTTTGATGTCAGGTCACCTATCTTGTAACTGACCTTGGGCGGTGTGCTGTCGATGGAAAACGGCCCAAACACCGCGGTGGAAGTATTGCTCGCCCCATCGGTGGCTGTGACATGCACATAATAAGTGCCATCGGAGGCAAGGCTGAACACCGCGCTGCCCTGTGCCCCACCGGCTGCACCACTGAGTGAAATGGTCTTCGACGAAATGCCCGACGCCGCGTCCGTCACTTCAATGTTCAGCGAAATGGGCTTTGTGGAAACCCGCCCGGCCACCACACTGCTGGACAGCTGGATGACCGGCGGCACACGGTCGATGTTGCTGACCGTCACTGTTTTTTCAGTGCGGTTGCCGGCGACATCCACCAGCGTAAAGGTATAGCTGCCATTGTCTGTGGCGGACCACACGATCGTATCCTGCGGGGTAACACGGGTACCGTCCGGCAACAGCAGGTAGTCGTTGCCGCTGCCGCCCGGGTCGGCGGCCAGTTGCAGGGTAATGGGCACGTTTTGGTTGGTGGGGGCTGTGGGGGCCGAAGTTTCAAACACCGGCGCCTCAAGGTCCACAAACAGTTCCACACTGCCGGTAAAGGTATTGCCCAGCTTGTCTACCGCGCGGTAATACACCATGGTGCGGGTGGCAAAGCTGACCTTTTGCCCGCTGGTCAGCGTCACCCACTTACTGCCGTCGGTGCTGTATGCATAGGTGAACGGCAAAAGGTCCTGCCCGCCGGAAAGTGAAAATTGCGCGGTCGCGCCCGCCCAGCTGCCGTTGCCCTGGGTCGCGGTAATGACCACGGCGGCGGGTGCCGTGTTGTCAATAATAAACTTTTCGCCGGTATCCGCTACCTGTGCCACCCCGTCACTTGCGGTCACACGGTAGCAAACGGCATTGCTTGTCAGCCCGGTGCCGTTCAGCACATGGTCATACGCGGTATCAGTCAAGCCCTGCACCAGCGTGTGCCACGCACTGCCGTCATAGAATTCCAGCTGGTAGGTCACGCTGTCGCCATCCACATCTGTCGACGTTTGCCATGTGACATGCACCGTTTGCCCGTCTTTATAGGCATCGTCGCCGGTGGGGGTGAGCAGTGTGGGGGCCAGCGGCGCGTCGTTGACCGCACTTACCGTAAGGACCACCTGCGCGGTATCCGTTTCGCCCGCAGCATCGCACATGGTGTAACTGAGTACTTCGGCCCCATGCCAGTTTTCAGCCGGGGTATACAGCACCGTTTTGCCGTCTGGCGCAATTTGCACCGTGCCATGCAGCGCACCCGTCACCTGCGTGACGGTCAGCGTGTCGCCCTCGTTGGCAAGGTCCGCATCGGTGTCGTTGGCCAGCAGGTCCAGCGTGATGGCCACATCTTCCGGTGTCGTGGCCGTGTCGTCCTGCGCTATGGGCGCATCGTTGATTGGTGTCACCGCCACTTCTACCACCGCGCTGGACGTTGCGCCCGCGACATCCCGCACGGTGTAGTTAAACCCAAAGGTACCGTTTTTATTTTCGGTGGGGATGTAGAGGATGGTTTTGCCATCCGCTGAAATTATGGCGTTGCCGCCGGTCACATCGCTCACCGCGGTAATCGTCAGCACTTCGGGATCTGTCACTGTGTCGACATCAATGTCGTTGGCCAGCACGTTAATGACGACCGGCGTATCCTCTTGTGTCGTTGCAGTGTCGCGCTTCGCAATCGGGGCATCGTTGACACTGACAACGGTGATGGCCACGGTCGCAGTCGCCTGCGCCCCACTTGCGTCCTGTATGGTGTACTGGAAGCTTTCATCCCCGTGCCAGTTGAGATTGGGGTGAAACACCACGTGATTGCTCGTGATCTCCGCCGTGCCGTTGTCCACCCCCGCCAGCGAAACCACCTCGAGCTGCTCGTTTAGCGTGGCACCCGGGTAGGTGTTGAGCACCGTGCTTTCATCCACATCGGTATCGTTTGCAAGCACATCAACTGTAATTGCGGTATCCTCCGCCGTGGTAATGCTGTCTGCCACCGCGGTGGGGGCATCGTTCACCGGGGTCACCGCAAGTGAAATGCGGGCAGTCGCCTGCGCGCCCAGCCCATCGGTGACGGTGTAATTGAAGCTCTCAAGGCCGTTCCAGTTAGCGGCCGGGGTAAATTTAATTTTTGTTGTGCCGCCGTCGCTCACAATCACCGCCGTGCCATGCTCTACACCACTAAAGCCCGCAGGGTCAATCGACAATGTTTTGCTGGCCGCCGGGATTGTGGGGTCTTTGTTCAGCGCAGCGTCGGCATCCACATCGCTTGCCAGTGCCAGCACATCGACCAGTATCGGCGTATCCTCTGCTGTGGTCGTGTCCACATCCTCTGCAAGGGGGGCATCGTTTGCCGCAAGCACCGTAAACGAAACTGTTTTGGTGGCGGCGCCGCCGTTGCCGTCACTCACCTGTACCACAAAGCTGTCCGGCCCATTATAGTTTGCCGCCGGGGTATACATATAACCGCCACTCGCCGCGTTTAGCGACAAACTGCCGTGCGCGGGCAGCGTGATAAGCGCATATTGCAGTAGATTGCCATCTACATCACTGCCCACAAGGCTGCCGGTCGCGGTGACATCTTCTGTGACAGCAGGCGCCGATGCCGTAAGGGTAGGCGCATCATTTACCGGGCGCACCGTCACCGTGACATGCGCCTGCGTTTGGGCTGTGCCGTCGGTGACCTTGTACGAAAACTCTGCCGTGCCGTTAAAGTTTGCGGCCGGGGTAAACTTGATCTTGCCACTTTGTATCACGGCACTGCCGCCGGTGGCCCCGGTAATGCCGCCCGCCACGAGGCTCAGCGCATCGCCATCGATGTCGCTGTCATTTGCCAGTACATCGATCACGACAGCGGTATCCTCGTCGGTCTGGGCCGTGTCATTCTGCGCTGTTGGGGCATCGTTGACCGCAGTTACCGTAACCGTAACCGTTTTTTGTGCCGTGCCGCCATTGCCGTCACTCACCTGCACCGCAAAGCTGTCGCTGCCATAATAGTTTGCCGCCGGGGTGTAGGTGTAGCTGCCGCTCGCCGCATTGATCGCCGCCATGCCGTGCAGCGCGGCAGTGGTGATGCTGTACACCGGGGTACCGCCATCCACGTCTGTGCTCGTTGCCGTGGCCGTTTTTGGGGTATCCTCTGCCGTAGTGATGTTTTGCACCGTCAGCACCGGTGCGTCGTTGACCGGTGTCACGATGGTGCGGTAGACCTTTTGCGTCGTGTTGACACCGTCACTGAGCGAAACCGTGATGTTCACCGAGCCGTTCCAGTTCGCCGGGGGCTTTGGCAATACAATGGTTTTCACATCGGTGCCTTGCAATGTGATGGCCGTTGCGGGGAACACTCCGGCGTTTGTGCTGGTCAGCGTGACGATCAGGTTTTGGGGAGAAGTTTCCACATCGGCAACCGAGAAAGAAAAGGTGCGGTTTGCAGCACTGGCTTCATCCTCGTTCATCACCCAATCATCGGTAGCACCATCTGAATCGGTTATGGTGGGCGCGTCATTGACCGGGCGCACCGTCACGGTTACTTTGGCGCGGCTGATCGAATTTTCTGCCTGCTGGTCAGAAACCGTATAATAGAACACTGCCGTCCCGTTCCAGTTGGCAGTTGGGGTAAACACTACCTTGCCCGCACTGATCTCGACGGTGCCGTGCTGCACGGTGCCGCTGCCATCGGCCGCTGCCGAAAAGCCGCCCGCCACCATTACAAGATCGTTATTTTCGACATCGGTATCATTTGCCAACACATCGATCGTCACCGGGGTATCTTCGTCGGTCGCGATGCTGTCCGGCTTTGCGTCTGGCGCGTCGTTGACCGGGGTAATTTGCAGCGATACCGGCACATCGGCGACGTGACCGTCATTGCTGTCCGACACCGTGTAGGTAAAGCTGTCGCTGCCGTTATAGTTTGCCGCCGGGGTATACAGCAGCTTGCCGCCGCTGTAAGTCACCGTGCCATGCGCAGGGGCGCTGATTTCGATAATTTGCAGCGCACGGCCCGCCGCATCGTCTTCAATGTCGCTGTCGTTCGCCAGCACATCCAGCAAAACAGGGGTATCCTCTGCTGTGGTACCACTGTCCGGCTGCGCATCAGGCAGGTCGTTCACCGACGCAACGCTGAGTTCCACCACCGCAGTGATGGCCTTCGTGTCATCCGCGGCGCCCGCAGCGTCCTTTACGGTCACTGTCACCGTGTCGGTGCCAAACGCATTGTCGGCAGAATCCGCCTCAATGTGCCAGTTGCCGCCGCTGCCCACCAGCTTTAAGCCGGGGAACACCGCTTCGTTGGTATGCGTCATGGTCACTTGTAACTCTTCGCCATCCGCATCACTCACGGTAAAAGGCAGCGTAAAGGCCGGGGCATCCTCCTGCGTGGCGTAGGTGGTGGGCAGCCCGCTGATGACCGGCAGGTCGTTCACACTTTGCACCGTGATCTCGATCGTCGCCTGTGCCGACGCACCCGATGGGTCGGTCAGCTGATAAATCAGGCTGTCCTGACCGTTATAATTGGCTGCCGGGGTATACAGAATTTTCGTGCCCGACACAGTGGCGGCGCCGTGCTGCGGCGCGCCGCCCTCTGCAATGCTGAGGGTCAGCGCATCCCCGTCCGGGTCGGCATGGTCCATCTCAATGCCAAATTCGTTGTCTTTCGTGTCCTCAAACACCAGCTGCGTGCTGCCGACTGCCACCGGGGCATCGTTGACCGGCGTAAAGGTGGCGGTAAAACTTTTACTGGTGCTGATCATGCCGTCGCTTGCCGCCAGCGTCACGGTGGCGCTGCCACTGGCGTTTTCAACCGGGTTCAGCGTCACTGTCACTTCATCCCCAGTGCGCTGCAAAGAAACGCCCTCATCCAATAATACCGGGTGGTCGGCATCGCTGTTTTGCAGGTAGACCTGAAACGAAATATCACTACTGTCCACATCCGCAAGGTCCACGATATAGGGGCCCGCCGCAGTGTCCTCCGGCAGGGTGGTATCTGCCAGCGGCTGCGAGCCCGGTGCCTCCGTAATGGTGGGGGCATCGTTGACCGGGTACAGCGTGACATACACGTTGGCATGGGTCGTGAGGTTATTGACACTGTCCACCACCGTATAGGTGAGGTACTCGGTCGCGGTGGTATAGGCATCCGGTTTTGGTGTAATGGTCAGACTCGCCGTTTGCGCGCCGACATCCGTAGTCAGCGAGGCCGTTGCAGCAGACAGGTGGCTGGTGTCGAGGGTGATCTCGCTGAAGCTGCCGCTTTTGTGAATATACGACATTAAATTAAAGCTGTATGGGGCAGAATCTTCATCGCGCTGCACCCACGCGTTTTCAGACCACAGCGACGCAGAGCTGCCCAGGCCAAGGTGTACAGTGGCCCAGCCGCTGTATTTCACATCCGGGTCGGTCGTTTCGGCGCGGTCGCGGATGCGGATTTCAAATGATCCGCCCACCCCCGCGACATCGGGGGTAAAGGTCACGGTCTTTCGGTCCGCACTGATCGCCACGGTGCCGCCCTGCTCGTTTTGCACCCCATCGATGTACAGTTCGCTCAGGGTGTTGTCCACATCCCCCACCGTGCCGGACTGAATAAAGGGGATATCGACCGGCGTCGCTTCGTCTTCACTGGCAAGTGACTTCCAAATGTCCCGCCAGATGCTTGGCGCATCGTTGACCGCCGTCACCGTAATGGTAACCGTCGCCGTTTGTTCCACCTGCCCGTCGGTCATGGTGTAGGTAAAGCTATCGACGCCGTTAAAGTTTGCATCGGGCGTATAGGTGTATTTGCCGGTACCCGCAAGTGCCAGGCGGCCATGCGCGGGGTCGGTGATTTGGGTAACACGCAGGCTGGCGTGCACCGTTTCAAGGTCACTGTCATTCGCCAGCACATCAATGGTCACCGCAGTATCTTCGCTTGTGGTCACGGCATCGTCTGCCGCGATCGGCAAATCGTTTACCGGGTAAACTGTCAGCTTAAAGCTGGTGGTCGTCGTGTTGTCGCCATCTGATACCGAAAGTGTCACCGTTGCCGTGCCATTGGCGTTGGCAGCGGGCACCAGCTGCACGGTGCAGCTGCCATCCGGGTTCTGTGTCAGCAAAATATTATTGGTGAAATCGTTCGGCAAAAGGGCGGTATTGTCCGACTGTGCACTGACGCTCAACGGTGCGCCCTCAGGGTCTGCCACGGTAAATGCCAGCGGCGGCGTGGTGGTGTCCTCATTGATGTACTGGGCCGCCACCGGGGTGATGGTGGGGGGGAACGACGCCCCGCCCACCGACACATTGACGGTTGCAGTTGCCGTATTGCCATTGCCGTCGCTGACGGTATAGGTAAAGGTCGTCACCCGCACCGTACCCAGTGTATCGCGAAAAACCAGTGTATTGCCGTCCTGCGTCACCTGCCCGCCATCCGGCTGTGTAAAGGATAGAATGCTCAGCGTGTCACCGTCCGGGTCGGTGTCATTGGCCAGCGGATCAATTTCCGCCTTGCCCATTTTGGCGGCAAACAGATAGTCGTCCGCCCCCACCGGCGGGTCTTGCACCGGGGTCACGGTAATATCAAAACTGGTGGCCGCCATCAGCTTGCTGTCACTGACGGTCAGTGTGATCCTCGCCGTGCCGTTTTGGTCGTCATTCGGCGCAATATGCAGGGTGCAAAGGCCGTTTGCCCCGCGGGTAATGGTCAGCCGGTCGGCCCCCACCACACCGGGGGTGTCGGTACCGGCCAGCACAATCAGGTCACTGGCATCGGTCTCAAGGTCATTCACCGTAAACGTGATATCGAAGCCGGTGTCCTCTGCCGTGGTGTAGACATTACCCGCCCCAAGCACCAGTGTGGGCCGGTCATTGACGCCCTTTGCCGTCAGGGCCACCTGCCCTTCGGCCTGCAGCGTGCCGTCACTGACAAAGTAAGTAAACGTGGCCGTCTGGTTGGTGTTGGCTGCCGGGGTAAACGTCCATTCATGGGTGGCGGGACTTGTTTCTGCCAAAGTGCCCACTGCCGCATCCGGCAATGTGTTGACACCGGCAAAGGTCAGGGCATCGCCGTCAATGTCCTTGTCGTTCGCCACAAGGTCATCCATATCGATCACCAGCGGCGTATCTTCCGTATAGCTTAAAGAGTCCGCCACCGGGGTAGGCGCATCGTTTACCGAGGCAACGCGCACCGTAATATCCTGCGTTGTCACCAAAAATCCGTCGCTCAGTTTCAGCCGCAACACCGCCGTACCGTGGGCATTGGCTGCGGGCGTATAATGCAGTGTCACATTGCCGTCGCTGGTGCCAAGGCCGTCTAACGTAAGGCTTGCGGCGGGGATGAGCGCTTCGTTTTGGCTGGACACCTGTAGCATCAGCGCCGACGTCGCAGTTTCCGCATCGGCAATTGTAAAGTTCACCGTTTGCTGCGGGTCGTCCTCTGCAATGTCATAGGCTGCCGCAAGCCCATCAAACGCGGGGGCGTCGTTCACTGCTGTAAGCGTAAAACTGATGGTGCGCGTCACCGTGGCGTCCCCGTCGCTTACCTTTACCGTAAAGCTGTCGGCACCGTAATAGTCTTTTGCCGGGGTATAGATGTATCGGTAGGTCGTCACACTGGCGCCCGCAACCTGCTCAAAGGTCACCGCACCGTGGGCCGGTGACGTTGTCAGCGTAAAGGTCAACTCGCTGTTATCGACATCCGTAACAAAGGTGTTTGTCACGACAGTATCTTCTGCTATGGTGATGCTGGTGGCCCCTTGCAACACCGGGGCGTCATTGACCGGCGTGACCGTTATCGTGACTGTGGCCGTTTTTTCTACCGTGCCATCCGTCACCGTATAAGTAATAGTAGCCGTTCCATCAAAGTTTGCCGCGGGGGTAAACTTAATTTTGCCGCTTTGCACGGTGGCCGTGCCATTTGTAGCCGTAATATTATTGCTCACAAGGGTCAGCGTGTCGCCGTCAATATCCGCGTCGTTTGCCAGCACGTCCACGGTCACGGGGGTATCCTCCCCGGTTGTGGCGCTGTCATCTTGTAATACCGGGTCATCATTGACAGCGGTAACGGTCACATTAAAAGTCTGTGTTTGGATATTCACCCCGTCAGACAAAGTGACGGTCACCTGAGTCGTGCCATTTTGGTTTTCAAGTGGCGCAAGGGTAAGTGTGGCGTTGCCGCCCTCTTGCGTCACCACCGGGTTTGGTAAAAGGGCGGTATCTGCCGAAACCGCCTGTACTGTGAGCGCCTGCCCCTCGGGGTCACTGATGGCAAACGTAATCTCTTTCGTGGTATCTTCTTGCATGGTTTGCGCACTGATTGCCGCAAGAGACGGGTAAAGGTTGACTTCTGCGGTCGTGGTGGCCGTATTGCCCGCGTTGTCTACCGCAAGCACCGTATAACTGCCGCCCTGTGCCACATCAAACGTATTGCCGGTGACTGAGGTGCCGTTTGCCGCCACAACCTCCGCGGTCTGCACCCCCGCCGCCCATTTGACCTGTGCGACACCGGATGGGGTCACCCCCACCGCCGGGGCTGCATCCTGTGCGGTAACCGTTACTGTGGCACCACCCGCACTGTGTGGCTGTACCTGCGTCGAAACTGTGGGGGCGGTTGCGTCCACCATGGCAGTTACCGCCTCTGTTGCAGCAGAAGCGTTGCCCGCTTCATCTACGGCGCGCGCCTGCACGGTGTAATTACCCTCAGGCAGGGTTACTTCGCCACTATACCCCTGCCATTCGCCGGTGCCAAACCGGTACTGCCGCGTTTCAGGGCTTTGGCCAGCCGGTGCAGCGACCTCCCCCAGTGTCAGTGTTGCCGTTTTTGCCCACGCGTCTACCGTGCTGAGCGTTACCACCGGGGCTTGTGGGGCTTCACGGTCAATTCGTACCGTAACGGTCTTTGTTGCAGACCGGTTGCCCGCATAATCAACACTATAAAATCTACGGATCCCACTTTGCGTCGCCGTGTAAGACCAGCTTGCGCCCGCCGCCACTTTTTGGCTGTTGTCCGCATCGTAAATGCCCTCAACCCCGCTGGCAGAACCATCGGTGTCCGCAAAGTCTTGCGCCTCAAGCTGCACTGTAACATCGGTGTTTACCCACCCTGTTGCATAGGTTGGCGTAAACAGCGGGCCCAGTTGGTCTGAGATTACAAAGCTAAGGTCGGCAAAGGAAGCATATTGCACTGTGCCAAGCGAAATGTCAATATGGTCGGTACTGGCGGGGATTGCAATTTGCCCGCCAACCGATGCGTCGAGCCCACTTGTATCTGAAAAATCAACGACCTGCTGGCCCAAGCTGGTACCCTGTGCTGTTTTAAAGGAAAAGGTGGCAGATGCCCTAAGACCCACATTGGCGGTGGCGCTGAATGCCGCTTTCAACTTACCGCCATCGACCCCGCTTTGGATCGCCGCAAGTGGCACACTGCACTGTGCAAGGGCACCGCCATCCTGCAAATCAAGATAGTCTTTACCCTCGTAATTATTCCACGCAGCACTGCCGGCCAGCTGCCAATCTTCTTTTGCAATCGTATTGCTGTTGTACCCTACCGCTGATGCCGCGTGCACCGGTAGGCCTTGAAAAATTTGCACAAAAAGAAGACACAGGCAAAGAACAAATGCAACTCCACGTTTACCGGTGTCTTGATTTTTGTGCCACACTATTTTTTTGTTTTTTTCTTTCATCAATTCACCTCAGCGCCATCTCTTTGAGAGTTTGTTCTATTTGATATGGACACACAATTGTTTTGAATTCATTATATCAGTAACAAAAATCAATTAAAACTAATTTTATTGTAATAAATAACTGTTTTAAGTAAAACTTTTTGCCAATTTTTTTACAATTTCACTACTATTAAAGTTGCTTTCGTCTTTGTCATCTTTTGAGAACTATCTTCTTTGTTTTACCCCATGTTCAAAGCAAAAACAAAACGAAAAAGGGCTTTGCCCGGTCTACCCCGGCAAAGCCCTTTTCGTTGTCATCACAGTTTTTTACAGTGAACCTCTGCCCTACTTCTTGCCCGCAGTTATTTCTTCGCATTACGATACAATCCCCCCGCGCAGTAGGCAAAAAAGACCACCCGCAGTGGCATTGGGGTGGTGGCTGTTTTGTAAAAGCCTATGCCGTGTTATTGCGCGCCAAGGCCCCGTCGCATAAATTCGACATACTGGTCTAAGTTCGCCAGCATGTGGTCCGGGTCGGTGTTTTCTTGCGCACCAAACACCTCGTCAAACCCAGAAAATAAAAGCGACAACAGCTTTACCAAAAAATTTTGCGTGTACCCGGGCCGCAATTCGCCTTTTGCAAGCGCATCGGCCACCAGCTGGGCAAGCTGCTGCTCCCCACCCGGCTGCAACTGCTGCTTTGCCACTTCATAAATGGGGCTGCCTGCCTCTTTTGCCAACATGCGGCCCAATTTGTGGTACAACGGGTACTGCCGGGCAAACTGCACCCCAAAGCGCGCCTGCAACCGAAACTGCTCAAACAGCGTTGCGGCCTGTACGGTGCTGTTTTGGCGTTGCCGCGCAATAAAGGCCCATTTTTCTTTGGTCGCTTTTTGCAGCAAATACAGGTAGAGGGCCTGTTTATCGGCAAAGTGGTAATAAAAAACGCCCTTGCTGACACCTGCGTTTTTTAAAATCGTGTTCAGTGATGCTTCCTCATAGGGCTTTTGCGTAAATTCTTCTAATGCCGCCGCAAACAGTTTTTGCTCTTTGGCAAAGCTTTTCTCTTTCATCCGGTACCTCCACGGCTAGACTGGCTGGTTTATTTTAGTGTACTCTGTTTTATGCGGCTGTCAAGCCGTTAGCTGCCTGCGCCTTGCCTAGGGGGGCATCTCTTGACAAGCGATAAAAGCGGTGCTATATTCAAATTATAGACCGATTGGTCTAATTTAAATTTATTTTACGACTGCGTGAAAGGCTGGTTTTGAATGAAACAAAAGGTATGTGTGATCACCGGTGCAAATTCCGGCATTGGCAAACAGGCCGCCATTCAGTTTGCAAGCGCCGGTTACCTTGTTGTGCTGGGCTGCCGCAACAAAATTCGGGGCGAGCTGGCTTTACAGGATATTTTAACAGCAAGCGGTGGCAGCGCTATGCTGCTGCTAGTCGATATGGGGTTAAAAGCCTCTATTTTAGAGTTTGCAAAACAGTTGCGCGCGCGGTTTGATACCATTGACGTGCTGATTCACAATGCGGCCGTGTTTGACCTTGCCCAAAAAGAACGCCAACTGACGAGCGAGGGCGTGGAAAGTGTTTGGATGACGAACCACATCGGCCCGGTGCTGCTGACAGAACAACTGCTTAGCCTGTTGCAAAACAGCGATGACGGGCGGGTATTGCTGATCGCCTCAAAAGGGCTGCTTGCGATGCCGGGCCTTACCGTGGATTTGCAAGATTCGGAATTTGCACACCGCCGCTTTACCGTGACAAAGGCCTACTATCAGTCTAAGCTGGCACAAATTATGTATGGGCAGTGGCTGGCGGCCAAGCTGGCGGGTACCAACATCACGGTAAACAGCATTCGCGTGCCCGCCGTACAAATCGACCTTGCCCGGCATACCGGGGTTTCCAGTTTTCAAAAATGGCTTTACGCGATCAAAAGCAAGCACGCCCTAGCCCCGGCGCAGATGGCCGAAACTTATGTTTACCTTGGCACCAGCCCCACTATGCGGGGCAAAACCGGGGGATATTACGACGAACATCACAAAAACGTTTCTGCCGGGCGGTATGCCGAAAACCCGCAGAACATTGCCGCCGTGATGCAGCTGACAAACCGGTATTTAGCATGACAATTTTGTATTGATTACGGCAAAAGCAACTTAGCCCGGCGGGGTACCCCGCCGGGCTAAGTTGCTTTTATTTATTCTGCCAGTTCTCGTTTTGTGGTTTCGATTTCACTGACAAGTTGTTTGATTGACGCACTGCAAGCTGCCCAATCGCCCTGTTGCAGGCTTTGTTTTGGCAGCAGGGCGCTGCCCATACCCACGCCGGCACACCCCGCCCGCAAAAACTGCGTGGCATTTTGCGGCGTGACCCCACCAATTGCAACATACTGCGTTTGCGGGTACGGGCCCTGCAAATCTTTCACATAGCGCAGCGGCAGATCCCCTGCGGGGAACAGTTTTAACACTGAAAAGCCCCAGTCAAGGCAAAGCTGCACCTCTGTCGGGGTAAACACGCCCGGCAAAAACGGCACATCGTGCTGTGCACAGTATTGTAATACTGCTGCCGGGCTGCTGGGGGCCAGCAAAAACTGGGCACCGGCAGCCAATGCCGCCTTGGCTTGCTCCACCGTCACCGCCGTGCCCGCGCCCACCAGTACATCGCCCCCAAAGGTTTCGCGCAGCAGGGCAATTTGCCGCAAGGCAGCTGGGGAATTTAGCGCCACCTCAAAAAAGCGAACGCCGCCCTGTACCACCGCGCTTGCATATTGGACCGTTTGCGGCAGCGGCACATTTCTTAAAATTGCCAGCACCGGGTTTTGCTTTACGATATCCAGCATTTCCACCATTATCCCCCCTAACGTTCTATTTCGCACTGGTTTGCAAGTGCCAGCGCCATTTGCCGCGCGGTGGGGATGCCCTCGACGTCCCCCGGTGTCTCGGTAGCACGCGCACCGGCAATGTTGCCGCGCCGCCCGCAGGTGATGAGGTCATCCCCCTGCAACCAGCCGCTCAAAAAGCCCGCGTTATAGGCATCACCCGCCCCCACTGTTTCCACACAGTCGCAGGGCACGGGCGGCAGCAAAACCGGCGTGCCGCCACGCTGAACAACCACGCTGCCCTTATCGCCATCCTTTAAAGCGACCAGCTGCACAGCGCTGTGTTCAAAAATGCGGGCAACTAGCTGCCCGGTTTCTGCCGTGCCGTACAGGGTAAGGCCCTCTTCCCGGCCCAGCAGTAAAATAGTACTGCGCTGCGCGTAGCTGCGCAGCAGCGGGGCGTAGTCGTTGCCCTGCCACAGCTTTTGGCGCACATTGGGGTCAAAACTGATTGGGATTTTGTTTTTGCAGGCAAGCTCAAACGCCGCTTCGCACAGCGCACGGCAGCTGCCGGACAGTACCGGTAAAATGCCGGTCAAATGGAGCAGAGAAAAACCTGCTACCCAGCTTTCTTGTAAATCTTGCGGGCAAAGGGCGCTGGCTGCGCTGCCGGTGCGGTAATAAAATACGCTGGTGTGTGATGCCCCGGTCTGTTTGAGCATCAGGCCGGTCTTGCGGGTTTCATCCCGGTACACATGGGTGCAATCCACCCCTTCGGCGCGCACCTGCGCAAGCACAAATTCACCCAGCTCATCCTGCCCAAGGCGGCTTAACCATGCCGCCTCACCACCCAGCTTTGCAACGCCAATGGCAACATTGCTTTCTGCCCCGGCAATGCGCAAGTGGAAATCGCGCACATACCGCAACGGGCCATTTGCACCGGGGGTCAGGGCCGCCATGGTCTCGCCTATTGTCAGCATCCGTTTCATTTTTGCCCCCTTCTGTCTCCCTGCCGTTAAATAACATCTTGCGCGGCTTTTTTTGTTATTGGGCCAAGGGCAAGTGCCAGCTCAAACGCAAAGCTGGTGTGCGGCGCAAGCACCGGGCAGCGGCCAAAACGGCGCGCCACGCTGATGCTGTCGTAATACCCGCTCGCCGGTTCCAGCGCACAGTTAACATCGCCGCGGTACCCGCCCGCTGTTGCCCAAAAGCCAAGGTAAGGCAGCTTTTTGCTGTCATAGTAAAAACGCGCACAGACACCCTGCCCGGGGTAATCCACCCCACAAACACCCTTTTCTACCGGCCCGACAACGTAATACTTTAGTTGCCCGTGGGGCGGCATGCGGGTGAGGTCTGTGCCTGTGGCGGGCGGCGGGTAATTTAACATAGCCCCCGCCTTACCCAGACATTCGCTGTCAAACACATTTTGCACCTGCCGCACCCCGGCAGGCAGGCGGATGCGCATCCCCGGCTCACACCGCAACAGACAATGGCAAGCCCAAATTGCGGGTATTGGCACTTCACCCGGGTTTTCGATATGGTAGCGGCAAACCAGTTTTTGCCCCTGCAAAAAAATTTGTTTTTGGTACCGGTAGCCCAGCAGCGGGCTGTCAAAAGTAAGGCAAAGTGTCTCGCCCTCTTTGTGGGCGGCAAACGCCGCGGACCAAATTTCACCGTGGTCCGGGTAATCGACCACCCGCGCGCCTACCTGCACCGGCTCGGGGTCAATACAGGGAAACGCATCGTCAAACCCGCAGGCCTCATAGGCTGAAAATGCGTCGCCGCACCGCGCCGTGCGGTAACTGCCGTGCGGGTTTTGAAACAGCAGTTCAAACCCGGTGTCGCAGGTACACAGCGACGCTATTTTGCCGCCGTGCCCCGGTAAAACGACCGCCTTTAGGGTGTCGTTTTGCAGCAGCCAACCCGGCTGCCCGCTAAAAACGGTCTGCACTACCATCCCTTGACCCCCTTTGCGTATTTTCACCTTTGCCGCAGTGCTTACCCAATGCGCATACCGCGGTGCAGTTGCACCCCGGCATGGCCGGGGTCAAGGGCCTGTGCCTGCGCAAAGCACTCCTCTGCGCCTGCGGCATCCCCTTTGCCCAAAAGGCCAAGGCCGCGCATAAACAGGCAGTGCACATGGTTGCGCACATCAAGGTCCTCTTCAAAAATCTGCAAATCTGGCAGAGATACCGCAAAATAGTCGATCTGCACGTGGTCGTTTAAATGGCGCTCGGCATAATCGATCAGGCGGTTGAAACGGCTGTTGGCGCCGCTGGTGTCCCCCAGTGCAAGGCGCGCAAGGCCCTGATAAAAGATCATTTCGGGCGGCTGGTCGTTATAGTACATCATGCCCGCCGGTTCGCTTAGGCCCAAGGATGCCCGCTCAAAACAGGCTGTGGCAGTTTCGGCCTGCCCTAGTTTTTGGTAGGCCTTGCCCATGTAATAATAAATATTGTTTTCCTGTGCGCCGGCAAGCTTGCCCTCGCCCAAATTGTGCGGGTAAACGGTGGCGCGCTTTAACAGTTCGGCTGCTTTTTGTGCATCGCCCTTTTGCAGCGCCGCCTTGGCAAGCCCCACAAGAGCTGCCACCCACTGCGCGGGCACCTTGCCCTCGCCGCCCTCCCACGGGTGAAACTTGCGCTCGCAAATCAGCTGCAATGCGGTTTCGTGGTCACCCAAAAAGTTGTAAAGCGACACATATTCCAAATACAAATCGTCGCGCATGCGCACTACTTCGGGGTGTGCTTTGTACATTGCCAGCCGTTCGGCCTGCGGCATGCCCAATTTTTTATAAAGCTGGTCCAGCTCCATCATCACCCGGGCATCGTGCGGGTTCAGCGCAAAGGCCCGCTCCATCTCCTGCTTTGCCTGCTGTGGCCGGTTGCACTTGTTATAGTAGGCAAGTGCAAGGTTGCGGTGCACGGTGGCAAACGTGTCGTCTAATCCACGCGAAGTCTGCCAGCAAGTGACCGCTTCATCGTACTGGCGCTTGTCGTACCACAAATCTCCAAGGTAATACCAACCCTTTGCGTCGGCCGGGTTTTGCCGTACCGCCCATTGCAGCACGCTGAGATCCTCTAACCGGTGGGGGAAGCAATAATCGCTGGGTGCCGCGGCTGCCTGCTGCAAAAGCACAGCGGGGTTTTGCCCCTGCGCCGCCGCAAACTGCGCGCTGTAATAGAACAGCAATGGGTACCGGTTGCCCGCCGCAATCGCCTGCGACACGATGTCCTGCGCTTCGGTATAAAACCCGGCTTCGGCATAATCCAGTGCAAGTTCAATACACCAGTTTGCATTGGCGCAAATTGCGGCAAACAAGTCTTTGCGGGCCTTTGCCCCCAGCTCGTACCGTGCGCCGTAATCCATCGGGTCGATGGCAAGGCTTTGCCTTGCAAAGTCGGCCGCCTGTTCTGTTTTGCCGCACCGCCGCAACAGCGCTGTTTTTAAGGTGCGCGCCTTCATATGGTGGGCATTGCGCACCAAACTGCGCTCTACATGGGCAAGGGCCGCCTGTGGCTCGCCGCTTGCCGCCTTGATGCACGCCATCGCGTAAAAGGCGGCATTTTGCCACGCGCCGCTCCAAGTCGCCTTGTAAAAGCTGTCATATGCTTTTTGCGGCTCGCCCAGCAGCTTTTGGCAAACGCCAAGGTTGTAAAAGGGTTCACTGTCATAGGGGTTGGGGTTCGAGCGGGTAAGCTTGCGAATTGCCGCCTCAAAATAGGGCTTTGCGTTTGCAAACTGCCCGCTGCGCAACAACAGCAACCCATAGGCATTGTTAATGCGCGCATCGGTGGGGTCACGCCGCAGCCCCTCGCGGTAATAGTCGCCCGCAAGGTAAGTGGCGTGGCGGTATTGTTCAATATGCTGGCCGTACAAAAACAGGTCTTCGTTCGTGGGCACCTTGCCGGGCTGTGGCACCGGTTGTGCGGGCGCCGGCATTTCATCAATGGTTTTGGGGGCAGGCGTATATTCCACCAGAACTTCACCCTGTGCATTCAGCACGCGCAGGCACAGCGCGGTTTCGGTTTGCCCCGCGCCGGGCACCTGTGCACGCAGGGTCTGCGTGGGCGAAAGGGGCAGCACCTTGTCGTAAAGCAATGTGCCGTTGCAGCTCAGCTGCACCCTTGCATCGGGGTATTCCCCGCTTGCATATACCGCAAATTCTGCCATGCCATCTGCAAGCGACAAACTTACCGCCGCGTGGGTGGTGGCGTTTTTTACCATGCCCACCTCTTTATACGGCATAAAATACTGGGTAAATGTTTTTTCTTCGTACGGGGCAAGCCAGGTAAAGTCCGGCTGGTTGTCGGTAAAACAGCCGGTCATCAGTTCAATGTACGGCCCGTCTTCATCGGTGAGGTTGCGGTCCCACGCTTTGCCAAAATCACCACAGCCCCATGTCCACTGCTTTTTGCCCGGTGCAATGTGGTGGTCGGCCACGTGCAGAATACCCGCACGCTTTTTATGGTCGTACCCGCCCACAAAATCATAGTCTGAATGGTAGGCCATATACGAGGTCGGCACCGGGATGTTTTTATAGCGCGAGATGTCCACCCCTGCCGAATAATCCTGCTTATAATACACGCCGGTGGCAATGGGAAAGCGAGAAACATCGCGTTTGCCGTGGTCCATGACCGCATGCACATCGGGGGGGAACACCGACTGCGTGTCGTCGTTGACCGGCACGGCGGGGTTTGCCCACCACAAAAAGGTCTGCGGCAGCGGGGTGCGGTTATATAGCTGTGCGTCTATTTTGATGTATGCCTTGTCGGGGTACAGCGTAAAGCTGGCCATGCCCTTGGTGCGAAACATGTTTTCTATTTCACCAACCGTCACCGTGCAACTGCCGTCGGCCTGCTGTTTTATTGTGCAGTCCACCGGGTCAAAGGTGCTGGGGCGGTGATGCTGGGGCCAGTTAAACTCAATGCCGCCGCTGATCCACGGCCCGGCAAGGCCTACCAGTGCGGGTTTGATGACATGGTTGTAATACACAAAATCATACCCGTTGGTTTTATCGTACGCCCGCTGAATGCGCCCGCCAAGCTCTGGCAAAATCATGACGAACAAATACTTGTTTTCCAAGCAGACCGCATGATAAGTCTTGTTGACCTTTTCGTCCTCGATGCGGTCAATAACACTGTGAGGGTACACCCTGCCGCTGCTGCCCTGATACACTCTTTTCTCTAAAAACATCGGGTTCTTATCCGGTTTTCCCACCGGGTAAGTTGGCAGCACGATCTCTTCCCGCCACACGGCGACCCCCTGTGTGATTTGTTTCATCATAACCTACAACCTCCTAGTTTCAACAACACAAGCTTTTTTGCTTCTTGGCAAACGCATCACTCAGGCACCAGGGTGTGCGGCCATCACCTGTTCTACACAGCGCTTTACCGCATGGGCAACCAGCTTTTCCCCCAGCGCGGGGGTTGCATCCCGCGGGTCGTACCGCACTGAAAAATCTGCGGTAGGGCCTTTTTCAAAGGTCTCACTGTCTGCAATGCCATACTGCGCGGTATAAATTTTTTGGGGCTGCGGCGGCAACCGGCTAAGTTCTACCCCCTGTGGGCAAAGGTGCTGCATAATTGCAGTCTCTACAAGCCCGGCATGCCCGACCCCTGCCCCACAGTCGTCAAACAGCGCAAACAGCGACTGCACTGTTTTTTGCGTGCTGTGCGTCAACTCCCGCGCAATGCGCCCCAGTATTTCGACCTGCTGGTCGGCACCATGGCCGTTCAGCAAAACAATGTGGCGAAACCCCATGTCACAAAGCATCTGCGTTTGGCAGCGGAGTATTTGTTCAAACAGCTCTTTGGGCCAGTAAAAGCTTTTCACGCTGTTTTGGGGAAAGTCCATCCCTACGATGTGCTCTTCACCTGTGAACCCCAGTTTTTGCAACACCTGCGGGCTGCGCGGTGTTTCTGTGCCAATATACAGCGGTGGCAGTACAACGCCCCCTGTCTGCTGCGCCGCGCCCTGTGCAACGGCGTATGCATTAAAGGTGTCCATGCCCATTGCCATATGCGGGCCATGCCACTCCATGCTGCCCACCGGCAGGTAAGCAATTCCACTGCGGTCCCTCTCTGCCAATAGTTCATCTGGCAGCATCGTTTCAAATCGAATTTTGCGCATCGTATCACTACTCCATTGCCATTTTTTACACACCGGCAGAATGCGTTATCCAAAACAACAGGCCGCAGAACCTCCCCCGCTCTACGGCCTATTGCTTCTAATTTAAACTGCCTTTTGCTGTTGCGGTGTTAACCTGCATACTCCGGCATAATCGAAGCAAGGTCGTCACCATATTTCACAACCGTCGCACCAACCGCATAGGTCTCGGGGATTTCGGTGCCGTTCTTCAAAAAGTCAACCATTTCCTTTGCGGCAGTACCGCCAACATCGCGCGCAGAGAAGTAAGCCGCTGCACGGAAGCAGGAATCCGGGTTTGCAAATTCATCCGGGCACAGGTATGCGCCAAGGCCAACGACCATCGAGTCTTTGCCAAGACCGGCGGATTCAATGGCACGCGCGGCACCCTGGCTGCTCTCGTCTGAAACGCCGACTACCAGCCATTTGGTGATTTCGGGGTGGCCGGTCACCACGGCGTTGGCGGCCTGGTTGCCATCCTCTGCCGAGGTATCACAATCCGCATAGAACACTCTGCTTTCAGGGAACTCGGGCAGGGCCGCTTTGATTGCGTCTTCTTCACCCTTTGTGCGGGGCACGCAGGAAGAAACGGTTTCTGCCGTCATGTACAGCAGGCCAAAGCTGTTGTCGTCTTTCAGGTTGTTTGTGGTGATGTAATCTGCCGCCCACTCGCCGGTGGCTTTGCCAATATTGTAGCCGTCAATGCCGACCCAAGGGGCCAGTTTGTTGCCGCTTTCATCTTCCAGTGCGTCATCCACCGCAATTACGGGGATGCCCGCTTCTTTCAGCATGTCCACAGTGGTCTGGCTGAGGTTCTGGTCCGGCAGGCAAACCAGCACACCGGCCACTTTATCCGCTATTGCGGTGTTGACAAGGTCCATGTAAGTTGCGGCATTCTGGTCACAGTCCAGGTACTTCCAGGTATAGCCCGCATCCTCGACCACTTTCTGGGATGCCGCACCCTCCTGAATAAACCAGGTTGCCGTACCCATTTTGTAAATGCCCACGATGGTTTTGCTTGCATCGCCGCCTGCCGAAGCAGTGGAAGCAGTGGATGCCGCCGCGCTGGACGCTGCCGGAGCGCTGGAGGCGCTGCCGCCGCAAGCGGTCAGGCCTGCCAGCATTGCAAGTGACATTGCGACAGAGAGGATTCTTTTTGCTGTTTTTTTCATGTTTTTCTCCTTTTTACATTTGGTTTAAGTTGATCGGGCCCTACCGCCCGTTGGGAACAATGTTAAAAAGTCGGCCTTCAGCGTGCCTTTGCCGGCACCTGTGCACCGCGGGCACGCATGCTGTCCTCCAGTGCTTTTTTGTCGCGGGAATGCTTGCGGTAAAAATCAAATGCCAAGGCTACGACCAGCAGCGCGCCTTGTGCGACCTCCTGCCAGAAAGTCTGCACACCCACCATGTTGAGGCCGGTTTTAAAGCCCTGCAACACCAGCATGCCAAGGAACGTGCCAAAAATAGTGCCCACGCCACCGGTGAATGCCGTACCGCCCAGCACTGCCGCCGTGATGGCGTCAAATTCCAGCCCAACACAGGCAGAGGGTTGCCCTGAGTTCATACGCGCGGCAAGCAGTACCCCGGCAAAAGCGGCGAGGGCCGATTCAATGATGTGCATTTTAAACAGCATTTGCGTGGGGTTTAACCCCGCCAAACGCGCCGCGTATGCGTTGCCGCCAAGCACATAAATGCTGCGGCCAAAATAAGTTTTACTGAGAACCACACTGAAAATAATGAATGTGATAATCAACAGCAGCACCGGTACCGGCAAAAAGCCAAACACACGGTAGTTGCCAAATTTAATGAATGTTTTGTCGCTTACCGCAACCGCTTTGCCGTTACACAGAATATAGGCAAACCCGCGCACGATAGACATGGTGGCCAGTGTTGCAATAAATGGCTGCAAACGCAAAAATGTAACCAGCGCCGCGTTTACCGCGCCAACCAAAGCCCCTACCAACACTGCAATTAACAAGGCAACAAAGGCATTCATGCCGGCGCGGGTCAACAGGGCCGCAATGACGCCCGCACAGGCCGCTACCGAGCCCGCCGCAAGGTCTACCTGGTTTGCAATGACAAGGTTCGTCTCACCAATTGCCACAAACCCGATCAGCGAGCAGGCAATCAGCACGTTGATCAAATTGGCGAACGAAAAATAGTTCTTGTTGAAAAACGTAAACAGTGCTGTCAGCAGCACCATGGCGACCAGCAGGGTTACTTTGTCTGCAAAATCGCTTTTTTTAATTTTTCTCATGATCTCCTGCATTTTGCTTTTCCTCCCTATGCCTAACCGGCAACACTGTCGGTTTGCAGCATCGCGTACTTCAAAATCCGCTCTTCGCTAAACTCTGCGCGCTTTAATTCGCCGGTCAAGCGCCCCTCTTTCATCACTAAAATCCGGTCTGAAACGCCAATGATCTCCGGCAGTTCAGAAGAGATGACGATCACCGCCATGCCCTGCGCGGCACACTCGGTAATAATGTGATAGAACTCGGCCTTTGCACCGACATCGATCCCCTTTGTCGGCTCGTCCAAGATCAGCACCTTGGGGTTTGTTTCAAGCCAGCGGGCCAAAATCACCTTTTGCTGGTTGCCGCCGGAAAGCTGCGAGATCAGTTTATCTGCATCCGGGGTTTTGATGCTGAGCTTTTTAATCTCGCGCTGGGCGATCTCCTCTTCTTTATCCTGCTGGATAAAGCCCACTTTATTGAGCAGGGTTTTCAACATGGCGATCGTCACGTTGCCGCGCACCGAAATGTTGGGTAAAATGCCCTGCATTTTGCGATCTTCCGGCACCATGGCAAACCCCAAAGAAAGCGCATGGGCGGGCGAGCGCGGTTGTATTTTTTTGCCCTCCATAAAAATGTCGCCGCTGTAAATCGGGTCTAGCCCAAACAGTGCGCGCATCACTTCGGTGCGGCCCGCACCTACAAGGCCCGAAAAGCCCAGCACTTCGCCGGCATGTGCTTCAAAGCTAACATCGCTGACATACGGGGTAGAAAGCCCTTCTACTTTCAGCACCACCTCGCCCGGCGTTTCGTTGTGTTTTAGCTGGTCAAACACATCGCCCAGCGAACGGCCCACCATCAACCGAATCAGTTCATCTTCGCTGGTTGCCGCCTGGTCCACCATTTTTACAAGGCGCCCATCTTTAAACACAATGACCTTTTGGGCAAGCTGCGCAATTTCGTTCATGCGGTGAGACACATAAAAAATAACCTTGCCCTCTTCTTTCAGCTCTCGGATGATGCGAAACAGAACTTCAATTTCGTTTTCGCTTAAGCTGGCCGTGGGTTCGTCAAAGGCGATGATTGCAGAATCACGGTTGACCGCTTTCATGATCTCGACCATCTGCTGGTGGGCAATGCTCAATGTGCCCACCTTGCTGTCCGGCGCAATGTCAAGGCCAAACCTTGCCGCAATCTCTTTGGCACGCTGGTTCATCAAAGCAAAGTCAACAAACCCCTGCTTTGTTTTGGGCCAGTCCCCCAGAAAGACGTTTTCCGCAACGGTCATATCCAGCAAAATCTGACGCTCTTGATAAATCACGCTCACACCATGCGCAATAGCCTCTTTGGGTGATGCAAAGTGAATGGACGCATCGTTGATCAAATACTCACCAAAATCCGGCTGATAATCCCCATTGAGGATTTTCAGCAAGGTGGACTTGCCAGCGCCATTTTCACCCAGAAAGGCATACACTTCGCCGCTTTGCGCCTTAAAATTGATGTCGTCCAATGCCCGCACACCCGGGAAGTATTTGCTGATGTGCTTGAATTCGACGGAAACACCCATGCGGCAACCCCTCTTTCCTTTTGTGGTTTGTGTTTACGTTAACACTGCGCTTATTATAGCATTTGTACCCTTTGTGTCAATCGTTTTAACGCAATTTCATTATATTTGCAAATTTTTATCTTGTTTTTTTGTGCTTTTTGTATGCTCCTGTTTTTCGCAGCCCCATTTGGCCTTTAAATGTACTATTTTATAGCACATGATCCCGCTCGAATCAAATTACCATTTATCGGTATTTCCTATAATTCAGAAAATAAATGGGGTTAATTATTGTTATTTTAACGAATGGTGTTATAATTTAGTTAACGTACACACTAAAGACTATCCATTCTTTTATGCAGGAAAGGGAGGAACCTTCATGGAACGAAAAACCGCGCTGGTGACCGGCGCAAGCCGTGGCATTGGCAAAGCGATCGCGATTGCACTTGGCCAAAACGGCTATGATGTAGGCGTTAACTATTTTCACGACGAACCGGGGGCCCAAAGCACTTGCCGCGCCATAGAGGCCGCAGGGGGCAAGGCGGTGGCGCTTGGGGCCGATGTCAGTGACTATAAACAGCTTGGCGGGCTGTTTACAGACTTTTTTAAAGTTTTTCCCTCGCTTGACCTCATGGTCAACAACGCGGGGGTCAGTGAATTTCACCCGTTTTTAGAAGTTACCGAACAGCAGTGGGAACGCGTGACAAACACCGACTGGAAAGCGACTTTTTTTGGCACACAGTTTGCCGCACGCAACATGGCTGCCCACAAAAAAGCCGGGGTCATCATCAACATTGCCTCGAACCATGTGGACGGCTGTTTCCCCGAAGCCAATATTTACGCGCCCAGCAAGGCCGCTGTGGACAAATTCACAAAGAACGCCGCAATGGAGCTTGCCCCCTACGGCATTCGAGTGGTGGCGCTGGCACCGGGTTACACCAACGTGTGGGCGCCGGACAACCCCATTCAGCAGGTGCGCAGCCGCATCCCGTTAAAGCGGTTTGCCACGCCGCAGGAAATTGCCGATATTCTGGTTTTTTTGGCCAGCGAAAAATGCAGCTACTTGACCGGCACCCGCATTACCGTTGACGGCGGGGCACTGCTGCCGGTCGTGCCGGAAAACGACTTAAACGGCGGGGCACTGCTGCCCCCGCAACTTTTTGCAGTGGAGGAGACAAAATGAAACTGATAAAACTGGAAACTTTTCGCTTAAAGCCCCGCTGGCTGCTGGTGCGCTTGGAAACAGATGACGGTTTTGTTGGCTGGGGTGAGCCCGTTGTAGAGGGGCGCACCGGCACCACCGAAGCTTGTGTGCACGAGCTGTGGCCGTACCTTTTAGGGCAAGACCCCCGGCGGGTAGAGCAGCTTTGGCAAACATTGTACCGCGGTGGGTTTTACCGCGGTGGCCCGGTACTGACCAGCGCGATCTCCGGCATTGACCAGGCGCTTTGGGACATTAAGGGCAAAGCAATGGGCACGCCGGTATATGACATGCTGGGCGGTACCGTGCGGGATAAAATGCAGGTGTACAGCTGGATCGACTCGGACACCGCCGAAATTGCCGCCAAAAGTGCAAAAGAAAAACAGGCGCAGGGGTTTCGCAGCATTAAAATGATGGGCATTGATGCCACCGGCTGGGTGAGCGACAGCGAAACCATCACCGCATTGCTAAAAAAGGTGCAGGCCGTGCGGGATGCGACCGGGCCGAACTTTGGCATCGCCATTGACTTTCACGGCAGGGCCCACAAAAGCAGTGCGCGCACTTTGCTGCGCGAGCTGGAACCGCTGAAACCACTGTTTATTGAGGAACCCGTTTTAGTGGAAAATGAAGAGGTATTTGCCGAACTGCACCGCTTTTCGGCAATCCCGCTGGCCACCGGCGAGCGCTGCTACACCCGCTGGGGGTTTAAAGGGCTGCTGGAAAAAGGGTGTGTTGATATTTTGCAGCCCGACCTTTCGCACGCGGGCGGCATTTCAGAAGTGCGCCGCATTGCGGCCATGGCAGAAACGTATGATGTGGCCATTGCCCCGCACTGCCCGCTGGGGCCCGTTGCACTGGCGGCCTGTTTGCAGGTAGATTTTGCAAGTATTAATGCGTTTATGCAGGAACAAAGCATTGGAATGGCGTATAATAAAGGGCAGGAGATCGACAGCTATCTTTCAAACCCGGAGGTTTTTGCCTACGAAGACGGTTTTGTCAGCCTGCTTGCTGGCCCGGGGCTTGGTGTCACCGTAGACGAAGAAAAGGTGCGCAGGGCAAGCGAAGTAGACCTTGCATGGAAAAACCCTGTGCTGCATTTGGAGGATGGCTGTGTCACGGAATGGTGAGGTGCAGCGATGAAAAAAGTAAACGCGCCGCGTTGCGAGCTGGGCGAAGGCCCCTTGTGGCGAAGCGAAAGCAATGAATTTTTATTTATCGACATCACCCGCGGGCAGTTATATGCGTGGTCGCCTGCTGCGCCGCATACGGCGGCAAGGCTGGTGTTTCAGTGCGGCGAGCCGCTGGGGGCTGCATTGTTGGCAACAAACGGCGACCTTGTTCTTTTTGCCGGGCACCGCGTATTGCTTTGCCCTTACGGCGGCAGCAAGGCCGACTGCACTTTGCTGTGGCAGTTGCCCCTTGCCCCCGGCGAGCGTTTTAACGATGCGATTTGCGACCCCTGCGGGCGCATTTTTGCGGGCACCAAAACAAAGACGAACGAAGATGGCGCACTTTGGCTTTTAGCGCCAGGGCAAACACCAAAACGGGTATTGCGCGGGCTTGCCATTTCAAACGGGATGGGCTTTTCGCCCGATACCCGGGTGTTTTACCACACCGATTCCGGCCTGCGCACCATTTTCAGCTACCAGTACGACCCCAACACTGCCACAATGACTGCAGCGCGGCCCGTTGTGCGTTTAACCAGCCCCGACGGTGCGGTGCCGGACGGCATGACGGTGGATGCGGCAGGCAACCTTTGGGTCGCCTGCTGGGGTGGCGGGTGCGTGCAACAGTTTTCAGCAACGGGCAAGCCCCTGCGCACGTTTGCCTTGCCGGCTGTGCAGATCAGCAGTGTTGCCTTTGGCGGTGCCGCGCTTTGTGACTTGCTTGTCACTTCTGCCGCCACCGGCCTTAGCGGCATACAGGACGGCGGCATATTTTTGCTATCCCCCGGCGCCAGTGGCCGGGCTGAATTTCGCGCCCGGCTGTAAATGCAGGCGCTTTACACTCTTTTGCAAACCGGGTATAATGAAAAGCAGCAAATTCCGGGGTGCTTATAAATCACGCATGAAAGGAATTTCAACCCATGTCCTCACAGTCAACCATCAAAGACGTCGCCCGCATGTCCGGTGTTTCCATCGGCACCGTTGACCGGGTATTACACCACCGCGGCAAGGTCTCCGCCCAAAACGAACAGGCCGTTCTGCGCGCCATTGAAGCGCTGAACTACCGGCCCAGCCAAATTGCACGGGCACTGGTAAGCCGTAAAAATAATCTAAAAATTGGTGTTTGCCTGCCACAGGTTGAAAGCGAATTTTGGACAGAGGCACTGAGCGGAGTGGAATACGCACGCAGTAAGCTGTTGCCGTTTGGCGTTGAGCTGGTTTTGGAATACACTTACAACTATGGCTACCTTGACCAGCGTGAGGCCGTACTGCGCCTGCTTTCAAAAGGTGCCAGCAGCATTGTACTGGTGCCCGGGCAGGGGCCGCAGTCGCATCTGGATGAAATTATTCCACCCGAAATCCCCTATGCCACCGTGATCGAAGATGTGCCCACTTCGCGCCGCCTGTTTCATGTTGGGCCAGATGACCCCGCCATGGGCTTACTTGCCGGGCGGCTTGCCACGCTGTACGCGGGGCAGGGGTTCCGCGGGGTAATTCTTGCGGCAAACCAGCAGTTTTTGGGCACCCAACAACGCATTGAGGGGTTTCGTTCTTTGCTGGCAAAACACAACCCCAGTGCGGTTATTCTTGAAACCTGCGACATCCCGATGGAAAGCGAGAAAGCTGCCTACCAGAATATTTATGAAACTGCCGTAACCCAGCTGTTGCGCCACCCGGATATGAATGTACTTTATGTCACCAATGGCCTGACCCAGTGGGCTGCGGCGGCGGTCAAAAGCAGCAAACTGCAAGGCAAAGTACAGGTGTTTGGTTACGAATGCACCGAAATGACCCACGATTTTATTCATGAGGGCATTATTGGCGCTACCATTTACCAGCGCCCCGCACAGCAATGGTACAATGCGCTGATGCTGATGTACGAGTATCTGATTGGTGACCGCACCTTTGAGGAAACGGTTTTCCGTGCCGAATGCAGCATTATGATTGAAGAAAGCCTGCCCTTTGTGCACCGCGGGGGCATTTCGACCCTTTGATTTTTCAGGTTAATTGAACTCCACAAAAAAAGGATGTGCCCGCGGGCACACCCTTTTTTCTTTTATTTACACTGCAACAAAGGCAGCAACTCATAAATCAGCAAAAAGAGACAAGCTCCGGCAGCTCGTCGCCAATCAGCGGGCGGCACCAGTCCACAAACTGCTGCGTGACGCCGTTGCCGCGCGCGTTGATATACTCCTGCGGCATTTTGCGCTCGGTCAGCATAACTTTTTCGATCTCGACCAAAAACGGCTCGGCGCGGTAAACGGGGCCCTCTACACGGCGGAAAGCGACCATTTTACCGGTCTCGCCCTCCAGCGCCGCACGGCAGGCAAGCTGCCCGGCAACGCGGGCTTCCTCGCGGTCCACCGGGCTTTGCAGCGTGGCCGACGCACGGCCCAAAAGGCCCGGCTTTTCACCGCGTGACTTGTAACCCAGCTTTTGGGTGATCAGCCCTGCCAAATGCGCACTGACATCGCCATAGTTGACCGAGCGCCCCACCTGAAACACCGGCGGCACAATGTTTTTGCCGTTTTTGTCCGTCAGGCCTTCGCTGGCCACCACCACAAGGCCGGTCTTTTTTTGCAACAGGGTAGAAACATCCTGCAAAAAGTCATCTTCGCTAAATGGGCGCTCGGGTAGATACACAAGGTCCGGCCCATCCTGCCCGCCGGCACGCGCCAGTGCGCTGGACGCCGTCACCCAGCCCGCATTGCGGCCCAGCGCCTCCAGCACCACTACGTGGATGGGCATGCTGCGCACATCGGCGCAAAGCTCTTGCACACTTTGCGCAATATAACGTGCCGCGCTGCCATAGCCGGGGCTGTGGTCGGTGATTGCAATGTCGTTGTCCATGGTTTTGGGGATGCCCATCACCCGCACGTCGGCCCCCGCCCTGCGGCAGGCCGCGTATAGCTTGCCGCACATATCCATGCTGCCGTTGCCGCCGTTGCACAGCACCCAGCCGATATTCTGCTGCTGGATTATTTGTGCCATGGTGTCGTAGTCCTCCGGCTCCAAATGGTCGCGGGACGTGCCAATGGCACTGCCTGGGCTGGTGAGCAACAGGCGCAGCCGCTCTTCAGGGATCTCTTTAAGGTCTTTCATCTGGCCTTTTAAAAACCCGCCGGTGCCCCCGATCGCGCCAAAAATATGCTCTACCTGCGGGTGGGCTTTCGCCTCACTCACCGCACCATACAGCGATGCATTGATTACGGCGGTCGGCCCGCCGCCGTGCAGGATCAGCAGATTCTTTTTCATTGTTGTACCCTCCCATATGCGGCGCGGCAAACTGCCCGCACCGCTTTGCCCCAGCGGGCCATGATAGCATAGCGGCGCACCGGCAATAAAAAGGCCCCATGTTGCACCGCTTTTGTTACAATTTTACCACGCATCCGGCCGGAAAGCAAAGGCCGCCGCCACCGCCTTTGCCGGTTGGCACAAAATAATCCCCCGGCTTACAGCGCGGGGGACGATTTTGTTTTATTTTACAAGAGCCCACTTGCCAAACGGCGGCTTGCCTAGCTTTTGCTGCGGTACTCGTTGGCGCTCATACCGGTGAGCTTTTTAAAAGTGCGCGAAAAGTGGGTGGCATCGGTAAACCCGGCCTGCTCGCCCACCTGCCACACTTTCAGCGACGGGTCGGCCAGCAGTTCTTTGGCCTTTTCTACCCGCACCCCGTTCAGCAGGTCAAAAAAGCTCTGCTGCGTGTACCGGCTGATGAGCTTGGATAGGTGCCACTGGCTGACATAAACGGCATCCGCCACATCGGCCAGTGTCAGCCGCTCGGCATAATGAGTGCGGATATAATCCAGCGCGTTTTTGACAATAAAATTCTGTGCTTTTTCAGTGCCGGTCTGCCCCTCGGCCGCGTCTACTTCGTTACAAAACACCCCTTGCAGCACAGGCGGTGCCGTTTGCGATTGCTGCAATTCGTGCAGATTTTCGGTCATTTTGGCCAGTGCTTCCTCCAGCAACTGAAATCGGCTGGGCTTCAGCACATAGCTGACGACCCCCAGCTCAATGGCGCGCTGGGCATAATTAAAATTGGGGTACCCGCTTAAAATGGTCACCTGCATCTGCGCAAACTCGCTGCGCACGGCAGCCAGCACGGCCAGCCCGTCCTGCCCCGGCATGCAGATATCGGTAAATAAAATGTCTGGCTTTTTTTCGCGCAGCAGGCGCAGCGCCTCACTGCCGCTGGTGGCGGTGGCCACTACTTCGCAGCCGTATTTTTGCCACGGCATTGCCCGCACCAGCCCGCTGACGATCACTTCTTCATCGTCCACCACCATGACCCGGTACATTGCAGCCACCCCCATTTTGTTTTATTATAGCACGCGTGCCCCCGCGCATTCAAACCCGTGCGTCAGCCTTTTAGTGCGCCCACCGTCATGCCCTTGATGATGTTTTTTTGCAGCAGGATATACACCAGCAGCACCGGCACGACCACCAGTACCACCGCCGCGACCATCAGCCCATAGTTGACCCCGGCCTGGCTTGAAATTTCGGCCAGCAGCCGCGTGATGCTGTAGGTGCGCTTGTTGCGCAAAAAGAACATTTGGGTAAACAGGTCGTTATAGCTCCACAAAAAGGTGAAAATAGCAACGGTGGCAAAGCTGGGCCTGCCCAGCGGCCACACAATGCGAAAAAAGATTTGAAAGACGTTATACCCCTCAAGGTAGGCCGCCTCTTCCATCTCCACCGGGATGCTGCGGATATACCCGGTAAGCACCACAATGGCAAACGACAGGTTGCCCGCGATCTGCGGCAGGCTGACACACAAAAGCGAATAGAACACACTTTCAAACCGCACAAGGCCCCAAGAATACAGCATGCGAAACACCGGGATGATGGTGGAAAACACCGGGAACATCATGCTGGCGATGATGAGCCCCTGCAAGGCCCGCCGCCCGCGAAACCGGTAGCGCGCCATGGCGTAGGCCGCAAACCCCGCAAGCAACACCACCACCGCCGTCACCGTGATGCTGATGATGAGGCTGTTGCGGTACGCACCCAGAATATCGACCCTCTCGAACGCCGTGCGGTAGTTGTCGAGCGTAAACATCTCGCCCAGCGGCAGCGCAAACGTGTCGCTGCGGATATACCGTTTTTCTTTGAACGAGTTGACAATGACCCAGAAAAACGGGTAGATGGTGGACAGCGCCCAAGCGGAGAGCACGAGATAAATGAGCCCTTGTGAAACGCTGAGCTTTCTTTTTTTTACCATATCTGTGCCCCCTTTCAATACTCTTTTTCTTTAAAAATGGCGTTGGCCAGCTGGCTGATGGCGACACCCAGCACTACCAGCACAATGGCAATGGCCGAACCGTAATCCACATCGCCCACATTGAAAGTCTGCTGGTACATATAGGTGCCAAGCAGCCAGCTGCGGTCCATCGGCATGCCTTGGCCCATCATCACCCACGGCAGGTCAAACACTTTCAGCGCGCCGGTGATGGCAAGCGTGAGGCAGATAGCCAGCGTGTTATGCAGCAGCGGCAGCGTGATGCGGGTGACGCGCTGCAAGCCGGAGGCCCCGTCAATGGCCGCGGCCTCGTACAGCTCGGGGCTGATGTTGTTGAGCCCGGTCACCAGAATGACAAAGTAAAAGCCGACATACTGCCACATCACCGGCAGCAGCATGGTGAACATGTAATACTTTTCGCTTTTCCAGTCAATGGCTTCTTTGACCCACCCAAGGCCCAGCAGCAACTGGTTTAACATGCCGCCGTTGTACAAAAAAATCAGGTTGAACAAAAGGCCCAGCGCGGTGGCGCTGATGACGATGGGAAAAAAGTACACGGTACGAAAGAAACCGGCGCCCCTGCGGATATTGTCTACCAGCAGTGCCAGCACCAGCGCAATGCCCACCTGAAACACAATGGTAAACAGCATCAGCAGCATGGTGTTGCCAAACGCGGTGCGCAGTTTTTCATCGGTAAACAGCTGCACAAAGTTTTTGTACCATGGGGTGTTGATGCCCTCGCTGGCTGTGCCAAGCCCGCTGATTTTCGACACACTGTTCGCGATGTTGCGTACAAACGGGTAATAGAGGAACACCGCCATGAACGCGAAGGCGGGGATGAGAAATACCGCCAGCGGTGCCTTTCGTTTATAAATGGTGGAATTGTTCATTGCGGGACCTCTTTTCAAAATCAGTCTGCCCTTGTAAGCCTAAAAAGCAGCCGGCAGAGCCGGGGTTTGCTGGCTCTGCCGGCTGTTTCTTGACAATCAGGGAGGATCGTCGGGGTTTACTCTACCGCAAGACAGTCATCGATGGCCTGCTCTGCCGTGGTTTTGCCGGTGACAATGTTTTTCACATTGGCAAACAGTGCAGCGCGCGCTTCACTGGTCAGGCCGTCCTCGGTGGCGGCGGCAATGCCGGTGGCACCCTTTGTCATAGCCAGTGCGGCCGTCACCAGTGCGTCGGCATCGGTGGGGGCGGTGGTGCCGTTTTTCAGTGCGGTGACCGCGGTGGCGCCAAAGTTTGAAACCACTTCGTCGCTGGTCATCATCTCAACAAACTTCACTGCGGCATCGCGCTTTGCGGGGTCATCCCACGCTTTGCGGGTGATGAAATAGCCCATCGACAGGCCGCCCACGAGGTCGGTGGATTTGCGCTCGCCCTGGCCGGGCACGTAAGTCACGGTGAAATCGTTGATGTCCATCGCGTTTTCCTGGAAATAGCCGATCTTCCACGAACCGTCGATTGCAAACGCCGCTTTGTTGTCGGTCATCAGCTGGAAGGTATCGGCGTCCCCTGCCGTCAGGGTGTTGACGGGGAAGTAACCCGCATCATACAGCGCTTTCATGTCGTTGAGGCCCTCGGCCCATTTGGCACCCACCGCATCGGTAGAAGCCTTTGGCAATTCGGTGTGGTTTGCGGGGTTGCCGTGGTTGTACACCGTATACTCAAACCAGTAGTGCGGCACCTCTTGCAGGCTGCAGGCAATGGGGGTGTATCCCTTTGCTTTGATGGTTTCGCACATGGCCAAAAATTCTTCCCACGTGGTGTCAGCAGTCGGGGCTTTCAAGCCGCAGTCTGCCAGCACTTTTTCGTTGCAATACAGCGCTTCCCAGTAGCCATTCACCGGCACAGCGTATTTTTTACCGTCCGCAGGCGAAGGCGCGATCATGTCGTCTTTCATGTTTGACGCATAGTCGGGGTACTCGGCACGGATCTCATCAATCGAAACCACTTTGCCGCTCTCGACGAACTTGTTCGAATCCACCCCGTTAAAGTAGAACAGCACGTCGGGCTCGCTGCCGGTCTCAAAGTCGGTGTTGACCTTGGCTTTCCACTCCTCGTTCGATGTTTCAGAGGCATCCAGCACGGTGTTGCCGGTGGCCTGCTCGTATGCTTTATACGCCGCTTCGTAGTTTGCGCGGTTGCCGTCGTCACCGCCGTAGCTGGTAACAACATTCAGGGTGACCGGTTTTGCCTGTGACGCCGCAGAGGCCGATGCCGCGCTGCTTGCAGCAGAGGAACTGCCACCGCAGGCCGCCAGCATGGAACCGCACATTGCCACAGCCATTACAAGTGCAAGTGTTTTTTTCATGGTATGATTCTCCTTCTCGTAGATAATACGGCGGGCATCGGTTGCCCGCACCTTATGGTTTTATGATACTGCGGCGCGCACAAAAGCTTAATGATTGGGGTTGGTTTTTATTGTATATTCTTGCCCGCCTTGGTCAAGGTCTATTTTTATGCTGCAAAGAGTGTTGCCTTTTTTGGTGATAGTGACGAACAACCCGCCCTCTTCACCATACAAGATCCGCAGCCGCTGGTGCACGTTGCGAATACCGAGGCTCACACTGCGCTCTTCCTCCTGCGCGGGGGCGTCGCTCAATAGCGCCCGTATTCTGGCAAGGTCATCCTGCGTCATAGTGCCGTCGTTTTCCACTTCCAGCAGCATCCAGTGCCCCTGGCGGCGGGCGCGCAGCGTAATGGTGCCCTGCTGGGTGGGGTTGATACCGTGCTCCACGGCGTTTTCCATAATGGGCTGCAGCACTAGACGCGGCACCAGTACATCCAGCAGATCGGGGTCGATCTGCTTTTCCACCGTCAGCCGTTTGCCCAGCCGCTCGCCAATGATGTACAGGTACGCGTCGGCGTACATCAGCTCTTCCGACAGGTGCACCAGCGGCCGGTGGCGGCGGTCCATCGCGGCTTCGAGCATCGTTGAAAGGCTTTCCAGCATACGGCACACCTTTAGGTTGCCGTTCATGCGGGCCTCCCAGTTGATGATCTCCAGTGTGTTGTTGAGAAAATGCGGGTTGATCTGGCTTTGCAATGCCATAATGCGGGCGTCACGCAAAGCAAGCTCTTCTTTATAAATGCGCTCAAACTGGTTGAGCAGGGTGTTGCTCATGGAATTAAAGCTGTCCCCCAGTGTGCCCATTTCACTGCTGGTTAGGGCCGTCTGTTCAACCTGCACGCCAAAACTGCCCAGTTCGATCTGCCCTGCCGTGGCAATCAGCGCGTCGACCGGGCGGGTGACCTTGTGGGCAAAAAAGCGCAGCACAAAGCCCATCATGGGCAGCAGCAGCACAAAAATAGCGGCCAGCGCCAGCAGCGCCACCCCCTGCTGGCTGCGCAGGCCCACCGGCTGCACAAATGCCGCCCATTGCAGCTGGTACGACGCCCGCGCCGCCTGTGCGCCGACCACAAACCCGTCTGCCTGCCGCGCGGTTTTTACCCCGCTCACGCTGCCGGTGGGCGGTGTGAGGGCAGGGCCACCCTGTATTAGCGGCACCGGGGTACCGCCCAGCCACAGCGTAGAGGTGCCCGCGCCCAGCAGATCCGTCATTTCGCGGAACAACAGGTGGCTGTTCAGCTCCATGGCCAGCACCGCATAGGGCTGGTAGGCACTGTCTACCAAATTGCGCACCAGATACACATGCCCCTGCCCCACAACAAACGCAGTACTGGTGCCTAGCGTGGCACTGCGTGCCAGCAGGCTGGGCTCTAGCGTTTCGCGGTAACTGCGCACGCCCTGCATGGTGCCGCCCGCCGTGACGTTGGTGGTGTAAAACGACAAGGCCGGGTCTTGCAAAAAGGTGACCATGACGTTTAAAAACTTTTCGTCGTACTTGTATTGCTGGTACAAAAACAGGTTGACATTCTCGTACAAGTTCACCGCTTCACCGGTTTGCTGGTAGCTTTGCCACGCATCGCGAATGGTGGGAATATAGCTTGCCTTGCGGCTGGAGGCCATGGCGGCGTCCATGCGGGTGGTGACCAGCTCGGTCGCCGTTTCGGCGCTCATCTGCAAATTTTTTTGGGCCTGCGTGGCAAGGCTGTTAAAAATATAAACGCCCGCCCCCGCGACGATCAACAGCACCGGCAGGACCCAGCAAAACAGCACCATGCCGATCATGCTCCACTTGAGGCTGTGGCGGCGCGGCCCACTCTGCCCCGTTTTGGGTGATTTTTGCTGTCTCATTACCCTGCCCCTTTCTGTGATTCTATATTACTTTTATTATAACAAAAAAAGGCGGGGCACTGCCCGCCCCACCCACCATCAAACTGCCAAAAATTGTTGCAGTGTTTTGGCAGTTTTTTCTGCCAGCACCATACTGTTCATCTCGCAAAAAATGCGCAGCAACGGCTCGGTGCCCGAAAACCGGGCAATCACCCAGCCGCCGTTTTTAAAATACACCTTGCAGCCGTCGATGTAGCTGACATGGTCAATTTCCAGCTCAAACGCCGGCAGCAACTTATCCACCATCAGCAGTTTATAGATTGCGTCTTTTTTCTCTGCGCTAAATTTAAAATCGCTCTCGTACATTTCAAACACGCCGTACTGCGCCTCGATCTCGGCCCAAAGGGCGGACAGACTGCGCCCGGTAACGGCGATCATCTCGATCAGCAGTGCCGCGGCATAAATGCCGTCTTTGCCCTGAATATGCCCGCGCACCGTCAGCCCGCCGCTGCTTTCGCCGCCAATGATCGCCCCGGTGGCCGCCATTTTGCCCGACACATATTTAAAGCCCACCGGCACCTCGTAACAGGTTTCGCCAAAGCTTTCGGCAATGCGGTCCAGTAGGTGGGTGGTGGCAATGTTGCGCACCGCCGCCCCGTGCCAGCCCTTGTATTTGACAAGGTAGTAATACAGCAGTACCAGTATTTTGTTGGGGTGCAAAAATGCGGCGTGGTCATCCACAACGCCCAGCCGGTCGGCGTCCCCATCGGTGGCAATGCCAATGTCGCAGTGGTTTTCTTCCACATAGGTCATCAGGCTTGCCAGTGTTTTCTGGTTAGGGGCTGGCAGGCGGCCGCCAAACAGCGTGTCGTGCCGCTCGTGGATCACACTGACATCGCACCGCGCGGTAAGCAGCACCGTTTGCAGCGCTGTTTTGCTGACACCATACATCGGGTCCAGTGCGACATGCAGCCCGCGGCGGCGAATGGCTTTTACATCCACCGCACTTAAAATGCTGTCAATATAACGGTTCATTGGGTCAATATATTCTGCCATACCCCCGCGCAGCGCCTCGGCAAACGGCACGGTGGGCGGGGTTTTGTCGCTAAGCGCGGCAAGATATTGCTCTAAGCTTTGGGTGACCGTCTCATCCGCGTCGCGCCCGCCCGCGGTAAACACCTTGACCCCGTTATAAATGGCCGGGTTATGGCTGGCAGTGACCGCCAGCCCATACGCACAGCCCAGCTCTTTTAAGGTAAACATAATCAGGGGCGTCGGGCTTTGGCGGTGGATGATGCTGCAATGCACCCGCTCGGCCGCAAACACTTCGGCTACCCAGCCCGCGGCTTCCTCACTTAAAAAGCGGCGGTCGTAGCCGATGATAAACCCCTGGTCAGCCACGCCTTCGTCTTTCATTTTTTTGCAAAGCGCCCACGCCAAAAGCTGCACATTGGCGCGGGTAAACCCGTCACCGATCACCGCGCGCCAGCCGCCGGTACCAAACTGAATGCTCATGCCTGCTGCCCCCCTTTGCCCAGTACAACGCGCACCTGTGCGCTTTCACCCGCCGCAAGGCAGGGGATGCGCCGCACCTTTTCGCCGTTGACCCAAAGCTCGGCCACGCCCTTGCACACATGTTGCGGGTTTTCGACCCGGATGTGGTACTGCGCGCCGCGGTATTGGCGCACGGCGGTAAAGCCGCCCCACGCGGCCGGGATGCAGGGGTCGATTTGCAGCCCGTCATAGCCGGGGCGAATGCCCAGTATGTACCGGGTGGCCGCCACATAGCTCCACCCGCCGGAGCCGGTCATAAACGGGTGATGCGCCTCGCCAAAATCCACATGGTCGGGCCCGGTGACAAACTGGCAGTACGAATAGGGCTCGCACTTGCGCACCTCAATGCGGTCATTCTGCTTTGCCGGGCACAGCGCGTCATAGAGTTGCATCGCGCGCTCACCGCGCCCCAGCATGCATTCTGCCGCCCACGCCCAAGGGTTCGGGTGGCTGAAAATCGAGCTGTTCTCTTTCAGCCCGGGGTACACGCGGGTGACAAAGCCAATTTCATCGTCCGGCGTTTTGTACGCCGGGGCATTGAGCCGCAGGCCATACGGCGTATACAGGTATTCGTAAACGGCATCCATTGCCTTTTGCCCACGCTGCGGCCCCGCCGCGCCGGAAAGCACTGCCCACGCGTTACTTTCAAGGTGCACCTTGCCCTCGGTATCCGCATGGGTGCCAATGGCGCGGCCGCTTTTCGTAAAGCCGCGCAGGTACCATTCGCCGTCCCAAAGTTCGTCCTCACAGCGCTGTGCCACCGCAGCGCGCAGTGTTTCGTACTTTTCGGCGTCGGCCTGCCGGCCAAGGTGGCGGGCAAGCCCCACAAAGCTGCCAAGTGCCCACACATGCAAAAAGCTCACCATTGCACTTTCGCCGCCGCCAAGGTTTAAACAGTCGTTCCAATCTGCCCTAAGGCCCTGACAAATGCCGTGCGCCCCCACCATACGGGCCGAAAAATCTAAAATGCGCAGCAGATGCTCGTACACGGTGCCCTCGCCGCCGTCGGCATAGCCCACCGTCAAATCAAGCAGCGCGTCATCGCCGGTCTCTTTGACATAATCGGCCACGGTGGACACCAGCCACAGCGCATCGTCACTACAGGCGTCTTTTAAGCCGTGTACCCGCTGTTCGGCGCCCGGCATCGGGATGAGCGTGGGGCTTTTAAAGCTTTGCTTTTTTTGCGGTTCAAACCACTCCGGGCTGAATAAATGCAGCCCATACCCCTCACTGACAAGGCCTTGCATTAACTGCAAAATGCGCTCGCGGCATTTTGCGGGGTCTGAGTGCAGCACCGTCATCGCGTCCTGCGCGGTGTCTCGGTAGCCAAGGCCGGTGCGCCCTCCCACCTCAATAAAGCTGGCAAACCGGCTGAACATCACGTTGATCTCGCTTTGGTACAGTGTCCAGATATTCAGCATCGTGTTCATTGCTTCGTTGGGGGTGCACACCGTCAAGGCGTCGCATTTTGCTTGCCAATACAGCCGCAGTTCTGCCAGTGCCGCATCCCGCGCTGCGGGTGCAGCATATTTTTTTCGCACGCGCAGCCCTTCGCTGCGGCGGCCCTCCCCCAGCAAAAACGCGCCGCGCCACACTTCGCCCGTGGCAAGTTGCAGCCGGTGATGCAGCCCGCAACACTGGTTGCCACCCAGCGCCGTGCTGCCGTTCAGCACCCCTTTTTCGACCCCGATGGGGTTTGTCTCGGTGCGGTAGGGGCCAATAAACTGCTCGCGCACCGCGTCAAAGCTGTCGGGCTGAAACGTGGCGGTAAAGTATTGATAGCCGTCCTCTTCATAGTATAAATCCTGTTCGATCACGCCCTCGGCGTAGCTGCTGCCCGCGGCGTACAGGCTCATCTGGAAATTGCGGTTATCCATGTCGATGTGGTGAAACGACAGCTCGGCATAGCTGAACACGCTGATGTGCCGCGCACGACCCGAGCGGTTTTCTAGCCGCAGGTCCCAAATTTCCACCTCTTCGCCGCGCGGGATGAACAGCGTTTGCACGGCGGCAATGCCGCTGTACTCACATTCGTATGCGGTATAGCTAAGCCCGTGACGGCAGATGTAATGCGCCTGCGCCAAAGGTTTGCCCACCGGCTGCCAGCTGACGCTCCAGTAATCGCCGGTGTCATCGTCGCGCAGGTAGATATACTGCCCCGGGCGGTCCATCGGCACACTGTTTGCCCGAAACCGCGTGATGCGGTGGTATTCGGCGCTGCCGCAAAACACGTAACCGCCCGCAGTGTGGTTAACGACCGCGCACATTTTTTCGGTGCCAAGGTAATTTGTCCAGCTGGTGGGCAAATCCACCCGGTCAATGACGTACTCCCGGTGTTCATTGTCAAAATGACCGTATTGCATAAGTTTCAAGGCTCCTCACAAAAACATTTGCCCGGCCAGCGTGGGCCCGGCATTCTTTGCTTTTATTGTAAGCGCCCCGCCCCGGCGAAAACAGCGCACCGGTTGTCAAATCTTTGCTGTGGTTGCGCAGTGCGGCAAACCGTGCCGCCGCGCCCCATTTATTTACAGCTACGGGGCACAGGCGCACCAAAAGCGCACGGCAAGGCCCACGCCCCACAAAAAGCGCCCCACCTACGCACCGGCAAAAAACCGTGCAGGTGGGGCGCTTGATTTTCTGGTTTTTATTTTTCCGCCACCGGCGCCACCACAAAACAAAACGGGTGGCCCGCCGGGTCCAGCAAGGTGACCCAGTGCTTTTCGTCAAACTGCACCGGCGCTTTTTGTGCGCCGCAGCACAGCGCGTGCTCTACCGCTTTGTGCAGCGCGGCGGCATCCGGTACTTCAAAATCCAAATGCATCATCTGCTGCTGCGCGGGCGGGGGCGCAGGCCACTGCGGAGGGCAGTAGCCCTCATCGCGCTGAAACGCAAGCTTTGCACCGCCGCCGGGGCAGGCAATGTCCACCCAGCCGCCGCCCGGCTCTTCGTCTGCCAGCTGCCAACCCAACAGCTTTAAATAAAACCCGGCAAGGGCAGCGGGGTCGCGGCAATCCAGCACGACCATGCTAATTGGCATCCATTCGCCCTGCGGCATTGCACTCACCCCTTTTGTTTATTCCTCTGCACATAAAATGTCGGCGGCAACCGGGGTGTAAAACAGCTGTTTTACTTCCATTTGCCCCGTGGCTTGTGCCAGCACCCACATCAATTTTGCCGTCACGGCCTCGGTGGTCATGTCGTACGCTTCCAGCACACCGGGGGTGCCTTTTAAGGCGTGCCCCACCATGTAAACACCAAGGTCGCTGCCCTCATTGGGCACCTGTGTCGTCATCACAATGGTTTTGCCTGCGGCTGCCGCATCGCGGATCGTCTCAAAATAGCCGCCGTACTCCGGCACGCCGCCCACACCAAAGCTTTCCAATATCACGGCATCGCTTTGCCGCAGCAACACGCTAAGCAGTTCTGCCGAAGCACCGGGGATGAGCTTTAACAGCGAGACCCGGGTGTTAAGCGCGTGAAAAAACACCGGCTGCGCCGCCGCGGGCGGGCAAAGGTACGGGATGAGCCTGCCCTCGCGCACGACCCCCAGCGTGGGGTAGTTGATGCTGGAAAAGGCACCGTAACTTTTGGAGTAGGTTTTGCGCGCACGGGTGCCCGCAATGACCGCACCGCCAAACACGATCTGCACCCCGGCAATGCGGCCGTCGGCAGCACAGGTAAAGCTGTCCAGCAAGTTGGTTTTCGAGTCGGTGATCTCCATATGAATGGGCTTTTGGCTGCCGGTGAGTACGATCGGTTTGGGGCTGCCCTGTACAAGGTAACTCAGCGCCGCCGCCGTATAGGCCATGGTGTCGGTGCCGTGGGTGATGACAAACCCGTCGTAGGCATCGTACCGCTGTTCAATGGCCTTTGCAATGGCAAGCCAGTGGGCGGGGGTCATGTTGGTGCTGTCGATGCTGCACACCTGGATACAATCCACCGCACAGATGTTCTGCAATGCCGGCACATAGTGCAGCAGTTCGCGGGTGGTCAGCTCTGGCGCAAGGCCCGCACTGGTAATGTCGGACGCAATCGTGCCCCCGGTACCGATCATCAGAATTTGTTTCATCTGCCCGCCCCCTGTGCTGCCCGCCCGTTTGCGGTGCAGCGGTTTCTATCTTCTGCCCGTATTATACCAGTTTTAACCCCGTACCGCACAGTATGGCGCCCATTTTTAGGGCGCGCTTTTGTTTTTTTGCCTGTGCAACACTGGCAGTTGCGCCAACAAAATAGCGGCAAACACCAGCGCACAGCCCAACAGCTCGCGCATTGTCAGCGTTTGGCCCAGCACCAGCCAGCCGCCCAGCGCGGCAAATACCGACTCTAGGCTTAAAATCAGCGAAGCCAGTGTGGGGTCTGTGCCCTTTTGGCCCAAAATTTGCAGCGTATACCCCATGGCCGCCGAAATGGCGCCCGCGTAAAAAATAGGCAGCCACGCACCCAAAAGGTCGGCGGCGTGCGGCTGTTCAAAAATCAGCATCGGCACACAGCCCAAAAGCCCGCAGACCAAAAACTGAATGCAGGACAGCCGCACGCCGTCTACCCGCGCGGCAAAATGGTCAATAATCAAAATATGCACCGAAAACATCAGCGCACAGCCGATGGTCAACAAGTCGCCGATATTCACTGAAAAGCCCTCGTTGATGCACAGCAGGTACATGCCCACCAGCGCCAACGCAACCCCCGCCCATACTTTTGCGGGCGGGCGTTTGCCGCGCAGCATGCCAAGCAGCGGCACCAGCAAGATATAAAGCGCGGTTAAAAAACCGGATTTGCCCACGCTGGTATACACAATGCCGTATTGCTGCAACGTAGAAGCCGCCAGCAGTGCCACCCCGCAGGCCGCACCGCCAATGAGCAATTGTTTGCGCGCCGCCACATCTTGCGTGCCCCAAACCGAGGGGGTGAGACCGCGGATTTTATCCAGCAGCGGCACCAGTGCGGCAAGCACCACGCTTGCCACCAAAAAACGCACGCCGTTCAGCGTCAGCGGCCCCACATGCGCCAGCCCCGCCGACTGCGCAACAAAGCCAAACCCCCAGATCAGTGCCGTCAGTACCAGCAGGGCAGCGCTGCGCGTCGATGTAATTTTTTTCAAAGCAATACCCCTTTTTCTGCACAATGGTTCTATTTTATCATGACCGTGCATAAAAATCCACAAAAAGCGCAATGCGCAGCCACTTATTTGACAGTGCCCGCTTTCTATTATATAATAATGTGTCTGTATGCATTTGTATGGAATTTTATGGAGAAGGAACGGAAACTATGGAGAGAAAAGATCTGCGCAATATCGCGATCATTGCCCACGTTGACCACGGCAAAACGACCCTTGTAGATGAAATGCTCAAACAGAGCGGCGTTTTCCGAGATAATCAGGTTGTTGCCGAGCGCGTGATGGACTCTGGTGACATTGAACGTGAGCGCGGCATTACTATTTTATCGAAGAATGCTTCCACCGTGTACAACGATGTGAAGATCAACATCGTCGACACCCCGGGCCATGCCGATTTTGGCGGCGAAGTCGAGCGCGTGCTGAAAATGGTGAACGGCGTACTGTTGCTGGTTGATGCGGCGGAGGGCCCGATGCCCCAGACCCGTTTCGTCCTGCAAAAAGCACTGGATCAGAACCTTTCGATCGTCATCGTCGTCAATAAGATCGACCGCCCGGATGCCCGCATCAAAGAGGTCATTGACGAAATTCTGCTGTTGCTGATGGATATGGGCGCCACCGACGAACAGCTCGACTCCCCGATGGTCTTCTGCTCGGGCCGCGCGGGCACCGCAAGCTATTCGCCCGATGCCCCCGGCACCGACCTGAAACCGCTGTTTGACACGATCATCGAATATGTCAAACCCCCGGTGGGTGACCCTAACGCACCGCTGCAATGCCTTGTGTCGTCTATCGACTACAACGAGTTTGTGGGCCGTACGGCGATTGGCCGCATTGACGCTGGCACCATGAAGGTAGGGCAAGCCATCACCGTGTGTGACTGGCACAACCCCGACCTTTCAAAAAACGCCCGCATCACCGCGCTGTATGCGTTTGACGGCGTGGGCCGCAAAGAGATCGAAGCGGGCAGAGCAGGCGACATTGTGGTCTTCTCCGGCATTGATGATGTGACCATTGGCAACACCATCTGCGAAGCGGGCATCCCCAACCCCGTCAACTTTGTCAAAATTACCGACCCGACCGTCGAAATGACCTTTTCGGTCAACGACTCGCCGTTTGCGGGCCGTGAGGGCAAATTTGTCACCAGCCGCCAGATCCGCGACCGCCTTTACAAAGAGCTGCTGCGCGACGTGGCTTTACAGGTGGAGGATTCGGCTACGACCGACAGCTTCCGCGTGATGGGCCGCGGCGAAATGCATCTGTCGATCCTGATCGAAAAGATGCGCCGCGAGGGGTATGAGTTTCAGGTATCGCCCCCGAAGGTGCTGTACCACACCGACGAGAGCGGCAAAAAGATGGAGCCGTACGAGCTGGTCGTCATCGACCTGCCCGCCGAGTCCCAGGGTGCCGTCATTGAACGGCTTTCTGCCCGCAAGGGCGAGCTGGTGCAGATGCACCCGCAGGGCGACACCCGCATGCGGCTCGAATTCCGCATCCCGTCGCGCGGGTTGTTTGGCTATCGCAGTGAGTTTTTGTCCTCCACCCGCGGCGAGGGCATTTTAAACACGATCTTCGACGGTTACGACGATTTTAAGGGCGTGTTGCCCACCCGTGCCACCGGTTCGCTGATCAGCTTTGAGACCGGCAGCGCTGTCACTTACGGCCTGTACAATGCACAGGAGCGCGGCGTGCTGTTTATCGGTGCCGGTGAGGATGTGTACGAGGGCATGGTGGTCGGCGCAAACCCCAAAGGTGACGACATGGCGGTGAACGTGTGCAAAACAAAGCACCTCACCAACACCCGTGCTTCCGGCAGTGATGATTCGCTGCGTCTCATCCCGCCCCGCCGCTTTAGCTTGGAAGAAGCGCTGGAGTTTTTGGCGCCGGACGAGCTGCTTGAAGTGACACCGAAAAACTTCCGCATTCGCAAACAAATTTTGAAAAATGACCTTCGCATGAAATCGATGAAGGGCAAAAAATAAAGGTGCATTTACCGATAGCGTATAGTACGCCAGCGGCCCTATTGCACGATAAAACAACACGAAAGGCCAACAGCAAAATTTGCTGTTGGCCTTTCGTGTTTGCCGTCTGATTTTTTACTAAAGACCGGGCCCGCACTCAGCGGCGGGCCCGGTGCTGCCTATGCGCAAGCGTTTTGTGGGGGGCGGCGTATCTTGTCATTGCGGGAGGGTGCCCGTTTTCAATCTTTGCCGTACCTTGCAGCCCACATGCCTGCGCCAAAAGCCATTGTTTTAGCCCGCGGCAAACGCAGGGCAAAAGTTAGTCGTTTGCCGCCTTGCACTTTCAGTGGGATATTTTTTGCGGCCAGCAGCAAATACCGACTTCCAGCGAACGGGGTTGGTCAAGATGAAAGTCAGCATACCGGCAATACCAGCACTGCCGCAGTTTTTCGGGCGCGCCGCTGCGCGGCTCGAAGGCTGGGCAAACCTGCCCTGGCCAAACATTCCCCTGTATGTTTGGGGCTTCGCGCGGGTGATCTTCCCGCCTGCGCTGTTCCATGCTGCGACCCCTTTCTGGTAAAGCAGGTGTTTCCCTGCCGTTTGTAGACCAAAGCCCTTTTGCTATTGCATTCAAAATAGCGCAAACAGCAAAAAAAATGAGCCCTTGCACAAAAAAGGCTCATTTTTACACTTAAAATACCGTTTTGGTCAGTGGTGCAAGGCGCGGGGCATCCACCTAAACCAACAACCTTACCCTAAAAATGCCGTCTTTGATTTGGTAAAGCAGTTCACCGCCGTACTGGTTTGCAAAGGCAGTAACACTTTTGCTGCCAACCCCGTGGTTTTTCTCCTGTGCGACCGGCAAACCGTCCTCGCCCAACACAGTACCCGCCAAGCAAGGGTTTTCCATCTCCAGCAGCAACCGCCCCACGCGGCGCGCGGTAAAGCGCAGACAGCGTTTTTGCCCACTCGGCAGTTTTTCGCAGGCATGGACGGCGTTTTCCATCAGGTTTGAAATTACCATGGAAAGTTCCAGCGAATCCACCGTTAAATCACCGGGGATATCCAGCGCAATCTGCACCGCGACATCTGCCTGCTGTGCTAACGCCACATAGTGACAAACCGCGGCGTTGACTGTGGGGTTTTCGCAGTACACCTTGTCGGCCACATACACCGCTTTGTTTTGGCTTTGCAGCAACAAGGCGGCCTCGCCTGCTTTCCCCTGCGCCAGCAGTTCCAGCAGCAAATTGTTAAAGTGGCGCTGGTCGTGTGAAGTACGGCTGTTTTGCGCTGACACCTCTTCCATCAACTGCAAGCGCCGTGCCATACCACCCGCCGCCAGCTGTAAATATTCCCGCTCTGCCTGTATTCTATGGTTTTCCTCTTTTATATAATATTCACGCTGTAGGTTTTTAAGCGAGAGAAAAATAGACCCATAGGAGGCAAGGCCGATGAAGATGATCAAAAGCAACGGCACCGCCTGATTTGCAAGCGTGGTCACAATATCATCTGAGAACATCACATAGTAGCCAAATGCCAGATTAATACCCAGCGCAACCGCAAAATATTCTGTCCAATGCTCCACCGCCTGCCGGTAAAGCGGGCGTACATAGCCTGACAAGATCAGAATAAATGCCCCAAACAAAATTGCCCGAAGCAAAGAGTTTGCGTAAACAGGGTAGGGCATCTTTCTTGAACCCACAAAACTGAGCACCACGATAGCTTCGCTGATGTTTTGTACCGTGAGATAGGAAAAAAGCCATTGCATAAAATTATCTTTGAACATGGGCCGTACCGCAAAACACAGCACCGCAAACAAAAGAACGTCCAGCTTTGCAAGTTGGGTCAGGTCACCGCTTAAATAGCAATAGACCGCTGTGCTCAAATTAGCCGAAAGGATGCAAATCATCGTCAAAAATGTGATTTTTTTCGAATATTTGGGCTGCAAAAGAGTCATCATCAACAATACGTCTCCGGTGGTGGAAACGGTTGCCCTCAAAAGGTCCGGGAAAATTTCTTTCATCTGTGCCCTACTTTCGCCATCAGGTAATCCATATAAGCATCGCGCACCGCAGGGTATTGCCGGGACGCAATGGGGACAACTTGGCCGCCAAACAGCGTGAAACTTTCTTTGGCAAAGTATTCTACCTTGCGCATATTCACCACAAACGACATATGGCATTGCACAAAATGGGCGTCATTTAAAAGGGGCGCGCTGTATTCTGAAAATCGCTCCCGTATCGTGCGGCTGCAAATTTTTTCACCACACGCCAAGTGAAAAGTGACCGCGTGGTTGCGGTATTCGCAGCAAGTAATATCCGCCAGCTTTACGACCCGCAGGTTGTCTGCGGTTTTTACAGCGATTGTTTGCTCCTGTGCAAAATCTGCTTTAGCAACTGCCAGTGCCAAGGTATCAAACAACTGCTGCTTTTGCACCGGTTTGATTAGATAATTGATGGGGTTTGCTGCATATGCCTGCAACGCAAACTGCGGCTCAGTAGTGACGTAAATAATCTGCGCCTCACTGTCGCGGCGGCGTATCACCTTGCCGAGTTCGAGCCCGTTTACCATCGGCATCACAATATCCAGCAAATAAAGATGAAAACTTTGCATCTCCAACGCCCCCAGCAGCTTATCCGGGTGTGAAAACGCCGTTACCTCTGCCTGCAATTGGTGTATATCAAGATACGCTGCAATATAAGAGCAAAGAGTCTCAAGCTCCCCCTGCCGGTCATCACAAACGGCAATGCGCAGCACGCTGCTCACTTCCTTCACTTTGTTGGTTTTTCCTCATGCCGGGCGGCAAAGGCCCCTGCAGCCACCCCGTGTTTTAAAACAAAACTGCCGGTGGTGGGGCACCCTGCGCAAACGCAACTGCCCGCATGGGCAAACACCCGCCGGTTGCCGCACCGGCTTTGGTACCCTTATCAGCTGACGCGCACCACCTCACAAAAACACTGCCGGTGACAGGCGGCCTTTTTGTTTTCCACCCTTTTGGGGCGGTATTGTTGAAAACGAGCACGTTTCAAAATTTTTAGTCTGCCTTTTGCCTATTGCCGAGTGACAGCAGTGCCACAACGCCCAAAATCAGCACAAACCCGATAAAATCCCACGCGGTAAACGAGGCCCCCAGCACTGCCGCCGACAGTAAAATTGCCGTCAGCGGCTCCACACTGCCCAGCAGGCTGGCTTTCAACGGCCCCACAATGCTGGCCCCCGCCAAAAACAGCGAAAAGGCAAGTGCCGTGCCGATGATGACGATGCCGACGAACATCCACACCATTTCGCCGTCCCAAACGACCCCCATCGACCACGGGCGCACAATGGCCGCCAGCAATAGCCCGGAAAAAAACATGCCAAGGCCGACGACCGTCCAGGTGGAATAGCCCTTGTTCAGCAGAACAGCCGACAGCAGCGTGTACAGCGCGGCACCCACGGCGGCACCAAGGCCAAAAAACAACCCTTGCGGCGTAATGGCAAGCCCGTTCAACTGCCCGTGGGTCGCCAGCAAAAAAGTGCCCAGCAGTGCGCCCGCAATGGCGACCAGCTCTATACGGCGGGGGCGGCGGCGGTAACGCAGGCAATAAAACAGCAAAATAAAAACCGGGGCCAGCGTTTGCAGCACTGTCGCCGTACCGGCATTAGAATATTGCACTGCCGAAAAGTAGGTCAACTGGCACAGCATCATGCCGAATACCGAAAACACCAATAGGCGGGTCAAATCGGCCCGGTTCCAAAATATTGCAACCATTTTTTTGCCTTCGACAAAAAAACCAAGTACCACCAAAATCAGCCCGGCCACCACCATGCGCTGGGGCACCAGCCAAATTGCGGTGACCCCCTTGCTTTCAAACAAGTACTGGGCCATGCAGCCCGAAAACCCCCAACACACCCCGCCGCCAATGGTCAGCAGTGTCCCCACCGTCTGGCGGCTTGCCTTCTGTTTCATTTTATACCCCTTTGCGTCTGTTTGCTTTCACATATAAAAGATATTATACGGCAGCAGGGGGGCTGCTGGCAAGTGTTGGCTTTTGATTGTTTTGGGGTGTCTTTCCCCGGTTTGACTGCGCGCTTTAAAGCTGGTAAGATAAAAGAAATTTTTACCCCGGCCACACCCCGTCGCCGGGCTTTTTTGCCTTTTGCCGCCCCATAAGGGGCCGGCAGCCAAAGGAGGTTTTTTGCGTTGGATGAAACCCTGCTCTCTTTACTGGCCAAAGATTTCCCCAGTGCCGAGGCGGTCTCGACCGAGATCATCAACCTGCATGCCATCTGCTGCCTGCCCAAGGGCACCGAGTATTTTTTCAGCGACCCGCATGGCGAAGCAGAGGCGTTTCGCTATCTGCTGAACACGGCCTCCGGCGTGCTGCGCGAAAAAATTGAGGTGTTGTTTACCCGCTCGGTGCCCGCGGCCCAGCGCGAAGAACTTTCGCTGCTGATCACCCAGCCCGAAGCCGTGCTGCCCGGCCATGCCGCCGCGCCCGATTTTGACGACTGGTGCCGCGTGACCATCTACCGGCTGATCGAAGTGTGCCGCAGCGTCGCATCGAAATACACCCGATCAAAGGTGCGCAAAATGATGCCCACGCGGTTTTTATATGTGCTGGATGAACTGCTGCATGCCGACATGGAGGAAAACAAAGAGGATTACTACGCCGCCATTATTGACTCGGTGGTCACGACCGGCATTGCCACCGGCTTTTTGACCGAGCTTTGCGGCCTGATTCGCCGGTGCGCGGTGGACCGGCTGCATATTTTGGGGGATATTTTTGACCGTGGCCCCCATGCGGACACGATTATTGAAGAGCTGGCCTCGTTTCGGGATGTGGACATTCAGTGGGGTAACCACGATATCCACTGGCTGGGCGCCGCTTTGGGCAGCCCTGTTTGTGCCGCCAGTGTGGTGCGCCTTGGCATCAGCTACAATAACTTTGACCTGCTGGAGGACGGTTACGGCATCAACCTGCGCGCACTTTCCATGTTTGCGGCCGACCTTTACCGCGACGACCCATGTGAGGTGTTTCGCCCCCACCTGCTGGATGAAAACACCTACGACCCGGTGGACGCCGCGCTGGCTGCAAAAATGCACAAGGCCATTGCGGTGATTCAGTTTAAGCTGGAGGGCCAGCTGTACCACCGCAGGCCGGAATATGGCATGCTGAACCGCAGCCTGCTGGAGCAGATTGACTACGCGGCGGGCACCCTGCAAACGGCAGATGGGCCCGTGCCGCTGCGGGACACACTGTTCCCCACGGTGGACCCGCTGCACCCGCTGGCCCTGAGCGAAAAAGAACAGGCGCTGGTGGACACGCTGACCCTTTCGTTTACGCACAGCCGCCTGTTGCAACGGCATATGCGGTTTTTGTTTGCGCACGGCAGCATGTATAAAATTTGCAACGGCAACCTGCTATACCACGGCTGCATCCCCATGACCGAAAAAGGCCAGTTTGACACGGTACTGCTGGATGGCAAACCCGTCGCGGGGCGCGCCTACCTTGACGCCATTGACGCCAAACTGCACATCGCCTTTTTTGGCACACCGGGCGAAGAAGCAAGGCAAAACGCGCTGGATTTCATCTGGTATTTATGGTGCGGGCCGCGCTCGCCGCTGTTTGGCAAAAGCAAGCTTGCCACCTTTGAGCGGTATTTTACGGCACAGCCCGCGCTGCACTGCGAAACGCTGGACCCCTATTATTCATTGATCGAAAAGCGCGCAATCTGCGAGATGATTTTGGCCGAATTCGGCCTTTCGCCCGCACACGCACACATCGTCAACGGGCATGTTCCGGTCAAAGTGGGCGAACATCCGCAAAAGGGCGGCGGGCTGCTGTATCTCATCGACGGCGGCATTTCAAAAGCGTACCACAGCCAAACCGGCATTGGCGGTTACTCGCTGATCTTCAACTCGCACCACCTTGCGCTGGCCGAACACCGCCCGTTTGAGGAGGTGCGCCGCAACCCCGCCGCGGGGATGCCGCGCGTACAGGTGGTAGAGGCCCTGCCCCACCGCTTGCGGGTGGCCGACACCGACACCGGGCGCATGCTACAGCAGCAAATTGCCCTGCTGGAGGATTTATTGCGCGCCTACCGCAGCGGCGTATTGCCAGAACAAGTGTAATACACCAAAAGAGAGGCCGGCCCATTGGGCCGGCCTCTCTTTTATTTACTGCTGTTTGCCCTGCCCTGTGCGTTGCCAGCTTAGCAGCCCACAGCGGGGTGCGCGCCTTGGCGCAGGGTGCAATCCATATTCTGCAAAACCCAAGGCGCAACCCTAACCCGGTGGCAAAGAGCCCCCTGTCATCATGTTGTGTTCCCCTTTCGCTTGGTTTTAAATGCGATATTACAGCTTGCCCACAAGGTCAAGCCCCGGTGTTAACGTGGCCGCACCCGGTGTCCAGCGCGCGGGGCACACCTCACTGCCGTTTTCGTAAACAAACTGGCTGGCCTGTACCCGGCGCAGCAGCTCTTCGGCGTTGCGGCCCACATTGCCCGCCGTCACTTCATACGCGACAATTTTGCCGTCGGGGTCCACAATAAAGCTGCCCCGCTCGGCAAGGCCGGTCTGCGTGTTATAAACGTCAAATTCAGACGCAAGCTGGTGCGTGGGGTCCCCCAGCATCGGGAATTTTATTTGATGAATGCGCTCGGACGCGTCGTACCACGCCTTATGCACAAAATGCGTATCGCACGAGACCGAATACACCTCGCAGCCCGCAGCCGCAAACTTGTCATATTGCTGGGCCAAGTCCTCCAGCTCGGTAGGGCAGACAAAGGTAAAATCGGCCGGGTAAAAAAAGAACACGCTCCATTTGCCCACAATATCCGCGCGCTTTACCGTTTTAAACTCGTCGTTGTGAAACGCCTCTACGGTAAAATCGCCCACTTCTTTATGAATCAGTGACATCTCAGTGTCCCCCTTTACAAAGTTCCTTATTGGTTAGTTATTGCTAACTTTCGTTTTAAATTATACCAAATAAGTGTGCTTTTGTCAAGCTGTATCTGCCCCTTATTGGTTCTGGGGGCGCTTCAATTTAAGGCGTTTTGCAGGGTGCAAACTACCCGCAACAGGGCCATTTACCCACAAAAACGGCGCGGCACCCCTGCAAGGGCACCGTGCCGTTTTATTACCCGGTACAAATTTTCAATTTATAACACCAGTTCTTCGCCATAGCTGAACGAATACAAACTGCAGCGGGCCACCGGCAGGCCAAGGCGTTTTTCCAGCGCGGTGCGGTACAGTGCCAGCTGCGGCGCATAGGCTTTGCGCAGTTCGTCGCGGCTTTTGCCGTGGTCGGTCTTGTAATCCACCAAAAACAGTTCACCGTCTTTTTCTATCACACAGTCGGCAACACCCTGCACCAGCACCGGCTCTTGGGCATTTTGCCCTTCCAGCGGGGCAATGCTGCCCGAGGGTATGCGGGTAAAAAAGGCGTATTCACGCAACAGGCGATCGGCTGCCAGCATGCGCTGCATCAGCGGTGAAGCAAAAAAGGTGCGCAGCGCGGCAAGGTCTGCGGCCTGTGCCGTTTGCGGCGTAATAAAACCCTGTTGTTGCAGCCGCCCTATTTCAGCGCCGACATCCTTTTTGGCGGCGGCAAAATCTGCGTATTGCAACACCGCGTGCAGCGCGGTGCCGCGCTCGGCTGCCGAAAGGCCAAAGTTGTACATAAACGATGGGCGGCGCAGCGGGGTTTCCTCTTCGCCTTTCTCCTGCCGCACCAGTGCGGACACCGACACCTTGGCCGGCACTGCCAATAACCCGCTGCGCGGGTATTGCCACGCAAAACTGGTGCGCAGGGCCGCCAGCAACTCCGGCTGTGGCTTGGCGGTGCGGCGTAGTTCTGCCGGGGCGGGGGCCGCTGTTTCATGCGGCGGCGCGGTGATGATTTGTGCGCTCAGCGTTTGCGGCGGCACATCGCGGCAGGGCAGCTGTGCCGCCCCGGCGGCTTTGCGCAGCTCTTCTGCACCGGGATGCAGCAAAGCAGCAAGGCACACCCAGTCTGAAAAGCTGTTTGCCCCGGCCACAAGCTGCGGGGTAAGCCCGCCCGCCCCCAGCAGCGACACCGCCAGCTTTGACAGCATGGCTGCCGGGTCTTTGGCTGCGGTGTACAGTAAAAGCCGGTCTTTCGCGCGGGTCAGCGCCACGTAAAGCACCCGCATTTCCTCTGAAAGCTGTTCGCGCATCAGCGCCTGCCGGATGGCACGCTGCGGCGCGGTGGGATACCTTGCGCCGCTTTCAGCCCGCAGGCACAGGCCGATGCCCAGCCTTGTGTGCCGCAGCACCGGCGCAGTGTACAACTCTTTTTTATTGAACTGGCGCGCAAGGTCGGCCACGATGCAAACCGGGAACTCGAGCCCCTTAGAGCGGTGAATGCTGAGGATGCACACATACCCCGCCGGGGGCTTTGCCCCGCCGCCCGCAGGCCTTGCCCGCGCGCTGAGCGCGTTGTCGACACTGCGCAAAAAGCCCGGCAGCCCACCGCTGCCCGCCGCCGCATACCCCCGCGCCATTGCCACAAATTGCAGCAGTGCGTTTTTGCGCGCCTGCCCGGCATCGGCATCCCCTGCCGCAGCCTGCACCGCCAGCAGGTAACCGGTATCGTCCAGTACTTTTTCACACACGGCGTCCGCCGGCAAAAAAGCGGCCTCGGTGCGCGCGGCAAGCAGCCAGCGGCAAAACTGCTGTGCTTTGGGCAGCGCGCTTACCTGCACGGCACCGTACAAACTGCCCTTTGGGGTTTCGGCCCGCATGGCCGCCAGCTCGCCGCTGGTAAAGCCAAACATCACTGAGGTCAGCACCGCCGCCAGCGGCACATCCTGCGCGGGGTTATCCAGCACCCGCAGTGCGGCGGTGAGCACCAGTACCTCCGGCAGGGTCAAAATGCCCTCGCCAAGGTCGGTATGTACCGGGATGCCCCTTGCGGCCAGCGCGTCGGCAAACAGCTGTGCGCTGCCGCGGGGCGAGCGCAGTAAAATACAAAAATCACCGTAATTGCACGCGCGCAGCGCGCCGTCTTTGCCGCGCACCGGCGCGCCTGTGTGCACCATTTCGGCAATTTCGGCCGCCACGGCATCCGCCTCACCAAAAGCGGGGTTTTGCGCGGCGTCCAGTACCCGCAGCATCACCCCCGGCAAGCCGGTGTCCTGCGCGTCGCTGCCCGGCAATAGCAGTTCGCCGCCGGTGTAATCCAGCTCACCCACCTCTTTGCACATCAGGCACGAAAACAGGTAGTTGATGCCGTCGATCACCGCGCGCGACGAGCGAAAGTTGTGCCCCAGCGTCAGGGCGGCCGGGTAATGGCGGCCATCATACGGGGCGTACCGCTGTTTTTTGTCAATGAAAATTTCGGGCATCGCTTTGCGAAAGCGGTAGATGCTCTGTTTGACATCCCCCACAAAAAACAGATTGCTGCCCTCGTCATTCGCAAGCAGGCGGTACAACAGGTCTTGAATGGCGTTTGTGTCCTGATATTCGTCCACCATCACCACGTCAAAGCCCGCCGATACCTCTTTTGCAAGCGGCGTTTTTTGCCCGTCCGGCGTTGCCAACAGGCGCAGGGCCAGATGTTCAAAATCAGAAAATTCCAATATTTTTTCTTCGCATTTTGCGGCAAAGAATTTTGTATCAAACAGCCGCAATGCGTCTGCAAGGGCGCCGACCAATGGTTTTGCCGCCGCTAGGTCCTCGCAAAACTCGGCTTCGCTGCACAGCAGCTGGTCGCTGAGCACATTGCCGATCTGCTTTTTAATGTCACCGCGCAACTGTTGCACGATTTGTTTTTCAGTGCCGTCAAACCCGCGTATCGCGGCAAGCCGCGGGGCCTCATACCCCAGCAGCACGCCGCGCGCGTCGTCCCACCGGCCTTGCTCTAACAAGGCACCCGCCTGCACAAGGCAGGCGCGGTCGGCTTGCAGCATCGGCTCATAACCGGCCAGCGCAGGCTCTTGCGCAACAAGGCGCAGCGCCGCGTCGCACAAATTGCAACCCACCTGCAACTGTTCGGCGGCGCCCTGCATCAATTCGCGCCCATAGGCGCTTTGCCACGGGGGCACCGGCGTTTCATACAGTGCGGTGATCTCGCCGAGCGCCTGCTCAAAAAACGGCAGCGCACGCAAATGGTCATACACCGCAAGCAGCGCTTCGCCCGCCTGCCTGTCGGTGCGCGAGCGGCCAAACACCGACGCAAATTCGGTGAACTGGGGGTTTTCGTATGATTCGGTGAGTACCTGCGCCAGCACGGCTTCGCGCAGCTCAAACACCGCCGCTTCATCCGCCACCGCAAAATCTGGCGGGATGTCAAGACCGCTGAAATGCTCGCGCAGCAGCTGCATACAAAACGCGCTGACGGTGGAAATGCTGGCCCGCTGCAACAGCATTTGCTGGCGGCGCAGTGCCACATCGCCCGGCTTTGCGCGCAGCAGCTCTTCTAATTTGAGGCCAAGCCGGCTGCGCAGCTCTGCCGCCGCCGCGTTGGAAAAGGTCAAGATCAGCAGCTTATCGGCCCCAATGGGTTCGGGGCCGGTGAGCAGCCGCAATGCCCGCTCGACCAGCACGGCCGTTTTGCCGCTGCCCGCCGAGGCGGAGACCAGCAGCGTGCCGCCCCGGTCTTCAATGGCCTGCTGTTGTGGCATCGTCCACTGGGTCATACCTGCTGCCCCCCTTCTTTTTCTTCAAACGCATCGTCTGGCGCCGTAAGCTGCCGCTCGTGCCTGCCGTCCACATGGCGGCAAATGGAACGGAAATCACACCAGTCGCACGGGCGGGTATTGCCGCGCACCCACGGCTCGGCGTCAATATCGCCACCATACAGGCCACCGGCCATCTGGGCGACCAGTTCTTCAATTTTTTGTTCAATGCGGCCCAGCTTTGCAAGGTCAGCCAGCTTTTGGCTTTTGCGCAACCGCCCGGTGGTCGTGCGGCTGACCGGGATAAACGCCCCGGCGCCCTCTTTGTCCATCGCGCGCACTACCATCTCATCGTCCAGCACCAGGCCGTCCACCGCATAGGCGGGCTCGTAAGCGGCGGCCGCCTGCCGCTCGACCATCGGCGGGGGCGGGTCGGCAGAGAGGTACAGCACCCCGGCGGGCACCGCGCCCGCAAACGGGCCGCCATCTGCCCCACACAGGCTGAACAGATACACCAGCATTTGCAGGTTTAAGCCGCACCACACGTCGTCCAGCCGAAAATCTTTCGTGCCGGTTTTATAGTCGATGACCCGCAGATAGGTGACCCCTTCGCGCTGCATCGTGTCCACCCGGTCCACCTTGCCCACTACCTGCACCGGCTCGCCGTCCGGCGTTTTCAGATGCAAGGGTTTTACTTCGGCATCGGGGCCGATGGGCAGCTCGAACGCCACCGGCACAAAGCTGCTCTGCCGCTGCTCTTTTTGCAAAAACACCAAAAGCCGCGCGGCATTGGCCTTAATGCGCTCTACAAGATACGCAAACCGGGTGCCCGCAGCCAGTGCAGCCGGGATGTTTGCCGCCACATACTCATCGCACAGCGCACTTGCAAGCTCGGTCAGCTGCTGCGGCGTCTGCTGCAAAAAGTCGGCCCCCAGCCGGCGCAGCGCATTTTCAAGCACATAGTGCACAAAGCTGCCGCTTTCGATTGGCGAAAGCTCGGCCTTGCGGCGCACTTTCAGTTTGAGCACATATTCCAAAAAATAGGCATAGCTGCAACTATAATACCGCTCGATGCGGGTGGGCGACAAAGTCAGGCGGCCACCCAGCAATCGGCGCAGGGCAGCGGTGTCCTCTACCGCAAGGCTGTGCGGGCGGGCGGCCTGCTGCACGTTGTGCAACAGTGCCGCCTGCTGGGGTACCTCTGCCAGTGCGGCGGCAAGGGCCGCCGTGGTTTCAGTATCCGCCGCATACTGCGCGGCAACCCCCGCCAGTGCCGCGGGCGGCGCCGCATACAGCTGCGCCGGGCCAAAGGCAGGGGCGGGCGGTGACAGCCGCACCAGCAGTGCCGCTGCGGTGGCCGCGGGGCTTTTGGGCTCGCCGCCCGCTGTTTCTGGCACTGAAAGGGTTAGCCTGCTGCGCGGGGCCGTCAGCGTGCGGTATAAAAACATCTGCTCCAGCAACACGCGGTTTTCAAAGCTGCCGGGCATTTCAATGCCCTCTTCTACCAATAGTTCGCGGTCGGCGTGGGTCAAAAGCCCGCTGTAGCCGACCTGTTTCGGGAATTCCCCCTCGGCAAGGCCCACCGCAAACACGGCCGCCGGGGCGGGTAGCCGCATGCGGTCTGCCGTCGTCACCAGTACCGTGTCCAAAGTGCGGGGCACGCGGCCAATTTCGCCAGCGCGCAGCAGCAGCACCAATAGTTCATCGTATTCGCCGGGGGTGATGCGGTCCTCCCCCAGCAGGCTGTGCAGTTCATCCAGCGCAGCCACGGCGGCATCCCACATTTTCAGCGCGTCATCCGCTGCGGCATCTTGCCCCGCATCGCGCAGGGCCTGCGCGGCAGCGCCCATCTGCACGGGGGCACCAAACGCATCCAGTAACAGCCACAACCGGCGCGACAGCAGGGCCCCGGTGGGGTTTTTAATGTGGTCTAAAAAGTCGGTCACCGGCCCCAGCACCGCCTGCCGTGCCTGCTCGGCCAGCTGCAACTGTGCTTCATCCTCCGGCGTTGGGGCGCCAAGGCCCGCGGGGTTCAGCGTAAACGGGGCACGCCATGCGGCGGCGTTGGGCTGCCAGGTAAACGCATAGTTTTCCAGCGCGCTGACGGCATCCCCCGCAACGCCGCACAGCCCGGTTTTCAGCAGGGCAAGCAACGGGCGGCTGGCAAGCCCCCCGCGCGCAAGGGCCAGTGCCGCGCGCAAAAACGCGGTGGGGGCCGTGTACTCTGCCGTGGTGGAACTATCCATAAAAAATGGCACCTGCTGGCGTGCCAAGGCCCCCACCAGCGGGGCGCGGTAATCGTCCAGCGTGCGGCACACCACCACAATTTCACTGTACCGCATGCCCTGCGCGGCAAGCTCGCGCACGGTGGCCGCCACCTTTGCAGCTTCGTCCTCGCGGTCATCGGCAGTAAAATAAAACACCCCGTCACTGGGCAGCGCGCCTTCGGGCGCTGCCCCGCACAGCAGGGCATCCACCGCCGCAAGCCCCGGCGCCCCGGCGCGGTGGTTTTTGTATAACAGCAGCGGGGTTTGCACCGTCTCCCCCTGCTGTTTTGCCAGCTCGATCAACCGCCGGGCGGTCTTTTTGACCGGGCTGAACAGCCCATACCCGCCCTCGTGGTCGGCAAGGCCGTCGCAGCAAAGGGTCACCGTGACCGCACACTGTGCCAGCAACCGGCGCAGCAGGGCATATTCCGGCGCGGTAAACCCGTCAAAATCATCAATATAAAACGCAGCGTCGCCCAGCATACCCGCACAAAGGTTTTCTGCCGCGCGGGTAATGCGGTCGCTGGGGTCCAGTGCTTTGCCCGCAATCGCGGCTTCGCTGGCGTCATAGATGAGTGCAAGCTCGGCCAGCTTTTCGCTGCCCGCGCGCACGGCGGCGTGGCGCAGCTCATCACTGCCTGCCCCCGCGGTTTTCAGCTCGCTGATGGCGTTTGCACAGCCCACCAAAAACGCGGTATTGCCCCGGTGACGCCGGTAGTATTTTACTTCGTCGCCCAGCGCCGCAATGGCGCGGCGCACAAACACGCAGCGCCCGGCATCGGTCAGCGGCGGCAGCGCACTGCCACCGCACTGGCGCTCAATGCGCCCGGCCAGCGTGCGAAACGACAACACCTCTGCAAAAGCCGAAAGCCGGTCACCAAGCGTGTCGTACAGCAGCAGCTCGGCGCTTTGGCTGAACTGTTCGGGCACAAGATAATAACTGGTCTCGCCTTTTTCTGCGCGCGCCGTCATGCGCCGCAGCAATTCTTTTGTTTTACCGGTACCGCTCGTGCCCAAAATCAGCTCCAGCATTGGGGCGCCCCCTTTTTGTTTTGGCCATAACACAATGAGACCGGCGGCACAAGGCCGCTGGTCTCATTGTAAACGACAGCTTTGTAAATTTCAACTGTGCCGGTGCCGCTCAGTGGGCACGCCGCTTATAAGTATACCGGGCCGGGCGGCGGCGGTCGGTGTGCACCGCGTGCAGCGCATACGCAAACCCCACAAGGCCAAGGCCCACCAGCGGCAAATCGGCCCCGGCGGTCAGCGTAAGGCTGCCACTGACGGCAAGGTAGGCCAGCTTTGCACCGGTAAAGCAGGTACCAAATAAAAAGGCAAGCAGCCCAAATAAAAACAAACGCTTTTCTTCACTTGCAGCCCGCGGCAGGTAAACGGCACGCAGCATGGCGCAGCACAGCAACAGCACCGCCAGCGCCGACAAGATGTCGAGCGTGGGCATAATGCGCAGAATGCTGGTGGGCGATGCCACAAACCGCTTGATGCAAAAGAAAAACATGCCGATCGTCATGCCGATCCCCGCGCCGAACGAGCCCATTTTTTGGGGTTTGCCCGCGGCATACCCCATTGCGCAAAGCAGCGACCACACGCCGCCCAGCACAAAAAACACCGGCAAAATAAACCCGGCAAGGTCGGCATTGGTAAGCGAAAAGAACGGCAGGCTTTTCCCGGCGCCAAAGGCAAAAAAAGTGTCAAGGAACACCAGCACCGCCGCCGCAAAAAACAAGATTGCAGTGATGCTAAACGTCAATACCAGCCCGCGGCTTGCCAGCACGCGCTGTGTTTTGCTCTGCGACCCAAAGCGCAGGCTGGCCACCGCCAAAACCAGTACCAGCACGGCAAGAACACCGTAATACAGCAGGACATCCCCCTGCAGCAAAAAGCCGGTGGCGGCATCGGTAAGCAGCAGATAATTGACAAATAATCCGCCGCCCGCGGCAAGGCAAAGCAACAGGCATAGTATTAACAGTGTCATTTGCGTTCCTCCATACTGATATAGTGTTGGCGCACCCCAAGGTACTTATACGCCGGGCGCATAATACGGTTGGCAAACACCACTTCTTCTACCCGGTGGGCGCACCATCCGGGGATACGGCTGATGGCAAACAGCGGGGTATACAAATCGACCGAAAGGCCCAGCATGCGGTAAATCAGCCCGCTGTAAAGGTCAACGTTCGCGCAGATGTCCTTTTTGCCTTTTTCCTCTGCAAACACCTGCGGCGCAAGGCGCTCTACGGCGCGCAGCAGCTTAAAGTCGTCGCCAAAGCCCTTTTCAATGGCAAGGGGTTCGGCATTGGTGCGCAAAATCACCGCGCGCGGGTCACTTTTGGTATACACCGCGTGGCCCACACCGTAGATCAGACCGCTGCGGTCGCCCGCCTGGCGGCGGATGAGGCGGCGCAGGAACTCTTTGATCTCGGTGTCGTCATCATAGTCATTGACATTCTCTTTAATGGTGTCCAGCATCTGCATGACCTTGATGTTGGCACCGCCGTGCTTCGGGCCTTTCAGGCTGCCGATGCCCGCCGCAATGGCAGAATAGGTGTCGGTGCCGGTGGATGAAAGCACCCGGCAGGCAAAGGTGGAGTTGTTGCCGCCGCCGTGGTCGGCATGCAGCACCAGGCACAAATCAAGCAGCTTTGCCTCGGCATGGGTGTACTGCTGGTCGGCGCGGTAGGTGGACAAAATATGCTCTGCCGTGCTTTGGCCCGCCTGCGGCATGTGGAAATACATGCTTTGGCGGTCATACACCCGCCGCTTGACCTGATAGGCATTCACCATAATGGTCGGCAATGACGCAATCATCGTGACCGACTGGCGCAAAATGTTTTTGAGTGACTGATCCTCCGGGTCATTGTCGTAGCTGTACAATGCCAGCACACTGCGCTCCATCGTGTTCATGATGTTGGGCGAGGGCGCTTTGATAATCATGTCCTCAACAAAATTTTCCGGCAGGCTGCGGCTCTCTTCCAGAATCTCTTTAAACTCTTTCAGCTGTGCCTCGGTCGGCAAGCTGCCGAACAGCAGCAGCCAGATGACCTCTTCAAAAATAAAACGGTCTTCTTCATATGCGGCATTCACGATATCCCGTACGTCAATGCCACGGTAGATCAGCCGGCCATCGGTCGGCATACGTACCCCATCCTGCATCTCGTAGCCAACTACATCGCACACATTGGTCAAACCTGCTAAAACGCCGGTCCCGTCCGGGTTGCGCAGGCCCCGTTTTACCCCAAGACGTTCGGAGGTTTCCGGGTCAATATAGTTGTTTTTGAGATACTCATCACACAAATAATCGATCGTGTGAAATTCTTCCATCTAAGTACCACCCTCTCTGTCTCGGGCCGCGCCCGATTGTTTATTATGATAATCCAAACGGGGCAAATGTGCAAGAGACAGCTGCCAACAAAGTACCCGCTGCGGCCGGTAAACCCGGGCACCATGCCGCCACCGTGCAAAACAGTAAAACCACCGCGGCAGGCAGCAGCTTGCAGCGGTGGTTTTGTGAATCAGTTTCCCCTTTACCCGTGCTGGGTACAGGTTTCGCCCGGGCCGTGCCCGGCCTTGTAATACCCGGTTTTGTGCGGGCAGTTTGGCCCCGCCGCAAGCCCGGTCTCGGTGCAGTATTCAATCTGCTGCACGGTCGTATCCACCGGGAACTGCTTTGCCGTAAGCCCCGCCTGGGCGGCGCGCATGACATTGCGCCAGCCCAGCGTTGGCGGGTGGGCAGAATAGTTGACCGCCAGTGGTAAATTGTCGTCGTACCCGTACCAACTGGCTGTGACATAATACGGGGTCAGCCCGATAAACCAGTGGTCGCGGTTGTCGCTGGTGGTGCCGGTTTTGCCAACGCTGTCCATACCGTCGTTCACCCCATAGCCGGACGCGGTGCCCGCGCCCTGCATCACACCCGCCAGCAGCCGGTTCATGATATAGGCGGTGTCGGGGTCGATCACCTGTTTTGTGGTCACCTTGGGGGCGACGATCACCGTACCGTCCCCCTTGCAGGCCGACGTGTAGCTGTGCAGCGTGGTAAAGCTGCCGCCGCTGCCGAAGATGCTGTAAGCCCCCGCCATTTGCAGCGGGGTGACCCCGGTGGTGCTGGAGCCCAGGATCATCGGCCCGCTGTCTTTGTCTTTGCTTTGAAAACTGGTGATGCCAAGCTGGTTGCGGGTAAAGTTGTAAATGTTGCCCACCCCTGCTTTTTCGCCCACCCGCACGGCAACGGTGTTGATGCTGCGGGCCAGCGCGTCGGCGACCGTGAGTTCTTTTTGCGAATACGTGCCCGAAAAATTGCGCGGCCAGTCTTTTGGCTGCCCACTGGTATCGTCTGTGACCTGCTTCACCGGGCCATCCAAAAAAGTGCTGGACCAGGTGATTTTGTTCTGCTGCAATGCCAGCACATACGCGCCGATGGGCTTCATCGTGCTGCCCACCTGCCGCTCGGCCTGCGTGGCGCGGTTGAACCCGCGGCTCACCTCTTTGGTGCCAAGGCCGCCCATGACCGCACACACCTCACCGCTGTAATTCAGCGACACCATGGCCGCCTGCGGCTGTACGCTCACCGGCCCGATGACCGGGTTGCCCGCTTCGTCCAGCACCGGCTCGCCGTTTTCATCCTCCAATGCTTTTGTCACCATGACAGCGGGGCGCGGGTAGACCGAAGCTGCGGTCATCACCTGCTCCATTGAGCTTTGCAGCGACGGCACCACCGTGGCATAAATGCGCAGGCCACCGTCGTAGAGCAGGCGGGTCGCCTCTGCGCGGCTTACCCCCCGCTGGGCCGTCAGGTCGCTGATGACATCCTCCATCAGTGCGTCGGTAAAATAGCTGGTGGGGGTGGTATCCCTCTCCGGGTCCACCCCGGTACCGCTGATGACGACCGGCTCGGCTAGTGCTTCGTCGTACTGGGCCTGTGTGATGTACTTTTCTTCCAGCATCTGGCCCAGCACATAGTTGCGCCGCTGTAAATGCTGTTCCGGCTGGGTGACCGGGTTATAACGCGCAGGGCTGCGGGTAATGGCCGCAAGGCTGGCTGCCTGCGCAACGGTCAACTGGTCTGCCGTTGTGTTAAACAGCTTGCGGGCAGCCGCCTGTACCCCGGCCGTATTGTCGGTAAAACTAATGGTGTTGAGGTAAGCACTTAAGATGGTGTCCTTATCGTAAGTGGCGTCCAGTTGCATCGCGCGCACGATCTCACGCAGCTTGCGCAGATAGCCGGAAAACCCTTCATCCTCATCGTCCCGCAGCAGGTTTTTAACAAGCTGCTGGTCAATGGTGGAGGCCCCCACCTTGATGCCGTTGTCGCCGCCAAGGTAACTGCCGGTGACGACATGCACCAGCTCGTTTACCATGGCATACCCGGTGCGCAGCACATTAATGCCGTGGTGCTTGTAAAAGTCTTTGTCCTCCACCGCCACAAAAGCACCTTTTAAATAGCGGGGCATTGCATCACCCGGCACATATTCTCTATTTTGCGTACAGGGCAGCACCGCGTATTGCTGCCAGTCGCCCCCTTGCTCCCGCGCGTAGATGATCGTCGCGTCTTTATAGGGTATTTGCGAGAGGTCCAGCCACAGATCATCATTGCGGGTGGCAAGCTGCAAGTAGACCGTAAACCCACCCAGCAGTGCCACCAATAGCACCGCCAGTGCCGCAAGCAGGCGGCCTTTCCATGTCAGGCGGCGGCGCGGCGGGCGGTCTGCCTTTTTGTGCGGTGCACGCGCTGTTTTTTTTGGCCCCCCGCGCCAAAGCTTTTTAGCGGCTGGCTGGCCGGCATAGGCCGACTCTGTTTGCGCATAGGGGGACGGCCCGGCGGCATCTTGCTGCGCCGGCACTTCACCCTGCTCTTCGTCAAAAATACTGCCAACCGGCTCATCGCCCTGCTGGTAAGGGTACTGCTGCATGGTACCGCCCTCCTTTCTGTTGGTTTTTACTATTGTAGCCGGGCCGCCGGGTAAAATCACGTTATTTTTGTAAAATTTTACACGCTGCCACCGGTGCTCGGCCATTGATAAAACGAACTGCCCTAAAAAAAGACTACAACGATGGCCCGGCTGCAACACCCAAACACAACAAAACGGCCCTGCCCCGGCAGGTGTGCCAGGAGGGTCGTTTTGCAAATGGCATTATAATAGAAGACCGGCTATGCCAGCACCACCATCAAAAATCAAGCTGCAAGCCCACCGGGCAGTGGTCGCTGCCGGTGACCTCGGGCCAAATGGTGCTGTCCACGATATTTTCGCGCAGCCGCTCGCTGACAATAAAATAGTCAATGCGCCACCCCGTGTTGTTGGCACGGGCGTTGAACATATAGCTCCACCAGCTGTAAGCCCCCTCTTTGTCGGGGTAAAGGGTGCGAAAACTGTCCAAAAAGCCGCTGCCCAAAAGCTGGGTCATCTTTTCGCGCTCTTCGGGCGTATAGCCCGCGTTGCCCTCATTGCTCTTGTCGTTTTTCAGGTCAATGGGGTTGTGCGCCACGTTTAAGTCGCCACAATAGACGACCGGTTTCTTTTTATCCAGCGCCATCAGGTAGGCGCGCATTGCGTCTTCCCATTCCATGCGGTAATCCAGCCGCTCCAGCCCGCGCTTGGCGTTGGGGGTGTAGCAGTTGACCAGATAAAACTCGGGGTACTCCAGCGTGATGACACGGCCCTCGTGGTCGTGCTCTTCGATGCCGAGGTCATAAGTGACCGAGAGCGGCTCGATGCGGGTAAACACCGCCGTGCCGGAATAGCCCTTTTTTTCGGCACTGTTCCAGTATTGCTGGTAACCGGGCAGGTCTACCTCCGCCTGCCCCTGTTCCATTTTGGTCTCTTGAACACAAAATATATCGGCGTCCAACTGGCTGAAAAAGCCGGTAAACCCTTTGCCAAGGCAGGCCCTCAAACCGTTGACGTTCCATGAAATCAATTTCATTACTACTCGCCTCCTGTCGGCACAGCGCAATATGCGGTGCCATTTTGGGATTTGAGCTTATTCTAGCATATCCTGTGCAAAAAGACCAGATAGAACAGGCTGCCTTTTAGGCGTGTGCCTGCTGGTTGCGCATCAGCAACAGGGTTACAAAAAACGCCACCAGTGTGCCAACGAGACCAACGACCGACCAACCTGCAAGGCTGAGCTCTGTAAAGAATTTAAAGAAATACCGCCCCGCAAGGGTGAGCAGTGTCTCGCTTTCCCCTGCACTTTTGGCCATGCGCGGCAACACCAGCGAGCAGAACATCCAAATTGCCCACAGCACCCAAAATGCCGTGCGCCCAAAACGGAAGATCAGCGCGCCCAAAAAGTTAGCCAGCACTGTGCCGCACACCACAAACGCCACATAATAGAGCGGTTGATACAAAAACTGCAAATCCATCGGCTCACTGCTCAGCAAGCGTGTGCCTACCGCAATTTCCAGCTGGCTAAGCCCCAGTGCCGCCAGCACACAGGCGGTCAGGCAAACCATGCTGATGACATAATGCCCCAGTAAAAACTGTTTGCGGGTGCGGCTCATCGTCACCGCATTGCCAAACCCCAGCGTAAACTGCCCGCCCACACAAAAAAGATCAATGGCAAGACCAATAATCAAAAAGACCGAACCCATCGGAAACCAGCCTTCGTCTTTTGCCACCGTAACTGAGAGTATCGTCCAGAGAAATTCACCCAGCAAAAACGCACCGAATAGTATCATCAGCTCTTGCAGCAGGACGGACCGTTGAATTTTCCATTCATTTTTAATCGCCGTCAAAACGTTTCCCCCCCTCATTTTATCGCCATGCGTCGCACGATAAGCCAGCAGGCGCCTGAAAATAAGGCCCCGCCAACAATGCCAGCCAGCGCGAACAGCGTAACGGGCGCCCCCTCCATAGCCGCTGCTAAGTCATACATCATCCTTGCCATCTCGCCACCCGCAGCGGCGCTCAAGCCAAAGGCCACACCGATCACAAGGCAGATCACTATAAGGGTTGCAATGTAAAAAACCATACCCCATTTGCCAACGCGGTAAGACAAAGCGCCGCCAACTTCGCCCATAGAACTGAGGAAGAAAATCAGCGCAAAGAGTGTAAAAGATGCGCCGAACCCGCTGAAGGCACTGTACTCACCGCCAATGGTGTTGACAATGTAGAATAGCACCCCGCTGAATGCCGCAAATACGACTTTATAGATCTGGTCTACCAGAAACACTGTTTTGCGGGTAGACCCCATTGACAGCAGATACGGTGCAATGACAGTATAAAAGCTGATACCCGGTGTAACGCCCCACAACACACAGGCCGTGGGGACATAAGCGGCAAACCCGGCAATGACGACCTGCCCAATGCGGTCGATTGGTGCGGTAAAGGCGGCAAACAGCGCAAAAAGTACAATGGTCAAAAGTGTCAGGCCCGCCATTTGCAGTTGGTTGCGCCCCTGATACCGCAGGTTGCGCAAGATACCCTGTTTCATCATTTACCCTCCCCCATCGGGGCTTCATCGCCGCACATTGCAACAAACAGCTTTTGCAGGCTCAACCCATGCGCATCCAGCTCACGGCCCTCAATGTAATGCTTGATGTTGTCCCCCGGTTGCAGCTCGACATAAGCCGTTTTTGAGCGCCCCATCATGTCGCTATGGTGTACCTTTAAGTTGGCGCAGGCGGCGTCCACCTCTTCTTCTTTGCCGCTGATTGCAAAAAAGCGCGAAACCAGCTCGGCCGTGTCTTCTATTAAGCGCAGGCGGCCCTGGTCGATGATGATGACTTTTTCAAACACATTGGCCGCTTCTTCTATAATATGGGTCGACACAATAAATGTGCGCCCCGTCTCGGTGTAATCCTCGATCAGCAACTGGTAAAAGCGCTCGCGTGAAACGACATCCAGCCCGGCGACCGGCTCGTCCAAAATCGTGATTTCAGAACGGCTGGCAAGCGCCACAACGATCGTCACCATCGACAGCATGCCCTTGCTCAGCTTGGCAATGCGCTTTTTGGTGTCCAGCCCAAAAATGTCAATCAGCCGCTTTGCATACGCGGCATCCCAGTGCGGGTAATACACCGATGCCATGCGCAGGTACTCTTTTACTTTATAACTCGAGTTGCCATAGGCATTGGTGGGGTTCAGTTCGCGCGAAAAGCAGATATGGTCAAGCGCGCTCTGGTTTTCCCACACGGGCTCGCCCGCACAGGTGACGGTGCCGAGAGTGGCCGGGTTTTGTGCCGTTAAAATAGAAAGCAGTGTTGTTTTGCCCGCGCCATTGCGGCCAATTAAGCCATAAATGCAGCCCGGCTCGATGGTCAAAGAAATGTCATTGAGCACCCGCTTGCCGCTGTAGTCCTTGCTGACATGCTCGCAGCTCAAATTGATGTTGTTCATGATATCCTCCCGTTAATGTACATCCGGCATTTCGCCGTTTATTTTTTCTTCTCTGGCACGGCGGATCATCTCCACCAGCTCTTCTTCGGTGATGGCAAGGCTTTGTGCCTCACGCACCAAATTCAAAATAAACCCCTCATAAAACGCGCCCTTGCGTTTTTGTATGATCTGCTGTTTTGCCCCGCTTGCCACAAACATGCCGATCCCCCGTTTCTTGTACAAGATACCCTGGTCCACCAGCAGGTTGATGCCCTTGGCTGCCGTGGCCGGGTTGATAGAATATGCGCTTGCCAGCTCGTTCGTGCTGGGTACCCGTTCTTCTTCCAGCAGGATATCCCTCAAAATTTCCGTCTCAATTTTTTCGCCGATTTGCAAATAAATCGATTTTTCTCCCGACAGGTTCCACTCCAATCCTTTCACCTCCGTCGAACCGATGTTGTTTATTGGTTCATTACTCATGTAACTAACTATACAGGTAACGAAGTCCAATGTCAAGAGGGAAAGCAAAAAATTTTTTCTGTTTTACATATTGTTTGTAAACCCGCATTGCACTGCGGTTTTGCGCGCTTGCCCCAACCGCAAAAAAGGCCTATAATAAACAAAAGGCTACCAGCCATGCGGTTTTGGCAGCCTGTATTGCAAGGGGGCGAAACGATGCAACTGCGTAACCGGCAACTACCACAGCTTAGTGGGCGGACGGTATCCGTTCTTGTGTTTGCACTGTTTTTTGCCTGGCAGCTTGCTTTCCCGTTTGAAGGGCAAATTTTGTATGCACTGGCGGCCCTTTACGGGCTGGACCCGCACACTTTAATATTTGGTGCCATTGCCGCCACCTGTGTGGGGCTGTTGGGTGGCGGGTTTGTCGCGCAAAGCATGCGGGGTGCCAAGCGGCTGATTTTGGGTTCCACGGTGGCGTGTGCGCTGCTTACCGTACCGTTTTTCTTTGCGCCTAATTTGCTTTGGCTGCCCTCACTTATCTCCAGTTCGCTGCTGGCTGGGGCCTGCGTTGCCGCCTGGGGCTTTTTTTATCAGGGTTGCACCCCCCGGCACGAGCGCATTAAAACCGCAGCGGACGGCCTTGCCTACTCTAATATTTTAATGGTATTGCTCAATGTGGCGGCTATGAAACTGGGCCCACACTGGGCATTAGGGTTTTCTGTTGCGGCGCTTGGGGCGGCGTTTTGCTTTGCTTTGCGCCTGCCGGTAGCCCCTACCATCACACCTGCGGGGTTAGGCCCGGCGCAAAAAAGCATCAGCCTTGCCCGCCCGCTGGCCTTTTTATGCCTGTTTGTCGTGGTCATCACCATTAATTCCGGCCTGATGTATCAGGTGCAGGGGCCCGCATTCGCAGGCCAACCCCTCGCATGGCTGACCAGCTGGTACTGGGCAGTGCCTTATATCGGCGCACTGTTTGTCATGCGCAACCTGCCGCGCACCGTCAACCGCACTTACCTTTTATACGTGGGCATCGCCATGATCGGGTTTTCGTTTATCTTTTTTCTGGCGCTCGGCCGCTCGGCGGCAAGCTATTTGATCGTGGACACCTTGATGCTGGGGGCCTGCGGCATCTATGATCTGTTTTGGTGGAGTATTTTGGGCGAGATGACCGATTTTGCTAAAAACCCGGCGCGGGTGCTGGGTATTGGAATCTCAGCAAATGTGCTGGGGGTATTGCTGGGTGGGCTAGTGGGCAATACCATTAACGCCACAGGCCTGCCGGGCAGCACCTCCACCCTGCTGGCATTGGGGGTCGTATGTGTCACACTGGTCATTTTGCCGCCGCTGCACAGGTATCTGCTTGCTGTGCTAAAAGAGCACGCCTACCTGACCATGTTATTTGCACTGCCCTTGCCTGAACATCAGCGCCGCATGGATGACATTACGGCGCTGGGCAGTTTTACCGGGCGGGAGAGGGAAATCGCGGCACTGTTGCTGGCGGGCAAAACCTACCGCAACATCGCCGCCGAGTTGCAGGTAAGCGAAAACACGGTGCGCACCCATATTAAAAACATCTACACAAAAAACGGCGTGCAAAGCCGCATGGCACTGCTGAACATGTTGCAGGCCCAGCAACGCGGCAACGATACTTTATAAGCTGTTACAAACCGTTTCATTCAAAAACCCCCACGGGTATTGGACTGTACCCCGAAAAACGGACAGTGAAAATAAAGACCTCCTGTTGTAGAATGAACTACAACAGGAGGTCTTTGTGATGGCAAGGAAATATACAAAAATCGAGATTCTGAGTGAAGAGGTGTTCCGGCGAAAAGAAGTAGGTGAAACCAACCGGGAAATAGCAGAAAGCTATGGATTGACGAAAGATCAAATCAAGCAGTTAGTCAAGCGTCAAAACCGCAAAGCGCACCTGATTGCCAAAGGATATGTACCACGTTCGAAAGGCAGGCCGCAAAAGAACGCACCAGACGAAGAAACACGGCGTAACAAGGAACTGGCCGAACTGCGGATGCAGGTGGAACTGTTGCAAAATTTTCTGTCCGAAGCTGGAAGGAAGTGAAGCTAAAATATCGTGTCATTGAACGATTTCGCAGTAGATACCGTATTCAATCAATGTGCCGTTTTTTTGAAGTTTCCCGCAGTGGCTATTACGCATGGCGAAACCGGCAGACAAAAGAGCCAAGAGATCAATGGTTGGTAAACATGATTGAGGATTGTCAGCGGCGATGTAAACAGACTTACGGTTACCGCCGGGTGCGGCGCTGGATTCTACGGCAAACAGGTAAGAGAATTAATCTGAAAGCCATTTTGCGCATCATGAGAAAGTATGATTTGCTTTCACAGATACGCAGACACAGACCCTATGTGCACAGCAAGCAGGGCATACATCAATATCCGAACCTGTTGCAAAGGGCCTTTGAACAGCCGCTGCCCAATCGTTTCTGGGTTACAGACATCACTTGTATTTCTACCGCAAAGGGAATGCTGTATTTGTGCGCAGTAGTAGACCTGTGCGGCAAAGTGGTTTTAGCCTATCGTATCGGCAGTGACATGACTGCCTCATTGGTAACTAATACAATTCGCGATGCCTTGCAAAAAGAAAAGGTCGCTGATGGACTTACACTCCACAGCGACCAAGGGTCTCAATACACCTCACGCGCATACTTTGACCTGAGCCAAGAGTACCATTTTTGCCCCTCCATGTCTAGTCCCGGGTGTCCCTATGACAACGCCGCTATGGAGAATTTCTTTGGTACACTGAAAACAGAATGCTTGTATCGTACGAGCTTTTCTTGCCGCACCGAAGTAAAACAAGCGATATCTGAATATGTACAGTTTTACAATTACGAACGCATTAACATGAAAGACGGCCTTACTCCTTTTGAAATCCGGAGCAAGGCCGCCTAATTTGAAGCTATTCTGCGACAGGGTTTTTATTTCTTTGTCTCTTCAGCCGGGGTCGGTCCACATCTATGCAAGGTGTCTTTATTATTCATATGAAGTCCTACTTCACCCCAGAGCAGCATGTTGTGCGTAAAGCGTGCACCGTTTTTGCGTAAGGGGCATAGACACACGGCCTTTTGCTTAAACCAGGGTTGTTTGTTGCAATGGGCTGCCGGTTTTCACAAGTTCTCGTTCGCTAAACAGAGCGGAGACGACAATATCATAATCAGATAAGCGTTCGCATTTCTTGATCTTTTTTAAATATTTTTCACTGTCTGCAAATGACGAGATCAAGTAAAACCAGATCTCTTTCATTTTATATAAAACGTTTTTTTCTCCGTAATATTCTTTTTGATACGCATGGTAAACGCTGTCATGAAAGTTTTTCAGTAAACTTTTTTCAACGCCGGCACCCTGCGAAATTTCGCCAATCAGCCCCGGGTTTCGCAATAACCCGCGGCCAAGCATATAAGTTTCCACACTGGGGAATTTGGTACGAAGCGCGTTATAATCCTGCACCGTAAAAATATCGCCGTTGTAGCAGACGGGGTTTTTGCTCAGTTTCAAAGCGTCCTCAAAAACTTGCAGGTTGGGCTTATTATTGTAAAAATCTCTTTGAAGCCGGGGGTGAATGATCAGTTCCTCAATGGGGTATTGGTTAAAAATTTCAATTAGCTTGTAAAACTCTTCCGGCTCATCCTTGCCGATTCTGGTTTTAATTGATATTTTTGTTGTGGCGTGTGCGAAAATTTCTTCTAAAAAAAGGTTCAGCTCTTCTTTTTTTGCAAGGAACCCGGACCCCCGGTACTTTGCAACGACGGTGCCAGAGGGGCAGCCTAAATTCAAATTGACCTCGCCGTAGCCCAGCAGCTTGATTTTGTCTGCGGTATGGGTGAAATCTGCCGCATTGTTGGTGAGCAGCTGGGGCACTAAAACGATTTGCTGGTTATTTTCGGGCAAAATGTCGGTCAGTTCTTTTGCTTTCATACTTCTGCTTTGATTTGCCGCAATAAAAGGGGAAAAGTACTTGCTGATGCTGTGGGGGAAAAACTCTTGATAGGCATTTCTGAAAATGTGCCCGGTGACCCCTTGCAAGGGTGCAAAGTAAAAATTCATATTTTGGGTAACCTCTTGTAAGCCCGTGGGGCCGAATCGCCAACATACAGCCATATAGTGCTGCGGTGAACGGCGTTTTGTTGAACCTGATTGGAGGGCTGTTTATAGCCTATTGTAAATGTAAAGCCGCGCTTTGCCCTCATTTATAATAAGGCGCGCCATATATTTGTAAAAAAGATTTTTTTAAAACCCGCCCGACTTTTGTTTTAACTGCGATAGGCAAACAAAGCCACGCGGGCTATTCAACTACAATTTTAAACCGGCACTTGTCATTGCCAGACAGTATGGTGCTAAGAATTTCCACTTCAAAATGCTTGCCCGGCGCAAGTTCACGCAATATGTATAAAATACTCTGGCGGGTACATTCGCAGTGTTCAGGCGAAGTGACTGTGCCGCCCAACACTTTTGGGCAGGTGCACTGGTGGTAACCAAGTTCGTAACTGTGGTTTGGTTCAATAACACGGCCAAAGTACATGCCTTGGTTCATCAGCCTGCCATAAACCACATCAAAATCTCTGCCCGCACGCTCGTATAATTCCCTTTGGGCAGGCAGAACATGGTCTTTTACGCAGGCAACCGCCTCGTGATAATATTTGTTCTGATGCATTTTTACACTTCCACTTTATAGCTACCAAAAACTGTTTTAGGGGGCTTGTACTTTAATGCCATTGGGGCAGCGCGGTAGTAGTACGGCGTACCCCACGAGACTTAAACGTCCAATAAAGATAGCGCTTGAACCGGGCGGGCCTTGGTAGCATAAGACGTTTCACAAAATTTGTAGAAAAATACCTACGTATGCGCTTCAATCCACGCATCCGCCGTCTGTACCTTAGCAAACGCCCCGTTCAGCGCTGCCATATAGGCATACTGAACCTGCTCTGCTGGCACTGTGGTGCCTTGCCATAGCAAATCTCTTGCTGCAACAGCATCTTCGATTAAGACAACAGGGTATCCGTGATTTCTGGCAGATCTGACAGTAGTATCAATACACATATGCGTCATCATACCGCATACAACCAAAGCGTCGACACCCTTGTTCTCCAGTTTATCTTTCAAGTTTGTACCAAAGAAGCTATCGGGGTTATGCTTAGTTATAATTTCTTCTCCGTCCAAAGGGGCGCAGTCTTTATAAAAATCCACCCCGGCAGTATCAGGTATAAAAAATACAGCATCTGAATTTACACTTACATGGCGTACATGATATATTGGCCAGTGCTGTTTTCTAAAAAATGTAAGAATTTTATTCGCCTGCATGGCTGCCGGTACTGGCTTCACCAGCTCATATTTTCCGCCCTTAAAATAATCATTTTGAATATCGATTAAAACCAAACCAAGTTTCACAATAGCTACCTCTTTTCATAATCATTACGTTCTCTAACGAAAGAGTAAGCCAAGTAAAGGTAAAAGTAAATTACTTACTTTTGAGTAGGTATCAATCAGGGATGGTAATTCCTTTTTGCTTAAGTTGTTCTATCTGCCCATGTTCTACCATATAAGCTATTCCGATATCCTGCATTATGAGAACCGCTTCTAATAGTTTTATCCCTCTATCCGTTAAAAAATATTCCACATGAAGAGGATACCCTTCATAGCATGTTTTATTAATAATTCCAAACTGCTGTAACTCTTTCAATTGCTGAATCAACATTTTTTCTGAAATCCCCTGAATGCCGTGCTTTAATTCTGAAAAAGTCTGCGTTTTATGCCTAAGCTGAAATATTAAAATCGTTTTCCATTTTCCTTTTACCAGATCATGGACAATTTCTAGCGGGCATGTATAGTTTTCCCGAATTTTCATTTGCGTTCCCTCATTTCAGACACAATTCGGCGACGCACTCCACGTGCAGCGTATATGGGAACATGTCTATAGGAGTGGCTTATATGAACTCAGGCTAAGGCCTTTTCTATTTTTAGCCCAGTCAATTTTCTTATATACAATCATATTGATTCATCAGCACCATATTCTTTTAGCATATTTTTCAACCGTGTCATATCGTGTTCTAGCGATTCGTCTTGTTTAATTTCTGTAGTATTAGCATGTGGACAATTATCACACAAGGGGTTATTTACATGATTCCAACCATTATGTCCGCCATCATTACATATCTCTTTTATAATATGACCATCAATAATTTCAAGATGCAGAGAAGTTTCATCTGCAAATCCTGTTTCCGGAATAAATCTCTCTGTAAAGGCAAAATATTTAATAGCATGTGATTGAACAAGTTTGTCATAGTAATCTTTACAAATAAACACCGTTCCACCAATAGGGTCCCTATAATACGAATTCCTATTGTTGTTACATAATATAACCTTTTCTTTATCTCGAGTTTCCCATGAGAAATCAGAAACGTTCAATTCCAGATTGAAGTATCTAATAATTTCCGATGGTGGCAATACCAGTGATGTTTCCTCAAAAATCCCAGATTGACTGGAAACGTTTTTAATACTCTTACATAACCACGGTTTTATTTCATTTTCTGGATACGATTTTAGTTCACCCAAATATTCTTCTAGTTCAATGGTGAAATACCTTGCATTCCCATCATCATTTATAGTCTCTTTTTCAGAAGAGCAACACCATATATCATATGTATCTCTCCACTTTGTATCGTACTCATCTTCTTCGTGTAATGATACTCTTCCGGCCAGAAGTACCCATTCTTGTTTCCTTACTTTGACAGTTTCAAGCAGATGTAAAATATTTCTTCTTGTCAAATCAACATTTTTTACCCATTGGATATCTCTAGGTAATGGTTGCTCTAATGTATTGATTACATAATCTCCCAATCTTTCAATGTAATCCTGATATGTTGGAATTGGTGCCGTTATTACAATATCTTCACCATATTCCAATGGATCATACACTTCATACCCAATACTGTTTTGATTATTGTTATATGTCGCGAACTGATTAGTGTAATGATTACACATCAAACTTCCATAATATAAGCCTGTTCCAATATCCACGCACTTCATATAAACAGAATGATGAAAATCTTCTTCTCGTACGTTCATTGACTTTCTATCAGTCGAAGTTCCGTAATAATCGAAGACAAATTTTAAAACATTTTCAAAACTTTGCAAAAAAGAATTCATGTCCACTGTTTCAATCTCTGCCATAGGTTCTATCTCTGGCATAATTCTTTTTTTAAATGCCATCCAACCACTACATTCTCCACCACAAACACACGAATATTTATTATAAAGATAATTATTTACTTTTTCTATTTCGCACTTATCATTTGCGAGGAATCGTTTATACATATCAATATGATCTTTCCCCCAATATCTAAATGGCAAAAAATCTTTATTCATTAAATCCACATAAAACAATATATCGCTCAAATAATCTGAAACCACTGCATTTTTATCGTAATTATATAAATCCTTTCTATTCCACATAATAAAAGAATATGGTTTGCGAAAATATGTGGCTATTCTACGAATACTTTTTGCTGTTAAATCGTTTTGCGTACTAATAATTCTATTGTAAAATTCAATAATTTTATCATTGTTCTGTTTCATTTGACTCAGAACATATATAACGGCTTCTTGAATAAATAAATCCAATATTTTATCGTATTCAATAATGAGCTTATCAATATACCTTGCATTTTTTGAAACAACTTCATACAGAAGTTTCATTGCCAAACATCTAACATCTTTATTTGGAGCTGCACAACATAGCAGTGCAAAATAAAAAGCCTCACTATCTCTTCTGTCTTCTCTATCATTTAACGTTGTAAAATACAACACATTTTTCAACCTGTTTTTTATTTCATTTTGGAAATGGTATCCGGCTAACACATTAGACAATTCACTTATTCGCTCGTGTTCCTCGCAATAATAATCAAACAAATAATTACTACAATTAAATGGTTTGTCTGTAAATCCTCCCATTGTCGTCAGTAAACTTCTATGATCAACAGGATTAAAAAACTCTTGAAATACTTTAATATCTTTATGCTTAAAATGGACCTTAACCAATGTTCTAAAATCAAGAGCTTTGATTAATTCTGTATCTTTCAAAATTTTTTTAATTTGCTCATAATCAGGCGACATATTGTCAAATATTGCAATAATCAATGCCTCGTCAAGGCTGTCTAATGCATCAATTTTTGATTTAATTATAGCAACTTGTTGCTTGTACCCTTTTCCTCTAATATCTTCAAATAATGATCTGGCAATCAAAAAATCAGTTAATGAATCGATTACAAAATAATAATGTTTTTCATCATTACTCTCATAGCCGTTCATAAATCCCATCTGTATCATAGACGGAAGGAAATTATCACCTGTTTTAATCACCGACAACAAGCTTTTCTCATCAATATGTTTTTTTCCATTCCTATACATCCACTGAGCAACTCTTTTAGTATCTTTCCATACATCGATACCCTGACAAATCAAATTATTCTTAAACAGCTTACCTATTGTAGTTTTTATATAATGTTCTAAAATATAAGTAACAGATGCAATCCCATTTTCTTTGTCATCTACGATTTTTTCTGATAATAGTACGTCACATAGCATGGTTAATAATAATGCGTTGTTTGAATACAAAATATCTTCATATAAGTAAACATCTGGTACAGACAGTTTAAGCATTTCACCCAACGCAGATTCGAATGAAACTCCAGGAAATTTATATTCATATTCTGACAACTCCTGATATTTCTTAAGTATCATTTCGTCCATTGAATTTGTTCTATAAGATATAATAATTCGTATTCTTGGATTTTTCTTAAGTATCTCTAATATCTCCAATAAGCTTTGCTGGCCTTCCTCAGACATTTCATTTATTGCATCAAAAATAAAAATAAATCCTTTATTGCTTGATTTAATTATTTCCTCAACGTCAATTCCAGATGTATCTTTTTCAAACTTTCCATATACGCATAGATGTTCGATATTGCCCTGTTCCAACTGCTCTTCAAAACACTTTATAAAATAACTCTTGCCAATACCTCCCTCACCTGAAATCAGGCAAAAACTGTGCATTTTTAAGTGGGTTTCCATTTCATATAAGCTTAAGCCATACCAAGATTTGTTTTTATTCTGAATAGCCACAATTATGCCCACTATTTCATCAAGAAACCTTGCCTTATTAGATAGAAATGAGTTGTATTTTGGCAGTAACTTTTCAAGTTTTGCTATTTCATCTGCAATTTCAGTATCCTTTTTAAATCTTCTAATGTGAGGAAGCGCTCCCATTAAGTAGTCCATAAATTCAGGATTTTCCCATTCCATGGTATAAGAATGAGTGCAAATTTGTTTCATTTTATCTTTCTGCTTTTTATTTAATTCAGTATAGTGCATAAGAGCCTCCTAAGATTTTTTCAATCTCAACCCCCGAAAAATTCAGAAATATCCTATTTTATGGTATTCTACTTATCTTTCCATAATATCAAAGTCTCGCACTCACCATGCACTGTATTAGAAACACGCCCACCGGTCGAATCTTTTAGACCAGGCAGTCGTAATCTATGAGAATTTTCAAATCTTAGGCAAACTGTTTGTTTTTCAACTAAAATGTCCCTATTGATTTTCCTTAATTCATTTTTGCTACAGGTAATTTCTACCTGATTTTTGCTAAAACTATCTATGCGTTTTTTCCCAAACAGCAACATTCAAAAAACCTGTCTGCACTCTGTTCTCAAAGATAACTCTTTGTGTTCCCACACCCCGGGCCAATAGACACATAGACCGTAATTACTGTTCGATTTGCTTATTTCTGAATTTATTTCCCTCGGCATAGAAAACAATATGAGGCGAAAAGTGCCTAAATCCAAGGGCTTTTACAAGGTTTCTCTTTGTAACAACACCACGCACTCCACGTGCTTCGTTCTGGGGAACATGTCCACTGGCTGCAAGCGCTGTAATTCGTACCCGTTTGCGGCTAAAATTTTGGCATCACGCGCCGCGGTGGCGGCGTTACAGCTTACCATGACAATGCGGGCGGGGGCCATTTGCAATACGGCCTGCAAAGTGGCATCGTCGCAACCTTTGCGCGGTGGGTCCAGCACGACCAAAGTGGGGTGCAACCCCTCTGCCGCAAGCTGCTGCGCGGCGGTACCGGCATCGGCACACAAAAAGCTCGCGCGCCCCGCAAGGCCCATTTGCTTTGCGGCCTTTTTTGCACTTTCTATTGCGGAGGGCACAATTTCTACCCCCACCAGTTGCCCTGCCTGCTGTGCCATCGAAAGCCCAATGGTGCCGGCACCGCAGTAAAGGTCCAGCAGTAAATCACTGGGGGTAGGGGAGGCAAAGCTTTTTGCCACGCCGTAAAGCTGCTCGGCCCCCAGTGTGTTTACCTGATAAAATGATGAGGTGCTCAGCGACACGGGCACCCCGCAAAGGGTGTCTTGCAGGCGGCCACTGCCCAGCAACACCCGTTCTTTTTTGCCTAAAATTACATTGGTGTTCTGCGCATTGACGTTCAGCACGATGGAATCAATTTCACTAAATTGCTGTGCGGCGCGCTGAATGATTTCGGCCTCGTGGGGCAATTTTGCCCCGGTGGCAACAATGCATACCAGCACTTTGCCGGTGCGGGTGGCATGCCGCAGGTACAAGTGCCGTAACAAACCTTTGCGTGTTTCCTCGCTGTAGACCGGCAGTTGATATTCGGTAAAAAGCGCACAAAAAAATGAGGCGATGCGGTTGAGCAGCACCGGCTGTAATTTACAGTCATCGCAGGGGATAGCGCGGTGGCTGCGCGGGGCAAAAAAGCCTGCAAATACGCGGCCGTTTTCGTCCACGCCAAGCGGGTATTGCACCTTATTGCGGTAGCGGTCTACCTGTGGCGAGGGCAAGCAGGGCTGCGCTTTGATGCTAAACCCGCCAATGCGGTCAAACGCGTCCTGCACAAAGCCGCCTTTTTGGGCAAGCTCGGCATCGTACTGCATGTGGCGCAGCGCGCACCCGCCGCAGTGGCCAAACACAGGGCAGTCAGAGGGGGTACGGCCAGGGCCTGGGGTTTGTAATTCTTTTAAAATGCCAAAGGCGTAGTTTTTTTGTACCTTGACCACCTGCACCAGTGCTTCGTCGCCCGGGGCGGTAAATGGCACAAACACGGGGATGCCGTTATAGCGCCCCACGCCGTTGCCGTCGCTGGAAAGGGAAGTGATGGATAAAGGAACAATCTCATTTTTTGTCATGCCAATCCTCATTCATCGCCCGTAGCAATGGCATTATCCGTCTGTTCGGGTAGCGGGGTAGCCTGCGACGCGGGCGCGGTTTTTGTAGTAAAATCGACCAAAGTGCAGTGGTTTTCGTCCAGCCGTGCGCCGGTGCCGACGGTGGGGTCTCTGCCCAGTGCCGCATTTTGTGCAAAGGTGGCAACCAAACCGGCAGCCTTGCTGTTTTGGTAGTACACAGTTGCTAATACGGCGCCGCTGTTTAAATAGCTGCTTAGTGTATCATCATCACCAAAGGTACCCACCGGTACGCCGGGTAAAACTTTGGCAACTGCCTCTGCCGCCGCAGTAGCCAGTGTGGGGGTAGAGGCGAGGATCAATTCTGCGCCGGTTTGTTGCAACAGCGTCGCGGTGATGGCTGCCTGCTGTTCTTCGGCAGAAGTGCCGCTAACGGGCACAATGGCCAACGTGTCATTAAAAACACCACGGTTTTCAAAAATACGCAGGGTGGCGGCGGCACGGCTATCCTCAGCGGCGCCGCCGGTAAAAATAACAACTTGCAACAGTTTGTCACCGCTTTTGTCTGGGATGCGCCCGGCCTGATAATCGGCAAACAGTGCTTCGCCCAGCAGTTCGCCCTGTTTTGCGGGGCTGGCACCCACATACCAGCATTTGCTGTATGGTTGCAACGCACTGGCATCGGGCTTTTCACCACAAAAAATAACTGGCAGGCCCAGTGCGGCCGCGGCACTGACGTAGGCGGGGGCATCACTGCTATTGGCAAGGCAAACGGCGAAAACGGTCGCCTTTTGCTCTGTGGCCAGAGTGGCAAGCTGTGCGGCACCACCCTCTGCTGTAAAGGCATCCAGCCCTACAGCCTGCGCGGCATCTAAAATTTCCTGCACCGAAACAGTGGGGTATTCGCCGTTGCCGGTACCACCCAACACGGCAAGCCGGGGGTTACCCAGCGGCAGAAGCTCCTGTGCATTTGCGCTGCATCCGCACAGCAAAACGACCGATAAAACCAAAGAAGCCAGAGAGAGTAGTTTCCTTTTCATATGCATCGTTATAAAACCGGGGCTTTTACCATCCGCGTGCCGCGAGAAAGGTTAAAGCTGCGCCGCCTCCTTACTCGCAAGATATTTACTGGGGGGAACCCCTTTATTCTTTTTAAACACGCGTGAAAAATAAAACTGGTCAAAAAAGCCGACCGACGTCGCAATTTCGGCAATCGACAAATTGCCGGACCGCAGTAGGTAACAGGCCTCGTTGATACGGTAATTGGTCAAATAGTCAATGGGGGATTCGTTAAGGTTACTCATAAAAACACGGTACAAGTGGCTGCGCGACACGCCAACGGCCTTTGCAATGTCGTCGATCGTGATTTCGTGCGAATAGTTGAACTGAATAAATTTGACGGCATTTGACACATAAACACTGCTGCTGGATTGTGCCCGGCTTTCGGTATGCTCTGTCTCTTTCATCAACTCGGCTAAAAAGATATACAGATAGCCCACCATCAGGGCCTCACTGTAATTCTCCGGCCCGCGGGACAAAAAAATATTAAATAGCGCTTTTTTTACTTTTTCAGGGTTCTTACAGGTATATACCGGCTGTTCTGCGCCAAACGGCAGTTGTGCCACCAGTTTGTTGGCGTTTGAGCCGTTAAAGCCCACCCAATAATACTCCCACGGATCGTCCTGATCCGCAGTGTAGGTGATCAGTTGCGACGGCTTTGCCAAAAAAATATCACCGCTTTTTACCTCATGCGTAATACCGCTTACCACGTAAGTGCCCCTGCCGGCGGCGACGTAATGGATCAGATAATGATCCCGCACACCGGGCCCCCAGGAATAGCCATTTTCGCAGCTTTGCAGCCCACAATTATAGATAGAAAGCTCGATATTATTGGTCTGGGTCTGTTTGAAACTCTGCTTATAAACGCTAGACAAAGCCGTCACTCCTTTCTATGCTTTTTCTCCTTTTTTATTCTAGCAGAACAATCAACATAAGTCCATGTTATAACACAAAAAAATCCGTTTACGCCGCCATTTTTGTCTGATATAATGAGACTAAACAGACCAATACGCCAATGGACGGATTTTGCGTTGGCTAAAGAATAAAAAATGAGGTGGATTTTGATGGAAAAAGCAGAGGAGTTGCTTCAAAAAATCGAAGCGGGTGCATACGATGAAACCTTCTGCGCTTTGTATTGTACCGATGCTGCCGGGGCGCAAAAGCAGCGCGCGCGCTACGCCGCGGCAATTCGCCGGTTTAACGAGCTGTATGGGGCGGGGCGCGAGGTGCGGCTTTATTCAGCACCCGGTAGAACAGAGATCGGCGGTAACCACACCGACCACAATAACGGGGTAGTGATGGCGGCGGCGGTGAACCTTGATGTGATTGCTGTGGTGGCGCAAAACGGGGAAGAGACTGTGCGGGTGAAATCTCACGGGTTTGAACAGCAGGATGTCATAGACCTGCGGGAGAGTGAGGTTCGCCAAAGCGAGTTTGGGCACAGCAGCGCGCTGATTCGCGGTGTGGCCGCGCGCATTTGCCAACTTGGCGGCAAGGTGGGTGGCTTTGATGCCTACACGACCAGTGATGTGCTGCGCGGCAGCGGGCTGTCGTCCTCTGCGGCGTTTGAAGTTGTGGTTGGGGCCATTTTCAACGGCGAATTCAACGAGTTCCACTTTACCCCGGTGCAGGTTGCGCAGATCAGTCAATATGCCGAAAACGTGTATTTTGGCAAGCCCAGCGGCCTGATGGACCAAACAGCCAGCAGTGTGGGCAGTGCAATCACAATCGATTTTAAAGACCCCGCCAGCCCCGTGGTGGAGGAAGTGCCGTTTGACCTTGCTGCATACGGCCTTGCCCTGTGCATCACGGACACCAAGGGCAACCATGCCGGGCTGACCGAGGATTATGCTGCGATTCGGGCTGAGATGGAGGCCGCTGCCGCCGTGTTTGGCAAAAAAGTACTGCGCGAAGTGGACGAACAGCAATTCTTTGCCTCTATCCCCGCAGTGCGGCAGGCGGTGGGCGACCGTGCGGTATTGCGTGCCGCACACTTTTTTGCCGATAGCCGCAGGGCGGTAGCGCTGCGTGACGCGGTGAAAGCAGGGGAGATCGAGCGCTTTAAACAGCTGATCATCGAGGGGGGGCATTCCTCTTTTGAATATAACCAAAATGCTTATTGTGTGCGCCACCCGGAAGAACAGGGTGTTTCAGTAGGTCTTGCAATCAGCCAACACCTGTTGCAGGGCAGTGGCGCCTGGCGGTTGCAGGGCGGGGGCTTTGCGGGTACGATACAGGCCTTTGTACCGCTTGCAAAACTTGCGCAGTATATTGACATGATGGAGAACACTTTTGGCAATGGCAGCTGCTATGTGCTCAGTGTGCGCAATTACGGCGCAATACAGGTAAAAAGCAACTTAACATGAACTATGAGATGACTTTGTAAATAAGTTGTGAATTTATGTAAGGGTCATGTAGGAATACATGGCCCTTTTGTGTTATACTGTTAGCACAAGAAAAGGGAGGTAGGCAGGTTGAAGAAAAAAGTTTTGGCGTTACTTGCCGCCTGTTTGCTGTTGACCGGTTGTACCGGGCTTTCAGATTCGCTGCAAATTTGGCGCGATGGCTTTTTGCCCGATGCCACATTGGCAGAGTTGCCCTATATTGACCCCAATATTACGACTCCATTTGAGCCGGAAATTTTACAGTTTTACTATGACCAGTTGCCCGGTGAGGCCGAGCAGAAAGTTTACCGTGCATATCTTGAATTTTTAAAAAGCGGTACCCAAGAACAGGTTTATATTAAAGGTGATTTTAGTTCGGGCCAAGTCGCCAGTGCGCTGTATGCGCTGCAAAGTGATTACCCACAATTTTTGACCTGCAGCTGGGGGTATACGTTTACCTATCTTTCAACTTCCGGCGGCACCCCGCTTGGCATCGAAATTGCGCCGGTAGCGCTTGATGAAGAGACTGTTACAATGCAGCAAAAACTGTACCGGGCACTTTCGCAGGTTTTGGTGCAGGCAAAAGCATATGATGATGTGTGGCAGCGCCAGCTTTTTTTATACGAAAAGGTCATTGAGCTGACCGCTTATGACACCGACACCGCCAATATTGCGCCGCTGACACAGGCAGAGCAGATGCCGCTGACTTCGCGGTTGGCACACACCGCTTACGGCCCACTGGTGCAAAAAGGTGCCGTGTGTGACGGGTATGCTTATGCATTTCAGCTTTTGTGCAGTTACGCCGGTATCCCGGCGGCCACTGTGACGGGGATGTCGTTTCGTGGCGCGCGGCCAGAGACGCAGGACTACGTGGAAAATCACGCGTGGAACGTCGTGTTTTACGGCGACGACGCCTATTACTGTGACCCCACGTGGGACGACAACGGGGCCGAATATCTGGACGCAGAGGGCGAGCGTGTGTTTGCGCCCGGTGATACCGATGGCCTTGTCCAGTTGACGCCGGGGGTGCTACACCGCTATTTTAACCTTTCGTATGAAGAACTGGCGGGCGACCATGTGTTCAGCCCACAGTTTACTTACCCCGAGCAGGCTGCCAGCGAGCCGCGGGATTATTATACCAGTATGAACCTTGAAGCAACGACACCGCAGCAGCTTGCCGAGCTGGTTTCGGCTAATGTCAGCGGAGACATCCCCGCTGCGGGGCGAGGGTTTGAATTGCGGGTGCGGTATGAAACAGAAAGTTTGACGGATGAGGTGTTCCAAAAGCTGTATGCCACCGGTATTCGGGGGCGGGTATTGGTTTCTTACCCGCCAAACGGCACCGGCTGTTGCTACATATTTTTGCGCAGTATTTAGTGCTGACGCCTGACGCAGGGCAAATGTTCACCGCTTTGCACAGCAAACTACTCGGAAATAGAATTGTTTTTGCCAGTGCTCACAAAAATTATTAACTTTTTTTGTGACTGCTACTTTTTTTTGTATCTCTGTGGTAAAATATGCGTAAAACCGGCGGGCAATGTTTGCCCGCCACAAATTTGTCAGGCATGACAACAGGGGGATACATTAAATGAGCTATCTGCGCAAAAATATGGGTACCTGCTCACACAGCACCGAAGTTTCAATTGGGCCGGATGGTAAAATTGAACGAGTCGAGGTAGTGGGAGGGTGCGACGGCAACCTGAAAGGAATTGTAAGCTTGATACAGGGTATGGACGCACGGGAGGCAATTACCCGCATGAAAGGGCTGACCTGTGGCCGCAAAAACACCTCTTGCCCGGACCAAATTGCAATCGCGCTGGAAGAAGCACTTGCTGCAAACAACTAAAAAAACCGTATTCAAAAGCAGGTGTTGAAAAACACCTGCTTTTTTGTGTAAATATTGCAAAAACGACAAAATTCAAATTGACAAATCTGCTAAATGCTTTATACTATACTAAAAAGGTGATGTTTTAATGCGCCGATGTTTTTCTCTGTGACAAAACGAATTTCGGGCCGCTTTGATGCTGATGAAATACGGTAGTGCCTATGGGCGGCGACGTACCTGATAAAGGAGGCTACGATGATTTATATTGTAAAACGCAGCGGTGCAAAAGAGCTGTATCACGGTGATAAAATTATTGCCGCTATGCGCAAGGCGTTTATTAGTAAGCAGGTTGCATGCGATGATGCACTTTTAAAGCAACTGCTGCAAAATGTAGAAGAAAAACTGGCGGGGCTAGAGGATGTGCCGGTAGAGCAGATACAGGATACGGTAGAGCAGGTGCTGATGGAAGCGGGCCAGTACCCGGTGGCAAAGAGTTATATTCTTTACCGCGAATGGCGTACCCGCCTGCGCACCGCCCGCGAGCATCTGGTTGCCGCCCTTGCGGATAAGGGGATTGCAGGGTGTCTTGAAAAAATTCAGCTTGATTTTGAGGATTACGACCTTGCGCGGCTGGACGCCAAGTATGTTTCGTTTCAAAAGCCGCAGATGACCGAACAAGAAGAGTTGCAGGCACTCACCCGCGCCGCGGTAGAGCTGACGACAAAAGAAGAGCCGCGTTGGGAGTACATTGCTGCCCGCTTGTTATATTATGATTTTGCAAAAGAACTGCGCGCCGAAGAGGAAAAACGCCATATTTTCAGCTTTTATGATAAGCTGAAACAACTCACCGACGACGGGCTGTACGGCGACTATATTTTAGAGTATTATACAAAAGAAGAGATAAGTCGCGCGGCAGAAGTACTGACAGAAAGCCGCAACGAACTATTTACCTATGCGGGGCTGGACTTGCTGCTGAACCGCTATATCATCCGCAGCCACCGCCACCAGCCGCTGGAATCCCCGCAGGAGATGTACCTTGGCATTGCGCTGCACCTTGCAATGGAAGAACAAAATGACCGGCTAAGCTGGGTGAAAAAGTTTTACGACATCCTTAGCCTGCAACAGGTGACGATGGCCACCCCGACATTATCAAATGCACGCAAACCCTACCACCAGCTTTCCAGTTGCTTTATCGACACGGTGCCGGACAGTTTAGAGGGTATTTACCGCAGCATTGACAGTTTTGCGCAGGTGAGCAAGTTTGGCGGCGGCATGGGCATGTATTTTGGCAAGGTGCGTGCCACCGGCAGCACAATACGCGGGTTTGAGGGGGCAGCGGGTGGCGTGATACGCTGGATCAAGCTGGTCAACGACACCGCGGTTGCGGTGGACCAGCTTGGCATGCGCCGCGGTGCTGTGGCGGTTTATCTGGATGCGTGGCACCGTGATCTGCCGGAGTTTTTGCAACTGCGCACCAACAACGGCGACGACCGCATGAAAGCGCATGATGTGTTCCCGTCTGTGTGTTACCCGGACTTGTTCTGGCGCATGGCAAAAGAAAATCTCGACCAAAGCTGGTACTTGTTGTGCCCGCATGAAGTGTTGACCATTAAAGGGTACAGCCTTGAGGATTACTACGGCGAGGAGTGGGAGCGGCGTTACAAGGATTGCCTTGCCGACACGCGCATTCGCAAGCGGGAAGTGAGCCTGAAAGAAATTGTACGCATGATTTTAAAATCGGCAGTGGAAACCGGTACCCCGTTTGCCTTTTACCGTGACGCGGTTAACCGGGCAAACCCTAACCCGCAAAGTGGCATGATCTATTGCTCTAACCTGTGCACCGAAATTGCGCAGAACATGTCGCAGACGACACTGGTGAGCAGAGAAATTACAACGCAGGATGGGGAAACGGTCGTCGTTACTACGACGAAACCCGGCGATTTTGTGGTGTGCAACCTTGCAAGCCTGAACCTTGGTGTACTGCCCGTGCAAGAGGATGAAAAGGTACAGCAGGTCGTTTCCACTGCGGTGCGCGCGCTGGATAATGTCATTGACCTCAACTTTTACCCGGTAGCTTATGCCGAGTTGACCAATAAAAAGTACCGTAGCATCGGGCTTGGGGTATCCGGCTACCATCACATGCTGGCAAAGCACGGCATTGCGTGGGAGAGCGAGGCCCACCTTGCCTTTGCCGACGAGGTGTTTGAGCGCATCAACTACGCGGCAGTGCAGGCCAGCAACGCCATTGCCACTGAAAAAGGTACCTATGGCTGCTATGAGGGCAGTGACTGGCAGACCGGCGCTTATTTTGAAAAACGGGGTTACACCTCGCCGCGCTGGCAGCAGTTGCGTGCACAGGTGGCCCAAAACGGCATGCGAAACGCCTACCTGATGGCGGTAGCCCCCACCAGTTCCACCAGTATTCTGGTGGGTACGACCGCGGGGCTGGACCCCGTGATGAACCGCTTTTTCTTAGAAGAAAAAGCAGGCGGTTTGTTGCCGCGGGTCGCGCCGGATTTGACCCCCACGACTTTCTGGCTTTACAAAAGTGCTCACCAGATCGACCAAAGCTGGTCGGTGCGTGCGGCGGGCGTGCGGCAGCGCCACATTGACCAGGCCCAAAGCTTTAACCTGTATGTCACCAACGACTACAGTATGCGGCAAGTGCTGAACTTGTACATTTTGGCATGGGAAAGCGGCGTAAAAACCATTTATTATGTGCGCAGTAAGGCACTGGAAGTAGAAGAATGTGAAAGTTGTTCATCTTGAGGAGGAGACATCAGAATGGAAGAGTTGCAAAGGAAACCGCTGTTTAACCCGAGTGGAGACACCCAAGTGCGTGACCGCCGCATCATTGGCGGCAACACCACCAATCTCAATGACTTTAATAACATGAAGTACCCTTGGGTCAGTGACTGGTACCGGCAGGCAATGAATAATTTCTGGATCCCGGAAGAAATCAACATGAATGCGGATGTAAAAGATTACCCAAACCTCAGCCCGGCAGAGCGCACGGCCTATGACAAAATTTTAAGCTTTCTCATTTTTCTGGATTCTATCCAAACGGCAAATCTGCCGTCACTTGGCGAGTATGTCACGGCAAATGAGGTAAACCTTTGCCTGACCATCCAAAGCTTTCAGGAATGTGTGCACTCGCAGAGCTACAGTTATATGTTGGACACCATCTGCAACCCCACCGAGCGCAACGACATTCTGTACCAGTGGAAAAACGACGAGCATTTGTTGCGCCGCAATACTTTTATCGGCAACCTGTATAACGAGTTTCAGACCAGCAAGGAAGTAACTACTTTTTTGCGGGTGCTGATTGCCAACTATATTTTGGAGGGCGTTTACTTTTACAGCGGGTTCATGTTTTTCTATAACCTTGGCCGCAATGGTAAAATGCCCGGTTCCGTGCAGGAAATTCGGTATATCAACCGTGACGAAAACACCCACTTGTGGCTGTTTCGCAATATCCTGCTGGAACTGCAAAAAGAGCGGCCGGAACTCTTTTCGGTGGCAAATGTGCAAATGATCCGCGAAATGATCGACGAGGGCGTACAGCAGGAGATCGCATGGGGCCATTATGTGATCGGCGATGATGTGCCGGGCCTTACCAAAGAAATGGTGACCGACTATATTCGCTATCTTGGCAATTTGCGGTTTTCCAGCCTAGGCCTTGGCACGCTGTATGAGGGGTGCGAGCAAGAGCCAGCCAGTATGGCATGGGTCAGCCAGTACTCCAATGCCAATATGGTAAAAACAGATTTCTTTGAGGCCAAAAGTACGGCCTATGCCAAAAGCACGGCGTTAGTGGACGATCTATAGGCAAAAACACCCGCGGACACTGACTTGCCCACATAAAATCAAGACAAAAATACTATAAAAAATTGATATTTTGCCCGCGGTTGCCGGCCATTTTGGTAAGTGAATACTGGGGCATCGGATATTGTTCTATAAAAATACAATAAAAAGGAGGCGTTTTTTGTGCGCCGTATTACAATTTTAATAATTACAATTTTAGCATCTATGGCAGTTTTAGCCGGTTGTGGCAGCGCTGCGGCATCTTCCGCAAGTGCACCCGCATCCTCCAGCGCTGCGGCTGCTTCCAGCACTGCAACTTCTTCGCAGGCATCTTCTTCAGCGGGTACTTCCGCTTCGGCCTCTTCGCAGGCAGAAGAAACAGTGTTTACTTTAGAGGAGCTTGCGACCTATAATGGTAAAGATGGGCAACCTGCGTATGTCGCAGTAGACGGAGTGGTTTATGATGTGACAGCCTCACCGGAGTGGACCAATGGTGAGCATAAGATGGGGGTGACAGCCGGGCAGGATCTGACCGATACCATCAAAGAAAAGTCGCCGCACGGTGTGGCAATACTTGAAAAGTTCCCAATTGTGGGTAAACTTTCAAAATGATGGAGGAAGAACATGTTGTACGAAGTTTTGGGGTTTGTCAACCTGATTTTGCTGGGTGTTTTGGTGACCCCCTACGTGCTGCGCAAATTAAATGTCTGGTTTTTTCACACCAAGTCGCCAACTTATTTTAAAGTACTGAAAGCATTTAGGGCAATTCATATCCCGCTTGCGTTAACACTGCTGGTCGTTGTCGTTATCCACGGCTGGCTGGCACTTGGCAGCCTGACACTGCACACCGGCACGGTAGCTGCTGCCGTGTTTATTCTTACCGCCACATTTGGGCTTTCGTTCTACCTGCTAAAAAAGCCAAACTTACTGAAAACGCACCGTGTATTCGCTCTTCTTGCGATACTGCTGGTGGCATTTCACCTGCTGTTCCCTTGGGCACTCAGATAAACAATCAATAAAACAGATACCGGGCAAGGCGAGGAGCTCCTCGTTTTGCCCGGTATTATTTTTGGGCACTTGCTACTTGCAGTTATTATAAAAGGTGCTGGCAACAACAGCCCGGCAGGAAGAGTGTCCCCCTGCCGGGCTGCGGTTTGTTTTATTGGCGAGAGGCTTCGTTTTACGGGTAACCGCTGGTCATGAAGATGCTGCTCTTCATTTTCTCTTGGCAAATCCCTTTTCAGGGGCCCACGCGCATGAGCCAGTAATGTGATAGCAGCCGTTGCAACAGTCATCCCCGTCACCCAGTGTTTTTGTTCGCTCAAAGCCATTGCCCATCAGGTGAGAAGTCAAATAATCCAGCCTGCAAATGCCCGGCAACAGGCCGTCTGCATCAAAATCATGTGCAAGCTTTTTCAGGCCACAGGCCGTAATATTGATTTCAAAGGTGTTCGCGTCAACTTCGCGGTAAGCTATTTGCCAGTCATACGGGTGTAGTTCATTGCGCTGTTGCCGTGCAATATGGGCCCCGGCTTGCTTTTTCATGTCGTGAAAGTACAGTTTGCCACATAAATGCAGTAAGCCTTTCGGTGCAGTAGTCAGCAACTTTTCGTTCATTAGCCAAATCGCTTCCCATGCTTCCTGTTGTTGCAGTCCAAGCGATAAAAATGCCTTGTACCAAGCAATATAAGGCGGGCCAAATTTGTAATTGAAAGCGAAAATACTGCCCCCGATAGCAGGGGTAAGCGGCAGAATATCGTTTAACTTTGCCCTGGAATATTTTTTAAAGGCAACCCAGAACGCTTTGCCGTACTTTTGTATCAGTGCCCTGCGGCTTCGCAGCATTGTTAACGAATAAATGACCTTTTCCATCCGTTCACCTCAAGCGCATGATGTTGATTGGTTGTGGGCTATTCTGTGGACCTTTATAAAAAAACACCATAACAGAATCGGGCACCTGCATTCTACTGATAAAACAAAAAAGCCATGCGTGAGACGGGGTCTCATACATGGCTTTTTACTGGCGGAGAGAAAGGGATTCGAACCCTTGTCACCTTTAAGGGGTGAACACGATTTCCAATCGTGCGCTTTAGACCAACTCAGCCATCTCTCCATACGGGGAAAACAGGTTTGTCCAACAATAAAAATTATGCAATTATTTGCCCTTTTGTGGTTGCCCGGGGCAAAGGGCGCTTATCTATAATAAGCAATTTTGCCCCGGTTGTCAAGTGATTTCATCTTGAGAAATTTAAAAAAAAGGGTTATAATAAGGCAATGCTTTTTTGTACGGGAATTTGAGATGTAAGCCCAATTTATCTTTGGTGCTTTTGCATGTCAAAACAAAAAAGTGTGACAATAAAGAGGGGGTACTTATAGAGTGGCAGATTATCTTTCCATGAGTAAAGAGGAGCTGCAAACCGAGCAGCAGGCATTGCAAAAGACCTATGACGCCTATTGTGCAAAGGGCCTAAAGCTGGATATGTCGCGCGGCAAACCCTGTGCGCAACAGCTTGATTTATCGATGGACCTGTTGAAAATTCAGCAGACCACAGCCGAAAACGGGATGGACCTGCGCAACTACGGTTGCCTTGAGGGAATACCGGAGGCGCGCCGCCTGTTTGCGCAGCTGCTTGGTACCAGTGAAGAGCTGACGATGGTCGGCGGCAACTCCAGCTTAAACCTGATGTTTGAGGTGATTGGCATTGGTTGCCGCGACGGGTTTGGCGGTGAAGCATGGGATAAAGACGAGCACAAAAAGTTTTTGTGCCCAAGCCCGGGCTATGACAGGCATTTCCGCGTGACAGAATATTACGGGTTTGAGCTTATCCCGGTAAAGATGACACCGGACGGCCCGGATATGGATGCGGTAGAAGAACTGGTGAAAGACAGCAGTGTCAAAGGCATCTGGTGTGTACCCACTTATTCGAACCCGGACGGCTATTGCTACAGCGACGACACCGTGCGTCGCCTTGCCGCCCTGCAACCCGCGGCAGAAAACTTTAAAATCATGTGGGACAACGCCTATGTGGTGCACTATTTGGGCGACGCACCCGCCGAAACGCTGAACATTATGCACCAGTGCAAAAAGACCGGCAGGGAAGAGATGCCGGTGCTGTTTTGCTCCAGCAGTAAAATCACGTTCCCCGGCGCAGGTGTTGCGGCACTTTCGGCCGGGCCGCAAACCTTTAAAACGCTGCTCAACGGCATGTTTCCCATGACGATTGGCTTTGATAAGCTGAACCAGCTGCGCCATGTGCTGTTTTTAAAAGATAAACAGCACATTTTGGCCCATATGGCAAAGCATAAAGCGGTTATCGGCCCCAAATTTGATGCGATGCAGCACCTGCTTGCGCAGGGGCTTGCCGGGTGCGGTGAAATTGCATCGTGGACGCACCCGCAGGGCGGCTATTTTATCAGTTTGTATGCAATGCCGGGCTGTGCAAAACGCACGGTGGCACTTTGCAAACAGGCTGGCGTAGTGCTTACCGGGGCGGGCGCGGCATACCCTTACGGCAAAGACCCGCAGGATTCGAACATTCGCCTTGCCCCGACCTACCCGGCACAGGCAGAGGTGGAAGAAGCAACAAAGCTGATCTGTGTTGCGCTGCGCCTTGCCACCGTGGAAGCCTTGCTGGCAAAAGTATAATTTGTACCAAGTAACTGGCCGGAAAGGGCGGTGTTTGCAGGTGCATATCGGGGTCTCGACCTCCTGTTTTTACCCGGTATTGACAGAAGATGCAGCCCAGCGGCTGCAAACTGCCGGGGTGCAGTATCTGGAACTGTTTCTCAATACGTTTTCAGAAATAGAGCCGGGATATCTGAAAGCCCTTAAAAGCCAGCTTGATGCAACTGGGGCCAAGGTATTGGCATTTCACCCATTTACTTCTTCAATGGAGCCGTTTTTCTTTGCCACCAGCTATGAACGCCGCTTTGCAGATGGCATTGCCATGTACCGCAGGTTATTTGAAGCAGCGGCACTGGTTGGGGCCAAAATTTTTAATTTTCATGGCGATTATAAAGCGTCGCCCTACCCGTTTGAGCTGTATTGTGAACATTTTGCCCAACTTGCCGATGTGGCGGCGGAGTATGGCGTTTTGCTGAGCCAGGAAAATGTAGTGCGCTGTAAATCAGGCAGCGCCGAAAATATCCGCAAAATGCGTGCGCTGCTGGGGGATAAGGCCCATTTTACACTGGACCTTAAACAGGCTGTGCGCAGCGAGGTGCCGGCCGAAGAGATGCTGGATGCAATGGGCGAAAACCTTTGTCACCTGCATCTCAGTGACCACACGGACCAGCAAGATTGCCTTACGCCGGGGGCCGGGCAGTTCGATTTTGAAAGCTTTTTTCAAAAACTGCAATGGGGCGGTTACCAAGGCAGTGCAGTGATAGAACTGTACCGTGGTAACTTTGCCGAGATGTCGAATCTGCTGCAAGGGCTGCATTATTTGGAAGTAATTACTGCGAAAACGTTTTAGAAAATAAGCTCTTTTGTCGAAATGTGTCAGAAAATGCGATGAAAACCTCTTTTATGTCGATGCTGTTTTGTACTATAATGGGGTACAAAGGAGTGTGAATCATGGAACAGGGACTTATTATTGCACGACAAATTGCTCAGTCAGAAAATAAGGTACTGGAATATTTCCTGATTGCGCGCCCTCATCTTGACGGTTTTTATTATTCTATTGCGGTGATGTCGGCGGGGCTGGGCGGTAAGTTTTGTCAGGTAGACAAGGTCACAAGCAACGAGGCGCGGGCACGGGGCTATTATAACCGTTTGTTGAATGGCGTGGTTCGCCCTGAAAACCTTGCTGAGGTATTGTATGAATTGATTGTTCGATAGGAGGAAGGTATGAAGTGTCCCTACTGCGGAGAGTCTGAATCTAAGGTGATCGACTCAAGGCCGGCGGACGATGGGGAGCGTATTCGCCGTCGCCGTGAATGTCTTGTATGCCAAAAACGGTTTACGACCTACGAGGTGGTAGAAACAGTGCCGCTGATGGTTGTGAAAAAAGATCATTCACGGGAAGCCTTTGACCGGCAGAAGCTGTTAAACGGCCTGATGCGTGCCTGCGAAAAGCGGCCGGTTGGGGTAGACACGCTGGAAAAGGCAGTGGATGAAATTGAGCAGACACTGCTGAACACGCTGAACCGAGAGGTCACTTCACTTGAAGTTGGCGAACTTGCCATGGCGCAGCTGAAAAAAATTGATGAAGTTGCCTATGTGCGTTTCGCCTCGGTTTACCGTCAGTTCAGTGACATTAATACCTTTATGGACGAGCTGAAAGAGCTGTTGAATTCGAACAAGAACAAAAAAGTAAAATAGAAAAAAGCAAAACCAGTCCGCTATAATAAATGAAAAATGGGAGCAACATTTAGGCCTTGGGCTTAAAGGTGTTGTTCCTTTTTTTGATGCAAAATTTCAAAAGGGATTGTTTTACATTTGTGACCCATGGGGATACACTGTGAAAAACAGCGAAAACTCGCTGTTTTTTGTATGTCAAATTACGAATAGAGGAAATAGCATGAAAAAAGTGATTTTACCTTTGTGTATGCTACTGGTAGTATGTGTGGCATTAAGTAGCTGTGCAACAGCAAACGGGTCATCTGCTGCCAGTGCAACATCTGCCCCAAACCCAGTGCGATCCGCACCAAGTACAGGTACAAGTGAAATAACTTCAAAACAAAATAGTCAAACGGGTAGTGAAGATTTGAGTATTGGAGAGTCTAGGAAAGTATACACTTCAGAAAATGAGGGAAAACGATATTTTGAGAAATATGCATTGGAATATTGTCAAGCATCTCTTTGCGGACATACGTGGGATGACCCCTCTCAAATAGACACTTTATCATTGATGCAGTTTTATAGGTTTAACGAAGCTGTAGATGCACACCCTTTGCCCACAGGGGATGACGTAATGATTCATGTGCCGGCAGCTGACTTAGAAAGTTATGTTATGTCTTATTTTAACATTGACCCCCAATACCTTGAAACGGACCAGAGTTATAATACTGATACAAAATGTTACGATTTAAAATATCCGGATGGGATGGGTATGTTTTACCCAGAATATGTGAAAGCTGAAAAAAAGAATAATATTATCGATTTCTATTTTGGAAATACTGATTATAAAGAAACAATGTTAATACATTGCAAATTGACGGTTGAGTTGGAAGAGGATGGGAGCTTTCGGTATATAGCAGGTGAGGCATATGAACCGAAAATTCCTGTAAGCGATTCGGAAATCCCCATGAGTAATAATTAAAGAAAAGTGGCAATCATATACAGTGACGACTGTTTTCACCTAAAATTCAAAAAAAGGATTGTTTGACATTTGATACCCATGGGGATACACTTTGAAAAAACAGCGAAAACTCGCTGTTTTTTGTATGTTAAATTACGAATAAAGGAAACAGCATGAAAAAAGTGATTTTACCTTTGTGTATGGTACTAGTATTATGTATGGCGTTAGGTAGCTGCGCAACGGCAAATGGGTCATCTGCCGTCAGTGCGCCAGTTGCCCCAAGCTCAGTGCAATCCGCACCAAGCGAAGGTACAAGCGAAGTGAGTTCAAAACAAAATAGTCAATCCGGTAGTGGCGGGATAAGCGATGAAACGCCTGATGGGACGTATATTTCAGATGAAACTACAGACAGGCTTTTTGAAGATTATGCGCTTCCTTTTTACAAAGCATCTTTGGGTGCTCATACGTGGAGCGACCCCGCTCAAATTGATACAGAATCGTTGATTTGGTTTTATTTAGTGAACAAGGCTGTAGATGCATACCCTTTGCCCACAGGGGATGACGTAATGATTCATGTGCCGGCAACGGACTTAGAAGGGTACATTATGTCTTATTTTAATGTTGACCCCAAGTACCTTGAAACGGACCAAAGATACAATACAGATGCAAAATGCTATGATTTAAAATACCCGGATGGGCTTGGGATGTTTTACCCGGAATATGTGAAAGCTGAAAAAAAGGATAATATTATCGATTTCTATTTTGGAAATACTGATTATAAAGAAACAATGTTAGTGCATAACCGATTAACAATTGAACTGAAAGAGGATGGGAGCTTTCGATATATAGCAGGTGAGGCATATGAACCGAAAATTCCTGTAAGCGATTAAAAATCCCTATGGGCAACAATTAAAAAAAGTGGTTGCCATATTTTGTGGTGGCCATTTTTCTTTGACTGTTTAGAAAATTAAGGCCCGACAAAGCTACGTTTTCAAAACAGTTTTTTTAATAATTGGATTTTTTACCATAGTAATTTTGGGTTACTGCTGCACAGGTAATGCGGCTTGTGTGAGGGCCCAATTAAGGATAAAGGTACAACCTTAAAATCAAATCTAAACTAATGTCTTTGGTTGAAAAACAATTCAAGCGAAAGGTGAATGTGTGGAAAATAAAAAATAAATTATAAATGTCTTTATAATAAAAACAATAAATCAATTTTTGCGGTTTTTAAAAACAATACTGTCCTTATAATAAAAACAGTTTAGAGGGTTGCACAAACTTTTTCACTACTTATTATGCGCAAGGCGAGAAAACACCAAAAAGTGTCTAATCGGCATATTTCCCGTGGATTTTTTGCGTTAAATATGGTATAACTGGAACATGCGAATCAAATTTCGTAGTGGAGAGGATGGAAAGTGATGAAAAAATTTCTGGCAGGTGTCCTTGCATTGGCAATGGCAGCGTCGCTGATGACGGCTTGTGGCGGTGACGCCAGCACAGCTTCCGGCGAAAAAGTAATCAGAATAGGTGTATTCGAGCCGCTGACAGGGGAAAACGGCGGCGGCGGATATCAGGAAGTTTTAGGCATGCGGTATGCTAATACTGTGTATCCCACCGTAACGGTTGGCGGCGAAGAGTATACAATCGAGCTGGTCGAAGCGGATAACAAGTCGGATAAAACCGAGGCTGTCACCGCGGCGCAGTCGCTCATCAGCAAGGGCGTTGTTGGCGTGCTTGGCTCTTACGGTTCCGGTGTTTCTATTGCGGCAGGCGACACTTTTAAGCAGGCACAGGTACCGGCAATCGGCGCTTCCTGCACCAACCCGCAAGTAACACTTGGCAATGATTTTTATTTCCGCACCTGCTACCTTGACCCGTTTCAGGGCACAGTGATGGCGACTTTTGCACTGGAAGATGGCGCAAAAAGTGCGGCTATTCTGACACAGCTTGGCGACGATTATTCTTCTGGTTTGGGCGCTTTCTTTAAAGAGGCCTTTACCAAGGCGGGCGGCACAGTTGTGGAAGAGAACTTCCAGACCAACCAGACCGACTTTAAGGCGGTGCTGACCAACATCAAGGCCGCAAACCCCGACGTGTTGTTTGCCCCTTCGTCCATTGCAACTGCACCGCTGATCATCAAGCAGGCGCGTGAGTTGGGCCTGACTTGCAAGATCATGGCTGGCGACACTTGGGAGAACGGCACCATTATTGATAATGCCGGTGCGGACGCCGAGGGCGTTTGCCTGTCGACTTTCTTTGATGATGCAGCCCCCGGCACGGAAGAAGCAAAAAGCTTTGTAAAGGGCTTTAAACAGTATCTTGTGGACAACAAGCAGCCCGAGACCATCCCGGCGGTTTCTGCACTGGGCTATGATGCTTACCTTGCACTGTATAAGGCCATTCAGGCTGCCGACAGTACCGACCCGGTTGCGATTCGCGATGCATTGAAAACCCTGTCGTATGACGGTGTCACCGGTACCATCAGCTTTAACGAAAACGGCGATGCCAACAAAGACACCGCGTTTATCAAAGAAATTAAAGACGGCCAGTTTAAATTCATCAAAACAGTGACCGTCGGCTAAAGCTGCCCGATCGCTTTATGGGAGGCAATGAAAAGTTGCCTCCCGTTTTGTGTTTGAAATTACGCAAGGAGGCAATCCCATGTCGCTTTCGACCTTTCTACAGCATTGTCTGACCGGTATTTCGCTGGGCGGCGCCTATGCGCTGATCGCAATCGGTTACACAATGGTATACGGTATTTTGCGGCTGATCAACTTTGCCCATGGGGATATTTTTATGATGGGCGGGTACTTTATGATTTTCTGCATGGCGGTATTTCCGTGGTGGATCTCGGTGCCGCTGACCATTATCCTGACAGTGCTGCTGGGCGTTGCAATTGAAAAGGCTGCCTACAAGCCTATTCGCAACGCGCCGCGCATGTCGGTCATGATTTCAGCAATCGGTGTGTCTTACCTGTTGCAAAACCTTGCAACTTATTTATTTACCGCATTGCCACGCGCTTACCCCGAAATTCCATTTTTGAAAAAAATCTTTCAACTTGGCAGTGTGTCGGCGTCTTTAGTCACGTTCCTCACACCAGTGCTTACCTTGCTGATGGTGTTTGGCTTGCTTTGGTTGTTGAACCACACCAAGCTTGGCATGGCAATGCGCGCGGCATCTAAAGATTTTGAAACCAGCCAGTTGATGGGCATCCGTGTGAACAGAGTGATTTCAATGACCTTTGTCATTGGCAGTGCACTGGCGGCGGTGGGGTCCATCCTGTACTTTACCGACCGCATGTCGGTCACCCCGTTCAGTGGCAGTTTGCCGGGGCTGAAATGTTTTGTGGCGGCGGTCATTGGCGGTATCGGCAGTGTACCGGGCGCGGTAGTCGGTGGATTTTTGATTGGCATCAGCGAGACGTTTTTGGTGGCGTTTGGGTATTCCACTTTCAGCGACGCATTTACGTTTTTGCTTTTGATTATCATGTTGCTGTTGCGGCCTACCGGGCTATTTGGCGAAAAGAATATAGACAAGGTGTGAGGTGTGTAAAATGAAACAAACAATGCACAGAACGCGCAACACCACCGCCACCATTGTCACAATTGTGCTGGTTTGTGTCGCGCTGGTTTTTCTGGATATGAATAAGTCTCATTACGGCATGGCCGTTTCCATCCTGCAAAAGGCAGTGATCTATTCGGTCGTTGCAGTCTCTATGAACCTGCTGAACGGGTTTACCGGCCTGTTCAGCTTGGGGCAGGCGGGGTTTATGGCGCTGGGTGCTTACACCACGGCAATGCTGACGATCCCGGTTGCAAACCGGCCGTCGGTGTATTACATTTCGGGCATCAACCCGTTGCTGGAAAAGCTCAGCCTGCCGTTCCCCCTTGCACTGGTAGCCGGGGGGCTGGTGGCCGCGCTGTTTGCGGTACTCATTGGCGGCCCGGTGTTGCGGCTAAAAAGCGATTACCTTGCGATTGCCACATTGGGTTTTGCCGAGATCATTCGCGCGCTGATCGCTGCCCCGCAGATGGACACTATTACAAATGGCAGCTACGGCTTAAAGATGATCCCGACATTTGCACATTTAATTGTGCCGTTTGCCATTGCGGCCGTTTGCATTTTGGTGATGGTGCTGATGCTCAATTCGTCGTATGGTCGGGCGTTTAAGGCCATCCGTGAGGATGAAATCGCGGCCGAAGCCATGGGGATTAACCTGTTTCGCACGAAACTGATGAGCTTTGTCACCTCCAGCTTTTTTGCCGGGGTTGGCGGCGGCATGCTGGCAATGTATATGTCCAGCATCGACTCGGGCACTTTTAAAGTGAATATTACCTATGATATTTTGCTGATTGTGGTGCTGGGCGGCATGGGCAGTGTGACCGGCAGTATTTTGGGCTCGTTTTTGGTAGTGGCCAGCAAAGACTGGTGGCTGCGCTTTTTTGACGACCCTCTCACGATCATGGGGGTCAATATCCCGTTGTTCCGTACCGGGTTTCGCATGGTTGTATTTAGCGTATTGTTAATGGCGATCGTGCTGTTTTACCGGCGCGGCATTATGGGTACACGTGAATTTACGTGGGATGGCTTCTTTTCCTTCTTTCAAAACCTGCCGGGTAAGCTGAAACACCTGAAAACAGCCCGGGACAAAAAGAAAGGGGGCGGGCGCAATGGCTGATGCATTACTGCGCGCAGAGCATATTACCATGCAGTTTGGCGGCGTGGTTGCGGTGGATGATTTAAACCTTGAGGTGCGCAAAGGCGAAATTGTTGCGCTGATCGGCCCCAACGGGGCAGGCAAAACCACGGCTTTCAATGTAATTACCGGTGTTTATGCGCCCACCTATGGGGCGATTTATCTGGAGGATAAAAAAATCATCTCCAACCACCCGCAGGGCAAAATGAAAAAGCTATACGCAGGCAGCCACAGCGGCGCAACGCAAGACAGTGTCGTCAAAACGCCGGATGCCATTACCCGCCTTGGGGTAGCGCGCACTTTTCAGAATATCCGGCTGTTTAAAAGCTTGACGGTGCTGGACAATGTTATGATTGCAAAGCATATCCATTTAAAAGCTAACCTACTATCGGCCACACTTCATTTGAATTATAAAGAAGAAGCGGCGATTCGAGAGGAATCAATGCAGTTATTAGAGCTGCTGGGCCTTGCCGACCTTGCAAATGAAGTGGCAGAGGGCCTGCCCTATGGCAAACAGCGCCACCTTGAAATTGCGCGTGCGCTGGCAACGAAACCCCAGCTTTTACTGCTGGATGAACCGGCAGCGGGGATGAACCCGCAGGAAACCGAAGAGCTGACCGCATTCATTTACAAAATCAAGCAGGACTTTGATTTAACGGTATTCATGATCGAACACCACATGAATTTGGTCATGGATATTTCAGACCGTATTTATGTGCTGGACTTTGGCCGGTTGATTGCAAATGGTACGCCGGAAGAAATTCAGGCAAACCAGCGCGTGATCGATGCCTACCTGGGGGTGAGCGAAGATGAGTGAATTTTTAAAGGTAGACAACCTGAGCGTTAGTTATGGCGGTATTCAGGCGGTCAAGGGCGTTTCACTACAGGTCGAAAAGGGCAAAATCGTCACGCTGATCGGGGCAAACGGTGCGGGTAAGTCTACCATACTGCGCACAATTGCGGGCATTGTGCCGGCGCAAAGTGGCAGCGTGTCGTTTGAGGGGAAGCCCATCACCGGCCTGCCCGCTTACGAAATTGTGCAGCGCGGCATCACACTGGTGCCGGAGGGGCGGCGGGTGTTCCCCAACCTGACCGTGCTGGAAAATTTGAAAATCGGGGCCTACCTGCGCAAAGACGATTTGAGCGAAGACCTTGCCTATGTGCACGGGCTGTTCCCACGGCTAAAAGAGCGTGGCTGGCAGCTGGCGGGCACACTTTCAGGCGGCGAACAGCAAATGCTTGCCGTTGGCCGCGCACTGATGAGCCGCCCCAAAGTCATTATGATGGACGAGCCGTCTTTGGGCCTTGCGCCGCTGGTGGTGCGGGATATTTTTGAAATCATCAAAACGGTCAATGCGGATGGCATTACCGTGCTGCTAATTGAACAGAACGCCAACATGGCGCTGAAAGTAGCAGACTGGGCCTACGTGCTGGAGACCGGCACCCTTACGCTGCAAGGGGAGGGGGCACAGCTGATGCAAAACGAGGCGGTGCGCGCCGCATACCTTGGCAGTAATAAAAAGAAAAAGTAGTACTTTAGCCTTATCATAAATGCAATTCCCAGCCTAGTGTGGTGGTTTATTGTATTAAAAACCGGGCACTAACAGTTACATGTTAGTGCCCGGTTTTTTTGCCGGTGGGGGTAGCCGCACCCGATTGCTTTTTATAAAGTGTGATAGCATGCAATGCAAAGACTCAAAGTTCAAAATCTTCCGATGTAAACTCCGGCAGCTTGGGCCGCCGTTTTGGGATGCGCTTTAAGGGTGAATACCGAAATTTGCGGCAGGAATAATAGGGGGAAACCATCCCTTTTTTAATGCACAATATCATTACATGGTCGGACGCTTTGCGTCCGAATTCGCAATATTCACAAGATGCAGGCACATCGCCCGCAAACAGGCTATTTTTCATAAACAGCTCCTTTACCAACAATCATTTTTTAATTGGCAGAACAGTTTCCTTTATTATAGCAATTCTAAAAAATGCCGTAAAGGCCTTGGTATGCGGTGTGGAGGTGGTAGTAGGGTTATATTGTGCTTTGGCTGGGCGAATTTTGGGTCACAAGAGGGCAAAAAGACGAAACCAAGGCGAAAATGCTGTGAAAAAGGACAAAATTGTTTTCTTTTCAGTGTGAAGAAAAATTTATCTGTCAGAATGCAGGAGAATGTGTTATAATGTTTCTGAACTGAAAAACTGTTTATTCTGACGGATAATGAATGAATTTTATGTATAAAAGGCGGGGAGGGCCTTCATGCCGGAAAGACGATTGAGTTTGGATTCCATCGATGATGCGCTTGCCCTGTTGGGCAGCGGAGACGAGCACCTTAAGACAATTGAAAAGCATTTTGGTGTGCGGGCAGTTTATCGTGGCACCGAAATCAAATTGTCCGGGCAGCAAGAGGCCGTCGACGGTGCCGCGCATACCATACAGGCCATGTTGCAACTGTTGAAAAACAAAACCCCACTGGATGAGCAGGCCCTGCATTATTGCATGTCTTTGGCGGAAGCCGGGGATGAGGGCAAAGTGCAAGAGCTCACCGGCGATTTTGTGCTGTTAACGGCAAAAGGCAAGCCGGTGCGGCCCAAAACACTGGGGCAAAAGGCCTACCTTGACTCCATTCGCAAAAACACCATCACCTTTGGGGTTGGGCCTGCGGGCACCGGCAAAACTTATCTTGCAGTCGCCATGGCAGTACGTGCCTTTAAGGCTCATCAAATCTCGCGCATTATTCTCACCCGCCCCGCCGTGGAGGCGGGTGAAAAGCTGGGCTTTTTACCGGGGGATCTGCAAGATAAAGTAGACCCTTATTTGAGGCCGCTTTATGACGCTTTATTTGAAATGCTGGGCGCTGAAAGCTATCAAAAACTGGTAGAAAAAGGTCTCATTGAGGTTGCACCTCTGGCCTATATGCGTGGGCGAACGCTGGATGATTCGTTTATTATTCTGGATGAAGCACAAAATACAACGCCGGAACAGATGAAAATGTTCCTCACCCGTATGGGAATGAACAGTAAAATGGTAGTGAATGGAGACGTCACACAGATCGACCTGCCGCAAAAATCGCGCAGCGGGTTGTTAGAGGCGACGGTGGTTTTGAAAAACATTGAGGGAATCGCCAGTATTCGCCTGACAGACAAGGATGTGGTGCGTCACCGCCTTGTACAGGAAATTGTGCGTGCTTACGAGCGTGCCAGCGCCAAAAAAACGGCGACCAGGGTGCGCCACCCGGACAACAGTTATGCGGTGGACGCCCGCTAATGCTTTATTTTGAAAGGAAAGAAGGACAGGCAGGATGCATAATAAAGTGTATATTACCAACCAGCAGAATGCGGTCAAAATCCCGACCGGTATTCGTATTTTAATTCGCCGCAGCTGCAATGCGGTATTGGAGACGGAGGGGTTTGACCGCCCGGCGGAAATCAGCGTGACATTTGTGGATAATGCGCATATTGCGCAACTCAACGCCCAATACCGCGACAAGCCGGTGGAGACTGATGTGCTCAGCTTCCCGCTTGGCAGCGATGGCAAATACGATGTGAACGAGGAAACCGGCGCGGCAATGCTGGGCGATGTGGTGATATCCATGGAAAAGGCAATGGAGCAGGCCAACATTTATGGGCATTCTCTGCAGCGCGAGGTTGCGTTTTTAACGGTGCATTCCGTGCTGCATCTGCTCGGCTATGACCATGTGGAGGGCGGCCTTGCAGAGGTTCGCATGCGCGAAAAAGAAGAGCAGGTGCTGATTAAGTTAGGCTTGCCCCGCACCATTGCCTATACACCGGAATAAACGAAAGGGGCATACCGCTTTGCGTAAGGGTGGCTTTTTTCGCGGGTTTGTCTATGCGGGTGCCGGCATTTTGCGAGGCATCCGGGAGGAACGCAACCTGCGGTTTCATTTTGCAGCGGCAGGGTTTGTGGTTTATTTTTCACATTTTTATGCGTTTTCTGTGGTGGAAAAAATACTGCTCGCGGTGCTGATTTGCGGGGTCATTTCGCTGGAACTCGTCAACTCTGCCCTAGAGCGCGTGGTCGCAAACCCCAAAACCCCACAGCGGTACGCGCTTGCGGGGGCAGTAAAGGATATGGCGGCTGGGGCGGTGCTGGTGTTTTGTATTGGCGCCGCTTTTTGCGGTGTACTGCTGTTTTTTGACCTTGTAGTGCTGCAACGAATGCTTGCTTATTTTTTAGCTGCATGGTACCGCCCGCTTTTATTGGCGGTCGCTATTTTGGCGGCCTATTTGTTTGTATTTCAATATGAACGTTTTGATAAAAGGAGAAACAACATTTGACCCTAAAACAAGAGAACGACACAAAATCAGTTTTTGTTGCCATTGTAGGGCGGCCCAATGTGGGCAAATCCAGCCTGCTAAACGCGCTGATTGGCGAAAAACTGGCGATCGTGACTTCAAAACCCCAAACGACACGCACTAAAATTACCGGTATCTTAACAAAAAACGCAACACAGTATGTCTTTTTGGATACCCCCGGTATTCACCAGCCGCGCACCCGCCTTGGCAAACATATGGTGAAAGCGGTGGAAGAAAGCGTGGGCGACGGCGATGTGAGTTTGATGGTGTTTGAGCCATATGGGTCGTTGACCGAAGCCGAGCAAAGCCTTGTGGAGGAATTGCGCCGTTCTAAGGCACCGGCCATTGCGGTGGTAAATAAGACCGATTGCTTGAAAAAACCGCAAGACCTCACCACCCGCATCGACTTTTTAAAGGGCCTTGGCGTGTTTCAAATAGTCACGGGGGTTTGTGCCGCCAATGGGGACGGGGTAGCGCAACTGCTGGAACTTTGTGATCAATATGCCGTTTTGGGGCCGCATTATTTCCCCGACGATTCTTATACTGATTTGCCTGAAAAGGCCATTGTGGCAGAGCTGGTGCGCGAAAAGCTGCTGCTGTTTTTGCGTGACGAATTGCCCCATGGTACTGCCGTAGAGGTAGAGCGCTTTAAAGAGCGCGAAGACGGCAAGCTGACCGATATTGAAGTGACGATTTTTTGTGAAAAGAAAAGCCATAAAGGCATGGTGATCGGCAAAGGTGGTGCCATGCTGAAAAAAATTGCAACTGCTGCAAGGCAGGACTGTGAGGACTTTTTGGGCCAAAAGGTCAATTTGCAATGTTGGGTCAAGGTAAAAACCGACTGGCGTGACAATGAGTTCTATTTGAAAAACTTTGGGTTTTCGAAATAAACAGCAGGCCTTGCCTTTTGCGGCACAGTAAAGGAGAACGCCACGTATGGCGCAGCAGGTCAAAACAAAGGGTATCGTGTTGCGGGAGGTCCACACAGGGGAATCCGACCGCATTTTGACGATACTGACACCACAATATGGGGTGATTTCTGCCTCGGCTAAAAGCTCTCAGCGGCTGAAAAACAAGCTGTTTGCCGCTACAGGGCTTTTTTGCTATTCTGACTTTGTGCTGTTTGAAGGGCATAATATGTATATTGTGGACGAAGCGGAGGCAATAGAGAACTTTTTTGGCCTGCGTGCCAGTGTGGAGGCTATGAGCCTTGCGATGTACCTTTCTGAACTGTTGAGCACGCTTGCGCCCGAGGGCGAAGAAGCCACGGCGCAGCTGCGGCTGCTGCTGAACAGTTTTTCGCTGATTAGCAAAGGCCAGAAAGATCTGCACCAAATTAAGCTGATTTGTGAACTGCGTGCGCTGGCCAATGCGGGCTACATGCCAGATATCGTTGCCTGCGGCAGCTGCGGTTGCTACGAGGATACCGCGTTTTTCTTTGACCTTGAACAAGGTACCCTGCTTTGCAGCGGCTGCGCGGCAAAGCAAGGCAGGCAGGCCAACCTTTCGGGCGCAGAGCTTGCGGCAATGCGCCATATTTTGTATAGTGAACATGAAAAGGCGTTTGGCTTTACACTGGTGCCCCAAAAGATGAAACACCTTTCTGCCATTGTAACAGCCTATGTTGTACGGCAGTTGGATCACCGTTTTAAAAGCCTTGACTTTTTACAAACGGTGCTGCCCTGAGGAGCGAGAGAATGAAACAAAGATATTTGCAACACCTTGAATTTTATAAAATTGTAGAGCGGGCGGCACAGAACTGTGTTTGCCCAGAGGCCGCGCAGCAGCTGCGCGCTGTGCAGTGCGGGCAGAATGTAGAAGAGGTGCGCAATGAGCTTGCCAAGACGGATGCAATGACCGTGCGGTACTTGCGTGTTGGCCCGCCGCGCCTTGCACAAGTGCAAGATATTTTGCCTGCGGTGCAGCGTGCCCAAAAGGGCGGCGTGCTTTCGATGGCCGAGCTATTGCTGTTTGCCCACACATTGCGCAACTTTGAATCGCTGCTGTCGTGGTATTCGGCGCAGGATGCTGCCGGCCCCAAAGAAGACCGGGTGCTGGATGATCTGTTCTATTCCATCACAGAACACCCGGCGCTGTCTAAAAGCATCATTGAAGCCATTTTGTCTGATACCGAAATGGCAGATACGGCAAGTGACACGCTGCTGGACATTCGCCGCAAGATCCGCACCGCCGAAAGCAATATCCGTGACCGGCTGGAAGGGATGATCAAGTCTCCCTCTACGCAAAAATATTTGCAGGATGCGGTTGTCAGCATGCGCAGCGGCCGGTTTGTTGTGCCGGTCAAGGCAGAATTTCGCGGTGAAGTGGGTGGCGTCATTCACGACGTGTCCTCCTCTGGGGCCACGTTGTTTGTAGAACCCAGTGCCGTGGTGGAGCTAAATGCCCGCATTTTACAGCTGCGCAGCCAGGAGCAGGAGGAAATCGAGCGCATTTTAGAGGCGTTTTCTTCTGCTGCCTCGGCAACACAGCCGTTTTTTGGCGTCAGCTACCATGCTATGCTGGAAGTGGATACGCTGCTGGCAAAGGCAAAACTTGCCGCCGACCAGGGGGCAACAATGCCGGCGGTCACAAACGGCAATGGCTTTTATCTGCTGCATGCCCGCCACCCATTGCTCGACCGCAAAACGGCGGTGCCGGTAGATATTGAGCTGGGGCGTGACTACGATACCATGATCATCACCGGCCCCAATACCGGTGGCAAAACCGTCAGTTTAAAAACGGCGGGGCTTCTGCTTGCTATGGCGGCGTGTGGTTTTTTAATCCCGGCGTCCGAGCGCAGTGAAGTGTGCCTGTTTCGGGAAATACTGGTGGACATTGGCGATGAACAGAGCATTGAACAAAGCCTTTCCACCTTTTCGGGCCACATTAAAAATATTGTCGATATTTTAAAAGAGGCAGGCCCAGATACCTTGGTACTGCTGGACGAGCTGGGGGCGGGGACCGACCCTGCCGAAGGCGCTTCGCTTGCGGTGTCGGTCATTGAGACGCTGCGCGAAAAAGGCAGCCGCATCATGGCAACTACCCACTATGGCGAACTGAAAGTATTTGCGCTGGAGACCCCTGGGGTGCAAAATGCCGGGTGCGAATTTGACCTTGAAACGTTGCGCCCCACTTACCGGCTGAGCGTTGGGGTGCCGGGGCGCTCGAACGCGTTTTTGATTGGCGAAAAGCTGGGGCTACCTACAAGTGTCATCCAGCGGGCACAGCTGCATCTTTCAGCTGAAGACCAGCGCTTTGAATCCGTGTTGGGCCAGCTTGAGGACTTAAAACTGGAGATCAAAGACGACCAGACAGAAATTGAGCGGCTGAAATATGTTGCGGCAAACCAGCTTGCAGTGGCCAAAGAAGAGCGGGATGAGCTGATCCGTCAGGGTGAAGAGGCCCTTGCCGCGGCGACGCGCAAGGCAAAAGAGCTGGAGCAAAAGGTTCAGGATACTGCCTACGGTTTAATGGATGAGATGAAAGCGCTGCAAAAGCAGGAAAACCTGACGGCGACGCAAAAGCTGCAGCGTGCACGCCAAATAGCCCGGCGGGATGCCGCGGGCATTACCGAGGGCCTTGCCAGCCAAAAAGAAGAAATTACTTATATCCCGCTTACCCGTGTTAAGGTGGGGCAGGTGGTGATGCTGGCGCAGCTTGGCCAGCATGCCACAGTTAAAAGCCTGCCGGACCGCAACAATATGGTGGAGGTCGTTTGCGGTGCCATCAAGACAAAAGTGCCGCTTTCCGGCCTAATGGCAGCGGCAGAACCCAGCAACAAAAAAGGCAGGCCGCAGCCCAAATACCGCAGCAGCGGTGCCAACGCCAGCGTGAGCCGCAGTGCGGCAATGGAAATTAATTTAATTGGGATGACTGCCGAAGAAGCAGTGATGGAGGCCGAGCGTTTTATTGATGGGGCGATGATCAGCGGGATGTCTACGGTCTGGCTGATTCACGGTAAAGGCGCGGGTATTTTGCGCAAAGCCTTACATGCAATGCTCAAAGGCAATAAGTCAGTCAAAAGCTATCGCCTTGGCAATTATGGAGAGGGCGAAGACGGTGTGACCGTAGTAGAGCTAAAATAAGCAACAAAAAACGCCCCGTGCTTTAAAGCATGGGGCGTTTTGTCTTACATAAGGCGGCCTGTGTGTGCCGCAAAGCAGTGCTGTTATGACAGCTCTTCTTTAGTTGGGGCTGGTTCTGCCTTTTTGGCGGTGGCCCGTTTTTTTGCAGGGGCTTTTTTAGTGCCGGCACGCTTTTTCTGGGCTGCCGCCGCCACTTTGGCCTTTTGCTTTGCAATATCCGCCACCGGGTCAGAAGTGCTTCGCACCCCGGTAGTGGGGCGTCGGCGAGCGGGTTTTTGTGTCTCGGCCTTATGGGGCACCGAAACCGCTTCGGCCAGTTGCTCTGCCGGTGTGGCGTCCTGCGGTTCGTTTGCCTGTGTGTCGGGTTTCTTTTTTCGCCAGCTAAAAAGGCCCTTTTGGGTGTCACCCTGTTTGGGCTGTGGCCTGTGCGGCTCGGCCCCCGGGTTAAAACGCCGCTTTACTTTAATGGGTACAGGCAGCCCCAGTTCAATTAAGCTGTGGTGCAATGCGGTTGCACTTTTAAACTGTAGCCCCGTCATACCCAGTGATTCTGCGGCGGATATATTTGTGGGGCTGTCATCAATGAATAACGTTTCAGCCGGGGATAGCTCATAAGTGTTCAGCAGCAATTTGAAAATTTCGGGGTCCGGCTTTGCCGTTTTGGCGGCAAAGCTGGGCACTCCGCCCTCAAACAACTGCATAAACCGGCGGCGCTGCTGAAACATCAGGTAAATGTCCTCCGGGATGTTGGACAAAAAGTACAGGTGATGGCCGGAATGACGCAGAGCAAGAATCAGGTCGACCGTATCCAGTTTGGTCGTCATCAGCTCACGCCAGTCGTCCAGCACCAGCTGTGCCTCATAGCGGTGAGGGCCCGCAGCTTCCAGCATACGGCGCTCAGCCAAAGCACGCGTGATCTTACCCTGGTCCAGCAGCTTCCACTCTTCACTGTCAAAAATAATACTGTATAAAAATTCTTCCAGTTCTGCATTATTGAATAGTTTGCTCAAATAACCTTTGGGGTCGTAATCAACAAGAACGCCGCCAATATCAAAAACAATATTCTTATACAAGGCGCTTTCCTCCGGTTTGTAATGCCACTTTTTAAGGCAGAATAATGTACAATTAACTTTTATAGTGTAACACTTTTTAGTCTATTTTAAAAGTGTGAAAACATCTTTTCACAAAACGGATCAGCGGCGTTGTATAAAATGCCGGAACGCGGAGCTTTCGTATGCCAAAATAGCCAAAACAACAATTTGTCAAGAAAAGAAAAAGGAAAACATTTACAAAAACAAAAGAATAATTTTAAAAATGTTGCATAAATATCCTGAATGCTTTAAAATAAACCATAATCCATCCGTCCAGCCTGCAGGGGTGGGCAGGGGCAAGGATGAAGAAAAAGAGGGAGTGCTTCGCATGAAAAAGTTATTGTCATTGTTCGCGGTAGCAGTACTGGCGTTTTCATTGGTTGCCTGCGGCGGGAAACAGGCATCCTCGGCTCAGTCTGGTGCTAAAGAAGATGTGCTTAAAGTTGGTATGGAATGTGCTTACGCGCCGTTCAACTATACACAGACCGATAATTCCAACAATGCAGCCGAGATCGACGGCGGTGGTTATGCCGGTGGGTACGACGTACAGGTCGCACAAAAAATCGCCGATGCGCTGGGCAAAAAGCTGCTGGTGGAAAAAATGGAATGGGACGGTTTGCTGCCTGCATTGACTTCCGGCAAGATCGATATGATTATCGCTGGTATGTCTCCGACCGATGAGCGCAAAGAGTCAATCGATTTTTCTGACAACTACTACGTGTCAGACCTTGTCATGGTGGTGCGCAAAGACGGCGCTTATGCCAAAGCCACCTCGCTGGCCGATTTCAGTGGTGCCAAAATCACCGCACAGCTCAACACCTTCCATTACACCGTCATTGACCAGATCCCCGGTGTGGATAAGCAGACGGCAATGGAGGATTTCCCGACGATGATCATTGCACTGCAATCCGGCAAAATCGACGGTTATATTTCCGAGCGTCCGGGCGCAATGTCGGCACAGATGTCGAACCCGGACTTGACCTACATCGCATTTGATGCAGGCAAGGGCTTTGATTACAGCACCGATGAGGGCGCAGTGGCGGTCGGCATCAAAAAAGGCAGCGATTTGAAAGATCAGATCAATAAAGTGCTTGCCGGCATCACCGAAGATGACCGCCAAAGCATGATGAAAACTGCGATTGCAAACCAGCCTGCGGCAGAATAATCGATCGCTGGCGGGTTGCTGTTAGATGAAAACGTTAGGCCAAGACACTATCCGGGCAACTTGTCCGGATAGTGCTTTGTTGTCTAAAAAAAAGGGGAGCTGAACACATGGAACGCAGCTTTTTCGACTGGGTTGTTTACATCCTGCAAAAATACGGGATGGACTTGCTAAAAGGTACCGGCACGACCATGCTGATTGCGGTGATTGGCACGGTTGTTGGTTTTTTGATCGGGCTTTTGATTGGCTGTATTCGTACGATACCAATTGGCGCCAAAGACAAGCCTCTTAAAAAAGCCTTGCTGAAACTTGTGAACCTTCTGCTCAATATCTATATTGAAGTGTTTCGCGGTACGCCAATGATGGTGCAGGCCACTGTGATTTACTTTGGGCTGATGGAGGCATTTGGTATTGACATGAGCCCGCTTACCGCTGGTTTGCTTGTCGTTTCGATCAACACCGGCGCTTATATGGCCGAGATCGTGCGTGGGGGCATCCAGTCAATCGACCGTGGCCAGTACGAGGCCGCACATGCGCTGGGCCTTTCACACTGGGGCGCCATGTTCAATGTGATCCTGCCGCAGGCAATTCGCAATATTTTACCGGCAATCGGCAACGAGTTCGTTGTGAATATCAAAGATACTTCAGTGCTGAATGTCATCAGCGTGACCGAGTTGTTCTTCTCGACACGCTCGATTAAAGGCGCTCTTGCCCGCACCTATGAGCCGTTTTTGATCTGCGGTGTCATTTATTTAATTTTGACCTTTACAACGACCCGTATTTTGCGGCTGATCGAAAAGAAGATGGATGGCCCGGACAGTTACACAATTTTAGGCTCCGGCTCGGCGGCTACTGCGCCGATGAAAGTATTGCCGAAAAAGGGGGCGCACTGAAATGGAAGAAGTCATTCGCATTGAGGGGTTGCGCAAATCTTTTGGGCAGAACGAAATTTTGAAGGGCATCGATTTTTCAATTCAAAAGGGGGAGGTCGTCTGCCTGATTGGGGCTTCCGGCAGCGGTAAGTCCACCATGCTGCGCTGCATCAATTTGTTGGAAGTTGCTACCGGCGGTGCAATCTATTTTCACGGTACCAATATTTTAGAAGAGACCCGTGGTACGCGTGATTACTGTGCAAAGCTGGGTATGGTGTTTCAAAGCTTCAACCTGTTTGAAAATTTAACCGCACTGCAAAACTGTGTGATGCCGCAGCGCAAAGTATTGCACCGCGAAAAAGCGGCGGCAGAGCGCACCGCAATGGAGTATTTGTCAAAGGTGGGCATGGAGCAGTACGCCAACGCAAAGCCGCGCCAGCTTTCCGGCGGGCAAAAGCAGCGCGTTGCCATTGCGCGCGCACTTTCTATGGAGCCGGAGGCGATGTTGTTCGACGAGCCCACCAGCGCACTGGACCCCGAGATGGTGGGTGAAGTGCTGAAAGTCATTCGTGACCTTGCGGACAGTGGGCTGACGATGCTGATCGTCACGCACGAAATGGCGTTTGCCCGTGAGGTTGCCGACCGCATTGTGTTTATGGCGGACGGCGTGATTGAAGAGCAGGGCACGCCGGAAGAAATTTTTGACCACCCGCGCAGCGAGCGCATGCGGCAATTTTTGTCGCGGTTTCATGCCGCACAGCAGAACGGTTAAATCTCGTAATTTTACGATACCCCGGCAACTGCCGGGGTATCGTTTTTATCAAATCGCGGCGCGACAAAACTACCGTGCAAGTTGCCACAAAGGGGCTTGTATTTTTTGTCAGAATATGATACACTAATTCGGCAATACGCACGCATTGCTTTGTTTACGTGTGCCCCCAGCCCTGCCGGCTGGCGGTGGTAAACAACTGCGGCAATGCGGAGGAAAAACAATTTTTAGGAGGATCTATTTATGGCAGTCGTATCAATGAAACAACTTCTCGAAGCCGGTGTCCATTTTGGTCACCAAACCCGTCGGTGGAACCCCAAAATGAAGAAATTCATCTTCACCGAGCGCAACGGCATTTACATCATCGATTTGCAGAAGACCGTCAAAATGCTGGATTCCGCGTACAATTTTGTGCGTGACCTTGCAGCAGAGGGCGGCACAGTTCTGTTTGTCGGCACCAAAAAGCAGGCACAGGATTCTATCCGTGAAGAGGCCGAGCGTTGCGGCATGTACTTTGTGAATGCCCGCTGGCTGGGCGGCACCCTGACTAACTTCCGCACCATTCGCAAGCGTATCGACCGCATGGAGCAACTGAAGAAGATGCGCGAGGACGGCACGTTTGACCTGCTGCCCAAAAAAGAAGTGGTCAAGCACGAGCTGGAAATTGAAAAGCTGGAAAAATTCCTTGGCGGCGTGAAAGACATGAACAAACTGCCGAAAGCAATGTTCATTGTCGACCCGCACAAAGAGCGTATCGCTGTTTCGGAAGCGAAAAAGCTGAATATCCCCATCATCGCAATTGTGGATACCAACTGTGACCCGGATGAGATCGATCACATCATCCCCGGCAATGACGACGCCATTCGTGCCGTGCGCCTGATTTCGGGTGCAATGGCTGACGCGGTGCTGGAAGGCCGCCAGGGTGTTGCGGATGCCGCGCAGGAGCAGAAAGTAGCCGAGGGCGCCGAAGCTTAAGTTGTGCGACCATAACGATGATAAGTGAATACAGGAGGTAACTGAAATTATGGCTTCTTTTAGTGCAATGGACGTAAAAACCCTGCGTGAGCAGACCGGTTGTGGCATGATGGATTGCAAAAAGGCCTTGACCGATGCAGACGGTGATTTTGAAAAAGCGGTTGAGCTGCTTCGCGAAAAGGGCCTTGCTGCCCAGACCAAAAAGGCTGGCCGCATTGCTGCCGAAGGTATGGTTTACGCTGAGGTGGATACCGATAAAAAGGTTGGCGTTGTCGTTGAAGTGAACGCCGAGACCGACTTTGTCGCGAAGAACGACAAGTTTAAGTCGCTGGTGTACGGTATTGCCCGTGCAATCATCGAGCAGAACCCTGCCGATGTTGAAGCACTGATGGCCTGCAAAATGGAGGACGGCACCGTTGAGACCGCCCTGCAGGAGCGCATTCTGGTGATTGGCGAAAACATGAAGATTCGCCGTTTCACCCGTTACGAGGGCGATTGCGTTTCGTACATTCACGGCGGCGGCACCCATGCGGTGCTGGTGGCGTTTGATACCGACCTTGCTGGCAACCCCGACTTTGAAGTCTGCGGCAAAGATGTTGCGATGCAGATCGCGGCTGCGAACCCCGCTTATATCAACGAGAGCGAAGTGCCGGCAGAGGTTATCGAGAACGAGAAGAAAATTCTGCTCGCTCAGATCGAAAACGACCCCAAAATGGCCAGCAAGCCCGAGCAGGTCAAGACCAAAATGGTCGAAGGCCGCATTGGCAAGTATTACAAGGAAAACTGCCTGCTTGACCAGCCGTTCGTAAAGGACGACAAAATCAGCGTTGGCCAGTACCTTGCCGACACCGCCAAGAAACTTGGCGGCAAGATTGGCGTTCTGCGTTTCGAGCGCTATGAAAAAGGCGAAGGCCTTGAGAAAAAGCAGGAAGATTTTGCTGCTGAAATTGCCGGCATGGTGAAATAAAACATATCCGAAAAGGGCTGCTCTTACGGGCGGCTCTTTTTTTGCGCAAAATTGGCGGTAAAAGCTGATGCAATGCGGGTTTTGTGCAGTTTTTTGGTATACTGCGGCATCGCGGCCCCGTGTCGTTGCAGCCGAGACTTGTTTTGCCGGCTGCCGGTTTGTGCTTTACAACCGGGGGTAACTATTGTAAAATAGAGTGAGCCAATATACGGGCTGTTTGCCCGATGAAATAGCATTTTAGGCGGTGGTTTATTGTTGGAACTGAAATACAAACGAATTTTGCTCAAATTGTCCGGTGAAGCCCTTGCCGGCGACCAGAAAGTCGGTATCGATTACCCTACGGTGTTGCGCATCTGCGAAAGCATTCGCAAGGCGCAGGCGCTTGGGGCGGAAATTGCCATTGTGGTGGGCGGCGGTAACTTTTGGCGTGGCCGATCCAGTGGCGATATGGAGCGCACACGTGCTGACCAGATTGGCATGCTGGCAACGGTAATGAATGCTCTTGCCGTTGCGGATGCACTGGAGCATCTGGGCCTTGAAGTGCGGGTGCAGACAGCCATTACGATGCAGCAGATCGCAGAGCCCTATATCCGTAACCGTGCGACCCGCCACCTTGAAAAAGGCCGTGTTGTAATTTTGGCCTGTGGCACCGGCAACCCGTTTTTCTCTACCGACACGGCCTCCGCACTGCGTGCGGCCGAGATCAATGCCGATGTGGTGTTTAAAGCGACGATGGTGGATGGTGTGTACGACAAGGACCCGCATAAATTCAGCGACGCAAAAAAATATCATACCCTGACTTTTACCCGCGTGCTGAACGAACAACTTGCGGTAATGGATTCCACTGCGGCAACGATGTGCCGCGACAACAGCCTGCCGCTGTTGGTGTTTGATATTTCCGACCCTGAAAATATTGTCCGCGCTGTGCGCGGCGAGGATATTGGTACACTAGTGAAGGAGGAACAAAGAGATGAGTGAAATCGTTCAAAAATATGAATCCAAGATGGAAAGTGCCGTTGATCACTTTTCCCGCGAGCTTTTGACCATCCGCGCGGGCCGCGCAAACCCCGGTATTCTGGATCATGTGACTGTGGATTATTACGGCACGCCGACCCCCATCAATCAGGTCGCGGCAATTGCTGTCTCTGAGGCACGCATTCTCACCATTCAGCCGTGGGATGCTTCTATGCTGCATATGATCGAAAAAGCAATTTTGACCAGCGATATCGGCATCAACCCCACAAATGATGGCCGCATCATGCGTCTTGTGTTTCCGTCCCCGACAGAAGAACGCCGCAAGGCCCTGACGAAAGACGCGCAGAAAATGGCGGAGGAAGCAAAAATTGCCGTGCGTAATGTGCGCCGTGAAGCCATGGATAAATTTAAAGCACAAAAAAAGAACAGCGAACTGACCGAGGATGACCAGAAGCGCCTTGAAGAAGAGACACAGAAGGTGACCGATAAGTTCATCAAAAAAATCGATCAGGTTTGCGAAGACAAGATCAAAGAGATCATGGAGATCTGATGCAGCAGCAAAAGTGCCGGGCCGCATGCAATATGTGCGGCTCGGCCTTTTCCGAAACCGGGAGGGTAGCGCATGGCACAGACAAACAGCAGCGCACAGGGGCTGCATATCGGCTTTATTATGGACGGTAATGGCCGATGGGCCAAAAAGCGCGGGTTGCCGCGCAACATGGGGCATTCTAAGGGCGCGCAGGTTTTTCAGGATATGGTGAAATATTGTAAGCAGCTTGGGGTGCAGACAGTCACTTTTTACGCGTTTTCTACCGAAAACTGGAAACGCCCGCAAGATGAAGTGGATGCCATTATGAAACTGCTGAAAGAGTATCTTTTGCGTGCATTTGACTACAAAAAAGAGGATAACCGCATTATTGTGTTGGGTGACAGGTCGGTGCTGACCCCCGAAATCCAGCGGCTTATCTTTGAAATTGAGGACGGCACAAAGCAAAACACCGGCATGACCATTAACGTCGCTATTAATTATGGCGGCAGGGAAGAACTGACCCACGCCGCGCGCGCCTTGGCCCAGCAGGTGGCAGACGGCAAGCTGTTGCCACAGCAAATTGATGAAGAACTGCTTGCGGGGCAACTATATACCGCGGGCCAAAAGGACCCTGATTTTATTTTGCGCCCCAGTGGGGAAAAACGACTGTCGAACTTTATGCTGTGGCAGTCGGCTTATGCCGAATTTATCTACATGGATGTGCTTTGGCCGGACTTTACAAGAAAAGATTTAGATTGGGCGATTGCCGAATTTAACAGCCGCAGCCGGCGCTATGGCGGCCTTTAAGCCGCAGTGGAGGGTTACCAATGAAAACACGAGTCATTACTTCGCTAGTCGGTATTCCCATTCTTTTTTTAGCGTTGTATTTTTACAACACCTTCTTCTTTAATCTCATCATTGCGGCGCTTTGCCTGATGGCTTTATACGAAATTGTCAGCGCATTCCAGATTAAAAATCCGTTCTGGCTGTACCTTGCGCTGGTGCCGATGGAACTGATTTTAATGCTAAGCGAGCGGCAGAGCATCCGCCGGTTTATCCCGCTGCTGCTGTTCCTGTTTATTGTGTACATTGCAGTTTGCGTAATTTTTGAATTTCGCGAACTCAGCTTTGCGCAGATCAGCGAGACAATTTTGTTTTGTGGCATTGTGGTATTTGGCTTTTATGCCATCATCTCATTCAAAAGTTTGCGGCCGTTTGAACAATATCATTATGACGCCCTTTACCTGATTATGCTGGGCTTTGGCTTTGCATGGGGCGGGGACACGATGGCCTATTTTACAGGCAGAGCCTTTGGCAAGCACAAGCTTGCCCCCACCCTTAGCCCCCACAAAACAATAGAGGGCGCGTTGGGCGGCATTTTGGGCAGCATTTTGCTGGGGCTGTTGTTTACGTGGATCTATTCGTTGTTACTGCCGGTAGTTGAGCCGGGTACCACTGCGTCAATCAGCGGGCTAAACTACCTGATGGTGTGTGGTGTGGGCGCCGTTGCCAGCGTGCTGGGCATTATGGGTGATCTATTCACTTCCGGCATTAAGCGGCAGTGCGGTATTAAAGATTATGGGTCAATTTTCCCCGGGCACGGCGGCATTCTGGACCGCTTTGACAGCGTGATTTTTGTCATGCCGTTTGTATCGCTGCTCAGCCGGGTGCTGCCGTTTGTGCAGCGCTGACCCCCCAAAGAAGGGACACAAATGACCAAAAAAATTACATTGTTGGGCTCTACCGGCTCGATTGGCACGCAAACGCTGGATGTGGTGCGGGCGCAGGGGTATCAGGTCTTTGGCCTTGCGGTAAACCGCAGCACAGAGCAACTATTGGCGCAAATTGCAGAGTTTCACCCCAGTGTGGTTGCGGTTGCAGACGAAGCTGCGGCGCAGCAGGTGCGCGATGCGGTGGTGACAATGCAAAACCCGCCTGCCGTGCTGGGCGGTGCCGCAGGCCTTTGTGAGCTTGCGGGTATGCCGGGTGCACAGCTGGTGCTAAATGCGATTGTTGGTATTGCCGGCCTTGCCCCCAGCCTTGCGGCGATTGAAAGCGGCAAAGACCTTGCACTTGCCAACAAAGAGAGCCTTGTGACCGGCGGTGCGTTAGTCACACAGGCAGTGCGGCAGCATGGCGTAAAACTGCTGCCGGTCGATAGCGAACATTCTGCCATCTTTCAGTGTTTGCAGGATGCGGCATCGGCAAAAACGCTAAATAAGATTTTACTCACGGCCTCGGGTGGGCCGTTTTTTGGCAAAACGCGTGCAGAGTTACAAACAGTAAAAGCCGCCGATGCCCTGAAACACCCCAACTGGAACATGGGCAGCAAAATTACGATCGACAGTGCCTCATTGATGAACAAGGGGCTGGAGCTGATCGAAGCCGTTTGGCTGTTTGGGGTGACGCCGCAGCAGGTGCAGGTAGTCGTGCAGCGGCAAAGCATCATCCACTCGATGGTGCAGTTCAGCGACAATTCGGTTTTAGCGCAGCTGGGTGTGCCGGATATGCGTATCCCCATTCAATACGCGCTTACTTGGCCGCACAGGGTACCTGGCCCGGCGCCGGAGCTTGATTTTACGACCCTTGGGCCACTGACGTTTGATGTGGCAGATGAAGAGACCTTTTGCAGCCTTGCGGCGGCAAAGCAGGCCATTGGGCTGGGTGGCCTTGTGCCGACGGCGCTCAATGGTGCAAACGAAAAAGCGGTAGAGCTGTTTTTGCAGGGCAAAATCGGCTTTTTGCAGATTGGTGAAATTGCGCAGCGCACGGTACAGCACTTCAGCGGTGCCGTGGGCAGTTATACCTTACAGGACGTATTTGATTGTGACGCCGAGGCGCGGCGTTTTGTACAGCAGAACACAGGCGTTCGTTAGCCGTACCGTAAAACAACCGGCATAGCGCCGGTATTTGTTGAAGGAGAAGCTATGTCTTTACTCATTACGATTCTGGTGTCGATTTTGGTGTTTGGTGGTGTCATTTTTATTCACGAGTTTGGCCATTTTGCAACGGCGAAGCTTTGCGGTATCCGGGTAAATGAATTTGCGCTTGGCATGGGGCCTACCATATTTCATTTCACACGCGGCGAAACGACCTATGCACTGCGTCTGCTGCCGATTGGTGGCTTTGTAAGCATGGAAGGGGAGGACGAGGAGTCGACCGACGAGCACTCGTTTACCCGGGCCCCTGTTTATAAACGCATTCTGGTGGTGGTTGCCGGTGCGGTGATGAACCTTGTACTTGGGTTTGTGGTGCTGTTGATTTTGGTTTCGCAACAAAGCGCAATCACCAGCCGCACGGTCAGCCAGTTTTCTGAAAACGCCTCTACGCAGGCAAGCGGGCTTGCACTGGGGGATGAAATTATTGCGGTCAACGGGCGGCGCTGCTTTATCGCCGATGACATTGTGTATGAGTTTATGCGTACCCAAAACGGCACGGCAGACCTCACTGTTTTGCGTGATGGTAAAAAAGTGGAGTTGCCGCAGGTGAAGTTTGAGACCAAAAAACAAACAGACGGCTCTAACGGCCTTGTGATCGACTTTAAAGTACTGCCGCTGGAAAAGACCCCGCTGAATGTATTGCGGGAGGGTGGGCTGTGGACAGCGTCTCTCTCGCGTATGATCTTCCTTAGCCTGATTGACCTTGTATCCGGGCGGGTGGCAATCAATAACTTGTCTGGTCCCGTGGGGATTGTCACAGTCATCAGTGAGGCGGTGTCGGTGGGGTGGCAACCTATTTTGATGATTCTTGCCATGATCACGATCAACCTTGGCATTTTCAACCTGATTCCGTTCCCCGCGCTGGACGGTGGCAAACTGTTTTTGCTGATTATTGAGGCGATACGCCGCCGCCCGCTGGCGCAAAAGTACGAAATTGCCATCAACTTGGGTGGGTTTGCGGTGCTGATGCTGTTAATGGTGTTTGTGACATACAACGACATTGCCCGATTAATCCATTGACTATGGCTTGCGGCAGAAAGGACCTGTAACATGAGAATGCTTCGAAAAGAAGTGAAAATAGGGAATGTCACCATTGGTGGCAACCACCCGATTGCCGTACAAAGCATGCTGAACCGGCCCATCAGTGATATTGCGGGCAACGTTGCCCAGGCAAAAAGCCTTGCTGCTGCGGGTTGCCAGATCATCCGTGTGACGGTACCGCACGAGCAGGACGCAAAGGTGGTCGCGGCAATCAAAGAAGCGGTCGATCTGCCGCTTGTAGCGGATATCCATTTTGATTATCGCGCCGCTATTGCGGCAGCCGAGGCCGGCGCAGATAAAATACGCATCAACCCCGGCAACATTGGCGGCGACGACCGTGTTGCCGCCGTGGTGCAGGCGTGTAAAGCGAAAGACCTGCCCATCCGTATTGGGGTCAATGCCGGTAGCCTTGAAAAAGACCTGCTGGCAAAGTACGGGGCACCAACACCGGAGGCTCTGTGCGAAAGTGCCCTGCGCCATGTTGCCATTTTGCAGCGGCACGATTTTGACAATATCGTCATCAGCATTAAATCCAGCCATGTACCTACGGTACTGGCGGCCTACCGTTTACTGGCACAGCGCTGTGCGTACCCATTGCACATCGGCGTCACCGAGGCGGGTACCTACCGCATGGGGCTCATTAAGTCGGCTATGGGCATTGGCGGGCTATTGCTTGACGGCATTGGCGATACGTTGAGGGTGTCACTTACCGATGCGCCCGAAAAAGAAGTACAGGCCGGGTTTGATATTCTGCGCGCTGCTGGGTTTGCCGTGCCGGGGCCGGAGATCATCAGTTGCCCCACCTGTGGGCGCACCAATATCGACATTGCAAAAATTGCGCAGGAAGTCGAAGAGCGCCTGCACGGCTGTAAAAAACAGATCAAAGTCGCGGTGATGGGTTGCGTAGTCAATGGCCCGGGCGAAGCCAAAGAAGCAGATATCGGCATTGCCGGTGGGGTAGACAGCGCAGTGCTATTTATCAAAGGGCAGCAGATCCGCACGCTGCGCGGGGATATTGTGGGCCAGTTGGTTGAAGAGATTGAGAAGCTTTGACCCTTTTCAAAGCAACTAAAACGGTTAAAAGGGGGGATGCGGTTTGGAAGCGCTGGTCTTGAAGCTATGGCCGGAGGTTGGTGGCGAATTAGGCGAAAAGCTGGCGGATGCTGTGGTAAAAGCCGTCGCGGTAGACCGTGCAGCTGCGCTGGTTTCTGTTACGCTGCATGCCCCGGTGCCGTTTACGGCCGAGCAGCAGCAACAGCTTGCCCAGTTGTTGACGGGCCGTTTTGAAGGGTTTCGTGTGCAGGTACGCAATACGTTGCAATACGAAGACCTTGGCCCTGCCGAGCTATTAGCGCTGGCGGAGGAGCTGAAGCGCGAAGGGTTGCCCCTGAATGGCTTCTTAGAGGGGTGCGGGATTGAAATTGAAGGGCAGACGATTACAGTTGATGTCTGCCACGGTGATGTGCTGCTGAACCAGATGGGCTTTGCAGAAAAGATGGCCCAGTGTGTGCGCAAAGCGACCGGCGTATTGCCGGTTGTCAAGCTGATTTGCTCAAAGCGCCCCAGTGCAGAAAAGGTAGAGGCGAAAATGCTGGCAAAACAGCCGGCACCGCAGGCCCCTGCCGCCGCGCGCGGGCCGTCGCGCAGTGTAAAAACTGAAATTGCAGTCGACGGGCTGGAGCTGACCGACACACCGCCAAGACTGGTCAACGGCAGGCCGTTTAAAGCCAATAACGTGACGGCCATTAAAGACCTTGGGCAGGACAGCGGCAAAGTGACGGTTTGGGGCGACGTGTTTGCAAACGAAGTCAAAGGCAGTTTTCGCAAAATATACCGCATTGCCATTACGGACAAAACTTCTTCCATCAACTTGAAAATCAGGCCGGAGCTTGACGAAAACACCGAGCGCTGGGACAATATTCAGCCGGGCGACACTTTGATTGTCAAAGGCCTGTGCAGCTATGACCGGTATGAAAACGACTATGTGATTATGCCGTTTGACGTGTTGAAGGTCGAGCGCCGCGGGCGTGAGGACCATGCCGAGCAAAAGCGCATTGAACTGCATCTGCATACAAAGCTCAGCTCAATGGACGCAATGGGTGACCCGGGGGCGGCGGTGCGCCTTGCCGCCCGCTTTGGTCACCCGGCCATTGCCATTACTGACCACGGTGTGGTGCAGGGCTTCCCGGAAGCGATGCTGGAAGCAGATAATGTAAAAAAGAAAAACCCCGACTTCAAGCTGATCTACGGTTGTGAGGCCTATTTTGTCGACGACATGGTGGATGTGCTTTATGGCGACGGGCACGGCAGCCTGCGGGGCAGCTTTATTTCGTTTGATATCGAGACGACCGGCCTTTCGCCCAAAGAGGACCGCATCACTGAAATTGGTGCGGTAAAAATAGAAAATGGTGTGGTGACGCAGGTATTCAACACCTTTGCAGACCCACAGCGGCCCATCCCGCCTAAAATCACACAGTTGACCGGCATCACCGATGACATGGTGCGCGGTGCCCCCAGCCAGGCCGAGGCCGTGAAAGCATTTTTAGATTTTGCAGGGGATTTAACACTGATCGCGCACAATGCGCACGGGTTCGATATCCGGTTTATCCGCGTGGCAGCACAAGTTGCGGGGTTGCCGTTCAATAACCCCTATATTGACACTTTGCCGCTGGCGCAGGCAATGTACAAGCTGAGAAATTATAAGCTGGACACCGTGGCAAACCATCTGGAATTACCACCCTTCAACCACCACCGGGCAAGCGACGACGCCAAAATTTTGGCAGAAATCTTTATCCGTATGATCGAGGAACTGGAGTTTAAGGGCGTTCGGGATATTGAAGACATCAACACCGGCCTTGGCAGCACGCGGGCACTTTCAAAGCGCAACTTCCATATGATTTTGCTGGTGCGCAACCAAATTGGGTTAAAAAACCTGTACAAGTTGGTTTCGTTTGCCCACACCCAGCACTTCTTTAAGGTGCCGCGCATCCCGCGCAGCTTATTGCTGCAATACCGCGAAGGGTTGCTGGTTGGCAGTGCATGTGAAGCCGGTGAACTTTACAGGGCCGTAGTAGAGGCGCGCAGCCATGAAGAGCTGGTGAAAATCGCAAAGTTTTACGATTTTTTGGAAGTGCAGCCGGTGGGCAACAACGAGTTTATGGTGCGCGAGGGCCTTGTGAACGGCGAAGAGGAAATTCGCAACTTTAACCGTGCGATCGTTAAATTAGCTGACGAGCTGAAAAAGCCCTGTGTCGCTACCGGTGACGTGCACTTTTTAGAGCCGGAGGATGCCGCTTACCGTGCAGTCTTGCAGGCGGGCAACGGGTTTAAGGACGCCGACAATCAGGCACCGCTGTATTTTCGCACTACCGACGAGATGCTGCAAGAATTTACCTATATGGGTAAAGAAAAGGCGTTTGAGCTGGTGGTGACGAACCCGGGCCTTTTGGCGGACAGGATCGACGGCGACATCCGCGCCATCCCCCGTGGCACCTATGCCCCCACCATTGAGGGGGCGGACGAGATGCTGCGCACCGCCACGATGGACAATGCCCGTGCGCGTTATGGTGACCCGCTGCCAGAAGTGGTGGAAAAACGCCTCACGCGCGAGCTGGACAGTATTATCAAGCATGGGTTTTCAGTGCTGTATGTTATTGCGGTCAAGCTGGTGGCCTACTCTAACGAGCACGGGTATCAGGTGGGCAGCCGTGGCAGCGTCGGCTCGTCTGCCGTTGCAAATTTTTCCGGTATTTCAGAGGTCAACCCGCTGCCACCCCATTACCTTTGCCCCCAATGCCGGTACAGCGAATTTTTTGACGACGGTTCGGTAGCGGACGGCTTTGACTTGCCGGACCGCAAGTGCCCGCGCTGCGGGGCAGACCTTGCAATGGACGGACATGACATCCCGTTTGAGACCTTTTTGGGGTTTGATGGCGACAAAGAACCGGATATTGACCTTAACTTTTCAGGCGAATACCAGTCTCAGGTGCACCGCTATACCGAAGAGCTGTTTGGCAAAGAATTTGTATTTAAAGCGGGTACGGTGTCGGCGCTGAAAGACAAAACGGCATACGGGTATGTCAAAAAATATCTCGATGAGCGCAGCCGTGTGGTGAACAGGGCTGAAGAAAACCGCCTAACGATTGGCTGTACCGGGGTAAAAAAGACGACCGGCCAGCACCCCGGCGGCATGGTTGTCGTGCCGGCAAACCACGAAGTATATGATTTTACCCCCATTCAGCACCCGGCAGATGATAAAGAAAAGGGCGTCTACACGACGCATTTTGAATTTAAATATCTGCATGACACGCTGTTAAAACTGGATGAGCTGGGGCATGATGTGCCAACGCTGTATAAGCATTTGGAGGATATGACCGGCATCAAGATGGACGATGTGCCGATGAATGACCCCAAGGTCATTTCGCTGCTCACTTCCACCGAGGCGCTGGGTATCAAGCCGGAGGACATCAGCAGCGAGACCGGCACCTTTGGCATCCCGGAGCTTGGGACGAACTTTGTGCGCCAGATGCTGATCGAAGCGCAGCCCAAAAGCTTTTCTGACCTGATCCAGATTTCGGGCCTGTCGCACGGCACCGACGTGTGGAACGGCAATGCGCAGGACTTGATCAAAGACGGCACCTGTTCTATTTCAGAGGTCATTGGTACCCGTGACAGCATTATGACCTACCTGCTGCACAAAGGCGTAGAACCCAAGCAGGCGTTTAATATTATGGAGCTGACCCGTAAAGGCAAGGTGGCAAAAAGCGGTTTCCCCGAAGGGGCCGAGGAGATGCTGCGCGAACACGACGTGCCGGCATGGTATCTTGAAAGCTGCAAAAAAATCAAATACATGTTCCCCAAAGCACACGCAGTGGCCTATTTGATTGCGGCCATTCGGCTGATGTGGTTTAAGGTGTACCACCCGCTGGAGTTTTACGCCACCTATTTTACGGTGCGCGGGCAGGATATCGATTACGAGGCGGCGGTGGGCGGCAGCCGTGTGGCGGCACGCAAGCTAAAAGAAGTCAACGCGCGGCTGAAAGAAAACAAAAACCCCAAGGATGAAGACATTTTGACCAGCTTGCAGATGGTCAGTGAAATGCTGGCGCGCGGGTACGAGTTTTTGCCCATCGAGCTTGGCAAGTCAGAGTCAAAGCGGTATCTCGTGGAGGACGGTAAAATCCGGCTGCCGTATTTGTCAATGAAAGGCATTGGTGAGGCTGCGGCAGTTTCGATGGAACATGTGTGCCACGAAAATGCCAGCTTTTTGTCAGTGGATGAATTCCAGTCGCTGGCGGGTGTCTCATCGTCGGTCATTGAATCGCTGGATGCGGCCGGGGTATTTCAAAAACTGCCCAAAAGCAGCCAGATCAGTTTATTTGGTTAGTTTGGCTGGGGTGTAAAGCAGAAAAAAGGGAGAGGCAGATTCATGGCAAATACGGTTTCACTGACACGCTATACTGTGGGGGAAGATGCATACGGGCAACTGCCAATGGCGGCCCAAAGCCTTGGCAGCCGCCTATTTGTAATTGGCGGGCATACCGCCCTTGCCGCGGCACTGCCGCGGCTACAGGCAGCCCTTGCGGGCAGCAAACTAGTACTTGCCGGGGTGCAGTGGTATGGGGGTGAATGTACCCATAACAACATAAGGGCCTGTGCCGACGCTGCAAAGCAGGCCGGGGTACAGGTGATTGTGGGTGTGGGCGGCGGTAAGGCTCTTGACACGGCCAAGGGGGCGGCAAACCTGCTGGGGGTGCCGGTGTTCACACTGCCCACCATTGCGGCTACCTGCGCGGCAACCACGGCACTTTCGGTCGTTTATGACGACAACCACAAATTTATTGAGTTTGCTTTTTTTGCCGCCCCGCCGGAGCACACGTTTATCGATACCGCGGTCATTGCCGCGGCCCCGGTAAAATACCTGCGCGCGGGCATTGGCGATACGCTGGCAAAGTACTACGAGTGCACGTTTGCCAGCCGAAACGACAATTTAGACCATTCCTCCGGTATGGCGGTCAACCTTTCGCGCATGTGCAAAGACCCGCTGCTGCAATACGGCGCACAGGCGCTGCAAGACTGCGAAGCCGGTATGCCCAGTGATGCATTGCAGCAGGTGGTGCTGGCCAATGTGGTGACCACAGGCTATGTTTCGTGCCTTGTGGCAGAGGAGTACAACGGCGCGGTGGCACACTCGCTTTTTTACGGGCTGACCATCCTGCCGGATTTTGAAAAAAACTACCTGCACGGCGATGTGGTCGCCTATGGTATTTTGGTGCAGCTTGCGCTGGACCAAAATGAGAGTGAGCTTGTGTTGTTACGCGATTTTCTTTCGTCGATTGGTATCCCGACCTGCCTTGCAGACATTGGCACTCTTTACGAAGAGGGGGTATTGGCACCGGTGTTGGCAGAAACGCTGACCATGCCGGATATGCGGCATCTGCCCTATGAGGTGCCACAGCAAATGCTATGGCAGGCTATTGGCACCGTCGAAGGGCTAAAAGTCATAAACAAGGTCACAAAATAGTAAATTTGTATATTTGCAGCACCGACGGCACTGTGTTATCATTAAGAAAACACAGTGCCAATTTTATACCAATACATATAGTTACTGTATAAGGGGAGGAAAAGCATGAATAAAAACAAAGTCGTTGCAATTCTTTGTGCCGCTTTTTTATTTGTTGGCACTATGACCGCGTGCCAGGCACCATGGGATAAACAGGAAGCCTCGTCGCTGCCCGCCGCAGTCAGCGTGGCACCGACCGCGACCCCTGCGCCGACAGAAGAACCATTGGCAAGCACTAAAACGCAGTTTTTTGATTTTGCGATGGGTAAAGCACAACTGGTAGATGAATATGGTGGCAAAACGCCGACACAGGGCGGCAAGTTTTTAAAAATGGAAATCACCGTCACCAACATCACTTCTACTACAGTACCGATGTATGACACTGATTTTCAACTGGTGACCTCAAATAATACGGTAATTCTGCCACAAGAGACGTTCAACGATGAAATGGTACCGATGGAGTATGAACTGAAAGAGGGAGAATCCGCCACTTATACCTATCTTTATGACGTCCCGGCGGAGGAGACTGAATTTAAAGTGTTGTATCAGGAAGAATACGACGACCCCGCGACCGGGGAAAGCAGGGTGCAGGGCGAAACTTACAAAGTACCCGTAGAACTTGCATAGGTCGTTTCAATTGGGTCGTTTTTCAAACCACACTCTCGCGGGTGTGGTTTGTTTCTTTACTTAAAAGTGGAGACATTTTTTATAGATACATCATAATGTTATAACTTTTACTTTACAAATTGCAGTTCGCCGATTATGATAAATAGGTAGTATCTTTTTATTTTGCAGGCAATGCCTGCGGCAAAACCCAAAGGAGGACAGGTTATGTCATTGCAGTACCACCTGAAAATTCAAGAAGGCGACGTGGCGCCTTATGTCTTGCTTCCGGGCGACCCCAAGCGGGTCCCCATCGTTGCAAGCTATTGGGACGAAGCACACTTTGTGGCCGATAACCGCGAGCACGTCACCTATACCGGTGTTTACAAAGGGGTGCCAATCTCTTGCACCAGCACCGGCATGGGCTGCCCCTCAACGGCCATTGCGATGGAAGAGCTTGCTCGCTGCGGCGTCAAGAATTTCATCCGTATTGGCACCTGTGGCACCTTTCAGGACTATGTGAAAAAGGGCGATCTGCAAATTTTTGATTCGGCCTGCCGGTACGACGGCTGCTCGAAAGCTTATGCCCCGCTTGAATACCCGGCGGTTGCTTCTCACGAAGTGGTAGAAGCCTGTATTCAGGCTGCAAAAGAGCTGGAAAAGCGCTATCATGTGGGCACGACCCGCACGCAAGACACTTTCTATGCCAACTACCCGGAGCCCGGCAGTTCGTTCAACAATTTCTGGCAGTCCCGCTGGAAAGAGTTTTACCCCGACCTTAAGCGCCTGAACGTGTTGGGCGGCGAAATGGAAACCAGTATTGTGCTGGTGCTCACCCGCATTTGGGGCCTGCGCGGCGGTGCCGTGGCGGTCACGCTGGATAATATCATTCAGTCGCAGGAGGAAGAGGGCGAGTACGAGCCCGAAAAGGCACTGGATCACAGTGAAGACAACATTAAAACGCTGTCGCTGATGGGCTGCGAAGCCATCAAAAAGCTGTGGGAGATTGACCAGGCAAAAAAGTAAATAGACCCTGTTGCTTTTAGGGTATACCAGTAAGCAGCAAAAAACCGTGCCTGCCGCATTGCGGCGGGCACGGTTTTTTATTTGCAAGGCCGATACCAGAAAAACGCCACATCGGCAAAAGAACCGCCTCAAGCTAGGGCAACGTTTCAAAAAAACGCTGTACTTCGCAGTGTTCCAGCTCAAATTGTTTCCCTGCAAGGTAGTGCAGGGTGCTTTCTGGCGGCAGTTCGGCTGCAAAGCCCAAATGGTAAGCACACAACAGCTGCCCGCGCACGGCTGGGTATTCGCTGTTCAGTGCGTCGTCACCGTATTTTAAATCGCCAAGCAGCGGGCTGCCCAAAAAGGCAAGGTGTGCACGTATTTGGTGGGTACGGCCGGTGTATAGGGTAACCTGGCACAAAGAAAGCTGCCCTTTAATTTGCAATATACTTACGCCGGTGATGATCTTTTGCCGCCCCTCAGCGGGTTTGCGAAAGATCTGTACCCGGTTTTTGGTTTCGTTCTTTAGTAGATATGCGGTGTGAATGCCCTGTGGCGGCGTGCCTTTTGTCACACAGAGATACTGCTTTTGCAGCAAACCGTCACGCACCAGTGCCGTGCCATCGCGCAGGGCGGTGTATGTTTTGGCCGCCAGTACCAGGCCCTCGGTGCCGCGGTCCAGCCGGTTGCAGATCGACGGGCGAAACGGGCTGCCGCCAGCAGGGGTATATTCACCTTTTTCTTTTAAATAGTCTACAAACAGGTCAACCAGGTTTGCATCCCCGGTGCGGTCAGAGTGGCACAGCAGATGAACCGGCTTTTGCAGCAGGGCAATTTGTGCATCTTCATATAGCACATTCAGTTTATCAGTTGGGCGGCGCTTTTTTTGCGGGGCAGCGGGCGCTGAAAAAAATTCATCATTTAAATAAAGCTCAATCAAATCCCCCTGTTGTAGCCGGGCGTCAGGGGCGGCGTGTTTCCCGTTTATCTTAATGCGTTTGTTGCGAAACGCTTTGTGCATCAACGAGGAGGGCAGGGCGGTCGTGACTTTCTCTACAAAGCGGGAAAGCCGCACCCCATCGTCATTTGGCCCTGCAGTATAGCTTTTCAAAGTGATTTCCCCTTTGCTGTCTTTAAAAGTAGATGCTTTTCATGTATAATAATGGAAATTGCCGCAAGAACAATGGTTGCCTAAACAACAATTTGCGTTGCGGTAAAATGGCTGCACTTCAGTATAATGCAATATGACGGGGGTGTCAATTTGGGGGTTCATGACGGGCATCGGCAGCGTTTGCGCGAACGCTTTTTAAAAGAGGGTCTCTCTGGGTTTGCGCCGGTCAATGTGTTGGAGCTGTTATTGTTTTTTACGAATAAGCGCTGTGATACCAGTGAGATTGCACATCGCCTGCTGGAGCGGTTTGGCAGTTTTTCCGGCGTGCTGGATGCCCCTTATGCCACCCTGTGTGATGTAGAAGGGGTGGGCCCGTTGTCCGCCTGCTTTTTAAAGCTTACCGCCGCCTGCGGGGCATTTTATGCAAATGACCGCGCCGCCCGGGTGGGCAGCATTTTATCAACAAAACAGGCGGGTGCTTACTTTGTGCCCAAGTTTACGGGCAGCACCAGCGAAGAGGTGTATCTGCTGCTACTTGACGACAAACGCAAAATACTGCGCTGTGCAAAGCTGTTTGAGGGCACCGTCAATGCGGCGGCCATCACCCTTAAAAAAGTCATGGCAGAAGTAGTGATCAGCAATGCAACTGCGGTAATCCTTGCGCACAACCACCCCGGTGGCCTGCCACTGCCTTCAGCAGAAGATAAAGCGGTGACAAAGCAGATCGACACGGCACTGGGTATGATCAATGTGCGCCTGTTGGACCATTTTATTGTGGCCGACAGTGAATTTTTCTCCATGGCGGACGCCGGGCTGCTGCATGTGGCGCAGGTTCTTGGCCAGCCATAAGTGAGATTGTGTTAGAATATTTTGCGGTATGGTGGCGAACGTGTTATAATATTTTTCGCCTCTTACAGTTTTGTGGCAAAACTTGCGTTTTACCGCCCATGGTTTTGCCACGAAGGAGATGAACAAATGCCGTTACAGGCAACAATTACACAGTCTGGTACCTGGGCTAAAAGCATTGTCGTCTTTTTTTCTGCCATGGTACCATTGATTGAAAACAAAGGCTCCATTATTTTGGCGGCAGCGCTGGATTTGAAATGGTATATTGCCTATTTGGGCACTTCACTGGGTACCTTTTTGCCGGTGCCGTTTTTGCTGCGCAACAGCAGAAAAAAGCTTGCGCGCTTGCGCCGTTTTGGGCCAATTGCCTCTATTATGGCACATGTAGATGCTTTTGCAAAAAAGCATGCGGCCTTTTTGCATCGCCGTGGCTGTATGGCGTTGGCACTGATCATTTCCATTCCCTTTACCGGGATTGGCAGTTGGGCTGGTGTGTTGCTGGCTGACATTTTAAAGCTGGACCCTAAACGTGCCGCCGTGGCAATTTTTGCGGGGGTAGTGGTTTCCGGCTTTTTGACGACCGTCGGGGTGTATGGATTGTTTCTTGGGCTTCGCCAGCTGTTGCATTTTTGGTGAAGTCATACCACTGAAAAAACAGCAAACAGCGCAACCTGAAAAGCCAAAACTGCAAATACAAAAACAACTGCAAAACGGGTATTAAGTAAAAGATATTTAAAGGATAGCAAAGGAAACAGAAGATTTTTGGATAATTTTTGCAAAAACTGCTTGCTTTTTTGAATTTATTCAGAAAAATGAAGAAATTTACATAAAACTATTGACAAAACACACCATCACCTTTATAGTACATATTGTGTGTTTGCATCTGAGGTTTTGGGCTCTTTTCCACCCGCCAAAACCTGAAGCAACATGGGCGTTGTATGTACTGCTGTAGCCTCCGTTTTAGTTTGCGGTGGTGTAACAAACCTTTTGCGGGGCAGTATAATTGGCGTCTGCCCGACGGCGCAGAGCCACGGGGTCAATACCGCAAAGGGGGATGCAGGATGGATAATAATACGATCATTGCACTCAAAAACATTGTTGTAGATTTTGATGGGGAGGCAGTCCTTAACGGGTTGTCGTTAGACATACACGATAAGGAATTTGTCACGTTACTTGGCCCTTCCGGCTGTGGTAAAACCACGACGCTACGGGTTATTGGCGGCTTCCTTGAACCAAAATCGGGCAGTGTTTTTTTTAACGCAAAAGACATTACGCACCTGCCGCCGTATAAGCGGCAGGTCAATACCGTGTTTCAAAAGTATGCGTTGTTTCCGCACCTCAATGTCTACGAAAATGTGGCATTTGGGCTGCGGCTGCGCAAGGTGGATGAAAAAGAACTGAAAACACGGGTGCTTGAAATGCTGGAGATGGTGGGCCTGCGCGGTTTTGAGCGCCGTAACCCGGTCACCCTTTCCGGCGGGCAGCAGCAGCGGGTCGCCATTGCGCGCGCACTGGTAAACCACCCCAAGGTGTTGCTGCTTGATGAGCCACTTGGCGCGCTGGATTTAAAGCTGCGCAAAGAGATGCAGGGTGAATTAAAGCGTATTCAGCAGAATGCCGATATCACCTTCATTTATGTCACGCACGATCAAGAAGAAGCGCTGACCATGAGCGACACTGTCGTCGTGATGAACGGTGGGTATATCCAGCAAATCGGCAGCCCGGTCGATATCTACAACGAGCCGGAAAATGCCTTTGTTGCAGATTTTATTGGCGAGTCGAATATCCTTTCCGGTGTGATGGAACGCGATTTCAGTGTGGAGTTTGCAGGCCGCCAGTTCACCTGTGTGGATAAGGGCTTTGCAAAGCGCGCCCTTGTGGATGTGGTGGTTCGGCCAGAGGACATTCAGGTAGTACCGGCGATTCAAGGGCAACTTTCCGGTGTGGTAAAAAGCGTTATTTTTAAGGGCGTTCACTACGAGATGATCGTAGAGCAGGCGGGCACGAATTGGAAAATCCATTCCACACAGGCCCAGCAACCCGGCCAAATTATCGGGATGAGCATTGGCCCGGACGAAATCCACATCATGCACAAGATGGAGGATTAAGCCATGAAGCTGAAATCCAAAATCATTGCTGCACCGTACCTTGTATGGATGACGGCCTTTATTGTTGCGCCGTTGCTGATGGTGTTGTACTTTGCTTTTACTGACAAGGCAGGGCGCTTTACACTTGAAAACCTGTCGGGGCTTAGCCAGTATACACCGGTTTTTGTGCGCAGCATTTTGCTTGCCGCCATTGCGACGGTAATCTGCCTTGTGCTGGCGTACCCGCTTAGTTTTATGCTGTCGCGCCTGCGCGAGGGCAAGCAGCGCATTATGCTGATGCTTGTGATGCTGCCCATGTGGATGAACTTTCTGCTGCGCACCTACGCGTGGATGACCCTTTTAGAGCGCAATGGTCTCATCAACCGGTTTTTAGGATTGTTTGGTGTTGGCCCGCTGAATATGATCAACACACAGGGCGCGGTAGTGCTGGGCATGGTGTATAACTACCTGCCTTACATGATTTTGCCCCTGTATACCATTATGGTGAAAATCGATGACAGCTTAATTGAAGCCGCGCAGGACCTTGGCGCAGGCAGGGTACACACCCTCACAAAAGTGCTGTTGCCGCTTTCGGTGCCCGGCATTACGACCGGTATCACCATGGTGTTTGTGCCCAGTATTTCCACTTTTATTATCAGCCGCATGTTGGGCGGTGGTTCGAATCTGCTGATTGGCGATTTGATCGAATTGCAGTTCTTGGGCAACAGCTATAACTACAACCTTGGCAGTGCAATGAGTTTAGTTTTAATGGTTGTCGTGTTGTTGTGCATGAGCTTTACCAACCAGCTTGACAATGAGAATAAGGAAGGGGGCGTCGTCTGATGAAAAGGATGGGAGCCTTCTCTAAATTGTATCTGGTACTTATTTTTTCGTTTATGTATCTGCCAATCGCCGTTATGGCGGTATTCAGCTTTAACCAGTCAAAAAGTCGTACACTGTTTACCGGTTTTACACTGGGCTGGTATCAAAGCCTGCTGCGCAACGATATGATTTTAAGCGCACTCGGCCTTTCGCTTGTCATTGCGCTGATTTCTTCCGTGATTGCAACAGTGCTTGGCACCATGGCCAGTATCGGTATTTATTCCATGCGGCACACAGTGCGCGGCGTCATTATGAACGTCAGTTATATGCCGGTCATCAACCCGGAGATCATCACCGGTGTTTCGATGATGCTGCTGTTTGTCGTGGTGAAAAACTCAATAAACTTGCAGATCTTTGGCATCCCTACGTTGCTGGTAGCGCACATCACGTTCAACCTGCCCTATGTTATTTTTAATGTCAGCCCCAAGCTGCGCCAGATGGATGTGCGCATGTGGGAGGCCGCGTTAGACCTTGGTTGTACACCCATGCAGGCGTTTTTTAAAGTCGTTTTGCCAGAGCTGATGCCTGCAATTCTGTCCAGCTTTTTGATTTGCCTTACTTATTCGATTGATGATTTTATCATCAGCTACTTTACCAGCGGTACCATGCAAACCTTGCCGATTGCAATTTACAGTATGACCCGCAAAAAGGTCAGCCCGGAAATCAATGCGCTTTCGACGATTTTGTTTGTGGTAATTTTTACAATTATCCTTTTGATCAATGCAAAAGACAGCCGTAAAGAAAAAAAGAATGCCGTTCGCATCTGATAGTTAGAGTGCGTTAAAGTTTTTATAGAGAGTGTCGTGAAAACGAGAGGAGAATGTAGTATGAAAAAGGTGGTAAGCTTCGCGGTATCCGTATTGCTGCTTGCAACGGTATTTGCATTGCCGGCGCAGGCGGCCATTACGCCGGACGACCCCAGCTATAACTGGGAGCGTTTTAAAGGGCAGGATGTCACGCTGAACGTATACAACTGGGGCCTTTATATTTCTGATGGGTCCGACGGCGGGTTGGATATCAACAAAGAATTTGAGGACCTGACCGGTATCAAAGTGAACTATACGACGTATGATACCAATGAAAGCCTTTATGCCAAACTGAAATCCGGCGGGGCAAACTACGATGTTATTGTGCCCAGCGATTACATGGTTGGTAAAATGTCAAAAGAGGGCATGCTTGCCAAGTTGGATTTTGGAAATATCCCGAATATTGCAATGATCGGCGACCAGTACAAGGGGCTGGACTATGACCCCAATAATGAATACTCCGTACCGTACACCTGGGGTGTTGTGGGCATTGTATATAACAAAACCATGGTGAAGGGCCCCATTGACAGCTGGTCTGCGCTGTGGGATGAGCAGTACAAAGGAAATGTGCTGATGTTCAACAACAGCCGTGATGCCTTTGCCATTGCTTTTAAAAAGCTAGGTATGAGCCTGAACCCCTCTTCTACCGAAGAAATTCAAAAAGCGGCAGAAGAGCTGAAAAAGCAAAAAGGTGTTGTACAGGCCTATGTGATGGACGAAATTTTCGATAAGATGGAAGGTGGCGAGGCTGCCCTTGCCCCGTACTATGCCGGCGATGCCATTACAATGATTAACGAAAACCCAGACCTCGCGTTTGCCATCCCCAAAGAAGGCACCAATTATTTTGTGGATGCCATGTGCGTGCCCGCCACCAGCACCCAAAAAGAAGCGGCGGAAATGTACATCAACTTTATGTGTGAAACGCAGATAGCGCTTGCAAACTGCGAGTTCATCGGGTATTCCACCCCGCAGGTAAAGGCAGAAGCCCTGCTGCCGGATGAACTTAAAAACAGCCCGATCATGTATCCCTCTAAAGATGTGCTGGCCAATACTGAAATCTTCAATGTGCTGCCGGACGAGCTGAACCAGGCAATGGACGAAGCATGGAGTGATGTAAAGAGCTATGATGAAAAAGGGAATGATCTTTTGATCCCCGGTATTTTAGCGCTTGCAGTTGCAGGCATTGCGGTGGTATTTTGGCGCAAAAATGTCAAGAAAAAGCGCAACGATTATTGAGTTTAGTTCATGTTTTGTGGGCCCGGTATTTTTGCCGGGCCCACATTGTGTGTTTGTCCTGTGAAAACCGGTTTCGGTGAGGGGCGGCGGTTTACTTTTGGCCGTTTATAGGATAAAATAAGAAGGTCCATAAAAATTGAATGGCGGCCGCAGACAGTGCGGCAAAGTATTGCTTTAAAAAAGTGAGGCGATTGTATGCCGCAAGAGTGTCTGCGGATAGAGCATATCTGTAAAGCATACAGCGAGGGCGTTGTTGCGATTCAAGATGCGTGCCTAGTTCTTCAACAGGGTGAAATTCACGGCCTGCTGGGTGAAAACGGTGCAGGTAAATCGACTTTTTCTAAAATAATCAGCGGGCAGATTAAACCCGATGGCGGCTTGTTTGAGCTGATGGGTCAGCCGGTCAGCCCTCAAAGCCCAACGGAAGCTGCACAAATGGGAATTGTGCGGCTGCAAAAGCATTCCGGTTTGGTGCCCTCGTTGACGGTAGAAGAAAATATTTTACTAGGGCATGACAAGGGGTTTCTTCGGCCGCTGCCCCGCAAAAAAATGCGCAACGAAATTGCGGCGCTTTTAAAAGAATTTGCCATGGACCCCGGGCCGGCGGACCTTGCACAGCATTTGACCGCAGAAGATGCTTTGGAAACAGAGGTACTGAAGGCATATTATGCAGGGGCACATTTGATTATTCTGGATGAACCCGCTTCGTATTTCAGCGTCGCACAAACACAAGAACTGTTTGCGTTGTTGCGCAAGGTTGCCGCAAAAGGCGTTGCTATTTTATATGTTTCAAATCAAGTAGACGAGATGCTGGAGCTCTGCGACAATATTACGGTTTTGGTCGATGGCGTTACCACCAAAACAGTGCCGGCATGGGCGGCGGCAGCGCAGCAAATGAAACAGGATATGGAGCATGACGGCAAGGCGTTTCAAGTGTCCTGCCCACCGGCGAAACTGGGAGATACCGTACTGAAAGTGCGTGGGCTTTCTACTTTTAGAGATAAAACACACCCGGTTTTGAACAACGTGAGCTTTTCCATTCATTCCGGGGAGATTCTTGCCTTGGTGGGCAAGCCGGGCAGCGGCATGAAAGAAGTTTGCGAAGTAGTAGCAGGCCTTGTGCCCGCAGTAGCAGGGCAAGTGCTGCTTTATGATGATGATATTTTAGGTGAGAGTGTGCGCGGGGTGCGCGATTTTGGAGTTTCGTTTTTGATTTCAAACCCGCAGCGCACCGGCGTTGCGCCATCGTTGAGTATTCAGGAAAATTTGCTGCCCTACCAATACACCAACCCGCAGTACCGCAACCATGGCTTTTTGGATAAAGAAAAACTGAAAGAAGAAGCAGACCGGCTGATAAAAGAATACGATATTCGCTGCATCAGCGGGCAGGAGAATGCGGGAACACTGTCGACCTCTTCGGCCCAAAAGCTGCTAGCGGCACGAGAATTTTCAAATGAGCCGGTGCTGCTCGTTGCCTATCAGCCCACCGCCTATACCGGAGACAGTTCTGCGGCATTTTTGAAAAAGAAACTGATCGAGCTGCGTGATGAGGGTACCGCTATTTTATTGGTGCCGACCGATTGGCGGGAGTTTTCAACGCTTGCAGACAGTGTGGTCGTACTGCATCAGGGTTCGGTTGCGGCATATATTCATGGGGTACAGGGCAATGAGGATTTAAACCCCTACATCAATGGGCAAGCACGCATGAGCAATGAGGAATTGGAGGCGGTTTGCTTTGAATAAAATTAAAAGAAAAGTACCTCCGGGGGTGCAAAGCCGTTTGGCAGCGGGTTTTTTGACACTGCTTTTCTGCTTTTTGTGCGTGGTGTTGCTGGAGCCGCAAAAAGGCGCCGCCCTTTATAGTTTCTTTATCGAACCGCTTTCGTCCGCGTCTCAAGTTGGTGGGCTTATTTCGATGGCGACCCCGGCAATTTTTATTGCGCTTGGCGTATCCTTAATGTTTCAATGCCGTAAATACAGCTTTGCATCGATTGGTGCATTTATGCTTTCGTCGGCACTTGTTACCATGTTTTTGTTGCGCGGCAACGAAAAACCAAACTGGTACCTGACCCCGGTCGCCTTATTGATCGGCATTCTGGCAGGCGCGCTGGTGGGCATGCTGCCTGCATTGCTTTCGTTTAAAAGTAAAATTCATGTGGCGCTTTCTTCGTTGCTACTAAATTACTTGATCTTGCAGTTGACCAGCTATTTGCTCATCAGCCGCATGCAGGATTTTTCTCAGGGCGAAATTACATCGTTTCAAATACCGCAGCGCATGTGGCTTGCAGAGTTCTGGCCCGCGTTGGGTTTGCGGTGGGGTACCTTGCTTGCAATCGTTGCCACCGTGGTGTTGTATCTGTTACTCTACCGGGGCAAAACCGGGTATGGTATTCGCATGGTAGGTGCCAGTGAAACGACCGCAAACTATGTGGGGCTTTCAGCAGGGGCAATTGCACTGGCTTCTCAGTTATTGGGCGGCGCGCTGGCGGGGCTTGGCGGGGCCGTTGAAATGATGGGCATTCAGCCGCGCTATCAATGGAACGAGACGTTTCCGTTTATCACCTTAGTGGGGTTACTGGCGGCAATTCTAGTGGACTACAACCCTATTTGGGTACCGGTCTCCACCTTGTTTTTAAGCTATTTATGGAAAGGTGCCGAGCTGCTTTATGCCGACACTGATTTCCCTGTTTACCTTGGCCTTGCAGCGGCAGCAGTAATGCTGCTCGTGCTTTTTGCGTTGCGCCAAGTTGTTGTTGCAGACGAGTTAAAGCGTTTTGGCCGTTGGGTGATAAGAGTCGCCAAAGCAATAGGGCGCGGCCTGCGGCGCCTTTGGCGTAAATTACACGCCAAGTTACAGGAGGTAAGGGCCGAAGCAAAAGAGGCGGCGGCAAAAAAGCCTTCTCATGCTGCAAAAAAAGAAGAGCAGCAAAACGATGGGGAGGTGCAATAATAAATGCAGGCAGATATGCTACAATCTGTGTTTGGTTCGATCTTTAGCAACCAATACCTTTCTTCTGTTGTTTTTATTGGCATTTACCTTACGCTAATTGCCCTTGGTGCTTTAGTTGGGCGCAGGGCAGGCATTTTCTTCCTGGCTGTAGAGGGTGTAATGTCGGTCAGCGCAACGGCCGGTTATTATTTTGACGGCTTTTTGCGGGCAAAATTGCTTGGCGGTGCACAAGAGGGCAGTGCGGCGTATGAGGCTGTTTTGGGAAAGGCCAATACACTTGGCTGGCTTGGCGGTGTGTTTGCAGGGCTTTTTGCGGGCCTTTTGTTTACGCTGCTGTTTTGTGCGCTATTGCTTTACAGCAAGGCAAACGAGCTGATTTTAGGGTTTGTTATGAATACGCTTGCGTTTGCCATTTCAGGGTTTGTGTTTAACTTGGCCGACCGCGCTGGCAGTACCGGTTTTGTACTGCCCGCACCACTGCCGTCAATTTCGGTGCCTGCAATACAGCAAATACCGGTGCTGGGTGGTTTGTTTGGCACGGTGAGCTGGGGTTTGCTTTTTGCCATTGCCGCACCGTTTTTGGTCTTTTACCTGTTAAACAAAACCGATTTTGGCCTTCGTATGCGCGCTGCACAGGAAAACCATGCCGCGTTGATTGATGCGGGCATCAGTGTAGAAAGACTGCAATTGCAGGGTATGATGCTGGCCGGGGTTTTAGCAAGCCTTGGCGGTATTGTAATTGCCCTTGCCGGGGAAGTAAAAGGCTTTACCATTATGCCGCGGGGAGAAGGTTACCTTGCATTGGTAGCGGTTTGGGCTTCTGCCGGGCGTATGGGTAAAAGCATGCTTGCTGTTTTATTGCTTGCATTGGTGGGTGCATTATCCCCTGCACTGGCAGGGGTGTTCAATCAAACCCCGCTGTTACAAGCACTGCTGTACATTGCAGCGTTGGGTGGTATGTTGCTGCACTCGTATAACGAACGTAACCGTCACCGTGCAAGGCTTCGCTTTCAAAGGTTGCTGTTGTCGGGTGAGGAGGCTGTCGAAAAAAAGCGGCTGCTCTGGCGCAAAAAGAAAAAATAAAAAGCGAATGAACAAAAAGGCCGTGAACCGCCCCAAGGGAAATAGACACAAAAAAGAAAAGCGAATCGTAGAATATCTTTAAATTACGCCGACTGACCCCGTTTTTCAAATGGTGTCAGTCGGTATTTCAGTTGGAAACGTTCAAAGTTGTAGAAATGGATGAAATCATCAATTAACTCACAGGCCTGTTGAAAAGTCAGGATTTTTTGCCGATAGATGCACTCTGTCTTAAGAATAGAGAAGAAGTTTTCCGCCATGGCATTGTCGTAAGGGTTTCCACGTCTTGACATGGAAGGCGTAATGCCATATTCTTGAGTCAGGTTAAAATATGCCTGTGAAGTGTATTGAGACCCTTGGTCGCTGTGGAGCTGTAACTCTCCGGCGACCGTTTCTTTTTCCATGGCAGCGCGGAGTGTGTCCAGCACGAGCGTTACTGTTTGCTGATGGCTGGTTTTGTAGGCCACGATGCTGTTGTCGAACAAGTCTCGGATCACGGAAAGATAAAGGAATCCCTGCTGGGTGGGGATATAGGAAATGTCAGTCACCCATTTGGAATTTGGATGTTCAGCATTAAAATTTCGGTTCAGCAAATTGGCATAGCGGTGCAACTGTTCGCCACATGGATGGTATTTTCTTCGCCGCACTTCGCTGAGAAGACCATATTTTCGCATCATGCGAAGCACGGTCTTGGGGTTGATATACAGCTGTTTCTTGCGCATTAGCCACAGATGAATGTACCGATAGCCGTGGATTTTACCCCTTTGGGATTGGCATTCCCGAATCAGTTCGGCAATGGGCGTGTCTTTATCCAGGCGGTCTTTCCGGTAAAGATAGCTGTAATATCCGCTGCGGGAAACTTCAAAGAAATCGCACATCTCTTTTATGCCATATCTCTTTCTAAGAACAAAGATGATTTGATATTTCAGTCGTGGCTTCACTTCCTTCCAACGGCTGACAGAAAATTTCGCAACAGCTCGTTTTCCATCTTTAATCGTTTGATCATTTGTTCCTGATTTTCCGGTTGCTTGTGTGGTCTTCCTTTTGGCAATGGGGCCGCATGACGAAGTTCTACCTCCTTGCGCAAGCCGCACCAGCTCTGAATTGCGTATCGACTAATTCCATAAAGCTTACTTAGAGAAGCGACGCTGGCACCTTGTTGGTGTGCTTCAATCATCATCAGCTTCATTTCCCCGCTGTATTCCTTCATTCCTTTTCTTCCAGACATGACAAAACCTCCAATCGTAGTTATATCCTACGACTGGAGGCTTTTTCTTTCAATGTCCGTTTTTCTCGGGGCTGGGCAGCCGCGGCAACTACCGCGGCCTTTTTATTTTGTTTTAAAAATTCGCCAGCCCCGTTTTTATGTGTAATGCGGGTTACTTATTTATCCGTTATGGGGGCAGAGCCTTTTTAGTGTATAGGAAGATTTAGGTAGGGCAATTAAATGCGCGTACAGAAAATACAGAATAAAAAAGTGATGCCGCTGCATTAGCGGCACCACTTTTTATACGGTAGAAACAAATAGTCTGTTTTAAATAGTATAACACAAAACAGTCAAATTTATTTTGTCCCATCAGAGAGTTCTTCTTTTGGTACGACAAACTTTAAAATGCCGCGCCATGCAAAGTGCGAAACAAACAGCCACAGCACAGAAAAATAAAGAAGCAAAAGAATCGCAAACGAATAGGGGATCAACAATACGACCGGCAGGCTTGTCAGCAGCACGGTGGTCAGCATCGCAAGGTCATCTTTTAAATCTAAAAAGAAGAGATAAAAAGAATTTTTGATGATGGATTTTGTAGGCAGGTCAACACCCGCCAGCATCATATACCCATAAAACGAAGCGATCATTGTTACAAAAAAACCAATGGCGGCCAGAATGCCAAGCACCATAAAAGGCATGGAACCGGCCCCGGTCGTCAAATAAAAACCGGCGGCAAACGCGGTCAAGGTCATTAAGCTGTGGTAAACCAGCCCCGCAAGCACACCCTTTTTAAAATTGCTTTTAAAAGTATGCCAAAAAACCCGCACAGGCTCATATCCACGGGCACATTGCCAGTCAACAAAGGCCTTTGAAAATGCAATCGTTGCCGGCCCTGCAATAAAAAAGGAGAGGAAGAAAACCAGCAGGGCAAGGGGCAAAGACCCGGCAGACAATAAAAAGAAGCCGAAAAGCAAAAATACGCTTAAGCAGGCGACATAGCAAAAGTTGAGCAGAAAAAGCTCTCCCCAGTTTTCTTTTACAATCTGGGCAAGCAGTTTTGCGCCGGTGGGGCGCTGGTCTTTACCGGGGGCCATACTTTCAGGAACAGGGCCTTTTTGACGAAACAACATGCGGTACGCTCCTTTTGATTCTTTATTTTCAACTGTTTTATGGCATAAAACGCAGTGTGCGTTGTTCGGTAATAATGCAGGGTGCGGTAAGGTCGTGCGGCCCCATTGGGATACGGGGCAAAAGAAAGGCTTCAGGGCAAACCACGGCCCAGTCCAAATCAGTGTTTGCAAGATATCGGTCGTAATAACCGCCGCCATGGCCCAGGCGGTGCCCATGGGCATCGCAGGCGAGGCAGGGGACAAGTGCAAAATCAATTTGATCTTTTGGGATGACCGGGCAGTGGGGCAACGGTTCTAAAATGCCAAACGCACCGGTGTTACTAAGGTCTGCCAGCGCAGTGATCCGCTTTGCCTGCATTTCACCGGGGCCTGTACAAAATGGCACAGCAACCTGCTTACCACTCGCAAGCGACTGTTGTATCAAGGACAGGGTGTCGGGCTCTTGTGCGGTACCAATAAAGCAAAATAGAGTGTGTGCCCGCTGATACTGCGGCAGTGCAGTTACCTGCGCTGTTATTTTAGCAGAAAGCAACGCCCTGTTTTGCACAGTATAGACAGAGGAAATCTGTGCCTTTACCTGCTTGCGCAGTGCCGTTTTTTGTTCTGCAATACTCATTACCGGTTCCTACCATTTTAAAAATTGTTGGTTTATGGTAAAATAAACTCTGTCATTTATCTTATCACACATCACAAAAAAGTGAAAGAGCGAAACCGGCAAATGACAAAGGAGCCCAAGATATGATTCGATTGATTGCAAGTGATATTGACGGTACGCTTTTGCCTCATGGGCAGCGAGAGATCAGCGATGAAATGTTTTCTTTGATTCAGCGGCTACATGACGCAGGCATACGGTTTGTACCGGCGAGCGGCAGGCAATACCCCAGCATGCGGCGCTTGTTTGCGCCGGTGGCAGAACTGCTGACCTATGTGTGCGAAAATGGGTCGCTTGTGATGGAAGGCAGCGACCTGCTGTTTCAATCGGTGATTGACCGGCAAACCGGCCTTGCCCTGATTGCAGATATCGAGGCGCAGCCGGGGCTGGAGGTTTTACTAAATTGCCAGCAGTCTTGCTATATTTCACCGCGGGATACAAATTACGTACATCATATTCGCGATGTGCTTTGTAACCGCACGCATACGGTAAACGAGTTCACGCAGGTACAAGAGCCGTTTTTGAAAGTTTCGGCATGGTGTACCGGTGGGGTCACCCCCGCACTGGTCGATTATTTTAAAAGCCGCTGGGGCGAGACCATGAATGTTGCGGTAGCAGGTGAAAAATGGATCGACATCACGCTTTCAGATAAAGGTGCTGCGCTGGCGCAGATTGCGCAAAAGCATGGCATAATGCCTGAGGAAGTGATGGCGTTTGGGGATAATTTTAACGATATTAAGATGCTTCAATATGCACGGCATTCTTACGCAATGGCAAATGCCGACCCGGTAGTACTGGCAAATGCCGCCCACCAGTGCAACAGGGTGGAGGATGTGATTGCCGCATTGCTGCAACAATAAAAAAACACGCCCGGCAGTACAGCAATGATTTGCTGCAAAGCTGCCAGGGCGTGTTTTTTATTGTTTTATTCTACGGTGACGCTTTTGGCAAGGTTGCGGGGTTTGTCCACATCACAGCCGCGCAAAACCGCCATGTAATAGGCAAACAGTTGTAGGGGGACCACCAGCAACATGGGCATAAACAGCTCCTCATACCGCGGCAGGTTTACCACATAATCTGCAACATCGGCGGGCAGGTCAACGCCCTCTTTGCAGAACAGCAGCACTTTTGCGCCACGGCTTTTGGTCTCCTTTACATTGCTGATCGTTTTTTCAAAAATTGCATCCTGCGTGGCAAGTGCAACCACCGGGGTGCCCTCTACGATCAGGCTGATGGTGCCGTGCTTCAACTCACCGGCGGCATACGCCTCAGAATGAATATAGCTGATCTCTTTGAGCTTTAACGAGCCCTCAAGGCTAAGCGCATAGTCAAACCCGCGGCCGAGGAAGAATAAATCTTCGCAGTTCATAAACAAAGAGGCGAGATGTTTGATCTCCTCAGTGTTTCCTAAAATGCCGCTCAGCAGGTCGGGTAACCGTTCCAGCTCTTTGACATAGCGGCGCACTTCCGCTTCGGTTAAGGTGCCCAGCGCAAGCGCAAGCCGCAAAGAGAAGATATAAAGTACTGCAAGCTGTACACTATACGCTTTGGTGCTGGCCACGGCAATTTCGGGGCCGGCATAGGTATACATTACATAATCGGCGGCGCGCGCAATAGAAGAGCCGACCACGTTGACGATTGCCAGTGTTTTGGCACCTTTTTGTTTTGCCAGTTTCAGCGCGGCAAAAGTGTCCAGCGTTTCGCCGCTTTGCGAAACAATGATCACGAGGTCTTTTTTGCTGATAATGGGGTCGCGGTAACGAAATTCAGAGGCAATGTCCACGTCGGTGGGGATTCTGCAAAGCCGTTCGATTGCGGTTTTACCCACCATACCCGCATGCATGGCGGTGCCGCAGGCCACAATATGAATATGCTCAATACCGCGCAGGGCCTCGTTGGTCAGCTCCGGGATATGCAGCTCCGGCAGCCCGTCCTCCAGCCGGGAGTTGATGGTTGCTGACATGGCGCGCGGCTGCTCGTGGATCTCTTTCAGCATAAAATGAGGATAGCCACCTTTTTCTGCCGCCTCAATGTCCCAGTCTGCCGTTAAATGCTCTTTTTCTACCGGCAAGCCGAATTCGCTGTAGATTTGAATATGGGTTTCATCGATCGAGGCAATTTCGCCCTCTTCCAGCACACTGTACTCGCGGGTATATTTCAGCAGGGCAGGGATGTCGGAAGCGAGAAAGTTTTCGCCATCGCCATACCCAACGATCAGCGGGCTCTCTTTGCGAACGGCCCAAATGCGGCCGGGCTGGTCGCGAAACAAAATGGCAAGGCCATAGCTGCCGCGCACCTTTGACAGTGTTTTGATGATGGCTTCCAGCGCATCACCATGATAGTGGTAATCCAGCAATTTTACCAGCACCTCGGTGTCGGTTTCGCTTTCAAATGTGTATCCGTTTTCAATCAAAAATGCTTTCAGTTTTAAATAATTTTCAATGATACCATTGTGCACCAGCGTTACGTTGCCGCTGGAATGCGGGTGGCTGTTCAGGTCGGACGGGGCCCCGTGGGTAGCCCAGCGGGTATGGCCAATACCGCAGCAGGAGTCGATTTTCCCGCGCTCTTTCAGCTTTTCTTCCAGCACCGACAGCCGACCGATCGACTTAATTACTTCAATATCGCCATCCGTGCAAAGTGCTACACCTGCCGAATCATAACCCCGGTATTCCAGTTTCGTCAGGCAGTCCACTAAAACCTCACAGGCATTTTTGTGCCCGGTATATCCTACAATTCCACACATAAAGCGTCTCCTTTAATACGTTTCACTAAAAAACGGCACAAATGAGGCAAACAAAATTAAAGGTAGCCCAACAGGGGATACCAAAACCTTATTTTGCGCACAAAAAAACAAGCTGTCCCACAAAGGGTGCAACCCACGCAAAATAGTAACTGTGCCGTTTTTTATCAGTGTCTGCCGTTTGGCAGAGCACAAAAGCTTTTGCATTGCAGCGCAACACAAAAGAAAATTCAATGTTTCCCGCAAAAGCGTTTTTGTTGCGGCTTTTCAGCCGTCTTTGCACGCTTTCTCACGACCCATTCGGGGAGGGCCGACGGAGCATCCGCCGAATCGTTCGATCACTCCGCACCTCGTCACCCCGCCATCTTGTGCGGCAGGGCCCGGCGCTTTGGGCACATAACTTATCAAACCTCCTTTGCCGTTTACGGCATCTCGTCTGCTTTCCTACCGGGCCCCACCAAACAGCAAGGGCCGCAGCCGATATTCATACAGCAGTCTGACCCGCACAAGGGCGAAGTCATACAGCAAAAAAGCAAAATTGGACAGAAGAATTACCCCAATTATTAAGCCAATGGAGGAAGTGGCAAACTCCTGTACGATTTCGCCGATAGGAAACACAAATAAAATAAGACTGTACATCAAAAACACAAGGCCGTTAAACAGCAAGGCCTTTGCAAGTAAAAGTAACACGCGCCCGTGTATTTTGTCAAGTTTTTCTTTTATCATGGGGTAAAAGCCCAGCAAAAACAAAAAAATAAGGCTTTGTTCTTTATCGGGCACAAAAAAGAATGCTAAAATCCCCACGGCAACATAGGCCGTCACACCGGTCTGCACACTGAATTCACGCTTCAATGGCCACAAAAACAGCCCGGCAAGCGCGGGGGCAACAAAGGTGGCGAAGGGCAGAATGCCGCCCAGCAACATCACCGTAATTGAAAGCGCGGAGAGTACGCCCCCCAGCGCAATTTTGCGAGTTTCAAGACGCATCAAACGGCCCTCCCGGCGGGTGCCCAGCGGTAAGCCGGGTAAAATAAAAACTGTCTTTATTATACTCTAATTGACCGGGTGTTACAAACTATTTGGGCCACAGGTAAACAGGTGGGTTGATTTGGTACCCCACAGCCTTTATACTGTTGAAGAGAATGAGATGTGATGGATGGGGGAGACAGAATGACGGATCTTCAATTTTATAGTTTACTTGCGGTGTCTGCACTGGCGTTTTTATTCGCACTGGCTGCATTTTTGAGAAAACCCCGGCAAAATGACCCGCAATTACAACAACTGCGCCGCGAAATGCTGGAAGAATTGCGGGCGACCCGGACAGAGTTGGCGGCATCGATCAACAGCTCGCTGCAAAACTATTCGGCGGTGCAGTCCACCGCGCTCAAACAGATTGCAAGCATACAGGATAGCCGTTTGCAGGGGCTAGATGAGCGTTTTAAAGCACTTTCGCTGCAGACAGAGCTCAAACTGGACAGCATACGCCGCACGATGGAGACCCGCCTGGCCGCGTTACAGGAGGATAACAACCACAAGCTGGACCAGATGCGCGAAACCGTGGATGAAAAGCTGCAAAAAACATTAGAGGATAAGCTTGCAAAAAGCTTTGGCCTGGTCAATGAGCGGTTAGAGCAGGTGTACAAGGGCCTTGGGGAAATGCAGACATTGGCAATTGGCGTGGGGGACTTGAAAAAAGTACTCTCCAACGTAAAAACACGCGGCATTTTGGGCGAAATTCAGCTTGGCGCTATTTTGCAGGAGATTTTGACCCCAGATCAGTACGACGAGAATGTCGCTACCCGCAAAGGAAGCAGTGAACGGGTAGAATTTGCGGTAAAGCTGCCCTCTGGCGAAGACGGAGAGACGATTTATCTGCCGATTGACGCGAAGTTCCCGGCGGACTGCTATGCAAACCTGATGGAGGCCTATGACACCGGGGATACCGAGCAGATCGCCGCCGCAGGCAAAGTGCTGGAAAACCGCATCCGCAGCGAGGCAAAGGATATTCGGGATAAATATGTGCATGTGCCAGATACGACCGAGTTTGGCATTTTGTTTTTGCCGGTGGAGGGCCTTTATGCCGAGGTGGTGCGCCGCGGCATGGTAGAGCGGCTGCAAACAGAATACAAGGTGACAATTGCAGGGCCTACCATTATGGCGGCACTGCTCAATAGCTTGCAAATGGGCTTTCACACCTTGGCCATTCAAAAACGCTCCAGCGAAGTGTGGGACATTTTAGGCAACGTGAAGTCGGAGTTTGAAACCTTTGGCAAAGCGTTAGCGCAGACGCAGACAAGGCTGCACCAGGCGTCGGATGAGCTGGAAAACCTTGTGGGGGTGCGTACCCGCCAAATTCAGCGTCGCCTGCGCAATATCACGTCTTTGCCGGCTGCGGAGGTGCAGGCCCTGCCAGAACCGCCTTTACAAGAGGAAATAGAAGAATAATACAACACGGCCCCGGCAAGTTGCCGGGGCCGTGTGTTTTTATGTTTTGTTTTAGCCGAGATAACTGCCGGGGTCTTGGCTGGCACCATTTTGAAAAACTGAAAAATGCAGATGCGCAGCGGTAGAGTTGCCAGAATTGCCTGCGGCGGCAATTACAGCACCACGGGCTACTTGTTGGCCCTCGGCAACATAAATAGCCGAAAGGTGCCCGTACAGGGTAGTCAGGCCGCCGCCATGGTCAATAATGACCTTAAGCCCATACCCGGTAGAGCGGTATTCCACCTTAATAACCGTACCGTCTGCCGCGGCATGTACCGGGCGGCCCAACAGGGCACCGCTGCCGCCCGCAAAATCATACCCGTTGTGGAACTCTTGATTGCCGCCCCCAAACGGGTCGGACCGGTAACCGTACCCGCTGGAAAGGTAAAAATACCCCTCGGACGAAAGCAGTGGGTAGCTGAGTGCGCCACCGCTATAAGTTGTGCCGGTACTGTAATGGGTCGCAATCCATGCATTGGTTTCATCCACGGCTGCCCGGTAAGAAGCATATGTCTGGTCATATTCGCTTTGCTTGGATTCTTTTTCTGCCTGCGCCTTAGAAATTTTGTCGTCCTGTGCATGAATGCTGGTGGCAAGCTCCTGCTGTTTTTGCTGTAAGGTAGCCTGTTGGTCATTCAGTTTTTGCAGTTGGTCGGCAAGGGCTTGCTCTTCAGCTTCCAGTTGTGCTTTTTGCTGGGCAAGCCGCTCTAGCAGTTCGGTATCCGAAATTGAAATGCGTGACAGGGTTGTGCTTGCTGTCAGCAGTTCGTCAAAGCTGTTTGCGCCAAGCAGGGTAGAAATAGCCCCTGAGGTGTGCATGACCTGCATTGCCCGCAGCCTTTCACGAAACAGTGCGTCGGTTTGGGCAATCTGCTGTTTCGAGTCATCGACCTCTTTTTGCTTATCTGCAACCGCCTGTTTTGCGGTTTCAATATCGCTGAGCATCAGGGTGATCTGTTGCGAAATTACATCACTTTGCTTTTGCAGGGTTTCTTTTTTTGTTTTGGCGTTCTCTACAGTGCCTTCAATCGAGCTGAGCTGATCCTTGATCTGCTGAAGTTGTTTTTGCAATGCGGCAATATCGTCGCTGCGGTCTGCAGCCTGTAAAGGGGTAGCAAACAAAACAGTAACGGCAAATATAAGGGCCAGCGCAGCCGTCTTTTTCAGCAGCTTTCGCATGGCATTCGCCTCCTTGTGTTTCCTGTTCTATCATAGCAGCCCATTTGAAAAAAGCAACCGCTAAAATGTGAAAAATCGGCCCCCCGGTGTTACCGGCGGGCCGATTTGAAGGTGATTTAACTTAGCCGCGTTCGCCCATGTGCAGCGCGCGGCGAACAGGGATAAACAGTTCATGGAACAGCAACGGCAACATGGCAAACACAATCAGCGAAAGCCATTCGGTAAAGGCCAGTGTTGACGTGCCAAACAGGCTGGCAAGCGCCGGGATCTCGGTAGCGCAAACCTGCAAAAGCAGGCTGCCAAAAAAGCTGATCAGCGTCAGGCGGTTGGTGTGCCGCGCCGTGACAAAAATGCTGGTGTCCACATCCCGCATGCCAAGGCTGTGCCAAAGCTGGCTGACGGCAAGCACCGTGAACGCATACGTTTGTGCCCTTGTCAGCAGTGCACCGGTCAAAATGGCATCAATAGAGGCCACTGAAACAGGGGTGCCAGCGGCTGCAAGTTGTTGCACCGGCAGGTAAAGAAATGCGCCAAGCATCATCAGGGCAATTAAAATGCCGTAAAAAATGGTAAGAAACAGGCCGCCACCCGCAAACAGGCTGTCTTTGGGGTCGCGCGGTTTGCGCTGCATAATGCCACGTGGCTTATCGTCTGCGCCCAGTGCAAGGGCAGGCATGGTGTCGGTGATCAGGTTGACCCAAAGGATGTGCACTGCCTTCAAGGGGCTGGCAAGGCCAACTGCAATGGCAGTAAACATACTGATCACTTCACCAAGGTTTGAACCCAGTAAAAAGATCACGGTTTTTTTGATGTTGCTGTAAATGCCACGCCCTTCTTCAATGGCGGCACGGATGGTGGCAAAGTTGTCGTCGGTCAACACCATATCGGCTGCATCTTTGGCCACATCGGTGCCTGTAATACCCATTGCGACGCCAATGTCGGCAGCTTTGAGGCTGGGGGCGTCGTTCACCCCGTCGCCGGTCATCGATACAATTTTACCATTTGCTTTTAGCGCTTTCACAATGCGTACCTTGTGCTCCGGGCTTACGCGTGCAAACACCCGCAGGCTACCCACGCGGCGTTCCAGTTCCTCCTGCGGCATGGTATCCAGCTCTTCACCGGTCACGCACTGGTCCGCTGTTTCGGCAATATCCAGCTGTTTTGCAATCGCGAGTGCAGTGTCGCGGTGGTCACCGGTAATCATCACCGTGGTGATGCCCGCGCTGCGGAAACTTTGCACCGCGTCTTTTGCCTCCGGGCGGGCAGGGTCGATCATCCCCACAAGGCCAACAAAGCAAAGGTCTTCTTCCGTTGCGGTGTCATCGCCGTACTTGACCGCCATCGCAAGCACACGCAGTGCCTCTTTTGACATGGCCGATGCGGCGGTAAGAATGTTATCCTTATCCTGCTGTGTCATAGCACGGCGCTTGCCGTTATCCAAAATATCCGTACAATGTGGCAGCAGTTGGTCGGTGGCGCCTTTGGTATATGCCTGTAGTTCGCTGCCATTTTGGTGTACGGTCGTCATCATTTTGCGGGCAGAGTCAAACGCCTGCTCATTGATGCGCGGCCAGGTTTGTTCCAGCGTTTCGCGCATTGCCCCGGTGAGAGCGCCCATATCCAACAAAGCAAGCTCGGTGGGGTCGCCAATACGGCTGTCGTTTGCAATGGAAGCGTCGTTGCAAAGGATAAAGCCACGCAAAAACAGCTCGTCTTTTGGGGCGGCAAGGCTTTGCGGTTCGCGCAATTCACCGTCGGTGTATATTTTGGTGACGGTCATTTTGTTCTGGGTCAGGGTGCCGGTTTTATCGCTGCAAACCACGCTCACAGCACCCAACGTTTCCACGGCGGGCAGCCGGCGCACAATGCTGTTCACTTTAACCATGCGCTGCACCCCAACAGCCAGCACGATTGTGACTACGGCGGGCAGCCCCTCCGGCACGGCGGCAACCGCAAGGCTGATGGCGGTAAGCAACATTTCAACAATGTCACGGCCTTGTACTAAGGCAATGACAAACAGCGCGGCACACAGCAAAACGGCTATGATACCCAGCAACTTGCCCAAAACCGCAAGGCTTTTTTGCATGGGGGTCAGTTCGTTGTCCCCCTCCAGCATTGCGGCGATTTTACCAATTTCAGTGGCTTGCCCGGTGGCGACCACGACACCCTCACCGCGGCCATACGAAACGCTGGTACTGCTGTAAGCCATATTGTGGCGGTCACCCAGCGGTGCGTCTTTTTTAGTGATGAAGGCAGCGCTTTTTTCAGTCGGCACACTTTCACCGGTCAGCGCGCTTTCGTCTGCCTTTAACCCTGCGGTAACCGTCAGCCGCAGGTCCGCCGGTACAATACGCCCTGCGTCAAGCAGCACAATATCGCCGGTTACCAGTTCGGCTGCCGGTATTTCGCGCACCACGCCGCCGCGCCGCACCGTTGCCGTGGGGCTACTCATTTCGCGCAGGGCATCCAGCGCGCGTTGGGCTTTGCCCTCCTGCACCATGCCCACAATCGCGTTAAGCAACACGACCCCTAAAATAATGCCTGCGTCAGAAAACTCGCGCAGCACGATCGACACCACGGCCGCTGCCAACAGCACGTAGATCATCGGGTCTTTCAGTTGCGAAAGAAATATTTGTAACTTGGTGGGTGGCTTTTTTGCTTTCAGCGCGTTAGGGCCCTGCACGGCAAGTCGCTTTTTTGCTTCTTCCTCCGTCAGGCCGTGGGTTGCCGCGTTCAGCTCCAGCAGAACATCGTCGGCGGTTTTTGTTTCGAACATTGCAGTACCTCCGGTTAATCAGATTAAGGGGTATTTGGCCATAAAATAAAAAAAGACCTTTGATACGGCTGGAAACCATATCAAAAGTCTCGTTACCTGAAGCGGTTCCCGTTCCAGCCGGGAAGGAACCCGACGGTTGTTGGATACGGAAATTAAAACTACTCCCTTTTGTTCTTATTATCTTATCGCTGCAATTTATTTTTGTCAAGCAGAAAACAATCCATTTACTAAAAATGAAGTCTCTTTTACTTTTTATTTGCAGGTACAAATTAAGAATAAAATGCCAAAGTTTAATTGTTTTGGGCTGAAAACAGCGTGGGTGCCGAAAGGTAAAGCAGTACAGCGGCAACTGTGGTTAAGATCAACTCTGGCAGCATGTAAGAACCGTTATAAGTCAGCGAGTAATACCAAACGGCCTGCCCCTCGGGTGCATAAGAGCCCCAGATCAAAACGCCGCTTAAAAAGCTGCAGCAAAACCGCAAAAAGCATACGGCGGCGGTACCTACACCAACGCCAAAGGCTTTGTTTTTGAAAGGTTTGGCAAAAAAACCGGCAAGGCCCAGCCCGCTGAATGCGATGACATAATCAAGTAAAATCATGCCAACAAGGGCAATAATGGTGTTGGATGGAGGGGCGTAGAAGTTCAGCAACATTTGCAACAGGCTGTTGACAAACCCGGTTGCAATCCCCCATTTGACCCCGTGCCGAAATGAAACCAGCACAAACGGCAACATGGAAAAAGCGGTGATGCTGCCGCCGGTGGGCAGATCAAACACCTTGATCTGTGACAGAATGGTGCCGATGGCGATCATCAGCCCGCATTCCACCAAAATGCGTGTTTTTGAAAAATTGTTTGACATAGTGCATACCTCACACAAAGTAGTACATAAAAACAAAAAAGCACCTGTTTTTAATAAAAACAGGTGCTTAACCTCGGAGGGTATCGTGTAAACTTCCTACGCCGGCATTATCCGGATCAGGTTAAAGGGTTCATGTACTGCTTGCAGTGACAAATCTCAGCCTTTCGGCACCCCTGTTTTTATGTCCGGGTTTATTATATGCGCCAGTAACTTGCTTGTCAAGCAGGGTTATTTCATATAAAGCCCCACCAGTTGCAGGTCGGTGTTAAAGCTGATGGTAAAGGTCAGGTTGGCATTTGCGTATTTTGCCAGTACCACAATCGTTGCAATACTGTCCTTTTCGCTGGTGGCGTCTTTGACAAACGAGTCAAACGCGCCCAGTTGTTCGCTAACGGGTGCCCATGCTTCGCTAAGTTTATCTGCGGGCAGCGCAGCTTTCATGGTATCATTCATCATTGCAACAACGGCATCATAATCGTTGCTGTTCAGGTCGGTGACAACCTCATGTGCCAGAGAAATTACTTTGTCTTCATCGTAAGCATCCGATAACCCACCACCGCAGCCGGTAAGCAAAGCGGCACAAAGCAGGGCAGAGAGGCACACGGCAATCAGCTTTTTCATTTTATTCTCCTTGTTTTACGATTCTTTAGCGTCATTTTTAAGGGTTTCAAGCCCGGTATCACACAGGTCATTCAATGTACATTCTGCGCAGCGCGGGCTGCGGGCAGTACACACCGCACGGCCATGCAGCACCAGCCGGTGGCAAAAATCATTGCTTTCGGCAGGGGGGATGATCTTCCACAAAGCCATCTCCACTTTTTTCGGGTCTTTGATGTCCTGCACCAGGCCAATGCGGTTAGAGAGCCGTATGCAGTGGGTGTCGGTGACAATGGCCGGTTTGCCAAACACATCCCCCATAATCAAATTTGCGCTTTTGCGCCCCACGCCGGGCAGGGTAAGCAGGGTGTCAAAATCATCGGGTACCTTGCCGTCAAATTCATCCACCAGCTTGCGGGCTGTCAGGCTGATGTCCCGCGCTTTACTGTGGCCAAGGCCGCAGGGCTTTACAATGGCTTCAATTTCATCCGGCCGGGCCTCGGCCAGTGCCTGTACCGACGGGTAAATGGCAAACAGATCTTCCGTTACCACATTCACACGGGCATCGGTACACTGTGCCGCCAGCCGCACGCTTACCAGCAACTGCCACGCACTCGCATAATCCAGGGTGCAGGCGGCAAGCGGGTAGGCCTGTTTCAGGCGTTCAATAATCTCAAGTACTTCTTTTTTCTTTTTCATCGGGCCTCCGTGTCGGTGTACGCCTATGGCAGAAACACCGGCAAAAGTAGTATTAAAAGCATTATAGCATGCTGTGCAAGAAAATAAAATGTGCCCCCGGCAATAAAATAAAAGAGGGGTATTCGCCTTGTCTTTTGCGGGCACTGCTAGTATAATTTGTATATATTCTGTATTTACACAAAGTGTGGCCGGCAGGCCGCCACAAACGCAAAAAGAGCGGAGGAGCTGACGCAATGTTTGGAGATGTAATGGATACCATCGGGTTTGTTCGGGCGCGGGATGAAGAGGTAGGCGCCGCGATGGCACGCGAAATGGATCGCCAACGCAAAAATATTGAGCTGATCGCCTCGGAAAATGTAGTTTCCCCGGCAGTGCTCGCGGCAATGGGCAGTATTTTGACCAATAAATACGCCGAAGGTTACCCCGGTCACCGCTATTACGGCGGTTGCCAGTTTGTCGATGAGGTGGAAGAGCTTGCCCGCACCCGCGCTTGCAAACTGTTTGGGGCGGACCACGCCAATGTGCAGCCGCACTCCGGTGCACAGGCAAACCTTGCAGTGTACTTTGCACTGTTACAGCCCGGCGATACGGTGCTTGGCATGAATCTTTCTCACGGCGGTCATCTTACCCACGGCAGCCCGGTCAATATGTCGGGTAAATATTTTCACTTTGTGCCCTACGGCGTAAACGATGAAGGCTTTATTGATTACGACGCATTGCGTGAACTGGCGCTGCGCGAAAAGCCCAAAATGATCGTCGCCGGTGCTTCTGCCTATGCCCGCACCATTGATTTTGAGCGTATTGGCAAGATTGCAAAAGAGGCTGACTGCCTGTTTATGGTGGATATGGCCCACATTGCCGGCCTTGTGGCGGCAGGGCTGCACCCGTCGCCTGTGCCGTATGCCGATGTGGTGACCACCACAACGCACAAAACACTGCGTGGCCCGCGCGGCGGCATGATCTTGTGCAAAGAGCAGTATGCAAAAGCGATTGACAAGGCCATTTTCCCCGGCACACAGGGCGGCCCGCTGATGCATGTCATCGCCGGCAAAGCGGTTTGCTTTGGTGAGGCGCTGACCCCGGAGTTTAAAACGTACCAGCAGCAGATCGTTGCAAACGCAAAGGCGCTGAGTGAAGCTTTGCTGGCGCGCGGGGTGCATTTGGTGTCGGGCGGTACGGATAACCATTTGATGACCGTGGATCTGCGCGGTACCGGTGTGACCGGCAAACTGCTGGAAGCAAGGCTGGACGAGGTGCATATCACCGCCAATAAAAATACCGTGCCCAACGACCCCGAAAAGCCCACAGTCACCAGTGGCGTGCGCATTGGTACCCCGGCCGTGACGACCCGTGGTTTTGGCAAAGCAGAAATGGAAAAAATCGCAGATTTCATTGCCGGTTGCGTTTTTGACTATGACGACAAAAAAGAGGAGATTGCCGCGGGCGTGGAAGCACTGACCGCACAGTTCCCGCTGTACGAATAACCGGCCATTGCAGCATACCCAAAGAGAGGAGCCCGTATGGCTTATATCAATGCCAGTTTACGCAGTACGCTAATGGGGCGCAGTGTCGCGGTTTCGCTCTATTTTCCCAATGATTACCCCGAAACGGTGGTACCCGAAATTCGCGGGGTCATTACCCTGCTGCACGGGTACACCAACAGCGGGCAAGACTGGCTGCAAATGTCGGCGGCTTGCCGTTATGCGGCAGACAATGGGCTGATACTGGTTGCCCCAAGCTGTGAAAACAGCTTTTACTGTGATATGGTATATGGCGATGCATGGTACACCTTTGTGACACAAGAGCTGCCGGTACTCTTGAACCGCTTTTTTAAGCTGCCCACAGAGCGCGAGAAAAATTTTATTGCCGGGCTTTCTATGGGCGGGTATGGGGCTATGATGATTGGCCTCAACCAAACACAGAGGTATGCGGGGATTGCCAGCTTTTCCGGCTCGGTAGACCTTGCCCAGATGTTTGAAAAAGGGCGCGACCTGCCGGAGCTTCGGCGGTTGTTTGTGCCGGTTTTTGGGCAGGATCTAACGTTGCCGGATCAATATGACCTGTACAAACTTGCTGTAAAGGTGAGCAGCTTGCCACAGCTGCAGCAACCTAAATTGCTGCTAACCTGCGGCCTGCAAGACGATGAGCCATACTATATTTGCATGCAAAACAACGCGCTGCATGAAACCATGCAGGCCCTGCCGTTTGCCGCTTACCGCTACCTTACCTGGCCCGGTAACCATGAATGGAAATTCTGGGACCGCAGCCTGGTATATGCCATCGATTACTTTTTAGACAACGGCTATGCCGAACAAAAGCTTGGCGATTGGCGCAGTGAAGTGCAAATCGCCCCTTAAGAAAGGGGGAAATGCAGATGGAAAGCCCGCTGGCAGACCGCCTGCGGCCGAAAACACTGGACGAAGTGTTTGGTCAAAAACACCTGCTTGCCCCCGGCAGCGTATTTCGCAGCAACATTGATGCGGGGCGCATCCCCAATATGGTTTTTTATGGCCCACCGGGTGTGGGTAAAACCACGGTGGCGCGTATTATTGCCGAAAACAGCGGCATGCGGCTGCACAAGCTGAACGGTACGTCCGCCTCCACCGGCGATATCCGCACGGTGATTGGTGAAATCGGCACGCTGATGGGGCATGGCGGCATTTTATTGTATCTCGACGAAATTCAGTATCTCAACAAAAAGCAGCAACAAAGCCTGTTGGAGTGTATTGAGGACGGCAGTATTACGTTAATTGCTTCTACGACCGAGAACCCTTATTTTTATGTGTACACTGCATTGCTTTCGCGCTGTACGGTATTTGAGTTTAAACCGCTTACTGCGCAGGAAATCAAAGAAGCAATTGAGCGGGCAAAAACGTTACTGGAAGAGCAGGATGATTGTAAAATCGTTTTGCAGCCCGACGCACTGGAATTTATGGCGACGGCTTGCGGCGGAGATGTGCGCAAAAGCGTGAGCAGCCTGGAACTACTTGCCGGTGCAGCACCCGCAGCTGACAAGGTGAAGACCATTACACTTGAAATGGCGCAGCAGGTGGCCCAACGCAGCACCATGAGCTATGACCGCGATTCGGATAATCATTACGACACCATTTCTGCGTTGCAAAAAAGCATCCGTGGCTCTGACCCGGACGCGGCGATTCATTACCTTGCACGGCTGATCGAGACCGGTGATCTGCTTTCGGCCTGTCGCCGTTTGCTGGTGATTGCGGCGGAGGATATTGGCCTTGCGTACCCGCAGGCCATCCCCATTGTGAAAGCCTGCGTAGACAGTGCGTTGCAGCTTGGCCTGCCGGAGGCGCAACTGCCACTGGCAGATGCGGTAATTCTGCTTGCCACGGCACCCAAAAGCAATTCTGGCCACAACGCCATTGTGGCCGCCCGGCAAGATTTGCAGCGCGGGCGCAGCGGGCCGGTACCACGGTGTTTGCAAAACAAACATTACGATGGTGCCGATGCAAAGGTGAAGGGGCAAAATTATTTGTACCCGCATAATTACCCGGCCCACTGGGTAGAGCAACAGTACTTGCCAACCGAGCTTTTGGGCACCGTGTACTATGAGTACGGCCCCAATAAAACCGAGCAAGCGGCAAAAGCTTATTGGGACAACATCAAAAAACAAAAACCATAAGTTGTTCTCCTGCTGAGAAAACAGAGAAAAGGAGGCCAAAGCAATGCGATCGCTGCGCTTTGGCCTCTTATTTTATAAAATAATGAGGAGGATCAGTTCATGAACGGAGACGGTACAATATCGAAACGGACACGATACAGCTTTGGGTTTGGCTGTATTGGGCGTGATGCGGCGTACACGCTGGTAAGCAGCTTTGTGTTGACCTACCTTACCCTTGCGGTTGGCCTGAGTAACTGGCAGCTTGCCGGTGTTGGCGTAATTATGGTGGTGGCCCGTGTTTGGGATGCGATCAATGACCCGATGATGGGCACGATTATTGACAATACGCGTTCGCGCTGGGGCAAGTTTAAACCTTACATCATCAGCGGTGCATTACTGAACAGCATTTTTATTGTGCTGTTGTTTTTTGATTTTCACCTCAGTGAAGGGATGTTTCTTGTCGTATTTGCCATTACCTATATTATGTGGGGCATGACGTATACGATGAACGATATTTCGTATTGGAGCATGCTGCCCAGTTTGACGGTCAACCCCAAAGAGCGTGAAAAAGCGTCATCACTTGCCCGCATTGGGGCAAATATCGGCTTATTTGTAGTAACAGCCGTCGTTCCCATCGTATCACAAATGGGGCGGATGGTCAGCACCTACCGCTTGATTGCTGTTGCGGTAGCGCTGCTTTTTATTGCATGCCAAGTGCTGGTCGTTGTTGGTGTGCAAGAAAAGAAAAACGTTATTACCTCCGCCCAAAGCCACACGACGTTGCTTGGCATGGTAAAAATCATTGCTAAAAATGATCAGTTACTCGCCATCATCATCTGCATGTTGCTGTTTAACATTGGTTATTTTACAACGACAAGCTTTGGGTTGCAGTTTTTCTATTTTGACTACGGTGTGTACGGCGGCAGTGAATACACCATTTTTGCCATTACGATTGGCGTTGCTCAAATTGTGACACTGTCATTTTACCCGCAATTTTCAAAGCACTTTAATCGCCGCCAGTTGTTCGGCCTTGCCATTGGGCTGGTTGTGCTGGGTTACCTTGGCTTTATGACAGTGGGGTATCTGCTGCCCATGAATATGATCATGCTTTGCATCATAGGCTTGGTGCTGTTTAGTGGGCAGGCAATTATCCAACTGCTTAACCTTGTATTGCTGGCAGATACCATTGAGTATGGACAGTGGAAGCTGGGGACCCGAAACGAGAGCATTATTTTCAGTCTGAACCCGTTTATCACCAAGCTTGCCAGTGCCATTCAAGCCGGCATCTGGACGTATACGCTTGCGCGCTCGGGCCTGAACAGCTATTCAAACCAGATCAGTGCGCTGGAAAAAAACGCAGCGTTGACAAAGGACCAGATCAAAGCGCAGGCAAATACCTTGATTACCCAAATCCCGGCAAGTGCTACGTTGCAAATGCGTGTTTCCATGATCGCGTTGCCGCTTTTGCTGATTTTGGCAAGCTATTTTGTCTACCGCCGGTTTTACAAAATTGATGATAAGATGTACCATCATATTATTGAAGACCTGGAGGCCAGAGCATTAACAAAGGAGGAATAAGCTTTTGGAGGCTGCAAAGCTGGAACAAATTTTAAGCACCCTGACATTAGAAGAAAAAGCATCATTGTGTTCGGGCCTGAATTCGTGGGAGACGAAACCCATAACGGCGAAGGGGGTACCGTCTGTCTTTATGGCAGACGGGCCCACAGGCCTGCGCAAAGAAGACCTTGCTCATACCCAGCAAAACGGCGGGCCCAGTGTGCGCGCAACTTGTTTTCCCACAGAGGCTACAATTGCCTGTGCATGGGATGAGCAGCTTACGATGCAGGTAGGCCGTGCCATTGGGGCTGAATGCCGTGCAAACGGGGTCACCACGCTGCTGGCGCCGGGGGTAAACATGAAACGCAGCCCGCTGTGTGGCCGCAATTTTGAGTATTATGCTGAAGATCCGCTGCTGGCCGGTAAACTGGCCGTGGGGTTTATCAAAGGGCTGCAACAGCAGGGTGTTGGTTGCAGTTTAAAGCACTTTGCCGCCAACAGCCAGGAAACGCTGCGCATGTCGGTCAGCAGTGAAATTGACGAGCGTGCGCTACACGAAATTTACCTGCGCGCGTTTGAAATTGCGGTAAAACAGGCCGCCCCCAGTACGCTGATGTGTTCGTACAACAAAATCAACGGATGCTATTCGGCGGATAACCACGAGCTGCTCACCAGCATTTTGCGTGACAAGTGGGGCTTTGACGGCCTTGTGATGAGCGACTGGGGCGCGGTGCATGACCGTGTGGCAGGGGTGCGTGCCGGGCTGGACCTTGAGATGCCCAGCAGCTACGGAGTGACCGACCGGTTGATCGTGCAGGCGGTACAAAGCGGTGAACTGGCAATGCAAGAGCTGGATGCAGTTGTGCGCCGGGTACTGCGTTTTGTGTTTGACTGCGCGGAAAACAGTGCAATTGAGCCTTGTGATTTACAGGCTAACCACCAGCTTGCCGTCACTGCTGCGGCACAGTCGGCGGTATTGCTGAAAAACAACGGGTTGTTGCCGCTGGATGCCCGGCAAAAGGTATTATTCGTGGGCGAAATGGCACAGGCGCCCCGGTATCAGGGCGGCGGCAGTTCCATCGTAAATGCCAATGCGCCGGTGTCACCGCTTGCCGCGGCAAAAGCGCAGGGTTATGCTGTTGCGTTTGCGCAGGGCTGGCGCAGCGAAGATAAGGCACCGAATGAAGAACTGACCATCCAAGCGCTGCAAGCGGCACAGCAGGCGGACACCGTTGTGCTGTTTTTAGGGCTGACTGAGATCGATGAAACCGAAGGGCGCGACCGCAGGCACCTTTCGCTGCCACAGCCGCAGCTTGCGCTTGCAAAAGCCCTTTGTGCGGCAGGCAAACCGGTTGCCGTGGTGCTGATTTGCGGCAGCCCGGTAGAGCTGCCTTGGCTGGGGCAGGTGGATGCCCTGCTGAACCTGTACCTTGCCGGGGAAGGGGTGGGCGAAGCTGCCTGTGACCTGCTTTGGGGCAAACAAACCCCCTGCGGCAAGCTGGCCGAAACATGGCCGCTTGCGCTGGCGCAAACACCGGCTTACCTGCATTACCCCATGGGGCCAAAGTATGTCAGTTATAACGAGAGTATCTTTATCGGGTATCGCTATTATGACACGGCGGGCAAAGAGGTCTTATTCCCGTTTGGGTATGGGCTTTCTTACACCAGCTTTCAGTACAGTGATTTACAGGTGGAAAGCAGCGGTACGGGCAGCGTGACGATACGATTTACCGTGGCCAATACCGGCAGTGTTGCAGGGGCCGAAGTTTGTCAGTGCTATGTGCACCCCAAAGCGCCCGTTGCCTTTATGGCAAAACAAACCTTGGCCGCTTTTCAAAAGGTTATGCTGCAGGCAGGGCAAAGCACGCAGGTAGAGCTGGTGCTGGCAGAGGATGCATTTGCATTTTACTCGGTGGCAGAGCACAAGTTTGTCGTTTCGGCGGGCGAGTATGAAATCTGTGTTGGCACTAGCAGCCGCACGCTGCCTTTATGCGCAACGGTTACATGGCAGGGTACGATGCAGTCGCCACTGCCGCAAAGCCAGCTTGCAGGCGGCTATTATGGCAGCATCAGTGGAAACGCGTTCCCCGATGACGAATTTGCAAAACTGCACCCGCTGCCTAACGAAAACAACACGGCAGCGAAAAGGGGAGAGTTTGGCCTTGACACCACACTGGGCGAACTGAAAGTGACTTGGCTTGGCCGCAGGGTGGCCCAAATTGCCTTCCAAATTGGGGCGCACACCAACCACTTTGTGAAATCCCCTAAAGTGAATCGCGAAATTGTGCGTCAAATGACCGCAGAATTGCCGGTGAAAAACATAGCGCTGATGGCCAATGGCATTGCGGATTTTGAGCTGACGGCTACGCTGCTGGATGTATGCAACGGCAAGGGGGGCAAACGCAGGCTATTGCACCAACTGCACCTTGCGCTGCGCCGCTACCGCGCACAAAAAAAGCAGGCATAGGGGTAGTGCCGGGTCTCAAACCCGGCGCACATAACTTTTTAGCAAGAAAGAATTGACAAAGCAGGCGGTATTCAGTATAATAATAAAGCCGTCAGAAATGACGGCGTTTTATCCGGGTGTGGCGCAGTTGGTAGCGCGCTTGACTGGGGGTCAAGAGGCCGCATGTTCAAGTCATGTCACTCGGACCAAAGAAAAACCAACGATTTTTAATCGTTGGTTTTTTTTGACTGTATTTTTGTGGGTTTACAAAGGGTGAGCCCGATAAATCCCCATGTTTCATGTTTTTGTGAGCAATGATGTAGTACAATAAATAATTAGGGCTGTATAGAAGCAGCAAAGAATTGGAAAACAGAGTGGAGTTCTATGAGAATGAATTTTGAAGCACTGGGCCTAAAGCCGGAACTTATTGCAGGGTTAAAAAAGCAAGGGGTTACTGAACCCATTGGAATACAAGATAAAATGTTCTCTGCTATTCTATCTGGAAATGATATAATGGCGTGTGCGCAGACGGGAAGCGGGAAGACCCTGGGATACTTGCTGCCGATTTTTCAACGGCAAGAGGATATTCAAAACGGTCTTCAGGTAGTCATTCTTGTCTCAACCCACGAACTTGGTTTGCAGGTACACCGACAAATTGAGTCGCTTGCTGCCAACAGTGGCATCTCAATCAGAAGTGCTGCGGTATTTGGTAATGCAAATATCAACCTGCAAATTAAAATGCTGAAAACAAAGCCACAAATTGTAGTTGGAACTCCGGGCAGAGTGTTGGATTTGATGCAAAAAAAACATATTCCTGCGCATTTAGCCAAAACGATTATCGTGGATGAAGGTGATCTCTTGCTTAATTACAAGAATATTAACCTGACTAGCTCAGTGATCAAAAAAGCCTTGAGGGATACTCAACTGGTAGTGGTTTCAGCCAGTATTCAAAAGGATACAAAAGCGGCTATTGAGTCTATTGGCAAACATCCGAATGTAATTCAGGAAACTGAAAAGTTAAGCATTCCGAGCACTATTACGCATATTTGTGTTGCCTGCGAAGAACGAGAGAAGCCAGAATATATCAGAAAGCTGATGGCGGCAGTTAAACCAGCAAAGGCCCTTGCAATTGTAAACAATCGGGATTTGTTGGAAAAAGTAGCAGAGAAGCTGCGCTACCACAACATTTCTGCGAACTACATCCATGGGGAAAGCACCCAGCAGGACCGCAAGCGGATTATGAATGCATTTAAAAGCGGAGAATTAAAATTGCTGCTTGCCACTGACCTCGTAGCTAGAGGACTTGATTTTGATGATATTAGCGTTGTTTTTTCTATGACTGCCAGCGAGAATCCGAACGACTACTTGCACAAAGCAGGACGCACTGGAAGATGCGGAAAAGATGGGATGTGTATTTCGCTTGTTTCTCAGAAGGAAATCCCAATGTATCAAGCCTGCGAAAAGCAGTTTGGAATTAAAATGCAGAAAAAGTATTTGCGCGAAGGAAAACTAATTGATCAAAAATGAACGACAATGTCGAAGTTGTGCTTGATGCTGAAATCGAAAGTAAAAGCTATGCGAAAAAATTGCGGCGGTAACTGTTACGGACGGAACCATACAATATTTTTTTGTAGATACAATTAACTTAAAAGCCTACAAAGTCTTTGATAGTATCTTTTTCGAAGTTCTACAATTACATTCCGACCCCCCAAAACATACAATTGATAAAAATTACCACAAGATATATAATATTTAAAAAACTAGTTTATGGGAGGTGACATTCTTATGCAATTGCGATACTGGAACTACATGGTGCAATTAAAGGCTTGGCTGTTTTATCTGGACGGGTATAGTGATGAGTCTTACAGGTGGCAAAAAAGAGTGGACGTTTTTTTGGCAATCACCTCGTCGTCTAGTATTGCAGCGTGGGTGATTTGGAACAAGTATAGTTTTGTTTGGGCTTTTTTGATTGCGGTCTCCCAAGTGGTAACGGCGATCAAACCACATCTTCCCTTTGCAAAAAGATTGGAGCTTTTATGTAAAGCCTCAAATCAGCTTCAGGTTCTATTTAACAAGGCAGAATATAATTGGTACAAGGTATCAAATGGTGAACTGTCAGAAGATCAAATAAATGACCTGCTTTTTGACTTTAAAAAACAATACACGGATACGGTGGACAAAACGCTGGATGAAGCGTCTCTCCCTGACAAGGAACACTTAAGAACTGTTGCAGATACCAAAACAGAAGAATTTTTTAAGGATGCTTATTAGAAAGGAGAATGTTTATGACGCCAAATCAAAACCGGCCCGCCTCGCGGCCAAGCAAAAGCCCTTCAATGCCAAGTGAGCTAGAACACAAGAGATCAAAATTGCCGCCAACAACAGCAAAACCGCCCATGCCCCCGGTAAAGCCCCCAGCAAAGCAAAAGGGCTGATGTTTAGCAGATGCTTTGAAAGCTGAGATAAAAAACTACAGGGGATGCAGACGCAGATAGAAAGCCGGTTTTACGAAGTGACTGGGCGGCCCTTGCAGCTTTCGACGAGCGCGGATACGAGTACATGAAAAACAGACGCGGCAAATTTGCAAGGCGGCTTGCCTGCGCGTTTTGTAGTACTTATTTATTGACAGAAACGGCTGTGTATGGTATTCTTTATTCGCTTAGAAATTTGTTTTCTAGGGAGCGAGGGGAGGGATAGTTCATGGAGAGAATTAAGACGATCGCAACACGCGATTTGAATGAGAGTGTAAAAACTGGTGGCTGTGGCGAGTGCCAGACTTCCTGCCAGTCTGCCTGCAAAACATCTTGTGGTGTTGCAAACCAGCCGTGCGAGAAGGCAGCAAAGTAAGTTTTTGGTTTCTCAAAAAAGGCCGCCATTTCGGCGGCTTTTTTGTTGTTTGTATCGATACAAGGGGGATTCGATGGTACACCAATATCAGTTAAATGGGTATAATATTGTGCTGGATACTTGTTCCGGTTCCATTCATGTAGTAGACGAAGTGGCGTACGATATTATTGCGCTGTTTCACGAGGAAAGTGAAGATGAGATTGTTGCCTTAATGCTGAAAAAGTATGCGGGCCGCGAAGACGTGACAGAGCAAGACCTGCGTGACTGCATCAGTGATGTTGCCGCACTGGAGCAAAGCGGCAAGCTGTACATGCCGGATGTGTTTGAAGATTTGGCCTATGACTTTAAAAAACGCAGCACCGTGGTCAAGGCACTGTGCCTGCATGTGGCCCATACCTGTAACCTGAACTGCTCTTACTGCTTTGCCAGCCAGGGCAAATACCACGGCGAACGTGCGCTGATGAGCTTTGAAACGGGCAAACGTGCACTGGACTTTTTAATTGAAAATTCCGGCACGCGCACCAATTTGGAAGTTGATTTTTTTGGCGGCGAGCCGCTGATGAACTGGGATGTGGTAAAACAGCTCGTTGCCTATGCCCGCACACAAGAACCAATTCACCACAAAAAATTCCGTTTTACGCTGACGACAAATGGCGTACTGATCGATGATGATGTGATCGACTTTGCGAACCGGGAAATGAGCAATGTCGTGTTGAGTTTGGACGGCCGCAAAGAAATTCATGACCGCCTGCGGGTGGATTATGCCGGCAACGGCAGTTATGACCGCATTGTGCCGAAGTTTCAAAAATTGGTGGCGGCGCGCGGCGGTAAAAATTATTATATGCGTGGCACCTTTACCCACGCAAATACGGATTTTACCAATGACATTCTGCACATGGCCGACCTTGGTTTTACCGAGCTGAGCATGGAGCCGGTGGTTTGTGCCCCCGGTGATGAAGCCGCACTGACGCAAGAAGATTTGCCGGTTTTATTTGAGCAGTATGAACTGCTTGCAAAAGAGATGATCCGCCGCAAAAAAGAGGGTAAAGCCTTTACCTTTTACCATTATATGCTGGACCTTACCGGTGGCCCTTGCATTTACAAGCGGATTTCGGGGTGCGGCAGCGGCACCGAGTATATGGCAGTCACCCCTTGGGGGGAGTTGTACCCCTGCCACCAGTTTGTAGGGGACGAGCATTACAGCCTTGGCAATATTTGGGACGGGGTGACCAACACGGCCCTGCGTGACGAGTTTAAGTGCTGCAACGCCTACGCGCGGCCAGAATGCAGCGATTGCTGGGCAAAGCTGTATTGCTCTGGTGGTTGTGCAGCCAACGCCTACCACGCCACAGGCTCGATTCGCGGCGTGTACGACTATGGCTGTGAGCTGTTTAAAAAACGAATTGAATGTGCGCTGATGATGAAGGTGGCAGAGAGCGAATAAAAAAGGGGAGTGATAAGGTGGACACGCCGATCTGTGATTTTGTAAGCAGGTACAGCAAAAGCGGTGTGTCGCGCCTGCATATGCCGGGGCACAAGGGCAAAGCTTTACTGGGCTGCGAGCCGCTGGATATTACCGAGGTTGCCGGGGCAGACGAATTGTATGCGCCGCAGGGCATTATTGCGCAAAGTGAGCAAAGTGCAACGCGTTTATTTGGTACCGCCCATACATTTTATTCTACCGAGGGCTCGTCACACTGCATTCGCGCACTGCTGCGCCTTGCAACCGAGCAGTGGAATACCGCAAAAGACGGTCCGCCGCTGATTTTAGCGGCCCGCAATGCCCACAAAGCCTTTATTACGGCCGCCGCCCTGTTGGATCTTGATATTGCATGGCTATGGCCGCGGCAGCAAAACCTGTGCAGTTGCCCTGTTTCTGCGCAGCAGCTAAAACAGGCCCTGTCGGCCCAAACTTGCCGCCCGTGCGCAGTGTATGTTACATCACCGGATTACTTAGGCGGGGTGCAGGACATTGCTGCCCTTGCCGGTGTATGCCATGCTTTTGAGGTGCCGCTGCTAGTGGATAACGCACACGGGGCATACCTGCATTTTTTGCAGCCACACCGGCACCCAATCGACCTTGGCGCGACGGCCTGTTGTGACTCTGCCCATAAAACACTGCCGGTGCTTACAGGCGGGGCATACTTACATATTAGTATGGGGGCTCCGCGAAGCTATGCAGCAAATGCCCGGCAGGCACTTGCTCTTTTTGGTTCTACCAGCCCGTCCTACCTTATTTTGCAGTCTCTGGATGCGGCGAATCAATATCTCGCTGGCGAGTACCCGGCCCAGCTGGCGCAGTGTACGCAGCAGGTCGCGTTGCTTGCCGGCCAGCTGGCGCAAAACGGCTGGGTGATGGCGGGGCAAGAGCCGCTAAAACTGACACTGGATGCCGCGGCGGTGGGCACCACCGGGGATGCCATTGCCCAAAGGCTGCGCAGTGCGGCGGTGGAGTGCGAATATGCCGACCCGCATTTTGCTGTGCTAATGTTTGCGCCCGGCAATGCGCCGCGGGATTTTCAGCGTGTCGTTGACGCGCTGGGGCAGGCAGCATACAATGCCGGGCAACGGGTACAGCCGCACGAGACCGACTTACAGCCTATGCCGGTACAGGCAATGCGGGTGCGCGATGCAATGCTTGCACCACATGAGAACGTTGGGTTAGAGCAAGCCCTTGGCCGCGTGTGCGGCAGCCCTATGGTGTCCTGCCCACCAGCTATCCCTATTGTCAGCAGTGGAGAGGTGTTTGGTGAACACGAAATTGCGCTGTGCCGGTTTTACGGGGTGCAAAAGGTAGATGTTGTAGTAAAGTAATGCACTACCCGATCAAGATAACAAACCGGGGCACCTGCAACAGCAGGTGCCCCGGTTGTTTGTGCTTTCAGCGTAAGAAGTTGATTAGACCTTGAACGAAACTGCGGTTTTGCCGTCTTCTTCATTCTGGTCGTCAAACTCGTAATCGTTGCCGGGCAGGATGGCGTTAAGCAGAATGCCCAGAATTGCCGCAATTGCAAGGCCCGACAGCGTGATGGTGATTTCGCCGGTAATGGGGATGGAAAGGCCACCGATGCTGTTAAAGCCCAAGGCACTGACCAAAATTACTGCCGCAATGATCAAGTTGCGCGATTTTGTCAGATCGACCTGATTTTCGACCACATTGCGCACGCCGATGGCGGAGATCATGCCATACAGGATAAAGCTGACACCACCGATGATGGCGCTGGGGATGGAATAGATCAATTCGCCGAATTTCGGCACAAAGGACAGAATGACCGCAAATACCGCGGCAAGCTCCATTACGCGGGGGTCATACACCCGGGTAAGTGCCAGAACGCCGGTGTTTTCGCCATAGGTCGTGTTGGCAGGCCCGCCAAACAGCCCGGCAAGGCTGGTGGCAAGGCCGTCACCCAGCAGGGTGCGGTGCAGGCCGGGGTTGCTGATGTAGTTTTTGCCGGTGGTTGCACCAATGGCGGCGATGTCGCCGATATGCTCCATCATGGTTGCCAGCGCAATGGGCATGATGGTGAAGATTGCGCTGATGCTGAATTTTGCCATGGTAATGGGTGCAAGGGCAACGACCTGTGCGTCTTTTACCGCGGCAAAATCAACGCGGCCAAGCACAATAGCAAGCAGGTAAGCGCCGACAATGCCCAGCAGAATCGGGATGATGCGCACCATGCCTTTGCCCCAAATGTTGCACACTACAATGATGCCAAGTGCAACAAATGCCAGCAGCCAGTCTTGGCTGGCACTTTGCACCGCGGTGGGGGCAAGAATTAAACCGATGGAAATGATGATGGGGCCGGTGACGACCGGCGGGAAGAAGCGCATGACTTTTTTTACACCAAACGCTTTGATGAGGCCCGCAAGTACCACATACACAAGGCCTGCTGCAACTACACCGCCGCAGGCGTAGGGCAGCATTTCGCTGTTGGGGCTGCCATCCGCAAGTTTGGGCGCAACCATTGCGTAGCCACCCAAAAATGCAAATGAAGAGCCTAAGAATGCGGGTACTTTACCTTTGGTAATTAAATGGAACAGCAATGTGCCAAGGCCTGCAAAGAGTAAAGTGGTCGAAACGTTCAACCCGGTGATGATGGGCACCAGTACGGTGGCGCCAAACATGGCGAAGGTGTGCTGCAAACCCAGCAGCAGCATCTTGGGGATACCCAGTTGTCGGGCATTCCAAATGGGGTTTTCTGTTTTCATGTTCATTCCTCCCTTTAAGTTATCGCGGCGAAAAGCACAAAAAAAAATTAAGCTGAAAAGACAGCTTAACTTTTAGACGGGGCGGAAAGGGAAAAAAACGGAAAAGAGAATACGAAGCCTGCAAGATATTTCTTTCTCCTGCACAACTGTTTTCCCATTTTTACACCTCTTTGACCGTTTCATTCCGCGATTTACTTTCAATAGAATACCGAACCCGTAATGATTTGTCAACATTTTTTTCAAATCTGGTACACAAAGTTGCGTGAACTGTACAAAACGGGTATAATATGATAACAGCTAAAATAGCCGTAATAGAAGTTCTTTTCAAGGAGGAAGGCTTTATGCCGGTAAAGGTAAAGCTTAAAATAGATCATAAGAATGAAGTGACCTCCCTGCCAGCCATCGCGCTGCGCGGGCTGGTCATTTTCCCCAACAATGTTGTCCATTTTGAAGTTGGGCGACCGCAATCCATTGCTGCCGTGGAATGGGCGATGGAAAATAACGCAAATATTTTTTTGGTTGCCCAAAAGGATATGGATGTTGAAGACCCCAAGGCGGGGGATCTTTACCCCTACGGCGTAGTGGCAGAGATCAAGCAGGCCCTGCGCGTTTCAAATGACCTTGTAAAAGTGCTGGTTGAAAGCAAAAGCAGGGCAAAGCTGGTAGAAGTGGATTATTCCTCGCAATTTATGCGGGTTTCTATTAAACCTGCGCCGCTGCGCGGGATCAAATCGGCAGACAGTGTGCGTATTGAGGCGCTGCTCCGCTCGATCCGTGAAGCGTTTGAGGATTATATGAGCCTGAGCCCACGTATCCCCAAGGACGTTGTGTATACCATTATTTCCAGCGAAGACCCTGTTTTTCTTGCGGAATACATCCCCAGCAACCTATTGCTTAAGTATACCGACAAACAGCGCATTTTAAACGAAAACACCGTTACAGCGCGCTTAGAGGCTCTGCTTGCTGTTTTCAGCAAAGAAAACAAAGTGCTTTCGGTCGAAAAGGAAATTCAAGATAAGGTTTCGACCCAGATGGAAAAAAACCAGCGCGATTATTTTTTACGTGAACAAATGCGCGCGATTTCGAACGAATTGGATGAAGAAGAGGATACCAAGCGCGAAGCTGACGACTATAAAGATAAAATTACAAAGCTGCCCTTGCCAGAAGAAGCACGTGATAAGTTAAATAAAGAGGCTGACCGCCTTGCAAGGATGCAGGGCAACTCGCAAGAGGCTGCGGTGATACGTACCTACCTGACCACCTGCCTTGAGCTGCCGTGGGCAGTATCCACCCCTGATAATATTGACATCAATAAGGCGGAGGCCATTTTAAACCACGATCACTATGGGCTAAAAAAGGTCAAAGAACGCATTCTTGAAATTTTGGCAGTGCGCAAGCTGACCGATGCCCCTAACAGCCAGATTATTTGCCTTGTAGGCCCCCCGGGTGTTGGCAAAACTTCAATTGCAAACTCAATAGCCCGCTGCCTTGGGCGCAAATATGGCCGTGTCTCTTTGGGCGGGGTACGGGATGAAGCCGAAATTCGCGGCCATCGGCGCACGTATATCGGTGCCATGCCGGGCAAACTCATCAGTGCAATCTCTACCGCCAAAAGCAACAACCCGGTTTTGCTTCTTGACGAAGTGGACAAGATGGCGGCAGATTTTCGCGGCGATCCGGCTGCGGCACTGCTGGAGGTGCTGGACCCAGAGCAAAACGTTGGGTTTAAGGACCTTTATCTTGACATTCCGTTTGATTTAAGTAAGGTACTGTTTATCACGACCGCAAACACAACGGACACCATCCCAAGGCCGCTATTGGACCGCATGGATCTCATTCAACTACCCAGCTACACCCGGGTAGAAAAATTTCAAATTGCAAAACGACATTTGATCCCGAAACAGCTGTTGGCAAATGGGTTAAAAGGCAAAGTGCGTTTCACCGATTCGGCTATTCATGAGTTGATTGACGGTTATACGCAGGAGGCCGGTGTGCGTGGGCTTGAGCGTGTGATTGGTGAAGTGCTGCGCAAATGTGCCAAACAAATTGCGGCAGGGGAGACGGAGAAAGAAATTTCAATCAGCAATAAAAACCTGGAAGAGCTGATTGGCCCGGTACGTGTAAAACCCAACTTTGCCAATAAAACGAACGCAGTAGGCATCGCAAACGGGCTTGCTTGGACATCGATTGGTGGCGAGTTGCTGCCAATTGAGGTGCAGATTATTGAAAATGGCGGCGGCGGGCTGGAACTGACCGGCTCACTTGGTGACGTGATGAAAGAATCTGCCAAGCTTGCCATCACCTATGCCAAAGTACATGCTGCCGAATATGGGTTTGAAGGTACTGTATTTAAGAATATTGATATTCATATCCATGCGCCAGAAGGGGCTATCCCGAAAGACGGCCCGTCTGCGGGTGTAACGCTTGCCACTGCGCTGATCTCGGCACTGTCTGGCAGGCCGGTGCGCAGTGATGTCGCAATGACAGGCGAAATTACTTTACACGGCTTAGTACTGCCTATTGGCGGCCTGAAGGAAAAAACGATGGCTGCGTACCGCGAAAAAATGAAAATGGTTTTGTTGCCGGCAGACAATGTCTCTGACCTTTATGATGTGGACAAGGTCGTAAAGGACGCGCTGGAATTTCAGCCGGTCAGTGACTTGAAAGCGGTGCTGAAATTTGCATTGCTGCCGAAAAAAGAATAGGAGATATCTTTTGAATTATCATCTGGCTGCTTTTCAGGCCTCTTATGGCCTCTCTTCACAGTTGCCGGACAATGATCGGCCGGAAATTGTATTTTCCGGCCGTTCTAATGTCGGCAAATCGTCGCTGATCAATAAACTGTGTAATCGTAAAAACCTTGCACGGGTCAGCGCAACCCCAGGTAAAACTGCGACGATCAATTATTATGATATTGACGGGTTGTATTTTGTTGATCTGCCCGGCTATGGGTATGCCAAGGTTTCCGCATCTGAGCGTGCGCGTTGGGACGAGCTGATTAACAGTTATTTTGCGGTCAATGAGCGCTGCACGTTGCTGATTCAGCTGCTTGACAGCCGGCATGCCCCATCGGCAGACGACCGCATGATGCTGGAATATTTGCAACATCACAATATTCCGTTTTTAGCGGCATTGACCAAAGCAGATAAATTAAATAAAACGCAATCGGCGGCCGCAGCACAGGAGTTTGCTGAAATTTGTGCCAACTATGGGTGTAAAGGTGTTATACTTACCAGCGCTCAAACGGGTGCCGGGATAGAAGAATTGCGGCAGGCAATCGAAATAGCAGCACAGTAAAAACACAAAGGGGCATACAAATGGCCGGATATCACGAGTTTGCCTATTTTTATGATGAACTGAACGGAGAAGCTGACTACGACGCGCTGCAACAATATATCGTGTCGGCTTTTAAAAATTCGGGTCTGCCCGGCAATATTGTGGCAGATCTTGGCTGTGGTACTGGCGAGCTGACCTTGCGGCTTGCAGGCAGCGGCTATGATATGATTGCAATTGACGCTTCGGCCGACATGCTTTCGGTGTTGCAAAACAAATTGATGCAGCAGCCGGGGCCACAGGTATTGCTGGTCTGCCAGGACCTTACCGAGCTTGATTTATACGGTGGCCTGCACGGCGCGGTGTGTACGTTTGATACGCTGAACCACATCGGGCCTTTTTGTGAAATGCAAAAGGTACTTGAGCGGGTAGCGTTGTTTCTAGAGCCCGGTGGTATTTTTATTTTTGATGTCAATACCCCATATAAGCACACGGATATTCTTGCGAACGAAACCTTTGTTTTAGAGGATGACGATGCTGTGTGCGTATGGCAGAACACCCATGAACCCGCAAAAATGCGCACACAAATTTCACTGCGCATCACGGCAGACGACGAAGAAACAACAGAAACTTTTTATGAATATTACTGTGCACCCGAGCAGCTGGCGCAGGCTTGTACCAGCGTGGGGCTAACAGTACAAAGTGTTTTAGACGGGGAGACTTTCGCAGAGCCCACACCTGAAACACAGCGTTTGATTTTTGTAGCAAAAAAGGAGTAGCTTTATGGCAAAGCTTGTAAGGGCAATTTCAGAAAACGGGGGTATGGTGCTCTCGATTTTAGATTCTACCGATATTGTTAGCGAGATGGAACAAATTCACCACCCCAGTGCGGTAGTGTCTGCGGCATTAGGGCGGCTTTTGACAGGCGGCCTGTTGATGGCGGCCACACTTAAAAATGAAAAAGATTCGATTACGATACGTGTGAAGGGTGGCGGGCCTGTTGGCAGTCTGCTGGCCGTTGCAGATGGCAAGGGCAATGTAAAGGGGTATGCTGAAAACCCCCTCGTAGAACTGCCTGCCCGGGCAGATGGCAAATTGGATGTTGGCGGCGCGGTGGGCTTTGATGGCTTGCTGACCGTGATTCGCGACAGTGGTGTAAAAGAGCCCTATATTGGGCAGATACCGCTGATTTCCGGTGAAATTGCAGAAGACATTACGTCTTATTATGCAACCAGCGAGCAGATACCGACTGTCTGTGCGCTGGGGGTGCTGGTAGAGCGTGATTTAACAATCAAGCGTGCAGGCGGGTACCTGTTACAGCTTTTGCCCGGTGCGACAGAAAAAGAAATTACACAGCTTGAGCAAAATGTCGGTAAGCTTAAAAGCATGACGGAGATGTTAGAAAACAGCCATACCGTCTATGAAATTATTGACATGGTGCTGGATGGTTTTTACCCGAATGTGCTGGATGAGACCGAAGTGCAGTATCACTGTGATTGCAGCCGTGACAGGGTAGAGCGCGCATACATGAGCCTTGGGCAGGAAGAACTGCAAAAAATTGCAGTCGAGCAGGAAACGGTTGAGCTGAAATGCCAGTTTTGCAACCACGCCTATCAGTTTAAAACGGCTGATTATGTAAAAAGAAATTGAGCCGTAAACGAAGCGGCGATTGGGGGAGTTGTGTTGGCCAAAGATAAGCTAAAGACGATTTACGTCTGTACGGCCTGTGGGGAACAAAGCCCCCGCTGGATGGGGCGTTGCCCGAACTGTGGCGAATGGAACACGATGGTAGAAGATGTGTTGCAGCCAACCAAACCCGTTTTAAAAAACAGCTCTGCTGGCAGGGCCGGGGCAGAAACCGTTTCGCAGAGATTGCGAGATGTCAACACGGATGAAGGAAACTCCCGCATTATCACCGGTATTTCAGAGTTGGACCGTGTGCTGGGCGGTGGTATTGTGCTGGGGTCGGTCATTTTGCTGGGTGGCGAGCCAGGTGCAGGCAAAAGCACCTTGCTGCTGCAAATCTGTGCTTCAATTTCGCAGCAGCTGCATGTGTTATATGTCACCGGCGAAGAGTCTGTGCGCCAAATCAAACTGCGGGCAAACCGGCTGCACGTCACTGGCGACAATGTCACGGTAGCGGCCGAAACTGAGATTGAGACAGTGACCGAGCTGATCCGCTCTTTGCACCCGGACCTTGTGGTGGTCGATTCGATTCAAACGATGCATTCCGGCGCGGTAAGCTCGTCTGCCGGCAGTGTATCACAGGTCAAAGAATGCTCTTCGCAGCTATTAAGCGAAGCCAAAACACTAGAAATCCCCATTTTTATTGTCGGCCATGTCAACAAAGACGGTGCCATTGCCGGGCCTAAGGTGATGGAGCATATTGTGGATACCGTACTTTATTTTGAGGGCGACCGCATGCTGCCGTACCGTATTTTGCGTTCGGTAAAAAACCGATATGGCTCTACCAACGAAATTGGTATGTTCGATATGGCAGGGGATGGGCTGAAAGAGGTGATTAACCCCTCACGCTTATTATTGGAGGGACGCCCGCTTGGGGTCTCTGGTAACTGTGTGGCCTGCACGATGGAAGGCACACGGCCCATCCTGTCCGAAATTCAGGCACTTGTGACGAAAAGCAGTTTCCCATCGCCACGGCGCACTGCCGCGGGGTTTGATTTTAACCGTGCAAACCTGTTGCTTGCCGTCATTGAAAAACGAGCAGGATATTTTATGGGTACACTGGATGTGTATTTGAATATTGTCGGCGGCCTGCGCTTGGATGATACCGCCTGTGATTTGGCGGTGGTGCTTGCCGTAACCTCCAGTTTAATGGATAAGGCGATACCGGATGATATGCTTGCCATCGGCGAAGTAGGGCTTGGGGGCGAAGTGCGCAGCGTGGGCAATATTGATACCCGGCTGCGCGAAGCCGCGCGTATTGGGTTTTCACGTGTCGTTTTGCCCAAACACAGCCTTGCGCAGTTGGACACTAAGCAGTACCCGGCACTGGAATTGCTGGGTGTTTCTTCTATTCGCAGCGCTATCGCATTGTTGTAAGCTACCATTGTGGTGTCAAAAAAGATCAACGAGGCCGAAGAATTCCTTTACAGGAGATTTCTTTGGTCTCGTTTTTTAGTTTATTTGCTGTAAGCGCAGGCCGGTTTGAGATGAAAAACTGATGAACAGTTGATAAAAGAACATGCTGGCCGCGGCGCGGTAATCGTTTTTGATGTTTGTGGCCCTCTAGTGGATGTTATTTCAACCATCAATATGTTACAATAAGACTAGAAAAACCATAATTTTACTTTTATGCAGACGGGGGAATATGATGACACCATTTTTTAGCAAGATCAGTGTTGCTGTAAGAAAACCATTCGTAAAAATCATTGAAAAACCCAACCCTGTATTATACCTTGGTGCAGGCAAAGCACAAAAGGTAGGCGCCTTGTTGGCAGGCTGTGCAGTAAATAAAGTGCTGGTACTGACGGACCACTTTTTACATACGAGTGGGCTGTTAGCACCGGTGTTTGAAAGTTTACAAGCCGCTGGTATGAGTTATATCGTTTTTGACGCGGTGCGCCCAGACCCCACATTTGACGTAGTGGATGAAGCTTGCAAAGCATATGCGGATTGCGAAGCAATTATTGCCGTTGGTGGTGGTTCGGTAATGGATACCGCCAAAGCCGTAGGGGCTTCGGTCGCAAACAATAAACCTGCAATTCGTATGGCTGGTTTGCTTAAAGTGAAAAACCGCCTGCCGCTTTTGATCGCAGTGCCCACAACTGCGGGTACTGGCAGTGAAACAACGGTAGCTGCGGTTATATCAGACCCCAAAACACATGTGAAAAAACAACTATTAAGCCCTAAACTTGTACCACAAGTTGCAATCCTGGACCCAACGCTTACCACCGGGTTGCCACCGGCGCCGACTGCGTATACCGCATTGGACGCATTGACACATGCGCTGGAAGCTTATACGGCAGGTTACGCGGATGTACAAACCGACCGGTATGCAAGTGTTGCGGTAAAACTGATTTATGAAAATGTAAATGCTGCCGTACAAACACCAAAAGACCTTGCTGTACGTGAAGCACTGCAAGAGGCGGCGTTTTACGCCGGCATGGCATTTACGCGTACCTATGTAGGGTATGTGCATGCTTTTGCGCATACTATTGGCGGGCGGTTTGGTGTGCCGCATGGGCTGGCAACGGCGGTTTTACTGCCGCATATTATGCAGTTTTATCAGGATACCTGTAAATCGCGTTTTGCAGAGATAGCGGATATTCTTGGTATTCGTGACAAAATGGATTCAGAGGCCGCAAAAGCCGAGAAACTGGTGCAAAGCTTATTTGCTTTGAATGAAAGCCTGCAGGTGCCACAATATTTTGAAAAGTTTCCTAAAGCGGAGATTGAATCGGTAATCACAGCGGCTTTTCACGAGTGTCATGGTGTTTACCCAGTACCAAAATATTACACGCGACAACAGGCGCGTGAGTTGATGCAAAAAGTGTGTGCACAGGAGTAAAACGACAAAAATCAAAAAAACTAAAAACAGTATAATAAAACAGTATAATAGCATAAAAGGAATAAAGTGCTTTGCAAAGTATTGGGGCAGATAAAAAGTGCACCGGCTTTATCGGGTAAGTTGGTGTGCAGCCTAAGGTACTTTGCAATTTTTTTAATTTAAAAAGCATAAAATAGGCATAAATTCATTGTTAAATCAAAAAAGCTGGTTTGTGTGCGTAGATTGACAAAACCAGAGGTTTCGGGTAAAATAAGCGTATTCGCTTCCCTGTATTTCGCTAAACTTACATTTAGCGAAATAGTATATCAAAAAAGAGAAGGCTATCTTTTCATGTCCTTTACTACTCCCTATCCTTTTTTAGTGGTAAAAAGCGATCAAGCATAAACAGTAAGCTTATCTTTGTGGTAAAATATTAATAAACAAAAAAGAAACGGGGCTACAAAATGGCAGGTATAATGCAAGCGACATATTATTATGATGATTGCCCCGGCTTTTTGCGCGAATTTTTAAATTATGCGCTTTCCATCCGAAACCTCTCCCCTCGCACGATAAATGGCTATGCGGTCGATCTACGTACTTTTTTTCGCTTTTTGCGCTATTTTCGCAAAGAAGTGCCCCAAGATACAGAATTCAAAGAAATTTCAATCGCAGAGTTGCAGTTTCCGTTTGTGCAGGCAATTACCAAAGCCGAAGTATATGAATTTATGTATTATATTACGCGGGAGCGTGGTAACGCCTCTAATACGCGTGCCCGCAAGTTGTGCAGCGTAAAAGCCTTTTTTCGCTATTATGTCAATAAAAAGAACCTACTGGAGGCAAACCCTGCGCTGGACATCGATTCACCCGCGCTGAAAAAAACGCTACCCAAGTATTTATCGTTGGAAGAATGCCTTGAGCTGTTGCGCAGCGTAAACACCGAATTTACCGAGCGGGACTATTGTATTTTAACGTTGTTTTTAAATTGCGGGATGCGCTTATCTGAGCTGGTTGGTATTAACCTGACGGATTTTAAAGAAGAGACAATTCGCATTGTGGGTAAGGGCAATAAAGAGCGTACGGTATATTTAACAGATGCAAGTAAAGATGCTTTACAGCAATATCTTACAGCGCGCGCTGCCCTGCAAAACCTGAAAGACAAAAATGCACTTTTTGTGTCAAAGCGTACCGGTAAACGCCTTACCGCAAGGCGCGTGGAGCAAATTGTCGAAGAATGCCTTGCTGCGGCGGGACTTGCCGGCAAAGGGTATTCCCCACATAAATTGCGCCATACAGCGGCTACTTTGATGTACCGCAGTGGGCATGTTGATATGTTGGCTTTGCAGGAAATTTTAGGGCACGCCAACGTTTCTACTACCCAAATTTACACCCATATTTCCCGCGAACAGTTGGACCAGGCAGTAAAGTCATCGCCGCTTGCTGCTGTGAAAATGAAAAAGACAAAAGAGAAACCCAAAGCAGCAAACTCCCCCGCTGCTCAGCTTGATGCTGATGCTGATACCTTTTCTGATTCTAACATCGATTCCGGTCTCCCCGAAACAGAGGACATTGTCTAATAAGTCAAAAAAGAACGCCGCTCCACTGTCAAATAAAAAGCAGCAGGACGGCGTTCTTTTGTAGTTTTATTTCTTTTCTTTTCCCATTTCGTACGCGCGTTCAATGCAGCGGTCAAGCCCGGCAGCAAAAACAGGTGCAAGCCCCAGTTCTTGGTACCGGTCTAGCGCGGCTACGGTGGTACCACCCTTAGAAGAAACCATCGTAATTAGCTCTTGTGGTGTTTTACCAGTTTTCAGCATCATTTCGGCAGAGCCTTTCAGCGTGTCGCAAAACATGGCGAGGGCTGTTTCGTAGGCAATCCCATACTTTACTGCGTTTTGGGCTGCGGTATCAGCTAGCAGGTAAATAAATGCCGGCGTGCTGCCGTTTAAAGAAACTGTTTCGTTAATTTTATCTTCCGGCAGCTCGTAAACGGTGCCAACGCTCTCAAAAATTTTTTTTACAAAGGTAAGCTCAGTAGCCGCCATGCGTGGGTCGGCAGAAATCACTGTGGTGCCTCGCCCTACCAGCAAAGGGGTGTTGGGCATGGTGCGCACTACAATTTGGTCTTTGCCTAGCACGCCTTTTATTGTTGCCGTAGTAATGCCTGCGGCAATCGAGACGATAATTTTACCCGCAAGGTTTGCCGCCTTTAGCTGCGGTAAAATTTCAGGGAAATTTTGCGGCTTGACGCATAAAAAAATGTATTCAGCCTGCTCTGCAACCTGTGCGCAGGAGCTCAGCAAAGTAAAACCCTTTTCGGCAGCTTTGGCCCGGCCACGTTCACCATGATCATAAACACAAACTTCAGTGCACGGTATTTTACCGGAAGCTAAGATGCCTCCAGCGATTGCCCCGGCCATGTTGCCAAACCCAACAAACCCAATTTTCATTTTAGGCCATCCCCTCTTCTAATTACAAAATCACAAAAAGCACGATAGCTGTCACCAGTTCACCTTTTGCTGTATCATTATAGGACAAAAAGCAAAGTAACGCAATAAAGGGCAATAGAACAAAAGAATGCCTGTAAAGTGCTAACTTTACAGGCATTCTTTTTGCACATTATTCCATTGTGAGCTTTTCGACTTCTTGTACAGCCCATCTTTTAAAGCGAATCTTGTTGCGCTCGTTTGCAGTTTCCAGCACAACAGTATCCTCTTTCAGCGCAACCACACGGCCGACAATGCCGCCAATTGTAGTGACACTATCACCAATTTCAAGCGAATTGCGCATAGACTGCTGTTGCTTTTCTTTCTTTTTCTGCGGTCGAATCATCATAAAGTACATAAGGGCCAAAACCGGAACAAACAGCAAAAGGCTGCCAAGCATACCTGTGGTATCAGCACCAGTAGTTAAAAAAATTGGAAACATTAAAAATTCTCCCCCTAATATTGGTCAACTTAACTCGTTATTATTATTTATTATACCGGACAACACGCCAACATGCAAGTTTTTTCGTTTTAAATCCGGCTGTCCAACATTGCAGAATACTGCATGCGGAAGCTTTCAAACCGGCCTTCGTCTAATGCGGCGCGCGCTTTTTCAAGCAGCGTATTATAAAAATAGAGGTTATGCATGACACCAAGGCGCATACCCAGTATTTCATCTGCCTTAAACAAATGCCGTAAATAGCTGCGGGTAAAATTGCGGCAAACCGGGCAGTCACATTCTGGGCTGATTGGCGATTCATCTCGTTCATATTTTGCATTGCGAATGTTAATAACGCCCTGCCAGGTATTAAAATGGCCATGGCGCGCATTGCGGGCAGGCATAACACAGTCAAACAGGTCTACGCCGCGGGCAATAGATTCTAAGATATTGCCCGGGGTCCCCACACCCATCAGATATCTGATTTTGTTTTGTGGCATATGCGGTTCCACCACTTCAATGACGCGGTACATCTCTTCGGTAGGTTCGCCCACAGCAAGCCCCCCGATACTATAGCCGTCTAGATCAAGGTCGGCAATCTCTTGCATATGCGCAACGCGCAAATCATCAAAGCAACTACCCTGATTGATACCAAATAACAGCTGATCGGGGTTAACCGCTAGGCCTTCGTCTTTCAGCCTGCCAAGCTCTGTTTTGCAGCGCTGCAACCAGCGCACCGTGCGCGCGCAGGATTGTTTTGCATACGAATGCTCTGCAGGGTTTTTCACACACTCATCAAAAGCCATGGCAATAGTAGAGCCTAAGTTTGCCTGAATTTGCATACTCTCTTCTGGGCCCATAAAAATACGGCGGCCGTCAATATGCGAATTAAAGGTTACCCCCTCTTCTTTGATTTTGCGCAAAGAAGCAAGGCTAAACACTTGAAACCCACCAGAATCCGTTAAAATTGGTCCATCCCAACGGGTGAACTTATGCAAACCGCCCATGTCACGCACGACCTCATCACCCGGCCGCAAATGCAGATGGTATGTGTTGCAAAGCATCACCTGGCATTTGATATCCTTCAGGTCAAATGCAGAAAGGCCACCTTTGATGGCGGCGGCCGTCGCAACATTCATGAAGGCGGGCGTTTCGATCGTACCGTGCACAGTATGAAAACGGCCGCGCCGTGCGGCATATTCTGTTTTGATCAACTCGTACATAGTGTCCCTTTCCAGTGCTTATAAAATCAGCATAGCGTCGCCAAACGAATAAAAGCGATATTTTTCAGCTACGGCAATGTCATATGCATGCATGGTGTTTTCGTAACCTGCAAACGCAGATACCAGCATGATTAAAGTGCTTTCAGGTAGATGGAAATTTGTAATCAGGCCGTCCATCACCCCAAACGGAAATCCCGGATACATAAAAATATCAGTCTCTCCGTGGCAGGCCTTGATCTCGTGATATTTTTTATAAACCGACTCCAGCGTACGGCAACTGGTGGTACCGACACAGATGACCCGGTTACCATTTGCTTTTGTTTCGCGGATCAGCGCGGTAGTTTCCTCCGGTACGGAATACCATTCGGTATGCATGTGATGCTTTGTAATGTCATCTACCTTTACAGGCCGGAAAGTGCCGAGCCCTACATGTAACGTCACTTCTGCACGGCGTATGCCTTTTTCTTGCAACTTTTCCAGCAATTCATCGGTAAAATGCAGGCCGGCAGTAGGTGCTGCCGCGCTGCCAAGCTCTTTGGCATACACAGTTTGGTACTGCGAGTCGTCGGTCATTTCTTTTTCAATATAATGTGGCAATGGCAAACGCCCTACCAGCTCAATCGCTTCATAAAAAGTGCGCCCCGGGTGCGTAAAAGAAACGATTTTATTGCCTTCCGGCGTTGTTTCCATAATTTCAGCGGTCAATATGCCATCACCAAACAGCACGCGCGTACCAGTGTGCAGCCGTTTGCCGGGTTTTGCGAGGCATTCCCATACGTCGTTTTCTCTTGGCCGTAAAATTAAAATTTCACAGCTGGCCCCTGTTCCCTCTTTTACCCCAAGCAACCTGGCGGGTAACACTTTTGAATTATTGACAACCAGCAGGTCGCCGGGCTGCAATAAATCTGGCAGTTCGTAAAAAATATGATGCTCAATTTTGCCGGTGGTGCGCCCAAGGCACATTAACCGCGCAGAGTCTCGCGGTTCCGCTGGTTCTTGCGCTATTTGCTCCTGCGGTAATTTATAATAAAAATCACTTTTTTCCATTTGGTAAGACCCTTCCTGTCCTTTTGTAGCAATTCAGGCAAGCAGGCGTCAATAAAATAGTTCTTCCTCGTTTCAGCTACGAAACTACGGCGGGCCTGTGCGGTATTGCGCGAACCACTCTATTATAGGTGATTTACCCCTTTAATTCAAGCATTTAGCTTGTTTTAAGGTATTGTACGACAAAAATAGAGTGACATTGCATTTCAAGTATTTTATAATAAACCTAATATTCAATTAGATACGCTTATATAAAATTTTTAATTGCCCCATGAACGAAAGGAGCGTTTTCGTCCTTATGAAGTTGAAACAGATTGCATTGATTTTTGTAGGTCTTGCTTTATTATGCAGTTGCAGTGTAATACAGGCACCGGCAAAAGAACAACCCTCTACTGCGCCGGTGGCAACACCGGCCCCTACCCCCACCAGCGCCCCATCCTCCACGGTACGTTTTTCTGCAACTGGAGATGACTTGATCCATGGGCAGCTTTATTTGCAGGCGCAGCAGAGAACGACCGACGGTAGTTATGACTTTGCGCCATTATACGAGCACGTGGCCCCCTTTTACAGCCAACAGGATTTAAATTTTATCAATCAAGAAACCAATGTAAACGATGAGATCCCGCCCAGCAGTTACCCCTTATTCAGTAGCCCTGGCGCAGTTGGCAAAACAATTTATGATATGGGGTTTCGCCTAATCGGAATGTCGAATAACCATAGTTATGACCTTGGTGCAAATGGTATTGCAGCAACCAAACGCTTTTGGGCGGCAATGCCGGCAGACGTGTTGACATTTGGCCTTGTGGAAAATGGAAAAGAAGATGAAATACCCGTTTACGATAAAAACGGTCTGCGCTTTGCCTGCCTTGCCTATACGCAGTACACCAATGGGCTGCCTACCCCGCAGGACGCGATTGCCCATGTGATCTATACCTCAGATACCGAAACCATAGAGAGGCAAATTAAAGAGGCGCGCGCGCTTGCAGACGTTGTGCTGGTCAGTGTACACTGGGGCAATGAGGACAGCCACACCGCAACAGACGAGCAACGTGCACTGGCACAGCAGATGGCCGATTGGGGTGCAGACTTAATTATTGGTACCCACCCTCATGTACTGCAAGGGGCAGAATGGTTGCAGCGAGAAGGCCGCTCCCCTGCCCTGGTTGCCTATTCATTAGGTAATTTCGTTTCTGCGCAAAGCCGGCCGGATGAAATGATTGGAGCAGTGTTAAGCTGTACATTTACAAAGCAGGGCGACCAGAATGTTGAAATAGGAAACGTGCAATTTCACCCTACTGTAACACATTATGGGTATAATTACAGTAATGTCACTGTGTACTTTTTAAAAGATTACACAGCAGAGCTTGCACAGCAACATGGTGTATGTACCGACTACCCCTATTTTAATTACGATTATATCGAGAGTGTTGTAAAAGAAAATATTCCAGCTGAATTTTTACCTTGACCTTGTAGCAATTGGCAAAATAAACAATAAAAGCTACCCTATGCGGGTAGCTTTTTATTTTATAATACATAGAACGACAAAAACGAGGCCGTAGTTTACTTAAAACTGTGGCCTCCTTTTTCTGCAAGTTTCGACATAAATTATTATATATAAGTATAAATTAATTGTCAAATATTTTAAATTTTTAAGTTCTGTGTGACAAATCTGTAGTGAATACGTAAAAAAATCAACATTTAATGTTAAAAAGAGGCTATTTAACCCAGTATTCTTGCCATTTGCTGTAATTCGCCGTCAAAAAAAACGTCAGTAAAATAAACGAAAAGAATGCAATTATTCTGAATTTTTAAAAGTATTAATACCGCAAAAAAGATTTAAGGGGTAAGATAAAATTCTATTTTTATGTAGGAATGGAGGATAAACAGCTTTATACCTACCACATTGGTTTTTTAAAAATTTTTACAGCTAAAATTCATGTTCATTCTTAACTCATGTCGATCTATTCATTAAAAATGTAAAAGCCATCATACGCCGTCAACTACGCCGTCTATCGTTAAGAATAAGGTGAATGCTATGCCATTTATGATAGTAGAGTCACAGTTTTAAGTAAACTACGAATAAAAATGAAAATTCTTATTTTTTTGCAAATTTGTTTTAAAACCGTTTTTATTCGTAAATGTAAGGTGTAAAACCTGCAATGATGAAGTAGTTGCAGACGGAAAACAGTAAAATGTTTCACACATTGATCAGTGTTGTGGAGGAGGAAAATGAAAAAGTTAAAAAGAATTAGCGGCAAAACGGTACCTGCTGAACGAAAGAAAAGCATCAAAAAAGAATTAGTTGCTTTTACACTGTTTTGTATTTTGGGTATTGTCTTTGCATTGTCTGCCAGTGCAGTGTATTTTACCTACGATTCAACAAAAGAATCACTGATGAAAAGTTTAAAAGAGACCTCTTCCCTTGTTGCGGATAAGATTACACAAAAAATTAATGTTTATTCTATTTTAGCAGAATCTGCGGCAGTTTATAAAAACAGTGCGGGAGTCTCGACACTTAGCTTAAAGTCTTATTTGCAAAAAGAATGTTCCCAATACGATTTAACAAAAATTGATATTATTGACCCGAGTGGTAATTCTGTAATTGATTCGACAAGCTATCTTCAAGACAGTACCTATCAACAAGCGCAAAACGGGAAAGCTTTTTTGTCTGACCCTATTATCATCAAAGATGATGTGTTTTTTGATTACGCCTGTCCCTATGATAATTCAGTTGTGATGATTCGTTTCCCCTACTCCATTTTAGGCGAAATTATTGATGATGTCAAAATTGGCGAGACCGGTAGCACTTACATTTTAAATAAAGATGGAACTAAAGTAGCGCACAGTGATTTTTCGCTTGTGCAAAAGCAGCAAAACAACCTTGAAGATGTAAAAAACGACTCTAAAACTTATGGTGAAGTTGCTGCTTTGGAAACAGCAATGACTAAGGGTGAGACTGGGTTTGGTTTTTACACTTGGAAGGGTGATCGCAAATTTGGTGCATACACACCAATTGAAAACACAAACGGCTGGTCGGTAAACGTGACGGCACTTCAGTCGGAATTTATGGCAGAAGTACAAACTGCGGTGATCAGCACAGTCGTGTTAGGCTTGAGTGCCATTTTAATTGCTGTTTTTGTTGTGATTCGTATCGCAAACCGCATAACGAAACCGATTGATAATGTAGTGCAAGCAATCGACAAAATGGCGGAAGGCAATTTAGAGGTGAACCTTGTAGTACATAGGCAAGATGAAATTGGGCGTATCTCAGTGAAAATCAACCAAATGGTTGAGAAGTTTAGAAGCATTATTTCGGATATTTCTTACTTTTTAGCCGAGCTGTCGGCCGGTAATCTTTCTGTGAACAGTGAAATAACTTACCCAGGTGAATTTTCAAATATACAAAACTCTCTTACCTCAATTGCAGTGCAGTTGAATGAAACCATGACACTGATCAGCAATGCCGCAAACCAGGTAAACTCTGGTGCAGAGCAGGTCGCGGCGGCTTCACAGGCACTTTCTTCTGGTGCTACCGAACAGGCCGCATCGGTTGAAGAACTCAGCGCATCGGTCACTACCGTAGCAAAGCAGGCGGGTGAAAACGCCGAAAATGTAAGGCAGGCCTCGGTTTATGTTGCACAAACCACTACAGGGGTCCGCCAAGGTAATGAGCAGATGAAGCAATTGACGGGTGCGATGCATGAAATTAGAACATCTTCTGAAAAAATATCCAGCATTACAAAGGTCATTGAAGATATTGCCTTTCAAACCAACATTCTGGCCCTTAATGCCGCCATTGAGGCTGCCCGCGCGGGTGTTGCAGGAAAAGGCTTTGCCGTGGTTGCAGATGAAGTGCGTACGCTTGCTGCAAAATCTGCAGATGCTGCCAGCCAAACAGCCACATTAATTGAACAATCTACCATGACGGTAGCCGAGGGTGATACTTTGGTTGCCGGCACAGTAAAAACATTAGCAGAAATTTCACAGCAGGCAGAAAAAGTGAACAGCGCTATTGTATTGGTAGAACAGGCATCTTCAAATCAAGCCGAAGCAATCGACCAGATTATGAAAGGCCTTTCGCAGGTGTCTGATGTCGTGCAAACAAATGCAGCGACCGCGGAAGAAAGTTCGGCATCCAGCGAAGAATTGGCTGCGCAAGCGCAGACGTTAAATGCCGAAGTTTCGAAATTTCATCTTTCAGCAGAAGAAACATACCCTGATTCAGAGACGGAAAATGTGGAGCAGGAAGACGAATAATTCATCCCGTACCCTTTAGTAATAATGTTTAGTAGATGATAAAAAATATAAAAAGACGGTGAGGAAAATGACTGAGTTAACTATGGACCAGTGGGAAAGGGTTAAGCCTCTGCTACCCCCAGAGCAATGCCCACGCGGTGGACGGCCTGCAAAAGATAATAGGTTAATGCTAAATGCAATGCTGTACCGTTATGCGACTGGTGTGACATGGCGGGAACTGCCGGTAAAATTTGGCCCATGGCAAAGTGTGTATGGGCGGTTCCACAGCTGGGTAAAATCCGGCCTTTGGGAGCAGATCATGAATATTTTACTCCCCATGGCTACCGCTGGAGATTAACAAAAAGCATGTTATCATAACCCGTAACGCGGCCGCGAGGGGCAGCTGAAAGCTGTGTCGCAAGCGGGTACCTACAATCAAAATCAAACGATAGCAAGACGCAAAAAAAACGAAAGCACTTTGCAAAAGTGCTTTCGTTTTTTGTATCGTTGTTGAAAAATGTCACGAGAAAAAATTACTTGAGCAACCGGAATTCAGGCCAAGGTGATTTTTTGGTAAATCTTTTTGCCTTTGCGGATCACAACACCTTGTTGCAGTTTTTCGGCGGAAACGGTAAGTAATGGGTCAGTCACCTTTTCGCCATCCAATACAATGCCACCCTGCTGCACCAGCCGCCTCCCCTCCCCTTTAGAAGCAGAAAGCTGTGCCGCGACAAGGATATCTAAAATGGCAACCGCGCCGTCTTGTACCAGTTGTGGGGCCAACTGCGTGGACGGCATATGCTCGTGATCGGCAGCGCCAGAAAACAGCTGCCGCGCGGTATCCAATGCCTTTTGCGCATCTTCTTCGCTGTGCACTGTCTTTGTCAGCTCAAAAGCAAGGCGCTCCTTTGCTGCATTGATTGCAGCCCCGCTTGTTACATCAATTGCATCGATTTCCTCTAACGGGATACTGGTCAACAGTTTCAGGCAGTTGGTGACGTCCTGATCATCGATATTGCGCCAGTACTGGAAAAAGTCGTAGGGGGATGTCTTATTCGGGTCAAGCCAAACGGCGCCACCTTCTGTTTTCCCCATTTTGCGTCCGTCTTTTGTGGTGAGCAATGTAAAGGTGAGGCCGAATACCTCATTACCGGTGACCTTGCGCACCAGGTCGACCCCGCCAATGATGTTTGCCCATTGGTCGTTGCCCCCAAACTGCATTTTACAATCAAAATTTTGATTCAGGTGCAGAAAATCGTAGCTCTGCATCAGCATGTAGTTGAATTCCAGGAAAGACAGGCCCTTTTCCATACGGCTTTTAAAGCATTCGGCCGCCAACATCTTATTGACGGAGAAGTGGACGCCGACATTGCGCAAGAAGTCGATGTAGTTGAGGTTGCGCAGCCAGTCTCCGTTGCGCAGCATCAGCGCTTTCCCATCGCTGAAATCAATAAATTTGGACATCTGCTGTTGGAAGCAAAGTGCGTTGTGGTCGATTTGCTCGACAGTCAGCATTTTGCGCATATCGGTTTTGCCGGTGGGATCGCCAACCATGGTCGTGCCGGTACCCAGCAGTGCAATGGGGCGGTGCCCAGCATCCTGCAGGTGTTTCATGACGACCATCTGCAAAAAATGGCCAACATGCAGGCTGTCTGCGGTTGCGTCAAACCCAATATAAAAGGTCACCTTTTCTTTTGCGAGCAGTTCTCGAATTGCGTCCTCGTTGGTTGCCTGCGCCACAAGGCCGCGGGCTTTTAGAAGGTCAAATACATTTTCCATTTTCTGTTCTCCTTTCGCAATCTGCAAACGGGGACAAAAAAACACCCCCGCCAAAATGGCAGAGGGCGTTTGAACGCGGTACCACCTCTGTTTGCCCTACGCTCACGCGAAAAGGGCCTTTGCGTGTTCCAAACAGAACACCTGCGCGCTAACGGGCGCACCCGGCACAGCTTACATTCATGGTTCAGCCTGCTGCTCCAAGATGGTAATTCACATATAAACCGCGCTAGCCCCTTTCACCTGCCGGGGCCTCTCTGCAGCGCCGATTTACAGCTACTGTAATCCTATCATTGCATTTGCAAAATATACTATATCCTTTTTACCGCACAATGTCAAGGTTAAGCATCGGAAAGCTCCAGCAACTCCCGCGCATTTGCAAGGGAAAGTTCGGTCACTTTGTCGCCGGAAACAATACGAGCAAGCTCCGCCACACGTTCCTCTTTGGCAAGTTGGCGCACTTTGGTATAAGTGCGTTCGCCAGTGACCGATTTTTCAATCAACAGGTGTTGTTGCGCGTAAGCCGCAATTTGGGCAGTGTGCGTAATGCAAATGACCTGATGCCCGCTTTTGGCTGTTTCTTGCAACTTTTGGCCTACCCTGCCTGCCGCAAGGCCCGAAACACCGGCGTCAATTTCATCATAGATCACTGTCGGGATATGATCTTTTTCAGCAAGGACGCTTTTGATCGCAAGCATAATACGGGAAAGCTCGCCGCCAGATGCAATTTTTGCAAGTGGTTTTGGCTCTTCGCCGGGGTTCGTGGAAATGAAGAATTCCATGGCATCTGCGCCCAGCGGGCCCAGTTTAGTTTGTTCTGCAATTAGGCTAAACTTGATGTTGGGCATGTTTAAGAACCGAAGAGAGGCCATAATTGCGGTACTAAATGCATCAAATGCTTTTTTACGCGCTGCGGTAAGCTGTGCGGCACAGGCAGTTGCTTTTTCTTGCAATAAAGCACAACGTTGTTGCAACTCTTCCAGCCTTTGGTCGGCAAACTCAATGGTTTCAAGCTCTTGCAGGGCCTTTTCGTAATATGCCTCGATATCGGCAACAGAAGGCCCGTATTTTCTTTTTAACTGGTATAAAAGGTCCAGCCGCTCTTCTATTTCGTTGAGCATTGCCGGTTCAAAATCAAAATCATCAAGCGCAGATTTTAATTCCGCGGCAATATCTTGCCCTGCATAATAAAGTTCGCCCAGTTTCTCATAAAATCCAGAAAACTCACTTGAAAACTCATTGATCTGCCCCAATTGCTCGTGTGCCTGCCCTAAAAGCCCCACGCTACCCTCATAATCGTCCCCGCCTTGTAATGCATCATAAGCGGCGCCAAGGCTGTCCAGTATTTGCTGCGAATGATGGATTTTACTGCGCTGTTCTTCCAGCTCTTCTTCTTCGCCCTGTTGCAGTTCCGCAGCTTCAATCTCCTGGGTTTGATACCGCAAAAGGTCCATCTTGCGTTGTTTTTCTCCCTCGTCCATCGCAAGGCCGGACATCTGCTTTTGTGCGTCGCGCAATGTGTGATATAAATCACGATATTGCCCCAGCAAAGAATCATTTTGGGCATATTCGTCCAAAATGCTCAAGTGGTTTGCCGGGTTCAGTAAACTTTGATTATCATGTTGGCCATGAATTGTAATCAATGCTTCGCCAAGCTGACGCAAAATGCCAACCGTAGCCGGTTTGCCATTAATGCGGCAGCTGCTTTTACCATCCTGCCCTATTTCACGGCTAAGCAACAGTTCCTCCTCCGGCTCATACCCTGCGTCAGACAGCAGAACACGCACTTCATTTGAGAGGTCACTGAAAGTAGCCCAAACCGATGCTTTTTGCGCGCCGCTGCGCACAAGGTCCCGGCTGGTACGGTTGCCTAAAATGGCATTGATAGAATCGATCAAAATAGATTTGCCGGCACCAGTCTCACCGGTCAGCACGTTCAAACCGGGACCAAAATGCACGTCGGTCTTTTCAATGACCGCAACATTTTCAATACTCAGTTCGTTCAGCATAAGCTGCCCTCTATTTCATATACTTTGACAGGTCTTCCACAAGGTGGCCTGCTGCATCTTCGTCCCGCATCAGAATGATAAATGTGTTTTCACCTGCAAGGCTGCCAATCACCCCGTCCCACTTGACAAGGTCAAAAACTTCACAGGCAGCACTTGCCATACCGCTGTGACATTTCACCATGACAATGTGGCCCGCAGTATCAATACTGACAACGCTTTCACCAAAAATATTCTCAAACCGGCTTGGGCGGTCACCTCTTGGGGAATCGCCGGCAGGTGTGGTATACCGGTAGTGTCCATCGCCGGTAGCAGCCTTTACAAGGCGAAGTTGGCGAATATCACGTGAGACGGTAGCCTGCGTGACCTCAAACCCTGCATCTTTCAGCCGTATTAAAAGGTCTTCCTGGCGTTCGATCGGATACGTTGTGATCAGTTCCAGTATTTTCTGGTGTCGCTGATTTTTCATATTCTCATCATCTCCCCTTTAATTTTTGGTCAATTGCCCTGAATTGATCTGAGTCACAAAAACTGACGAGAGAAAGGCGCTTTTGCGAAAGGCCGATCATAATAGAATCCTTTGCCTGCAAGGGTACATAATCTTTGCCGTCTGTTGACAGATAAGCCCCGCCTGCACCGTGCTCGGAGGTTACGACCCTCAACCGACGCTCTGCCGAAAAAACCATAGGGGGAGTATTAAGGCTATGCGCACAAATTGGTGTTACCAGAATACCATCAATTCGTGCATCCAGGATTGGGCCGCCGGCAGAAAGAGAATAAGCCGTAGAACCGGTGGGGGTTGAAAAAATAACACCGTCACCGCGATAGCTGTTGACCAACGTATCGCCACAATAAATCTCAAAGCGTATGGTATTTGCACCCGCGCTTTTGCTGATGACAATATCGTTCAGTGCATCACTTTGGTACAGGGTATTCCCCTGTACCTTGGTACAAAGCATGCTTCGATTATCCAGAGTATATTCGTTTTTTACCAGTTTCGCAAGTAAATCGAGGTTGTTTTCTTCTACCGTAGCAAGAAACCCTACCCGGCCGATATTAATGCCTAAAATCGGTTTTCCGAACACAGCAGCCCGGCCTGCGGCATGCAGCAACGTACCGTCACCGCCAATCGTTACAATCACGTCACATTGTTTGATTGCGGCATCTAAAAGTTGCTGCGTCGCAACGTCCATTGCCTCCTGCGGCACGCCGGAAGACATGACCTGACATTCGGCGCCGGCAGAAAGTAAAATCTGTTTTGCATGCAGTGCACATTCCTGTGCCCGCTGTTTTGCAAAATTGACAAAAAGCAATACCTTCATTTTCCCGCCTCCGCAAGTGCTGCATGCGCCTGTTGTACCGCATTGTCGATCTGCTGTTGCGTGATCTCATTTTGCTGTGCTTCTTTGGTGACGTAAAGCAAAAACTCAATGTTACCTTCTGGCCCTTTGATGGGGGAAAACGATAACCCCGCGGGATAAAAACCACTTTCTTTGGCGTACGTAATTGCTTTGGCAATCACTTCGCGGTGAGTCTCGGCTTCTTTTACGACCCCTTTTTTGCCCACTTTTTCGCGCCCTGCTTCAAACTGAGGCTTCACCAAACAGACGCCGGTAGCATCTTTTGAGGTCAGTTTGGCCGCAACCGGGAAAATGTGGCTTAACGAGATAAAAGACACATCAACGCTGAAAAATTCAATAAGGTCTGGCACTTTATCTTCTGTCAGGTACCGGATATTTGTTCTTTCAAGGTTTACGACCCGGTCATCACAGCGCAATTTCCATGCCAGCTGCCCATACCCTACATCGACACAATAAACACGCACCGCGCCATTTTGCAGCATGCAATCGGTAAATCCACCGGTAGAGGCGCCAATATCCATGCAAATTTTGCCGCTTAGTTCCAAGGGGAATTCCTTGAACGCTTTTTCCAGTTTCAGGCCACCCCTGCTGACATATTGCAGGTCATGGCCGCGTACCTCTACATTTGCTCCGTCCGGTACCGAAAAACCGGCTTTATCAGCTTTTTGCTCATTTACAAAAACAACCCCGGCCATAATCAAGGCCTTGGCACGCTCCCGGCTGGGCACAAGGTTGTGTTCGGTCAGATAAATATCCAGTCTGGTACCCAATGCTTCATCACCCTTTTATCCATTCTGCAAGCGATTCGCCATCCAACTTAAGTGTACGACGCAGGTCTTTCACCGAGGCGTGGTCTATCCTTGTCGTGGGTACCCCGCGGTAAGCATATTGCCCCCGGTAACCCTGCTTTTGCAATGCGAGACCCAAATGTGCACCAAACGAGCTCGCTTCTACCGCGTCTTCTGCCACAAAAACCTGCTCATAAAGCAATAGCTGTTGAACCAATGTCGCTGGAATCGGGTTTAAACGCACCACTTTGTATAAATCCACCGCCAGCTTTTGCTGTCGCAACAATTGTGCAGTAATAAGTAGTTCCTCTGTCATTGCGCCGTAAGTGACAAGAGCTATTTTAGCGCCCTTGCTAACAGAGAGACAGTCAAATGGCTGCCCGGTACACTCAAGAAGTGCAAGGCGCTCACTTTCGGCACCACGCGCATAGCGAATCGCCCGTGGCCCAACAGATTTTTTGCTTAATAGTTCTCTCACCCAATACCGCAACTCAATATAATTGCAGGGTGCGTAAAGCGGCAGCGTTTCAAACTGGCTAAAAAAGCTGACATCATAAATACCCTGATGTGTTTCCCCATCCCCGGGCACCAACCCTGCGCGGTCAATCGCAAACAAAATATCGGCATTTTGCAGGTTGACATCATGGATAAACTGGTCGTACCCACGCTGTAAAAAGGTGGAATATAAAGCGACTACCGGCCGCATGCCTTTTACAGCAAGCCCTGCTGCAAAGGTAACAGAATGCTGTTCTGCCATGCCAACATCAAAAAAATGAGAACGCGATTGCTTTGCCAGATGATGCAGCCCGGTGGCGTATTTCATCGCGGCAGTTACACCGCAAATGCGGCTGTCTTGCCGGGCACATTCCGCAAGGGTAATACCCATAATTTCAGAGAACGAATCGCTTACTTGGCCATCCGGGTCGGGTACGTTATGGGTATCAAATGCCCCTACCCCGTGAAATGCCCCAGGGTTTTGCTCTGCAGGGGTAAAGCCTTTCCCCTTTACAGTGACGGCATGAATGAAAACTGGGCACTGATATTCTTTACTGCTGGTAAGTGCTGCAAGTAAATCTTCCATATTGTGGCCATCCAGCGGGCCAAGGTACTGAAACCCCATCTCCTCAAAAAAAGTCGATTTGTAAATGCTGCGGCGCAGCGCCGATTTTGAGAACACAATGGCTTCTTTGATGTATTTGCCAATCACAGGGGTATTATCTAAAACACTTTCGGTGCGCTGTTTGGCGTTATGGTAAGAGGGGCTGGTGCGCAGGTTGGTCAAATAGCGCGAAACAGCACCTACATTTTTAGAAATGGACATTTTATTGTCATTTAAAATTACGACAAGGTTATCCAGCGTGTCGATATTGTTCATGCCCTCGTAGACCATACCACCGGTAAATGCACCATCGCCAATAATCGCAATGACAGTGCCGGGCTCTTTTTTTAGCTTCTTTGCCCGGGCAATGCCAATGGCCGCGGATAAAGCCGTATTGCCATGGCCGGCAATAAACGCGTCATGCACACTTTCTTCGCGATTGGGAAAGCCAGAAAGACCGCCTGCTTGGCGCAGCGTGTTAAAAAACGGTGCACGGCCTGTCAATATTTTATGCGTGTAGCACTGGTGCCCCACATCAAATACAAACTCGTCAATCGGCGTTTGAAACACCCGGTGCAATGCGACCGTTAATTCTACGGTGCCAAGATTAGAGGAAAGATGGCCCCCCGTTTTGGATACATGGTCCACCAAAAAAGTGCGGATTTCCGCACACAAGGCATCCAAGCAGTCCTCGGGGATTTCTTTTAGCTCTATCTGTCCGGATATGATCCTATCCAGAAAATCCGACATTCTTTTTCCAACTCCTGTCATGTAACCGGGAAAACCATGGCAATTAAAATGCCCAGCAAAGCACCGCTGAGGACTTCAAACGGGGTGTGCCCTACTTTTTCTTTCAGTCGTTTGCCCCTTTCGCGCAGACGGTTGAAGCCCTCATCGTCTTCGTCCATCCAGTCATCCACAAGGCGATTTAAAACCTTTGCCTGTTCGCCTGCGGCGCGCCGTACCCCCATTGCATCGTACATTACAATTGCCGCTAAAACGAAGGAAAAAGCAAAAAACGGGGATGAAACGCCGAATTTGCGCACAGTCGCAATGGTCATAGAGCAAACCAGTGCAGAATGCGCGCTGGGCATACCACCGGCCCCAAACAACCGTTCAAAATTCAGTTTTCCGGCCATAATAAAGTCAATGATCGTTTTGCAAATTTGCGCGGCAAGCCAGGAAAGCAATGCCACATACAAAATATAGTTACAGGTCAAAAACCTTGTTATTCTCTCCACTTGTCTTCCCCCTCACACCACCGTTAACTGTTCCGCGCAACAAGCGATTTTGCAAGCTGTACCAAAAAGTCTGCTCTTTCCCCATAAATCAGGGAAAGCCGCTCGCAAGCTTCCTGTGTCAGCCGCTGTGCCTGCTGCATGGCAGCTTCGGGCCCCTTTAATGTGGCGAAAGTCACTTTGCCGGCCAGTGCATCTTCCCCAGCCGGTTTACCAAGCTGTTGTGTTGTGCCTACCATATCCAGCACATCGTCCACAATTTGGAACACGAGCCCAATGGTACGGGTATAAGCCTCACACTCCTGTGCATCCCTCGGGGTATCCACTGAGGCGATAACCCCCAGCATCCCCGCCGCACGAATCAGAGCCCCGGTTTTACAGGAATGCAGGCGCGTCAGTTCATTTTCGGTTGGCTGCTTGCCCTCGAACTCAAGGTCAAGCTCTTGGCCAAAAACCATCCCCTGCCCGCCAGCCGCACCGGCAAGGCAACTTACAGCTTTTGCCTGCTGTGCCGGTTGCAGTTCTACAGCACAAAGCACATCAAATGCAGCAGTCAATAACGCATCACCCGCCAAAAGCGCCGTGGATTCACCAAATTTTTTATGGCACGATGGTTTGCCTCTACGCGTGTCGGCGTTGTCCATACACGGTAAATCGTCATGGATCAAAGAGTAACAGTGCAACATCTCCACTGCGGCACCAAACCCAGCAGCCGCATTGAGGTCTCCTCCCAGTAGCTCACAAAAGGCAAGGGACAATACACCCCGCACACGCTTACCCCCACCCAGAAGGCTATAACGCGCTGCTTGCCCTACAACAGACTCCGTCGCAAACACACGGTCACACTCGTGAGTAAGGCGGTTCTCCAACACAGAGGTGTAACTTTGGTACTGCTCTTTATACTTCATCTTCTGCCCCCTCATCTTGTGGGGTCATGGTTTTTGTGATCTCTGCAACACGCACCTTTGCATTTTGCAATACAGCAGAGCAGGCCGCAATTTTTTCGGCAGCACCCGCATACAAGTTTAGTGCATCTTCCAGCGGGGTTTCTTCATCTGAAAGCTGGTCTACGGTATCATTCAGTTCTTCAAGCATTTCTTCAAAACTTTGCTTCTTTTTCATCTGTGGCGCTCCCCCCTGTAACCTGTGTTACCATGCAATCGGCGCTAAATGTACGAAATACAAGATTCAACTTGTCCCCCGCAACCAGATCTTTGGGCTGTTTTACCGTGTGCCCCTGTTTTAAAGCCACGCAATAGCCGCGCGCCATTGTGCGGTAAGGGCTAAGTGAATCGGCCAACGCAGCTGCTTGTGCAAGCCGCAATTCTTTTGCTTGCAATTTGTGCTGTATGTGTGCAGCACAAGCCTCTTTTTGTTGTTGCAAGCTTGCTGTAGCAGCGCCCAGCCGCCGCTGCAAACCGGTGCGAGTGATATTGTATAAAACCAAATTATATTCATTATAACACATTCGAAGCCGCTGCAACACAAGGCTTTGTGTTTTTTGCGCCGCATTGAGCAGAGCTGCTTTTACCGCATACTGGTCGGGTAATACCAGCTCTGCTGCGGCTGTAGGGGTAGCGGCGCGCAGGTCGGCAACAAAGTCCAGAATGGTGTAATCCACTTCATGCCCCACGGCACTGACCACCGGCACACTGCTGCGGCAAACGGCCCGCGCCAGCTTTTCGCCGTTGAATACCCATAAATCTTCGCGTGAACCGCCGCCACGGGCAATGATGATCACATCAACGAGTTTGCTTTGCTGTAAGAGCTGCAAAGCCTCTACCAGCTCGGCTTCAGCCTCTTTGCCCTGTACACCGGCGTGGCTAAGCAAAAATTCGGCTGCGGGCCAGCGGCGCTGCGCAACCGACAAAATGTCATGCAGTGCCGCCCCACTTTTAGAAGTAACGAGGCCAACCCTTTGAGGGTAACGAGGCAGTGGCTTTTTTCTATCCGGAGAAAACAGGCCTTCTGCCTCCAGCTTTGCTTTTAGTTGTTCAAACGCAAGCTGTGCCGCCCCCTGACCATCCGGGAACAAGGTGTCAACATAGATCTGAAACGCCCCATCCCGCTCGTACAGGGTCACTTTGCCCCGCACAATAACACGCATACCATTTTGAGGCTCGAACGAAAGTTTAGACGCGTTGCCGCGAAACATCACGGCCTTAACCGAGCAGTTTTCATCTTTGAGAGAAAAATAAAAATGCCCACTGCGATGGTGTACAAAGTTCTGTACTTCACCACGCAATGCAAGCCCAGATAATACCGCATCACTTTCCAGCAACGAGCGCACATAGCGGTTGAGTGCAGTCACTGAAATAATCTCAGCCATTGCAGCCTCCCCTTGCGGCAAGCAGCGCGACCCCTGCCGCATTATCAGAAGAAAATTTTCCCGGTACAAACCGCACATCAGGCAGCTTGGCAGTGACATAATTTCGAATCAAATCACTGCTCATGACCCCACCCGCACAGACACAGGGCAAACCTGGATATTGCGACTGTGCAAATTGCAGCATGCGTACCACCGTTTCGGCCACGCATAAAAGGCAGTACTTTGCGGTATATGCGGGTGTTTTACCGTTTTTCAGCAGCGCTTCGCACTGGTTTTGCAGGCCAGAAAGGCTGCAATCCGCCTCTTTTACGCTTACCTTTGGGATAATAGGTTCATTACAGCTTGCAGCAAGTGCGCTGACCGCTTCGCCCGCAGGGAACCCAAACCCGAGCAGAACGCCAAGGCGGTCGACCGCTTGGCCCGCGTACAGGTCTTGTGAGGAACCCACCGTTTTTTCTACTTGCAGCTTATCTACAAGCAGAAGGTCTGTAGTACCACCGGAAATATGAAAGACGAGCACCCGGCTATCGTACAAATCGCCACCAGCGGCATACAATGCCGCCGCAATATGTCCCTGCTGGTGGGTCGTCTCGCAGATTGGAATGCCCAGTGCAGTGTGCAACGCAACGGCAATACTGCGCCCTGCCAGAAAACAAGGCATATAGGAGCCTTCCACCGGGCGGGGTTTCACCGAAACACCGACAGCAGAAAGCTCCTTTAAATTGATCTGTTTAGAAAGTTGTTCCAATAGCAATGGCAAAGCCGTTGTGTGGTGAAATACCGCGTCACTTTGGCGCAAGCCAAGCTGGCCCGGCTTAACGGGCAAAAACTGTTTCAGCATTACGGGAAATTGCGCCGCGCCTGTATTGTACACTGCAAGAGAGGTCGCATAATTGCTGGTGTCGAGCCCCAGCGTTAGCATGTGGGCTCGCTTTCAGGTTCACTTTCAGACAGCTCTTCTGGCGCATTTTCCAGCTCATCTGCGGGGCTTTCTTCTACAGTGCTTTGCGAGTCACTTTCCAGCTCATCCTCCGGCAACTGCCCATTACGCTCGCGCGCAATCGTGCCCAAAACGCCATTGACAAATTGGTAGTCCTCTTCCCCGCCAAATTTCTTGACCAGCTCGACCGCCTCATTGATCACGACACTGTCCATATCCTCTTCGTCACCAAAAAACATTTCGGTGACAGCGAGTTCTAAGGCCACAAGGCAGACGCGGGGAATGCGGTTCATCTTCCAGTTTTTCAGTTTGGGCTCAATCAGCTTGTCGGCTTCTTCGCGGTGCAACACAAAACCGACGAGCAGCTTTTCGCCAAACTCATCGACCTCTTGTTCATTTTCAACACGGGAGGTGTCAATAATCTCCTGCATGGTGCCCGGCTGAAAGGATTCTTGAAAGGCGGCAACAAATGCATTTTCCCGGGCGGTACGTCTTTTCATGGAATAACCTCTTTACTCTAAATTCAATGTACATATTGCACGGTACCACAATGCAATAAAACAGAACACGAAAAATAGCCGCAGGGCGGCTATTGGTTGTTACAAAGGGTCAGGCCTCTTCTTCCGGCGCTGCTTGCGTTACTGCAACGCCGGTGACAATCACGTTGACCTTGGACACTGTGATACCCGTCATGTTTTGCACTGCGGCTTTTACATTCTTTTGCAGTGCTTCACTGACGACCGGGATACGATAGCCATACTGCACCAAAATGCTGACTGTAATTACAGCAACCTCTTCCGTCAGCTCAACGTCTACCGGCTTTTGTTGCAGGTTCACTTTTGCAAAAATGCCCCGAACCGGGGAGTTACCGCAGGATACCGCGCGCACCCCTTCTGTCTCCTGCGCGGCAAGGCGAGTGATTTTTGCAATCACTTCTACTGAGATCTGAAGGCTGCCGCCGACCGTATCGGAATTTTTAATTTCCACAAAGATCACTCCTTTTATATGACAGCCGGGGCAAAGGAAAACCGGCTAAACACAACATATTACAGCGTAAATACAAAAAATATTATACCATGATTTTATTGCCTGCGCAATAAGCCCGGGTGTTGCAACAACTTACACAATATCACCATGTCTTCAGGCTTTATGTTTCTTTAGGCGACGCGACAGTGTGAGACAGGATGTAAAAACATCTCTATTTTACGATTGACCATATTATACCACTGTTTTGGGGCCTGTTGCAATTAACGGCATGCAAGTGCGGATTTGAAGCGCGGCTTTAAAAAGCATAATTTGCATTTTGCCCGCTTGGCAGGTTACCCGCCGTTTGGACAAAAAAAATCAGCGGTAATACTACCGCTGATCTCTTTTTGGTGCCTCCGGGCGGAATCGAACCACCGACACGGGGATTTTCAGTCCCCTGCTCTACCGACTGAGCTACAGAGGCAAATGGCGACCCGGATGAGGCTCGAACTCACGACCTCTAGCGTGACAGGCTAGCGTTCTAACCAACTGAACTACCGGGCCAACTCTGGTGGGAACAACAGGGCTCGAACCTGTGACCCCCTGCTTGTAAGGCAGGTGCTCTCCCAGCTGAGCTATGCTCCCGCACCCATTAAGTACACTATCACAATTGACGGTGCAAGTCAACCGGGATATTCAGAGCTTGCCGACCTTACCGGCAATGGAGCGGCTTACGAGGCTCGAACTCGCTACCTCCACCTTGGCAAGGTGGCGCTCTACCAGATGAGCTAAAGCCGCATTTCTTTTGCTTCGGGTTTGTTTGACCGACCCGAGGCGACGAAATTTATTTTACAACAAAACCGGGTAAGTGTCAAGCAATCTCATCAAAATATTTGATATTTTTATGCTTTTAGCAAAAGTCACATCAAGGTTGCACATATCCGCAAAAAGTTCAATGCTTTCACCGAATTTTATTCAGTAAAAAGTTCCCTGCCCCAGTTTTATGTGGCAGGGAACTTATGCCGAATTATTCTTGTTCTTTGTCCAACTCGTTTATTTTTTCAAGTTGATGCTCGTACCCACCCGGCCCATACTGAATGCAGCGGTTCACGCGGCTAATTGTCGCGGTACTGATCTCCACTTCTTTTTGAATCTGGTCGTAGGTAAAACCGGACAACAGCATCTGCGCCGCTTTGAGGCGCTGTGCCATATCCCGTAATTCTTTAATTGTGCACAGATCCTCAAAAAAAGCCGCACATTCTTCTTCATTCTCCAGTGACAAAACGGCGCGAAACAACCGTTCTGTTTCCGGACTGTGCAGAATATCTCTGGCAGACATTACATTCAGCCCCTTTTCACTTTTGCACTTCACAGCTTCATTATAGTAAACTAAAGGCTAAAAAGCAACAAAAGAATTCTTTTAAATTAAAAAGCCGCCATTGACCCCCAGTATTTGCCCGGTAATAAAAGAGGCACCGGGCCCAGCCAAAAACAGCGTCGCCTGTGCAACCTCCATTGGGGTGCCAATACGCCCTAGCGGGGTCTCGTCTGCAAGTTGCTGTAATGCATCGGGTGAATAAGCAGCATTCATCGGGGTGTCAATCACACCCGGTGCAATGCAGTTGACGCGTATTCCGCTGGGGCCCAGTTCTTTTGCAAGCGCTTTTGTGAGGCCGATGACACCTGCCTTTGAGGCCGAATAAGCAGCCTCACAAGAAGCACCGGTCACGCCCCAGATTGAGGAAATTTGGATGATGCTACCGCTTTTTTGACGCAGCATCTGTTTTGCTGCCGCCTGTGCACAATAAAAGCTGCCATCAAGGTTGACCCCCATCAAGTGGCGCCAATCTTCAGCAGTGAGGTCCGTCATTAACCCGCTGATCGAAACACCCGCATTGTTTACCAGTACATCCAAGCGGCCAAACAACCGGGTTGCCTGTGCAATTAGCGCCTGTGCCTCAAGCGGGTCAGCAACGTCCGCACGGTATACGGCTGTTTGCAGGCCCTCGGCGTTCCACACTTCGCTTTGTTGCCGTGCGGCCGCTTCATGCTGGCAGCAGCCCATCACAACGTTATAGCCCTGCCGCGCAAACAACTCTGCAACGGCAAGCCCGATACCCCCGGATGCCCCTGTTACGACTGCAGTGCGGTTCATTGTGCTTCGCCCCCTGCAATGGTCTCTTCCAGTAGTTCTGCATGATCCGGGAACGTTTCGTAAAACGCTTCAAACGCCGCTTTGCGCAGCGGTTGTAATTGCTGCGCAAGACCAAGGCGTGCGGGCAAATCGCAGGTGATGTCGTAAATTTCGGCTGCAATTTTTTGCACAAGGTTTTCCTGCTTCATTTTCATTAAGCCGAATACCTGTGTGCTATAACTGCCTTCGTTACAAGTAGAAAGGTACAACGAGACCGCGTGCACCAATTCACGGTGCAACAACTGCTGCTCCTGCTCTGTGCTTCTCATGCTGTCAATGCCAAGGTCACGCAGGCGGCCCTCAATTTCGCGCACGGCACTGCGAAGCCGAAAATACGACCTGTCCTGCCGGTGATAGTTTAACGCGACCCACAAACCCACATAGCCATCTGGCAAAGGGGCATTTTTTTTTGGCTGCTGCCCATAGCGCAGGCCCCACAGCTTTTTGCGAATTGCATTTTCGGTTTCATCGCCTTCGCCTGCCTGAATGGCTTCTTGCAGCAAAGCAAAGCGCTTTTGGGCATCTTTTTCCTGATAATAGCATTCTGGCCACGGGGCTTTTTCTTTTGGCATAGCGTGTTCCTCCGTTTATTGCTTTATTTCGCGGGCGGGATCAACTTGCGATGATCCAGAAAATGACGATACTTTACAAGGTCGCGCGGCCAAAACGGGCTGCCGTGTGATGGATATAGCTTGCGTGGAGAGACTGCAAGCATTTTATCCCAAGACTGCCCGAAGGCAACGGGGTCTTCAATCCAAATCGTGTGGCGCGCCACACTGATGATTGCGTTCATTGCGGCATCCCCGCAGAACAAGTCTCCACTTTGCGTGCAAAGCAGCCCGATCGAATCTGCAGTGTGCCCAGGCAAATACAAAATATGCAGCGGCAGGCCCAGCTGTTCAAACAGCTGATCCTCTTCCCCATTTAACACAATCGCCCTGTCACCCAAATCTACAGGGGGAAATGAGAATTCTTTTTTGAACTTACTGAATAAAGACGCCGGCCAAGAAGAATACCCCGCCCCGGGGGGCTCTTCACTTTTGCCAGTGCGAAGCGGTGCCAAAGCAGCAGGGTGCAAAACCACTTTCGCGTCACATTGGCTGAGCAAAGTACCTAGAAAGCCTGCATGGTCATCGTGGTGGTGTGTTAAAAAAATATATTTCAGTTCACTTAATGGCCACCGCTTTTGAAAGCGCTGTAAAAAGCGGTCTGCATCACCCGGGTAACCAGTATCGATTGCAATGATGCCAAGCGGGGTTTGCAGAATATAGTTGTTTACGACATAGTTACCAATATTATAAACGGTAATGTCCAAATGGTTCCCCCCTTAAGTTATAGTAAATCTTTTTTTAATTATAACACACAAAAAAGCCCTGCCGCATCTTTTTCTGCAGGGCTCTTTCTTTTGTTTGGTGGTTTCATCGTTGCAGCGTTGAGGTGCTTTATTGTTCAGTGACTGTCATTTGTGCGGCATATCCGTTCAGCTCAATTACAGCGCCGGCCAGTTCACCCTCCGTTAGGGCACCGGGGGCAATGACCTCACAGCGCCGGCCCCGGTTTTCGCAATGGTAGAGAGTACCAGCGGGCAAGGTGATGGTGCAATCGGCATGCAACTGGTTAATTTCGACCCGGCGTGGCAGTGGCTGAAACGCGAGCTGCACCGCACAGTTGGCATTCAAAATAAAAATGCCGTCCAGGTTTTCAATGTTGGCACTTTTCAGCTTCCCATCATATTCAAATTGCTCACAAACCAGCGATTGCAAAATCAGCTCCCCGGCATCAGCTTCCAGTTCAATTTGCTTGATATAGTCGGCTGGCAGTGAAACCGTCAACACAAGATCTTCCCTTGCCTGCGCTGCACTAAACCCCCGTCTGCGCTTTATAACAACGTCGGGTGTCTGGGCGCGGCCGGTGCCATCCAGTGACACCCCTACTAGCCCCGTAATGTCTTTACCGGATACCGAAGAAACACGCACTGCAAATTCCGCTGTTTTGGTGCCCCGCACAATTACCCGTGCAGCTGCACCGGCATGAATTTCAAAATGCTTTTGATATACTGCGGCAACAGCGGTTTCACAACTTGCAGATTGCAGTGCCGCGGGGGCCGGGTTATTTTGCCCCAGCAACATATCAACACTGACACAAAATAAGGTAGAAACTGCCTGTAGGTTGATAATGTCAGGCAGCCCGGCATCGGTCTCCCATTTGGTAACCGCCTGCCGGGAGACGCATAATTTCTCTGCCAGCTCTTCCTGCGAGTACCCGGCAGCTTTTCGCAATTCTTTTATCTTTTTACCGACACTCATCTTAGCCTCCACCGGGCATAAAGTTGTTACTCGCCCGTATAAGCTTATCTTATGCTGCAGCACTGGTAATTTTCCAGCAACCAGCCGTTTCTTTTCTTCTGTTTTATGCTACGCATCGTGGCAAAAGCACAACTGGCGTTAAGGCTGTTGTTGCACAAGTTCAAAAAGCACACTTTCAAACGACAGTACGGAGGCAGTACGCCCATTCCAGATGTTTTCTTCAAAATAACGACAGCATTGTTCCGCCGTCATATACTCATTGTCAAAAGTTGTGGTAGTACCCTGCGCAATCGTCACCGTAAACCCATGCTCTAATGCGGCCTTGCAGGTTGCATCAATGCAATATTCGGTCTGCATTCCGCACAAGATAAAATGATTGATACCCTCTTTATTAAGATACGCCGCAAGCCCAGTGCCCAAAAAGGCGCTGTTGTATTGTTTGTCGAAGACAGCTTCTCCTTGTTGCGGTGTAAGGGCGGCATCAATTCGCCAGCCGTCGGTCCCGCGCTCTAACTCATCGCCCTTACCGCCGTCGTGGCGGACATAAATAACAGGGATACCGGCCTTGCGGCAGCTTTGCAGCAAAGAGCGAATGTTTTGTACCACTTGCATTTGCCGCCAAGGGTGCCCCGCCACCAATGCGGTTTGCATATCCACAACAATCATTGCATCGTATGTTGCGTGTTTCATCACGATTCCCCTTTTTTGAGCGATATTTTATCTTACACAGTGTGCTTTATAGTATGGCTGGGCAGTGGTTTTATAATAAGCCTGCCCCTGCGCGTTTAAGGTTTGCCACGCATGCAGATAAGACGGAGGCAGATCGGGTATCCAGTAACGATCTGGTAATTGCTCTAAAGAGTGGCTTAACTGAACCGCGGCAGGTAAAATTTCAGCAGTTACCATACCACTCCCCTGTTCAAACCCTCTGCGCGCAAGTACAGTGCCGTCGCCATTAACAATCTGCGCCGCCCCCACAAGCTGCCGTGTCTGCTGTGCATCCCCCGCAGGGAAACGGAGTGCCGTCACTTTGCCGCAGTGGTTTGCGTGGATGACCGGCACGCCCAGCAGCTTTGCAAAAGTGACAGGGGTATTCAGCGCAAGGCTTTGGTTATACTGCCGTAGCGGTAGCCGCTCTGCCGGTGCATCAATGGGCAGGTCCCACCAGCAAGAGCCCGCCAAAACAAAATGTACTTTGCCTTTTAGGCGTTTTACCGTGTCATACCGTATCATTTCCCAGCACAATGCCACCCCCACCGGGCCGATGGGGGTAGGTAAAATGTGGATTGTATCCCCTTTTGTGTAATAACAGTTTTCAAACTGTGTGGGCAGGTCCTTTTTATGGTGAAACATTTCGCCGCCCGGCAAAGCAAGCGTAAACAAATTGTAGGCATCTAAACCGTCAAACACAAGGTAAGAGCCGCTGACCATACACTGGTACCGGGCTGCCATTGCAGACATCCACTCAGTTACCGGGGCGTTTTGGGCGGCCACCGTGAGCATTTGTGGTGCAAACCCGATGGCCGAAGTAAAAAATTCGGGCAGAACTACAACCTGTGCCCCTTGCCGTGCGGCTGCACTGATTGCTTTTTCTGCCTGTTGCAAATTCGTAGCTACATTTGCAAATTCCGCATTCAATTGAAGTGCCGCCACTTTCACAAAATCACCTTACCCCGTAAATTTAGCTGGTAAAACATTCATGTTAATTTTACCACATACAAGAAAAAAAGAAAAAGCGGATTAATCAATTTTAAAAGATTGTCCTTTTTAAAATATAACATTTTAGCGGGGGCTTGCTTGTAATTTTCAGTTTTTATACAGTAGCCTTGTAGATACAATAGGTCATAAAATAAAAAGAAGTAACCCGGTTGGCTACTCCTTTGAAATCGTAATGAAAATGTAAGTGACTTTGCGGTTTTTGATCTGGATGACAAACACTCAGGAAATAATAAAACAGAGCCACCGTATAAGGCGACTCTGTTTTTGGTGCGGAAGATGGGACTTGAACCCACACGTCATTGACACACGCACCTCAAGCGTGCCTGTCTGCCGATTCCAGCACTTCCGCATATTTCGCAGCCCTTTGTTGTGGCCGCGAAGATTATTTTAACATAGCGGGTGCTCAAAAGTCAAGCCTTGTGTGAACATTTTTTAGATAGACAGTGCGTGGTATTACTAACTTTGTGACTTTACCTTTTTGCCACGCACAAAAGCAAAATGAAACATTGCGACGATGGGCCGATAAGCTGAAAAGCCACTGTGCAAAAGCACTATAAAATGTAAAGCTAAAGCGCTTAACAGGTAACACAGTCGGCTTTCAAGAGGTGCTTTTCAAGCGCACTTGCAAGGCCATCCTGCCAAACGGTATCGGTGATATAGTCTGCTGCTCGCTGCAATAATGGGTCTGCGTTGCCCATGGCGATAGAAAAGCCCGCCTGTTGCAACATCGGCAGGTCATTATCCCCATCCCCCACTGCCACCGCATTTTGGGCTTTTAGACCGTGCGCAGCAAGGTAGTGCAACATGCCGCTGCCTTTTGTGGTACCTGCATTATTGTATTCTATCAGCATTTGGTTTTCGCTTGTAAGCTCTAATGTGCCAAGGGCCGAAAGCTCGGTTTTCAGCTGTTCTACCTTTGGGGTATCCAGCAAAACAATACTGCACTTTACTGCGGTTTCACGTTGCAAAAACTGCGGCCATTCTTCTGCATCAATGCATTGCGGTACTTCCACGTGTGCCCGCTGTGCATGGTCCTGCCAGCCGGGCAATTTTTGTGCGACGATTTCTAAAAAAGGTTTTTGGGGGTGAAAATGCATTGGTGTAGAAAAACAAGGCAGCACAGAATAGCTTTTGCATATTTCGATAATACGAAGGCATTGTTCGGCGGGCATGCGGCTGGTGTAAACGACCTTTTGCCCCACGTCGTCTGTATAATACCCCCCGTTTGCCCCGATGACTGGCAAATGAAGACCCACCGTCTGCAAAATGTACTGCACCTCGGCAAGGATGCGCCCGGTATTCACAACGACCGGGATACCGTTTTCTTTTAGGCGTTGAATTGTGTGAACTGTTCGCGGTGAAATCTGCCCATTTTCATCCATTGTAGTGCCGTCGATATCAATAAAGACCATTTTTTGTTGCATAAGTTCTCCCTGTTTTTTTGCCCTTGCTTGGCAACTAGCGTACAAACAACATTGTAGGTAAATAAAATAAATAAGGTGCGGTAAAAACAGCAAGCGAAAGGGATAATTGCCGTTTTTGCCGGTCTGTCAGCGGTGCTTTTTTAAAGCTGACCTTTCGGTTAAACAAATAAATCATAAACGCAGCAAGCACAACGCAAAGGGTTACCCATAAAAAGCCATAGACACTTTGAAACGGGTTGTAGTTAACGGGATAGCTGATGTTCTGATACCACCACTCGCCAGCGGTCGGCCCTAATGTGCCCTCATCAAGAAACGTCGCCACCAGCATGACCGCCGTGCCAATGAGGTCCGCCAAAAAGCCAAACAGCCATACTTTTAAAATAACGGGCTTTGCAGTTGCCCAGATATGGTCAATTTTCAGCACTTTCATGGTAAGGGCGGTTACTAAAAGATCAATCACAAAGTTGGCCGGTAAAATAACAAGCCATGTCAACGGGAATATCCAAAGCATCCAGATGGGGAAAATAACATTGTACAGTTTCGTTGTTTTATTTGGCACGATGCACCTCTTTCATTTTTAGTGAACCCAGACCATAACTTTCACTTTACTTATCCCATTATACAAAAAAGTGCTGCAGCTGTACAGGCCTTTGCCTGTAGCAAACTGAGTTAGGTGATGTTAGATCAAAAACTTTACAATATAATTAAAGAGGGCTACCAGAAAAAACTGGCAGCCCTCTTTTGTAGGTCTAAATCATATTGACACTGTTTTTGTAGCGCTTGCGCACCGCGCCATATTCCATTTTAGGCTTCCCGCTGGTGACAGCCTGTGCATCCACAATCACCTTAATGATGGTGGGGTCACTGGGTACCTCGTACATGGTCTCCATCAGTGTTTGTTCCACTACGCTGCGCAGGCCACGGGCCCCGCTTTTCAGCTTAATGGTTTTTTTAGCGATTTCGTGCAGTGCGTCATCTTCAATATCAAGCTCCACATTATCCATGGCGAACATGGCCTTGTATTGCTTGACAAGTGAATTCTTGGGCTCTTTCAGGATGCGTACCAAGGAGACTTCGTCCAGCGAATCCAGCACCGTCACGATGGGCAGACGGCCCACCAGTTCCGGGATTAGACCAAATTTCACAAGATCATGCGGCTCAACAAGGCGCAGCATCTGCGGGTCGTCCTCTTCTTTTTTGGTGTCCCTTAACTGGCTGCCAAAGCCAAGGCCGGAATTATCGGTACGGTTTTTGATGTGCTTTGAAAGCCCGTCAAAAGCACCGCCGCAGATAAAGAGGATGTTTTTTGTGTTGATCTGGATAAACTCTTGCTGCGGGTGCTTGCGCCCGCCCTGCGGCGGTACATTGGCAACCGTGCCTTCGAGTATTTTGAGCAGTGCCTGCTGTACCCCTTCACCGCCAACATCGCGCGTGATGGAGGGGTTTTCACTTTTGCGGGTAATTTTGTCGATTTCGTCGATGTAGATGATCCCCCGCTCGGCCTTTTCAATGTCAAAATCGGCAGCTTGAATCAGCTTCAGCAGGATATTCTCGACATCTTCACCCACGTACCCTGCTTCTGTCAGCGTAGTGGCATCGGCAATAGCAAAGGGCACTTTCAACATGCGTGCAAGGGTCTGGGCAAGGTAGGTTTTACCCACACCGGACGGGCCAACCAGCAATACGTTGCTTTTTTGCAGCTCAACGTCATTGCTATAGTCTTTGTTTAAAATACGCTTATAGTGGTTATACACCGAAACCGCAAGCACGCGTTTGGCATCGTCCTGACCAATTACATACTGGTCTAACCCGTCTTTAATCTCCTGTGGGGTAAGGACCTTAAATTCCTCCCGCACGGGGGCAGACGTGGCAGGTACGGCTTTTGCACCCGGTCGGGCGATCCGCTGTGGGGCATTGGGTGCGGATTTGGGGCGCACCCCTTCTTCAGAAAGGAGGGTGCTGCACAGCTCAATGCATTCACTGCAGATGTTGACACCGGGGCCAATGATCATCCGCTCGACCTCGTCCTGGCTTTTACCACAAAAGCTGCAGGTGATGTCTTTTTCTTTATTCGCCATGTTTCACCAACTTATTCTTTTACTCAGCGCTTGGCAATCACTGCATCTACAAGGCCATAATCTGCGGCCTGCTGTGCTGTCATGAAATTGTCGCGCTCGGTATCCGCCTGGATACGCTCCAAGGGCTGGCCTGTATATTGGGCATACATTTCGTTCATGCGCTGCCTTGTGCGAACGATATGATCCGCGTGGATCTTAATGTCGGTCGCCTGGCCCTGCAAACCGCTCAACAGCGGTTGATGGATTAAGATTTCGCTGTTGGGCAGAGCAAAACGTTTGCCCTTAGCACCAGCGGCCAGCAGGAAAGAACCCATGGAAGCCGCCATGCCAATGCAGATCGTCGAAACATCGCACTTGATGTACTGCATCGTATCATGAATTGCCATACCGGCGGTGATGGAACCCCCGGGGCTGTTGATGTAAAGGCTGATATCCTTTTCAGGGTCTTGGCCTTCCAGATACAAAAGCTGTGCAACAATTACGCTGGCGGCAGCGTCGCTTACCTCTTCCGACAACATGACAATGCGGTCATTCAGCAGGCGCGAAAAAATATCATACGACCGCTCGCCGCGGCTTGTCTGTTCAACAACATAAGGGACTAAACTCATTTGCTAACCCTCCAATGTGACTGAACTAAATCAGTCTTCTTTGTCTTTCGCCTCATCTTCCTTAGAGGCTTTTTTCTCAGTGACCTTTGCGTTTGTCTTGATAAAGTCGATTGCTTTGTTCACGGCAAGGTCTTTTTTGACATCCTCTACCGGCACAAGGCCGCGCACTTTTTCGACTTCCATTTTATAGGCGTCGGCAATGCGCTTGATCTCATTTTCAAGGTCTTCTTCGCTGGCGGTAATGTTTTCCAGCTCCGTCACCTTTTCAAGGGCAAGGCGAACTTTGACCTGCTTTTCCGCCTGCTCGTTAAAGCTTTCACGGAATTTTTCCATGGTGCTGCCGGTGTATTGCAGGTACATATCCAGTTTCAAGCCCTGCTGCTCCAGCCGGTACTCAAAGTCGTGCACCATGTTGTCCACCTGAGTCTCGATCATTGCCGCAGGGACATCGGCCGTCATGCCGGCGACCACCTGGTCAACCAGCGCATTTTCAACCGCAAGGTCATCCTGCTTATCGGCCTGCTCCTGCTTGTTTTTCACAATGCTCTCGCGCAGCTCGGCCAAGGTGTCATATTCGCTGACATCTTTGGCAAACTCATCGTCCAGCACCGGCAGCTCTTTGGTTTTAACTTCGTGCAGTTTCACCTTAAAGGTAGCAGCTTTGCCCGCAAGCTCCGTTGCCTGATACTCTGCGGGGAATGTGACCTCTACGTCAAACTCTTCGTCTGCCGCGTGGCCAATGACCTGCTCTTCAAAACCGGGGATAAACTGGCCGCTGCCAAGGGTCAGCGAGAAGTTTTCACCTTTGCCGCCCTCGAACGCCACACCGTCCACAAAGCCCTCAAAATCGATTATAGCGATATCGCCGTTTTCCGCCTTACCCTCGCGGGTGATGGTGCGGGCGTTGCGCTGCCGCAATTGCTCTACTTCGCCGTCGGCCTCCGCTGCCTCTACCGTGTGCACCAGTTTTTCAGCCTTCAGGCCCTTGTACTCGCCAAGGGTAACTTCAGGCTTTACGGTAACAGTCACTTTCAGCAGTGCGCCATCCTCCAAAGTTGCCGAAGTCAGGTCCGCATCCGGGCGGTCTACCGGCTCAATGCCAGCAATTTTCACTGCTTCTTCATATGCCGCCGGAAACAGGTCATTCACCGCGTCATAATAGAAAACATCCTTGCCATACCGCTGCTCAATTAAGTGGCGGGGGGCTTTGCCCTTGCGAAAGCCGGCGATGTTAAAGTTTTTTGCATTTTTCTTAAACGCCTTGGATACTGCCTCGGCAAACGCCGCGGCGTCAATTGCAATTTCAAGTTCTACGCGGCTGTTTTCCAGTTTCTCGGTCTTCTTCAATTCCATGTTATTTCCTCCATAAAAGACATTGCGTTTTATTATACCATATGAGTCATGAATTTTCTATTAAATATTCGGCATTCCACTCGGCTTTTGTTGATTTTTCTCAAAAATCACCATGGGAACGCATTACAGGGCCTACCTCGGCCTAAAAAGTGTTCGGTCAGCGCACAAAAACGGGGCAAAAACGCACGGCGTCTGCCGAAATCAGGTGGTAAACAATACCGTCAACTTCCCCCTGAATTGCGCCGCGGATAGCGCCGCCGTGCAGATGGCCATACCAGCACTCTTTGATTTCAAATTCGTGCAAAAGAGCAAGCACTTCGTCTGCATTGCCTGCCGGGTAAAGCGGCGGGTAATGCAAAAAAACAAGGCGTTCTGGCGCATCGACCGCACTTTCCAGCGAGGCGCGCAGGCGGCACAACTCGCGGTTCATAATTTTGGCGTCGTGCGGTTCGCCCACATCAAACAGCCAACTGCGGGTGCCGCAAATAGCAAAATCACCCACACGGTAGCTGCTGTTATTCAAAAAAGAAATGGTGGTAAACCCGTTGGCTGCGCAAAACGCATCCATTTTAGACATTGTGGACCACCAATAGTCGTGGTTGCCCTTTAAAATCACTTTGCGGCCGGGCAACCGCTCGATAAACCGAAAATCCTCTATCGCATTTTCCAGCTTCATTGCCCAAGAGATATCCCCCGGCAGCACGACGGTGTCTTCTGGGCGCACCAGCCTGCTCCAGTTTGCTTCCAGGCGCGGCACATAATCCTGCCAACCGCCAAAAATATCCATTGGTTTGTCTGTACCAAGCGACAGATGCAGATCGGCAATTGCGTAAATCGACATGCTGCCTCCTTTAAGTTATAACGTGCGTGCAATGGCCGCAATTTCATCGGGCTCAATCACACGGCTAAACCGTACCGGCTGCTGGCGCAAAGCGCGCAGCGCCGCTGGAGCTGTGGTACCGGTCAACTCTTCCAGTGCGGTAAGGTCTGCAAAATCATCGCCAATGCACTTGCCGCCCACTGCCGCCAATACCGTTGGCGAAAATTTATAAGGGCTTGCCGTAGAAAGCACTACGCAGGGGTTATCACTGGCTTTGCGTGCAACGGCGGTTGCAACCGCCGTGTGCGGGTCCAGCAGGTAGTGTGCACTGCGAAACGTCTCGCCAATTTCAGCAAAACAGGCTTCTTCCGGGGTGCAGGCAAAACCAAAACCGGCAAGAATTTTGTCATACACACTTTGAGGTACCGCGTACCGGTGCCCGGCAGCAAGCGCCTGCATCAGTTGCACTACCATTTTGCTATCGCCGCTTTCGTGGTAAAGCAAGCGCTCAAAGTTAGACGAAACTAGAATGTCCATAGACGGTGAGGCTGTTTTGTAAAATGGACGGTTCGCATCATAAACGCCGGTGCGGCCAAAATCAGTCAGCACATTGTTGGCGTTGGAGGCACACAACAGCCGCCCCACCGGCAGACCCATGCGTTTTGCATAATAGCCTGCAAGAATATCGCCAAAATTGCCGGTAGGCACACAAAAATCTACTGTTTTGCCGAGCGTAATCTCATTTGTTTTTACAAGATTAAAATACCCGGCAAAATAGTAGACGATCTGGGGTACAAGGCGGCCCCAGTTGATAGAATTTGCACTGGTGAGATGCTGGTGTTGCCCGTTTAGCTCACTTGCGAGCACCGTATCGGCGAATACCTTTTTCACCCCGGTCTGCGCGTCATCAAAATTGCCGTTTACTGCAAATACGGCGACATTATTGCCCTGCTGGGTCGTCATTTGCAAACGCTGTATTTCGCTGGTACCGTGGTCGGGGTAAAACACTGCAATCGAAATGCCGGGTAGGTCTTTATACCCTTCCAGCGCGGCTTTACCGGTGTCGCCCGAAGTTGCAACTAAAATTTTTGTGGTGCGCGTCTCGTTGTTGATGCGCTTTGCCTCTACCAAAAGGCGCGGCATCAATTGCAGCGCATAATCTTTAAAAGCACTGGTGGGGCCATGCCAAAGCTCCATGCTGTAAAGGCCCTGCTGCAACTTTACAATTTGTGCGGTTTTACCTTCAAACCGGCCTTCGCCATAAGCCGCAGTAGCCGCTTGCAACAAAAAGTCTTTGCTGTAATCTGTGAGATAAAGGCTTAAAATCTCTGCGGCCAGCGCACAGTAGTCCAGTTCTTTTAATGAGGCAAGATTTACCTGCGGAAATTCGGTGGGAACAAATAAGCCGCCGTCCGCTGAAATCCCTTGTAAAATTGCCTGCGAAGCCGTAACGCGCAGCGCCGCATTTCGTGTGCTGGTATAAAGCATGTGTTTCCCCTTTCTGGTAAAAGCCCCGGCTGCTTCAAGCCTCAAAGGCGTGTTCAATGCAGTTTAAACGCGTCATGCCTGTATCATTGTAATATACTTCAATCACGTCAAAGCGAACGGGCTGGTCATCACTGCCAAATTTTTCGAGGTAAGAGGCTGCGGCACTGACAATGCGCCGTTGTTTTGCCGGTGTTACCGCTTCGCGCGGGGTCAAAAGGCTGCCCTCTGCCCTGGTTTTTACCTCGGCAAATACCAGTACCCCCTGCCCCTGCACGATCAAGTCAATTTCACCCTGACGTGTGCGATAATTGGAGGCAAGCAGCTTATACCCGGCATCGCGGTAAAACTTTGCGGCAGAGACCTCCCCCATTACACCCACTGTTTTGCGGTCCATTACACGATCCCTCGCTTTTTTAAAAAGCTTTTGCGGTAAAAACTTTGAATCCCGTACTGGGCAATGCGCTCGTAATGCAGTTTTGTGGGGTAGCCTTTGTGTTGTTCAAACCCGTATTGCGGGTATTGCTTTGCAAGCTCGACCATATACCTGTCCCGCGTGACCTTAGCCAGCACTGATGCCGCTGCAATTGACGCGGAGGTTGCATCGCCTTTGACAACAGCCTTTGCCGGAATCGAGAGCGGCGGGCAGCGGTTGCCGTCGATCAGCGCGAGTGCCGGTTGTACCGACAGCCCTTCCACGGCTTCCCGCATGCCCTTCATTGTCGCTTGCAGGATATTGATCTCGTCAATCACCTCAGGCCCCACCATCACAATGTGGTAACTGACAGCGGCTTCGATGATTTGCGGGTAAAGCTCTTCACGCAGTTTTTCAGACAGCTTTTTAGAGTCGTTCAGCTTTTCCAGCACGGGGCTGTCGCCCAACAGAACGGCTGCCACACAAACCGGCCCCGCCAGCGGGCCGCGCCCCGCTTCATCCACCCCGCAAATACTGCCAACCTGCTGTATTAGGGCGTGGTCATACTCGTATAACGGGTTCATGCTTCGGCCTCCGGTTCGCTTTGCGCCGGGCGCTCCAAAGAAAGGCTGCCCAACTTACTGGCGCGAAATTCATCCACCACGGTAATGGCTGCACGCTCCAGGTCAACTTCCCCGCCAGAAATGCGCATCCCACGGTTTTTGCCAATTTCGGCAAGCAGGTCGTACCGCTCTTTTTGCAATTGCTCTTCCGTCAACTTGTAACGTTCCTGCAAACGCTTAGGGTAAAGCTGTTTTACTTCACACAACAATTCACCCGCGATCTCTTCCATATCAAGAATATCATCCTTGATGGAGCCGATAAACGCAAGGTTGATTGCGGTTTTTTGATTTTCGAACTTTTTCCACAAGACTCCCGGCATATCCAACAGATCATACCCCGTGGTGGACACCCACTGTTTACCGCGGGTCACGCCCGGGCGATCCGCGGTTTTTGCGCGTGCACTGCCGGTAAAACTGTTGATAAAGGTGGATTTGCCCACGTTGGGGATCCCCACCAGCATCAAACGAATGGCAGCCCCAGATGTGCCTTTTTGCTCCCTGCGCTGCAAAAGCGGAGCAAGTGCGCGGTTGATCTCTGCCTTTGTGCTGCCTACCGCGCCCCTGCTTTTGCTGGAAATCGCGATGCAGGAACTTTGCTCGCCACGAAAATGAGCGACCCATTGCTTGGTGATGGCTGGGTCGGCAAGGTCGCTTTTATTCAAAATATAAAGACGCGGTTTTGCCGCAATCAGCTTTTCAAGCTCTGGGTTCAGGCTGGAAGCCGGGATGCGCGCGTCAAGCAGTACCACCACCGCGTCCACATGGCGCAGCTCGGTAACGATCAGCCGCAGAGTTTTGGCCATATGGCCCGGAAACCACTGAATCTGGCGCTGATTGATAGAATCACTCATTGAATTGCTCCTATTGAAGTAAAGGGTAAAATACGAAAGAATACCCGCCCCAAAACGTCCCGGGTGTCGATAAAGCCGACCTCTGTGTACCGGCTGTCAAGTGAAACCTGCCGGTTATCGCCCAGCACAAACACCTCGCCCGCCGGTACCGTGACAGGGAATGTTACATCCCCTGCACGCTGGGTGGGGGTGCCGAGATAGGGCTCGTTCAGCTTTTCGCCGTTTACCCAAACGGTGGCGGTATCAAAATCAATATTTACGGTATCACCCGCAAGACCAATGACGCGCTTTACAATGGGCTCACCGTAATTATTATACCCGTCCACCACAATCACATCCCCGTGCTGCGGGGCATAATTGACCCCTTGCACCAGAATTTTATCCCCACTGTTCAGTGTGGGGACCATTGAGGTGCCAGATACGGTAGCGGCACGCACTAAGAAAAGAAATACCAGAATCAGCAATGCTGTGGCAAAAGAAAGGCTTTCCATCCACTCAATGGCGCCCTGCGCACGCGCGTAAGGCTGTTTTGGGGTATGTTCCATTTTTACGCACCTCTTTTTTAAATACTGGCGCAACTACAAAAGCGCAATGATAAAAAAAGAGAACCAAACCCACCGCCAGCCCCCGCGCCAAAGCGCCGCGCTGCTTGCCTGCATCGCAAGGTGCGGGTTTGATTCCCCTGCATACGCCACCCGGCGCATAACCATAAAGCAAAAAAGGGACAACGCTTTGTCCCTTTTACAGTGCTTATCTGAGCTGCTCTTTTACCTTAGCGGCCTTGCCCACACGGTCACGCAGGTAGTACAGCTTAGCGCGGCGCACACGGCCGGAGCGAACAACTTCAACTTTCTCGACAAACGGAGAGTTTACCGGGAAAACACGCTCGACACCAACACCATAAGCAGTGCGGCGCACGGTAAAGGTTTCTGCTACACCGCCGTGACGACGGGCAATTACAGTGCCTTCAAACATCTGAATACGGGTGCGCTCGCCTTCTTTGATACGAACTGAAACGCGAACGGTGTCGCCGATGTGAAACTTCGGCTGCTCAGTTTTGACCATACCTTCGGTCATGATTTTCATAGCGTCCATGGGTTTGAATCCTCCATTTTTATCCGACATTCTTACCCGTGGTCAACCGGAACACCGCGGCAGAGGACTGTCTGTTTAATGATTGTCATTATCCCGCTGGGTGGTGCCAACGGCATTAACGCTTAATAAGTTTATCATAAGAGGTCTTGGTTTGCAAGTATTTTCTGGCGTTTTAGCTGGTTTTTGCGGGTTTTCGGCCCAAACCACGCCGTGGCGGCAACACCGGCAGATAACGCACCTTGCAAATCAATGCAATATTGCATGCCGGCAGCGGCCTTGCTGCTACAATCCGTTTAGCTGCTCTGCAAAGCGGTGTAAAACCTGCGAAATAATCTCCGGGCCCACTTCGTGGATGCTTTTTAGCGGTTTTGGCTGCGACGTGCAGTCTGTAAGGCGTTTTTCATACCACACCACATCGTGCCAGCAACCAAGCTTATAGCCGGTGTCGTGAAACACCCCAATGCGCTTAAAGCCAATTTTTTCATGCAAGTGTTCACTGGGCGGGTTTGGCGATGTAATACACCCGTATACATTACAGAGCTGTTGCAACCGCACCAATTCAATCAATGCGCTGTATAGTACCTTGCCAATGCCTCGTTGCAGGCAGGTGTTATCCAGATAAATTGACAGCTCTGCATTCCACTGGTAAGCCGCGCGCTCGGCCTGCCGGTGGGCGTATGCGTAACCGATAATGCGGTCACTCTGCTCACAGACAAGGTAGGGGTAAAAAGAGCTGATTTCGGCAATACGGTGCTCAAATTCTTCTACCGCAGGCACCTCGTATTCAAACGTAATATCGGTCTCTTCTACATAAGGCCGGTAAAGTTCAAGCAGGCGCGGCGCGTCTTTTTTGCTTGCAAACCGCAGCTGAAAGCGTTCCATACAAACCCTCCAAATTACACATTGCTCCCAGTGTACCGACACGTTGGAAACAAGTCAAGCAGATTGCTGCAGGTTGGTATGTTTTTGCGGCGGGTTGGTAGTTCCCCACTTTATGCTTTGTGAAAAGGTTACCACAAAACAACTGGCCCGTTTTTGGCAAGGGGCGGCAACGGGCTGCCACGGCGCAGATATTCTGCCACAAGCTGCGGCATTTCTTCCGTGCCGCGCCACAGCACCTTGCAGCGGCTTAACACCTCGTAGCCCCCGGTGCCGGTGGCACGGTAATTGCTGGTACAAAGGCGGAATGGCCCAGGCCCCAGCGGGCGCCCATCTGCCCGGCACAGCGCAACAACGCGCTGGCCTACCAGGCGGTGCAAGTCAAAGGTATACGAAAGCCCTGCATAAAAATCATAGTTATAGTGTTCTATTTTAGGCTTTAAAAAATCCTCTGCAATACAAGGTTGCCCGTCTTGCAGCGTAAAATAAGCCGCGCAGCGCTCTAAGGCATCTTTCAGGTCCTGCTGTGTCACCTGTAAAACGACCAGCGTATTGGGGAAAAGATACGCCGCGGTAATCCCGCGCATGGTCACTTCGGCAGCAAGGCCAACCGGCTCGTTGCCAAGGCTGGTGCAGGCAAAATCCGCCCCGGTGGCAGCTAACTGAACCTGGTTAAACAGCGCTGCCACCCGGCTGCCGGTAAGGGCTGCATTCAGCTTGCCTTCCGGCAATACCGGCTCGCTCAAGCGGCCAACAGGCAGGTCCAGCCATTGCTGCACCATATCTTCCAGCGGCAGCAGTGTGTGGTAGGGCTCTTTGGGGTGCTGGTTGCCAGCTGGTTTAAATTGCGAGGTGACCTGCACCCTGCCCTGTTCTTCCTCTATTTCAATCGCACAATACCGGCTTGCACCCGCGGGGGGCTGCACGGCATGTGTGCCGCCAAGCTGGGCAGATTCTACCGGCATGTGCTGGTGGCCGGTCAGTACCAAATCGTAGCCAAGCTCTTCGCAAAGGCGCACCGCAATGTTTTCACCGCTGTCAGAAAGTACCCTGCCCGTCTCGAGGTCTTTTTCAAAACCCCCGTGGTAAATGCAGATGCAAATATCACAGGCGGGGCGCAATACTTGCAACGCCTTTTTTGCAGCGGTAAACGCATCGGTGATTTTCAGCTCGGTCAAGTTGGCCGGTTGCTCCCACACATTCACATAATCTGTCACAACGCCGGCCAGCCCGACACGCAAACCATTTGCAAGGGTGTGTATGGCGGTGGCTTTTAGCGGTAGCTCGCCGCGCAAATCCTGCACATTGGCGCACAGGCACTGCGCGGTTAACGCGTTCAGGTAGTCGCGCAGGGGGGCATAACCGTAATTAAAGTCATGGTTGCCCAGCGTAACGTAATCGTACCCGGCGGCGTTCATCGCCATCGCAATGGGGTGAAACGGCCACTGGGCCGCATGGTCCAGATAATACTGCGAGAAAGGGGTGCCTTGCAGGGTGTCGCCGCCATCCAGTATCAGCGTGTTGCCGTCTTTGTGGTACGCTGCGGCAAGGTTTAACAAACCGCACGCACTGGGGGTATGGGTGCTGTATTCTACAGGGAACACATGGCCATGCGTGTCGGAGGTATAGCATAGGTGCAATTGCCGTTTCATCGCTTACCCCCTTGCCAGTTTGACACGAATGCGGGTAGATAAAAACTCGATCAGCAACACCAGAATGATAAGGCCCCACAAAATAGAACCAGCTTCGTTCCAGCGGTAGGCGTTCATGGCGAAGATCAATGGGGCACCAATACCCCCGGCACCCACAAGGCCAAGCACCGTCGCATCGCGCAGGTTCATATCAAAGCGGTAAATTGCGGTAGAGGCAAACCCCGGCATCAGCTGTGGCAACACCCCATAACGAATTTTCTGTAAGGTATTGCAGCCCGCTGCCGTAAGAGATTCCAGCACCCCTGCGTCCAAATCTTCAATTGCCTCGATATACATTTTACTTACCATACCAATGGAACTGAGTGACATGGTAAGCAGCCCCGCAAACGGGCCGGGGGCAACCATGCGCACAAATACCAGCCCGTAGACGAAGGTGGGCACCGTGCGCACGGCCATAATAAAGACGCGCGCAACGAAGGCGATAGGTTTTGGCATCAAGTTGGACGCCGATAAAAACGCAAGCGGGATGGCAAGAATGGCGCCGACAACGGTGCCTAAAAACGCGATACAGACGGTCTCTAGCAACAGGTAGGCGACGCCCTGTTTTGTAAAATTAAACAGCAGCCCTGTGTCCGGGTGCGCCAAACCGCTTAAAATATTCAGCGCAATTTTTCCGCCGCCGGTGCCCGACCCGCTGGACTCAATCGAAAGGCCGGACCAGAGCAACAACACCAGCGCCAGCGCCAGCAAAAGGGCCTGTGTGGCCCAGGTGCGGGGGCGTTTTTCATACATTGCAGAAATAGAATCTTTCATGTTGTCTCCGCCCTCCTTAGGTTAAATGCCGGCGAATTTCGCGGCTGATGGTTTCAATGATAAAAACGGTGACAAACAACGCCAGCAGAATAATGCCGACACTGGGGTATTCTCGCCAGCCGATTTTTTCATTTAGAATCAGCCCGATGCCACCGGCACCCACATACCCCAAAATAGCCGCATACCGCACATTGCCCTCAAAGCAGAACAGGCAGTTTGAAAAATAAGAGGGTGCGACCTGCGGCAGAATGGCAAACACAAAGGCCCGGGCCTTTGTGACCCCCATGGACTCCATGGCCTCAAAAGCGCCCATGTCAACCGTTTCAATCTCCTCATACAGCACTTTGCCAAGGTAAGCAAAGGTAAACACCGCAATGGCAATGGTGCCGGCGAGTGTGCCAAGGCCAAAAATATAGGTGGCAATCAGCGCGGTGATAAGCGTGGGCAGTGTGCGCACCAAACTGAAAAAAAGCCGCATTGCCGCAACCAGCACTTTGTTTTTTACAATATTTGTGGAGGCAAGTGTGGCAAACGGTACCGCAAGCAGTGCCCCCACTGCGGAGCCCAAAAGCGACATCTTGATCGTATCCATCAGCGGTTTCCACACGCGGCTCATGTAGCCCCATTCTGGCGGTACCATTCTGGCAAAAATCACAAAAAACTCTTTGCTGCGCCGCACGACGACCGACAGGTCAAACCCGGTGACCTTAACCGAAACATATGACAGGGCTAAAATCACCAAAATAACGACCGGCGCGCGGGAACGTGGTTTTGCAACACTTTTGCCATTGGGCAGCGTTGTGATGCGTGGCGGAAAAATTTTGTCATACAGACTCATTTTCTGCCTCCTCCAGTTTGCCATCGTAGATCTGCTCCAACACCTGCGGGGTCACATCGGCTGCGCTGCCATCGTAGACAATTTCACCGGCACGAATGCCAATCACCCGGCTGGCATGCTGTAAAGCAAGCTCCACATGGTGGATGTTGATGATCACGGTGATATTCAGTTCCTGGTTGATGCGTGCAAAGTCCCGCATGACCTGACGTGCCGTCACCGGGTCCAGAGAAGCAACCGGCTCATCTGCTAAAATGATCTGCGGGTTTTGGGCCAGTGTGCGCGCCAGCGCGACCCGCTGTTGCTGACCACCGGAAAGTTGATCGGCCCGCACATAGGCTTTGTCTAAAATACCGACCTGATCGAGCGCTTCCAGTGCCGCCAACTTATCCGCCTTCGGGAAAACGCCCAAAAACGCACGCCACCACGAAAGGTCCGGCACCCGCGCTGCCAGCACGTTTTTTAGCACCGTGGTGCGGGTCACAAGGTTGAACGATTGAAAAATCATGCCAATGCGGCGCCTAAAACGCCGCAGCGCTTTCCCTTTTAGCGCCATCACGTCCACATCGTCCACCGTCAATGTCCCCTCGGTGACGTCATGCATCCGGTTGATGGTGCGAATCAGGGTGGACTTGCCTGCACCGGAAAGGCCAATTACGGCGACAAACTCCCCCTGCTCAATTTTCAGGTTTATATCTTTCAATGCCTGAAACCCGTTGGGGTAAGTTTTACCCACATGGCTAAAGTCGATCATAATGTTTCCTCTCTTCCTTCGACTGGGACCCTACGCAAGAAAAGGAGAACAGAGGTTCTGTTCTCCTTTCTTAAGGTTTGCGTTTTTAAAATCAGCCCGCTGCGTTCAACGACTGAATCATCTTTTGCGCGGCGCGCTCGTTGTCATAATCGGAGGACTTTGCCACCTGATAGCCCTTATGGCTGTAAATCGAGATCACGGCCTTACCCTCTTCGGTATTGCCAATATTGATAAAGGCATTCTGCAACGCGGTCTTGAAAGCGTCATCCATAATGGGCGAAGCTTTGCTGACCGAGATCGTATCGTTGTAAATGGGCGCCGTCACACCAATTACCGCAGTGTCGTCCCAAATGGAGTTTTTCATACCATATTCGCTGTTCCACTTGTCCACGTAGTCACGGCGAGCGTCGGCATAAGTGCACAGCACATCGATCTGGCCGGAAGCAAGACGGGCAAATGCACTGCCGTACGAGTCGGACTGTACTGCGTGAGAAAGGTCGAGGATGCTTTTGCTAAAGTTGTCCTGCAACCACAGCGACGGGTAAATGTAGCCTGCGGGGGAGGAAGAGCCCATGATGCTCCAGTTTGCACCGTTGATATCGTCCCAAGTCAATGCTTCGCCATTGTTGATTTTCGCGGCCAGCGCCTTGCCTTTTTCAGACGGGCCTGCAATAACCAGTGCGCGGTAGAAAGTGACCTGCTTATCGGTTGCTTCGGTCGGCTTTTGGTCGTTCCAGTCTTTGGCACTATCGGAATCAATGCTCAGGCCGTCACGGGTCGCCGTCAACAACACATCGCAGCCGTCGTCGTACAATACATAAGTACCGCCCGGGATCAGGCCCACATCTGCGGTACCGGCGCTCAGCGCTTCGCCTACCGCCTCGTAGCTGGTGCCAACGGTGATGTCCACTTCACCGACATCATACCCCTGTTTTGACAGTTCGTCGGTCAGAAGCTGCTTGAGTGGTTCGGTCGCAGTGATGATCTCATCCGGCTCGCGAGAAGGGACAAACGCGACCGTCAGCTTGTCGATCGTCTTGTTTGCAGCAACCGCAGACGAAGCTGCGGTGCTGGATGCCGCAGCAGACGAGGCGGGGGTACTGCCACAGCCAGCCAGCAGGCTGGCACACAGCAGGCCGGTCAAAAGAAGCGTCGATGCTTTTTTCATACTCAATTTCCTCCAATTTTCGTTTCACAATTCCGATACTACCATCTATACCAGCGCCGCCGGTCGGCTTCGCCGTACTGTAAAGGGGTTTCCCTTTGCAATCTGTCTAATGCGCCTTTTCAGGCGGTATCCCCTATTTTAATATGGGTCGGCACCGTGACCGTCATGGGCTGGCCACGTTTTTGGCCAATGCGCCTAAGCAACAGCTCGATTGCGTTTTGCCACACATAATCGGGGAACATTTCAATACACGTACCAGTGGGCCATTTGCTTTGCAGTGTCTCAATGTCCTGATAGATCACGACCGCCACATCTTTGGGCACCCGCAGCCCCAGCTCGCGAAACGCCTCCAAAGCACCTTCGGCCACTTCGTCACTGCCAAGCAGCATGGCTTCCGCAAGTCCACCGTTCTTTGCGGCTTGCATCGCCATGTCGTACCCGTTTTGTTTGCTGATTTCGCCCACATGAAATACGGCGGGGTCATATTGGCCCCTCTGGCTTAAAATGCGCCGCAGTGCTTCAAGGCGGTGGGTGCCGATCTGTACTGCACCCGTTTGATACAGCCCGCCAATATACCCCACACCGGTATAGCGCTTTTGGTCCAGCAGATAATCGACCATCTGTGCCATACCGCGGTCAAAATCCACCTGTACCTGGTCATATTCGTAGTCTTGCCGGTCTGAATTCACAAAAACAATGTAATAAGAGAGGCTGCGCAAAAAAGACATCTCTTCTTCGCTGAACACCCCAAAGGCGATGACCCCGTCCACCTGCTGTTGTTTGCCGAAAACAAGGCGCACAAACTCCACTTCGTACTGGTCGGTCATCATTTGTACCAGACACGCAAGTGACGACAGACGCACATTGGGCCTATCTTGGCGAATGATACGCCAATCGGCGACCCCCAGTGTCAGGGTGCGGCGGCTCATGGCCGCCTTGCGTTGTTTGGGCGGCACATAACCAAGGTCGTGCGCTGCGCGAATGATTTGTTTGCGCACTTCCGGTGAAACCGAAAGGTTGTCATCGCGGTTTAATACCCGCGACACCGCTGCGGCCGACACCCCTGCCGCCTGTGCCACGTCTTTGATCGTCGCCATACCCCAGCCCCTTTCTGTCTGTACCCATTATACGGAACTCGCCATAAAAGCACAATAATATTTACTAAATTTTTACTAAAAGTTTGTTTCAAAATGACATTGAGAAAAATCTTTACCCTGATTGCCTACTTTCTTTATTAACAGGGTGCTTTTTCTGCCTGCGAAGGCAGGCTTTTATATAAATGACATAAATTATATAGCATGGGCAACCTTATTAAAGATGGTACAGTCAAAACATTGCTTTGCCGCCGCTACGGCAATTACCCCAAAACGACGCCCAATAAAGTGGTTTACCTTATATAGGTATAAGTTGGACAAAATGCGTTATAGTTCATCGGAGCACAACGGCTTACCGATAATTCCGTTTAAGTATTGTTAATGGAAGCATGCTTTTTGCTTACCGGCACGTTAAAAGCATCATACTACAAACAGTTCTCCCCCTCAATGACCCTTAAAAGTGCATTACAGGCAACAAAATCAAGAAACTTGGTGATTTCGCACAAATTGTTATATTTTTAACAAACAATTATGATGAAACTTGATTCTAGCTTTTTGCCGGAGATATTGTTAAAATAATATCAAGGGCAAACACAAAGAAACCCGATGCAGGCTACCGCAGGTTCTCTGTAATGAGAGGGGCAGAAAACTGCGGCTGGTTGCTGCGCATTCTATGGGTAGTTGCGGGCGCCCTGCCCTTCCTTTATTTATGGCTGCAGTCTGTGGCCGCGTTTGATCACAATCAGATGGGAGAGTATGAAGATGAAAACAGCTCAGGAAGTCAAGACGGGAATTGTAGACAGCCCCGAAACTCTCGACGCCAAAATCGCCGAGGTGCGGGAAGCCCAGCGGATTTTCTCTACCTATACGCAAGAGCAGGTCGACAAGATTTTTCTTGCGGCCGCAACTGCGGCAAACCAGGCGCGCATCCCTCTTGCCAAGATGGCGGTAGCCGAAACCGGCATGGGCATTGTGGAAGATAAGGTCATCAAAAACCACTACGCAGCCGAATACATTTACAATGCTTACAAAAACACCAAGACCTGTGGTGTGATTGAAGAGGATGCCGCTTTTGGCATCAAGAAAATTGCCGAGCCTATCGGCGTGATCGCGGCGGTCATCCCCACAACAAACCCAACCTCTACCGCTATTTTTAAAACACTGATTGCACTGAAAACGCGCAACGGCATCATCATCAGCCCGCACCCCCGCGCAAAAGGGTGCACCATAGCCGCCGCAAAGGTCGTGCTGGATGCCGCAGTTGCAGCCGGTGCCCCCGCCGGTATCATTGGCTGGGTGGATGTACCCTCGCTTGAAATGACGAACACCGTCATGAAAGAGGCCGACATCATCCTTGCAACCGGCGGCCCCGGCATGGTCAAAGCGGCGTATTCTTCCGGCAAACCGGCCCTTGGTGTCGGCCCCGGCAACACCCCCGCCATCATTGACGACACGGCGGACATTCTGCTGGCTGTCAACTCGATCATTCATTCTAAAACCTTTGATAACGGCATGATTTGTGCGTCCGAGCAGTCGGTCATTGTGCTTGAAAAAGTGTATAATGAAGCCAAGAAAGAATTTAAGGCCCGCGGCTGCTACTTTTTAAATGCAGACGAAACCGAAAAGGTACGCAAGACCATTTTGATCAACGGCGCACTGAACGCCCGCATTGTTGGCCAAAGCGCGTTTACCATTGCAAAGCTGGCCGGTGTGACGGTGCCGGAGGATGCCAAAATCCTGATGGGTGAAGTGACCAGCGTGGAATTGTCGGAGGAGTTTGCACACGAAAAGCTCTCCCCTGTTTTGGCCATGTACAAAGCAAAAGATTTTGCCGACGCACTGGATAAAGCCAGCCACCTGGTTGCCGACGGCGGGTTTGGCCATACCTCTTCGCTGTACCTCAATGCAACGACAGAACAAGAAAAATTGCAGCAGTTTGCCGCACGCATGAAAACCTGCCGCATACTCATCAACACCCCCTCTGCGCAGGGCGGCATTGGCGATTTGTATAACTTTAAGCTTGCCCCCTCGCTGACACTGGGCTGCGGCTCTTGGGGTGGCAACTCGGTTTCTGAAAACGTCGGTGTCAAGCATCTGCTCAACATCAAAACCGTTGCCGAGAGGAGAGAAAATATGCTTTGGTTTAGAACCCCGGGCAAGGTATACCACAAAAAGGGCTGCCTGCCGGTTGCACTGGACGAACTGAAAAACGTCATGGGCAAAAAGAAAGCTTTTATCGTGACCGACTCTTTCCTGTACAACAACGGCTATACGAAAAGCATTACCGATAAACTGGACGAAATGGGCATCCGCCATACCACGTTTTATGATGTTGCACCGGACCCCACCCTTGCCTGTGCCAAAGAGGGTGCAGCTGCGATGAACGCGTTTCAGCCTGATTGCATCATTGCCCTTGGCGGTGGCTCCGCCATGGATGCCGGCAAGATTATGTGGGTGATGTACGAGCACCCGGAAGCCGACTTTATGGATATGGCAATGCGCTTTATGGATATTCGCAAGCGCGTGTACACTTTCCCCAAAATGGGCGAAAAGGCCTACTTTATTGCAGTGCCCACCTCGGCGGGTACCGGCAGTGAGGTCACCCCGTTTGCGGTCATTACCGATGAAAAGACCGGTGTAAAATACCCGCTGGCCGACTATGAACTGCTGCCCAATATGGCAATCATTGATGCCGATTTGATGATGAACATGCCAAAGGGCCTGACCTCTGCTTCCGGCATTGACTCTATGACCCATGCGCTTGAGGCTTACGCCGCCATGCTGGCCACCCCCTACACCGACGGCCTTGCCATTGAGGCGCTGAAACTGATCTTTAAATACCTGCCGCGCGCTTATGAGAATGGCCCGAATGACCCCGAAGCCCGCGAGCAGATGGCCAATGCTTCCACCATGGCCGGTATGGCGTTTGCCAATGCATTCCTTGGCGTCTGCCACTCGATGGCCCATAAGCTGGGCGCGTTCCATCACCTGCCCCACGGCATTGCCAATGCGCTGATGATCAGCGAGGTAATTCGCTTTAACGCCAGCGAGACCCCCCGCAAGATGGGTACTTTCCCGCAGTATGCGTACCCGCACACAATGGAGCGTTATGCTGAAATTGCCACTGCAATGGGCCTTGGTGGCAAAACCGCAGAAGAAAAGGTAGAAAACCTGATTGCCGCGGTGGAAGAGCTGAAAGCGAAAATCGGTATTAAAAAGACAATTAAAGATTATGGCGTGGACGAAAAGGACTTCCTTGACCGTCTGGACGCGATGGTGGAGCAGGCCTTTGATGACCAGTGCACCGGCGCCAACCCCCGTTACCCGCTGATGAGCGAAATCAAGCAGATGTACCTGAAAGCCTATTACGGCAAATAAAAGGCGCCCCGCTTGACGATGTTTCAACGCAGGCCTGATTAGTTTTTCTTGCCTGCTAGCCCAATTTAAACGAAGCGAATCATTTTAAGGAGGAGTAACGGTAATGAAACTCGATCATGTCATCGCGTCACGAAGCGACAAAACCGTATATCGTGACGGCAATTGTTCAATTAAGGTTTTTAGCGAAAACTACTCTAAAGCAAGTGTACTGAATGAAGCACTCAATCAGGCTCGCGTAGAAGAAATTGGGCTTCACATCCCCAGAGTACTTGAAGTTGGTAAAATTGATGGCAAGTGGGCCATCACCTCCGAATTCATTGAGGGCAAAACCCTGGCTGAGCTGATGCAGGAACACCCTGAGAAAACGGATGAGTACCTTGAAACTTTTGTCAATTTGCAGCTTGAAGTACATAGCAAAAAATCCCCGCTACTCAACCATCTGCGCGACAAAATGCACCGTAAGATCAGCGAAAGCAGCCTGGATGCGACCACAAGGTACGAATTGCACATGCGGCTGGACGGCATGCCCAAGCATGACAAGGTATGCCATGGCGATTTTAACCCCGCCAACATCATTATCACCCCACGCGGCAATGCATTTATTATTGACTGGTCGCATGCCACACAGGGCAATGCCAGCGCCGACGTTGCGCGCACCTACCTGCTGTTCTGCCTGCAGGGCAAGCAGGAGCTTGCAGACAAGTACCTGAATTTGTTCTGCAAAAAAAGTGACACTCCGCGGCAGTATGTCGAAAAATGGCTGCCCATTGTTGCCGCGTCGCAGTCAGTCAAGGGCAAACCCGAAGAGAAAGAGTTCTTGCTGCGCTGGGTAGATGTATTCGACTACGAATAACTTCTTTTAACTACTACTCTCCCCTTTGATACAGACACAGAGAAGGCCTGCTTTTACAGCAGGCCCTCTCTGTTTTTATGGGCGGAAAAGCCCTTATTCAAAAACCGTGCCGTCTGGCAACAAAAACTGGGTGCGACAGACCGAGAGTAAATTCACTGGCGCTTTGCCCCCAGCCTGCGCAGCGAATAGTTTGCGTGGGTCAAAACCGGCGGGTTGGCTGCGCGGTACGGTTAAATCAAGGCAGGCAATTCTGCCGCGCATGTTTTGAAATGTCCACTGGTAATACATCGTAGTGCTGCACAGCGGCTCTGGTATAGCCTTACGGGGCAGCGCACCCGTTTGCCGCAAAAGCTGCTCTGCCGTGGCACAGCCTTTTGCACCCGCGCGCAGGCAAAGCAAGTAACGTACCGCCGCTATTTCTGCCGCTGCATGCCGTACCGGTGTCACCGCAAAAACGTATAACCCGGCAGGCATGACACCGTTCAATGCCTCAAAAATGACGTCCGGGTCAAAAAAAGCTTCCGGTATTTCAAAATCGAAACATTCTGTATTGCTTTCTACCCCAACTGCAAGCGGGGCAATAAAATGCAGCGCGCTTTTGCCAGGCGCAGTATTGCAGACCGGCAAGCGGCTGCGAAAAAAAGCCTGGCGGATAGTTTTGCGCAAATTGAGCTGAGACAGTGGCAGTGTAGCACCTGTGCGCGTAAACCAAACCCTAACCTGCTGCCCCATGGTACCTGCCCCCTGCCTTTGTATTAATACCCAGTATTTGTTATTTACTATAACAAAATTTACTGCCCGGCGCAATGCCCGGCAAATTAAAACCCGGCAAAACGGATGCCGTACCTGTATTTTTGGCAAAGTGGGCACCAAACTTTAAAATAAAGCAGCCTTTACCAGAAAAGCTGAAAAGCTTTACAGGCAAAGGCTGCTTTGAAATAAACGATTCTAGTTTAAAAATTCGCAAATAGCGGCGGCCGCTGTTTTGCCGGCACCCATGGCGGAAATCACGGTTGCAGCGCCGGTGACGGCATCCCCGCCAGCCCACACGGCATCTTTGGAGGTGTGCATATAATCATCCACCACAAAGCAACCGCGACGGTTGGTTTCAAGGTCTGGCGTAGTTTTTTTGATGAGCGGGTTCGGGCTGGTGCCTATTGCCATAATCACCGTATCGACCGGTAAGTCAAACTCAGAGCCTGCCACCGGTACCGGCCGTCTGCGGCCACTGGCATCCGGCTCGCCCAGTTGCATTTTAACACAGCGCAGCGCCGTAACGTGCGCGGTGTCATCCCCCAAAATTTCAACCGGGTTAATCAACGTGCGAAAAACGATGCCCTCTTCTTCGGCGTGCTCTACCTCTTCTTTTCTGGCAGGCATTTCTTCCATGCTGCGCCGGTACACGATAGAAACCTCTTGTGCACCCATGCGCAATGCACAACGGGCGGCATCCATTGCGACGTTGCCGCCGCCAACCACGGCAACGCGCCCAGCCGTTGAAAGCGGTGTCTGTGCGTCTTTGCGGTAAGCCTTCATCAAGTTGATGCGTGTGAGGTATTCGTTTGCAGAGTAGACACCCAGCAGCATTTCACCGGGGATGCCCATAAAGTTCGGCAGCCCCGCACCGGTAGAAATAAAGACTGCTTCATACCCCGCGGCGAGCAGCTCATCCACTGAGCAGATGCGCCCAACCACCTGATTGGTGCGTATTTCAACCCCCAGCGCGCGCAGCCCGTCAACCTCTTTTGCCACAATGGATTTCGGCAAACGAAACTCCGGGATGCCATAAGACAGTACCCCACCGGCAAGGTGCAACGATTCAAATATCGTCACACTATGCCCGCAGCGCGCAAGGTCGCCGGCACAGGTAAGGCCCGCCGGCCCTGCCCCCACTACCGCGACGCGGTGGCCGGTGGGTGCCGGTTTTACAGCCGGCACTTCGGGCTGTGCATTGTGCCAATCGGCAACAAAGCGCTCTAAGCGGCCAATGGCAACCGGTTGGCCCTTGATGCCACGCACACAGTTTTTTTCGCACTGGCTTTCCTGCGGGCACACACGGCCACAAACAGCGGGTAAGGCGGAATGCTGATGGATTGACTCAAACGATGCCGCAAGGTCCCCTGCGGCAAGCTTACCAATAAAATCTGGGATTTCAATATGTACAGGGCACCCCTCAACACAGGGTTTGTTTTTGCAATTCAGGCAGCGCTGTGCTTCATCGATTGCAGCCTCATAGCTGTACCCCAGTGCCACCTCGTCAAAATTAGTACGTCGCTCTTCTGGCGGCTGCAACGGCATGGTATTGCGTTCTAATGACATGTTTGGCATGGTTACACCCCCATCAAGTGACAAACATGGTCACGGTTTGCTGCCTCTTTTTCACGAAACGTCCCGTTTCTGCGCATCAGTTCATCAAAATCCACCTGATGCCCGTCGAAGTCCGGCCCGTCCACGCAGGCAAATTTCACTTCGCCGCCAACAGTCACCCGGCAGCCACCGCACATGCCGGTGCCATCGATCATAATGGGGTTTAAACTGACGGTGGTGGGAATATTAAACTGTTTGGTCACATTGCAAACGGCACGCATCATGGGCACCGGGCCAATGGCGATGACATGGTCGTACCCTGCCCCGGCTTCAATTTGTGCCTGTAAAATATTCGTTACAAAGCCCTTTTGGCCATAGCTGCCGTCATCGGTGGCAAGCAAAAGTCGGTCACACGCGGCTTTCATTTCTTCCTCTAAAATCACAATGTCGCGGCTGCGAAACCCGGCAATCAAATCAACGGTGGTGCCCGCCGCGTGCAGATATTTTGCCTGTGGGTACGCAATAGCACAGCCAACGCCGCCGCCCACGACCGCCACCTTTTTATATCCATCCAATGGTGTGGGGGCACCCAGGGGGCCTGCGACATCCGTGATCGAATCGCCCTGTTTTAGGGCCCCTAACAACATGGTTGTTGCACCCACTTTTTGAAAGACGATCTGGATCGTGCCCGCCTCGCGGTCATAATCCTCTATTGTCAGCGGAATGCGCTCCCCCATGTCGCCGATATGCACCATGACAAACTGGCCGGGCAGCGCTTTTTTTGCAATACCAGGTGCTTGCAAGCGCAGCAGGGTGGTAGTCGCGTTCAGCTCTCGTTTTTCAAGAATACGATTCAAATCTTTTCAATCCCCCTATACGCACCATGGTAACGGCATACCTGCCGCGGTGCAAATTCCTGTTTATTATACAACAACCGCACCTAAAAGTACAACGCAAAAACCGGCAAAGCCTTTTACAGCCTTGCCGGTTGGTCATTTTTATTTTGCTAAGGCGTCCAGTGCGATTTGCGCATACAGTGCTACACCGGTTTCAAAAGCTTCTTCTTCAATTACAAAATGGTCGCTGTGCTGCGGGGCGGTACCGCCACCGCCCAGCATGTAAAAAGAAGCCGGCGCATAAGCGGTGTACTCTGCAAAATCTTCGCCGCCCATTTGTTTATTCAAACGAATGATATGGGCTTCATCGGTAATTTTGCGGGCTGCTGCAAACCCAAGCTCGGTCATATCGTGGTCATTGATCAGCACATCGGTGATGCTGTCGTATTCCACCTCTGCTTCGGCACGGAACGTGGCGGCAGTCTCTTTTGCAATGCGCTCTACCACGCCGGGCAACTTTGCGTGGGTCTCGCGGCTAAAGCTGCGAATAGTGCCTTCCAGCACTGCTTCGCCCGCGATAATATTAAAACGCGTGCCGGAATGGAACGAACCCACGGTTACAACAAGCGGGTCGCCGGGGGCAAACTCGCGGCTGACCATGGTTTGCAGGTTCATCACCAGTGCGCTGCCTGCGACCACCGCATCTACACCGGTTTCCGGCATGGCACCGTGGCAGGCCTTGCCCTTGACGACAATTTTAAATTGATCGGTCGCCGCAGTCAGCGGGCCCTCGTTGCCGCCAATGACACCAACTGGGATCTGGGCCACAATGTGGATGCCAAAAATGGAATCTACATTTTCAAGTGCCCCCTGCTGAATGGCAAGTTTGGCACCCTTGCCAATTTCTTCGGCAGGCTGAAAAATAAACCGCACGCTGCCACTAAAGCTGTCGCGCAGGCCATTCAAAACCTTTACAGCCCCCAGCAGCATAGCGGTGTGCGTGTCGTGGCCACAAGCATGCATAAAGCCATCATTGACACTGGCAAATGGCAGGCCGGTTTTTTCTGTAATGCTCAGCGCGTCAATATCGCCGCGCAGTGCCACGCGTTTGCCGGGCCCTTTGCCCTCAATTTCTGCAATAATGCCGGTGGGGTCCAGCCGACGATAGGTCACCCCCATCTTATCCAGTTCTTCTGCAATGCGGTCGGTAGTGCGGAACTCTTGAAGGCTGGCCTCCGGGTGCTGATGCAAATCACGACGAAATGCAATGATCTCCGGCTGCACTTCGCGTGCAAGTTTACGAATATCCATTCTTTTGGGTCCCTCTTTCTGCAAAAATGCTTTTTTCTATGATAGCGCAATTTGATAAAACCGACAACAGAAAAAGTGCCCAAAGTTATAAAACTCGGGCACTTTTGTAATAATAAAACTTTAATTTACCTGAAATTTGTCAGGCTTTCCCTTTTATCAAGCTAATCAGCCTGCCAAGCAAGGTGCCTTTGCGGCCAGCAGGGCGCAACAACCGCTTACGCTCCTTTGCTGATAGTTCTGCACGGTAAGCCATATAATAGCGGTTCCATGCATCGGCAAAGTAATGATACATTTCCATTTGGCCATCGACGATCTCTTCGCTGCCGGCACGTTTCACTTTGGTATAGGTGCCATCCGGCTGCATCAGCCGGGTGTTGACATTATCTTTTAGCTGGCACTGCAAAATATCGATCAGCATCTTTTTAATTGCCGCGTCTTCAATTCGCACGCCAATTTCTACCCGGCGCTCGGTATTGCGGGTCAAAAAGTCGCCGGACGCAATATAGACCCGCTGGTTTTCACCGGTGCCAAACACATAAATTCTGCTGTGCTCTAAGTACCGCCCCACAATGCTGTGTACCTGAATATGTTCTGTTTGGCCCGGCATCCCGGCTTTAAAGCAGCAAATGCCGCGCACAATCATATCCACCGTAATGCCCGCACAGCTTGCCTCAGAAAGCTTTAAAATCAAGTCCCGGTCACTGACTGAATTACATTTTAATAGAATAGCAGCTTCACGCCCGGCACGCTTTGCATCAATTTCCCGCTGTATTTCCTCCATCAAAACCGACTTAAAGCGGCAAGGGGCCGCAAGCAGGCGGTCCGTTTGGGTCGTCACCTTTTCAAGTGCAAGGTCGTTAAATACCTCGGCAACCTCTTCGCCAAGTGCTTGGTCGGCACTTAAAAAAGCAAGGTCGGTGTATAGCTCTGCCGTTTTTTCGTTGTAATTGCCGGTGCCAATTTGCGTAATATACTCGAACTGGCCACCCACTTTACGGGTAATTAAGGTCAGTTTGGAATGCACTTTATAATCTTCAAACCCATAGATCACGGTGCAGCCCGCACTTTCCAGCTGTTTGGACCAATCGATATTGTTCTGCTCGTCAAACCGTGCGCGCAGCTCTACGATCGTCACGACCTCTTTGCCATTTTCCGCTGCGCTCATCAGGGCTTCTACGATCTTAGAATCCGTCGCCATGCGGTATAGCGTCATTTTGATCGAGACCACTGCCGGGTCGGTTGCAGCGTCCTGCAACAGCTGAATAAAAGGGCGGATACTCTGGTACGGATACGCCACCAGTACATCCTGCTTTTGCACCGCCTTCGTCAGGCTGAAATCCGGCGCAGGCAGCAGCGGGCGCACCGGCGCGTAAAACAACTGGCTAAGCCCTTCTTTTGAAAGACGCCCCGCCAGCATGCGGGTAAAACTCATATCCAGCGGCGCAGATTGCCGAAAGCTCTGCCGCTCATCCAAAAGCAGCTTGTGGCACAAAAAGCTGGCAACATCCTGTGAGGTTTTGGGTGAAAATTGCAGCCGTACCGCAGCAAGCTTGCGCCGTTTTTTCAAAAGTTCACTCATCACTTCACGGTAATCAATATCCTGGTCTTGCATACCCTCTTGAATATTGATGTCTGCATTGCGGGTCACACGAAATACAAAACTTTCCAACACCGCATAACGACCAAACGCCAAATGTGCAAAGTGCCGCACAACATCTTCTACCGGTGCAAAATGGGTGATATTGTTTTCTTTAATGAAAATCAAACGGTCAAACTGGCTGCTGATGGGGATCAGCCCAAACGATTCATTTCCGGTGTCCTTTTCGCGCACTCGGGCACCAATGTACACCTCAAGGTTGCGCAAAAACGGAAACGGATGCCGCCGGTCGATGATCTGCGGCGAAAGCACCGGGTAAAGCTCTGAAAGGAAATACTTTTTCCAAACCCGCTCGTCGTCTTTTGAAATATTTTCAAAATCGACCTTTTGATACCCAAATTCTGCTAGGCGTTCAAACAGCTTTACCAGAATTTTGTCGCAAATACTCTGCAGCTCTTCGGCAACAGGCATAATGGCGCGCAGCTGTGCATTGGGCGTCATATTTGTTTTATTTTCTCGTTTTTCTTCTTTCAGTAAGGTCTGGTCATACAAGGAACCAACCCGGATCATAAAAAATTCATCCAGATTGCTGGCATAAATCGACGCAAAATTCAACTGCTCGGCAAGGGGGACGCTTTTGTCTTTTGCAAGCTCCAATACCCGACGGTCGAATTCCAACCAGCTCAGCTCGCGGTTGATAAAGATTGTGTCCTTTTCAGTTGTGCCATTCACGGTGATCCCTCGCTTTTTTCGATCCCCCTAAATCTAAATACAGATGTGGGGTTTAATTTTTTCTAAAATACCCTCGCCAATGCCGTCGACCTGTACCAGTTGCTCTAGTTCGGTAAACGGGCCGTTTGCATCACGGTAAACCACAATGGCGGCTGCCTTTTTTTCTCCAATGCCTGGCAGTGCCGTCAAATCCGCAGCAGAAGCGGTATTGATGTTCAGCCGGTCATCCTGCAGCGTAGGTACCGAAAGCGCCGCCGCCCCTTGGTGCAGTGGTGTGCTTAGCCACACCGGCGGGTAATACCACACAGCTACCACCAGTAAAGCGGCAAATAGCAGGCAAAACAGCGCCAAGGTATGCCGGCAAAACCACTCTTTAATGCCCATATTGGCGAATCAGGCTGTACAGCAACTGTGCAACGCCCCCATCGGTGCAGGACAATACCTGTTGCTCTGCTTGTAACTTTAGTTCCGGTACGGCGTTTTCCACCGCAACCGGGTGGCCCGCTGCCTGCAACATAGGGATATCATTAAAATAATCCCCCACCGCCACCACATCTTCCAATGCTGTACCGGTCAACTCGCAAAGCTCACGCAGGCCGGCACCCTTATCTATCCCCTGCGGCATCAGCTCAAAATAAGTAGAACTGGTTGCAATAAAGTAGGCACCTTCCCACACATGCTCCGCCGCAACACGCTCCAACTGCGCAACCTGCGCCGGGGCCGCCGCAAACAGCACTTTATACCATGCACCGGGGATCTGGTCCAGCGCTGCTACTGTATAAGCCAAACTTTCGTGATCGGTATGTCTGCAGGCCCATTCGCCACCTATTGGCAGATAAAGGCGGCCATCCGCTGCAAAAATTTCGACCCCAACACCGGGCACGGCTTCAGAGAGGATACGAATTGCTTCCAGCGCTGTTACCTTGGGCAGATAATGCTCACTGACTGCGAACTCTTCATGATAATCATATAACATCGCACCATTGAATACAATGGCGGGGGCGCCAAGCGGCAAGTTACCCAATGCCAAGCGCGCCGATTCGACACTGCGCCCGCTTGCAATTGTAAAGCGGCCACCCAGTGTTTGAAACAGGCGTATCATGGCAATATTACAGCTCGGCAAGCCCTCCTGTGCTGTCAGCAGGGTGCCATCCAGGTCGCTGACAACAAGTAAGTCCCCCAGAGTTTTACTCATACGTTTTCTTCCCTTTGCAGTTTTTGTAAAAAGTTTGTAAAATACTGCGGCAGAGGCGCGGTAAACTCTAAATATGCCCCAGTGCGCGGGTGTAAAAAGCCCAGTGTGCCCGCATGTAAGCATTGCCCGCCCAGCGCGGTAATCACGTTTTTAGGGCCATAAACCGCATCCCCTGCAACCGGGTGCCCAATACTGGCCATGTGCACCCTGATCTGATGCGTGCGCCCTGTTTTTAGCCGCAGCTCAATGTGGGTAAACCCGTGATAACGTGCGACGACACGGTAAGTTGTCACGGCTGTTTTGGCATGTTTTTGTGTGACTGCCATTTTTTTGCGATCCCGCTCACTGCGGCCAATTGAAGCATCTACCATACCGGTATCTTCTTTCAGACCACCATAAACTACGGCCTGATAGACCCGTGTCATGCTGTGGTCTGCCAGCTGCTTTGCAAGGCCAGCGTGCGCAAAGTCATTTTTTGCAACGACTAGCAAGCCGCTGGTGTCTTTGTCGATACGATGCACAATGCCGGGGCGCAGCTCACCCCCGACCCCCGAAAGGCTGTCTTTACAATGCCACAACAAGGCATTGACTAGCGTGCCGTCATAGTTGCCCGGCGCGGGGTGTACCACCATGCCCTTGGGCTTGTTGACCACCAGCAAGTCCGCATCTTCGTAAAAGACATCCAGCGGGATATTCTGCGCACTGATCTGCGTTTCTATGGGGGGCGGCACCGTACACTGCACGGTGTTACCAGTTTTAAGCCTTGTGTTTTTGGCAACCGGCTGGTCATTTACCGTGACATGGTTTCCCGCAATCAGTTGCTGTACCGCACTGCGTGAAAGCTCTGCAACATGCGCCGCCAAAAAGGTATCCAGCCGGCTGCCGTCCTCTTCCAGTTGCACCTCAAACTGCATGGCGCTACTGCACATGGTGCTCGCCCTGCTCTTCTCCCGCGTTCTCTTCCAGCTCTAAACCCGCTGCCGGTTTTGCCGCCGCAGTTTCTTTTTGCTTTTTTTGTGCGATTTCGCTGCGCAGGTAATAAATGACCAAAAGCGCAACGCCAATGGTGACAAAACAATCAGCAACATTAAATACTGCAAAATTGACAAAAGTTGTCGCAAAAAAATCTACCACATAACCGTTTGCAATGCGGTCGACCAAATTGCCAATACCGCCAGCTTCAATTAAAAGCAGGCCAGCATAAGCCAGTGGCTGCAATTTGTTGCGGCGAAATAACAAAAGATACAGCACCACAAGAAGTGCGGCGGTGGTGACCCCCACTAAAAACCATTGGCCCCACGAACGCCCGGAAAACATATTAAAGGCGGCCCCGTCATTCAGAACATAACGAAGCTCCATAATACCCGGCAGAAACGGGACCACTTTGTCCGGTGCAAGGGCAAGGGTGGCCCAGTATTTTGTAAGTTGGTCAAGCCCAACCATCGCCAAAATAGAAAAAACAGTAAAGAGCATGAATATCGGCCTTTCTGCGCAACGCGCAAGGATTGAAATAAACTACAGGGCACTTTATTACAAAATAGCGGTGCCCTTTTGCATTCCCGGCAGGCGCTGGGTACGCTTTTGTGCACCGCTATCTGTTACGGGCAAGCCCGCATTTTTTTAAGATTCAATAATGGAAGCACAGCGTGCACAAAGGGTGGGGTGTGCGGCATGGCTGCCCACATCCTGTGTGTACATCCAGCAACGGGCACATTTTTCGCCATCTGCATGATCCACTTTAACAGCAAGGCCTTCCAGTTCGCCCTTGCGGCCCTCGTCACCCTTGGCAACGTTGACACTGGAGACAATGCACAGCTCTGCAAGGCGGCTTTCCAGCGGCTTCGCAAACGCATAAACGGCATCACTGCAATTCAGCGTCAATCTGGCTTCCAGTGACGCACCAATCACTTTGGCATTACGGGCTTCTTCCAATGCCTTGCGCACATCGTCGCGAATGGCAATGATCTCGTCCCATTTGGCCCATTCTTCTTCTGTTAACTGGTAAGTGTCGCCACTTTCCAGTTGCTCCATGGCCACATACTTTTGTTTGCCGGTAAAGCTCGGCACATAGTCCCAAATCTCCTGCGATGTAAACGCCAAAATTGGGGCAATCAGCTTGGTCAGCGAGACCAGAATGCGGTACATCGCCGTCTGGGCCGCCCGCCGGGTAGTGCTGTCTGCCTTATTGATGTAAAGGCGGTCTTTGATCACATCTAAATAGAAGTTGGACATATCTACCACACAGAATTTGTGCACACTCTGGTATACCTTATGGAAGTCATAGGTGTCATATGCTTCCTTGGCGGTACGCACCAAACGGTCACTGGCCGCAAGCGCCCAGCGGTCCAGCTCGGTCAAGTCATTCTCGGCAACAACATCGTTATTGGGGTCAAAATCCGACAGGTTGCCGATCATAAACCGGGCCGTGTTGCGGATCTTGCGGTAGGCTTCAGAGAGCTGTTTCAAAATCTCTTTACTGATGCGCACATCGACCTGATAATCAGACGATGCTACCCACAGGCGGATGATATCTGCGCCGTAATCTTTGATGATCTCTTCCGGCTCAATGCCGTTACCCAGAGATTTGGACATTTTACGGCCCTCTCCGTCCACTACCCAGCCGCAGCTGAGCACATTGCGGTACGGCGCCACGCCACGGCAGGCAACCGAGGTGAGCAGGCTGGACTGGAACCACCCACGGTACTGGTCTGCACCCTCGAGGTACAGATCGCAGGGCCAGGTAAGTTCCGGCCGGGTCTCCAACACCGCAACATGGCTGGAACCAGAATCAAACCAGACATCCATGATGTCAGTATCTTTCTCAAATTCAGTACCGCCACAGTTTTCGCATTTGGTACCTGCCGGCAAAATGTCTGCGGCATCATAGCGGTACCAGGCATCACTGCCCTCTTTGCGGAACAGTTCACTGACGGCTTTAATTGATTCATCGGTGATGTGGTATTTGCCACATTTTTTGCAGTAGAATGCGGGGATGGGTACGCCCCAAGTGCGCTGGCGCGAAATGCACCAGTCGTTGCGGTCGCGCACCATGCCCATCATGCGGTCTTTGCCCCATTCTGGCACCCAGTTGACGCTTTCGATGGCGCGGTAGGTCTCTTCTTTAAAGGCATCAATACTGCAAAACCATTGCTCTGTCGCGCGGAAAATGATGGGGTTGTGGCAGCGCCAGCAATGCGGGTATTGGTGCGTCAGGTGCTTGGTGCCGAGAAGGTGCCCGCTTTCCTGAATCGCTTTTAAAATAACGGGGTTTGCATCCCAAACTGAAAGCCCGGCAAAAGCGCCGGCCTCTGCGGTCAGCACACCGGCATCGTCCACCGGTACCACAACCGGCAACTGCGGGTAAAATTTCTGGCAGACTTCAAAGTCCTCAACACCATGGCCGGGCGCAGTATGTACGCAGCCGGTACCAGATTCCAGCGTGACGTGGTCACCCAGAATAATTAAAGATTTTCGGTCTAGGAACGGGTGCTGAGTTTCGATCAATTCCAGCTCGCTGCCCTTTACCGGGGCGCCAACAATTTCATACTCGGTAATACCACAGTCGGCCATGGTGGCTTCTACCAGTGCTTCTGCCATCACGTAATAGGTATCGCCCACGTGTACAAACACATAATCAAAATCCGGCCCAAGGCAAATGGCCACGTTCGCAGGTAGCGTCCACGTCGTGGTGGTCCAAATGACAAACCGCGTTTTTTCAGCAGGGATACCCGCTTTTGCAAGCGCACCATTATCTTTTGTCACTTGAAACCCGACATAAATGGAATCGCACGGGTCGTCGGCATATTCGATCTCGGCTTCAGCCAACGCTGTTTTGTCATTCGGGCACCAGTAAACGGCTTTCAACCCTTTATAGATATAACCTTTTTTGGCCATCTCGCCAAACACTTCGATCTGCTTTGCCTCAAATTCGGGGTTCAACGTCAGATAGGGGTCTTTAAAATCGCCAAGCACGCCAAGGCGCTGAAATTGGCCAGACATTTTATCGACAAATTTAAGCGCAAATTCTTTGCAGATGCGGCGCAGCTCTAACTTTGAAATGGAGGATTTATTCTCCCCTGCAGCAGTGAGTGCTTTTAGCTCAATGGGCAGGCCGTGCGTGTCATAACCGGGTACGTAAGGAGAACAAAAGCCATTCATATTTTTGTAACGCACGACAATATCTTTTACAATTTTGTTGAGCGACGTGCCCATATGAATATTGCCGTTTGCGTACGGGGGGCCATCGTGCAGAACATATTTTGGGCGGCCTTCATTGTTTGCAACTACTTTTTCATATAGATCGTTTGCCAGCCAGTCTGCTAACATCTGCGGCTCTTTTTGCGGCAGCCCTGCACGCATGCTGAAATCCGTTTTCGGCAAATTCAAAGTCTTGTTATAATCTTCCTGCACAGATAATCTCTCCTAATCTTGTTTCAGAATACCTTTAAAGAATCAGTCGGCATCCTTATTTAATACCGCGTCTTCATAGCTATCTACAATCGAACCGATAGCGTCGTCTACGGATGCCTCTACCAGCTCAGCGGTAATTTCTTCATCGGTATCCTGAGAGACCTCGTCCTGTACGGGAGGTGTCTCCTGCGCCTGCTGACCTTCCGGTGCGTAAGCTTCGCCAAATACTTCTTTGTGGGCATGGTCGATGTGGCGGTCGATTTTGGAAAGTGACTCAATATGCTGCTGATAAAGCTCCAGCACCGAGCCCTTAAACGAGACGATCTCCGCTTCCATGGCACGCAAATTGTCCTTTTTCTCGCGCTCACGCTCTTCTGCCGCATCTAAAATGCGCTGCGCCCGGCTGGTGGCTTCGCGCATTAAAGAATCCGCCTTCGCCTTTGCCTCATGGATTACATTTTCACCCAGCCGCTGTGCATTGATGAGGGCCGATTTCAGCGTATTCTCCTGATCTCGGTATTCCTCCACCTTTTGGGCAAGGATATACAGCTTTTTCTCTACATCTGCTTTTTCAGAGCTCAGCTGATCTACCCCGGCTGCTACCTGCTCTAAAAACGCATCAACATCCTCCGGCCGATAGCCACGCATTGATTTTTCAAATGTTACGGTTCTGATTTCTTCTGATGTCAACATTGAGTACCACCTCAATCAGTATTTTATACAAGTTATAAAAACACGACCCTTTTTTGAAAGACCACCCACCCGATCAACACCCACACGGCCAACCCCGCGCACTGTGATCTGGTCGTTTTCTGCCAGTATGGCACTGACAGAAGTGCAAAGCTGATGGTTGATCTGCACACGGCCACTGCGCACCAGTTCACTCGCCGCCTCGCGGCCCATCTTGAGCGCCCCTGCCAGCACAGCATCCAGCCGCAAAGAAGAAACACTAAACGTACTGCTTTGCCCCTGTGCCGGTGCAAGCTGCGACGGTGGGCTGCAACTTATGGCTTTTACGTGCACCGGCCCGACTTCGCGAAGTTCTTGCGTAACCAGGCCTTCCGCCTGCTGTAAAACAAAGACGTAAGCATGCCGGCCTTCCGGCAGAATATCCCCAACCAGCTCGCGCCGCAGCCCAAGGCCCAAAAGCGCGCCAAGGCAATCGCGGTGGGCAAGCACTGTACCTTGTGGCGCCGCAATATCAACACAGCAAATGGGGAAACTTTGCGGCACAGGCACATCGTCTAAATAGACAGCAAGCACCTTTCGCTCGGCAAGCGCATGGCCGCCGAAAAAAAGGTGCTTGAGCCAACCGGACTTTGCCAGTTGGGCTTCACACAATTCCTGCTGGCGCTCATCCAAAAAGCCCATGTACTGCACCCTGCCGCTGTCTTCACAGCGGTCGGTTAATGCAGCCACCCGTTTACAGAGAATCTTTTCTTCCGTGGTGCTTGCTGGTCGATATCCGCCCAATCAGAAAAACACCCCGTTGCTCTCAAGCTCATCTAAAAGGTCCCCCATAATATCGACATTATAGGGGGTGATGATAAACGTGCTGTTTGCCACGCGCTTGATTTGGCCCTTGTTGGCATAAGCGACACCGGACAAAAAGTCAACCAGACGGCGAGAAATATCTTTGTTGGTCGACTCGAGGTTCAGCACCACCGTGCGCTTTGCGTTCAGGTGGTCGGCGACCGCACTGGCATCGTCAAACCGCTCCGGCTTTACCAACACGACCTGAAGCTGTGTCGTCGCGTTGATATTGACCACCTTGTTGCTTTTGCGCTGCTGCTGGGCAGACGCTTCAGGTGCCTCGTATGCGTCATCCTGCTCCGGCGCATAGGCCGAATTATTCTGGTTGATAAAATCCACGTCGTCGTCGTACTCTTCGTACTCTTCTTCCGGCACACCCATAAGGCCGCCGAGTTTCTTAAAAATTCCCATAATCAGTGCACCCTGCCTTTGCATCTTCATTCAATTGGCCTGCCCCGTTTGCGGTGGGCCTCATACAAGCATTGTTACTAATATTATCACTTTTTTTCGTTGCAATGTCAACAAAAGCGATGAAAATAGTTGCTTTTGTGCGAATAAACCTTTGGGGGACAGCGTTGTTGCCGTTACAACAGCTTACCGGCATAAAGGTTTTTACCTGAAACAATAATTTCATCGTAAAGCAGTACTTCGTTTTTTAAACTTGCATCATCCGACCCAAGCTGTACTTTTGCCGGTACTACGACATACTGTGCTGTCTCAAAAATAGGATAAATTTTTTTAAACTCCACAATATTGCCGTATTTCACGTAAACGCCACGCTGTTGCGTGCCATCCTCCATCGTGACAATGTGCACGGCAGATTGTGCAATGCGCACCCCCTCATACCGTTTAAACGAGATTTGCGCGGTACCGGCGCGCAGGTTGATGGTGTCTGCATTGGTATAATCGCACTTGAGTTTAACTTTTGCGGGGCCGCCATCACTGGCACGCTCTACCCCCACCACCGTGGCCGGGATCTGTTGCGCCCCGGTATAGTCAAAATCAATTTCAACTGAAATTGTACCGCCGTCTGCAATAAAGCGCTTTGCACTGGCATCATCCACCACACAGTAGTAATACCACTCGTACCCGTTCACCAGTTTGCCCGCGCTGTCCTTCATCTCGCCGCCCGGTGCATCGGCAAGGGCGGCAATCTGCGCCGCATCCATTGCGTCCAGCGCCTGCGGCGTTAAGGTTTGCTCCAGCCCGTCGGTCATGGAGGAAAAGTAGCCACCGGGGGCCGGGGCCGACAAATAAACTGCTTCGCCCGCCGCCGCGGTAGCGGCATCCCGTTGCTCGGTAAGCGCCGCAATGCGCGCGCTGAAATCGACGGCTGTACCGGTAGCAACCTGCAACCGGTTCACCGCCAATGTTGCCGCTGTTTTTGCGGCGGCAAGGCCTGTGTAGTTACCGCTGTCAACTACCCTCAGCAGGCTAAATAACCCATCTTGCTGCTGCTTGAGCAATGTGTCAATATCTCCCCCGCCTGCAAGAGACTGGGATTGAGACTGCGCCAACATGGCAAGCTCGCTGGAAAGCCGGTCTGCCCGGGCAGCGTTTTCTGCCTGCGTGCTGTCGCTGAACACCCTCTCTACCGAAGCCCCCGCAGAAACGCGGGTACCATCGGCAACCAAGTAACTGCGCACGGTGGAAGCATCACTGATGGGCACTTCATCCCGCACAACGACCCCTTTGGTACTCACCGCATCCGCAAGGGTCGACTGCACCGCAGTTTCCACCTCATACCCGCGAAACAGCACCGGCAACAGTTGTACAGCAAGATAGACCACCGGCACTGCCAGCACCAGTACGGCAGCGGTACGCAAAAAACTTTGCTTACTCATCATCCTGGGCATCTGCCACAAAAGTTACGTTTTTGGCAGGGATAATCGTTGAGATTGCGTGCTTATAGACCATATTCTGTTTGCCGTCGCAATCCAACATCACAACAAAACTGTCAAAGCCCCTTACGGTGCCCCGCAGCTGATACCCGCTAAGCAGGTATACCGTCAGCGGGGTGCGCTCTTTTCGTACCGTGTTGAGAAAAAGATCCTGCAAATTCATGTTTTTCATCTTGATTCATCCTTCCCGGTTGCCGGTGGCAACCGAACGGTTTTGCCGCTTTATTCTATTTTACGCCTCATCCGCAAAAAAAGGTTGCAACAACGGGCCGGGCTGCGGGTCGGCGGCATTGAGCCAGTGAATTTGCCCCATGCGGCCAAACCAGGTCATTTGGCGCTTGGCGTAGTTACGGGTCGCTTGTTTAAGCTTTTGCACACAATCTTCCAGCGGTTGTTGCCCTTCAATAAACGGGAACAATTCTTTATAGCCAATTGCCTGCACGGCAGTACACCATTCGTCACGGTGGGCAAATACCAGCTTTGCCTCTTCTAATAGCCCCTCGCTCATCATTTCATCGACCCGCGCATTGATCATGGCATAAAGCTGTTCGCGGTCACCGTACCGCAGCCCCAACAACAGTGCGTCGTATGGCTGGTCTGCCGGTTTGGATGCAGCACGCTGGGCAGCGAGCGTTTGGCCTGTCACCTTGTAAAACTCCAGTGCCCGCAATACCCGTTTGCGGTTGTTCGGGTGCACCTGTGCCGCTGTTTCGGGGTCAACACTTACAAGCTGCTCGTACATCGCCTCATTGCCAAGCTGCTCGGCCTGCAAAAACAGTTCTTTGCGAATTTCGGCCTTTTCCCCCTCTTGCGAAAATGAAATGCCGTCAATCAGCGAAGAAATGTAAAGCCCTGTGCCACCGGCAACAACGGGCAGATGGCCCCGCGCTGCAATTTCAGCGATTTTCAGGTGGGCCGCCTCCACAAAATCCGCCACACTGAAAAGCTGTTGCGGCTCGCAGATATCAATGAGGTGGTGCGGCACCGCTGCACGCTGTGCCGCAGTCGCCTTTGCCGTGCCGATGTCCAGCCCGCGGTAGATCTGCATAGAGTCTGCCGAGATGATTTCACCATGATACTGCTCTGCCAGCTGCAAAGCAAGCGAGGTTTTACCGCTGGCGGTCGGCCCCAGCACAACTAGAATTTTTTGTTTATTCTCTGCGCCCAAATTGCTTTTCCAGCTCCTTTTGCGACAGATGGATCAACACCGGCCTGCCGTGGGGGCAAAACGGCGGCACCACCCCGTCTAAAATATCTTTGGCAAGGCTAAGCAGTGTTTGCGCCGGGTTTTGGTCCCCTGCCTTGATGGCGGCGCGACAAGCAATGGAATGCAGCACCCAGTCGGTTTTTTCGCTTAGCGTATCGTGCGCGTTCACCGCAAGCTTTGCCGCAATTTCTTCGATCAGGCGTTCGACGTTTTCTGCCGGCACATTGGCAGGCACCGCGCGCACCAGCACGCTGGAACCACCAAAATCCTCCACTTCAAAGCCCGCGTCCGAAAGCAGTGTTTCATCTGCAAGCAGGGCGTTTTTTTCTGTGGCAGAAAGCACAACATTCACTGGGGTCATCAGCAGTTGTCCATCCACTTTACCATACCCTGTAAGCAGCTTTTCATACAAAATACGCTCATGTGCGGCGTGCTTGTCAATCAAAATCAGTTCGTCATGGTATTGGGCCAAAATATAGGTGCGAAATGCTTCCCCCACATAGCGGAGCGGCTCTTGCGGCTCGGCTGCGACCGTTTCCGGCTGCTGGTTTTGTTGTAAAGTAGTTTGGCTTGTCTGCTGTAAAGGCACTGTTTGCGCGGGGTTTTGAGGCATCGCCTGCTGCCAGGTGGCCGGGGTTTCACGCGGGGTCTTTTCAATATCCAGCGCAGCAAGGTCGCTTTGCGTGTAATATGGCACCGCACTTTCCTGCCGCAGAACACCTAGGGCTGCCGGGGGCTGTTCTGCCGGCTGCGGTGCAATGAACTGCGGGGTCGCCCCCGGCATTTCGATCTGCACCACTCTTTGCAGTGGCACGTTGTTGTTTGGTGCTGTTTGTACACGGGGCCGGTCATCACCCTTGGGTGACTGCTGTGGCACTGCAGAGGAGTCCTCATCAAAATGCAGTGTTTTTTGCGGGGCATCCGGTTTTGTCACTGCCGCACGTACCGCCTGATAAATTGCATCAAATACCAGTTTTGCATCGGCAAACCGCACCTGCGTTTTGGCGGGGTGCACGTTGACGTCTACCCTGTCGAGCGGCAGCGTGAGGTTTAGTACACAACCGGGGAACCGCCCCTGCATCGCAAGGCCTTTGTAGGCGGCCTCAAGGGCTGCCATTAAAGTGCGGTCAGCTACGTAACGATTGTTCACATAAAAAAACTGCATCGACCTGCTGCCACGGCTGGCAATGGGGGCTGTAACATAGCCCGTCACCCGCATGACCCCCAGTGTGTGGTCCACCGGCAACAGGTTTTTAGCAAAATCTCGCGAAAGCACTTCATACACCGCGCTCATGGTCTCGCCGTCGCCCGGCGTGTGAAACAACGCTTTGCCTTCGCGCACAAAGCGAAACGCAATTTCAGGGTGAGCCAGCGCTTGCCGCAATACCACATCACCCACATAGTTGCCCTCGCTGGTGTCTTTTTTTAAAAATTTCATTCTGGCTGGTACATTAAAAAACAGATCACGCACCGTAATGGTGGTGCCCACCGGCCTCGCCGCCACTTCGCGCGAAAGCTCTTCGCCACCTTGCTGCCGGTACAGGCAGGCAAATTCATCCGCCTCAGTACGCGTTAACAGCTCTACTTTTGCAACCGAGGAAATGCTGGCCAGCGCTTCACCGCGAAAACCCAGTGTGCCAATTGCAGTAAGGTCGGCTTCTTTTTCTATTTTACTGGTAGCATGGCGAATAAATGCCGTTGCAATATATTCGGCCTCGATCCCGCTGCCGTTATCACTCACCTCAATACTGCCAATACCTCCTTGGGTGATTGACACTGAAATAAAGGTGCTGCCCGCGTCGATGGAATTTTCTATCAGCTCTTTTACCACCGAGGAGGGCCGTTCTACCACCTCGCCCGCGGCAATCAGCTCTGCCGTGTGCTTATCCAGTACATGGATCACTGCCACTGTCTTCACCTGCCTTTTGTGTGTTCCTAATGTATTATAGCTGCTGTTTGAGTTCGTACAGCGTGTTCAACGCTTCCAATGGAGTCAGGGTCTCCACATCCAGTTCTTGCAGCCGCTGCAAAATACCGGGCGGGGTCTCAACTGCCTCGAACTTTTCGTAGCTGGTGAAATCCAGCTGTGTCACTTCATTTGCAGTGGTTGTGCTGCTTTCCAGCACTTTCAGCACCTCTTTGGCACGGCTGATGATCTCCTGCGGCAGGCCCGCAAGTTTTGCAACCTCAATACCATAGCTGTCGTCTGCCGGGCCCCGCACAATGCGGCGTAAAAACGTGATGTCGTCCCCGCGCTTTTTTACCGCGATGTTGTAATTTTTCACCCCGTCGATTGCGTTTTCAAGGTCGGTCAGCTCGTGATAGTGGGTGGCAAACAGTGTTTTACACGCGGGCCCCGCAGTTTTGGACGCAATATGCTCTACCACCGCGCGGGCAATGCTCATCCCGTCAAAGGTAGAGGTGCCGCGGCCGATCTCATCCAGCACGACCAGGCTTTTTGGGGTGGCGTTCTTTAGAATTTCAGAGACCTCAGTCATTTCGACCATGAAGGTGGACTTGCCCGCAGACAGGTCATCAGAAGCACCAATGCGGGTAAAAATACTGTCCACAACGCCAACCTGTGCGGCGCGGGCCGGCACAAAACTGCCAATTTGGGCCATCAGCGCAATCAGCGCGTTCTGGCGCATATAGGTGCTTTTACCGGCCATGTTGGGCCCCGTGATGATCAGCATGCGGTTGTCTGCACAGTCCAGCTGAGTATCATTGGGTACAAACAGCCCGCCGCTCATCACCTGCTCTACTACTGGGTGGCGGCCCTGCTCAATCACCAGTTCATCCCCCGCATCCACCTGTGGGCGGGCGTAGTTGTTTTTTACCGCTGCTTCCGCAAACCCTGCAAGCACATCCAATTGTGCCAGCGCCGCAGCGGTCGATTGGATGCGCGGCAACTGGGCCGCGATGGCCTGCAACAATTGGTCAAACAGTTCGCGTTCCAGCACAATCAACCGTTCACTGGCACCCAGAATTTTATTTTCCAGCTGTTTCAATTCATCTGTGATGTAACGCTCTGCGTTTGCCAGTGTCTGTTTGCGCACAAAATGCGCAGGGATGGGGGTAGACACCGCGCGGGAAACCTCAATATAATAGCCAAATACACGGTTATACCCTATTTTTAGTTTGGAGATACCCGTCTCATCCCGCAACCGGGATTCGAGGTCGGTCAGGTAACCCTTGCCACCGTGCATAATGTCGCGCAGTTCATCCACATCGCTATTGTAGCCGGTGCGGATCACACCGCCCTCTTTCATGCTGGCGGGCGCGTTTTCATCAATTGCCGTTTCGATCAGCTCTTTGATGTCCTGCAACGGGTCGATTGCACCGTGAATAGCGCAAAGACCATCACTGCTGCAACCTGCCAAAAGGGCAAGTAAGCTGGGCAAGTAACCGCAGGTGGAAGCCAGCGCATAAATTTCGCGCGGGCTGGCAGAACCATAAATGACGCGGGTCATCAACCGCTCCATGTCAAACACGTGTGATAGCGTATCACGCACATCCGCCCGCAGCACATTTTTGCCGTATAATTCCTCTACTGCATCCAGCCGTGCCTGGATGGCTGCAACGTCCAAAAGCGGCTGTTCCACCCAGGTGCGCACCAACCGTTTGCCCATGGCCGTTTCGGTTTTATCCAGCACCCAAAGCAGTGTTCCCCTTTTTTCTCGGCCACGCAACGTCTCTGTCAGTTCAAGGTTCGCCCGTGTGGTGGGTGAAAGTTGCATGTACTGGCTGCCGGAATAGGCATCCACTGTTTTTAGCCGTTCAATACCGCGCTTTTGCGTGCGTGCAAGGTACGCCAGCAATGCCGCCACCGCCAAAAAGGCAGGGCTGTTTTGGTGGATGCCGGTCGTCGTCTCGTATGCAGCGCCAAACTGCTGCGAAAGCCGTTTATGGGACGAAGCCGGGTCGTAATCCTCTTCATCCATCAATTCTACCGAGCAACTAAGATGCGCCTTGATATACGCCGTAACTGTCTTATAATCCAGAATTTCCTTGCCAAACAGCAATTCGCTGGGCAAAAAGCGGCAAAGCTCGCCGATGATCTGCGCGGGTAGGTCTTTGCCGGTCAACTGTGTTACATGGCAGGTGCCCGTTGAAATATCCGCAAAGCAGATCCCCACAACATCGCCCCGAACGGCAACCGAGCCAATATAGTTGTTTTTGGCATCATCCAGCATACTGCTTTCAATTACCGTACCGGGGGTCACCACCCGGATAATATCTCGTTTTACAAGGCCTTTGGCCTTTGCCGGGTCTTCGGTCTGCTCACAGATGGCAACCTTATACCCCTTTGCAATCAACCGCGCAATATAGGTTTCGCTGGCATGGTAGGGCACGCCGCACATAGGCGCGCGCTCGTCTTGCCCACAATCGCGGCCGGTCAAGGTCAGCTCTAACTCGCGCGAAGCCAGCAGCGCATCTTCATAAAACATCTCATAAAAATCGCCCAAGCGAAAAAACAGTATCGTATCCTGATACTGCTTTTTGATTTCAAAGTACTGTTTCATCATCGGCGAAAGCTCTGCCAAATTTTGCACCACCCAAGGGCCACGCCCCTGCGACGTGGCACAATTTTTAAAATGAACAATATGCTGTAAGGTAAAAACGCGCGGCGTCGGCCGTTGGGCCGGCCGCCGCGCGGTCAGATCTTAGTGGCAGCCACTGCAGCTGGAGCAACTGCCGCTGCAAGAGCTGGGTTCTTGTGCCGTCATCGGGTCGCCACCGTTGACTGCGGTCGTTAGAATGGCGTTGATATACTGCATCATCTGGTCGACATCACTTTTGGCCTCGTTATACGCCTGCATGCTTTCGTTATTCATAATGTCGGTATAGATGCTTTGCACCTTCTCGTTCAACTGGGCAATGCGGTCGGCGTCCTTATCCGATTTGCTGACCTCGTTGTTCAGGTCAATACGGGCAAGGTTAAAATCGCCGATCTGCTGCTGCAGCTCTTCGTCCGCATCATTTAAACGGCGGGCGTTTTCTAAAATCTGGTAACGCTGGTCCTTTTGAATTTCCATCCCAAGGTTGCGTGTCATCTCAATAATATCCATAAAAGTCTCCTTTTAATTCATTTTACTGTTGTGCCACACCGCAGCCACGGCCTTATTTTTGCAGGGTGCCCTGCAGGTAAACGCCTTTGCTGCCGGTGATCTGCACGGTTGCAAATTGTCCAATTAAAGCGTTGTCGCCGGTAAACTCTGCCAAAAGGTTGTTGTCTAACCGGCCGGTCAACTGCCCATCCTCACGCCCTTCGCCCTCAACCAGCACACGGTATTGCCGGCCCTTGAACGAGGCGATCTTATCCATCGTAATTTCTTCCTGAATATCCACAAGGCGGTTCAGCCGTGCGGCTTTCACCTCACGCGGGGTCTCATCTGGCAACAGCGCCGCATGGGTGCCGTTGCGCTTTGAAAAAATAAAGGTAAACAGCTGAATATACCCCATACGTTTCACCAGTTCGACCGTCTGCTCAAAATCCACTTCAGTCTCACCGGGGAACCCAACGATAATGTCGCTGGAGAAAGTCATCTCCGGCACCGTCTCCTTGGCGTACTCCATCAGGTTTTCGTACTGGGCAACGTCGTACTTGCGGTTCATCTGGGTCAAAATACGGTCTGACCCGCTTTGCACCGGGAGATGTAAGTTTTTGCAGATCTTGTCGTGTGCCGCCATCGTATCCACCAGCTTGCGGCTGGCGTCCTTGGGGTGACTGGTCATAAACCGCAGGCGAAAATCGCCCTTCTCCTGCGCTAACATGGCAAGCAGGTCGGCAAAGTCGATTTTGGTATCCAGCCCTTTGCCGTAACTATTCACGTTTTGCCCAAGTAAGGTAATCTCTTTATACCCGCTTTGAATCAGCGAGCGAAACTCGGTCAAAATATCCTCTGGTGTGCGGCTGCGTTCGCGGCCGCGCACAAACGGTACAATGCAATAAGAGCAGAAGTTGTCGCAGCCGTACATAATGGGCAGCCACGCCTTAAACTTGCTGTCACGGTGAATAGGGACGTCCTCCACCACATCAAACCGCTCGGTCGGCTCCATCAGCACCCGCTTTTTGTTGCCGATGCGCGAAGCGATCAAGCCCGGCAGCTGGTCAATTGCGTTGACACCAAAAACGATATCCACATACGGATAGCTCTTTTTCAGTTTGTCCACAACATCCTTTTGCTGCACCATACAGCCGCCGATTGCAATCAACAGCCGTGGGTTCGCCACTTTCAGCGGTTTCAGCGCCCCGATATTGCCATATACTCTCTGCTGCGCGTGTTCGCGCACCGCACAGGTATTGAAAATGATCAGATCCGCATCTTTTGCGCTTGCGGTCAGGTTGTAGCCTATCTGCAGCAAAACCCCTTTGATCTTTTCCCCATCGTTGACGTTTTGCTGACAACCAAATGAGTGAACATAAGCCGACGGTGTGCTGTTGTAATAGTTGCCAATCACGTCGATCGACCGGTCCATCTCTGTAAAATCCTGATACTGCAAAGCTACACCTCCTTCCTTTTAGTATACACCTTTTTGTCTGTTCACACAACCACCGCAGGCGGTGCTGTGTAGCTTTCACTTTTTTGCAAGCAAGGGTTTCAGGTACTGCCCGGTATAGCTGGCCGGGTTTTCAGCCACCTGCTCTGGTGTGCCCGTCGCAATCACCTTGCCGCCCTTGTTGCCCCCCTCCGGCCCAAGGTCGATCAGATAATCGCTGACCTTGATGATATCAAGGTTATGTTCAATGATAATGACGGTATTGCCTGCATCCACCAGCTTTTGCAGCACCTTGATCAGCTTGTGCACATCGGCGGTGTGCAGGCCGGTGGTGGGCTCATCCAGAATATACACCGTTTTACCGGTGCCAGTGCGGGCCAGCTCTAACGCAAGTTTGACGCGCTGCGCCTCGCCACCAGACAGCGTTGTGGCACTTTGCCCAAGGCGGATATACCCAAGGCCCACATCGACCAGCGTTTTGATTTTGCGCTTGATGCGCGGGATATTTTCAAAAAAGCCCAGCGCTTCTTCGGCCGTCATGTCCAGCACGTCAAAGATGTTTTTATCTTTATAGCGCACTTCCAGCGTCTCGCGGTTATAGCGCTTGCCCTTACACACTTCACACGGCACATAGATATCGGGCAAAAAGTGCATCTCTATTTTGATGATTCCGTCGCCCTCGCACGCCTCACAGCGGCCACCTTTTACGTTAAACGAAAACCGGCCCGCGCTGTAGCCGCGCATCTTTGCATCCTGCGTCTGCGCAAACAGGTTGCGAATATCGGTAAACACCCCTGTATAGGTTGCCGGGTTAGAGCGCGGGGTACGGCCAATGGGAGACTGGTCGATGCCAATGACCTTGTCAAGGTATTCGAGACCCTCCATTTTTTTAAACTTGCCGGGGCGCATTTTAGCGCCGTTTAAGTCTGCCGCCAGTTTTTTGTACAGAATGTCGTTGACCAGGCTGGATTTACCGCTGCCGGAAACACCGGTCACACAGGTCATGACCCCCAGCGGAAATTCGGCGGTGATGTTGTGCAGGTTATTCTGCGATGCCCCGGTGATGCGAAGCACATGCCCGTTGCCCTGCCGCCGGTGCTTCGGCACTTCAATTTTCTTTTTGCCGGACAGATATTGCCCCGTGATCGACCGGGGCTCCGCCATAATATCATCCACCGTGCCCGCCGCGATCAACTCGCCGCCGTGTACCCCCGCGCCGGGGCCAATATCAACAATATAATCCGCCGCGCGCATCGTGTCTTCATCGTGCTCTACGACGATCAATGTGTTGCCAAGGTCACGCAAACGCTTCAGCGTGCCAATCAGCTTGTCGTTATCCCGCTGGTGTAAGCCGATGCTGGGCTCGTCAAGGATGTAAAGCACCCCCACAAGGCTGGAACCAATCTGCGTGGCAAGCCGGATGCGCTGGCTTTCGCCGCCGGATAAGGTTTGGGCATTACGCGCCAGCGTCAAATATTCCAGCCCCACGCTTTGCAGGAAGCCCAAGCGGTCACCGACCTCTTTTAAAATGCGGTCGCCAATCAGGTGCTCGCGCTCGGTCAGTTTTAGCTTTTTGAGAAACGAAAGCTCCTCGTGCACGGAAAGCCGGGTAAAGGCGCTGATGTTGATGCCCCCAACCGTAACGGCGAGTGAGGTTTCTTTTAAGCGGTCACCGTGGCAATCCGGGCACTCTACCCCGTTCATCACCCCGGCAATTTCCTCTTTCATCCAATCGCTGCTGGTCTCGCGGAAACGGCGCTCTAAGTTATTGATAACGCCCTCAAAATCCGTCATATAGCGCCCGACACCGTTTTCTGTTTCGCGATAAAGGGTCAGCTTTTCGCCTTTGGTACCATACAACAGCGCATCCAGCGCTTCTGGTGAAAAATCTTTAATTTTAGTATCCAGTGTAAAGCCATAGCGCTTGCCAAGGCCTTTATAATACATTTCGCTGATGGACCCCGCGGCATAATACCAGCCGCTTGCCCTTACCGCCCCCTCTGCCAAAGTAAGGTTTTTATTGGGCAGCACAAGGTCCGGGTCCACTTTCATAAAAGTGCCAAGGCCCGTACATTTTTCGCAGGCACCATATGGGTTGTTAAAGCTGAACATCCGCGGGGCAAGCTCCTCAATTGAAACACCGTGCTCCGGGCAGGCATAGCTCTGCGAAAAGGTCATGGGCTCGCCGTCGATCACATCAATCGTGACAAGGCTGCCGGTCAGGCCCAAGGCCGTCTCGATCGAATCGGCAAGGCGGCCGCGCACCTCATCATTCATCACAAGGCGGTCTACCACGATTTCAATCGTATGCTTATTGTTCTTTTCCAGCTTAATTTCTTCATCCAGCTCGTACAGGTTTCCATCCACCCGTACACGCGCAAACCCGCTGCGCGCCGCGGCCTCAAACTCTTTTACATGGGTACCTTTGCGGCCACGCACTACCGGGGCGAGTACCTGAAAACGCGTGCCCTGCGGCAGTTTCAAAATGTTATCCACCATTTGGTCTACCGTTTGCTGGCTGATCTCCCTGCCACAAATGGGGCAATGCGGGATACCGATACGAGCATACAGCAAACGCAGGTAATCGTAAATTTCCGTCACGGTGCCCACGGTAGAACGCGGGTTGCGCGAAGTGGTTTTTTGGTCAATCGAAATCGCCGGTGAAAGCCCCTCGATCGAATCCACATCGGGTTTATCCATCTGGCCCAAAAACTGCCGGGCATAGCTGGACAAGCTTTCGACATAGCGGCGCTGCCCATCGGCGTAAATAGTATCAAACGCGAGGCTGGACTTACCGCTACCCGAAAGGCCGGTCATCACGATCAGCTTGTCCCGCGGCAGTTCAACGTCAATGTTTTTCAAGTTGTGCTCTCTGGCACCCTTGATGACAATTTTATCTCTACTCAACTTATTTGCCCTTTCTCAACTTCTCAATACGATCCCGCAAGAACGCGGCCTGCTCAAATTCCAAAATTTTTGCAGCCTCTTTCATCTCACGGGTCAGCCGGGTGATCAACTGCTCGCGCTCCGCCCTGCTCATGCGGCGGCTTTTGTGCTCGTCTTCATCATCCTTGGTTGAAATTTCTATCGAGTCACGTATTTCTTTTTTAATTGTGGTCGGCACAATGCCATGGGCCTCGTTGTATGCCATCTGAATGCCGCGGCGGCGCTCGGTCTCCATCAACGCCCTTTCCATACTGGGGGTCACGGTATCGGCGTACATAATAACCCTACCCTCCACATTGCGGGCGGCACGGCCAATGGTTTGTATCAGGCTGGTCTCACTGCGCAAAAAGCCCTCTTTGTCTGCATCCAATATCGCAACCAGCGTCACTTCGGGCAAATCCAACCCCTCACGCAGCAAGTTGATGCCCACGATGACATCAATTGCACCGGTGCGCAGGTCACGAATCAGCTGAATGCGCTCAAAAGTATCTACTTCGTGGTGCATGTATTTGACCTTAACACCGCGCTCGGACAAAAAGTCGGTCAAGTCCTCCGCCATTTTTTTGGTCAGGGTAGTGATCAGCACCCGCTCGTTTTTCTCGGTGCGCAAGTTGATCTCCGACAGCAGGTCCTCAATTTGCCCTTCGACCGGTTTCACCGTCACTTCCGGGTCCAGCAGCCCGGTGGGGCGTATCACCTGCTCGGCAATTTGCGCCGAATGCTCGCGCTCGTATTGGCCCGGGGTCGCACTGACATAAATGATCTGGTTCAGTTTGTCCTGCACTTCTTCAAAGGTCAGCGGGCGGTTATCGTAGGCCGACGGCAGCCGAAAACCAAAATCCACAAGATTCTGTTTACGGGCATGGTCACCGCCGTACATCGCGTGCAATTGTGGCAGCATGACATGGCTCTCATCCACAAACAACAAAAAATCATCGGGGAAGTAATCCAGCAGTGTACAGGGCACGCTGCCCGCAACGCGGCGGGACAGCACGCGGGAATAGTTTTCGATCCCTTTGCAGATGCCCACCTCTTGCAGCATTTCCATATCATACATCGTGCGCTGGGCAATGCGCTGGGCTTCGATCAGCTTGCCCTGTTCGGTAAACTGCTTTACCTGCTGTTCCATTTCAGTTTCAATGTCAAGAATGGCATCGTGCATTTTTTCTTTGGGCACAATGTAGTGGCTGGCCGGGAAAATGGCAACATGCTTAACTGTGTTGCGCCGCTCGCCGGTCAACGGTAAAATCTCGCTGATGCGCTCGATCTCATCGCCAAAAAATTCAACCCGAATCGCAAGGTCATTCATATAGGCAAGGTTGATTTCGACAATATCACCGCGCACCCTAAACTTGTTGCGCACAAAATTAATGTCATTGCGCTCGTATTGCAGCGCAACCAAACGCGCAAGCAGTTCCTCGCGCTTCATCTTCATGCCTGGGCGCAGCGAAATCACCATACTGCGGTAATCAATGGGGTCGCCGAGTGAATAAATGCAGGAAACACTGGCGACAATAATGACATCCCGCCGCTCTGACAGCGCTGCTGTTGCAGAATGCCGCAGGCGGTCGATCTCCTCGTTGATTGCGCTGTCCTTTTCGATATAGGTATCGGTGGACGGAATATAGGCTTCCGGTTGGTAGTAGTCATAGTAAGACACAAAATACTCCACCGCATTTTCGGGGAAAAACTCACGAAATTCAGTGCATAGCTGTGCCGCAAGGGTTTTGTTGTGTGCCAGCACCAGCGTGGGGCGGTTTAAGTTCGCAATAATATTCGCCATTGTAAACGTTTTGCCGCTGCCGGTCACCCCCAGCATGGTTTGCTCGCGATAGCCTTGCAGCACCCCGTCTGTCAGTGCGGCAATTGCGTCTGGCTGGTCACCGGTGGGCTGATATGGCGCGTGCAGTTTAAAAATAGATTCTTGCTCCATCTTCATTTCCTTTTTTGTTAAAAAGCGGTAAGCCCGAACCGCAAGGGCGGCCGGGCAGCACCTAATGCAAATTCAATTATAAGTTCATTCCACACCATGCCTTTGTGTAGTATCTTCGCCCACGGCAGACGATTTTCCTACACGGCAATCATGTAAAGTCTTTTTACTTGTCACCTTGTTTTTCGCTTCAAATCAGGCATGTTTGCCGCTTAATAAGGAAAACTAGACAGGCAAAAAGATTGCGGTTTCAGTGTTTGAATTGTGGTGTAAAGCAATTAAGCATTACATTCAATCTTGCTTTTGCAGTTGACGTTTTACCGCAAATTTGTGGTATTTTCCGCGTACCACAACTGCGACAAGCTGCCCTGCAAATAGTTAGGCACACTGTTATTATATTATACTATTTTTGTGTCAATTTTTCAATCTGTTTGTCTGTATCCGTAGTTTTTACCGGAGAATTTCGCCTCATTTCGCTCCCCCTCTTTGTGCAGTTTAACACAAAAATACCGGCCACTGCTCTTTATCCGCAGCCGCGCCGGTATGGCATCTTTTTAAGCAAAGTGCTTTTGGTATAACTGGTCCAATGGCTGGTACAGCACAAGAATCGTAAGCACATTACCACAGCAATGTACAATATCAAAGGGGATACCGGCAACCCACCAGGCAAATGCCGCTTGTGGCCCGCTAGTCACAAAATAAACGGGCGTGCAAAGCAAACCAAACAGCAGCCCATAGCCGCCCCCTACAATTGCCCAAAATATTGTAGACCGTTGCTTTAAAGAAAAGCAGAAGGCAACCAGCCACAACAGCGACCAGATATACAAGTAGGTGATTGCCCACAAATGGGCACCGTAAAGCAAAATCTCAAGCCCGACAAAGGCATAGACGATCAGCAGTGCCCGCTTGCCAAACCAATGTGTATACAACAAAAATAGCAAGGTGACAAGCTCAATATTGGGCAGCGCTGAAAAAGCAACCTGTACACCAAAAATTAGCGCAGTGCAAACTGCCATTTGTATCAATTGCCGCAGTGGCCCCCCACTAATAGGTCTCATACACAAACGCATAGGTGTCGCCGTCTGTTACCGGCTGGGTATCCACTCCGTAATTACCGTATTCCCCATTGACATAAATCGCCCAATAAGCATTACCGTCATTAAAATTGGCTTCAGCACCATTAATTGAGTAAACGGTATACCCGTACTGCGTGTCTTCTCCGTCCAACGTCAATACCGCTTGAGCCGCTTCTTTTAAATATTCCGCATCGGTTTTCAGTTTATAGCTTTCCTCTGTTTTATCCGCGTAGGTTACAGTGATGACAATGCTTTTACTGCCAACCGTCGATTTTTCGGCGTAGCGCCACCAAATACCTAAAAATAACGCCACCAGCAGCACCAGTGCCCCAACGGTCAGCCATAACCGCCTTTTTTGTATACTTTGTTTCACTCTGGTTTCCCCTTTTATCTACTTATTCTATATTCTTGTGGGCAAAAACCTGTTCTGCGTATCGCACGCTTTCCATTGCGTTTTTACCGTAAAAATCCGCCCCGATCATATCGGCATACTCCTGCGTCAACACCGCCCCGCCCACCATCACAAGACAATCCGGCTTTTCTTTGCGCAATAGCTGAATCGTCTCTTCCATTGCGGGTACCGTGGTGGTCATCAACGCGCTAAGGCCCACCAGCTTGACGTTTTGTTCCACCGCGGCCTTTACAATTGCTTCCGGTGGCACATCACGGCCCAGATCGATCACCTTATAACCATAATTTTCAAGCAGTGCCTTGACAATGTTTTTGCCAATATCGTGGATATCCCCTTTTACCGTTGCCAAAATAATGGTGGGGCCCACTTCATCCGTGGCGGGCATTTTATGCCTCGCCTGCTCAAATGCAGCTTTTGCCGCCTCCGCACTCATCAAAAGCTGCGGTAAAAAGACCGTCTTCGCTTCAAACCCACGCCCTACAACATCCAGCGCGGGTACTATTTGCCGGTTAATTACTTCCAGCGGGGGCAGCGTTTCCAGCTCTTTCGCCGCAAGTTGCGCCGCCTGCTGGGTAAGGCCACGAATAATAGCCCCTTGCAGCCCATCCGCCTGCGCCATGGCCACCGCCTGTGTGGTGGCACTCGTTTGTGTGGTGGTAATACCCTGCGCATAAGCAATGTACTGCCCACAGTTTTCATCCAGCCCCGCAAGCGCCATATAGCTGTGGTAAGCTTTTTGCATTTCGCTTGCATAAGGGTTCATAATTGCCGCATCCAGGCCACGCATTAGCGCCATTGTAAAAAATGTGGCAGTGATGAAATCCCGGTTGGGCAGCCCAAATGAGATATTGGACACCCCCAAAGAACACTTTGCCCCAAGTTTTTTAATGAGCGGGATCGTATCCAGCGTCACCTGTGCCGCGTGATTGTCTGAAGAAATCGTCATGGCAAGCGGGTCAAAAATTAGGTCATTGACCCCGATGCCATACTCTGCGGCACGATGCACGATGCGCTGCGCAACAGCAAAACGCCCTTGTGCTGAATCTGGAATACCGCTTTCATCCAGCGTCAGGCACACCACGGCCCCACCATATTTTTGCACCAGCGGGAAAATTGCATCCATACTTTCGGCGCTGCCATTGACCGAGTTGATCATGGGTTTGCCGTTATAAATGCGCATGGCTGCCGCCATAGCGGCGGTATTCGAGGTGTCCAGTTGCAGCGGTAAATCGCAGACGCTTTGCAACTCGTACACACAGCTGACGAGCATCTCCCGCTCATCAATTTCAGGTAAACCGACATTGACGTCTAAGACATCCACGCCCTCTTCCTGTTGTCTGATCCCTTCTTTTAAAATGTAAGCAACATCGTGCTGGCGCAGTGCCTCTTTAAAGCGTTTTTTACCGGTGGGGTTAATGCGCTCCCCAATCAGCACCGGTGCACCGCCAAAAGCGACCGCATGGGTATAAGAGCTGATGACTGTGCGATTTTTGGCTGTTACCGGCTGTGGCACAATGCCTGTTGTTGCCTGTACCAGTGTTTTAATGTATGCGGGGGTGGTGCCGCAGCAACCGCCAACCACTGCGCCGCCCTGCAACGCAATCTCGCGCATTGTGTCGGCAAACTGGTCTGCATCCACATCATACACTGTTTTGCCGTTTTCAGCACGTGGCAACCCCGCATTGGGCTTTACCAAAATAGGCACCGATGCCGCGGCAACAAAGCGCGGGAGCAATTCCAACATACGGTCTGGCCCAAGGGAGCAGTTGATACCGATCACATCGGCCCCAAGGCCCTCTAACATGGCAACCATTGCTTCGGGGTTTGCGCCGCTCATCAGCTTGCCACCCTCATCGTATACATTGCTGACAAAGAGAGGTAGCGTGCAATTTTCTTTTACCGCAAGCACCGCTGCTTTCGTTTCGTAACAGTCATTCATGGTTTCTACCAATACAAGGTCGGCCCCGGCGTCGGCGCCCGCCCGCACAACTTCTGCAAACAGCTCGACCGCCGTTTCAAATGGCACGTCGCCAAGCGGCGCCAGCAATTTACCCAAAGGGCCAATGTCCAATGCCACAAACCGCCGGTCTTGGCCCCCCTGCGCCTGCTGTGCAGCCTGTTTTGCGCAGCTTACGGCAGCGGCGACCACCTGCTGCACCGCAAAGCGGCCCTCTTTGCCGTCGAATTTCAGCCGGTTTGCCCCAAAAGTATTGGTACAGACAATATGGCTGCCCGCCTCATAATAAGCGCGATGCAACGCGATAATCTCCTGTGGCCTTGTGATGTTCCACGTTTCCGGCAGCTCCCCCGGCTGCAACCCCATGGCCTGTAGTGACGTACCGGTGCCGCCATCCAGATACAGCAACCCTTGTTTCAATAATGCCTGAATATCCAAAACAGTTCCTCCTTAAAGGCGAAATGCACAATCCTGCTTGTCGCATGCACTGCAATCGGTGCGGAGCTCGGTGCATCCTGCACGCCCTACCCCCACAATCGCGGATACCGATTTTTGTGGGATCATCAGCAAAGATTCTGTCAGCGTAATACCAATATTCTTTTGTGCCCCAAGTGCGTCCAGCAGCGGCGTTTGTAACGCCAGCGGTAAATCTCCATAGCCGGGGCTAAATCGCGGCCGCAGGTAATGCCCCCGCAACTCCACCACCCACTGCTGCCCCAGCAAATCACAGAACCTCTCTATCGCAGCCGTGCCAATTGCATCCAGCACCAAGGCCTTTGCAGGCGAAGCCACCGCCGCACGTTTGCGCTGCAACTCACTTGCCATCCCGGTAGTGGCCACAAAGGCAATCGCCTGTGGGCACCCTGCAAGGTTTTTCGCGAGGCCTTTGCCCGGCGCAAAAAACGCGCCAAGGTCCAGCCCGCCCTCTTGCATTTTTACCGGCAGCAACCGGCAGCAGGCCTTAAATTGGGCCACCTGCAAAAATGTAGCGAGACACTCCTGAATCATTCCCTCTACGGCATCATCCGGCTGTGCGCGGCCCATGCCAAGGTAGCGGCGGATACTTTGCAGCGGGACATCTACCTGCTGAGGTTTGTATTCGATGATCCGTACCGGCCCATTCAGCTCTAACTTTGTCATTTTAAAATCTCCGACAGGTTTTCTTGTATCTTTTGTGCGACCGCAGGGTTATTCATTGAATACACATGCACCGCAGGCACCCCGTTGGCAAACAGGTCTACAATCTGCTCTGTCGCATAAGCGATGCCCGCTTGGCGCATGGTTGCGGGGTTGTCACCAAAGCGGTCAAGGATGTAGCGGAACCGCTGCGGCAGCGCCGTACCGGTCATCGAGGTGATGCGGCGAATCTGTGCAGCATTTGTCACCGGCATAATACCGGCGACCACTGGCACCCGTACGTCTGCCTCCCGCAGCTTATATAAAAAATTGTAGTAAATGTTGTTGTCAAAAAACATTTGAGTCGTCAAAAACTCGCAGCCCGCTTGCACCTTTTCTTTTAGATGTAGAATATCTTCTTTTTGGGTGGTCGACTCCGGGTGACCCTCCGGGTAGCAGGCCCCCCCAATGCAAAAGCCGCCATATTGCTTAATCTCATGCACCAGCTCGCTTGCATAATGGTACTGCCAGCCTGCTTGCTTTGGCTGGTCTGCCGGCATATCGCCGCGTAAGGCAAGAATGTTCTCAATACCCGCTTTGCGCAGTGCTTCAAGCTGCAGTTTTACACCGTCCCGCGTTGAACTGATACAGCTTAAATGTGCCAGCGCCGGCACCGTAAACTTTCGCTGGATATCCTGCGCCAATGCCAGCGTGTAATCACTTGTGCCACCACCAGCACCATAGGTCACGCTCATATAGCTGGGGCTAAGCGCCGCAATTTGCTGTGCAGCGGCCTGAATGCTTTCATAAGTTGCGCTGGTCTTTGGGGGAAACACCTCAAATGAAAGAGATGGTTTCGGGCTTTCTATGAGCTTTATCAGGTTCATGTTGTTTTCTCCTTGCCTGTATGCACTGCATTATCGTGTAATAGGCACTTATAAAAAATGTGCCCGGGCTTAAAAGCACCGGGCACATTGCAAATACGGATGTCCTGTTGTCGCAAAAATGGTACACGGCTACCTAGGCCGCCGCACCACTTGTGGCAATAGAGGTACACCCGCACAAACAAGTTGCCCGGGAGTAGAGCATTCGCCCAGAAAAAACAGCAATATGTTGCAAAACCCGGTAAAAGCTTGTCATGGTGTGCACCCCCTTAAAATGATGAGATAGATTGGATAAAATTATACCGGGAAACCTACATGTTGTCAACAAGCACAGCTGAAATAGCGGTTTATCCTTTTAAATCTTTCTTTGTCCAGTGAAAAAGTTTTAAATTTGCAAGCAAAAAGCAAACAAGGCAGCGACAGAAAATATTTCAAAAATTCAGTGGAATATCGCCACACTAAAACACCCCACGATTACTTGAATTATATAAAAAGCACAGTTTTTCAAGCTCATAATTCTGTTTTGTTTCTCATGAATCCCAACGTAATTCCCTCGTTTTTCGACATTTTTGCTGGCTGGCAAAACAGCCAGACCATACAATGCTTTTCGTGTAGAACAAGCTTTTTTAAGCTAACAACAAGCTTTATTTTTACAGGGCGGTGCTGCCAGCAGCACCGCCCTGTAAAATGTTTTTTTAATATCTATGCCGCACTTTGCGTCCCCTCCGATGCAGCGACGGGGGGGCCTGTGTCGTGTCAACCACTTCCTGTTCCAGCAAAACAGGGATCAACTTTTTCCATACGCCTTGTTGTTTCCATGTGCGTAAACGGCCGTATACACTTTGCCACGGGCCGAATTCTTCCGGTAAATCTCTCCACGTCACACCCGTATTAATCCAGTAAATCATACCGTTTAGCATCATGCGGTTGTCTTTTGCAGGGCGACCCCCTTGTGGCTTGCGTTCAGGTGGCAGCATGTTCTCCATCTTTTTCCACTGCTCTGTTGTTATACGGTAATTCATCGTCTTTTCCCTTTCTCTCACCCGTGCATTTTATAACTTGGGTGGTTCGTCCTTCTGTTCAAACAGCTTCGTCATATCTTCCCCATGCGGAAAGCCACCTTCGCCCTCACAATTCATTTCAATGCTGCCCGAAATTCTAGCGCCCTCTTCCAACGAAATGGCGTCGGTTTTAACATTGCCAACCAGCATAACCCCGCTGACCAAACGGGTCTTGCTCTTAATTTTCAAATCACCTTTAATCCGCCCGCCTGCTTCCACATTCTCTGCACTGATATTGCCGATTACGAGCGATTGGTGATCCAGATGAATATCTTTTTGGGCAGAGATATTGCCAAATACATTGCCAGCCAGCAGCTCAATGTTTTTGCCGTTGAGATTACCCGTTACTTTACCTTTTACATGGATATCTCCCTCTGTGATCAGATCTCCCTTAAGGGTCCCGCGCAGTTCAACATCCCCTTTTGCCCGAATGGTACCTTCGATCGAAAAATCTTCTGCCAAAATAGAAACATGCGCTACATGGTTCTCCTCGCTCATTGCAGAAACCGGGGTGAATTTCGTGTGCGGGTTTTCTTCCCCTTTCTCACCCTGCAAGATGTGTTCCTCCTCTTTTCCGTTTGCGCCAAACAATTCTCCTGCCGCCTGCTTAAAGTTTTTCTTGATGTCCATGATTCTTTCTCCTTTCGTGGTGGGCATAATTTGAACTTTTTATTATTTCGTTTAGCCTTTCTTTACTCCTTATAAATAAAATGTACTGGCTTAACCTTGTTTGTCAGCGGCGCAAATGAAAACCCTTGTTTTTGCAGCCCTTGAATGATACCTTGCAATGCCTGCACCGTTGTTTCTTTTCTGGTTGAATCATGCATAAGTACTATTCCCCGCATGACCGACTTTGCCTGGCTGAGCACCGTATCCTCAATTGTGGACGCTTGTATTTGCTTTTCACTTGCATCCCCTGCCGCCATATTCCAATCATAATAAGTAAAACCACGGCGGTTCATTTCAGTGATAATTTCACGGTAAACGCCGCCATTGTACTCGTTGATACTGCCGCCAGGAAAACGAAATATTGTAGGATACACCCCTGTAACTTCATACACCCACTGATAAACCTTGTAAAAATCGCTTAAATAGGCGTTAACTGAGCTGTAAATCAATGCATAGTTGTGGCTGTAGCTGTGAATGCCGATTGTATGGCCTTCGCTCACGATACGTTGCAGCATGCTGCGCATTTCAGGCGTATCATGATTATTGGTGACTACAAAAAAAGTTGCTTTAATGTTGTTTTGTTTCAAAATGTCTAAAATTTTGCCAGTGTTTTCTGATGGGCCATCATCAAAGGTCAAATAAATCTCTTTTTCGTTATAGTCTGTCTGGTCCGGCATTTCACAATAAAGGTCCGGGTAAAGCTGCTGATAATCCAAATCTTCTGTCCAAAAAAGAGAGGAGGTTTCCTGTTGATTGGTAGTGGCCATTAAATGAAACAAGCCGGAACTGTTTAAAACCGTTTCTGTTTTTTGTCGGCTAAGCTCCAGCTGCATCAAAGTGTTTTCTTGCTCTGCTTGTGCACTGCGCAGGCCATAATGGATACAAAGCCCGGTCGGTACTAAAATTGCAAGTGCAAGGCTACCAAGAATGATGTGTTTAAAAAAGCGTACGCTACCAAAATACATGGTATTCCTCCCTCCAATTTGTCGGGCATTGTTTTGGTTTAGCCTGTATGTCCTTTACAAGGTCTCAAATTTGGGGTGTGGTCTTTCCATCGGGGTTTAAACATTTGTAAATTATCTCTTTCCGCTGTTTCCACTGAACATTCGTTTAAAGGTTTACAAATCAATTGTCGTTGGCTAAACGGATATACGCCGGGTAAAACCTTCCTTTTGCTTTATAGTATTCCCTAAACATCGTCATCAGGCTGCAAAAGGCATATGCCTGTATACCCGCCGCATTAGATACCGTAGCTACGCACTCATCTAACTTTGCAATTTTTTCTGTTTTTACGGAAAACAGGTCGACGTAGGTGTGCCGTACTTTCCCCTGTAAGATCAAACTGCCACCCCATCCTTTTTGAGGACAAATGTAGTAGACAAACCGCAAATCTTTTGTTGCCGGCGATATATTACCCATAATATTGGAGATGCATTTTCTGGAAAAATCCGTGCAAACCGGTTGCAAAACGAACCAGGAATATTCTGCTAATATTGATAAAATTTCCAGCTTTTTTGTAACTTTCAACTCAATTGTCTCTTTATTTTCGAAGATCATGTTCCAGAACGTTGGTTCTGTTAACGAAATGTATGTGAGCGGGATATCATATTCATACATATTCTGATCTCTCTCTTTCGAATGTTCTGCCGCCCCTTGTCGTAGTCTAATTAAAACCACGATAAGCCTTTGTTTTTATGCGCTAAAAGTAGCTTAACAGTATTAGCTGACGGCAGAATCAACGGCACAAAAACTTGTAGTGCTATGGGAGAGATACAATGAATTCATTTTTTCGATTGCGATTTTTTTCTGTTCCAGCATGGAATGTGCATAAATATTTAAGGTGATCGTAACGCTTGAGTGACCCAAAAGCTCACTCAACGTTTTTATGTCTACCCCTAGTTCTAACGCACGAGTAGCAAACGTATGCCGAATCGCATGATATTTACGGGGTGGTACCTCTGCGCTTTTTAAAATCCGATGGAAAATACGCTGCATTGTCCGGGGTTCTATTGGGCAACTTGTACCAGAAAAAATATAACAGTCCTGCGCTGCTTTATCTGGTTGATTTTCTTGCAGTTTCCCCAGCATAAAGGCAGGCACCGGGATTGCGCGTATTGCATTTTTAGTTTTGGGCGGTGATGTAATCAACGCTGTCCTTACTGCATCTTTTCCTTGCTTGTTAATGCGCATCGCCGTCGCGGTAATCAGCATCACTCCGCTTTCAAAATCGATATTTTCCCAACGCAAAGCACAAAGTTCACCTAACCGAATACCGGTATAAAAACACAGCAAAATACCAAGCGCTCTGAAATCGTTAAGCTGAAATATGTTTTTTTCGATGCTTTTTTGTTCCTCCAATGAAAAAAAAGGTATCGTTTCCAATTTTTTATCCTGCATTTTCACTGAAACATACGGTACTGGCGGCAGCTTATTTTCTTTTACCATATTATTAATTGCTGTTTTAAAAATACAAATAATCTTTTTGCGGTATGCGACTGAAAGATTTTCGCGCTGTACAATCGTATGTACAAACTTGTTGATTTGAAATTCAGACAAGCAATCAATGTCAGAATAAAAAAATGGTAAAATGTAATTTGAAATGCAAGACTCGTAACTGGCGTAAGTGGATTTTCGAACGTGAATTTCTTGTTTGTATAGCCATTGTTTAAACTGTTCACTAGCCGGAAGGCTTTCTTTTTCTCTTGTGAAATTCGGCTCTTTGTCTTGCGAAAAAAGCGTCTTTTTTTCTTTTACTTCACGATAGCTTTTACCGTATACATAGGCATAGCCTCCCTGGAGTTTCAATACACGGCCTTCCCAACGACCATCCTTTCTCTTGTAAATATTTTCTCCTCTCTTACTCATAAGGGGGCTCCTTTTCTCATTTTGCTTTTTTCTATTTCACAGCATTACCGATGACAGATTTATAAAAAATATAGACATTCGATCTTCTTGTACCTTTTATTCCCAAATCGATTTTCAAAACAGCAGTTTCAAATGTAGATTTTTTACTTGAACCGCGATAAAAACGTTTTATAATAATAAAACAAATCAGTCTCAATCATGGTTTTAATTTTTATTGTTTTAACTCAATTTCTACAAAATTTACTATTTGGCTATTCTTTGAAACTTTCAATTTACATGTTAGCCAGTTCACTTTTGGTGCAACTAAATAGCCGGTATTCTAATCTGGATAAACAAAAAAGCCCAGCAAACGCTGGGTTTTTTGCATCTGAACAGAATAAACTCCGCCCTCGACTTTTTCTGTTCAACTTAAATCCCCATGTTACGCGTCTATCATTCTTTACTGATATGGTTTATTGTTTGCATTTTGTACCGTAATCGATACCCGTAATCGTAAGGATCCTTCGTTTCTTTGCCCTGCACGATTTATTGAAAAACACGAAATATGGCATTGCGTTATTTTTGTAAAACGTGTTACTTCAAAATCTACGTCAGTCACATCGAATTTATTTTGATTAATTGCATATATTTTTTAATATTTGTCATAATATTTAGTATATTAATCCTAATTTAAAATTTTATTATTTTTTTATATTGTTTTTTTAAAATTTATGACGAAAATTATATTTCATCTTTTTATATATTAAAATACTTTGAACATGAAATTTCAAGTACTTTTTACATTTTTTAACAGTTTTTAACATTTTTTGTTTTTTTAGTAAAAATATGTGCTCGTTTGCTTTGTTTTACTAATATTATTAAGATTTTTGCTTTGTTTTTACAAGTACACCTATAGGAACGATTCTCTATTTTATGGTATTTTTTGTTTTTATAACACAAACTGTGTTTTTTTGTTTTGTTAGTATAAAATAATTACGCTGCCTATATTATTTTTTCAAAACTATACAACAAAAAACACGTATTTTGTGCCGAATTGTGCACAAAATACGTGTTTTGATTTTATTTTTATTGAGATGCTTTAGCTTATTTAAGGATCCTCATAGATCTAATGTATCAATGACGCTGCGCAAGGTTTCTGCCGAGCGATGCAGCTTTTGAAGTTCTTCTTCAGACAGTGGCATATCCAGAACCGTTTCAACCCCCTGCTGCCCTACGACAGCGGGGATACTCATGCATAGCCCCTCAATGCCATAGGTACCATGCAACATGCTGGACACCGGCAATACCGAATGTTCGTCGCGCACAATGCTGGTTGCAATGCGGGAAACCGCCATGGCAACACCATAGTAAGTTGCGCCTTTGCGGCTGATGATCTCATAAGCCGCATCACGCACTTCATGGTAAAGCCGGTTATCGGAGGCCTCATGGTCAAAATGCCCGCGCAACTCGCAAAAATGGTCAAGCGGCACACCAGAAATACTGGCCCCGCTCCACACCGCAAGTTCGCTGTCACCGTGCTCACCAATAATAACAGCGTGCACACTACGGCTATCGACCTGCAAATGCTCGCCAAGCAGATATTTTAGCCGAGCCGTGTCCAGCACCGTGCCGGAGCCAAGCACCCTGTTTTCAGGATATCCTGAAAGCTTAAGCGTCACATAAGTCAAGATATCCACCGGGTTGGAAACGACCAGCAATACCGCCTCTTTGTTGCGCTTTGCAATTTCCGGCACGATGCTTTTAAAAATAGCAACATTTTTATGTACAAGATCCAGCCTTGTTTCACCCGGCTTTTGCCCGGCACCCGCCGTGATGATGATCAGTGCGGCATCTGTAATGTCGTCATAAGTGCCGGCGCGAATTGTCATGGGGTGCGCAAACGGCAGCCCATGGGCAATGTCCATGGCTTCGCCCTCTGCGCGCTGCCCGTTGGCGTCGATCAAAATCATTTCAGAAAACAGCCCGCTTTGCATCAGCGTAAACGCCGAGCTGGAACCAACAAACCCGGTACCGATCATTGCAGCTTTTTGAAAATTAATCATAAGAACCACCTCCTGGCTCTGTTGTATGTTAAGTTAAGGTTTATGCTTTTTCGCCTAAGGCATCTTGCAGCGTATGCCATGCAAGCACCGCACATTTGACGCGCGCCGGCATGTGTGACACGCCTTGCAACGCAACAGCGTCTCCCAGTACATCAAGCTCGTCCTCATCTTTTACTTCGCCCTTAATCATGCCAAAAAACAGTGTGGCAAGCTGGTTTGCTTCTTCTACGGTTTTGCCTTCGATCAAATCGATCATCAACGAAGTAGATGCCTGAGAGATGGCACAGCCCTCACCGGTAAACCCTGCCTCCTGCACAACGCCGTCTTTGACGCGCAACTGTAAGGTAATGTCATCCCCGCAGCTGGGGTTTACCCCCTCAAGGCTGATGGTCGCGTCACTGACCGCATGCCGGTGATGCGGCGAACGGCTGTTTTCGACAATGATCTGGTTATATAAATCACTGATCCCCAAAGCCCATGCACCTCCTGACCTTTTGTACACTTTCAAGCAACTGGTCTACGTCTTCTATTGTATTGTATACTGCAAAACTGGCCCGGCAGCAAGCGGTGATACCAAGGTATTCCATCAGCGGTTGTGCACAGTGGTGCCCGGCACGCACCGCCACCCCGTCGGCATCCAAAATAGTCGCGACGTCATGCGGATGCACCCCTTCAATGTTAAACGAAATCACGCCATAACGCCCTTGCGGTGCGGGGTCTCCATACACCGTAATATAGGGCAGTTTCGCAAAGCCCTCTAATGCATGTCTCATCAGTGCCTGCTCGTGTGCTTCAATTTCATCCCAGCCGAGGGCCGTCAGCCACTGAATGGCCGCAGCAAGCCCAACTTCGCCCCCCACGTTGCGGGTGCCAGCCTCAAATTTGCGCGGCACCGGCGCATAGGTGGTGCTTTGCTCGTGCACACTGGCGATCATATCGCCACCGCTGAGAAATGGGGGCATTTTTTCAAGCAAGTCTTTTTTGCCATACAGTACACCGACCCCCATGGGGGCGTACAGTTTATGCCCTGAAAAGGCGGCAAAATCCACATCCAACGCTTTGACATCCACCTGCATATGCGGGGTACTTTGGGCACAGTCCAATACAACCACTGCCCCCATTTCGTGCGCGCGCTGCACAATTTCGGCTACCGGCACGGCAAGGCCCAGCACGTTTGAAACCTGTGCGACCGCGACGACTTTGGTATTAAGGCCGATTTTGGCCGAAATCTCCTCTTTTGTCAGCCTGCCGTCGGCACCGGGGTAAAGATAGATTAGCTTTGCGCCGGTTGCCTTTGCCACCCGCTGCCAAGGCACTAAATTGCTGTGGTGCTCGGCAACAGAAAGTGCAATCTCGTCGCCCGCCTTTAAAAATTCAAGGCCGTAGCTGTAGGCAACAAGGTTCAGCCCCTCGCTGGTATTCTGGGTAAAAATGATCTCATCCGGCTCTGCGCCCAAAAAGCCTGCCACAACGGCACGGGCACCCTCGTGCGCATCAGTTGCGCGCATGGCAAGGTCGTAAACACCGCGGTGCGGGTTTGCGTTATTCTTTTTATAGTAGTCTTCCACCGCGTTCAGTACCGCAAGCGGCCGCTGGGTGGTTGCACCGTTATCAAGATACACCAGCCTCTTGCCGTTTTCCGGCACAGAAAGCAGCGGAAATTCATTCAAAAGATTCTTCATTTTCATCCAGCCTTCTTGCAACAAGTTCTAGCACTTCTTTTTGCAGTTCTTCTTGCGGTATTTTATCTACCGCCGGGGCAAATTGCGCCTCTACCATAAGCCGCCGTGCGGCAGCCGGGGATAGCCCGCGGGAGCATAAATAATACATCTGCTTTTGGTTCAGCCTGCCAATAGTTGCGGCGTGCTGGCCCTCTACCTGCTCTTCGCCGCACAGAATCAGCGGGGCGGTTTTGTTACGGGCCGTTTTGCTAAGCAATAACACTGTTTCACTCTCGTGCCCCACCGCATGCACCGCGCCGCGCTGAAAATCAATTGTGCCGCGCAGCAGTTTTGTGCTGTCACCGGCCAGTACGCCCGCGGTGTGCATTTCACTGAGGGTATCTTCGCCCCGGTGTTCTGCCACATCGTTGATATCAATACTACGGGTGGTATCACCAAAGTAGATCTGGTCCAGCCAAAATTCACCGTGCTGCCCGGCAAGGTTGACCCTTGCACCGGCACTGGCAACCGCGCTGCCCAGCAAAATGCGCACCAGTTCAAACTTGGCGCCCTCTTCTACCGTTGCGGCAACGGCGTTCCAGCTTTTGCAATTATCACCGGTTAGCACCAGTTGCACCAGCCGCACCTTTGCCCCGCGTGCGGCGTAGACCTGTGTCAAGCTGGCTAACAGCCCTTTTGTCTGCGTTGCCGAGCGGCTAACTTCTACGAATGTAATACTGCTGCCCTTTTCGGCGTAAATGCTGTTGTGGGCAACCAGCTGCGGGTGGGCATCGTCCAAAAAGCCTTCTACCAGCAGTGGCGTTTTTGTATCACCCTCTGCGGCAACAAAGCAGGAGGCATTCGCATACTGTAAAACAAATTCATCTACTTCGCGCCCCATCCCGCTTTGCGGTACCCCCTGTGCCGGCACCTGCACTTGCTGCACGCCTGCCGGCAACGGGCCAACCACAAAGCGTGGTTCACTGTTTTGCGGCACAAAAAGCGCCGCGTTTTCACCCACGTTGTTGACGCCAAGCCAGTTCCATGTTCGCACGGGTAATTGATTGATTGCTGTGTTCATTTGCGGCACCTCCTTTAGCCAATACTGCCTTTCATTTCAAGATGGATCAGGTTGTTCATCTCCACCGCATATTCCAGCGGCAATTCTTTTGCAATGGGTTCTGCAAACCCGCCCACGATCAATGCGCGGGCATCATCCTCCGACAGGCCGCGGCTCATCAGGTAAAAAATAGCCTGTTCGCTGATGCGCCCAATTTTAGCCTCGTGCCCTACATCCACATCGTCGCAGCGAATATCCATCACCGGGATGGTGTCCGAGCGGGAGCGATCGTCGATCATCAGCGACTCACATGCGACAGCCGACTTGCTGCCCACTGCCTCCGGCGCCACAACCACCGCACTGCGGAAGGTGGAAATACCGCCGTCGCGCGAGATTGACTTCGTTGAAATGTGCGATGTGGTGTGCGGTGCGGCATGCACCACCTTGGCACCGGTGTCAAGGTTTTGGCCATTACCCGCAAAGGTAATGCCGGTAAACTCCATACGGGAGTTTTCACCTTTCAAAATCGTCATTGGGTACAGGCAAGAGGTATGTGAGCCAAACGAACCGGATACCCACTCCATAATGCCGTCTTTTTCTACCCGGGCGCGCTTGGTGTTGAGGTTGTACATGTTTTTGGACCAGTTTTCGATGGTGGAATAGCGCAACCGCGCACCCTCACCCACAAACAGCTCTACACAGCCGGCATGCAGGTTGGCCACGTTGTATTTTGGGGCGGAACAGCCCTCAATGAAATGCAGGTAAGCACCTTTGTCCACTATAATTAGTGTATGCTCAAACTGGCCCGCACCCGGCGCGTTTAGCCGAAAGTATGATTGCAGCGGGATTTCGACTGAAACGCCAGGCGGCACATACACAAATGAACCACCAGACCACACCGCACCATGCAACGCGGCAAACTTATGGTCGGTCGGCGGCACCAGTTTCATAAAATGCTTGCGCACCATTTCGGCATACGGGCCGGTCAGTGCACTTTCTATATCGGTGTAAACGACACCTTTGGCCGCAACCTCTGCGCGCACATTGTGGTACACGACCTCTGAGTCATACTGCGCACCCACCCCGGCAAGAGAAAGCCGTTCTGCCTTGGGGATGCCGAGTCGCTCAAAAGTATTTTTAATATCATCCGGCACTTCAGACCACTTGGCACGCATTGCGGTGTTAGGCCGCACATAGGTAACAATGTCTTCAATATCCAGCCCGTCCAGCGGCGGCCCCCAGCTGGGCAACGGCATTTCATTATAAGTCTGCAACGACTTCAAGCGAAACAGGCGCATCCATTCAGGGTCGTGTTTTTCCTCTGAAATTTTTTGCACGATGGCCGGGGTTAGGCCGGAGTTTACTTCAAATGAAGCATTGGCAGCATCCTTGATGTCGTAAATACTGCGGTCAAACTCTTCTACCTGTGTTTTTTCTGTCTCAAAGCTTCTCAAGCGTCTGCCGCCTCCTTTTGCAGCGCACCAAAACCGCTCTGCAAAATCTCGTCGGCAAGTTCGCGGCCACCGGTGCGGGTAATACGCCCGTTTTCCAGAATGTGAACGTAATCAACTTCCAGCTCTTCCAGAATTTTGGCGTTATGAGTAATAATCAAAATGCTGTTGCCCTCGTCGTGGTAAGCGCGAATGCCTTTAGAAACCGTTTTGACGGCATCCACGTCAAGGCCGGAATCTGTTTCGTCCAGCATCGCAAGCTTGGGGCGCAGCATCAGCAATTGCAGGATTTCGGCCTTCTTCTTTTCGCCACCGGAAAACCCGACATTCAGGTACCGCGACGCATACGACTCATCCATATCCAAGACTTGCATCTGCTCTTTGAGTTTCTTTTGAAACGCAAGCACGCGCATCGGTTTGCCCTCTATTGCACCGGCAGCGGTGCGCAAAAAGTTTTCCAGTGTGATGCCGGGAATTTCCTCCGGCGCCTGAAACGACAAAAACACACCAAGCCGCGCGCGCGCATCGGCGCTTTCGTCAGTGATATCCTCGCCGTCAAAACTAATGCTGCCACTTTCAATAGCATACCGGGGGTCCCCCATTACGGCCGAAACCAGGGTGGATTTACCGGTACCGTTGGGGCCCATCAGCACATGCAACTCACCCTTTTGGATGCTAAGGTCAATGCCGTTTAAAATCAACTTATCATCCACCGAAACAGCAAGATCTTGGATTTCAAGAAGAGGTTTTTTCATGGTTCCACTAAGCTCCTTTTTACGAAACAGGCCGCCGGTAAAAAACCGGCAGGCGTTACTTTGATATTGTTTACCGCTTTTACTTTTCAATAGTACACCATTTTACTAGGAATTACAAGCACAATTCCCTATAATTTTTGTATTTTTATCTGATTTTTGCAAAAACTTCATCGCATTTCGTATTTTGTTGAGTTCTTTTTGTTGCGATATTAACCGGTTTGTGACAACCTTGGGCGCTTTTGTATCCTCTCACACTTGCTTCTTACCAAAACAAAAAACAGCGAGGAGCCTTTTGTCCCCCGCTGCCTGTATGAAACCTTGCTTTATTTGCCGCCCCACCTCTGCTGTGCGCGCCTAGCCTTGCAATTTGGCAAGAAAACTGGCGGCTTTTACTGTGGCCCGTGTATGGGTGCCGCCGCCGATGCGCTGGCCCCTGTCAAGTGCTTCTACGGTAAACGTAAAACTGCGCTCTGTTTGCTGCACCAGGGTTGCGCGCGCTGTAATGGTGGCACCCACTGCGGAGGCGCGGTCATGTGTCAGTTCCATTTTAGTGCCCACCGTGGTAATACCCTCTGGCAGCAGCGGCGCAACACACTGCATTGCCGCATTTTCCATAAGTGCCACCATCGCAGGGGTCGCAAATACGGGCAAGTCTCCGCTGCCCATTGCCTTTGCTGTTTTTTCTGTTGTCACAACCGTGCTCACTTCAAAAAACCGTTCCATAATCAGCGCCTCTTTCTTTGCAGTTACTTGCCGCAGCGATGCTATATTTATACTACCATAGCCCGCCGCCGTGCTGCAAGCACCTGCACGGCGGCTTAGACAAAAATACACCAGTAGTTGTTTAAAAACATCCCAATTTTTACCGTTTTAACGCGATTTTTCAATGTGAGCACCACACTTTTTGTAAAATGTTACGACACCAACAGCCTGTGCAGTGCGCCTGTTGTCAGATTCTCCAAACAGTATATTTATACCTTGACAATGAATAAATATGCATTTATAATCATAACATCAAATAGAGAGACGCACCACCCAAGGAGGAGTTATTGATGAACTACAAACACAAAGCCCTGTCGGCACTACTGGCCGCCACTATGGTATTTTCTCTTGCAGGCTGCGGCAGCGCTTCGTCTGCTGCCCCGGCTTCTTCCGCCGCAGCAAGCACCCCCGCTTCATCCGCTGCTGCACCCGCTTCTTCATCGGTCGCTGAAAGCGACCTGTCAGATGCCGCCTTACAGGCGATTGCCAAAATTAAAGAAAAAGGTGTGCTGACTATTTCGACTGAAAGCAAGTACGCACCGTTTTGCTTTAAAGACAACGATTTGAACATTGTTGGGTTTGAGCCCACTTTGATGCAGTACCTTGCCGATGACCTTGGTGTTGAACTGAACATTCAAGATGTTGATTTCACCGCCGTCATCCCCGCTGTGACAAGCGGCGAAGCCGATATTGGCATGGCCGGCATGGTGAAAACCGCCGAGCGTGCCGAAGTGGTCGACTTTACGCAGCCGTACCACATGTCCGGCCAATGCGTGATGGTATTAAAGGACAATGCCGCAACGTTTACCAGCTTTGATTCGTTTGCAGGCAAAACCCTTGGCGCACAAAAGGGTACCTTGCAGGAGACGATTTTGCACGAGCAGTTCCCGGACAGCAACGCCAAGATTTTGGACAAAGTGCCTGATTTGGTGCAGCTGCTGCAACTGGGCGAGATTGACGGCCTGATTATTGCAGTGGACCCTGCCGGCCCTTACCTTGCCTCCCACGAAGAACTTGCCACTGTTGACCCCGGCATTGTGGTAGACCCGGAGACCAACGGCCAGGTTGCCTGTGTTGCCAAAGGCAATGAAGGCCTTGTGGAATACCTGAACGCCGTGTTTGCAAAACTGTCTGCCGATGGCACGCTGGATGGCTGGTATGCCGACGCGGTGACCCTTTCGAACGAACAAAACGCCGCCTGATCTTGCTTTACAGCAACCTAAATAGTAAAGAAAGCCTGCCAGCTGCAATTGCAGCTGGCAGGCTTTCTTTTGTGTAATGGCAAATTTCGTGCTATTGAGTATGCAAACCGGCTATTCGGCCACACGGTCTTGTATCTCAATAAAGTTCTCCCGGTTGTTCCAATAATCCTCTTTTGCGATGAGGGCCATTTTAAGATCCGACATCATGGTCTCCATTGGTGTCCCGTCCGGGGCAGTATCAGGGACCGGGATACTCTTTTCCCCTACATTCACAACAAAATAATCTGGGCCTTCGGCAAAAATGCCTATTTTTCTGTCCTCATATTGCATTTTTAATGTTGATAACAAACCTGAAGATAAATCTATTGCAAATAGTGTACTGCCATCATAAGATTCGTCTGAAACTAAAAACAAAATATGTGAATCATAGATGCCGGTTACTTTGATTGCCCCTTGGGGTAAATTTTGAGAAAAAACATTTTGGGCAATCGTCCGTTTTTCCAGAGTACCGATATCCAAACTTTTTATAGTACAGGTAGACCTCTCCCAATAATAAAATTTTTCGTTGTCCGGTACCCCTAAAATATCTCCTTGTTTCCATGTCAAAATAGGTTCCAGTTTTCCGGTATCCAAAAAATACCTGTTCAGTGTATAAACTTGGTTTTCATATAGTTCTTTCCACGACTGTGTTTTATCATTTTTTGTTGTAACCGTCGTGATCAATAATCCTTTTGGGAAGCAACCAACCACATTATAATCAGCATCGTATGGAAATTGGTCAACTAAATTCTTTTCCCCCGTAGTGGTATCAACGCGAAGCAACTGAAACTCAGGCCCTGCTTCTAAATGCTTTTTTACCAAAACATAAAGGTTTTGTTCATCGGCAACAAAAACGCTGGATTCGCAGAATGTCTCATCTGCCGGTAACGAAAACAGTTCGCGGCGGTTATCGCCATTCAGGTCCATCTGCCATACCTTGGGCAAATCTTCTGCCTCATAGGACAACCCCAAATCATTTATCCCCCACTGGCAAATATAAAGCTTTGTTGCCGTTACAAATGGAAATGTGCCCCCTATGGTATATTTGATCCAGCTTGGGTCCGCCTCATTGTGGTGGTCGCTATTGGGCTGTGCAGACAAATAGACTCGTTGCTTTGTTTTATAATCCGTATATAGAATATTTGCCGAGCCGTCCGGGCGGCACCATAATTCATAATACCCGTTATTTGTACCTGCCCTTGCCGTATACGTTAACCCTAATGCCGAGGTTACAGCCTCTAATTGGCTGTTTTTGCTGCCTACCGCTGCAGAAGAGGATGTGCCCTGTTCTAACTGCTGATCTGGGGCTGGCGAAGCAGCACCGCCGCACGCAACAAATAGTAAAATCGCCGCCAAAAAAACAGCAATACAGGATATTCGCTTTTTCATCCTGCTTCCCCCTTCCCACGGGGCAATGTGCCCACAGTAAACCAGCTTTTTGCCTGCTGTTACCTCTACATACAATGCGCCCACTATTTACCATTTAACCACTTTTTCTACTTTTATGCAATGCACAAAAGGTAGTTATCCGCAGCAATTAAAAGCGCGCGCTTACTATATCTTTATCGGTAATCAGCAGAAAGCCCACCCGAGGTTAATCAGCCAAAACTTTTGCCACAACAAAAAACGCCGCCCACCCTGTTTAACAGGAGAGACGGCGTTTTTTATCTAGTGCATTTGCGCTTTAGCTGGTAGCCCAGTGTAAAGCGAACTAACATTACAAGAATTACTTTTGAAGACTTTTTGCAAGGCTGGCCGCAATAAACTCGCGGAACAGCGGGTGCGCACGGTTCGGGCGGCTTTTGAATTCGGGGTGATACTGTACGCCCACAAAGAAATCGTTTTCCGGGATTTCGACCGCTTCGACCAAACGGCCATCCGGCGAAGTACCTGCTATTTTAAGGCCGGCGGCAGTCAGCGTTTCGCGGAACTCGTTGTTAAACTCGTACCGGTGGCGGTGACGCTCGGAGATTTGCACCGAGCGGTAGGCCTTTTCCATCATCGTGCCTTCAATAATATTGCAGGGGTATGCGCCAAGGCGCATCGTGCCGCCCTTGGGCAGATTACCGTGCTGGTCGGGCATCAAGTCAATCACACGGTGCGAGGAATCCGGCTCAAACTCGCTGGAGTTTGCATCTTCAAGGCCCAGCACGCCGCGTGCATATTCAATGACCGCAATTTGCATGCCAAGGCAAATGCCAAGGTACGGCACATTGTGGGTGCGCGCATACCGCGCCGCCAAAATCATGCCCTCAATGCCGCGGTCGCCAAAGCCGCCCGGCACCAAAATGCCGTCGCAGCCGCTCAGGCGCCCTTCCAGCAGTTCGGGGCACAGTTGTTCACTGTCCACCCACTCTACCCATACACGGGCACCGTTTTCGTACCCGGCGTGCGACAGTGCCTCGTTGACCGAAAGGTACGCGTCATGCAGCTTGGTATACTTGCCTACCAATGCAATTTTAACCGGCTGTGTGGCAAGCTGAATACGCTGCAACATCGCCTTCCAGTCGGAAAGGTCGCACGGTGCACAGTGGATGTCCAACTCGCGGCACACCACGTTGGCGAGGCCGTTTTCCTCCAGCATAATGGGGGCCTGATACAATACCGGCAGCGTGAGGTTTTCAATGACGCAATCCAGCTTCACATTGCAGAACAGGGCAATTTTGCTGCGGATCGACTCTTCAATCGGCTCGTCGCTGCGGGTGATGATGATATCCGGCATAATACCAAACGATTGCAGCTCTTTGACCGAGTGCTGGGTCGGCTTGGATTTATGCTCGTTGCTACCTTTGATATACGGGACAAGTGTGACATGGATAAACAGGCAGTTTTTGCGGCCCACCTCGTGGGAGACCTGACGGATGGCCTCGAGGAACGGCTGACTTTCAATATCGCCGGTCGTACCGCCGATTTCGGTGATGACGACATCTGCGTCGGTTTTTTCGCCGACCGAATAAATAAAGCTTTTGATCTCGCCGGTGATGTGCGGGATGACCTGCACCGTTTCGCCAAGGTATTCGCCGTTGCGCTCTTTGTTCAGCACATTCCAGTACACCTTGCCGGTGGTCAGGTTGGAGAACTTGTTCAGGTTTTCATCAATGAAACGCTCGTAATGCCCAAGATCAAGGTCGGTCTCCGCCCCATCCTCTGTGACAAATACCTCACCATGCTGGTAGGGGCTCATGGTGCCTGGGTCCACATTGATGTACGGGTCTAGCTTTTGCGCCGCGATACGCAAGCCGCGCGACTTTAACAACCGCCCTAAGCTTGCCGCCGTGATGCCTTTGCCAAGCCCCGACACTACGCCTCCTGTTACGAAAATATACTTCGTCATACTTCTCCATCCCTTCATCCGCAAAATTCTAAAGCATACCGGCTCTGCCTGCCGCCTGTATGCCACTTTCCGTTATCGCGCCAACGCGCGTTTCACGCTTCATAAGTATTTAAAATACTCTCTGCAACGGTGCGCCTTGTGCTGCGCCGGTCCATTGCCTGCTTTTCAATATATCGATGCGCCTGTTCTTCTGTAAACTGCAAATGCTCGATCAGCACACATTTCGCGCGCTCTACAATCCGCAGTTCCTCAATTTTTTCCCGCAGGCGCCGGTTTTCATCCAGCAGCCGTTCTATGCGTTTGCGGGTGGCGGTAATTAATTTTAAGCTCTGGTAAAAGGCCGCACGGTTTAAAGGCCGCGGCAGTACAAACACGCCGTAGTCTTCTACGCGAACCGCCAGCTCATCCTCCTGCTCGGCTTTGACAAGCAAAATTACACCGGCACGCCCTTTTGCGGCGGCGATAGCAACGTCGGTCCCCAGTTCGTCCCGCAGGGGGGTGTTGACCAAAACCAGATCATATTCGGCTTCGAGCAGCACTCTGCGGGCCGCGCTGCCGCTGGAGGCCATGGCGATCGTTGGCCGCGGCGATGCCACGAACAGTTCTGCCAATGCCTCCTGTGATTTTTCCGTACCGGAAACAATCAGTACCCTATCCACTGCGCGTCCCCCCTTTCCGCTGCCAGTTCACACCCTAAAGCCGGTGGAAATAGAGGTCTTGCTCTTGCTCTGCCCGCAGCTCTGGCGATGTCACCCGTGCAGCTTCGGCATACTTGAGCTCGAAATATTTATCGCGAATACTTTGCGGCAGTACCCGCTGTACCAAGTTGCTTGCCTTTGCAAGGTCAAGGGCTTCCTCAAGGCTTTGCGGTAACTGTGCAAGGCGCTGTGTTTCCTCTGGTGTCGCCTCGTACAGGTTGTGGTTATTGGGGGCAGGCAGTTCTTCGGCCTGTTCAATCCCCTCCAACCCTGCTTCAATTAATAAAGCAAACGCAAGGTAAGGGTTGCAAGCGGCGTCCGGGCTGCGCAGTTCCATCCGGCTAAAATCGCCTTCCGCTGCGGGGATGCGCACCAGCTGGCTGCGGTTTTGCCGGGACCAGGTCAAATAGCGCGGGGCTTCAAACGCGCCCAGCCGCGCATACGAATTTGTCGTGGGGTTTAAAAACGCCGAAAGTTCTGCGGTGCGGTGTAAAATACCGGCGATAAACTGCCTTGCCTGCGGCAAAAAACCGTCCGGCTGGCCTAAAAACAGGTTTTCATCATCCCTATTATAAAGGCTCATGTTGATATGCATGCCGCTGCCCGGCGCACCTGCAATGGGTTTTGGCATAAAACTGGCGTGCAGGCCGTGCTGCGCCGCAATGGCACGAACGACCGATTTAAAGGTAACAAGATTATCCGCCGCCCGCATGGCGGCGCTGTACCTGAAATCGATCTCGTTTTGCCCGGGGCCCTGTTCGTGGTGACTGGCCTCCGGGGTGAAGCCCATCTCTTCTAAGGAAAGGCAGATCTCACGCCGCACATTTTCGCCTTTGTCCAGCGGCGCAATGTCAAAGTAACCGCCGTGGTCCAGCGGGCGGGTGGTGGGCTGGCCATTCTCATCCAGTTGAAACAGGTAAAACTCGCACTCCGGGCCAAACTTACACACATACCCGCGCTGAATGGCACGCCGTGCAGTCTCACGCAGCAGGCGGCGGCAATCCCCCTCAAACGGGGTGCCGTCGGGCCGCACAATGTCGCAAAACAGCCGTATCACCCGCCCATGGGCAGGCCGCCAAGGTAAAACGGCCACCGTATCCGGGTCCGGCACCAGCAGCAGGTCTGACTCCTCTATGTTCATAAAACCATTGATAGCGGAAGCGTCAAACGAAATACCGCTTTCAAATGCACGCGGCAGTTCTGAGGGCTGTATCGCAATATTTTTTTGTGTGCCAAAGATGTCGCAGAACGCCAAGCGAATAAATTTCACGTCGTTGTCCCGCACATAGCTCAAAATTTCTTCTGCGCTGCTGTACATGAAACGCACCTCCATGGGCCGCGGCACGGCCACTTCTGTTTACTTTATTCTTGATTATACCCGGTTTTGCGGCCACAGAACAGTGTTTTTTCAAAAAAGTGGAATTTCGCTCCAAATACACTGCCCCTTAATTTTGGCAACACGAAAACAAGGGTGCTCACCGGGGGCTCCTGACAAAAGGCGGGAATCGCCGGTGAACACCTTTGTCCTTCCTAGGATTATACTATGCTCACTTTAGCATGTCAACAAAAAAAATATCCCGTTTTTGTTGTTTTTTACTTGACAAATTTCGCCGTACGTCATATAATGCACTCCATAAACAGCAAAGGCGCTGTGGGCTTTTTTGTCCACGGCGCCTTTTCTTTATGCCATTAAGGGAGGATGAAATCGGTGAAGAGCGTAACTGAAATTTTTGGAAGTCTTGTGTTTAACGAGCACGTCATGAAAGAGCGCCTGCCCTCGGATGCTTATGCTGCAATGAAGCGTACTATTGAGCAGGGGCGTAGCCTGAACCCCAGCGTTGCCAATGTTGTGGCAAATGCAATGAAAGATTGGGCAATTGAAAAAGGGGCGACCCATTTTACACACTGGTTCCAGCCGATGACCGGCATCACCGCAGAAAAGCACGACAGCTTTTTGTGCCCGCAAAAAGACGGCACCGCGATCATGCAGTTTTCGGGTAAAGAGCTCATCAAGGGCGAGCCTGATGCGTCAAGCTTCCCCTCCGGCGGCCTGCGCGCCACCTTTGAAGCCCGCGGCTACACCGCATGGGATGCCACCTCTTACGCCTTTATTAAAGACTGCACCCTCTGCATCCCCACCGCGTTCTGCTCTTACGGCGGCGAGGCCTTAGACAAAAAGACCCCGCTTTTGCGCAGCATGGAAGTGCTCAGCAAACATGCCCTGCGCATTCTGCGCCTGTTTGGCGACACCGAGACCATTAAGGTCAACACTACAGTCGGCCCCGAACAGGAATATTTTTTGATTGACAAAGCCCTTTACGAGCAGCGCCGCGACCTGATTTACTGCGGCCGCACCCTGTTTGGTGCAAAACCGCCGAAAGGCCAGGAACTGGAGGACCATTACTTTGGTTCGCTGAAGACCCGCGTTTCCGAGTTTATGCATGACCTGGACGAAGAACTGTGGAAGCTTGGCATCTATGCAAAAACCGAGCACAACGAGGTCGCGCCCGCTCAGCACGAGCTCGCACCGATTTTCACCACTACAAATATTGCGACCGACCACAACCAGTTGACGATGGAACTGATGCAGAAAGTCGCCGCCCGCCATGACCTAGTTTGTCTGTTGCACGAAAAGCCCTTTGCCGGCGTTAACGGCAGCGGCAAACATAACAACTGGTCGATTTCTACTGATAGCGGTACCAACCTGCTGGAGCCGGGCGACAGCCCCCGCGAGAACGCACAGTTCCTGCTGTTCCTGTCCGCTGTCATCAAAGGCGTAGACGAGTATCAGGACCTGTTGCGCATCTCGGTCGCCTCTGCGGGCAACGACCACCGTTTGGGTGCCAACGAAGCCCCCCCGGCTATTGTTTCGATGTTTGTTGGCGATGACCTTGCCGAAGTGCTGCACGCCATTGAGACCGACGCTGCGCTGGACCACAAGGACGCCGTAGAAATGCGCATTGGTGTGCACACGCTGCCTCATATTCTGCGTGACAACACCGACCGCAACCGCACTTCGCCGTTTGCATTCACCGGCAACAAATTCGAGTTCCGCATGGTTGGCTCCAACCAGTCGATCGCCGACTGCAACACCATGCTGAACACCATTGTCGCTGAAGAGCTGAGCATCTTTGCCGACCGCCTTGAAAAGGCTGAGGACTTTGATGTCGCGCTGCATGACCTTGTAAAAGAGACGATTGTGGCACACAAACGCATCATCTTCAACGGCAACAACTACGCCGACGAATGGGTGGAGGAAGCGCGTGAGCGTGGCCTGCTGAACCTGAAAACCACGGTCGATGCCCTGCCCTACCTTGTAAAAGAAAAGAACATTGACCTGTTCACCCGCAACAAAATCTATACCGAAGCTGAACTTGAATCGCGGTATGAGATTCTGCTTGAAAAATACTGCAAGACCCTCAACATCGAAGCGCTGACCATGCTGGACATTGTCAAAAAAGACATTCTGCCCGCCACACTGAGCTATACCGAGACCTTGACTGATTCTGCCCTCAAAAAGAAACAGCTTGGCAAAAGCATCAACTGCGATGTGGAAGAAGAACTGGTCAACAAGCTTTCTACCCTTACGGGCTGCCTGTACAGCCGCACCAACCGGCTGGAAAACGAGCTGCTTGCCGCAAGAAACTATGCCGAAAGCAAAGCACAGGCCAACTACTACCGCGACATCATCTTTGTTTCGATGCAGGAAGTACGCGCCATTGCGGATGAGCTGGAAGCAATTGTCGCCAAGAAATACTGGCCTCTGCCCTCTTACGGCGACCTTCTGTTCAGTGTGAAGTAAAATTTGCATACAATTTTCACACTTAAGTCGCTTTTAGTACTATTTATCGCTTGACCCTTTCACAATGCTATATTATAATAGGTATGTTAACTATTTAACATACCTATTATTTTTTTGTCTAGCCATCCAGTATTTTAAAAAAAGGGTGAGTTGTGTGAATATTTATATCTGTGTGGGCAGCTCGTGTCATTTAAAGGGGTCCTACAATATCATCAATTTGATGAAAGAAGCACTGGAAAAAAACCACCTGACCGACAAGGTAAATGTCTCTGCCGCGTTTTGCCTTGGCAAATGTACCAGCGGCGTGACCATTAAAGTAGATGATGAAATCATCACCGGGGTTTCACCCGACAACTTTAAAGAAATTTTTGACCACTACATTTTAAAGGTGAACGCATAATGAGCGACTTTCTTGGGCTGAAAAAATCAAACTGCAAAAACTGTTATAAATGTATTCGCCATTGCCCGGTGAAGAGTATTCGGTTTGCGGACAATCAGGCCAACATCGTATCAGACGAATGTATTTTGTGCGGGGAGTGCTTTGTAAACTGCCCGCAAAACGCAAAGGTCATCCGTGACGATTTGCCCAAGGTGAAAGAGCTCATTGTCTCCGGCCGCAATGTCATCGCCAGTGTGGCACCCTCGTTTATTTCAGAGTTTGGCGTTGGCAACTTTCGCACGGTACGCCGCGCGTTGGGCAAGCTGGGGTTTGCCTGGGCAGAAGAAACTGCCATCGGTGCGGGCATTGTCAAAAAAAAGTATGAAGAGCTGATTGCAGACGGCAACCACCCTGTGATCATTTCTTCTTGCTGCCATACGGTTAACACACTGATCCAAAAATATTACCCCGGGGCCCTGCCCTACCTTGCGGGGGTGCTCTCCCCCATGCTGGCACACTGCCAGCTGATCAAAGAGCAAAACCCAGGTGCTGCGGCCGTGTTTATCGGCCCTTGCATTTCTAAAAAAGAAGAAGCCAGTATTTACGGCATCTGTGATGTGGTGCTGACCTTTGAAGACCTCGAGCGCTGGATGGAGGACGAGCAGGTAGAGTTTGAGCCGGACGGTGAAGACGAAAGCGGCAAACGGGCGCGGTTCTTCCCGATTGCGGGCGGTATCATTGCCAGCATGCACACCGAAAACACCGGGTACAGTTATATCCCGGTGGACGGCGTGGAAAGCTGCAAGGCCGCACTGGAAGAAATTGAGGCCGGGCACCTGACCAATTGTTTTATTGAAATGAACGCCTGCAAGGGCGGCTGCATCAACGGGCCGGCTGCATCCAGCCGCCGCCAGCACAGCATTTCGGGCACTACACGGGTGCGCACCTTTGCGGGGCCAGATGAGTTTGATGTGCGGTCTGAGGGCGCACTGGCAAAAAGAATCGACTTTTTGGGGCTGAAAGCTACCCTGCCGGGCGAAGCAGCGATTCAAGATATTCTTGCAAAAATGGGCAAAACCAGCCCCGAACAAGAGCTGAACTGCGGCAGTTGCGGGTACAACACCTGCCGGGAAAAGGCCATTGCCGTCTATCAGGGCAAAGCCGACCTGACGATGTGCCTGCCGTTTTTAAAAGAAAAAGCCGAAAATTTTTCAGACAAAATCATCTGCAATACCCCCAATGCGATTTTTGTGCTGGATGAGGCACTGAATATCCAGCAAATCAACCGCGCCGCGCTAAATTTATTTAACCTGCCGCCGGACACCGACCTGCGCGGTACCCCGCTGGTGCGGATTTTGAACCCTACCGATTATTTAAATGCAATGGTCAGCGGCAAAAGCCTGGTTGAGAAAAAGTACTATCTGGCCGAATATAAAAAGTATGTGGCAGAAGTGATTGTCTACGACCGTGAGTACCATATCATTTTCAGCATTATGCGCGATATTACCGAGGCGGAGAGCAAAAAAGCACAAAAGGATGAACTGCGCCGCGAAACAATAGACATTACCGACCAGGTAATTGAAAAACAGATGCGGGTCGTACAGGAGATTGCTTCCCTGCTGGGTGAAACAACGGCAGAAACCAAAATAGCACTGACCCGCCTGAAAGAAACCATGCAAAAGTAGGGAGAGACCGCATGAACAACTTGTGGACGGATACCGGATACGTCAGCATTAATAAAAACGGGGAACAGCTGTGTGGCGATAAGGTGGAGATCATTGGCAGTGCCGACGGCTGCACCACGCTGGTGCTTGCAGATGGCCTTGGCAGCGGTGTCAAGGCCAATATTCTGTCTACCCTCACCTCAAAAATACTCTGCACCATGATGGACGCGGGCATGGGTGTGGAGGATTGCGTTGAAACCATCGTCAACACGCTGCCGGTTTGCCAGCTGCGCAAAATCGCCTATAGTACCTTTACTATTATTCGTATTGGCAATAACGATACCGCCAAAATTATTCAATTCGACAACCCGAACGTTATTTTTTTGCGCAATGGCCGCAGCATGGATTACCCGATTGTCAGCCGAGTGATCGGCGACAAAAAGGTGCTGGAAAGCACGGTTGCTTTACAGCTTGACGATACTTTTATCGCCATGAGCGACGGTGCCATTTATGCCGGTGTGGGTAAAACGCTAAACTTTGGCTGGCAGCGGGATAACATTGTCGATTTTGCCGAAGCATTTTTTGACTGGGGGCTTTCAGCCAAAAGCATTGCCAGCACGATTGTCGATGAGTGCAACCGCCTTTACGAGGGAGAGCCGGGTGACGATACCACGGTTGCCTGTGTTAAAATCAAAAAACGCTGCCCGGTCAACCTGATGATCGGCCCGCCGGCAAACCCCGCCGACGTTTCGATGATGATGAGCCTGTTTTTTGCAAAAGAGGGCATTAAAATTGTGTGCGGTGGTACCACCAGCACCCTTGCGGCTGAGTTTTTAGGTAAGCCCCTGCGCACCAGCTTAAACTATTGCGACCCGGAGATCCCCCCCATTGCCATGGTGGAGGGCATTGACCTTGTCACCGAGGGTGTGATCACCATCAGCCGCGTGGTGGAGTATGCAAAGACATATCTTGCAAGCGATAACCTGACGACCCCTTGGGGCAACAGCAACAACGGCGCTTCCCTTGTGGCCCGGCTGCTGTTTGAAAAAGCGACCGATATCAACTTTTTTGTGGGCAAGGCCATTAACCCCGCGCACCAAAACCCGGCGCTTCCCATTAATTTTGGCATTAAAATACGGCTGATACAAGAGCTGGCGGAGTATCTTGAAAAAATGGGCAAGCATATCAAAGTAAGCTATTTTTAATATGCTGCCCGGCGGCGCGGTGGGTGAAGGAGGCTGGCCACAATGAACGAAAGAATATTTGACACCCGTGTGCAATGGCTGAAATATAAGGTTTTAAAAGAGATCGCAAAAAGCACCTACGCAGACACGCTGCAGCAGGTGTACCACACCGTGCCCAAAACCATTGTGCCGGATGGTGCCAAAGCGACCATGCGCTGTTGTATTTACAAAGAGCGCGCGATACTGGGCGAACGCGTGCATGCCGCCCTGGGCGGCGATGCAGGCCAGCGCAACGTGATTACGGTGCTGGACATCGCCTGCGATGAGTGCCCCGTCAGCGGCTATGTTGTGGGGGCTGATTGCCGTGGCTGCATTGCGCACCGCTGTGAAGAGGTTTGCCCTAAAAACGCCATACAAATCATCGACCAGCACGCAGTAATTGACCATACAAAATGTGTCAACTGTGGCCGCTGCGCCTCTGTTTGCCCTTACCACGCCATTGCCAAGCACACCCGCCCGTGTGAAAACGCCTGCAAAGTGGGGGCGATCCACATGGGGGATGACAAAAAAGCCTCTATAAATGACGACAAATGCACTGCCTGCGGCGCCTGCGTTTACATGTGCCCCTTTGGCGCGGTGGTGGACCGCAGCTTTTTGGTGGATGCCATCCGGTTGCTGCGCGCCAGCAAAAACAACACCCGTTACAAGGTTTATGTGGTGGTGGCGCCCTCTATTTCAAGCCAGTTTGGGTACGCCAAACTGGGGCAGGTGGTTGCAGGCCTCAAAACAGTGGGCTTTTACAGCGTGGTAGAGGCCGCCCTTGGTGCCGACCTGGTTGCGCTGGCCGAGGCAAAAGAGCTATCCCAAAAAGGGTTCTTGCTCAGCTCCTGCTGCCCGGCATTCGTATCTTATGTCAAATCTGAGTTTCCAAATCTTGCAGGGTCGCTGTCCTCTACCCTTTCGCCGATGGCGGCCACCGGCAAACTGCTGAAAGCAACCGATCCCACCGCAAAGGTGATTTTTATTGGCCCCTGCACCGCCAAAAAAGAGGAGTTTCAGTCGCCGGAAGTTGCGCCGTATATCGACGGCGTTTTGACCTTTGAAGAACTGCACGCACTTTTAGAGGCCTGCGATATCGACCTTACCACACTGCCCGAAGAAGTGCTGGACAATGCCTCTTATTATGGCCGCATTTTTGCGCGCAGCGGCGGCCTTGCCGAGGCGGTTGCCCGCGCACTACATGAGCAGCAAATTGACTTTGCCTTGACCCCTGTGGTCTGCAACGGCATTGAAGACTGCCGCACTGCCCTGCTATGCGCCAGCAAGGGGGGTGCCGGCGGTAACTTTATTGAGGGCATGGCCTGCCAAAACGGCTGTATTGGCGGCGCAGGCTGCCTGACCCACGGCCCAAAAGACAAAAACGAAGTGGATGAATATGGCCGCCTTGCGCTGGAAAAAGATATTTCCGGTGCCGCTGCCATTGCCAAAGGGCTTGGCACACTTACAAAACCCGTATTATAATTTAAGTGCGTTTATTCGACGCGCTTTTTTTGCAGGAGGAGTTTTATGGAACTTTTAAAGCAGCGTATCATCAAAGACGGGCGTGTGAAAGAAGGCAATATTTTAAAGGTGGACAGCTTTTTGAACCACCAAATCGACATCGCGTTGCTCAACGAGATGGGGCGCGAATTTTACCGGCTGTTTCAGCATGAGGGCATTACCAAGATTATTACAATTGAAGCCAGCGGCATTGCCATTGCCGCCATTACGGCGCAGTATTTCAATGTGCCGATGGTATTTGCCAAAAAGGCAAAAAGCAAAAACATCGATGGTGAAGTTTACACCTCTTCCATCAACAGCTATACCCATCAAAATGTCTATACTGCCATGTTGGAAAAGCGGTTCCTTTCATCTGCCGACCGCGTGTTGATTTTAGACGACTTTCTTGCAACCGGTAAGGCGCAATTGGGCCTGCTGGACATTGTGGGGCAGGCGGGCGCTTCGGTGGGCGGTATTGGTATCGCCATTGAAAAAGGCTTTCAGGGCGGCGGCGACCGCCTGCGTGAGGCCGGCTACCACCTTGAAAGCCTTGCGATTATTGATAAGATGGAACATGATTCCGTGGTATTTCGCGACTAAATATTGACACCGCAGTGGTTTTTGCGCGAAGCTGCAACCATACTGCCGGGTTGAGGTTTTAAAATGAAAAAAGAACAAGTTTTGTCTTTGCTTGAAGAAAAAGGCATCCCCTACCGCCTGATTGAGCACCCCGCCGCCCACACCATAGAAGAAATGGACCTGCTTGGGGTGGAAAATGCCCAGCAGATTGCCAAAAATTTGTTTTTGCGCGACGATAAAAAACGAGATTACTATTTGATCTGCCTTCAAAAAGACAAAATGGCAGATTTAAAAACGCTACGGCAAACATTGGGATGCCGCCCGCTCAGCTTTGCATCCGAAACAGATTTACAGCAATATCTAGCACTGCCCAAGGGTGCCGTTACCCCGTTTGGGGCGTTGAACGACACCACGCACAAAGTGCGCCTGAGGTTTGACCGCACCCTTGCCGGGTTTGCCACTGTGGGGGTACACCCAAATGACAATACGGCAACCGTATTTGTAAAGCTTGCCGACTTGATAAAGCTCTTGCAGGGCTTTGGCAGTGATGTGGAACTGATCGACCTTTGATTTGTGATACATAAAAGCTAGAAACAGCAGGGCGTTTGCCCTGCTGTTTCTTTATACTTTTCAGTTGTTGGCGGGGAATAAACGGCCAACTTACTTTTGAAAACCGCTCAAAAAGCGTTTAATGCGCTCGTTTTGCTGGTTATCAAAAAAATCCGCCGAGCTGCCCTGCCCGATGATCTGCCCGTCTTCAAAAAACAAAATACGGTCTGCCACACTGCGCGCAAACTCCATCTCGTGTGTCACGATCAGCATCGTAATATCCTGCGCCGCCAGCTTTGCAATCACTGCCGTCACTTCTGCCGTCAACTCGGGGTCCAATGCCGAAGTCGGCTCGTCAAACAACATAATCTCCGGGTTGATCGCCAGCGCACGCGCAATCGCCACCCGTTGCTGCTGCCCGCCGGAAAGCATGGCCGGGTAGCTGTCGGCTTTATCCTCCAGCCCCACCAGTTGCAATAGCCGTTTGGCATTGGCCAAGGCCTCTGCTTTGTTTTGCTTTAAAATTTTAATGGGTGTAATTGTCACGTTTTCAAGGCAAGTCAGGTGCGGAAACAGGTTGAACTGCTGAAACACCATTGCTGTTTTCATGCAAATGCGCCGAATTTCTTTTTCTTTGGGGTACTGTACCACCCCGTTTGAGGTTGATACCAGTACATCCCCATCGATCAGTATCTGCCCGGCGCTCACCTTTTCAAGGTTGCACACGCAGCGCAGTAACGTTGACTTACCACTGCCGGACGAGCCGATAATTGCAACTGCTTCGCCCTTCTCTATTGTAAGGGAAATATCGCGCAGCGCCTCGAAACTGCCAAACTGCTTGGATACATTTTCTACCTGCAAAATAGGCACTGCTTACCCCTCCTTTTTCTGGTGACGGCTGAAATAGCGCTCCAGCCGTTCATAGGCCATTGTCATCACAAAGGTAATGGCCAAATAAATCAGTGCGGCAACCGCATACGCCGTAATGTTGACATCGCGGTTAACAGCGCCCTGTGCAGCCTTCAGCAGCTCGCCAACGCCAATGGCAGTCACCAGTGCGGTGTCTTTTACCAGCGTGATTGTTTCGTTGCAAACAGGCGGTATCACGCGGCTGACTGTCTGCGGGATGATGATGTACCGCATCGTCTGCCACGGGGTAAAGCCCAGTGTTTTAGCCGCTTCGTGCTGGCCGCGGTCGATCGACTGAATGCCCGCACGGTAAATTTCAGCAAAATACGCTGCATAGTTCAGCACAAAGGTCAACACCGCGGCAGGAAAACGGTCAAAGGTCAGGCCCATAAACGGCAGCCCGTAATAAATGAAAAACAGCTGCAACATCAGCGGGGTGCCGCGAAAAATCCAAATGTAAATGCGCGATACCCAGCGCAGCGGTGGCACGCGGGAAATACTGCCCAGCGTGAACACCAGCCCAAGCGGCAGTGAAAAGAGCAATGTCAACGCAAACAGTTTCAGTGTCTGCGCAAGGCCCTGCATCAATGCCGGCATCAGCGTTGCGATATAAGAAAGGTTCATTGGCATCCTCCATTGACCGGCCATTATATGGCCTTTTGTGCAAAAACAGCAAAGCAGGCGGATGTAAAACACCCGCCGCCGTGCCTATAACTTTATTATAGCAGTTTAAGAAAGCGCTGAAAAGTGGTTTGCGCTTCTTTATTTCACCATGATGTCCGAGCCAAACCATTTTGTTGAAATTTCTGCCGCCTTGCCGCTATCAATGCAGGTTTTCATTGCAGTATTGATTGCATCCGTAAGCTCGGTATCGCTTTTGCGCAGACCGATGGCATACAAATCTTTGCCAAAATCGACCGGTGCCACTTCAAACACATTGCCAAGCTGGGTGTTTTTGTACTGGCCAAGCACTTCATCCACGATCATCGCATCAATGCGGCCCGCCTGCATATCCATAATGACCTGGTCGTATGTCTTGTACTCGGTCAATTTGTCTTTGATCGAATCATAAATGGGGTCGCCCTTTACAACTTCAAGGGCAGAAGAATCCGCCTGCGTGCCAAGGTTGTAATTCGCAAGGTCGTCTTTGCTGGCAATCGTGACGCCCTTGTTGGTCATGATGATGATTTTATTGTTGAGGTAAGCGTTCGAAAGGCTCATGCTCTGCTCACGCTCCGGCGTGATGGACATGCCGTTCCAGATGCAGTCAATTTTACCAGTGGAAAGCTCTAATTCCTTTGCATCCCAATCGATTGGCTGAAAGACCGGTTTTACGCCCAAGATTTCGCAGACAGCAGTGGCAAGGTCGATATCGAAGCCCACCAGATTACCGCTTTCATCGCGGAAGCCCATCGGCGCAAAGGTGTCGTCAAGGCCAATCACCAATTCCCCTTTTGCCTTAATGTCGTCAAGGCTGGTCGCATAGGCCGCAGCCGAAGAGCTTTGCCCTTGCGATGCGGAAGATGCCGCCGGTGTAGAACTTGCCGGTGCGCTGCTTTGTGCACCACCGCAGGCCGCTAGTGCAAATGCCATAGCTGCCGCTAAAAGAACTGAAATCATTTTTTTCATATGTATTATTCTCTCCTTTTACGCCCTTTACAGGGCTGTCGGCCGGTGGCCGGTGTTCTCTTTGATGTGCTTATTATACTTCATCTTGGTAAAGTTGTAAAGTGGTAACGCACTAAAATTTCGAATTTCGGTAAAGCATTTAATTTTTTAGCGCAAACCGTTTTCAAATTGTAAAACTTGCCCATAAACCGCCATTATAAAAGGTCTAAACCCACTCTTCACAACATGTTTCTTGTCATTACAAAACAAAAGTCACGAAACTTTAAAGTCTTTGCAGAAAAGTCAAATTAAGCCTTGACAAATGCCTTACTTATCGATTATAATTGTTAATGCCCGCTGAACACGACCCGTTAAAAAATGTTCGCTGTGCGGCTTTAGCTCATCTGGTAGAGCGCCACCTTGCCAAGGTGGAGGTAGCGAGTTCGAGCCTCGTAAGCCGCTCCAATATGGTGCTGTAGCCAAGTGGTAAGGCAAGGGTCTGCAAAACCCTCATGCGACGGTTCAAATCCGTCCAGCACCTCCAGTCAAAGCCCGTACAAACGTTTTGTTTGTACGGGCTTTTTGTTGTTTCAAAAATGGCCTTTACCCCGGCAACCTGCGACCTTTTGGCGGCGCTGCATTGAACGCCCAAAAGCGGCACTTGCCCCACCGGCAAAAGCATGGTATAGTAAGCAAAATATGGTTAAAGCTGGTGTTTTTATGAAAGCGGAAGTTCTTTATTTTTCTGCCGCCGGTACCACAAAACGCGTGGCCAAAGCAATTGCGCGCGGCCTTGCCTGTGAAACGCGTTTCATGGATATTACCCCATTTGCAGCCCGCAACGAACCGTTTGTGCCCACCGCAGATCTATTGGTGCTGGCAGTACCGGTTTACGGCCTGCGCATCCCAAAACCAGTTGCACAGTTTTTGGGGCAGTTGCAAGGCCAAAACACCCCGTTTGCCGCTGTTTGTGTTTATGGCAATATCCGCTCGGGCGCTGCGCCCGTACAAATGGCCCGCCTTGCACAGCAGGCAAAGCTGCAATTAATTGCAATGGGTATCATGGTCGGGCAGCACACCTTCGCTTCAAAAAAATTTCCAGTTGCACTTGGCAGGCCGGATGAGACCGACCTTAAAAAGGCAGAAGAATTTGGTCGCAACATCAGTGCCAAACTGGCTGCCGGGCAAACCAGTACCCCGGCAATACCCAAAAGCCTGTTGCCTGCCAATATGGCATACCTCCCCAATACCGGGCTGCGTTTTGCAGTGCGCCAGCCCACGGTAAACAAGGCACTTTGCACCCGTTGCGGGCTTTGCCCTGTAAACTGCCCCATGGCTGCTATTGACCCGCGCACGTTACAAATTCGCGAAGCGCGCTGCCTGCGCTGCGGGGCCTGTGTTGCAGTGTGCAATTACAAAGCGCGCAGCATTGGGTTTCGGTTTTCTGTTGCCGGGCATGTAATAACCCATATGGGGGCAAAACGAAAAGAGCCGTTGTTTTTTGTGTGATTGAAAAATGGGAATTCAATTTTTCGGCCACCGCGCCGATACGATATAAAGGTGAGTGATACGATGGAGTTTTACAGTGCTGTATACGCAAGACGAACCATTCGGGATTTTACTGACGAACCGGTGGACCCTGCGGTGTTGCGGCGCATTTTAGCCGCTGGCCTGCGTGCGCCGTCCAATGACCATTTGCGCAAATGGGAGTTTGTCGTGGTGACCGACCGGGCTTTGATTGACCAGTTGCTGAAAAAGATTCCCAAAAGCGTCTCTGAAAAGCGTTTGGATTTCATTTTAAATTCGATGCGCTTAAAAAATGAAGAACAGCAAAAAATGTATCAAAAGGCGATCCCGCTGCAGCGCCGCATGCTTTCCACCTCCGGCTGCCTTGTGCTGCCGCTGTTCTACCAAAAAAGCGACCTGCTTGCCCCCAAAAACATCAATGCACTCAATGGGTTTGCCTCTATTTGGTGCTGCATTGAAAACATGCTGCTGGCCTGCACCGCAGAAGACCTTGGGTGCGCGCTGCGCATTCCCATGGGGGAAGAAGCCGCCCATGTTGCCGAGGTTCTGTCGCTGCCCAAAGGCTATACCCTGCCCTGTTTCCTCGCCATCGGCCACCCGGCAGACACTGCCCCGTTGCCGCAGCAATTGCCGTTTGACCTTGAAAGCAAGCTACATTTTAACCAGTGGTAGTACCCATTGTAAAAGTAAGGAGACTGTTATGGAAGAACTAAAACTAGGCAACGTGATGGTCGACTGCCCCGACAGCGGACTGCTTGCTGATTTTTATGCAGCATTACTGGGTTGGCAGCGCATGATATTGTACGGGTGCCCGGCAGTGCGCAGTAAAACCGGTGTCGTGTTTTTATTTGCACAAGAAGAGAATTATGCCCCACCCATCTGGCCGGAGGTACCCGGCAAGCAGCAAAAACAGCTGCATTTTGATTTTCAGGTACCGGATGTTATGGCCGCAGTAGACCGTGCAATTTCACTGGGCGCCACAAAAGCCGCCGCCCAGTTTGGCGGTGAACAGTTTGTCACGCTGCTGGACCCCGCAGGCCACCCGTTTTGCCTTTGCAAACAGGGGTAGTTGCCCCGGTACCCCTTAGTGTTAGTATAGACCGTTAAGGCACCAGCAGGGGGGCTGTGAGCCCCCCCTGCTGGTGCCTTGTTTTACGCTATTATTCTGCCACTGACAAAAGCCGAAAAAAAGCCGCCGGTTTTCACCGGCGGCTTTACACTTACTTTTTGTCTTTCAGCAGGTCACGTATTTCAGTGAGAAGCAGTTCTTCTTTGCTGGGGGCCGGCGGGGCTGCCGGTGCCTCTGGCTGCTGTGTTGCAAACTTATCTTTTACATGGCCAAGAGCCCGGACGATCAAAAACAGCACAAGCGCCATAATGAAAAAGTTAAGGATCGCAGAGATGAAATTGCCAAACTGAAACACCGCCCCGCCCACCGTAAAGGTCAGCGATGCAAACGTATCTTTACCAGCAAAAATACCGATCAGCGGCATTAAAAGGTCGCCCACAAGCGAATCTACGATTGCTTTGAATGCGGCGCCAATGATGACGCCGACGGCAAGGTCCATCACACTGCCTTTGGCAATGAACTTTTTAAACCCGGCCCAAATGCTTTCTTTCTGCCCTTGCTTTCCCATACATGCCTCCTTAGCTCAAGATTAATATTTACAACAGTTTGTATTTACAGCTTTTCAATGGCTGCCAACACCATGTCGCGCAAGGCAGCGGGGTTTCCCTGCCCACGGCTTGCCTTCATGCACTGCCCCACAAGGAAGCCCGCAACGTTGGTTTTGCCATTTTTGTAGTCTTCTACTGCTTTGGGGTTATCCGCCAATACTTTATCTACGATTGCAACCAGCGCCGAGCTGTCGTTGATCTGGGCAAGGCCCTTTTCTTCTACGATCTGCTGCGGGGCCTTGCCACTGGCCATCATCTCTTCCAGTACGGTTTTTGCCGCCGTATTCGAAATAGTGCCCTTATCAATCAGTTTTATCATCTCTACCAGATGCTGCGGGGTAAGGGCGGTATCGGTAAGCTCAATACGGCGGTCATTCAAAATGCGTGTGATGTCACCTACCAGCCAGTTTGCAACGGTTTTAGGCTCACACCCACCCAGCTCAACGGCTGAATCAAAGAAATCCGCGCGGGCCTTGTTGACGCTGAGCAACTGTGCGTCCACCTTTTGCATGCTGTAGTCATTGACATACCGCAAGGTCTTTTCGGTCGGCAGCTCCGGCAGGCTGGCTTTCAGCGCGCTGATCTTTTCGTCGCTGACAATAAAGGTAAGCAAGTCCGGGTCCGGGAAATAGCGGTAATCCTGCGCGTCTTCTTTGCTGCGCATCAAAATGCTTTTGTTTTTGGGGTCATCCCAGCGGCGGGTCTCCTGGTGGATCGTCCCGCCGGCGGCAATCACTTCCATCTGGCGCTCTGCTTCGTACAGAATGGCGCGGTACACCGCACCAAAGCTGTTGACGTTTTTCATTTCACAGCGGGTACCAAACTCGCTGGCGCCGCGCGGGCGCACCGAAACGTTGACGTCGCAGCGCACGCTGCCCTCCTGCATCTTGGCATCGCTGATGCCAAGGTACAGCAAAATGGTGGTGATGGTTTCAAGGTACGCTTTGGCTTCTTCTGCGCTGCGCAGGTCGGGCTCGGAGACGATTTCGATCAGCGGCACGCCACAGCGGTTGTAATCGCACAGGGTACCGTCAAACGAATCATCATGGATTAGCTTGCCGGCATCCTCTTCAATGTGAATGCGGGTCACGCCGATGCGCTTGACATCCTCACCCACCAGCACATCCAAATAACCATGCTCGCACAGGGGTACATCGAACTGCGAGATCTGGTATGCCTTGGGCAGGTCAGGGTAAAAGTAGTTTTTGCGGTCCTGCTTCGTCACCCCATTAATGGTGCAGTTCAGCGCATGGCCCATTTTAACAGCACTTTCGACCACCTGCTGATTGAGCACCGGCAACGTGCCGGGGTAGCCCATGCAAACCGGGCAGCAAAGGGTGTTGACCTCGGCACCAAACCGGTTTTCGCAGCCGCAGAAAATTTTTGTTTTTGTGTTCAGCTCGGCGTGTACTTCAAGGCCGATGACGGTTTCAAAGTTGTTGTTCATCTCTCGCTCACATCTCCTTTACCGCAAAGCCGCCAACCGCAGTCTCGTAGCTTTTCGCCACCGACAGCAAACGTGCCTCGCTGAATTTCGGGCCGATCAGCTGCATGCCGATCGGCAGCCCGCCCTCACCCGTGCCACACGGCAGGCTAAGGCCCGGCAGGCCCGCAATATTAACGGTCACCGTGCATACGTCCGTCGCATACATCTGCACCGGGTCACTTACCTTTTCGCCCAGCTTAAACGCCGTTGTGGGGTTGACCGGTGTCACAATTAAATCACAGTTTTCAAATGCGTCTGCAAACTCTTTGGCAATCACGTTTTGCAGCAGCTTTGCGCGCTTGTAATAGGCGTCATAATAGCCAGAGCTCAGCACATGGGTGCCCAGCATGATACGGCGTTTGACCTCTGCCCCAAAACCTTCGCTGCGGGTAGAAAGATACAGGTCGTTCAGTGTGCCGTCACGGCGGCCCGAAAAACCATACTTTACACCGTCATACCGGGCAAGGTTACTGCTTGCCTCGGCAGAGGAGATGATGTAGTAGGCGGCCAGTGCATAATCGGTAGAGGGCAGCGAAATCTCGACCACATCAGCCCCAAGGCCTTTCAGCGTTTCAATGGCACCGTACACCGCTGTTTTCACTTCGGCAGAAATACCATCGCCAAAATACTCTTTGGGCACGCCAAGGCGCAGCCCTTTGACCTTTGCTTCAACTTCACCCAGCGCCGCCTCACGCGAGGTCGCGTCTTTGGGGTCGTGCCCGCAAATGGCGCGGTACAGCAGCGCCACATCGTCCACTGTGCGGCCAAACGGGCCGATCTGGTCCAGCGATGAGGCAAATGCCACAAGGCCGTAACGGCTGACAGCGCCATAAGTGGGCTTTAACCCCACAATGCCGCAAAAGCTGGCCGGGCAGCGGATCGACCCGCCGGTGTCAGACCCCAGCGCCAGCGGCACCTCGCAGGACGCGACCGATGCCGCGCTGCCACCGGAAGAACCGCCCGGCACACGGGCAGTGTCCCATGGGTTTTTGGTGGGTTTGAAATACGAGTTTTCGCAGCTGCCGCCCATAGCAAATTCGTCCATGTTCAGCTTGCCGGGCAGCACCGCGCCCTGTGCAGCCAGTTTTTCCATAACGGTTGCATTGTAAGGGGGCACAAAATTTTCAAGCATGCGCGACGCACAGGTCGTGCGCACACCCTTGGTGCAAATATTGTCTTTGATGGCGACCGGGATACCCGCAAGCGGTGCAAGCGGCTTACCTGCCGCAATGCTTTCATCCACCTGCTGTGCCTGCTGCAAGGCCTGCTCTGCGGTGACGGTCAAAAAGGCATCCACCTTGCTTTCCACCTCTTCAATACGGCCCAAGGTGGCTTTCGTGATCTCTACCGCACTGACATCCTTTGCCCGCAGCATTGCCGCAAGCTCCGTTGCCGAGTGTTCATACAGTTTTTTCATCTTCTCGCTCCCCCTTACTCCACAACCTTCGGCACCATCAGACAGCCGGCGGCGGTCTCGGGCACGTTTTTCAGCATTTCTTCCCGCGGGAAGGACGGCTTTACTTCATCAGGACGCAGCTGCATCGTATTCTGGGGGTCAAGCAAACTTTCTTTGCTTGTCAGCTCCGGCAGTTTTTCTACCATCGCCACAATGCTGGAAAGCTCTTTTTCCATCTTGCCAAGTTCGGTTTCAGGGATATCCAGCTTTGCCAGTTTTGCAATGTGCTTTACATCGATTTCCATACAGGGCACTCCTTCTCTCTATTCGTCTTTCTGTAATAACTTTAAAAATGCAGCTTCGTCGATGACCGGGACACCAAGCTCGTTTGCCTTGGTCAGCTTGCTGCCAGCCGCTTCACCCGCAAGCACCATGCTGGTGCGCTTTGAAACGGAATCAGTGGCTTTGCCGCCGTTTTTTACGATCAGCGCCTTGGCCTCATCGCGCGATAAATTCGGCAGCGTACCAGTGACCACAATGGTCTGGCCGCTGAGGTAATCTGTTTTCATCTCACCCGTGTACTGCATATTCACACCGGCAGCGGTCAACTGCTGCACTAAATCACGGCTGCCCGGCTTTGAAAAAAACTCGACGACGCTTTGCGCCATAATGCCGCCAAACCCATCGATTGCGGCAATTTGCTCGGCATCGGCTTGTAAAATCGCCTGCATCGTACCAAATTTTTCGGCCAATGCCTGCGCCGCCGTATCGCCGATATTGCGAATACCAAGGCCAGAGAGCAGACGGTCGAGGTTGTTTTTCTTTGAGGCTTCAATGGCATTTAGCAGATTTTGGGCCGCTTTTTCTTTGAATTTGTCCAGCGTCAATAGTTGCTGCTTCGTCAAAGAATAAAGGTCGGCCACCGTGGTAACATAGCCCTTTGCAACCAGCTGTACCAGTACCGCAGGCCCGCAGCCGTCGATATCCATCGCCACGCGGGAGGCAAAATGGATGAGGTTGCGCATGGCCTGTGCCGGGCATTCCGGGTTTAAGCAGCGTAGGGCGGCCTCCCCTTCTAGCCGCGAAACCGGCTGCCCGCAGGAGGGGCAGACCGTCGGCATCTGGTACGCCGGGGCATCCTGCTTGTGCAACTCGACCCCCAGCACCTCCGGGATGATATCCCCCGCCTTGCGCACCTGAATCACGTCACCAATGCGAATCTGCTTTTCGTTGATAAAATCCTCATTGTGCAGCGAGGCGCGGGATACGGTGGTACCCGCCAAAAAAATCGGGTCAAAAATAGCGGTCGGGGTCAGCACACCGGTGCGCCCCACTGAAATTTCAATGTCCCGCAGCTCGGTAGTGCGGATTTCGGGCGGATATTTAAACGCCACCGCCCAGCGCGGAAATTTGCTGGTACTGCCCATCGTGCGGCGCAAGGCAAAATCGTCCACCTTTACCACCGCACCGTCAATGCCGTAATTCACTTCGCCACGCGTGTTGCCAATGCGCTCGATTTTAGCTTGAATTTGCCCCGCATCTTGCACCGTTTTGTAATTGGGCGACACCACAAAGCCCAGTGAAGCAAGGTAGGCAAGGCTTTCGGCATGGCTGCTAAACACCTTACCCTCGCATTGCTGCACATTAAAAATAAAAATGGAAAGGCCGCGCTTTGCCGTAATGGCAGGGTCTTTTTGCCGCAAAGAGCCTGCCGCCGCGTTGCGCGGATTTTTAAACGGCTTTTTGCCCTCGTTTTCCTGCTCGGCCGAAACGTTTGTAAAAACGTCCTTGGGCATATACACTTCGCCGCGCACCTCTAAAAATGCGGGGGCGTTTTTTAATTGTTTCGGGATGTCTTTGATGGTGCGCAGGTTTTCGGTCACATCTTCGCCCACATCACCATCACCACGGGTAGAGCCGCGCACAAAAAGCCCGTCACGGTATTCCAGGCTGACCGAAAGGCCGTCAATTTTGGATTCCACCACAAACTGGGCTTCGGGCTGCTGTTCGTGTACCCGCTGCACAAAGTCCTCAACATCTTCAAACGAAAACACATCTTGCAGGCTTTCCATGCGAACAGCATGGGGCACCTTGGTAAACACGGCAGAGGCTACCGCATCAATGCGCTGGGTGGGAGAATCCGCAGTTACCAGCTGCGGGAACTGCTGTTCCAGCGCACGAAGTTCCTGCGTCAACTGGTCGTACTCATAATCTTCCAGCTCTGGTGCATCCTGATTATAATAAAGGTCGTTATTTTTGCCAATTTCAGCACGCAACTGCGCAATGCGCCGCCGTGCCTGCTGCTCGTCCATACCCTCACCGCCTCTCTTAGGCTTATCTGTAATAGTATAGCACAAGTTTGACGCTTCCGCCATATTCCGTGCGGCATTTTTGTCTAAATTTCAGCACGGCGGGTTGGTGCTTTTTACCTTTGCGGTAACCCCACCCAACTGCACTATTTGGGTTCTTTTTGCGCGGGGCAAAGCATACTAACATCAATGCGAAAAGGCCGCCGTATAAAACAAAACGGGCGGCAAATTGCCGCCCGTATCTTGGTTTCAGGTCAAATCGAAATGATGTTTGCCATCTCGACCAGCGAGGTGTCAACCGATTTGTGCATATTCAGCGCTTCGGTAATGTCAAAATCGACAATATCGTTACCATGCTCGCCCACTACACGGTTAAACTTGCCGTCCAGCAGCAGCTGCACGGCACGGTAACCCATCTGGCTTGCAGCGACGCGGTCACGCAATGTGGGGCTGCCGCCGCGCTGTACATGGCCCAACACCGTCGCACGGCTTTCAATGCCGGTGCGCTTTTCAATAATTTCAGCAAAATCGTGCGCGCGGCCAACGCCCTCTGCCACGATGATGATGAAATGTTGTTTGCCTGTTTTGCGGGTGGCATTCATGCGGTCGATGATATCACGGTCGATGTCGTACGGCACTTCCGGGATCAGTGTTGCCAGTGCACCCACGGCAATGCCGGTGTTCAGTGCAAGATACCCTGCCCCGCGGCCCATCACTTCGACCACACTGCAGCGGTCATGGCTTTGGGTGGTGTCGCGCAGCTTATCGATCATCTCGACCGCCGTGTTCATGGCAGTGTCGTAACCAATGGTGTAATCGCTGCACGCAATGTCGTTGTCGATGGTGCCGGGCAGGCCAATGCAGGGAATGCCCTGTGCCGCCATGTCTTTGCAGCCGCGGAACGAACCGTCGCCGCCAATGACAATCAGCGCGTCAATGCCCAGCTCGTGGCATTTCGCCGCCGCCTTCTGCTGGCCTTCCAGGGTCTTAAACTCCAGGCAACGGGCAGTATACAACATCGTGCCGCCGCGGTGGATAATCTCCGACACGCTGCGCACATTCATCTCTTTAATGTCGCCATTGATCAACCCGTTATATCCCCGATAAATGCCCATGACCTTCATACCGTGATACAGCGCGGTGCGCACGACGGAACGAATCGCCGCGTTCATACCGGGCGCGTCACCGCCGCTGGTCAGAACACCAATGGTTTTAATTTCTTTTGCCATGATGGGCCTCCTAAATAAATGTAATGCGTGGTTTCCTAATCGTTTGCGGCATTGCACAAGGTGGCAGGTGCCGCTGATTCCCCAATTACTAATTATACGTTTTCAGACAGGTTGATTCAAGATTTGCACCAAAACTCACAACAATAGTCCATGAGAGTGCCGTATGCTGCAACACAGACGCATAAAATAGTATCTTTGTATTATCATTAACGGACAACCACGCACTGCGCACCCAACAAAGCGTTCAATTCACTGAGCAGCCGCGGGTTTCGGGCTGTCCAAAGGCTGCGCGGGGCAAGCATGACCTTACCCGTATCGGTAAACAGGATTTTGACCGGCATATCGCCCGAAAAAATTTCAAGCAAATCTTTCACTTTGCCAAACGCCTCGCTTTGCATGGAGGGCACTTTTAAATAAAGCGTACTGCCCGGCGCGGCGGCAGGCTGTGCTGGTGCTGCCGCAGCCACCGGTGCGTCCCCCACCGTCCTTTTAGAGGCAAGGCCCGGTGCCGCACCGTTTTTGCCGGGGTGGTACAGGTCGATGGGCACAATTTCATCTACCAGCAGCTTAGAGCCCTCATCCTCTTTTACCGAAACGCGCCCGCGCACCACCACGACCGCATTGTCAAAAATAGCGCTGCCGCAATCGGTCAATACGCGCGGGAAAACCAGCAGTTCCATTGTGCCGGTCAAATCTTCTACGGTGACAAACGCCATCATTTTATCCGACCGGGTGGTCAGGTATTTTGTGCGCACCACCGCACACACCAACACGACGACACGATTATCCATCTGCTCGGCATCTTCACCGCTGAGCGAGGAGATATTGGCCGATGCAAACCGCGCAATTTTTTCGCGGTAGGCATCCAGCGGGTGCCCGGACAGATATAGCCCGCTGATCTCTTTTTCCATCTTCAGCAGTTCCCCGTGCGAGTATTCTTGTACCTTGGGCAAATCGTAGCGGTTCATCTGCTTTGCCTCTTCGCCACCAAACAGGCTGATCTGCCCTTCTAAGTTGCGGCGGTTTTCACCCTCCACGCTTTTTAAAATGCCCTCCAGCCCTTCCAGCATGGCTTTGCGGCTGTCACCAAAGCTGTCAAACGCACCGCTTTTGATAAAGCTTTCGACCGCGCGGCGGTTCATTTCGCGGCCATACAGTTTGGTGCAAAAATCGTACAGGCTAGTGTACAGCCCGCCGCGCCGTTTTTCAATGACGCCCTGTATCAAGTTGCGGCCCACGTTTTTCAGCGCCAGCAAGCCAAACCGAATGTTGTCGCCATCCACCGTAAACCCAAGGCCACTTTTGTTGATGTCCGGCGGCAATACCCGGATGCCAAGGCGCTGACACTCGGTGGTGTACTCGATCACCTTGTCGGTATTTTCAAGCACGCTGGTCAGCAGCGCCGCAAAAAACGGGCGCATGTAATGACACTTTAAATAGGCGGTTTGGTAAGCAACTAATGCATATGCCGCCGCGTGCGATTTGTTGAACGCATAGGAAGCAAAGCTGGACATATCGTCAAAAATTTCATTGGCGACCTGCCGCGAAATGCCGTTTGCAACACAGCCGGGGCATTCTTTGCCCGGCTCGGTGCTGCCGTCAATAAAGTGGGCGCGTTCTTTTTCCATCACGTCCGCTTTTTTCTTGCTCATGGCGCGGCGCACAAGGTCTGCCTGCCCATAAGAGAAGCCTGCAAGCTCACGGCAGATCTGCATAACTTGCTCTTGATACACAATACAGCCGTTGGTCACGCCTAAAATATGCTCAAGCTGCGGCGTTTTATAGCGGATGGCCGACGGGTCGTGCCGGTTGCGGATATAGGTGGGAATTGAATCCATCGGCCCCGGGCGATAAAGTGAGATAACAGCGATTAAATCTTCAATACTCACCGGCTTCAGCTGGGCGAGCACCTGCCGCATACCATTCGATTCAAACTGAAACACCCCGTAGGCATCGCCGGTAGAAAGCATTTCAAATACCGCTTTGTCATCCTGCGGAATGTCATCGAGCACAAAATCGGGGTTCATCGTTTCCCGCACGGTTTTTTCTGCGTCGTGCAGCACCGTCAGGGTGCGCAGCCCCAAAAAGTCCATCTTTAACAAACCCAGTTCTTCAATGGTCGTCATCGTAAACTGGGTGACAATTTGCCCGTCGTTCGCGGCCAGCGGCACATATTCTTCCGCTGCCTCGCGCGTAATGACCACCCCGGCAGCATGGGTAGAAGCGTGGCGCGGCATACCCTCAATTTTAATCGACATGTCGATGAGTTCTTTGATATTTTCATCCGACTCGTAAAGCTTGCGGAACTCCTCTGACACCTGCAACGCTTTGCTCAGGGTCATTTTCAGCTCAGCAGGCACCAGCTTTGCCACACGGTCAACATCCTGGTAGGGCAGGCCCATCACCCGCCCCACATCGCGGATGGCCGCACGGGCCGCCATGGTGCCAAAGGTGATGATCTGCGCCACGTGGTCGGCACCGTATTTTTCTACCACGTAATCAATGACTTCCTGCCGGCGCTCATAGCAAAAATCCACGTCAAAATCCGGCATGCTGACCCGCTCCGGGTTTAAAAAGCGTTCAAACAGCAAATTATAGCGAATGGGGTCAATATTCGTGATGCCCACGCAGTATGCCGCAAGGCTGCCTGCCCCGCTGCCGCGCCCCGGCCCCACCGGAATACCTTTACTGCGGGCATAGTTGATAAAATCAAACACGATAAGGTAATAGTTGATATACCCCATACGGTCGATGACTGAAATTTCATAGTCCAGCCGCTCGCGAATCTCTACCGGTATCTCTGGCCCGTAATGGCGCTGTAAGCCCTCTTCGCACAGCGCGACAAAATAGTCTTTGTTGTTCTGCCCGTTGGGTGCTTCAAAATACGGCAGCTTGGTCACGCCAAACTCAAAGTCAAAGTTACACATTGCGGCAATGCGGTTCGTGTTTTCACACGCTTCGGGCACCACCGAAAACAGATCGTACATTTCCTGCGTGCTTTTGACATAAAATTCATCCGACCCAAACTCCAGCACATCTTCATCGTCGACGGTCTTACCGGTTTGGATGCAGATCAGCACATGGTGCATGCGGCTGTCCTGCTTTGTCAGGTAATGGCTGTCGTTGGTGGCCACCAGCGGGATATCCAGCTCTCGCGCAAGGCGGATGAGCTGCGGCAGCACCTCGCGCTGTTCGGGCAAGCCGTGGTCCTGCAGCTCAATATAATAATGGTCCGGCCCAAACAGCTCTTTGTAAAACAGCGCCGCCTCTTTGGCGCGTTCAATATCCCCCGCCAGTAAAGCCTGCGGCACTTCGCCCGCAAGGCAGGCAGAGAGGGCGATCAGCCCTTCGTGGTGCTGTTGCAGCAAATCATGGTCAATGCGCGGCTTGGTATAAAAGCCCTCTACAAAGCCCGCCGAAACCAACTTAATGAGGTTTTTATACCCGGTCTCGTTTTCGCACAACAAAATCAAGTGATAATAGCTGGAATCGATCCGGTGCACCTTATCAAAGCGGGTGCGCGGCGCCACATACACTTCGCAACCGATGATTGGTTTAATGCCCGCTTTTTTTGCCGCACGGTAAAACTCCACCGCACCGTACATCACGCCGTGGTCGGTCACCGCCACCGAGGTCTGCCCCAGCTCTTTCAGCCGGTCAAACAGCCGGTCGATGCGGCAGGCACCGTCCAGCAGGCTGTATTCGGTATGCAGATGCAGGTGGGTAAATTGTCTTTTTTCTTCACTCATTGTTTTGATCCCCATCTTTTTTTGCAATGGCCTGTGCCAATTCCGTCAGTTTTTTCATTCGGTGGCAAACCCCGGCGCGGCTAAGCGGCGGCTGCAACAGCTGGCCCAGCTCTGCCAGCGAGTATTCCGGGTAGTCAACACGCAGCTGCGCAATTTCTCGCAGCGTTTCAGGTAACGTCTCATAATGCCCGCTTTGTTTGAGATATGCAATCGCCTCAGACACGGTGCCCGCGGCCGCGACAATTTTATCAATGTTGGCATTTTCGCAGTTTGTGATGCGATTGGTTTTATTGCGAATGTCCTTATACACCTTTTGCTGCATCACTTCCAGGCTGGCATTCGTCGCCCCCATCGCAGTCAGCAAGTCTTCCACCTGCTCACTGGCCCTGAAATACACGACCCCTACCCCCTTGCGCACGGTCTGGCGGGGTTCGAAGCCATGCTGCTGCAACAAAGCGGTAAAATCATCCAGCAGTGCGCGCCGGTTAGACACAAATTCAAGGCTATACTCTTTTGCGGGGTCGGCTACAATGCCGCTGCATAAAAATGCCGACGCCAAAAAATGATAAAAGCACTGCTCGCACTCAAAGATGTCCTGATGCAGCCGCAGGTTTGGTTCCAGCCCCGTATACCCAAACTCCGCCAGCATTTTTTGCACTGCAAAAGGGTCTTTGATGGCAAACTCGTAAATTGTACCGGCTTGGCGGGGCTTTTCTACAATGTCGCCTTTTAACCCCATTCGTTTCAACAGCTTTTGTGCTGTCTGCGCGATCAAGGCGCGCTCGGTATGCAACACCAGCCCCTTGTGGTCGAAATAGCGCGAAAAGCAGGCAAAGCCATAGCAGGCCGCACGCACACAGCACTGGCTTTGAATTGGCTTTTTGCAGAGCTCGGTTTTGACCTGCCCGGAAAAACTCATTTACAAATTCCTTTCAATATCGCGGTGCAGCACAGAGGTGCGGTACCCCTGTTCTTTTGCAAATTCGCCCAGCGCACGGGCAAATGCCACCGAACGGTGTTTGCCGCCGGTGCAGCCCACCGCAATGGAAAGCTGGCTTTTGCCCTCTTTTAAATACAGCGGCAGAGAATACGCCAACAGGTCTTTCAGCCGTGTCAGCAGCCCCTGCGCCTCTTCAAAGCCAAACACGTAATCATACACTTCTTTATCAAGGCCGGTCTTGTGCTTAAGCTCCGGCACATAAAACGGGTTGCGCAGGCAGCGCACGTCAAACACAAGGTCCGAGTCCTTTGGGGTACCAAACTTAAAGCCGAATGAAATGACGTTAATGGCCATGCCGTCGCGTGCATCCTCAGTGAACAGCGACACCACGCGGTCGCGCAGTTGCGCGGTAGACAGCACCGAAGTATCGATAATATAGTTGGCATTTTCAGCGATGGGCTGCAAAATTTTGCGCTCGCGCTGAATGGCCTCTTCAATTGAAATACGGTTTTTGATGCTCAGCGGGTGGGTACGGCGGGTCTCTTTATAGCGCCGTTCCAACACGTCGGTCTGCGAGTCAAGGAACAGGCACTCATACGGCACTCCCATCTTGCGCAAATCTTCCAATGCCTGTGTGATATTGCCGTAGCTTTCGCCACTGCGCACATCAATGACCACCGCCAATTTTTCAATCTCACTGGCACTTTGCTTTGAAAACTCTACAATGCGGGGCAGCAATGCCGGAGGCAGATTATCAATACAAAAATACCCAATGTCCTCCAGTGCATGCACCACCAGCGATTTACCGGCCCCCGAAAGGCCGCTGACAATCAAAAGCCCCATTTTTTCTCCTCTTTACTGCTGCTCAGCGAACGACCCGAACTTCCTTTTCCAGTTGGTGCCCTGTCTTCTCTTTTACAATGCGGGCAACCTCTTCTGCCACTGCAAGTACATCCTTTGCCGTGGCCCCCCCAAGGTTGATGACAAAACCGCTGTGCTTTTCGCTGATGGCGGCATTGCCGATGCGAAATCCTTTCAGCCCGCACTGTTCGATCAGCGCGGCGGCATAGGCCCCATGGGGCCGCTTAAAGGTACTGCCCGCACTGGGCATTTCAAGCGGCTGCCTTTCCGTGCGGCGGCTTAGCAGCTCTTTCATACGCGCACGCACGGCCTGCCCATCTGCCGGTTGCAAACGGAACTCCGCCCAAAGCACTGCCCCGCCTTGCTGTTCAAATATCGAGGTGCGGTACCCAAAACCCATCTGCGGCACTTCTAGCACCGGTTCTTCGCCCTGTGCTGTCACACAGCCTACACGGCACAGAACATCCTTCATTTCGCCGCAATAAGCCCCGGCATTCATGTAGACTGCCCCCCCTACCGAGCCGGGGATGCCATACGCAAACTCCAGCCCGGAAAGGCTGTGCTTTGCTGCAAACAGGCAAAGATGCGAAAGCGCCGCCCCTGCCCCCGCCCGGATGGTGGTGGGGCTGGTAAGTTCTATTTCATCCAGCCCGCGGCCCACAAAAATTATAACGCCGTCAAAGCCCTCGTCTGCAAACAGCGTATTAGACCCTTTGCCCAAAAGATAGGTCTTGCTGCCTGCTGTGTGGCAGATGCGGTAAGCCTGCGCCAGTTGCGCAAGGCTGTGCGGCACACAAAACAGCGCTGCCGGCCCGCCAATTTGAAAGGTGGTATATCTTGCCAGCGGCTCATTGCCGCGCACCTCAATGCCGGCGTTTTCCAGTTGCTGCACCAGCGCCGTATAATCGCTCATTCCTTTTCCCCCTGTTGCTGTATACCTGCCCAAACAACCACAAGGCGCACCCCGTTAAAAAGCCATTGCCGCTTTTTGAAACCGGAATGCGCCGCTGTGTGCCGGACAAAGCCGCTTTTTGCGGCGTATTATTTCGTACCTGTAATATCGTTTTCCAGCCCTAGTTTTGCCATCAGTTCTTCCGCTGCGTTGTAGCCCATCTTCTTTTGGCGGTTGCAAATGGCGGCCGTCTCAATAATTACGGCAAGGTTGCGCCCCGGGTGTACCGGTATCACATTACAGGGCAGTTCCAGCCCTAAAATTTCCACAGTATCACTTTCCAGCCCGGTGCGGCTGTAATTTTTAGTTTTATCCCAAGGCTGCAACTCCACCACCAAGTCGACCCGCTCGCTTGCCTTGACCGCACCGGAACCGAACACCCGCGCCACATTGATGATGCCAATACCGCGCAGTTCGATGAAGTGACGGATATTTTCAGGCGCAGTGCCCACGATCGTGCGGTTTGAAACACGCCGCAACTCTACCGCATCGTCGGCAATCAGCCGGTGGCCGCGCTTGACCAGCTCTACCGCCGTTTCGCTTTTGCCCACGCCACTTTCGCCTAAAATCAAAATGCCTTCGCCATAAACCTCTACCAGCACCCCATGGCGGGTGATGCGCGGTGCCAGCTCCACGCCTAAAATTGAAATAATATCTGACATCAGCCGGGAGGTGTTCTCTGCGGTGGTCAACACCGGCACCCCATACTGGGTGGCAAACTCCATCATGGCATCATAAATATAAAGGCTGCGGGTCACCACTACCGCCGTAGGCTTTGTGGCGAACAGCGTGTGGATGCGGCTGCGACGCTCGGTTTCGGGCAGTGCTTCCAAAAACGACATCTCCACTTTACCGCAGATCTGGATGCGCGTTGGGTCAAAATATTCGTGGTAACCGGCCAATAATAAGCCCGGCCGGTTCACGTCCGCCGAGGTGATCATGATTTTCTCAACCTCACACGGGGTATATACCACTTCAAGATTGAGCTCTTTCACCAGCTTTTCCAGACTGACGGAGAACTGCATATCGAAAACCTCTTTTCAAGCCGCCATTTGCAGGCGGCACCTGTATTCCTGTTTTTATTATAGTATATACGCCGGGGCAGTGCAACAAAGTGTTGCATGAAAACGCAGGTTTGTTATAATATATTTGTCATGTATCACGGGGTTGTGTCGTTTCATTGAATAGAATAGCGGAAAAGCCGGTGTGCAGCAACGCTGCGGCCGCTTATTATCCCGCGCTGCGCGCGGAGAACTGAGGTCAATCATGAGGATCGCCATTTTTGCGGAAACCTATTTCCCGTTCATCAGCGGGGTCGTTACACATATCCAAACATTAAAAAACGGCCTTGAGGCAGAGGGACATCAAGTCTTGATCGTTACCATGAACCCGAAGGCGGACCGTCACTATGTCAAGGACGGCATTTTGTACTGCCCGTCGATCCCTTTAAAAAAGATTTACGGCTACGGCGTGGCAAGCCCCATCAACCTGAAGCGCCTGTCTTACATTCGTGCATTTAACCCGGACATTATTCATATTCAAACCGAATTTACGATGGGGCTGTTTGGCCTTTTTTGTGCCCGCCAGTTAAAAAAGCCGGTCGTTTATACGCTGCATACCATGTATGACGACTACCTGTTCTATGTGGCCCCCAACGCCCGGATGCAAAAAATGATGAAGCCCGGCGCGCACTGGTACTTTAAAAAAGTGGCTAAAAACGCGACGGAAATCATTGGGCCGTCGCCCAAAGTGGCAGAATTTTTACGCCGCTGCGGGGTAGAGCGGCACATCAACATCATCCCCAACACCGTTGATCTAAGCGACTTCATGGTGGAAAACATTCCGCAGGAAAAAATAGACGCCGCCAAAAAAGACCTCGGCATTCGGCCCGGTGATGTTTCGATGCTGTTTGTCGGCCGCCTTGGCAAAGAAAAAAGCTTGGGTGTGCTGGTGGACCTGTTTGCCGACCATTATGCCGGTAAGGGCAATTATAAACTGTTTTTGGTCGGTGATGGGCCCGAGGCTTCTGCCCTGCGTGAGCAAGCCTGCCGGCGCGGCGTAGAAAATCAGGTGCACTTGCTGGGCAAAATGGACCACGGCATTCTGCCGCCGTATTTTCAGGCCTGCGATTTATTTACCACCGCTTCGCTTTCGGAGATCAACTCTATTTCGATGCTGGAGGCCATGGCAAGCGGCCTTTATGTGGTACAGCGGCTGGACCTTTACAACCGCGAGCAGATCGACCAGGGCAAAAACGGCGATATTTTTGAAACCGGCGAACAATACGCCAAAATTATCAACGATTGGGCCGCAATGGACGACACCGCAAAATTGCAGCTGAGAAGCACGGTTTCGGGCACGACCCGGCGTTATGGCGAAAAGGAATTCACCCGTTCGGTGCTGAATGTTTACGAACGGGCGGTGTATGAATACCAGCTCAAACACGCAAAATAAACACTGTTTTAAACAAAAAATCACCAGTAAAGGCATTTTGCTTTACTGGTGATTTTTTGTTTTTTCTTTTGCGGGCTTATACAAATTTGAGCAGGTCTTGCAGGGTATGCAAGTGGTAATCCGCAAGGCCCTGCGGCACCGCACCCCCAATGGAAGCCGCCGCAAACCCGCCTGCTTTTGCGGCCTCAATGCCCGCCGGTGCATCCTCAATTACAAGGCTGTTTTGCGGTGCCGTGCCCAAAAAATCCGCCGCCCTTAAAAAGACCTCCGGGTCGGGCTTAGACCGGGTGATATCGTTGCCGTCCGCCACCGCGTCAAACAGCCCTGTCAACCCTGTTTTTTGCAAAATCAGTTTTGCGTTTTTGCTGGAAGAGCCGACCGCCAGTTTGACCCCCGCATTGTGCAGCTGCTGTAACGTCTGCCGCACTGCTGCCGGTACATCCTGCGGGGCCATTGTTTGCAGCAGGGCGCGGTAGCTGTTGTTCTTTTGCTCTGCAAGTGCCAGCTTTTGGGCCGGTGCCAGCGGTGCGCCGGTGTACCGCTCTAAAATAATGTCAAGGCTTTGCATGCGGCTAACGCCGCGCAGCCGGTCATTGATCTTCTCGTCAAAATAAATGCCCAGCTGCTGGGCAATTTCGCCCCAGGCCTTATAGTGAAACTGGTCGGTAAACACCAACACCCCGTCCAGATCAAAAATCATGGCTTCAAATTTCATGTTGCACTGCCCTCTTTTTGCAGCATTGTTGTTGTAAAGTGAATTTGCTTTTCAGCGTGTAATACCGTGCTTTGCCCCGCGCAGTGTAGTGGAACCGGCCCGCCTTGCAACAAGCTAAAATTGCAGCCGTCTTGAGTAACTTCGACACAGACCAGCGAGCCGTGGTAGCGCACACAAAAACGATACCCCTGCCACCCGTTTGGCAAAAATGGGCGCAGGTAAAGCCCGTCACGGCGCACACGCAAACCTGCAAAACCACACACAATGGCGAGGTAACACCCGCCCATATTTGCCGTGTGCAGGCCATCTTTCGTGTTGCCATGCGCATTGCGCAGGTCGGCCTGCGCACTGTCGCCAAAATACTGCCACGCCTTTTCATACAGCCCCAGCCGGGCTGCCACAATGCTAAAAATACAGTTGGACAGCGACGAGTCGTGGGTGGTGATCTTTTCGTAGTATTCAAACGAGCGCCGCATCACCTCTTCACTTTGCAGATCTTCAAACACAAAGTAAGCCATCACGGTATCTGCCTGTTTGCACACCTGATACCGGTAAAGGTGTAGTGGGTGGTAGTGCAGTAGCAGTGGGAAGTTTTCTTTTGGGGTGGCAGCAAGGTCCCACACCGGCTTTTGCAAAAACGAATCATCCTGCGGGTTGATGCCCTTTTCAGCGTCATACGGCAGGTACATGCATTCTGCGGCTTTGGCAAAAAGCTCTTCTTCCCGCGGGGTAAAATTCAGCTTTGCCAGCACATCTGCCCGCCCAAGGCTGCGCAGCAAACCGGCCGCCTGGCACGCCGCCTGCAAATTTGCTTTGGCACAGGCATTGGTGTAATAGTTGTTGTTCACCATACAGGTATATTCATCCGGGCCGGTCACATCGTGGATGCGAAAGCTGCCGTCATACCAGCAGCCCACATCCAGCCAAAGGCGGGCGGTCTCCAGCAAAATCTCCGTGCCCTCCTGCACAAGGTAATCATCATCCCCGGTGGTCAGCCAGTACAACATCACCGCGTGGGCAATGTCGCCGTCGATGTGGTATTGCGCCGTACCCGATGGGAAATAGCCGGAACATTCCCGCCCGGCAATCGTGCGCCACGGATACAAAGCCCCGGCACGGTGCCCCAGCAACTTTGCGTTTTCGCGCGCCGCACCCAGCGTGGCATACCTGAAATGCAACAGTTTTTTTGCCAGAGCTGGGTCTGTAAAAATGAAAAAGGGCAAAATGTACATTTCAGTATCCCAAAAATAATGTCCCTCATACCCTTCGCCTGAAAGGCCTTTCGCCGCTACACTGCACTGGCCGTCTTTGCCTGCGGCCTGTAACAACTGATATTGGTTAAAACAAATGGCAAGCGCGTTTTCGTCATCCCCCTGCACTGCCAGCTCGGAACGGGACCAGAACGCGGCAAGATAGGCCCGTTGTCGGCGGTATAATTCATCCATACGCCCCAGCGCCGCCGTAAGTTCGTCCTTCGCTGCCGCAGCACAGTCTTGGTAACGCACCGAATCGGTAAATACCGCATATTTTACAAGGTGCACGGTCTGCCCGCTGTGTATGGCACAGGTAAGCCGGGTTTCAACTGTATGTGACTGCGGCTCGTAGCTGCGCTGACGCTGTACCCCGCCCGCCTGTATGGCATGCGCCACGCCGCTGCATACCCGCAGGCCGCTTTGCACCGTATGTGCGGTCAAAAAGTCTGCGGTATCGGTCTGTGTCCAACTTTCTGCCACAAGGCAGTTGCGCCGCTCCCCTGCAAGGCGGGGGTCGCTTTCATCCGCATAGTTTTGTACAAGCCCGGTATGCTTTGAAACAATTTCAAGCTGCCCGTCAAAGGCAAGTGCCGTAATGGTGCAGTCGATTGTAAAAAGTGGCAGCTGTGTAAACGAGGTCATGCGGGTAAAGGTAAGTTGCAAGCGGCTGCCACTGGGGGCAACCCATAGTACCTTGCGCGTAGTCGTACCCGCATCCATATCCAGAGTCCGTTCTATGGCCTCTACCTTGCCCTCAAACAGCGAAAATCGTTCGCCGTCAAAAAACAGTTCTATCCCCTGCGTATCCGCGATGTTCAGCATAGCCTCTTTGCTTTCCGGCAGGTTGCACAGCGGTTCCGCCTGCTTCATTGGCACAATATCATAGACCCCGTTCAGGTACGTACCACGCATGGTGTTCCACCCGCGCGGCACCCCTTCTTCCAGTGTGCCACGTACCCCAACAAGCCCATTGGCATTGTGAAACAGCGTCTCCTGCACCCGCAGGGTCGCTTCGTCCAATGCAAAATCTTTTACCGTATAGGCCCGCATATTCTGTTTCTCCTTTTGTGTGCCCATCAGCCCTTTACAGCACCCGCGGCGACACCTTTGATGATATATTTTTGCGCGGCAAAATAGAACACAACGACCGGGATCACCGTCAGCATCAGTGCTGCCATGGCCATGTTCCACTGAATCGTATAAGTGCCAAAAAACAGCGAGGCCATGACCGGTATCGTTTTATGCGCGTTGCTGGTCAGCGTCAGGCTGGGCAGCAGGTAGTCGTTCCAAATCCAGATCACGTCCAGAATTGCGACGGTAATTGCCGTGGGTTTCAGCAATGGGAAAACCACTTTCCAGAACACCTGCCAGGTGTTGCAGCCGTCGATCGTGGCCGCTTCTTCCAGTGAAACCGGCACCGCGGACTTAATAAACCCGTGGAACAAAAACACGCCCATGCCGGCGCCAAAGCCGATATACATAAAAACCAAGCCGCCCAGCGAATCTTTCATCTGGATCCCGGTCGCTTTTGTGATGCCATTCATCTCCTGCATCAGCGGCATCATTACCGTTTGAAACGGGATCAGCATCGTCACGATCAAAAAGCGGTACAAAAACCGGGAAAGTGCCGTGTGGCTGCGCACCAGCATCCAAGCCGTCATTGCAGAAAGCACTACAATAATGACGACCGAAAACACCGTCACCAAAAAAGAATTTTTAAATGCGGCGGCAAAGTTCATTTTTTGCATTGCCTGCGCATAATATTCGCCGGTAAAAGCAGAGGGCAGCGAGAGAATGTTGGCGTAAAGCTCCGCCCTGTTTTTAAACGAGTTGACGAAAATAATGTAGATCGGGGCCAGCCATACGCAGCTGAATGCAACCAGCAGCAAGTTGGCAAGCAGTCTGCCCGCTTTTTTCATCATGCCTCGACCTCCTTATTCGATGTCAGCTTGACTTGCAGCATGGTGATGACCGCCACAATCACAAAAAAGACGATGGCTTTTGCCTGCCCGTACCCATAATTGCTTTTTGAAAAAATCTCGGCAAAAATATTCATCGTCACCATTTCGGTGGCATTCGCCGGGCCGCCGCCGGTCAGCGACAGGTTGACATCGTAAATCTTGAAACAGTTTGACAGCGTCAAAAACAGGCTAATGGTGATGGAGGGCATCAAAAGCGGCAGCTTTACCCGAAACAGCATATTCCAAAACCCTGCTCCATCAATGCGGGCAGCCTCCAGCACGTCGTCTGAAATGGTTTGCAGCCCCGCAATATAAATAATCATAATATAGCCCGCCATCTGCCACGTTGTGACGACGATCATGCCGATAAAAGCAAACCGGCTGTCGGATAACCAGTAGAAAAACAGATCTTCCCTGCCGGTCAGCACACCGATCGCTTTCATGCCATCGCCAAGGATAAACTGCCAGATATAGCCGAGCAGCAACCCACCGATGAGATACGGCATAAACAACATAGCGCGGGACAGATTGCGCGCCCGCAGCCGGGAAGTGACAAACAGCGCAAAGGCCAATGCCAGCACGTTGATGATCAGCATGGAGATGATGGTAAACAGGCTGGTACGCAACAGCGATGCAAGAAACCGGCTGTCTGTAAATACCTTTAAGTAGTTTTCAAACCCCACAAATTGTTTTGGGTTTTTGGGTAACCCGTCCCATTTGACAAACGAATACAAGACGCCGGAAATAAACGGCAAAATAACGACCGCAAAGAACACCGAAATCAACGGTACGGTAAAGAGCGCGAACCATTTTTTCTTAATCTTCATGGGCTATGCCACCCCCTGTGATACAAAATAAATGCGCAAAGGCACCGGCAGACTACAGCAGCCGATGCCCTGCGCAAAAAATAATTACTCGTTGGCAGCGGTGACAAACGCCTCGTTCAGCTTGTCTAAAAACTCCTGCTGGGTCATGTTGGTGGTAAAGAACTCCTGTGCGACCGGTGCAAGGTAGTTGCTGATGATATTGGCCGGCCACTCTTCGTTAAAGGTCCAAGGCAGGATATTGCCGCTTGCAATTGAATCTGCAATGCTTTGAGAAATCGGGTCAAGCGTGGTGGACTTCATGCCGTTTACTACCGGCAGGAAACCGAATTCGTCCATCAGGTAATGGGTACCGGTTTCGCTGGTGTACAGCCAGTTGATGAAGTCTTTGCCAAGCTGCTGCTCCTCGGCGGAAGCATCCCCATTGACACACCAGTACGAGGGTACGCCCACCGCAACTGCCGTGTTGCCGTCCACCGGCACACCGGTAATGCCCATATCAAAGGTCACGTTATAATCTTTGAACAGAGAATAGCACCAGTTGCCCTGATGAATTGAGGCGGTTTTGCCGGTCGCAAAGTTACCACAGTTATCGTCATAGCTCACTTCGACCGGGCTTTGCTCTTTCTGGCGAATTGCGTCAAAAATCTTTGCAAGGTCTTGGAAAGCACTGACATCGGCAAGCTTTACTTCGCCTTTATAAACTTGCTGGCAGAAGGCAACGGGGTCTTTCTGCACGGCAAACGGGAAGTTGAGGATATGCCCGATCAAGAAATAATCTTCCTGCGAAAGCTGGAAGCTGGTGACATCGCCACTTTTGCCAATAAACGAAACCAACTTGTCGGTGGTATCAATATCGGCAGGTTTTACAAGGCTTTCGTTATAAACGATGCCAAACCCTTCAGCCGTATACGGTACGCCGATTACGGTGCCCTCATTTGTCGCACCTTTCAGCGTGTCCTGAATTTTGCTCATGACCGGTAAACCGGAAAGGTCGGCGAGGTACCCGGACATTTCATTGATCTCTGATTTCGAGTTGAGTGAAAACACGGTCGGGCCGGACTCGCTGGACATATAGGTTTTCAGGTTCTGGTAATAATCGTCGCCCGCGATCGGCCAAACTTCTACCTGCACGCCGGTCTCTTTTTCATAATCCGCGGCAAGTGCGACCAGTTGATCATAAATTTCAGATTTCTGTTGGAAGATGGTGATTTTGCCCCCCTGTGCAGAAGATGAAGCTGCCGGGGTGGATGCAGAGGCGGCTGAAGAGGCGCTGCTGCCACAGCCGGCAAAGCTGGCGGCCAACACTACAACAGCAAGTGTCAATGCAAAAATACGAAACTGCTTTTTCATGTTCTTTCCTCCTGTTTATGTATTACTATTCTTTCAAGAAACGCTTTTACGCTGTCGTTCAGCCGGGGGCATTCTTAAACCTGTATCTCCTATACCCCGCTAAAACCGGCAAGCTAAAACCTTTCTTGCGCAAGCCATGTGCCACAAATTCAATTTATCGTTATACATAAAGTGTATCACGTCATGCTATAAGGTCAATATTTTTTCGTCATTTTCTACCTAATATCCAGATTATTATCTGTAAAAACATACAACATAACGTCAATATTATAAAATGAGCGATTTTATTTATATAAATCATTTTTATTTTAAGTAAAATAAATGTTTTTGTATTGTAAATTTACTGGTTTTTAAGTGCACCTGTACAATGGTGTTTTAGGATTACTGCCATTTTTTAGTTTTGCTGTAACCGTAAAAAAGCCCCACAGCCAAATAAACGCTGTGGGGGCTTTGCCTGCGAAACTGTTAAGGTTTGTGTGATGCCTGCGGCAGCACCGTCGTGCGCCATTTTACCTTTGCTTGAATGCGAAACGTATCGTAATTGCCGATACCATTGATGTTTTCCAACAGATATTGCGCGGCCAGGTATCCCCTCTCATAATTGGGGATTGCCACTGTGGTAAGGCCAATCATCTCGGCCATTGCGGTATCGTCAAACCCGGTCACTGCAATGTCCTGTGGTACCCGGATGCCCTCCGCCTGAAAAGCGCGTATTGCGCCGATTGCCATATTGTCATTTGCGCAGACAAGCACCTGGGGCAGGCTTTCACTGATGAGCATCAGTTTTGCAGCCTGATACCCGCTTTTTTCACGAAAATCACCCAGCAGGTAGCGCTCGTGCCGAAATGCAATGTGGTTTTTTTCAAGCACATCCTGAAACCCTTTAAAGCGCTCTTGATTATCCAGCGTGTTGATGCCCGACAAAAACGCAAAATTGCGGTAGCCGCGGTCGACCAGCCCTTGCACTAACTCACACATCGGGTTGTAGTTATTGACCACCAGGTTTTTGATATAAGGTTCTTCCAGCACGCGGTCCAGCGTGACAATGGGGTAATTCTGCCGCGCTTTTTTAATCAAAAGGTCATCCGGGCAATGCAGGTCCAGCATGATGCAACCGGTCGTAATACTTTTGGACATAAACCTTTCACAAGAGCGGCTGGTGCATATAATCAAGTCATAATCACGTGAATACACATAGTCACTGATCCCGTGAATGATTTTCAAATAAAACTGGCGGTCAAAATCACTAAAATTAAACAGTATGGTTTTCGGTTCCCCCGTGCGCAGTGCCTTACCCGCAGGGTTGACCTGATAGTCCATCTCCCGGCAGATGGCAAGCACCCGCTCGCGCACAGATGCACTTACGTTTTTGCGCCCATTGATGACATTGGAAACCGTTGAGGCGGAAACCCCAGCTGCCCGCGCAATATCCTTAATCCCGATTGCCACGGCTTCACCTGCTTTTTCAGTAAATTTACCAATCATTATTTCGATTATAGCACAAATTCCAAAATAAACACAAATATTCAAATGGACTTCACAAATCCACGATACGCTTACTTTCACCCGTTTTACTCGCCCGGGTAAAAATCCATCGGGTATCTAAAACCGTACTGTCTTGCGGTTAGCTGTTTAACTTTCGCGTACACGCCATGCAAGCTCACTGAGAAGTACCTCTCTGCTGTTGGGCAGCCGCCCGTCTATCACGTCATGCAACAGCCCGTTTAGCAACACACCAACTGACGGGCCGGGCGCTACCCCCTCGGCCAACACATCTCTGCCACTCACCGCAAGCTGCCCCAATGTGAGGCAGGGGGCCGCTTGCAGCAATACCGCAAGCTGCCTGCGCTGCCGTATCACTTGCTCTACCCGCGTCGCAGCAAAAGCCGGCGCATGTGCTGCGGCATCGGCCTGTTTAAGCCGGAGCAGTTGCTCGTACCGCTGCGGCCCAAACCGCGCCAACCGCCGGCGCAACAGGCGTTCGCTGTCAGCCAAAGGGATATCATGCCAACGCACCAGTGCAGCAACCGTCTCGGCCGTATGGTGGTCATACCGCAGGCCGTCCAGCATCTGTTTTGCTATTTCGGCCCCCTGCTCCGCATGACCAAAAAAATGGCCGGTCCCCTGTGCATCCAGGGTAAAGCAATATGGTTTTGCCACATCGTGCAGCAAAGCGGCAAGGCGCAGTTCACGCTGTTCACAGGGCACTGCTGCAAGGGTGGCAAGGCTGTGCTCCAAAACATCCCTGTCATGGTAGGGCGAATGCTGTAAAAAACCCTGCATCGCCAATAGCTGCGGCCAAAACACCGCAAAAACAGGCAGATACTCGCGCAATACGGCAGGGGCTTCTTCCCCTTGCAGCACACCGTCCATCTCTTGGCGTATGCGTTCGCGCGCAACTTGCCGCAGGCTTTCTTTTTCAAGAAAAATCGCTTGCTTCGTGTCATTTTGTAAAGAAAGCCCTAACACGGCGGCAAATCGCAGCGCGCGCAAAACCCGCAGCGCATCCTCGCGAAACCGTGCGCGGGGCTGCCCCACGCAGCGTACCACACCGGCAAACAAATCTTTTTGCCCCAAAAAAGGGTCAAACAGGCCGCGTGCCGGGTGCCAGGCCATCGCGTTGATCGTAAAATCACGCCGGGCAAGATCTTGTGTGATGTCCCCTACAAACTGCACTGTTTCAGGGTGGCGCGCATCTAAATAAGCCCCCTCGGTGCGGTAGGTGGTCACCTCGTAAAACGCATTACACACCTTTACCGCAAGTGTGCCATGCCGCTCACCGACTGGTACTATTTGATACCCTGCAAAGCAATCGCGCATTTGCTTTGGAGTTGCCAAGGTACAAAAATCCCAGTCATGGGGCTGTTTACCAAGCAGTGCATCCCGCACGCAACCCCCGACTGCCCATGCTTCAAACCCACGACTTTCAAGCAGTTGTATTACTTTCAATGCATCTGCGGGCATTTTTTTATCAACAGACTGCTCCATTGGCCCCCCTTTTGTCAAACACAAAACAAAAAATCTACTTTGTGCCGTTTTGCCATGCAGCGTTATCTGCGCCGTTAAACATGTACCATAATTTTTTTACAGTATAGCACAAAACAGCATGCACGGCAAAACCGCGCATGCTGCTGTTTAACTAAGCTTTAAAATTTCGCTCACCGTGGGGTGCGGCCACACTACTTCTGTCAGCTGGTCGCGGGTCAGCCCCACCGTGATGGCAAGTACCAAACCGCCAATCATCTCGTCTGCATTGGGGGCCATTAGCTGTGCACCCAACAGGCGGCCCGTCGTTTCGTCAAACACCAGTTTGGCAAACCCGCGCGGTGCGGCCATAATAGCGGCGCGGCCATTGGCCGATGTCAGACTTTTTTCTGTCTGTATTGTATGGCCCGCCGCTTTGGCTTCATCTGCCGTATAGCCGACACAGGCAATCGGCGGGTCGGTATAGACACAAGATGGTATGGCCGCCGTATTTTTTAGTTTTGGCCCGCCAAACATGCCGCTTACCGCATTCTCTGCCCCGGCTTCGGCGGCGTGCGCCAAAGCAATACCGCCCAGCACCACATCACCAATGGCCCAAATACCGGCCAGCGCAGTTTCACCGTATTCGTCGGTAGGTAAAAAGCCACGGTGCAAGCCCAGCTTCAGCCCCGGTGCAAACAACCCATCGGTATTGGGGGTGCGGCCGGTGCAGATCAGCACCCGGTCACCGGTGATCTGCTGTTCGCCCGATGCACCGTGTACCGTGCACACAAGGCCCTCTTGCCCTTGTGTAATGCCCGTAACGGTGACACCGGTAAAAATTTCGGCCCCGCGCTTTTTGAGCAACATTGCAAGGCTTTGCCCCAGTTCTCTATCGAGCCCGGGCAACAGCCGTGGCGCAAGCTCTAGCACCGTGACTTTGCGCCCCATGGCAGTGTACAGTTCGGCAAACTCCGCCCCAATTACCCCACCGCCAATAATAACAAGGTGCTCACAATCGGCCCCTTGCCCCGCAAGCAACTGGTCACTGTCTAATACGCCCGGCAGGTCACTGCCGGGCAGCGGTATTTTGGCCGGGCGCGAACCGGTGGCGATTAAAAGGTGTGTAGTGTGCAGCGACTCATCGCCTACCTGCACAACGCCCACTTTTTCGACCACCGCGTCCCCACGAAAAATTTCTACCTTTGCCTTGGCAAGCAGTTGTTCCACATTTTGTCGCAGGGTTTCTACCGTTTGCTGCGCAAAGTGCTGTGCTGCCGCAAAATCAAATTGCAGGCTTTCGGCAACAACGCCCACAGCCTGTGCTTCTACCGCGCTGCGGTAAGTGTGTGCCGCGCGCAACAGTGCTTTGGTAGGGATGCACCCGCGGTTTAAGCAGGTACCGCCAATTTCGGCCCTTTCACACAGTGCAACCCGTTTGCCAAGCTGTGCGGCTTTCAGGGCTGCGGTGTAACCACCCGGCCCCCCGCCAATCACAACCAAATCAAATTCACGCATCAAAGCCCCCCTTTATCAGTGCAGCAATATCTTGCAGTGCCTGCGCACGCCCCGCCGGGGCAGTTGCCGCCGCCTCTTGCAAAGCGCCACACAGTACCACCGGCTCAAAGGGCAGGCCACTTAATACACATTGTACCTCTGATGCAAGGCTTTCGTCCATCGCATCGGTGTAAATTGTTGCAGTTGTTTTGCCACCCCGCACGGCCAAAAGCAGTTGTACGCCACCCCAAGGGTAGCGATTTTCTAATACAGTGTCGGCTTTAGGCTCTGCGCCAAAACGCCATGCCTCTGCCCCCAGCTTTTTGGCCCACTGTGCCAACAAACTGGCTGGCGGCAGGGCGGCCAGTGTTTGCGCCTGTTTGCCATACACTTCGCTAAAGGCCTGCAAAAGCACCTGCTGCACCGCCACAACAGAAAGCCCCGGCACCAGCTCACTGAGGTTGATGATGCGCGAGCGCACCGATGCGACCCCGTGGGTTTGCAGCTTTGTTGCCGCAACATTCAAATAGCGGCCCATTTTTTCTGCGTCCACATCGACCAATATTGTGCCATGGTGGTATTTCTGTGCCCCGGTTTGGTAAAACGCATTACCGGAAAATTTGCGCCCATCTACTGTTAAATCGTTGCGGCCGGTTTTTTCTGCCGGGATGCCAAGGCGGCGCACCGCACGCAGAATCACTTCGAGCTGCTTATCCAAGTCATAATCGCCCTCGGTTGCAAGGAAAGTAAAATTCAAGTTGCCAAGGTCGTGGTAAACCGCCCCGCCGCCGGAAAGGCGCCGCACCATAGTGCCCCCCTCCTGCCGCAGCAGGTCAACACGGCATTCACGGGTGCTGTTCTGGTTGCGGCCAATCACGACGGTATTTTGGTTTTGCCAAAGGTACAGGATGCACTGGCCCGGCGTTACCGTTTTTAGCAAGGCCGCCTCTAGTGCCAGGTTTTGCACCGGGTCGGTACCTGCAGCAAAGCAGTAAAAGGGGTTACTGCTCATCCGCCTGATACCTCAGTTTTGGGTGGCGGGCGGCGGCAACTTCATCCGGCCTGCCCACCGGGGTAGTGTGCGGGGCAGTATGCAGGTTTTGCGGGTCTGTTGCTGCTTTTTGCAGAATTTCAATCACCACCGCGGCCGCATCGTCCAGCGTCTCTTTGCTTTCGGTCTCGGTGGGCTCAAACATCAGTGCCTCGTGCACGATCAGCGGGAAATACATTGTCGGCGGGTGCATGCCGTAATCCAGCATGGCCTTTGCCACATCCAGTGCCGAAACGCCTGTGTCCTTTTTCAATTGCTCCAGCGAGACAACAAATTCGTGCATGCAGATACCCGGCTGTGCCGGCGGCGCATAGGGTTGTAACAGCGTTTTTAAGTAGTTTGCATTGAGCACCGCCATGCCCGATGCTTCCCGCAGGCCGTCACCACCCAGCGACAGCAGGTAAGTCAGCGCACGCACCACCACCAAAAAGTTGCCGTAAAAGGCTTTTACCGTGCCAATCGTCTTTTCGGGCGTTGCAAGGCAAAGCTGCCCGTCTTTTGTTTTAGTTACCACCGGCGCTGGCAAAAACGCTGCCAGCAATGGCTTTACACCAACGGCACCCGCACCGGGGCCGCCGCCGCCGTGCGGGGTAGAAAAGGTTTTGTGCAGGTTTAAATGCACCACATCAAAGCCCATATCACCGGGGCGTGCCGCACCCATAATGGCGTTCAGGTTGGCACCATCGTAATACGTAAGGCCGCCCGCATCATGCACGATTTGGGTGATCTGTAAAATATTTTTGTCAAACAGCCCAAGCGTGTTGGGGTTTGTGAGCATCAGGCCCGCTGTGTCCGGCCCGGCGGCAGCGCGCAGTGCGGTAAGGTCTACACAACCATCGGGTGCCGACGGGATATTGACGACCGTAAAACCCGCCATAGAGGCAGACGCGGGGTTGGTACCGTGCGCAGAATCCGGTACTAAAATTTTAGTGCGCGCCGTGTCGTTTTTGTCTTTGTGATACGCCTTGATGAGCAAAAGCCCCGTCAGTTCGCCGTGGGCACCTGCCGCGGGCTGAAAAGTCATCTGTTGCATACCGGTGAGTTCGCACAGCATGCTTGCTGCATCGTCAAGCACTTGCAGGCAGCCCTGCGCGGTGTGCTGGGGCTGTAGCGGGTGCATGCCCGCAAAGCCCGGCAGCGCGGCAATTTCTTCGTTTAACGCGGGGTTGTATTTCATCGTGCAGGAGCCCAGTGGGTAAAACCCGTCGTTCACCCCATGCACTCTGCCAGCTAGTTCTGTATAGTGCCGCGCAAGGTCGATCTCTGAAAGCTGTGGCAGTGCGGGCGGTGTTTTGCGCAGCAGTGCCGTGTCAAACTGCACTTCGGGCACATCACAGCCCGGCAGCAGTGTAAGGCTGCGGCCCGGCACGCTTTTTTCAAATAGCAGTTTCATTTACCGGGCCACCTTTCCCACAACTTCGATTAAGCGGTCAATTTGTTGCTTTGTATTTTTTTCAGTTGCGCACCACAAAATGCCCTCACCCGTTGGCAGGCCACCCAGAATATCCGCTTCTTCCAGCGCGTCCATCAGTTGCTGGGGCGGCACCGGGCAGGTGGTGACGAATTCATGGAAAAACGGGCTGGGATAGCGCAAAGAGAAGCCCGGCAGCTCGCAGAGGCGCTGTGCAAGGTAATGTGCTTTTGCGGCGCTGAGTTCGGCCGCCTGCTTTAGGCCACCCGGCCCCACGGCAGCAAGGTAGGCAGTTGCCGTCATCGCGCAAAGCGCCTCGTTGGAACAGATGTTGGACGACGCTTTTTCGCGGCGGATATGCTGCTCGCGCGCCTGCAAGGTAAGCACATAGCAGCGCCCACCGCGGCTGTCGACGGTTTCGCCCACAATGCGCCCGGGCAGGCGGCGGGTCAGCACTGCCGTACAGGCCATAAAGCCAAGGTAGGGGCCGCCAAACGACAGCGGCATCCCCAAAGGCTGGCCCTCCCCTACCGCGATATCTGCACCGCACTCGGCGGCGCTGCAAAGCAGCCCGGCGGCAATGGGGTTGACGCTCATAATAAATTTGGCACCCGCGGCATGCACCAGTTGGCCCAGCGCCGCGGCATCCTCAATATTGCCATAATAATTGGGCTGTTGCAAAATCAGGCAGGCGTCGGTATCGCCAAGTAGCCCCTGCAATGCAACCGCATCAGTTTTACCGTCTTGCAGCGGCACCTCTACCACTGGCACCTCTACGCCGTCACAATAGGTCTGCACCGTGCTGCGCACCGCGGGGTGCACCCCGGCAGAAATCAAAACGCGCTCGCGGCCGCGCTCGCGGCACATCGTTACCGCTTCTGCCGCGGCAGTCGCCCCGTCATATACTGAAGCATTTGCCGCCTGCAGGCCGGTCAGCTCGCAGATCATGGTTTGATATTCAAAAATCGACTGCAAAATGCCCTGGCTGATCTCGGCCTGATACGGCGTATAGGCCGTGACGAACTCTTCTTTTGCCACAATGCGGCGCACAATGGCCGGGATGTAATGGTCGTAGGCACCCGCACCACGGAAAATGCTGCCAAACACATGGTTTTTTGCAGCAATGCCCCGCATGGCGGCCGAAACTTCCAACTCTGTTTTGCCCTGTGGCAAATCAAGCGGATGAAACCGAATTTCCGCCGGTACGTCCGTATACAATTCCTCAATGCTGTTTACCCCAACAGCCTGTAACATTTGCCGGCGCTGCTCACCGGTAGACGGGATATAACTCCCCATTGGCCTTCGCCTCCTTTTATAGTTTACGGGCTCAGGCGTCCTGTGCTGCTTCGCAGTAGGCGGCATAGCAGATATCGTCCAGCAGTTCACCAAAGGCGGTGATGTCCTTTACTTCTACCATCCATGCGCCGTATGGGTCCTCGTTGATTTTCTGCGGGGCATCCAACAGCTCTTCATTCACGGCCGCCACCTTGCCGGTGACCGGGCTGAAAATGTCCGACACTGCTTTGACACTTTCCACATCGCCAAACGAATGGCCTTCGGTCACGGCATCGCCCACGGCGGGCAGGTTGACGAACACCAAATCACCCAGCTCGTCCTGTGCGTACTGGGTAAGGCCAACGCGTGCAGTGGTCTCGTTGATTTTTTCCACCCATTCATGTGTTTTACTGTACATCAGATGTTTTGGGAAGTTCATTGTCATTTCCTCCTTAAAACTTTAACTGTAAAAATTAAACTGCAAAAAAGTTGTGACGGGCACGGTACCGCGCCCGCGCGCAAACCTTTAGCGAGACTTTTTATAAAACGGCAGCGGTACAATTTCAGCTTCGACCCTACGCCCGCGCACCAGTACTTCAACTGCCGTACCCACAGCACTGTGCTGCGATGCCACATACGCCATTGCACAGGCGGCCCCCACCGCAGGGCAATGGGTACCAGAGGTCGTTTTGCCGATTTTTTCTTCGCCGATCAGCACGTCCTCTTCTTCGCGCACAATGCCGCGCCCAGTCACTTTTAGCCCTACGCGCACCTCGGCGGGCTGGCCAATTGCAAGCAGAGCGCCCTTGCCAATAAATTCAGGCTTATCCAGCTTTACCGCAAACCCAAGCCCTGCCGAGAGAGGGTCGATGGTCGCCGAAAGCTCGTGCCCGTACAAAGGCATTGCCGCTTCAAGCCGCAGGGTGTCGCGCGCACCAAGGCCGCACGGCGTGGCACCGGCAGCCACCAGTGCATCCCACACTGCCGGGGCATCCTTTGGGGCAAGGTACAACTCGTACCCCGCTTCACCGGTATACCCGGTGCGGGATACCATGCAAACGGCACCGGCCACTTTGACGTTTTCAGTAAAGGCATAATACTTTACAGGTAGCAGTGACTGCTCTGCCAGTGTTGCCAAAAGCTTAGCCGCATCCGGCCCCTGCAACGCGATCTGCGCCACCTGTGCAGAAATGTCCTGCAAGGCCGCATTGCCCTTTAAATGCAGTTGCAGCCATTCAAGATCCTTTTGCGTGTTGGCGGCATTGAGCACCAAAAAGAACTTTTGCTGCCCGGTGCGGTACACGATCAAATCGTCCACCACCCCGCCGTTTTCATACAGCATTAAGGTGTAGCGCGCACTACCCAGCGGCATGCCGGTAAAGTTGTTTGACAAAATTTCATTCAGGTTTTTTTCGGCGTCCGGGCCCTCCAACAGGGCTTCGCCCATGTGCGACACATCAAACAAGCCCGCGTGCTGGCGCACGGCCATATGCTCTGCAATGACGCCGGTGGGGTACTGCACCGGCAAAAGATACCCGGCAAACGGCACCATGCGCCCGCCCAGCGCGACATGTTGTTCATAAAGCGGTGTTTTCTTTTCCAATTTTCTCTCTCCTTTAATCCTGCCGTGCGCTTACTTTGTCATTTTTATGACAATAAAAAAGGCGAGGTGCGCAAAATTACCCGCGCACCCCGTCTTGTAAACCTGAAAGATTCTTCCCTCTGACGCAGAAGGAATTGCTTCTTCGGTGCTGTAAAAACAGCTTTTCGGAGTTTGTCCACTGTCGGTCCTTTTGCCTGAGAGTTTTCGGTGTTTCCCCTTCGGCGCTGCTTGCGCAGTCTCTCCCGACAGCATCATCCAGTTATTTAACTTTCAATTTGGCAGGCATCTGCCTTATCCGTACTTAGTATAAGTGTCATGCGAATACAAGTCAATATAAAAGCTCTCTGCCGGTTATTTTTAAACATTATGCTAAAATATGCACCGCCTTTTTGGATGTTTTTTTCAGAGGCGGAAAAACGACATTCTGTGGCAGGTGTCGTTTTTCACTTGTTTTATTTGTCGCGCCACTTTTTATTTTTTCGCAAATGCGTTATGATGATAATAGAAAGTAACCAAATCTGGTTGCCGCATCCTTGCGGCAGGAAAGGGTTTGATCTGATGAAAAAGAGCTTTTCAGAGTATGCCTATTCTTCGTTTTTAGGGGCCATTCTCAGCGCGGCGATCGGCGTCGTATTGCTGATTTGGCCATCGCTGTCCGGCCGGCTATTGTGCTATGGCATGGGTGCGGCACTGGCCATTTATGGTGTTTACCGCATTTCCTCTTATTTTATGCGGGATGCCGTTACCGCAATGCTGCGCCGCGATTTGTCGATGGGGCTAGCACTGCTTGCAGGGGCCGTTTTCTTTTTGTTCTGGCCAAACCTCATTATCTCACTGCTGCCGGTACTGTTTGGGCTGCTGCTTTTGCTTGGTGCCACCCGTGAGGCGCAGGGTGCCTTTGACCTGATGCGCATGGAAGATACATACTGGTATATTTCGCTGATCGTCGCCGTCGTCCTTGCGATACTTGGGGGCGTAATTCTGCTGAACCCGTTTTCTACGGCGCTGGTATTAATGCGCTTCATTGGTGTATCGCTGATTTTGCAAAGCATTTCGCAGGTGGTGTTTGCCCGCCTGCTGGCACGCCGCCAAAAAGTGTATTACCCGCAGGAGGAAACCCCGGTATAACCCGGTTTTAAAATGAATCACAACAGCGGGGCCGGTAAAACCGGCCCCGCTGTTATTGTTTGCACCTTTTTTAGCTGTTATTTGCAGGGCACTTTACAGCAGCGCCTTCAGTTCGTTTAAGGTCTGCTTAAACTCTGCGACGGTATCCAGCACCGGCTGGGGAGACGCCATATCCACACCCGCAAGCCGCAAAAGCTCAATGGGGTGCTGGCTGCTGCCGCCGGATAGGAATTTTTTGTAATCCTCCACCGCGCCAGGCGTACCGGACAAAATGCGGTTTGCAATGGCAATGGCCGCCGAAATACCGGTGGCGTACTGGTACACGTAGAACCCGCGGTAATAGTGCGGGATGCGTGCCCACTCGTAAGACAGTGTGTCATCCGCCACTAGCGCCGGGCCATAGTAATCCTCGTTCAGCTTTTTGTGAATACCACACAGCGTCGTGGGCAGCAGCGGCTGGCCCTGCTCTACCATCGCGTGGGTCTGCCGCTCAAAATCGGCAAACATCGTCTGCCGGTAAAAGGTCGAGCGCAGGTCGTCTAGATGTTTTGCCAATAACAAACGGCGCAAATCATCATTTTTACTGTTCTTCATCAGGTAATGGAACAGCAGCTGCTCGTTGGTCGTGGAGGCGACCTCTGCGCAGAAAATGGAATAATCAGAATACAAAAACGGCTGATTTTCATTCGAATACATCGTATGCATCGAATGCCCCAGCTCGTGCACCAGCGTAAACACATCTTCCAGCGTGTTGTCATAGTTCAGCAGCATATACGGGTGAAACCCATAGGTGCCGGTAGAGTACGCGCCGGTTTGCTTGTTGTCTTTGGGGTAAACGTCGATCCACCGGTTTTGCAGCGCCTGCTGCATGCGCTCGGCATAATCCGGCCCCAGCGGCGCGGTTGCCTTTAATACAAGGTCAGCCCCCTCTTCATAGAGGTACTCGCGGGCGACGTCTTTTGCCAGCGGCACAAAAAAATCGTAAAAATGGAAGGTGTCTAGCCCAAGCAGTTTTTTGCGCAAGGCAACATACTCTTGTAAAGGCTGCGTGTTGGCCCGCACGGTAGATACCAGGTTGTCGTACACTTCCTCCGGGATGTGGTTTTCGCTCAGCGCGGCAGCACGGGCACTGGGGTACTTGCGGCTTTTGGCAAGGTAAACATCGGCCTTGACTTTGCCGTAATAGTTGGATGCCAATGTATTGATGTGCCCGCCGTACAGACCCAGCAGCGCGTTATAATACCGCGCACGAAACGCGGGGTCCGGGTTTTGTAGCGCCGCGCCATACCCCGCTTCGTTGACTTTGACCGGCTCGCCCGCAGGGCCGTCCACCGTGGGGGCGGGGGTGTCGTTGATGACAAGGTCGTCAAAAATTTGCCGGTACCCGCCGCCAAGGTCTGACATGCGGGTCAAAATGGCCTCGGCGGCATCGTCCAGCACATGTTCTTTGCGCGCAAAAAAGTCCCGGGCAAGTTGGTCATAGGCCTTTAACTGTGGCAGCGCCTCAATGTAACGCTTAAAATCTTCGTAGCTGTATTGCATCAGCTCTGGGGCTAAAAACGAGGTATCCTCGCTCAAACCCGTCAGCAAAAGCTCTAAACGGCCAACGCGGTCTTTGCCCTCGGCCGAAGCCATATCGGTATGAAAAAAGCAATACGCATAGACCGCATTTTGCGCCGCCTTGCTGTTGACCTGTTCGTATAGCTGAATGGTGTGCAGCAACTCTTGTGGGGTTTCTGCGGCATGGCCACGCTGGCCTGCAAGCTGCTGGCCCAGCAAACGCACCTCTTCTAACTGGTCTTCCCACGCCTTGGCACTTGCAAACATATCTTCAAGTTTCCACGTTGTATTCTGTTTCAAAGGGTCTTCATCCTTTCACGGCAGGCTGCCGATATTCTGGCGGCCCGCCCGTTGCATTTGGCTTTTATTGTACCACGCCTTTGTTACAAAAAAAAGAACACTCTGCACGTTGCCCCACGGCAGGCACTTGACGCGGCGGTCACAAACTGGCATACTAAAAGTGTCTTTTTTTGCTGCAAGGAGGGTTTTTATGATAATCGATCACGCCGCAGTTTATACCCGGCAGCTTGAGGCGTTACGTCAATTTTACGAAACTTATTTCGGGGCACAAGCCGGCACGCTGTATCACAACCCCAAAACCGGGTTTTCTTCTTATTTTTTGTCTTTTGATGGTGGCAGCCGTTTAGAGATCATGGCGCGGCCCGGCAGTAGCCCGCGCCCAAAAGCCGAGTTTTTGTGCGGTTATACGCATCTCGCTTTTAACCTTGGCAGCCGTACGGCCGTTGACGAGCTGACAAAGCACCTTGCTGCCGACGGCTACCGTGTAAAAGGCGGCCCCCGTGTGACCGGTGATGGCTACTACGAGAGTTGTATTTTTGACCCGGATGGCAACGAGGTTGAGCTGGTGGGCTAACCGTTTCAATAAAACAAACTTATAAATTTTGCACCGCCCTTTGCGCGTGCAGTATCTGATGGAGGCGCATACTATGGCAGACTCGGCTCTGACAAAGCGTGTTCTTGCAGACGCACTAAAAGAACTGATGCAGAAAACGCCGCTGAATAAAATATCGGTCGGTGACATTACCGCATTGTGCGGCATTAACCGGCAAACCTTTTATTATCATTTTAAGGATAAATATGACCTTGTAGGCTGGATCTATTCAACTGAAACGCAGGAGTTTATGGGCCGATTGTTTGACAGTGACCACTGGGCAGACAGCTTTTGTGACCTTTGCCTTTATATGCAAAAAAATAAAAAGTTTTATATCAACGCCCTTTCTGCCCCGGGGCAGAACAGCTTTGAGGATTATTTGATTCACTCGATGCGCGATTTGATCATTAATTTGATTCACGAAAAATCGCTGGGTGCACAAATTGCAGAGGAAACGAAAACCTTTATTGCCGACTTTTATACCTATGCTTTTGTTGGGCTGATCCTGAATTGGGCACGCAGCGGCATGAAAGAGGACCCGCGGGAGTATATCAACCGCATCAAAGAGTTGATTGACAGCAGTATGCTGCGCGAGCTGGATAAGTATTTTTGACCCCGCGCGGCGTTACCTCTAAGGAGAAATACGATGATTTTGAGCGTCAGCAGGCGCACAGACATCCCCGCTTTTTTTACCGACTGGTTTTTAAATCGCATTGCCGAAGGGTATGTGCTGGTGCCAAACCCCTACAACACCAAACGTCTTAGCCGCGTACCCCTTACCGCAAGCGGTGTGGACTGCATTGTGTTTTGGACCAAAAATGCCGCCCCGCTGCTGCCCTACCTGACGGGGCTGGAACAGCGGGGCTATTTTTATCTGTTCAGCTATACCATCACCGGGCTGGGGGCTGCATACGAACCCGGCACCCCGGATATGGGAACCTCTATTAAAACTTTTCGCACCCTTTCACAGCGCCTTGGCCCTAAACGGGTAGATTGGCGCTTTGACCCGATTTTACCGGGGAGTGCGGCGGATGACGAGCAAACGGTGGAACGGTTTCGCACTTTGTGTCAGGCCCTTGCCCCGTTTACGACCCGCTGTATTTTTAGCTTCGCCGACCCTTACGCGCATTTGGGGCGCGCACAGCCTGCCCCTGCAAGTGCAAGTGCCATGCGCCGCCTTTGTGCAAAGCTTGCGGCGGTTGCAAAAAACTATGCACTGCCGCTTTATACCTGTGCAGAAGCCATTGACCTTGCTGAATTTGGTGTGCAGCACGCGGCATGTATCGATGCTGAAAAAATAGGAAATTTGCTTGGGTGCCCCTTGCCTACCGGTAAAGACAACGCACAGCGGGCAAACTGCCGCTGTGCGCAAAGTGTAGATATTGGAGTTTACGACACCTGCCCCGGCGGGTGCACCTATTGCTATGCCACCGCACACCCTGCGGGCGCTAAAAGCCGGTTTGCGGCACACGACCCGCACGCGCCAATGCTGACCGGCTGGCCTGTGGGCGACGAGCAGATTACCTTGCGTACCATGCCCCCGCTTTGCAATGGGCAGCTTTCGCTGTACTAACCTTTAGCATAAAGCCAGCCGCTTTGCGCAAGGTCTACCCTGCCGTCCGGTAAAAAAGCGACGCCCTCTTGCTCCAGTAATTCCCGCTGCCGGCCCTCGCCGCCAAACGCAAACCCACTGCAAAGCGACCCATCGCGAAACACGACCCGGTGGCAGGGGATGACCCCGGGTTTGGGGTTGCGGTGCAGGATGAACCCCACCCCACGTGCCCCGCGCGGGTTGCCCGCCAGCATGGCTACCTCGCCATAAGAAGCGACAAACCCCTTGGGTATTTGCTGCACCACTTCATAAACCCTGCCGGTAAACGGTGATGGCATAAAAAGCACCTTCCCTTTTTGTGATGATTACAGGGGCGCAAAGCAACCGCTTTGCGCCCCTGTGCGTTGTGCTAAGATTTTGCGCCACCTGCCGCAGCCGCATGAATGCCGGGGAAATATCTGCTGATGGAACTGCGTTTTACATGCAGCCCGTCATAAAAATCGGCACTGGTGCAGCCCGCTTTTTTGGGGTCATACGAGCCATAAAACGGGATGTCATTTTTTTGCGCAATATCGGCAAAAAACGTCTCTGAAAGGCCAATGCCCGCACGCTCTTCATATTTCAGCGCGCTGGCATAAACAATGGGGTGAAACGGAGACAGCACAAAGGTGAGCTTTACGCCCTTTTGCTGCAAAAACTGAATAAGCGCCGTAAATTCGGCACAGCGCTTTTCGTTCAGTTTCGGGTAATCATAGCAGCCAAACGGAAATGGGATATTTGCAATCGTCTGCGCCTGCCAGTCCACATCGCTCTGCGTCCAGTCACGATACTCTTTTTCGTACAGCAGGGTACCATCTGGCATTTTGGTTGGGGTCTGCTGCTCGTACACATCCCCCGTTACCCGCGAAGGCTGGCTTTCATTTGAATGATCTTCAAAATAATACGCCACATTTTTTTGAAAATAATCAAGATCAAATAGCGCGCCGGTGTACTGGTTTTTGGCATTGCCCTCATAAGGCTCGTCAAAACCCAGTGTATTGGCCAAAAATTCGTTGGCAAGATTTACATCCGACCGTTTACTGTAGCAGTCTACATTGTCGTTGAGGATCCACGGGTCCAGCACCAAAATCAGGTTTTGCGGCAGCCGGTCGTATTTATCAAGCAGAGAAACCGTACCCATGATGTCGTAAAAGTCCTCACCAGACATCCCCGCATTATAAAAACTGCCGGTTTCGCCCGCAATATCGGCCGTGATCTGCAACCCGCGGCTGGAACCGATCACCAGCGTGTCATAGCTTTGCTGCATACTTTTAATGTAAAGCTTTAGCACTTGTCGCTCGTCCATCTGGTCAAAATTGGATACCGGGTCACCCTGCATCAAAATCCCGGCAAGCTCCAGCTCATACTTGCCCCCGCGAAACAGCCCGGTTTGATCTACAAAATAATTGACCCACAGCACGAATAGCGCAAGCGGTACAAGCAACAGTAAACGCAATGCCGTTTTGATAATTCCCTTCCATGCGGCCATCCGTCAGCTTCCTCCTGTTTGGGCAATTTTTTTACACCTTGTGCACCATTATACTATAAACGACAGCAGAAGAAAACGGCACGGCGAAAGGCAAAGAACAACGCTCACAACCCCCGTGCCCGTTTTTATTCGGCAAACACACAAAATGCACGATAGCACATATAGATGTCCAGCTTTGCCGCAATTTCATACGGCGCATGCATCGAAAGTAGCGGCACCCCAATATCCACAACATCCACATTGTGCTGCGCCACATATTTGGCAACGGTGCCGCCACCGCCGACATCTACCTTGCCCAGCTCCCCTGACTGCCACACAACGCCGCCCGCATCCAGCAGGCCCGCCACAAACGCCATTGTCTCTGCCGAAGCATCAGACGCATCACTTTTGCCGCGTGCACCGGTGTATTTCATCACAACCACACCATGGTTTAGCCGCGCGGCATTGTTCTTTTCAAACACATCTTCAAAAGTCGGGTCCAGCGCGGCGCTCACATCTGCCGACAGGCACTTGCTGGCGGCCAATACGCCTTTTACATCCGCCCCCTGCCCCTCGGCAAGGTAGGTCAGGTAGTGCAGCAGGTAATCTGCATTCAGGCCGGTATTGCCCTGCGAGCCAATCTCCTCTTTGTCCGCAAGGCACAGCACGGTGGTGTACTGCGGAACCTGTGCCCCCAGTTCTGCGCGCAGCGCCGTATAGGCACAAACGCGGTCATCGTGCCCGTATGCACCGATCATGCTGCGGTCAAACCCAATGTCACGCGCGGGGAACGCCGGCACCGCCGTCAGTTCCGCACACAAAAAGTCGCGCTCGGTCACACCGTATTTTTCATGTAGCAGTTGCATGGTGTATAACTTTACGCGGTTTTTGGCATCTTCATCCGGGTAAGGCAGCGAGCCGACCAGAATATTCAGCTCTTCGGCGCGCACGCCGTCCGCCAAGGTACGGCTGTCCTGCTTTTTAGAAAGATGCGGCAGCAAATCGCTGATGGTAAACACGGGGTCGTCTGCGTCTTCGCCAATGCACACGGGCACCACTTCACCGTTGGTGCGCACAAAAACGCCGTGTAGCGACAGCGGAATCGTTGTCCACTGGTACTTGCGAATGCCCCCGTAATAATGGGTTTTCAGCCCCGCCAGTTCTTCTTTTTCGTACAGCGGGTTCGGCTTTAAATCCAGCCGCGGCGAATCAATATGGGCCGCGTTGATGCGCACCCCTTCACTGAGCGGCAGACTGCCAAACGTGGTGGCAAGCAGCGCCTTTTGGCGGTTGACCCAATACACCTTTTGCCCCGGCGCATACCGGCTGCCCGGCTGGTATGCCTGATAACCCGCCTGTTGCAGCATGGTCACCGCCTGTGCAACAAACTCGCGCTCGGTTTTGGCTCGGTTCATAAAACCGCGGTATTCTTCACAAAATGCCCATGCGGCCTCTTTCACCACCGGCTCGGCATCCAGCACGTGGGGCACTTTATATAATAACTGCGCCGTAAGTTCTTTTGCGCTGATCGCTTCTTCGTTCATCAAGGGTCACTCCTTCTCTTGTGCATATAATGTCTGATATTTTTGGTAAGCGGCATCTACTTTTTGCACATAGCGCGCCATTTGCGGGTAGGGAAATTGCGCCAGTGTATTTTCGCTTGCGGTATACGCCGGGTCACTGAGCAGGTCATCCACTGTGCCCCAGCCACTGTGGTAGGCAGCACTTGCCGTGGCAAGGTCTCCGCCATACCGCGACAGGCAGCGAGAGAGATAATAGGTGCCAAAACGGATGTTCACCTGCGGCTGATAAAGGTCGTCAAACGTGATTTCTTCCTCCGGCGCAATCTTTTGCTTGATCCACGCAAAAGTTTCCTCTGTGATCTGCATCAGCCCGCGCGCACCGACATTGGACTGTGCCCCTGTATCAAACCCGCTTTCGGTGCGGATGATGGCAAATACCATCAAAGGGTCCACCTCGTATTCTGCCGCGTACTGTTCGACCGTTTCACGGTAGGTTTGAGGGTAGACCCGCTTTTCTATGGCCATAATAAGGCGCGGCAGCAAAAGCAGCCCCACCAGTATCACCAGCAGCAGCCCCGCCAGTATCAAGATGTTTTTTTGCGGTTTTTTCATGGTGTTTCCTTTAATTTGTTCAGCAGCAGCTGCATTTTTTCGGTCAGTTCCTGTTTTTCACCATTATTTTCAAGCACAAAATCGGCGCGCTGCCGCAGCCGGCCCGGCGGTGTTTGCCGGGCAATGCGTATTTTTGCCGCCTCCAGTGAAATACCGTCCCGCTGGGCAATGCGTGCAGCTTGCAGCGCTGCATCCGACAATACGGCAACGATCTGGTCACAAAGCTGTTCAAAGGGGGTGTCCACAATCAACGCCCCGTCCACAAACACAAGGGTGCTTCCCTGCCGCGCCGCTTCGTGGATGCGCCGTTCAATTTCCTTGTAGATCAGCGGGGTCGTCGCATCGGTGAGCTGCCGGGCAGCACCCGGTGTTGCAAACGCACGCTCGGCCACTTTTCGGCGCAGCAAGTTGCCCTCTTCGTCCAGAATATCCGGCCCAAACTGCCGCACCAGCGCCGCCACATAGGGGCTGCCGGGCTGTGCAAGGTCACGGGTAACGGCGTCGCCATCAATGACCGTATAACCTTGCTGGGCCAGCCAGTGGCTTACGGTTGTCTTGCCGCTGCCCGAATTACCGGTAATCGCAACTGTTTTCATAAATCAATCACCTGAAATGCCGCGGCGCGCACCAGGCGGTTATAAACCGCCATCGACACCCCGTTTTTTGCGGGGCTGTGGGCGTAAACCACCTTTGCCCCTCTGTCATCGGCTTCGCGTAGCGCATGAAACAGCGCGTGTGCCTGCGACGCAGGGTCCTCCTTGCGCCCACACGGAATGCACGGCACCGAAAGCAGCGGCTGCTCTTCTTCGTAGCACATCGCGAATACACCGTCGCCCGCATGCGCCTCAACATAAGCACGATAGGCATCAAACTCACCGGTCAGCATAATAACATCCGCCCGCGGCGAGTAATGCTTGTATTTCATACCGGGGGAAGCCGCCACCGCGCCGTCTGGCAGGCGGTTTAAAATTGCCTGTGACAAGGCTACCGGCACCCCAAGCACTTCTTCGAGCTGCTCTTTGGTAATATACCCCGGCCGCAATAGCGTGGGGGTATCGCCCGCAAGGGTGATGACGGTGGACTCGACCCCCACTTCGCAGGGGCCGCCGTCGAGCACCAGTGGGATGCGCCCGTTCATATCCCGAAACGTGTGCTGGGCGCTGGTGGGGCTGGGCAGCCCGGATAAATTGGCCGACGGGGCTGCCAGCGGCAGTCCACTGGCCCGTATGACCGCCTGCGCCACCGGGTGTGAGGGCATGCGCACCGCAACGGTATCCAGCCCGGCGCTGGTTTGCAGCGGGATGGCATCACTTTTTTTCATGATGATCGTGAGCGGGCCCGGCCAAAACGCCTTAGCCAGTGCCACAGCACCTTGGGGGACTTCGCGCACGATACCCGGCAGCTCTGCCATTTCGGCGATATGTACGATCAACGGGTTATCTTGCGGGCGGCCCTTTGCCGCAAAAATTTTGGCAACCGCCGCCGGGTTTGTGGCATCTGCCGCAAGCCCGTACACTGTTTCGGTGGGGATGCCCACGGCCTGCCCGTCACGCAGCAACCGGGCGGCAAGCTGTATTGCCTCCGGGGTTGCCTGATATAATTTTGTTTCCAAAAAAATCCCTCTATTCCTGCGACGAAGATTTCAGCTTTTCTGCCTGGTCTGCCGTCACCAGCGCATTGACGATCTCGTCAAGGTCGCCATCCAGAATGGAATCCAGCTTATACAGTGTTAGCCCTATGCGGTGGTCGGTCACCCGGCCCTGCGGGTAATTGTAAGTGCGGATGCGCCCGCTGCGGTCACCGGTACCCACCTGGCTTTTGCGCTCGGCAGAAATTTCGGCGTTGCGCGCGTCTTGCTGGCGTTGTAACAAACGGCTGCGCAGCACGCGCAGCGCTTTGTCTTTGTTTTTGTACTGGCTGCGCTCATCCTGACACTCCACCACAAGGCCGGTGGGCAGATGGGTCACACGGATCGCCGAAGACGTTTTATTGATATGCTGCCCGCCTGCACCGGACGAGCGGAACGTGTCGATTTTCAAATCTTTCGGGTCAAGGTCCAATTCGACCTCTTCGGCCTCCGGCATCACGGCAACGGTTGCCGCCGAGGTATGCACCCGCCCCTGTGTTTCAGTTTCGGGCACGCGCTGCACACGGTGGGTACCCGCTTCAAATTTTAAGCGGCTGTATGCGCCGTCGCCGTTTACGGTAAAACTAATCTCTTTAATGCCGCCAAGCTCAGTCTCATTCACGTTGTTCACTTCAACCGACCAGCCCTGTGCTTCGGCATACATGGTGTACATGCGGTACAGGCTGTGGGCAAACAGCGCCGCTTCCTCGCCACCGGTGCCGCCGCGAATTTCCATGATAATGTTTTTATCGTCGTTTTCATCCCGCGGCAGCATTAAAATGCGCAGTTCTTCCGCAGCTTGCTCGCAACGCTGCTTATTATCGTCATATTCTGCCTGCACCATGGTGCGAAAATCCGGCTCAAGGCCCCCTTCTTCCAACAGGGCTTTTGCCTCTTCAAATGCGCCTTGGGCACGCTCGTACTCGTTGTATTTTTCAACCAGCGGCGTCAATTTTTTATATTCTTTCATCAGGTTGCGGTAACGCACATTGTCACTGATGACCGTAGGGTCTGAAAGTTGGTGGCCGATCTCTTCATAGTGATGGCGCACTTCGGTTAATTTATCCAGCATGGGTTTGCTCCTTTTTATTTCGTTCTGCAAAAACAAGGCTGGCCCATGCTACTGTTTACTATCCCGCACAATTTTTTTAATATTGCGCTCTATTTTAGCGCGCGGCACCATGACTTCACGCCCGCATTTTGTGCAGCGGATGCGAAAATCCATGCCGACCCGCAGCGCAACAAACTCATTGCTGCCGCAGGGGTGCGGCTTTTTCATCTGCAATACATCGCCTACCTGCACGTCCATTGCACAACTTCACCTCTTATGCTTTTTTTGCCGCCCAAAGCCCCTAGAACCAGCGCTGCGACGGTAACTATTATTATAATACATTCCGGTTTGCTGTGCAAACTGCACAACACTTTTTGTATAACTGCCTTAGGCGGTTCTTTTATCGCTTCATCCCGGCACAGCCTGCCATTTCACCACCGGGCTCATTGCAGATAGTTGAGCAAAACCGGCTAGTATGTTATACTATATTTAATTGTATGATGTGTGTTGTACTGCTGACGAAGGGGGCTCAAAAATGGCAAACTCCGCATTTACCGGCGGTGTTCGGCCGGGTGGACTGACGACTTCAACCGAAATTCGCATCTTGCTTTGTTATCTTTTGAAAAATGTCGGCATCCCGCTGCGCCGTGAGGAAATTGAAACGGCGCTGTTAAGCGAAGAACTGGTCAATTATTTTGAGCTGTCCGACGCGCTGGACAAACTGTGCGCCTTGGGACATTTGAAACTGGAAAATGGCGCTTATTCGGTATCGCCCAGCGGCGCCGAGCTTGCGGAGATGTTGCAAAATGAGCTACCCCGTTCGGTGCGCGAAAGCGCGGTCAACGCGGTGCTGATGGCCCAGCAATACAAACGCAAGCAGGCACAGCATAAGGCGTTTGTCACCAGTGCAAAAGACGGCTGGCGCGTCACTTGTACCATTGAGGATTTGGGTGAAACGGTGTTTTCGTTTGAACTGTATCTGCCGGACGAATTGACCGCCAATGCAGTAAAAGAAAAGTTCATTGCCGAAGGCGATTCTATTTTTCGCTGCATGCTGGGCCTGCTCACTGGCAACAAACAGATGCTGTCGGATTTTTTAAGTGAATAAGTAGCCCTTGTAACCTACTGCTTTTGTGCACCCGCCCCTTTTACAAAGGGGGCGGGTTTTAAATTTTGTTGTGCTGCTCATGTTCGCTTTCGGTTTTGAGTCGCAGCAAAAAAGCCTGATAAATAGAGGCATACAGCCGGTGCATTGCTGCACCGGCTGTGTTTTTATGGTTTCTCATGTTCGCCTTCTACAATACCTTTACTGAACAGCACGTTTTTAATTGTGCGAAAGAAAATTTTGATGTCCAGTAAAAAGCTTTGGTGTTGCACATAGTAGCCGTCGTATTTTGCCTTTACGGGGATCGGCAGCTCATCGCGCCCGTTCACCTGCGCCCACCCGGTCAACCCCGGGGTCAGCGCATTGGCACCGTAAAGGTCACGCTCGGCAATCAAATCGTCCTGGTTCCACAGCGCGGGGCGCGGGCCCACAATGCTCATTTGCCCTGCGAAGATATTAAACAACTGGGGCAGTTCATCCAAACTGGTCTTGCGCAAAAAGCGACCCACCGGCGTGATGGCATCTTGGGCGTTTTGCAGCAAGTGAGTTGGGATATCGCGCGGGGTATCAATGCGCATACTGCGAAATTTTAAAATCTCAAAATAGCTTTTGTTTTTGCCCACACGCTTTTGACGAAACAGCACCGGCCCGGGGCTGGTGCACTTCACCAATAGCGCCAGCAAAATAAGCAGTGGTGAGAGTACCAAAATGCCCAGCAGCGAGCAAAAAATATCCAGCAGTCGTTTGATTACGGGGTACATGCGCACAACTCCTAAATTTTATGATCGAAGGTCGGCACGATATCGGCAATAAACGCAAGCAAACGGGACGAATCATTTGAATAAGCGATTTCTTTCAGCGACGCTAAATGCGAGAAAAAGTTGATCTTATCCATCTTCAGCGGCGAGCCGACAAAGATTTTTTTGTTTGGCGTCTTGTGCACCGTCTCTTCGTCCATCGTCAGCTCTTCGTACAGCTTTTCACCGGGGCGCAGGCCGGTAAACACAATATCAACGTCGCGGTAAGGGATAAACCCGGCAAGTTTGATCAGGTTTTCAGCAAGGTCTAAAATGCGCACCGGCTGGCCCATATCCAGCACAAAAATATTGCCCTGCCCACTCATGCTGGCTGCCTGCAGTACCAAACTTACCGCCTCGGGGATCGTCATAAAATACCGCACAATATCCGGGTCGGTTACCGTCAACGGCCCACCATCAGCGATCTGCTGCTTAAACAGCGGCAACACCGAACCGTTAGACCCCAGCACATTGCCAAACCGCACCGCAGCAAAGTTTGTTTTGCTGGTTTCCGCCAGTGTCTGCACAATCATTTCGCAGATGCGCTTGGTCGCCCCCATTACACTGGTCGGGTTGACCGCTTTATCGGTCGAAATCAGCACAAAGCGCTCGGCACCGTATTTTTCAGCACACAGCGCAGTGTTGTAGGTGCCAAACACATTGTTTTTTACCGCTTCTTCCGGGCTGGTCTCCATGAGCGGCACATGCTTATGCGCCGCCGCGTGAAACACGATAGCCGGGCGATAAGCTGCAAATAAACGGTCCATTTTACGGCTGTCACGCACCGAGGCGATCTGCACCTGCAAATCCAGCTTGCCGGCATACTTGCGCAGCAGCTCTTGTTGAATGGCATAGGCGTTGTTTTCATAAATATCAATAATGACCAGTTGCTTTGGCCCTGCCGCGGCGATCTGCCTGCACAGCTCGCTGCCGATTGACCCACCGCCGCCAGTGACCATGACTACCTTGCCTTCGATCAACGTGTTGGTGGCGGCATCCATATCCACTACTTCGCGCCCAAGCAGGTCTTCTACCTTAACATCACGGATACGCGAAAAAATGTCCTTGCCGTCTGATATCAACTTTACAATGTCCGGTACAATAAGCAAGTTACAGTTCGTTTTGGCACAAATGGAAAGGATGCGCCTTTTATCGGTTTCCTCTATCGTGGGGATGCAGAGCAAAATGGTCTCGATCCCGCAACGGTCTACAAGGTCCGGAATGTCCGCCGTGGTGCCCATAATCTGCACCCCTAAAATAGAGCGCCCCACCTTTTGCGGCGAATCGTCCACCGCACAGATGATATTGAGCTCCCCTGCCGGGTTGCGGTTCACTTCATGCAGCAACATACTGGCTGCATCGCCCGCGCCAATCAGCATCACACGGCGGCGCTTTTGCTTTGACGCTTTAATTTTGGTATTGCGGTACATGCGGTACGCAAGACGGGAAAGCAAAGTCAGCGCAGAGGCAAACATCGCGCTCATCATATACACTGCAAGCGGGATACGCTTTTCAGTAAAGACAAACTGCGACAGAAATACAAATGCACCGACTGCAAGTACCGACGCCACGCAGAAACGGAAAAACTCGATCACCTCTGCATAGCGCCAAAGGCTGTCATACATCCCCATGAACGCATAGACAATAATATAGCAGGCAACAAAGAAAAAGCAACTTGCAACCATCAGGCTGAAGTACTTTCGGTAAGGGCTTCCAATCGTGGCCATCCCCACTGTGCCCACTATGCTCTCGCCTAACAAATCACTGCCCTGTAGTGTCAGCATCCAGGTGCCAATATAACAGGAAGCAACCGCGATCACATCAAACAAGACAAGGAACATTCTGCGATGACGGCGCAGAATCTCCCCAATGGCTTTTGACATGGTATCACCAATCTTTAATTTTTAAGCACAGAGCACCCGGCTCATGTGCCCGGGCCCCATGCTGGCAGCCCTGATATCTTGTTTATTTTACAACATCCGGCGCGAATAAGCAAACCGAATTTCACACAGTTGTGGCCTGCCGGGCAACTGGCGGGCTGCGTTTGCCCTCGCAAACAGAACGAACGCTCTTTTAAAACTGCCAAACAGTCTATTGTGTTTCCCTCGGTATGAAAAGGGTCACAAAAAGCACAAGAGAATCGCGTATTATACGTCTCTTGTGCTTTTTATTTTTTTGAGCAGCAACAAATGTTGCTACTTCATTTTACTGTACATCAGTAGCAATGTACCCTGCGCCACCGTTATTTTTGCCTGTGGCTGCACAATTTCATTGCTGACCCCAATGGGGAAATACGCGGTTACCGTCGCATCGTTCAAGGGGTACTTCATCCCCTCCAATGTCACACCATAGGCGGTGCCATCCGCTGCAAAAACCGAAAAATAGTACCCTTGCCGCTGCGGCAACACGATGCTGCCGTTTTGCAGCGCGGTGATTTCGGTCGTGGGGTCGGTGACCCAGCCGCGTACCCCCTGCTGTGTTAAATAAAGCAGGGTCGCAAGGTTTGCCTGCGTGTGGTCCAGCCTGCCGCCAAGGCAGCCCAGCAGCAGCACTTCGGCAAACCCGCGCTGTACGGCAATGCGGGCCGCATGGTGCGTGTCGGTGTCATCTTTTTCTGCGGGCAGTGTAATGATTTCTTTGCCGGTTTCGGGCGGCGGGCATGAATCCCAATCGCCCAGCAAAATATCGGGGGTAATACCGGCACTGCTTGCCGCAAGCCTGCCGGCATCCGCCGCGATCACGGTATCATCCTCCCGCAGGCAGCGAAGCTCTTGCAATTGCAACGGCCCGCCCCCTAAGATTACACAGCGCCCAGCCCTATCTGCCATTTTGTTCCCACTCCCGGATGGCACTTGCACTTTCGTACAGGGCCAGATAGTTTTCATAACGCCGCGGGTGAATATCCCCCGCTTCTACCGCTGCACGCACAGCGCAGCCAAGCTCTGTGCGGTGTGAACAGCCGGTAAACCGACACTGGGTGAAATAAGGGCGAAACTCCGGGAAGCAAAGCTGCAAATTTTCTTTTAAAATGACGTTCGTGCGTTCCATCTCCAGTGAGGAAAACCCCGGCGTGTCGGCGATCAGGCCGCCAAACGCACTAAAAAGCTGTGCTTCGCGGGTCGTATGGCGCCCACGACCCAATTTTTTGCTGATCTCGCCCGTCTGCTGGCCCAGCTCGGGCAACAGGCGGTTCAGCAATGTCGACTTACCCACACCGGAGTTGCCGGTAAACGCACAAAGATGGCCGTCGATCAGTTCTTTCAGCCGCGCGGGGGCAGTTTCTGTCTCGTCTACAATAATCAGTTCAATCCCTGATTTCTCATAAACTTCGCGAAGCTGCTGCGGCGCGCACAAGTCGGTTTTCGTGGCCACGATCACCGGTGTAATATCACGGTCGATCGCAATGGCGCACATTTTGTCCATCACAAGGTAATTGGGGCCCGGCTCCGCCGTGGCTGCCACTACAAATAGCAGGTCAAGGTTTGCCACCGGCGGGCGCACCAAAAAATTTTTGCGGGGCAGCACGTCGGCAATCACCGTGGTGTCGCCCTCCCGCTCCAAAACAACAAGATCCCCCGCCAGTGGGGTAATTTTGCGCTTGCGCAAAATACCCTTGGCATGACATTCCACAAGGCCCTGCGGTGTGTCGACATAGTAAAAACCGCCGATGCCTTTCATGATTCTATTTTCGGTCTTTTTATGCTGCATGTGTGCTCCTGTATCAAAGGGCCCATCAGCTTTAAATTGATGTTGCTGTTAAGGGCCAGTCACCGGCGTGGGCTCTGGGGTGGGTGCGGCGGTTGGCGCCGGTGTCGGCGTCGGCGCCGCAGTTGGTGTCGGCGTTGGCACCGGCGTCGGTGCCGGTGTCGGCGTCGGCTTGGCGCCCTCAAACGTAATGGTAACTGGTGCCGGGTTGTCAAAATTAATTTCAACAACCCGCCCATTAGAGAAGTTGATCGATGCCGGGCCGCTGGTACCGGTCGTCACAAAGCTCCATGTGCGGTTCGTGTCCGTGACGTCAAACGAGCTTTCGCCGCCGGGGAAACTGGCCGACCAATGGCCGTTTGTCATATACTGGTCAAAAATAACGGTGACCGTAATCTGCTTATTCGTGGGGGTGACAACACCCGTGCTAATTACGATATTTACCTTCGTGCCAACTGCGACCTCTGTGCTGGCTACCGGGTCTTGCGAAAGCACCGTGCCACCGGGCAACGTGCTTTCTGCAGTCGTCACTGTGCCAAGGCGCAGGCGCAGCGGCTCCAGTGCTTTGGTCGCATCCGAACTGCTGGGCAGCCCGGTCAGGTCTGGCACTACCACTTTATCCGAGCGGGCCGCACGGCTGACATACAATGTCACCGCATCACCGCTGGTAAGCACGGTCCCCTTTTCGGGTGAAAAATGAATGACGTTCCCTTCAGCTACCGTGTCACTTTGTTCGGGCACGATGCTGACCGAAAGCCCCAGCTTTGTCAATTCTTTTTCGGCTTCGCCACGGGTCATGCCGGTAAGCTCCGGCACCTTTACTTCTTGCTTGCCAAGGCTGACCTTGACCTTGATCTTGGTCCCCTGCTTGACGATTTTAGGAGGTTTCGGGCTTTGGTCGTAAATGACGCCCTCGGCCACATTGGGGTTATAGTTTTCTTCCACCACCAGCTTAAAATTGTCATTATACTCGGCATTGGCCTTCACATCCGCAAGAGACATGTCGGTGAATTTTACCACCTCGACGTCCGGCTTTGAGCTGAACAACCCGCTGGTTTTAAAAATCATAAAGCACAAAATGAATGACCCCACCGCGCAGGCCACCGCAAGACCTGCAATAATGGGCACGGTAAAGCGGAGTTTTGACTTCTTTTTGCCCGCCGGTTTTTGGGGCTTGGCGCCCTGAGCAGGCTGTTTGTTTTTGATGTTGTTTAACACTTTTCCAATATACCTCGCAGGAAGATCTTCTTTCATGTATTGATATTCAAAACGAACACTGGGGTTCTTTTTAAATTGCTCAATCGCGGCAAGCATTTCGCCCGCACTCTGGTAGCGGTATTGTACCTCTTTTGCCATCGCGCGCTGGGTGATCTCTTCCAGCGCCTCGGGGATATCCGGGTTGATGGCGCGCGGCGGCACCGCTTTGTCTGAAATCTGCTTGATTGCCACCGAAACGGCACTGTCGCTCTCAAACGGCAGCTTGCCGGTCAGCATCTCGTACATCATGACACCCGTGGAATAAATATCCGCACGGCTGTCAATGTTATCCCCGCGCGCCTGCTCTGGGCTGATATAATGCACCGAGCCGATGGCCTTATTCGTTTCGGTATGCGTTTCCCCGCGGGAAAAACGGGCAATGCCAAAATCCATCACACGGATACTGCCATCCGGCAACAACATGATGTTCTGCGGCTTGATGTCGCGGTGCACGATTCCCTTTTTATGGGCATGCTGCAATGCTTCCAGTGTTTGCGTGATGAACAGCAACGTCTCTTTCCAGTTCAAAACGCCACGCTGCTCCATATACTCTTTCAGCGTGACACCGTTGATGTATTCCATTGCAATATACTGGATTTTATCCGATACGCTTACGTCGAACACCTTTACGATGTTGGGGTGAGAAAGCAGCGAAATCGCTTTCGATTCATTTTTAAACCGCTGCACAAGGTCACTGTCGGTCATGAATTCATCCCGCAGGATCTTCACGGCGACCACACGTTTTTCAAGCAAATCTTTTGCTTTATAAACATTTGCCATGCCGCCGACACCAATCAGCGTCTCGATTTCATAGCGGCCGTCCAGCCGTTTACCGATATACTTGTCCATCATTGCTCCTTTGTTGCGTCTACCTGCACCAGCACGGCAGTGATGTTGTCTTTCCCACCTGCGGCGAGTGCTTGTTGCACCATCGCGGATGCCGTATCAAAAAAATTGCTTTGTTGTATGATCTCGCTGAGTTCTTCCTCTGTCACTGCGCCCGTCAGCCCATCGCTGCAAAGCAGCAGAATATCCTCGGGGCGCATCTGCCGCTCGCCGTATTCCACCGCAAGCTCCGGGCCGACACCCACCGCGCGGGTGATCAGGTTTTTATTAGGGTGTACCTCTGCCTCCTGCGGGGTAAGAGAACCGTTTTCCACCAGCTCCTGCACCATGGAATGGTCTCTGGTCAAACGCTCTAACCAGCCGTCACGGTACAAGTATGCGCGAGAATCGCCCGCATGGATGATGTGGGCAAGGCCGTCTTTCAGCACCAGCGCCACCAGCGTGGTCCCCATCCCGCGTTTGTCCTCGTCCTGCTGCGCCAGTTCATAAATTTCGCGGTTGGCGCGCTCGGCCGCAGCTTCCATCAAACTGCGCACCCCGGCTGCGGGCAAACCCGGCATTAGCCCTTTTATAAATTCAGCTTCAAAGGCAGTCACCGCCATGCTGCTGGCAAATGCCCCGCCGCGCGCGCCGCCCATACCATCGCACACAACCGCCCACACGGTATCGTCACTTTGGCGCCCCGCACGGTAATTGTCCTGGTTTTCGTTTCGGGCTTTTCCAATATCGGTCTTGGCAACAATTCTCATCATGTCACTGTTTACCCCCCTGCCTCTTCCTGCCGCAGTTGGCCGCAGGCAGCGCTGATATCGACCCCAAGGCGGCGGCGTACCGTTGCATTGACGCCAAGGTGTTCCAACTGGCTGCGAAACTGCTCTACATTGGCAGCATCGCTGGCCGTATACGCCGACCCGTCTACCGGGTTAATGGGGATCAAGTTAACATGTGCCCCCATGCCCCGCAATAACTTTGCAAGCTGTTGCGCACAGCTTTGCGTGTCGTTGACCCCTTTTACCATTGCATATTCAAAGCTGATGCGCCTGCCGGTGATTTTTTGGTATGCCCTGCAAGCCGGGATCAACACCTCCAGCGGAAATGCATCGTTGACCGGCATCATGGACGAGCGGAGCGCGTTATTCGGCGCATGAAGCGAAACCGACAAAGTCAGCCCCAGTTTTTCGCCCGCCAGCCGCTCGATCTGCGGCACAAGGCCGCAAGTGGAAAGGCTGATATTGCGCATCCCGACATTCAGCCCCTCGGGGGAGGATATAATACCCAAAAACTGCAGCACATTTTCGTAGTTGTCCAGTGGTTCCCCAATGCCCATCAGCACAATATGCGACATCTTTTCGCCAAGGTCCGCCGCGGCGCCATACACCTGCGCTGCAATTTCGCCTGCTGTCAGCCTACGTGCCAGCCCATTTTGGGTAGACGCACAAAAACGGCAGCCCATCGCGCAGCCAACCTCGCTGGAAACGCAGATGCTGTTGCCGTAATGGTAGCGCATCACTACGCTTTCAATGCAGTTGCCGTCCGGCAGGCGAAACAGGTATTTCACCGTACCGTCCTTTGAAATCTGTTTGCGGGCCACGGTAAGCGTTTCAATTTCACAGGTGTCGGCCAATGTGGCCGCCAGTGTTTTTGAAATATCGGTCATCTGCGAAAAATCAGTCACCCCGCGCTGGTGCAGCCACTTAAAAATCTGCCCTGCGCGAAATGCCGGCTGCCCCAATTCTTTGATATAATCCGCAAGCTGCTGACGGGACAGCGAGGTAATTCTGATTTTTTCCATTTTACCACACTCTCTCTAAAGATGCCACAAAAAAACCGTCGGTATCCGCTTCGCCCGGCAAAAAGGTCACCATACCGTCTTCCCGCCGCGCACCCTCGATTTCCGGCACAATTTCACACAGACGAAACCCCGGGTTTTGTGCCAGAAAATCGCGCACAACGGCGCCGTTTTCTGCCGGGTTTACGGTACAGGTAGAATAGACCAGCCTCCCGCCGACCAGCAACAGGGCTGCCCCCTGCTCCAGTATTTTTTTCTGTGTCTCAATTAAGCCGGGCAGGTCCTTTAAGTCTTTATACCGGATATCCGGCTTTTTTGCCAGTACCCCAAGCCCCGAACAGGGTACATCGCACAACACACGGTGCGCCCCCTGCCCCGCGGCAAAGGGCCGCGTGGCATCGTGCCGCTGCACACTGGCGCAACTGACACCAAGGCGGTTAAATAAACTTTCGATCAGTGAAAGGCGGCCACTTGCAGAATCCCCGCACAACAGCTCGCCGGTGTTCTGCATCTGCTGTGCCATGGTGGCGGCCTTGCCGCCCGGTGCGGCACATAAATCCACCACACGCTGCCCCGGTTGCACGCCAAGCTGCTGCACCGCAAACTGCGAAGCAAGCCCCTGCACATGAAACAGCCCTGCCTGAAATGCCTCCAGCGCGGTGACATCGCCTGCATCCAGCAATTCCAATGCATCCGGTAAGGCGGTTTTGCGTGTTGTAATCCCCTGCTGTTGCAGCAGTTGTTGTAATTTTTCTGCACTGCCGCGCAAAGTATTCACCCGCACGACCAGCCGCGGCGTTTCGTAAGATGCCCCCAGAATTTTTTCTGCGCCGGGGCCATAGCTGCGCCAAAGCAGGGCTGCGATTTCATCCGACACCGAATACTGCACGGCAAGGCGCTGCAGCTCGCTTTCAAATACCGGCTGCCAAGGCCCGGCTGCACGGCGCAGCACGGCATTGACCATACCGGCAGCTGAGCTTTTGCCCATGGCGCGCACCAGTTTGACCGATTCGTTGACTGCAACCGGCACCGGCACAACGTCCATATATAAAATCTGATACAGGCCAGCCCGCAGCACCGCACGCACCTCGGCATCCAAGCGGCTAAGCGGCTTTTTCAAGTACGGCGACAACCTTGCATCCAACATACGCCGCCGCTCGGTTGCGCCATAGGTAATGCGGGTAGCAAACGCCCGCTCGCGCGGGGAAAGCCCGCTGTGTGCAAGCAGTGAGGGAAGTACCAGATTTGGGTACCCTCCCCGCTCGATGCGCAGTAGCGCTTCGGCGGCAAGGCGGCGTGGATTTTGCATGCAGGTTCCTCCTGGGTTTTGGGTTTATCGGATTTTTAAACTTAGTTGCGGCCACCACGGCGCCCACCCGCAAGGGCCAAAAGGCGCAACAGGTTGGCAAGCGAAACCGCCAGCGCCGCCACATAGGTAAGCGCCGCCGCAGATAATACGCGGCGCACACCGGTTTCTTCTTCACGCGAAACCATACCGCTATCTGCAAGCACATTGGCCGCGCGGCTGCTGGCGTTATATTCTACCGGCAGAGTGACCAACTGAAACAATGTAACGGTGGCGAACAGCAAAATGCCAGCATACATCAGCGAAGGAAACGAAAAAATCAGCCCGATAAAAAACAGCGGCATTGCAAGGTTAGAACCAATTTGCGTTGCCGGGATGATGGCGTTGCGTATCCGCAACGGTACATAGCCGTTTGCATGCTGTATCGCATGCCCGCATTCGTGGGCAGCAACACCAACCGCGGCCACCGTGGCGGCACTGTACACATCACGCGAAAGGTTTACGGTACGGGTGCGCGGGTCATAGTGGTCACTCAGGCGGCCATCCACCATATTGACCGCCACATCCTGCAGCCCGTTAAAGTTCAAAATAGCGCGCGCGGCATCCGCACCGGTCATGCGGCCACCGGTTGGCACGCGGGAATATTTGTTGAACGTAGATTTGACATTTGCCTGTGCCCACATTGCAAAAATAAACGCGGGCAGCACGAGCATCAGAAAATACGGGTCAATGCCATAGAAATACATTTAAAATCCCTCTCCTTCAAGAACTGCCGCAAAGATGAAATACTTACAACTTCCTACACGTTTTCACAAAATCAGGGGCAAATATCGTCCCCCTGCTTCAAACGGCGCCCTGCGGCCCATTCTTGCCCTGTCATCGGCCGTTTACCCTGCGGCACCACCTCTGTCAGCCTGAGCGCCCCCTGCGCGCAGGCAACGATCAGCGGTTTGACCGACAGCACTTCACCGGGGCGGCCCGCCCCGGCTGTCATTTCGGCACGGTTGACCTTGATGCGCACGCCGCCCGCCTCAAACTGGGCAACCGGCCACGGGTACAGCCCGCGGATTTTATTGTGCAGCACTGCGGCCGGGGCAGTAAAATCAAACAGTGCCATCTCTTTAGTCAGCGGCGGTGCCTTTGTGGCATCTTCGTGCCGCTGCGGGGCGTGCTGCACTTTGCCTTCGGCAAGTGCCTGCACGGTATCGGCAAGTGCTTTTGCCCCGGTAGCCGCCACCTTTTCAAACACATCGGCGCTTGTCTCCTGCGGGCCAATGGGTACCGGGGTGACCGCCAAAATATCGCCGGTGTCCACCCCTTCGTCCATTGCCATAATTGTCACGCCGGTCACTTCATCCCCGTTGAGCACCGCCCACTGAATGGGTGCCGCGCCGCGGTATTTGGGCAACAGCGAAACATGCAGGTTAATGCACCCAAGCGGCGGCAGCGTTAAAATTTCGCGCGGTAAAATGCGCCCGTACGCCACTACCACAATCAACTGTGGGGCAAGCGCACGCAAAATTTCTTCCGCTTTGCCGTCCCGCAGGGTTTTGGGCTGGTAAACCGGGATACCGTGCTGCTGGGCCACCACCTTGACCGGCGGCGGGGTGAGGACCTGTTTGCGCCCCACCGGTTTATCTTCGCGGGTAAACACCGCAACGACCTCGTGCCCGGCCTGCAACAGTGCGGTAAGCGCAGTGGCTGCAATATCCGGCGTGCCCATAAAAACAAGTTTCAATCGGTTCCCTCCCTGTGGTGCGCTATGCCGCCCAACTGGGCTCAATCTTCTTCTTCGTCCTCATCGTGCTCAACGTCTTCATAAAAATACTCTGCAAGGTCCATGATGGTCACCCCGTTCAGGTGGTCGATCTCGTGGCAGATGGCGCGTGCCGTCATGCCATGGCGGGTAAGGGTATATTCTTTGCCGGTACGGTCAAACGCACGCACCGTGACCTGCTCTGGCCGGGCGATAGCGCCGTTGTGGCCGGGGAAAGACAAACAGCCCTCATACAATGTGACCGAGCCCTGACGGTCGGTGATCTCCGGGTTGATGAGCTCGATAAACTCGGGCTCGGGCAGTTCCTGCCCCTCTGCTGGGGCTTCGCCGCTATCCTCCGGCGGCAGGTCGATCACGATGCACACGCGGCGCAGCACACCCACCTGAGGTGCCGCAAGGCCAAGGCCGTTTGCATCGACCAACGTCTCTTTCATATCGTCGATCAGTTGTGCGGTGCGCTCGTTAAAATCAGTCACCGGGCGGCAAACTTTCTTCAAAATGGGGTCGCCGTCTAAAACTATCGTTCTCAGTGCCATTTGCACATTGCTCCTTTGTTGCGGCCAGGCCGCTTTTTACTGTTTTATCTTGTTCAGTCACTGTCACTGTTAAAATCAATACTCACTGCCGTTTTGCCCACATAGGGGCTGTCGGTATAGCGCCGCTGCACGGCCCGCAACAAACTGCGAAACGCCTTGTCGTTGCGGCATTTTACCGTTAATTTATACCGGTATTTACCGTGGATCATCGCCACGTTGGCGGGTGCAGGCCCCAGCACCCGCAGCGGCAAGCCGGGGTTTGCAGAGGCCTCTTGCCGCAAAAACAGGCCAAAGGCCGCGGCAGCCTGTGCCGCCTGCTGCTCTTGCACGGCAGAAAACCGGATGACGCAAAGGCCGCAAAACGGCGGGTAAAGGTGCAGCCGCCGAAAGGCGATCTCCTCCTCATAAAAAGCATCATAGTCCTGTTTTGCGGCAAGCGCAAGTACCCGGTTGTGCGGGTCAAAGGTCTGAATCAGTGCCCGGCCCGGCAAATCGGCCCGGCCGCCACGCCCCACCACCTGCGTCACCAGCGAAAACACCCGCTCGAACGCGCGGTAGCTCTGCGCAAATAGCAACTGGTCAATGCCCAGCACCCCCACCAGCGACACGCGGGGGAAATCCAGCCCTTTTGCGACCATCTGCGTGCCGATCATGATGTCATATTCCCCGCGCGCAAAGGCGGAAAGCAGCCTTTCGTGGCTGTTTTTCGTCTGCGTGGTGTCCATATCCATGCGCAGCACCCGCGCCGTGGGGAAGCGGGTTTGCAATTCTTCTTCTACCCGCTGTGTGCCAACGCCGGTGTACCGCAGCTCCCCGCCACAGGCGGGGCAGGTTTGGGGCGGTGGGGCCAATGTGGCACCACAATAGTGGCACAGCAGGCGGTTTTCTTTTTTGTGATACACCATCGGCACACTGCACATGCCACAGCGCACGGCTTCGCCACACTCTTTGCACATGACGACGGTGTGGTACCCGCGCCGGTTGAGCAGCAAAATGGTCTGTTGGCCGGCCGCGAGGTTTTTGCCGATCTCTTCACCCAGCCTGCCGCTGATGGCCCCGGTATTGCCCGCCGCAAGTTGCCCTTGCAGGTCGACAATTTCCACCTGCGGCAAAGGCAGGTCGTTGTAGCGCCGAGTCAGCTTTGTTAGCCGGTAACGGCCCTGCATTGCCGCGTAATAATCTTCAATCGATGGCGTGGCGGAGGCCAATACCAATAATCCTTTATGATACGAGCTACGCTGCCGGGCCACTTCAACCGCAGAGTAGCGGGGGCTGTTTTCAGAAGTGTAGGTATGCTCCTGCTCTTCATCCACAATGATCAGGCCCAGATGTTCAAGCGGGGCAAACACAGCGCTGCGGGTGCCCACCACAATATCGGCCTCGCCGCGCTGGATTTGCTGCCATTGCTGCAGACGCTCGGAGTTGGAAAGCGCCGAGTGCTGCACCGCAACGCGGTTGCCAAAGGCCAATTTCAGGCGGCGAATCATCTGCGGGGTAAGGCCGATTTCCGGCACCAGCACAAGGCAGGTCTTATGCTGCGCCACGGCCGCGCGGATCAGTTCTAAAAACACCAGCGTTTTGCCGCTGCCCGTCACCCCGTGCAGCAAAGCTGTGCCGGGCTGCGGGCTTTGCAGCATCGTCAGCAGTTCATCAGTGCAAAGGCGCTGCTCGTTTGAAAGCACGACATCCTCTTCCGGCAGCACTTCGTCTTGCACCCGCGACGGCAAATATTCCTGCCGCTGCAACTGTAACACGCTGTTTTTCACCATCGTGTCCAACACGCCTTTACCGCAACTTGCGGCATCACACAATTCGGCAGCTGTTTTTTCTTCGCCGCTCTGCAACAGCTCTACCACCCGCTGCTGTTTTGCGGTCAGCTTTGCCGGTACTTGCAACAGGCTGTAATAGGGTACCATGCGCACGGCAAGTTTTTTTTGCAGTATCGGGCCATCCGGCCCCTCACCCACACAGTACTGTGCCCCGTAAGGGATGATGGCGCGCACCGCTTCATAGTAATTGCAAAAAGTGTGCTCTTTCAGGTAAGCCACCAGCCACAACAACTCGTCGGTCAGCACAGCGCTTTCCGGCGCGGCATCGTAAAGCTCTTTTAACTTTTGGCCCGGCTGTGCCGGCCCCACGGCCAGCACTACGCCGATGCGGGGTTTTGCCTGCCCGCGGCCAAACGGCACCAATACAATACTGCCGGGCGCCACCGCACCGCCCAGCCGTTGCGGTAATGCATAATCGTAATACTTGTCAAACGAAAAGGTGGCGCCTTCGACCGCCACTTTCGCAGCCACAGTCAAGCCGCCACCCCCTTTTTGCAGCGGGCAGGCAACACAAATATCTGCCACCTACTTTGGCTGCTGGATAATTTCGTACAGCTCCTGCGCGCAATCATCGACCTTGTCATTGATAATGACATAGTCGTAATCGCAGGCGTATTCCATCTCCTCCAACGCGCGTGAAAGCCGCTTTTGGATCTTTTCTTCCGTCTCAGTTTTGCGCCCCCTAAGCCGGCGCTCCAGCTCTTCAAAAGAGGGCGGGCGAATAAACACCAACTTGGCGCCGGGGTAAATGCGCTTGACGTTGGCAGCACCCTCTACCTCAATAATCAGCACGACATTAATGCCGCCGCGCATGCGCTTTTCGATCTCTGCCTTGGGCGTACCGTAATAATTGCCGCAGTAGTTGGTATACTCCAGCACTTCGCCCGCCGCAATACGGCGCTCAAACTCCGCCGTCTCAATGTAATAATAGTTTACGCCTTCATGCTCACCGGGGCGCTTGTTGCGAGTCGTCAGCGAAACCGACACCTCAATTTCAGGGTGCAGTTCAATCAGCCGCTGTACCACCGTGTCTTTGCCACTGCCCGCAGGGCCGGATAATACGATCAAATGCTGCTCCCGTTGTCGCTCTTCGTTACTCATCTTCCAGCTCCGTATCCTCAATATCATCCGCGTCGTTCAAGCGGTTTGCCACGGTTTCCGGCTGTACTGCGCTCAGTACAACATGGTCGGAATCCGTAATAATGACCGCGCGGGTACGCCGCCCATAGGTGGCATCGATCAGGCTGCCGCGGTCACGCGCCTCCTGAATGATCCGCTTGATCGGCGCGGACTCGGGGCTGACAATTGCAATCAGCCTGTTTGCCGAGACCATGTTGCCAAAGCCGATGTTGATCAATTTCATGGGGTGCCCTCTTTCCTGTTATTCTATATTTTGAATCTGCTCACGAACCTTTTCGATCTCCGCCTTCATATCCACCACCAAGCGCGTCACAGCAAGGTCTTGTGTCTTAGACCCAATGGTGTTGGTTTCACGGTTCAGCTCCTGCGTGAGGAAATCCAGCTTACGGCCCACCGCGCCGCCCGCCGCAAGGATATCGCGGTATTGCCGGATATGGCTGCGCAATCGCACCGTCTCTTCGTCCACCGCCGTTTTGTCGGCAAAAATCGCCGCTTCGGTCAGCACGCGGGCATCGTCCACCGCGCGGTCCTGCAACAGCAGTTTTAGCTTTTCATACAGGCGATTGGTATAGGCTTCCACCCTGCCGGCCGCCAGCGTCTCCACCTCGGTGACCATTGTTTCGATCGCCCCAAGGCGCTGCAACACATCCTCGCAGAGCTTTTCGCCCTCTACCCCACGCATCGCCACAAACGCGGCGATGGCTTCGTCTGCCACTGCCAGCACGTCGGCAGTCACCTGCTCTTCATCCATCGTAGGCCTTGCCAGCGTAAAAATATCGCCAAACCGTGCAAGAGAATTGGCCGTAACATCATCCGCAACGTCCAACGTCTGCGCTAGCCCGCGCAGCGCGGCAAGATAACTGGCCGCAAGCGCTTCGTTCACCTGAACAACCGCACCGGCCTCGGCCACTTCGGCCACGGTGAGTGAAAGCTCTGTTTTGCCACGGGCAATTGCCCCATTCAACCGGCTTTTCAACTTGTCGTCCAGCCAAGCATAGGCGCGCGGCATACGGGATGAATATTCAAAATAACGCGAGTTGACGCTTTTGATTTCTACGGTGATATCCCGCCCGCCGCGAAGCTGTTGTGCCCGGCCATAGCCGGTCATACTATAAACCATGCCACACCTCTTTTCAGCCGGTCACACTGTACCGGCTATACCCTAAATAATACACTGAACCCCTCTGTTTTGTCAAATCATGCATTGCCAAAAGCAAGAGCAAATAGCAGAAAACGCGAGAAAATAAAAGATTAGAAACATTATGTTCACAGTTTGATAAAACAGAGGTATCGCAGATGCCGCACGAGTGGGCGACAAAAAGGCGCAGGGTACAATTTTGCACCCTGCGCCCTGCAAGCCGCCGCACCACGGGTTACCCCGCAAGTGGCCACCTGCTTACTTTGGTTTTAATTAACCCTTAAACCGGGTGGGACATTGCGCCCATATCCACATGGTCGCCGTCAATGCCCACACGCTTCTGATTGCGCTTTTCAAAGAATTTCGGCGCAACTTGCGGGAACATGGCGTAAGTCAGCACATCCTCTTCCTGGATGGCCCACTTGGCAGCCTCTTTTTTCATCTTCTCTACTTCCGGCTCCAGCAGGTCGGCCGGGCGGCAGGTGATGGGCGTTTCGTCGCCAAGAATCTGCTTTGTAAACTCCTCGCTGATGGGCGCGGGGGTCTTGCCGTAATCGCCATGTACCAAGCCCTTAAACTCTTTAGTCACCATTTTATAGCGCTCGCCCATGATGACATTGAACACGGCCTGCGTGCCAACGATCTGGCTGGTAGGTGTAACAAGGGGCGGGTAACCGGAGTCTTTGCGCACACGGGGAATCTCTTGCAGCACCGCCTCAAGCTGATCCTCTTTACCGGCATCCTTCAGCTGTTTGAGTAGGTTGGACAGCATGCCGCCCGGTACCTGATACAGCAGGGTATTGGCATCGACGCCCAGCATTTTGGGGTTCAACTGGCCGCTGGCAAGGTATTTTTCGCGCAACTTGGCGAAATGCTCGCGCACAACGTTCAGCTTTTTAAGGTCAAGGCCGGTGTCGTAATCGGTACCGCGCAACGCGGCGACCAAGCTTTCGGTCGGCATATGCGAAGTGCCCAGCGACAGCGGCGAAATAGCGGTATCCACAATATCCGCACCCGCCTCAATGCCTTTGAGGATCGACATTGATGCAAGGCCCGAAGTGTAATGGCTGTGGATGTCCACCGGGATGCTGACGGTCTCTTTCAGCGTTTTCACCAGCTCGTACGTGGTGTACGGGGTGAGCAAGCCGGCCATATCCTTGATGCAAAGGGAATTTGCGCCCATGTTTTCAAGGGTTTTGGCGTAATTTGCAAAATACTCGTTGTCATGTACCGGCGACAGCGTGTAGCTGATGCAGCCCTGCACATGCGCGCCCTCTTTGATCGAAGCCTTGATTGCAGCTTCGAGGTTGCGCGGGTCGTTCAGTGCGTCAAAAATGCGCAGGATGTCGATGCCGTTGGCAACCGACTTTTGCACAAAATAGGCCACTGCGTCGTCCGCATAATGCCGGTAACCCAGCATGTTCTGGCCGCGGAACAGCATTTGCAGCTTGGTATTGGGGATTTCTTTGCGCAGAATGCGCAGGCGCTCCCACGGGTCCTCATCCAAAAAACGGATGCAGGCGTCAAACGTGGCGCCGCCCCAACATTCGAGCGAATAATAGCCGACCTCATCCATGGCGGGCAGGATGGGACGCATCTCATCCATCGTCATGCGGGTGGCGATCAGGGACTGGTGCGCGTCACGCAGCGCCAGCTCTGTTACTTTAATTGGTCTTTTAGCCAACTCCATTCACCTCCGGATTGGTCTGTTTTAGTTCAGCGACACCAGCACGTCGTTGACGTTGACGGTATCACCCTTTGCGACCGACACCGAAGCAACGGTGCCGTCCTGCGGGGCGACAATTTCATTTTCCATCTTCATGGCTTCCAGGATGACCAGCACGTCGCCGCGCTTTACCTGTGCGCCGACAGTCACCTTGACATCCAGAATATTGCCGGGCATCGGGGCCTCTACGTTTCTGGCACCGGCTGCGGGGGCAGCTTTGGCGGGGGCGGCGGCAGGGGCAGGGGCGGCCTTGGGGGCGGCAGCGGCCGTGGCGGCAACAGGGGCTGCACCGGCGCCGATCTCATCAACAACGACATCGTAGGCGGTACCGTTGACAGTAATATTATAGTGCTTCATTTTGCATTCCTCCACTGATCATTTTAGTCAAAATCGGATGCTGTTAACGCAATTACAGGCTCAGGTTGCCGTGTTTTTTCGGCAGGCGCTGTACCCGCTTGGTCTCCAAAATTTCCATCGCGGCAACCACGGTATCGCGTACATTGGCAGCGGTTGCAGTCAAATCGGCAACGCCGGCTTTCACCGCCGCCGCAGCACCGGCATACTCGGCAACATACTGCTGTGCCAAGGTTGCGGTGTCACGCTCCAGGTTGTCAGAGCTGGCAAGCTTATCCTGCCAAAGGATCGTCACCGCGGCCTTGGGGTCTACCGGGGCGATCACGGCGCTGTCCAGCGCAATGGTGAGGTCGGCATTGCAGAATGCCGTATAAGCGGCACCCACTGCCTGCCCTGCCACGACAGCGATCTTTGCAGTCGTTGCATCGGCGTAGGTAGCGGCAAGGCGTGCCGCGGCACGCAGGCCGCCGTGGACGTCGTTTGCTGTGCTTTTGGCAAAGCCTTCGGTATCCACCAGTGTGACCACGGGGATACCAAACGCATCACACAACCGCACAAAGCGCGCTGCTTTGGCTGCCGCATCCGCGTTTACTGCCCCATCTTTGCCGCAAGCCGCGACAAAACCGGCCACACTGCCCGCAACCGTTGCAATTGCGGTAAATACGCCGGGCGCATAATCTTTATATAATTCTACCAAATTGCCCTCATCGGCAATGGCTGCGGCAACTGCCGCACCGGTTTGGCCGCTGAGTGCTGCCAACGCTGCCGGGGCGGTAAAGTCAAACACAGCAGAACCGGACAGGTTGTTGCCCGGCAGGATGCCCACCAGGTTTGCCGCCGCAGAGACGGCCTCTTCTTCACTGGCATACACCAGCTCAACAATGCCGTCTTTCGCCGCCAGCTCCGCACTGCCGGCCTTGGCAGTTTTATCCCCTGCCGCAGCAGAAGTAAAGGGTGCTGTCAAAAATAGTTCGGCGTCCTTTGCCATGACGGTCACATCCGCCGCCGCGGCTGCCACGGCTTGTGAAGCACCGCAAACGCCCAGAATTACGGCGATCTGGGGTACCACACCGGAAATGCGAGCACCGGCTTCCACCAGTTTTGCCGCATCGACCAGTGCACCGGGGCCCTGTGTCAGCACCGAGCCCTTGGAATCGTAAAACGTCACGACCGGGTTGCCGGTCTTGGCGGCCAGATCCATCACCCGGACCATCTTGTCGATATCCGCGCCAGCCAGCGCCGCGCCGGTTTGCTCCAGCGCGTACGCCGGGCAACCCTCTGCGGTGCCGTAACCTGCGATTACCGCGCCATCTTCGTCGGCATACAGTTTGGTGTAAACGCCGTCGTCAAAAAAGGCGGCGAGTGCATCCAACTGGTGCCCGTTTTTCTTTGTTGCAGTCATGTACAGCCCTCCTGCTCAAAATATATTCGGCTGTCCTCCGCCGCCTGTGCGCTGCAGATTGCGGGGAACGCATAAAATAACCGAAATTAAAATCATTATATCATTTTGACAAAAAAATCACAACACATTTTTAGCCAAAATCAGTCGCATATTTCAAAAATCTTTGTGATATTTACCGGCTCCGGCAGATCTTTTATAAACACCTGTGCCCAGCGGGCAAGCGCTTCTATGTTTCGTGCAACACAAAAAAATTGTGCGCCCTCATTTTGTGCCTTGGCAATGGCGGCACGGACCACCCCGTCCAATGTCATGGTGTCCGGCGCGGCGGCATCCAGCACGGTTACGGTTTGCCCCTCGGTGCGAAACAGGCAGTAACCAAGATACTCTTTGCCGTCCGTCATTACATAGCCTTCCAGCGGCAGTTCAAAGCAGCCTTTCGCGAGCAACGCCAGCACATCAGGCTCGTCGACCGGCTTCATTGTAATCATCTTGACGTGCCTCCCCTGCTTTTGCGCGGGGCAACCGGGCCGCGCTTTGCGACCGCCGCCCTTTGCTGTGCGCCCTCGGTCGTTTCTTTGCGTATTGCTTTAGAAGCCGAAGCTTTTAGGCTGGCAACCTCTTGCTTGGTCAGCGAGCGATGTTTGCCCGGTTGCAGCATGCCCAGTTTCAACGGGCCCTCTGCACTGCGCTTTAAGCGAATAACCGTAAGGCCCACGCCTTCGCACATGCGGCGGATCTGGCGGTTTTTACCCTCGGTGATCGCAAGCTCCATCACCGTGCGGCCCGGCTCATCCACCACCACCCGCACGGTGGCCGGCTGTGTTTTATCCCCATCGTCCAGCATGACGCCGGTTGCAAGATGGGCAATTTGTTCTTCGCTGGCACGGGGGCGCACCGTCACGCGGTACAGCTTTGTTACCCCGTGGGAGGGGTGCATCATCAGGTTGGCAAACTCGCCGTCGTTGGTAAGCAGCAGCAAGCCCTCAGAGTCCTTGTCCAGCCGCCCAACGGGAAACACGCGCGCCGGGATGTCTGCCACCAGCTCTTTGACGCTTTTTCTGCCGCGCTCATCCGCCATGGTGGTGATGTACCCGCGCGGCTTATACAGCATTTCGTAAAAATATTCCTGTTTTCTGGGCACACGGTAGTTTTTCCCGTCCACCGAAAGCAAGTCATGCAGAGGGTCCATTTTATCCCCCACCGACACCGGGCGGCCATTTAACTTTATTCTGCCCTGTCGCATCAGGTCCTCTGCCGCACGGCGCGAACAAATGCCCAGTTCGGCAAGGACTTTTTGAATTCTTGTATCTTTCACAATAACTCTCCTTTTAACACAGAAATGCCGCCTGCCACCGGCAGACGGCCGCCCGCAGTGCGGTGGGCCGTTTTATCACTGCCCGTCCGCTCCCGGTTTGTCTTTTTTAAACAGTTCCTGCAACTTGTCCAGCGTTTCCGGCAATGCATTGATAATGCGGTCCGCAGTGCTGGCATCCTGCGAAGCCAGTTGGATCATACGCACATTACCGTCTTTCACGACTAAAAAAGCAATGGGAGAAATAGAAACCCCCGCCCCGGACCCTCCGCCAAACAACTCTTTGGGGGTTTTGGACGGAAAATCAGACCCACCGGAGGCAAACCCGAAACTGACCTTGGAAACCGGTAAAATCAAAGTGCCGTCCGCCATGGTGATCGGCTCGCCTATGATGGTATTGCTGTCCACCATGTCTTTGATCCTTTGTAATGCAACGTCCATCAGGCCCTGTAATGGGTGCTCACTCATCTTTGTTACCTCCTTCGCCGGGCTGGCCTGCCCCTGCCTGCCCTGCTTGTGGTTTGTCTTTTTTATTTTTTGCGCCGCCGCGTTGTTTTGCCATAGAGCCGAAACCCGGCAGCAAACCATCCTTTTGCAGCATGCGTAGCGCCTTGACCGCTATTACTAACATTATAAACGGTGTTGCCCCTATTTTACAATAGAAACTTCTGCGGTACTTGTTTTCGCCCGCAAAATCCGGGATGAGCTCGATACTTTCAAACTGCAAATTCATCGCGTTTTGCAGCACGGCAATGCCGCCGTAAAACCAAGCCGAAAACTTACCGTAAAACAATGCGGTGTCGGCCGCGTCCCGCCCGTGCAGTGGCAGTGTGACAGAGATGTCGCGCACTTTCAGCGCGCTTAGCATCATTTTAAAGATGCCCACCGCATCCCCTGCCAGTTGCACCAGTTTTGAAAAACTGAGTTCAAACCGCTTGCCCGGCGAGCGCGGTTCTTCTTTTTTTTGTTCTGTCTTTGGGGCGGGCTTTTTTTCTTTTTTCGGCTTCTCTTTCATCGGGAAGACCGTAAACGTTAAAAACAGCACCCGCACCCGGATGGTGAGCTGGTCGTACCGCAGCCCCACCATGACCCAGACCGGCAAAAACAGCAAAAGTAAAAGCAACACCACAAAAATGCCAAGCAGGCACAGCAATACCGTGCCGATGATCTGCATCACAGCTCATCACCCGCCACAGCGTCCTGTTCCAAGGCCGCCGCGGCCTCTGCAAGGCGCTCTTCTGCCTCCTGCGGGGAGACATCGTCCCCGTGCAGAGCAGGCAACTCTGCCAGTGAGGCAAGGCCAAAGCTGCGCAAAAAGCCATCGGTAGTGCGAAACGCGATTGGTCTGCCCGGCAAATCCAACCGGCCGGCTTCTTCAATCAGCCCCTTTTGGGCCAGCGACTGCACCACCCCGCTGGAATCGACCCCGCGCACCTGCTCGATGAAGCTGCGGGTGACCGGCTGGTTGTAAGCGATGATCGCCAGCACTTCCAGCGCAGCGGAAGTCAGCGGCACATTGCGGCGCTTATCCAGCGCGGCCTTGACCTGCTCGCCAAACTGCGCTTTGGTTGAAAACTGCCAGCGGCCCTCTAAACTGAGCAACTGGATGCCATGCTCTTCCTCGGCAAATTCATCTTGCAAATGGCCGCACAGGCGCTCGACCACCTGCGGCTCAATGCCAAGCACCTCGGCCAGTTTTTCAGTTGAAACCGGCTCTGCCACGGCAAACAGCACTGCTTCCAGCGCGGCTTTATATTGTTTTAAGTCCAACGCTTATCCCCTGCCTTCCCGTCTTGCGTGCAACAACAGCCGCTCATCCTCGCCCACTGTCACCCGGCCCGCTTTCAGCAGCTCCAGCACGGCAAGAAATGTCGCCACGTTTTCACTGCGGCCAAACGAGCGCTGAAACAGCGAGGACAGATAATGCACCGTGCCGCGCGACAACCCGCGCAGCACATACACAACACGGCTTGCCACCGACACAAACGGGGCTGCAACCAGCGGCTCAAACTGCGCGGCTTTGGGCTTTTCGCGCCGCTTTGCCAGCCCCAGCATTGCCCCATAGGCACGCTCCAGCTCTGCCGGTTCATGGCGAATGCGGTACTCCTGATCAAGCTCAACTTCCAGCGGGTCGCGCACGGCGAGAAACACCCCGGCCGCCAACGTGCCAAGGGTTTCAGCCGCGCGCTTGCAGGCCGAATATTCCACCAGCATGCCGGTCAACTCGTCGCGCAGTTCGTCCTGCTCTTCGTTGCGGGGCAACAAAAACACCGATTTCATATAGACCAGTCGCGCCGCCATTTCAATGAATTCGCTTGTCGCATCAAGGCTGGCGCCTTGTGGCCCGTTGACAATGGCGAGGTACTGGTCAATCAAACTGACAATTTCAATATCGGCGATCTTCATTTTATTTTTGGAGATGAGGTGCAGCAAAAGATCCATGGGGCCCTCAAAATCCGTCAACTGAAATGTAAGATTTTCCATTGTGCTCCTTACCTGTCAGCGGGCAAGCTGAAATAACAAATTGACCCAGCCGGTCAAAAAGTTCAGCCCGTCAAACACCGCATTGTTTAAATATTGCAGCGGCGCATCCAGCACCCCTAACACCAAAAGTGCCAGCACCGCAAAAAACACATAGCGCTCGTACCGCATGACACCAAAATACAGTTTTTCGGGCAAAAAAGCGCTGTAAATGCGGCTGCCGTCAAACGGGGGGAACGGCATCATATTAAAAATGCCAAGCGCAATATTTAAAATGCAGATATACCCGACGATCTGGTAGACATATGCCGCCGCACTGGAGCTTTGCTGAAGCCCGCTGAACAGCATCAGTTTCATGACGATCATAGCAAAAAACGCAAGCAACAGGTTCGACAGCGGCCCCGCCGCAGCGGAGAGCGCCATACCCGCACGCGGGTTTTTAAAGTTGCGCGCATCGATGGGCACCGGTTTTGCCCAGCCAATACCGATAATCAGCAGGCTGATGCTGCCCATCAAATCAAAATGGCGGATGGGGTTGAGCGACAGGCGCCCCATGTTGCGCGCCGTGGGGTCGCCCATCCAGTAGGCAACCAGCGCATGGGATGCTTCGTGTACGGGGATTACAATAATAAGGGCCAAGGCGCGCGCCAAAATGATATACGGGTCGATTGCATTCGAAATCATAGGTTCTCTTTCTGCGGCACCGGGGCGGCTGTGCCTGCCCCACCGCGGGGTGGATAACTTTATTAGTTATTATACCGGTTCCGTCATAGGTTGACAAGTACGGGGCCAATCTCGCCGGTATTTTGCATTTTTTCAATAAAATACTTGCATTTTGGCTGCTGGTTTGCTATTATATTACAGTGACTTGAACTGAGGAGGTGCAGAATATGGCAAAGTGTGATTGCTGTGGAAAAGGGATGTCGTTTGGCATTCAAGTTTCCCATTCGCATCGGCGTTCCAACCGTACCTGGAAGCCGAACGTAAAAAGAGTAAAGGCGATTGTAGATGGCTCCCCTAAATATATCTACGCCTGCACCCGTTGCATGCGTTCCGGTAAGGTTACCCGGGCCGTCTAAACGCTACATTAAAATGCCGCCTGGCTTCAGGCGGCATTTTTTTGCACTCTTTTCCGGGATGACAAAACAACAAAACGCGGTGGCTCTGCTTTACAGCGGACCACCGCGTTTTGCTGTTTTTATTTGGGGTAAAGGACGGCATAACTTCTTATGACTGCTCGTCCTGCCCGTGTTTTGCACGGTATTCGCGGTACTTTTGCGACACCACACCCGTAAGCGCCAGCACTGCAAACAGGTTGGGGATCACCATCAGGCCGTTGAACAGGTCCGACAGGTTCCACACCATCTGCACCTTCATCAGGCTGCCTGCCACAATGAACAGCAACACCAATACAGAATAAATTTTTACCGCCTTTTTGCCGAACAGATACTTGACGTTCACTTCGCCAAAAAAGTACCAGCCCAAAATGGTAGAAAACGCAAAAAACAACATGCAAATGGCAATAAAAACACTGCCAAAGCGCCCAAACGCAAGGTGAAATGCGTTTTGGGCAAGCGCTGCGCCTGTTTCTCCGCTACCGAGTGCCCCGGTTGTCAAAATGACCAATGTCGTCATGGTGAGGATGATAAAGGTGTCGATGAACACCCCGATCATTGCCACAACCCCCTGCTCACAGGGGTGCTGCACCTTTGCCAGCGCATGGGCGTGCGGGGTGGAGCCCATGCCCGCCTCATTTGAAAACAGGCCGCGCGCGACCCCATACCGCACTGCCTTTTGCACCGTGACACCAATGGCACCGCCCAGCATCGACTGCGGGTGAAAGGCCATGACAAAAATCTGTTCCAATGCGGCGGGGATCTGCCTTACATTCATTGCAAGCACCACGGCGCCGCCCAGTACATAAAACAGCGCCATCACCGGCACGATTTTTTCGGTCGCCGCAGCAATGCGGCCTTTGCCGCCCCAAAAAATCACCGCGGCCATCAGTGCCACCACAATGCCCACGACCAGTGGTGGGGTGCCAAAAGCCGTGCCAAAAGCATCACTGATTGAATTAGACTGCACCATGTTGCCCATAAAGCCCAGTGCAACAATAATGGCAATGGAAAAGAAACCCGCTAGCAGCTTGCCAAACCGGCCTGTAAAACGCGCACGGATATAATAGACCGGCCCGCCGGTCACTTCGCCATCCACCGTTTTTTTATAGGTCTGCGCCAGCGTTGCCTCTGCAAAAATAGTTGCCATGCCAAAAAAAGCGGAAAGCCACATCCAGAAAATTGCCCCCGGGCCGCCGGAGGCAATGGCCGTTGCGGCACCTGCAATGTTGCCGGTACCCACCTGTGCCGCCACCGCCGTGGCAAGAGACTGAAACGAGCTCATGCCGGACGCGCCCGCCTTATCGCCCCGCAGGCGAATGTTGCCAAATACCCGGCGCATACCGTCTTTAAAAAAGCGCACCTGCACAAAACCCAACTTTACAGTAAAAAAGATCCCGGTACCGCAAAGCAGAAACAGCAGCGCAAAATCCCACAAAAAGCTGTTGCCAACATCGATCCACTTATTGATCGTTTCCAACACAAACACTCCTAAAATAAACGGGCCCGCCGCCGAAAGCCGCGCAGCAGGCCCGTGCTTGTTCTTTTTTTAAGGTTTTTCTTGAGGTTCTTTCTTTTTCTCGCCAAACTTATATTCGGTGCCATTGCGCAACCGCTTGATATTTGCGCGGTGCATATAAATGATGATACCGCCGAGTATTGCGGCGAACAGTGTGTTCAGCCACGGCATACCCTCTCCATTGCCCCAAAGGGTAAAATACACAAAGGTAAACACCGGGTACAACGCAGCCACCGTGATAGACGACAGCGAGACGATGCGAGTGATCAGCACCATCGCAATGAACACCAACACCAATGCAATGACAATAGGCGGTTTGATTGCAAAAACTGCGCCGGCGACGACAGAGATGCCCTTGCCGCCCTTAAACCCGAAGTACAACGGGAACAAATGCCCCAGCAGAGCCGCAATCGCCGCAATATAGGCACCGTAAAGCACCGCAACATCCGGCACCAGCAGGCTAAAAATCAGCCTGCCCAGCAACACACCTGCCGTGCCTTTCAGCACATCGCCGGTCAACACCCCGGCTGCGGCCCCTTTGCCAAACGTACGCAGAATGTTTGTCATACCGGCATTGCCACTGCCAAATTGCCGAATATCTTTATGATAAAACAGACGGGAAACAATAATTGCAAAACTAAGGCTGCCCAGCAAATACGCACAAAACGCAGCCAAAATGCCCGCCAACAATACCATAAACCACTCCCCCTTTTGAGATTTTTAATGCACCATTACTGTATCATATGGCTACAAAAAAATCTACTTGCCCTCGCCTCGCTCACGCGCGAGAATGCGCACCGGTGTCCCCTCCAGCCCAAAGGTGGCGCGGATCTGGTTTTCAAGGTAGCGCTGGTACGAAAAATGGAACAGTTGTTTTGAGTTGATAAACGCCACAAAGGTGGGCGGGCGGGTGGAAACCTGCGTCATATAAAAGATTTTCAGCCGCTTGCCCTTATCTGACGGCGGCTGCACGCGCGCCGTGGCCTGCGCCAGCAGATCGTTCAACATACCGGTGGTCACCCGCATGGCATTCTGCTCGTCCACATAGTGGATGAGCTCAAACAGGCGGTCTACCCGCTGGCCGGTTTGGGCGCTGATAAAGAGGATGGGCGCATAGGACATAAAGCTGAAATCACCCTCCAGCTTTTTGCGCATTTTATCCATCGTCTTGTCGTCTTTTTCAATTGCGTCCCATTTATTGACCGCAATAATACAGGCCTTGCCTTGCTCATGCGCAAAACCAGCTACTTTTGAATCCTGTTCGGTAAATCCATCCAACGCGTCGATCAAAATGACACATACGCGTGCACGTTCCACCGCAGCAAGGCTGCGCAGCACGGCATAGCGCTCTACGCCGTCCTCTACTTTGCCTTTGCGGCGCAGGCCCGCCGTGTCAATAAAGGTAAACTTGCCGTATTCATTGTCCACATCGGCATCCACCGCATCGCGGGTGGTGCCCGCCTCGTCTGCCACGATCATACGGGTCTCGCCTAAAATATAGTTGATCAGGCTCGATTTGCCCACATTCGGCCGGCCGATCACCGCAACTGGCACGCGGTCGGGCTCTTCTTCGGCACCATCGCCAAAATCAAGCTTTTCCGCCACTGCTTCCAGCAGGTCGCCAGTGCCATGCCCATGCACCGATGAAACCGGGTAAGGTTCGCCCAGGCCCAGCGAATAAAAGTCGTAGAGCTCCAGCGGCGGCTCACCCAGCGAGTCGCATTTGTTGACCGCAAGAAACACCGGCTTGCCGCTGCGCATCAACAGCCGCGCAATGTCCTGGTCGCTTGCCGTTACCCCGCCGCGAATATCCGTGACAAAAATAATGCACTGTGACGTTTCAATGGCAAGCTCGGCCTGGCGGCGGATATGGCCCGGCAGCCCTGCCTCACTATCCGGCTCGATACCGCCGGTATCTACCAGTAAAAATTGCCGGTTTTGCCACTCGCACGTACCGTAAATACGGTCGCGGGTAACCCCCGGCGTATCCTCTACAATCGAAACGCGCTGGCCGATCAGTTTATTAAACAAGGTCGACTTGCCGACATTCGGCCGCCCCACGATTGCTACAATTGGTTTAGACATCACTGCACTCCTTTCGCCGGCGGCCCGCCGGGGCACCGCAACTCGCGGCATAAAAAAAAGGGAGGAACTGCTTCCTCCCCCCGGTTCTTCGGAAACGGATTACGCTTCCTTTTTGACGATCATTCTGCCCTTGTAGTAGCCGCAATTGCCGCATACTTTATGGGGGAGTTTCAGCTCGCCGCACTGGTCGCATTTCACCAGGGCCGGAGCTTCGAGCTTCCACACAGAGGAGCGTCTCTTGTCCCGTCTGGCTTTGGAAAGTTTTCTCTTGGGTACTGCCACTTTAAAGCACCTCCTCTAGATGTGTAAAACTTAAGACAGCAGTTGTTTTAATATGGATAGCCTGTCGTCGCCGACATTTTGGCGGCAGCTGCAACCGGCACTTACCGGTTTGCCGCATACCGGGCATAACCCTTCACAATCCGGTTTGCACAACAAGCGGCTGGGGATGCCCAGTAAAATCTCGTCGTAGCAAAGCCTTGTCAAATCCAGCTTGCCGTCTTTCGTAAACGGCAGCTCGGGGTCTTCACAGTCCCAGTCGCGCGCTGAAAGCCGGTATTCCGGCTGAAAACGCATTTCGCGCTGCACCTTGGTAAGACAAAGGTCACATTGTATCACCGTTTCGCAGACAATCGACAACCGCAGCAATACTTCACTCCCGTCAAACACCGTTTCATAAGCGGCACTTGCCGGTGCTTTTAGCGCAAACCCCACTGGAAAATCTTCCCCGGAGAAATCCGCCAAAAAGGAGCCTTGCTGCAACTCCTGTGCACCCATTGTCATTTTTTGAATATCTAACAGCATGAAAACCTCGCTGCGGCCGGGCATACGATGCCTGTTTGACAAAAGGCCGCTCGATTATTATACGGGTTTAAGGCTTGTTTGTCAACAGCGAAACGACAAGAAAACCAAAAAATGCAAAAGCAGGGCAGCCTGCACCGCCCTGCCTTTGGTAAACTGCATTACAGATACTTCTTTACGCTGTCGGGCAGCATGTCTTCGTCCGCTGAAACGGTAACAACAATTTTGACGTTCTCCCCTGCAACCGCATCCAGTTCTGCCAGCATTGCGCCAAGGCCGTCGAGGTCGCGGTTGCCAATCTTTAGCACGCCGTCAAGGTAAACCTCTACAATATCATAGTTGCCTGCCAGTATGCCCGCAATAAAGCCATACAGCATGTCGTAACCGGAAACCTTATATTCATCCACATCGATCAGCCGTACTGCATGGGACACATCGTAGGTCAGTTTCATGGATTTTTCAATGCATACGATATTGCCCGGCGTGGTGTCGGCACTTGCGTTGATCATTTCGATCATTTTCTTTGTTTTGCCCGAGCCTTTGCCACCAACAATCAGCTTTATCATTGGAATTCCTCCTTTATTTTGAACATCGGCAACGAACACCGGTGTTGCCTACTTACAATGCTGCGGCCAAATGCCGCAAAGGGGTTATTTCAGTTTTGCTTCAAGGGCCGCCTTGGCATCTTCGTAGCCGGGCTTGCCAAGCAGCGCAAACATGTTTTTCTTATAACTCTCCACGCCCGGCTGGTTAAACGGGTTGACCCCCAGCAGATAGCCGCTGATGGCGCAGGCGCGCTCGTAAAAATAAATCAGATAGCCAAAATCGTGCTCGGCAAGGCTGTTGACCTCCAGCACCATGTTGGGCACACCGCCGTCGGTGTGGGCAAGCAAGGTGCCCTCCATCGCTTTGCGGTTGACATTCGACATATTCTGCCCTGCAAGGAAGTTCAGGCCGTCAAAGTTTTCTTTTTCCGGCTCAATGAAAAATTCCTCTTTCGGGTGTTTGATGTCGACGACCGTTTCAAACATCGTGCGGGCACCGTCCTGAATAAACTGGCCCATGGAATGCAAATCGGTGGAAAAGACAACCGAAGTGGGCAGCAGGCCCTTATGGTCCTTGCCCTCCGACTCGCCGAACAGCTGCTTGTACCACTCGTTCATCATGGTGTAAGCGGGCTCGTAGCTGACCATCAGCTCGACCGACTTACCCTTGCGGTACAAAATATTGCGCGCAGCGGCATAGCGGTAGCAATCGTTGCTGGGTGCGCAGACCGAAAGCTCTTTGCGCGCCTGTGCGGCGCCCTGCATCAGTTTTTCAATATCCAGCCCGGCGGCGGCAATGGGCAGCAGGCCAACTGCGGTCAGCACTGAATAGCGGCCGCCCACATCATCGGGTACCACAAAGGTCTCATAACCCTCGCGGTCCGACAGCTCTTTCAGCGTGCCGCGCTTGGCATCGGTCGTCGCGTAAATGCGGCGGCGTGCTTCCTCTTGGCCAACGGTTTTTTCAAGATACTCTTTGAACACCCGAAATGCAACTGCGGGCTCGGTGGTGGTGCCGGATTTTGAAATGATATTGACCGACACGCGCTTGCCCTCGCACAGGCCCAGCACCGTTTTTAAATAGCTGGAAGAAATGCTGTTGCCACAGAAATAAATCTTCGGGGTGCCGTTTGCGGTTTCGTTATACAGCGGGCTGGTCATGCCCTCAATAGCGGCACAGGCACCAAGGTAGCTGCCGCCAATGCCGATGACGATCAAAACGTCGCTGTCAGAGCGAATCTTCTGGGCCGCTTTTTGAATGCGGGCAAACTCGTCTTTGTCGTAATTTTCAGGCAGGTCTACCCAGCCCAAAAAATCACTGCCCTCACCGGTGCGTTCCATCAGTTGGCGATGTGCCAGCTCGACCTGCGGCCAGATCTGGTTAAACTCTTCGTCGCGTACAAAACCAGACAAATGCTTTGTGTTTAAGGTTACGGACATAATTTTGCCTCCAGATAAATGCGCAGGAAAGCGGCGTCCCCAAGCCGATTTTGCGGTGCGCCGGGGAGGAATTACCCCTCTGCTTCCCCCGGGGGCCGGCAGAGAAGGGGCAAATCGCCGCCAAGACTACTGACCTTTGTCTTTATGATATAGTACCACCCTGCCACTGTCAAGCGAAAAACCTCTTTCACGCTAAAAATTAACGCACTGTTCGCAGCGGTTTCACACTCTTATTTCCTCTTACTTTTGCCGGCGCCCGGGCAGGTGCAGCGTCAAATGTGCCTGCGCTTGTGCCGCTGCGCCAAATTTTGTATAATAACATCACAACTGCCAACTGGCTGAAGAAAGAGGTATTTGTTTGAAAGCAGGTTTTTATACATTGGGCTGCAAAGTGAACCAGAACGAGACCGGGGCATTGCAGCAGCTTTTTTTTGAGAACGGGTATGAAATCGTTGGGCCGGAGGATGCCGCCGACGTTTATATTGTCAACAGCTGTACCGTGACTGCGGGCGGCGACAAAAAAAGCCGCCAGTGGCTGCGGCGCTGCAAGCGCGAAAACCCTGCCGCCGTAACGGTGCTGACCGGCTGTTACCCGCAGGCTTTCCCCGCAGAGGCCGAAGCCGTAACGGAGGCCGACATCGTGACCGGCACCCGCATGCGCAGCAAACTGGTCGCCGACGTACAGCAGTTTTTGCAGACGGGCGAACGGGTGGTGGATATCCCCGCGCATACGGCGGAGGAACGTTTTGAAGAACTGCCCAGCGAGCAGCCCCTTGGGCATACCCGGGCATTTTTAAAAATTGAGGACGGCTGCAACCGCGCCTGTGCCTACTGCATCATCCCCAAGGCCCGCGGCCGGGTGCGCAGCCGCGGGCTGGACAATGTGCTGGCCGAGCTGCACCGCCTTGCGGCGGAGGGGTACCGCGAAGTCGTGCTTTCGGGCATCAACCTGTGCTGCTATGGGCGGGACATCGGCTCGTCGCTGGCAGAAGTAGTAGAGCTGGCCGCCGCAGTGCCGGGCATCGAGCGCATTCGCCTTGGCTCGGTAGAGCCCGACCTGTTGCCGGACGAAACACTGCGGCGCCTTGCCGCCGTGCCAAAACTGTGCCCACAGTTTCACCTGTCACTGCAAAGCGGCTGTGCCAAAACGTTGCAGGCGATGAACCGGCACTATACCCCCGCACAATATGCCGAGGTAATTCGCAAAATGCGCGCGCTGTTTGACCGCCCGGTGTTCACCACCGATGTGATCGTCGGCTTCCCCGGGGAAAGCGAAGCGGATTTTGCCGAAAGCCTTGCTTTTGTAGAGCAGATCGAATTTTTAAAAGTACACGTGTTCAGCTATTCCCAGCGTTCCGGTACCGTGGCGGCCACCATGCCGGGCCAAATTGACCGGCAGACCAAATTGCAGCGCAGCCACACAATGGACGCAGCGGCCGAAGCGGTGCGCAAAAAGGTGATTGACGGCTGGCAGGGCAAGCAGGACACCGTATTGCTGGAGCAGCCCGTCAGCAAGGGGCTGTATACCGGCTACACCACAAGATACATCCCGGTGGTCGTGCCCTCGGCCAGTGCCACACAGGGCAGCATTGTGCCTGTGACGCTGGGCAGCTTTGACGGTGCCCGCTGCCACGCTGAAATGTTGGGCTGACGGCGGATTGGGCATAGAACCCAACCGCGGTAGCAGGGTTTTGTTTTCGTTTTTTATATAGATAACCAAGGGGCCGGCTGTCATAACAGCCGGCCCCTTGGTTCGTTTTACAGCACCCTCATTGCTGTTTTATTCCTGTGGCATTGGTTCCGCCGCATCTTCTTCATCGCTGCCGTCATCCAGCATAAACTTTTCCACTTCCATTTTCAGCGACTGCGCCTGCGCGGCAAGCTCTTCGCTGGCGGCAGAGCTTTCCTCTGCGGTGGCGGCGTTGGTCTGCACGACCGACGACACCAGCGCAAGGCCCTGATTGATCTGTTCAATGGCCTCTGCCTGCTCGGCAGATGCCTGATCCACCTGCCCTACCGCCTGGCTTACCTGCTCGGCATGCTCGGCAATTTCCAGCAGCATATTGGTCGTTTTTTCTGCCAGCGCATCGCCCTGTGCCACAGTGGCGACCGACTGCTCGATCAGCACCCCGGTCTCACGCGCAGCTTCTGCCGATTTTGCAGCAAGGTTGCGCACTTCGTCGGCCACCACCGCAAAGCCCTTACCCGCCGCACCGGCGCGCGCCGCTTCAATGGCCGCATTGAGCGCCAGAATATTGGTCTGGAACGCAATATCTTCAATTGTTTTGGTAATTACCGAAATTTTTTCAGACGACGCCCGAATTTCGCCCATTGCCTCGTTGAGGTTGCGCATTTCTTCATTGCCGCTGCGCACGCCTGCCGCAACCTTAACCACATACCCTGCGGCATTGCGCACATTCTGCGCATTTTCTTCCGCCTGCTTTGCCACGGTAGTGACCGAAGCCGTCAGCTGTTCCACCGTAGCCGCCTGTTCGGTTGCGCCAGAGGCTAGGGCCTGTGCGGAGGACGACACCTGCCCCGCGCCGGAATCCACCTGTTCTGCCGCATTGCTAATCATCGACAGCGTATCGTTCAGCGAAGCAGAAATATTCAGCAGTGCATCTTTGATCGGTGCAAATTCGCCGACGTAATCCTGCTCTAGCTTTACCCGCATATCCCCGCGTGCCATGACCCCCAGCACACTGGTAATCTCGCGGATATACCCGATATACCGGTTGAGCTGCACCACCGTGCGATTGATCGCCACCGCCAGTTGGCCGGTTTCATCGCGAGAGCGCACCTCTGCAGCAATGTCCAGCCGCCCTTCGGCGATCTGGTTCGCTGTCACAGTCAGCTTTTTCAGCGGGGCAACAATGCCGCGTGAAACAAAAATGATCATCAGCAAAATCAGTGCCGCCGCAACGGCGAACACCGTTAGCGTTGTGTTAAACATCGTATTGTACTGCTGGTAGAACTCGGCATCCGGCATTCCGGTCGCCACCGTCCACCCGGTCGTGCCAATTTGGGCAAGATACCCGTGGGCCTGCTGCCCATGCATCGTATAAGTAATTTCACCGGAGTTCTGTGCAAGCACTGCCTGTTTGATATTGTCGGAAAGGTCCGCGTCGGCAATGTTGGTGTTGAGCGCATCGGCATCGGGGTGGTACAACAGCTGGCCTTCCTTGGTCGCAACAATAAAGTAGCCGGTGTCACCAAGGCGGAACGTAGAAATTTGCTCGCTCAATTTATCCAGCGTGAGGTCTAACCCCACCACGCCGATAATTTCACCCGTTACCGAATCGGTAATTGGTGTCAGCACCGAGGTAACCTGTTTTTTCGTCGTAATATCCTCATACGGCTCTGTCAGCGTAAGGCCTTGATTGGCTTCCATCTGGGCATACCACGGTCGCTCTTTTACCGAATAATCAATGTTGTGCGCCCCCGCGGTCGAAGTCAGCTCGCGTGAATCAACACCTATTACAAAAACGCCCAGCACACTGTCGTTGCCGCGGTTGATCTCATAAAGTGTGTCCATCATCAATTTATAATTAGGGTCGTCGTACATCAACTTGCCCGCACCCGAATTCTTGATTACGTTCTGCACCAACACATTGTTGGCGAGCTGCTCCACTGCGTCTTCATATTCTTTTAAATAATTTGCGATCTCTGCCGCCGCGGTTTGCGATTTTGCGGTAAGCACCTGATTGGACAATTCAACGGTTGTTGTGCGCACCAAAGTCAGCACAATTGCAGCTACCAGCACAAATGATATGAGCACCGGCAGCCCGACAAACAGCAAAATCTTGCTCAGCAAGCTTTTTGCACCGCGGCCCCTGCCCTCAAACGCAGTGATTGCCGCTTCATCCATCTTCTCTCTGGCATGCTGCTTTTGTGCTTTGATTTGTTTTTTCAGTTCCTTTGCAGCTTCTTTGTCCAGCTTTTTGGTGCCTTTGTCTCCATTGACATCTTTACTTTTAAAAAGTCTGTTTCGCTTTAGTCCCATAACAGGGTCCTCCTTTTTTACAAACGACAAAACACAAAGTATCGTTCTGCGGCACAGCACAATGGCACCCTCTTACCACTGTGCCATCACAGCAAAAAGCGGCAGTTGCCAATCAACCTGTATACGTGCTGCAACTGCCTCTTTATCAAAATTATTCGACCAGTGAGGCAATTTCACAACCATCATATGTCATAAATTATTGTATTTTGTTCGTGTAACTTCTTCTTTTGTTCCTTTTCTTTTGTATGGCAAGTACTTTTCTTGCCTTTGCCCCCTGCTTTTTTTGCATCAACGGCAGCAAAAAATTTATTTTTTGCAAAATAAGGCGTTGACATTTACCTGGCACCGGGCTAAAATAGAAAAGCACTCTCAAAAACAGAGTTGCGGGTTTAGCTCATCTGGTAGAGCGTCTGCTTCCCAAGCAGAAGGTGGCGAGTTCGAGTCTCGTAACCCGCTCCAAACCATGCACCGGTAGCGGCACATCGCTGTTACGGGTGCTTTTTCTTTGCCCAAAACGGCATCGTTATGCCTGCGCGGGCCAATTACCGTTTGATTGACAGACACCCTGTTCCAGTTTAGAATAAGTAGCAAAGTAATGACACATTTGATTGGGGGCCACACATGGAATACCGTTTAAACAAAAGCTGTGGTGACATGGTGGCCATCCCCGCGCTGGTACTGCGCAGGCTTGCTGCGCTGACCCCGGCGCAGCTTGCCGTCGTGCTTGCCATACTGCGCGACGGCGAGGTGCGCGAAGAAGAACTGCTGCGCGAATTTGCGGCAAATAAAGCTGTGGCGCAAGAGCTTTCCAGCCCGCAAGGTCTTGACAAAATATTGAATTACTGGGCAGGTGCGGGCCTGCTGGAACTGGTGCAGCAAGCCAGTGCGCCTGCGGCAACTGCGCCTGCGGCACCCCGCACACCAAAACCGCCGCGCCTTTCTGCGCGTGAAATTGCCGCGGCGGCTGCCACCGATGAACAGGTAAGTATTCTCATCACTGAAAGCCAAAACCTGTTTGGCGGCCTTTTAAATGAAGGGGACGGCAATTTACTGGCATCGCTGTATTTGCAGGACCGTTTGCCGGTGGATATGATTTTGACCGGCATTGCACATTTTGTCGCGCGCGGCAAGCGCAATGTGAAATACATTGCCCGCGCCCTGCTTTCGTGGCGCGAAAGCGGCATCCGCACCGGGGCGGACGCCGAGCGCTACCTTGCCATATTGGCCCAGCGCGAACTTTTTGCGCAAGAAGCCGCGAAACTGCTTGGTATCCCCGCCGACAGCCTGACCGCCGGGGAATGCACCATGGTCGCCCGGTGGTACGAAGAGTACGGGTATGACGCGCAGATGATCAGCGCCGCCGTGCAGCGTGCCGGTGACAAAAACAATGTGCGGTATATCAGCGCGATGCTGAAAAAGTGGCATTCTAAGGGGTACCGCACCCCGCGTGAAATTGAAGACCAGGGAGCTGCTAACGTGCAGGCAAAAAGCCGCGAAGTCACACCGGAAAACGACTTTATGCTGCGCCGCATCGGCCAGGTCCCTCAATTTAGAAAAGGGGAGGATCGTTGATGGACAAAGCCACCCTGCGCCGCCGCGCATTAGAAGAAGTGCGTAACCGCCGCCAGCAGGCCATCACACTGGCAGAAGAACACCGGCAAATCGCTTATGACAAACTGCCCCGCCTGCTGACGCTGGAAAATACCGCGATCAGCACCGGCCTTGATATTGCGCGCATGGGCGCCGCCGGCGTTGCCGGGGCCGCTATAAAAGAAAAGCAAAACATGTTGCGGGAAATTGAAGCACAACGGCGTGAGCTGTTGACACAGGCCGGTTTTACGCCGGATTTTTTGCAGCCACAGTTCACCTGTCACATCTGCGGCGACACCGGCCTGCACAAAGGGCACACCTGCAACTGTGTGACCGAATTGATGCACGAGTTGCGACGGCAGGAGCTTGGCGGGGTTTCTCCCCTTTCCTCTTGTAACTTTGAAAATTTTTCGCTCGATTATTATTCCGACCAGCCCAACCCGGAATTTGGTTTTTCCCCGCGCGAAAACATGCGCAGCATCTTGCCGCAATGTGTGGACTATGCGCAGCATTTTTCTGCCGATTGCCCCAGCCTGTTTTTTGCCGGGGATGCCGGTCTGGGCAAAACACACCTTGCACTTTCGATTGCAAACCGGGTGCTGAACGCCGGTTTTGACGTGCTGTACCTCAGCAGCCAAACGGCGTTTGCCGCGATTGACCGTGACCGCTATACCGGCGGCGGCGAAACCTTGCAGGCAATGCTGGAGGCAGAACTGCTGATTTTAGACGACCTTGGCACCGAGTTTTTAACACCGTTCGTATCCAGCTGCCTGTACCGCATTGTGGACACGCGGCTGTGCCGCAAGCTGCCCACCATTTACACCAGCAACATTCGCAGCCAGCAAACATTAAATAGCCGCTACACCGAAAAAGTGGCAAGCCGCCTGCTCGGCAGTTGCACACTGGTGCATTTTTTTGGTGAGGACATTCGCCTGTTAAAAACTGCGGGCCACCACTGACCGTTTGCAAACAGCACACTTTTACAACAGGGCATTTTTGTGCTATACTTTATAGGTACAAAGGGGTACGAAGCAGCTATGGCCGCTTCGTACCCCTTTTTTGCCCAGCACAAACCCGGGCAACCGCAAACACCGTTTAACAGGAGGGGCTTTTTTTGAAAATTGCGATTATTGGCGCCGGGGCGATGGGAACGCTTTACGGCGCAAAACTTGCACTTGCAGGCGAGGACGTGACGATGATTGACGTCGTACCTGCCGCAATTAAGACGATGCGTGCCGAAGGGCTGCTGTTGCAGCTTGCCGATGGCGAGCACCGCGCACCGGTGGGCGCTTACCTTGCGGCAGACGTGCCCGAGACCGCCGACCTTGTACTGCTGTTCACCAAATCAATGTATTCGCGCGCCGCACTGGAAAGTGCGCGCGGCTTTATGGGCCAGCACACCGTGGTGATAAGCCTGCAAAACGGGCTTGGCAACCGCGAGCTGATTGAAGAATTTATCCCGGCATCCCGCATCATCATTGGCACCAGTAACTTCCCCAGCGATTTGATCCGCATCGGTAGCGTGCGTTCAATTGGCGAAGGGCACACCTCCATCATGAATGCCGACGGCAGCGTGACACCGTTTTTGCAACAGGTGTGTGATACGTTTAGCCGCGCCGGTTTAAACTGCGCCATTGCACCGGATATCATGACGGCGATCTGGACGAAAGTCGCCATCAACGCGACCGCCAACAGCATCACCTCGGTCTGCCGCCTGCGGTGCGGTGTGTTAAGCGCCACGCCGGAAGCGATCACCCTTGCCGACCAGATCATTGACGAAGTGGCCGCTGTGGCAAAAGCAGACGGCGCACCGCTAAACGCCGAAGCGATCAAAGAGGATTTTCACCATCTGATGGCGGAGATGGGTGACCATTTGACCAGCACCGAACAGGATGTGCTGAACAAGCGCCCTACCGAAGTGGGCTCCATCAACGGCGGCGTGGTAAACAAGGCCCGCGCGCTGGGCATCAGCGCACCGCGCAACGAGACAATGTATCTGTTGATCCGCACCATTGAACAAAATTATGCGGGCCAGATTTTAGATTAAGACCGCTAGTTCAGCATGCTTTTTTACCGCCCTACCCCTGTGGCCTGTGCCACCGGTGTGGGCGGTTTTCTTTTTTCCTGCATGTGGCTGCAACAAATTTGTATGTTTATCACCCGCCAAAGGCCTTATAATAAAAGCAACACAGGATATGTGCTGCAACAAATTTATGTCTGTCGGCCCTGCCCCACGGCTGGCAACACACTGCCATTACGGGAGGTACCTTTCATGAAGCAGGCTTCTTTTGAAATTGAACGCCTTGTGCGTTTTGGTGTCGGCTGCGGCCTTGTGGGCCAGCTGGATGCCATCATAGCCCGCAATACACTGCTGGACCTATTTGGCCTCAGCGAACCGTATGCCGGCCCTTTGCCACAAGAAAGCCCTGAGACCCCGGCCGAAATTTTGACCACTCTTTCTGCCCTTGGCGGTGAAATGGGGCTTTATGATGCAGACGTGCATGCGCTGCGGGTCAATTTTGAAGCCCGCATCATGGGGGCTTTGATGCCGCGGGAAAGCGAAGTTTGTGCCGAATTTGAGCGGTTGCACAAAGAACAGGGCATCCGCGCCGCAACCGATTATTTTTACCGGCTTTGCATTGTCAGCAACTATATCCGCACGGCGGACATCGCGCGCAATATCCAGTGGGGCTATGCCAGCCCCTATGGCAATATGGAGATCACCATCAACCTGACTAAACCCGAAAAAGACCCAAAAACCATTGCTTTAGAGCGCAGCCAGCCCTCTGCCGGGTACCCAAAATGCATGCTGTGCCTTGAAAACATCGGGTATGGCGGCCGAGTCAATTTCCCCGCCCGGCAGACCCACCGCGTGGTGCCGGTGACCCTTGCGGGCGAGCAGTGGTACCTGCAATACTCGCCGTATGTCTATTACAACGAGCATTGCATCGTGTTTGGCGAGCGGCACGAGCCGATGAAGATCGATCACAACACCTTTGTGCGCCTGTTTGACTTTGTGCGGCAGTTTCCGCATTACACCTGCGGCAGCAACGCCGATTTGCCCATTGTCGGCGGCAGCATTTTATCCCACAACCATTTTCAGGGTGGCAACTATGCGTTCCCCATGCAAAGCGCGGCGGCCCAGCAACGATACCACAGTGACGCGTTTGCCGAAATTACCATCCAGCGCATTCACTGGCCGGTCTCCACCCTGCGCTGTATTGGCCAAAACATTCATCAGCTGATCGATTTTGCCGACCTGCTGCTGGGTGCATGGCGCTCTTACAGCGACGAAAGTGTTGATATTGTTGCGTACAGTGGCGACGGAAACGAGCGGGTAGCACACAACACCGTAACCCCCATTTTGCATTACACCGCGCAGGACGGCTATATTTTGGATCTGGTACCGCGCAACAACGCCACCAGCGCAGAATACCCGGACGGTATTTTTCACCCGCATCAAGACCTGCATCATATTAAAAAAGAAAATATTGGCCTGATTGAAGTGATGGGGCTTGCGATTTTGCCCAGCCGCCTGAAAGAGCAAAGTGCGCAGATTGCAGCTGTATTGTGTGGTACCCTGCCCGCAAAGCAAGCAAAACAGGAGTTGCCGGTACACAGTGCGTGGATCGATGAACTGTGCGCCCGCTACGGCACTGCACTTGCAAAAGACAATGCAAAAACCGTGTTGCAAAAAGAAATCGGGGCTAAATTTGCCCGCTGCTTAGAGGACGCGGGCGTGTTTAAACAAACGGCCACCGGGGCCGCCGCCTGTGACCGTTTTATGGCATCTATCGGCTGCAAGCCGGTTGCCGGTGCCTAAAGGCTAAACTGCCCTTTGCGCCCCTGCCCTGCCCATAAAAAAACAAGCGCCGTGGAATATACGGCGCTTGTTCTGTTATTTCATTAAAGTATAGTAGCGGTGACCCGCTGTTTACAGCTCACCCTTGCTGGCAGCCTTTAAATAAGCATTGATAAAGCCATCCAGATCGCCATCCATCACGGCGTTGACATTGCCATTTTCATACCCGGTGCGGTGGTCTTTTACCAGCGTATACGGCATAAAGACATAACTGCGGATCTGGCTGCCCCACGCAATTTGCAGTTGCTCGCCCTTGATGTCATCAATACGGTCAAGGTGCTCGCGCTCTTTCACCTGAAACAGCTTGCTTTTCAACATTTTCATCGCCATATCGCGGTTTTGAAACTGGCTGCGCTCGTTTTGGCAGGCCACCACAATACCGGTGGGGATATGGATCAAACGCACGGCAGAAGAAGTTTTGTTGATGTGCTGCCCACCGGCACCGGAAGCACGGTACACTTCCATTTTAATGTCCTCCGGCCGGATATCAATTTCAATGGTATCGTCAATTTCCGGCATCACTTCCAGCGAGGCAAAGCTGGTGTGGCGGCGGCCCGAAGAATCAAACGGGGAGACACGCACCAGCCGGTGCACCCCGTTTTCGCTTTTCAAAAAGCCATATGCGTTGGTACCCTTGATCATAATGGATGCGCTTTTGATGCCCGCTTCATCCCCATCCAGATAGTCGAGCACCTCCACCTCAAACCCATGCCGGACAGCAAAGCGGTTGTACATGCGGTACAGCATTTCCACCCAGTCTTGCGCTTCGGTGCCGCCGGCCCCTGCATGGAAAGTAAGAATGGCGTTTTTAGCGTCGTATTCACCGGAAAGCAGCGCAATCAGCCGCAGCTCTTCTAGCTTTTTCTGTACATTCTCCACGTGCTCCTGCGCCTCCGGCAGCAGGTCGGGGTCCTCCATCTCTTCCGCCAGCTCCACAAAGGTTTCTGCATCTGAAAACAGGCGCTTTAAATTCTCATATTTGTCCAGCTTTTGTTTAATGCCGCTCATCTCGGCAAATACCTGACGGCTGTTTTCCGCATCATCAAAAAAACCGGGCTCCGAGCTTTTTTGGGTCAACTCTTCATAGCGGCGGCTGTTTGCGGGGATTGCAAGTGCATCCCCCATATCCTCCACCTCTGGCCCCAATAACGAAAGGTCATGTTTTATTTCGTCTAAAATGATCATTTGTACACTCCGGTCCCGGCACTGCGCCGGTTAATATTCTTTCACCGCTGCGCCGCCCGTGCCGCGCACTGCGGTGCATTTCTTCCCAGTATTTTATTATATCGGCTTGTTGCCTGCTTGTAAAGGGGCGTACGGGTTGCATTTCCTTTGCATTTTACGTGGGGTTGCGGTATAATATTTTCTATTGAACTCATCGGGTTATGCTGATTTTATGGAGGTTCTCTATGCATCATTATGAGGGTTGCAACTGCCCTGTTTGTAAAAAGCCGTTCGCACCCGGCGATGATATTGTGGTATGCCCGGATTGCGGTGCCCCTTATCACCGTGCCTGTTACGAATTACAAGGTGCGTGTGTATTTGAAGAGATGCACGGCCCCGGTTTTGAATGGAAACGCCCTGCCAGCGCGCCTGTTTTAAAAAAGTGCCCCAATTGCGGCTCACCCTATGCCGACGACCAAACTTTTTGCGAGCATTGCGGTGCCCCGCTGCGCGAAGCACCTGCTTCTCATGCCGAACAAAAAAGTTTTTTGCCGGAGGGGTTTGAGCGCTTTTCTTCGATCTATGCGGGCCTGGAAGAAAATAATCTGAACGGTGAAATTGACGGAATCCCAATTAAAGACTGGGAGGCTTTTATTGGCCCCAGTGCGCCGTATTATATTTATCAATTTAAGCGAATGGATGCCACCGGCCAAAAAACAGGGTTTGTTTTCAGTGCTGCATTATTCCCCTATTTATACTTCTTTTACCGCAAAATGTGGCTGCAAGGGGCGCTTGCACTGTTGCTCGAACTTGTGCTTAATATCCCTGCAAAATTATTAATGCTTAAACAGGCGGGCTTTTTGATGTTTTTGCCCATCAGCCTGTCTTCACTCAGCTCAATTTCTTTGGCAAGCTCTTTGGCACTGGGCGTACTTCAAATCGTAATTTGGGGGCTGTTTGGTGCATGGTTTTACCGCCGTACCTGTGCAAAGCGCATTCGCAAATTACAGCAAATTGCCGCGGACAAAGAGGAGTATCACATTTTGCTGCGCAAAAAAGGTGGCTTTAGCCGCACGGTACTGGTTATTGTAGTTGCCCTATATCTAATCAATACCGCAGCCATGATTTTCATGGGGGGCACCTTGTAACTTTTTGTCGTAATTGTTCGTTTTAGTTTGCGGGGTTTCCCCTGTATTAATGCACAAAAGGAGATTTTGCATGAAAGTCAGAAAGGCTGTTATCCCAGCCGCAGGGCTGGGGACCAGAGTACTGCCCGCCACAAAAGCAATGCCCAAAGAGATGTTGCCCATTGTTGATAAACCTGCGATACAGTATATTGTAGAAGAAGCCGTTGCCGCCGGTATTGAGGATATTTTGATCATCACCGGGCGCAACAAAGAAATCATTGAAGATCATTTTGACCGCAACCCCGAGCTGGAGGCAAACCTTGCGCACGCGCACAAAGATGAAATGCTGAGCGAATGCATTGAAATTGCAAATCTTGCCAACATCAGCTATATCCGCCAGCGCGAAACCAAAGGCCTTGGCCACGCGATCAGCAAGGCCCGCAGCTTTACCGGGGATGAGCCTTTTGTCGTGTTGTACGGCGATGACGTGATTATGGGTAAGGACCCGGTTGCCGCACAGTTGATTCGCGCATACGAAGCCTACGGCAAGCCCTGCGTCGGCATTAAAGAGGTCACCCCCGTGCAGATCGTCAAGTATTCTTCGATGAAGGTGGCCCATTTACAGGATAACCTGTACAACATCACCGACATGATTGAAAAGCCGGCCCCCGGGCAGGAATTCAGCCTGTTTTCGATTTTGGGGCGCTGCCTGTTGACGCCGGAAATTTATGACCTGCTTGAAAACACCAAACCGGGTGCAGGCGGTGAAATTCAGCTGACCGATGCAATGGCAATGATTGCCCGCGCGGGCGGCATGACCGGGATCGATTTTACCGGCAAACGTTACGACATGGGCTCTAAGCTGGGCGTCATGCAGGCGCAGGTGGAAACGGCGCTGCATCACCCGCAGATCGGTGCGGAATTTACCGCCTACCTGAAAGAAATTACAAAAACACTGTGACCGTTCGTTTTTGTAGTTTTTCACCTGATTTAGTTGACTTTATTCCCCCATGCGGGGTATAATAAAGTGCTGCGCGAATTTCGCGTTTGCAATCCTTGCCCCTGCAAGGGGGCCATAAGTCCAAAAGGAGGTGTACAGAATTGAAGAAGTACGAAACTGTAATGGTTCTCTCCACCGCGATTACCGAGGAGGAGACGGCGGCTCTCGTTGAGAAGTTCAAAGGTCTGATCGAGAAAAACGGTACGGTCGAATCTGTTGATGATTGGGGCAAGCGTAAGCTGGCCTACCCCATCAAAGATGAAACCGACGGCTACTATGTGCTGATCAACTTCAGCAGTGAAGTCGATTTCCCCGCAGAGCTGGATCGTGTGTACAAAATCACCGATGGTATTCTGCGGACTCTGATTATCGCACAGGGCGAATAAGGGAGGGAAAAAGATGCTGAACGTTGTAGCTTTACTCGGTCGTCTGACCGCAGACCCCGAGCTTCGCAAGACCCCAAACGGTGTTTCGATCACAACTTTTACTCTTGCAGTCAACCGCAGCTATGTAAAACAGGGCGGTGAGCGCCAGACCGATTTTATCGATATCGTTGCCTGGCGTACCACAGCGGAGTTTATTACCAAATATTTCAAAAAAGGCCAGATGATGGCCCTGCAGGGCAGCCTGCAGACCCGAACTTATGAAGATAAGCAGGGCAACAAGCGCAAAGCTGTTGAAATTTTGGCGGACAATGTGTATTTTGCAGACTCCAAAGGTTCTGGCGGAGGCGGTCAGCACAGTACTTACTCTACGCCCGACTACGCAGGCTCCCCGGCCAGCACTGGCCCCGCGTTTTCGCAGGGCTCGGCCGATGATTTTGCCGTAGTTGATGACAACGAGGATTTGCCGTTTTGATCTTATTGAAATAAGGAGGTAAGCACTTTGGAAAGAACCGAGAGACCGGAAAGAGGCGGCCGCCCCCAGAGAAGGGGCCGCAAAAAGGTTTGCAGCTTTTGCGTTGATCGCGTCGAGCACATCGATTACAAAGATGTTGTGAAACTGCGCAAATATATTTCTGAGCGGGCCAAGATCATCCCCCGCCGTGTGACCGGCACCTGTGCGAAACATCAGCGTGAGCTGACCATCGCCATTAAGCGTGCACGTCACCTTGCATTGCTGCCCTTCGTTAGCGAATAAAAAGCAGTACCGGCCCCGCCGCAAGGTAGGCCGGTATTTTTTATTGCCAAAAAGCCGGTGCCCTGTGTGGCATCGGCTTTTTTGTTTGCACTGCCGGCAACTGCCATATCTTTTTATTTAGGCTTTTGCCTGCAAGTATTTTTAATATCTCTTTTGTCCTTCGCCGCCCACTAATCGCGGCACCGGTATCGCCCATGCAAAAAATCCACAGCAACAAAAAATGTTGCTGTGGATTTTAAAATGAAGCAATTAACCGCCCGAAACAGAAATATTGATCGGGGTCGGGGTCGGGGTTGGGATCGGCCCCGCCATATAAACGGTAATCGTATCCAGCTCCGGGTTCATTTCAGAACCAATCTCGCGGTCAGCCTTTACGGAAAGGCCCGGCGACATTGTGCCGTCATTTGCAATTTCGGCAAAGCGAATATTCTCTGCTTTGATACCCGCATTCGTCAAAATGGTAACGACATCACCACGTGTATAGTTGCGGAAATCCGGCACCGTAACAGACTTTCTGCCCTTGCTGACAACCAAATCAATGCGGTGGTCGGCAGGGCGGTCGGCATCGCGTACCGGCGTCTGGCTGATGACCTTGCCCTTATCCACATTATCAGAATATTCTTCAGTGACATTGAAAATAAACTTTTGCTGATATTCGGTATTGGCCTGAATATCGGTATAAAGCTGGTTCACAAAATCCGGTACTTTTACCGCCGGCTCAGCCGTTGGGGCCGGGCTTGGGGTGGGTGTTGCCGAAACAACACTGCTGCTTTGGGGCAGGCTGGAGGTTGTAGGGGCTTTGGGCACCATCCCGCGGATCATCAGCCAAATCAGCAACACGACCAGCAACAGGGCTACGATACCACCCGCAATCAGTAATGCCTGACGACTATCGAACTTGCCATCATGGCCCGCAACAGAGGGCACAACGCGGGTGGCATCCACCCCATTTTTATCGCCGTTTGCAAGTTCTTCACGCAGGGCCGCAATGGTTTGGGTGCGCCGGGTAATATTTCCCCACATGGCGTGATCTACCGCACGGGATACCTGCGCCGACACCTCTGCCCCAATCTGCTTCAGTGTCGGGCACCCGTCTCCCCTGCCGGCTGTCGCAACCGGTGCAGTGCCCGCCAGCATTTTATACAGTACCGCCGCCACCGAATACACATCGGTATAAGGGCCCTGAAATTCGCTGACCGAGTACTGCTCCGGCGCCGAATACCCATCACACAGGTTAGGTTTCAGTTCGGAGTTCAGGCTGCGCAATGCCAGTGTGGCATACCCGGCCAAAAAAGTGCGGCCATCCGGCGTGACACGAATATTATCCGGGCTGATGCCCCGGTGGATGAGCCCCACCGCATGCATCGCAGCAAGACCGTCCAGCACCGGCTCCAGCAGCGCAATGCAGCGCTCGTAGGTAAGCAGGTCGTTCTGACGGTTCAGCCAGTCGGTGAGGGTAATACTTTTCGCATACCCCATTACCGCGTAAACCGTATTATTTTCTTTCAGCAGCCCTTTTACCGGGGCCAGCCCCGGCCGGGCACCCAGCTGCATCAAGTTTTTATACAGGTCAACAAAATCGACCATCGTCGTTTTGTATGGCACTTCACTGCCGGCCTTTACTATCACCGCGCCATTTTCATCCCGCCGGGCACAAAGCGTAACCGGCAGATATTCTTTGATCACTACCGGCAAGCCACTCTCTTTTTCTACGGCTTCGTAGGTAATGCCCTCGCCATCTACTTCCGTCACACGGCCAATGACATACTTTTCAGCAAGCAGCACACCTTCGGGCAGCGTGCCACCAGGGTTTGCATTTGGACAGCCGGTGTTGCAAAACGGGCAAACCGTTTCATTTGCCGGGAAAGTTTTATGACAGGCTGTACAGATTTTTTCGTAGCTCATAACTTTTCAGCCCTTTCTGTGCAAACAGATTTGCTGTTGTCCCGCCGTGGAATTCAGCGGTCAAGGTCCTCTTCGTTCTCCAGGTTGTGCCAGAAGTTCTGCACATCCTCATCCTCGTCCAGTACATCCAACAGCTGGCCCATTTTCTTCAGGTCCTCGGCTGCTGAAAGTTTTACCGTCGTCGACGGCAGGTATTGTACATCGGCAGAAATAAAGCTGTAGCCTTTTTTCTCCAATGCCTCACGCACATCGTGCAGCGTGCTGGGGTCGGTCGTAATCTGCATATAGTCTTCGCCAACATCAAAATCTTCGGCGCCCACTTCAAAGCAATCTTCCATTACGGTGTCTTCGTCGTGCCCCTCTGCCTCAATGACCAGCACGCCCTTTTTAGCAAACAAAAACGACACACAGCCACTTGTGCCAAGGCTGGCACCATATTTATCGAAGGCGTGGCGCACACTCGAAGCCGTGCGGTTGCGGTTATCGGTCAGGGTTTCCACCATCACCGCAACGCCGGACGGGCCGTAGCCCTCGTACATGATGACCTCATAGTTTGCCTTGTCGTCATCGCTCGCCTTTTTGATGGCACGGTTGATGTTGTCGTTGGGCACATTGTTGGCCTTCGCTTTTGCTACAACGTCACGCAGTTTGCCGTTACTGGCGGGGTCGGCACCGCCGCCCTCACGCACTGCCATTGCAATTTCGCGTGCCATTTTTGTAAAAATCGCGGCCTTGGCACCATCTGTTTTTTCTTTCTTGCGCTTGATGTTGTTCCACTTTGAATGACCTGACATAATCTTCCTCCGTATACGCCCCGCCCGCACCCGGCGGGACAGGCAGATTCAGCCGCACAAAGCAGCTTGAAAAACAATAAAGCAGTGGCTATTTTCCACTATTGTAACTTTATTAGTGTACCATATCACACAAATTATTTCAAATTCCGAAGCCCTTTTGGGTAGTGGTTTTTTACCCGCCCGCCACTGGCTTTGCCAAACCCAAGCGGGTAACCGTCGTACAGCACGGCAACATACCCATTGGGTGCGCCGGGAGCGGCAATTTCTTCCCCGCGCAGCCACGCATCGGCACGTGCATCCCCTGCGGGCAGCTGCACTGTTTGGGCGGCGGCTGGACCAAACGCCATATACAGGTGGTGGTGTGGCTCAAACCGGGCTTTCCCTGTGCCGGAGGACACCACTTCGCCCGCAAGCACACCGGCACGCAAAAAATGCAGCCCCTTCGGCAAAGATACATCGTCCGGCAACAACACAATGCGCCCTTGTTCCAGTGCAAACGCGCGCTGAGCCAGCGGCCCAAACTGCTGCGCTAAAAAGCTTTGTGCCGGGGCAGGCACCACTTTTTTTGCCGGTGGTGCCGCAAGTTGGGCGGGCGGTGCCTCCCCCAACTTGCGAAAACGGGCCATAAAGTGCCCCGCGCCCCCGTGCACCGGGTAAATGCGGCGCAGTTTTTGGGTTTCCACCGGGCCCTCGGTACAGCAGCTCTGATGGCCCACACAGCCAAACCCCGCACCGGAAAGATCCTCCAGCACAAAATCCGGGTGCGCGCGCAAAAACGCGCCCACCGTGCCCTCATCCTCCTGCGGCGCAAAGGTGCAGGTAGAATAAAGTAACGTGCCCCCCGGCCGCAATGCGGGGGCAATGGCAAAGAGCAGCTGCCGCTGCAGCGCAGCGCATTGTTCGATCAGCTGTTCACTGTGCTGGGCGAGGGCCGCCGGTTCTTTGTCAAACATGCCCTCGCCACTGCACGGCGCATCGACCAGAATGCGGTCAAAAAAGCCACAAAACGCCTGCCCTAACCGCTGGGCAGCCTCGTTTAACACCACAACGTTGGGGGCACCCATGCGCTCGACATTAGACAGCAACACCGCTGCGCGCTTTGCCACAAATTCATTGGCATACAAAATACCGGTGCCGCCAAGTGCCGCCGCAAGCTGGGCAGTTTTGCCCCCAGGCGCCGCGCAAAGGTCCAGCACACGTTCGCCCTGCAGCACACCAAGAAGTGGCGCTGCGGCGCTGGCAGAGGGCTCTTGCGCATAATATACACCCGCGTGGTGGTATGGGTGGCGGCCAAGGCCGGTTTCAGCCTGTTGCACAAGAAACCCCGCAGCGCAAAATGGGCTTTTTTGCACACTAAACGGGGCCTTAGCCGCGAACTGCTGGGGGCTGGCACGCAGCGTGTTGACCGTTACCCCGCGTTGTAGCGATGTAGTTTTAGGGAAATACGCCGCATACCCGCCGGGCAACAGTGCATTACAGCGATCGATTAAAAGTGCATCTGCCTGCATTGCCCCACCTCTTTATAACGAATCTCAACCCGTTTGCCTTACAACTGCCGGGCAATAACCTGCCTAGCAGGCCCACTGGGCAGAAAACTGTACCCAAATGGCATCGAACAATTCTTCGATACGCGCAGTTCGTTTGCTGAGATACAGGTACCCCAGCAAACATTCAAACCCGGTAGAAGCACGATATTCCTCCGGCGAGGCGTTTTTTGCCACGCTGGCTTTGCTTGCATTATGCCCACGGCGCACCATGTCGCGCTCTTCGTCCGTCAAAAGCGGCTCAATAAAGCGCAACGCCTCAAATTGGCCCTTTGCACTGACAAATTTCACCGCGCCGCTGTGCAAGCGGTTGGGCTTCATGCGGGTGCGTTCCACTTCACGTGCACGTACCAGCAGCTCATACACGCCGTCGCCAACAAAGGCCAGCTCCAGCGGGCTGCGCTCACGCAGGTCGATCTGGTTTTGAGACTCAAACAGCAACCATATTCCTCCTTTAGTCAGTGCACCGCCCACGCGGCTTTTTGTTCCGTTTAGAATATATAATCAAATTCAAATTCACCAATTCGCACGGTATCGCCATCCTGCATGCCAAGCTCTTTCAGCTTATCCAGCACACCGTACTGGGCAATCTGCGTCTGGAAATATTGCAAGCTCTCATAATCGTCCATGTTGCTGCCTTCCAAAATACGTTCCAGCCAGGGGGCGGTGACCGTAAAGCTGCCGTCCTCTTCTTTTTGGGCAGTAAATTCGCGCCCGCCACCGCTGACCACCGGCTTTATGTAATCCGGGGTAAAGATCTCCACCGGCGGCAATTCGCGCAGTTGTTCGTAAATGATGCCGGGCAATTTATCGATACCTTTGCCGGTTGCCGCACTGACAAGCACCAGGCGCAGACCTTTTTCTTCAATAAAAGCACGAAACGCTTCGATCTGCTCTTCACTCGCGATGTCACACTTATTGGCCGCCACAATTTGCGGGCGGGCCGCCAGCGCCGGTGAAAAGCGCGCCAGCTCCTCGTTGATCTTTTCAAAGTCCTGTTTGGGGTCACGTCCCTCACTGCCGGAAACATCCACGACATGCAACAGCAGGCGGCAGCGCTCGACATGGCGCAAGAAATCATGCCCCAAACCGACCCCTTCCGCTGCGCCCTCGATCAGGCCGGGGATATCTGCCGCAACAAAGCTGGCTTCCTCCCCCACGCGCACGACCCCCAGCACCGGGGATAGCGTGGTAAAATGATAATTCGCAATTTTGGGCTTTGCCGCGCTGATGCAGGAGATAATGGTGCTTTTGCCCACATTGGGGAACCCGATCAGCCCAACATCGGCGATCAGTTTCAGCTCTAGCTGCACCATCAGTTCTTCACCCTGCAAGCCCGGTTTTGCAAAACGCGGGATCTGGCGCGTTGGGGTTGCAAAATGCTGGTTGCCAAGGCCTCCGCGGCCACCCTTTGCAATAATGACCGGCTTTTCATCTGAAAGATCGGCAATCAGCCCGCCGGTTTTGACATCCTTAATTAAGGTGCCCTGCGGTACCCGAATGATCAGGTTGCTGCCGGCTTTGCCCGAACTGTTGCTGGCTTTGCCGTTTTCGCCATCCTGTGCCGCATATTTGCGTTTATACCGAAAATCCATCAAAGTGGAAAGGTTGGGGTCCGCCACGAATACGACATCGCCCCCACGGCCACCATCGCCGCCGTCCGGCCCGCCGGCCGCGACATATTTTTCTCTATGAAACGATACCGCGCCGTCGCCACCTTTGCCGGCACGGACACTGATTTTTGCCACATCTATGAACACAGAACGTCACCTCCACGGTAGTAATGCGGCAGCCACAAAGGCTGCCTTGATTATAAATGGTTGCGAACAGCAAAAAAGGGCAAAAACGCTTGCAGCGTTTTGCCCCCTTCTCGCTTTATACGCCTGTTACTGCTTCACGCTGACCTTTTTACGGTCTTTGCCGAGACGCTCGAAACGAACGACGCCGTCGGTGAGAGCAAACAGTGTGTCGTCTCTGCCGAGCCCAACATTCTCACCCGGATGAATGTGGGTGCCGCGCTGACGCACGAGAATGTTGCCGGCAAGAACAAACTGGCCGTCGGCGCGCTTTGCGCCCAAACGCTTGGATTCTGAATCACGGCCGTTTTTAGTAGAGCCGCCGCCTTTTTTATGTGCCATACTGATTACACCTCCCGATTAACCAACAATTTCTGTGATGGTAACTTTAGTAAAGGGCTGGCGATGGCCAATTTTGCGCATGCTGCCCTTTTTCGCACGATAGCGCAGGATATACAGTTTTTTGCCTTTACCCTGTTTTTCAACGTTGCCCTTAACGCTTGCGCCCTCAACAACCGGTGCGCCAAACTTCACGGCCCCGTCTTCCCCTACTGCGAGAACCTGGTCAAATGTGACTTCGGTGCCAGCCTCTGCCGGCAACTTCTCGACGTAGATGACATCGCCCTTTTGAACGCGGTACTGCTTACCGCCGGTAACGATCACTGCGTACATTCGGATAACCTCTTTTTTTAAGTCTCGCTGCATCAGGCGAACCCGTAAACACTTACGAATTACTTTAAAAGCCCTTCACATGCGGCTTTAATACTATACCATAGCCGCGCGGGGCATGTCAAGCAAAACCGCCCGGTAGCGGCAAATGTAACCCAAAACAATGCTATTCGGCAATGCCGTTTTGCCGTTTTGCCGCGCGCACGGTGTTGACCATCAGCATGGCGCGGGTCATCAGCCCAACACCGCCCGGCACCGGGGTGATATACCCGCTTTTTTCTGTCAGCGCCGCTTCGTCCACATCGCCGGTCAGTTTGCCGTCTTCGCCGCGGTTGATGCCCACGTCAATGACCAGCGCGCCGTCTTTTACCATGTCTGCCGTTACAAAATGGCGGCGGCCAATGGCGGCAACTAAAATATCTGCACTTGCGGCAATGGCGGCAAGGTCTTTTGTTTTTGAATGGCAGATGGTCACCGTGGCATTTTCGCGCAAAAGCAGCAACGCCATAGGCTTACCCACAATGTTGCTGCGGCCCAGTACCACCGCGTGCTTGCCTGCCAGCGACACCCCCGTAGAGTGCAGCAATTCAATGCAGCCCGCCGGGGTGCAGGGTAAAAAGCAATCTTCGCCAATCACCAGACGCCCCACGTTGATCGGGGTAAACCCGTCCACATCCTTCGCGGGGTCAATGGCATCGATGACCTTCTTTTCGCTGATTTGCGCAGGCAGTGGCAGTTGTACCAAAAGGCCGCTGACCGCAGGGTCTTCGTTGCGCTGCGCAATTTGCCGCAGCAGTTCCTGCTCGGTGGTCGCAGCGGGCAGATGCAGCACTTCGCTTTCAATGCCGCACTGCTCACAATCGCGCGCTTTGCCGCCCACATAGGCCTTGCTTGCGGGGTCATCCCCCACCAAGATCACCGAGAGTTTGGGCACAACGCCTTTTTGCCGCAGCTGCGCCACCTCTGCGGCAGTGTTTTGCTTGACCTTTGCCGCAAGGGCTTTGCCATCAATTCTCTGCATGAGGCTCACCCTCCTTTACATCCCCTTGTGGCTGCGGCAAACCCTCTTCGCCTGTCGTCTGGGGCGGGGTGCCTTGTTGCTGTTCACTTTCCGTCTCCGGTTGCTCGGGTGCAGCCTCTGCCGGATGCTCTGCCCCTGTTTGCCCCGCTTTGCCCGCAGGCGCTTCGGCTGCCATAGCAGGCACCCAGCCCAGTGCCGGGGTTTTGCGGTAAATGACCCAGCGCAGATACAGCCAGGTAATCAGGGCCGCCAGTGCCGAGATGACCGCGAGCAGCTGGCTCATGCGCAAGCTGCCGGTCACATACAGGCTGTCGGTGCGCAAGCCTTCGATCCACGCGCGGCCGGTACCATACCAAAACACATACAAAAGCGCAATTTCGCCGTTAAAATGCCGGTGCTTCAGGTAAAGGGCAAGGCCGATAAACCCAACAAGACACCAGATGGACTCGTATAAAAATGTGGGGTGTACCGGCATCTGCGGGTCCACCTGCACCCCCTGTGCCGCAAGGGTCTGCTGCACTGAAGCTAAGTAGGCCGTTGTCTGCGGGCTGATCATGCCCCAGGGCAGCGTGGTGTTGGTACCAAAGGCCTCCTGGTTGACAAAGTTGCCCCAGCGCCCCATAGCCTGACCGATAAAAAAGCCGATCGCCGTAATATCGAACATTGGTAAAATGGGCACTTTGCGCCATTTGCTTGCAAGGCCACCAAAGATAAACGCACCCAGTACGCCGCCATAAATGGCAAGCCCGCCGTCGCGGATATCGAGCATCTGCGCAAATGAAGTGTACTTGAACGGCGCAAACACCACATAATAGGCACGCGCACAAATGACTGCCATCACCGCGCCGATGAAAATTACATCGATCATGCGGTCTACATTGATGCCAAGGCGCGGGGCCATGCGAAATGCATACAGCATGGCAAGCAACATGCCGGTGCCGATTAAAATGCCGTACCAGTAAATTGCAAAATCGCCAATGGAAAACGCCACACGGTTGATTGTAAACGACAACCCAAGGCCGGGGAACTGAACAAGATTTGTCATTGTTTGAAACGCCTCATTTCCTGTTGTTTCTACTTGTATCAAACGGGCGGCTATTCTTCCTCTTCGTCACCCACATGGTCACCGATATCGCCACCGGGCCGCAGCACCACCATGGCGCTGGTTTCCGGTTGCAGCAGGGTATCCAGCTCTTGCTGCACCTGCGCGCAGGTCAGCGAAGCAAGGGTCTCCACCTCAAAAAACAGTTCTTCGCCGCGCAACTGGCCGGACGAGAGCGAGCTTGCCACATCATCGGCACTTTCGAACTCACTGACGGCTTCGCCATACAGCAGGTTGCGGCAAATTTCAAAGTCCTGCTCGTCAATTCCCTCTTTTTTCAGGCGCTCAATTTCGGCCAGCAGCGCGTCATGCACTGCGTCAGGGTCTTTCGTCTCGCCTGAAAAAATAATGCTGGCATAACCATCACCACTGAACATTTCGCCAGAAAACCCACTGTTTACAAGGCCTGCGTCATACAGCTTGCGGTATAGCGGCGTGGTGTCACCGGCAATCAGCTCGCAAAGCAAATCCGTGATGACTTCCATCCGCGCACGTTGTTCACGCGGCCATGGCTGCTCTTTAAATGCGACCCCCAGCACCGGGCGCGCAATCGACATCGTGCGCTCGTCAAGCGGCTTTACGATTTCACGCGGCTCCGGCTGTTGCACTTTTTGCGCGGTTTTACCGCTTTCGGGCAGCGGGGTGCGGCCCAGCGCCTCTAACACCTGCTCGCGGGTGATGTTGCCCGCCACCGCAAGCACCATGCGCTGCGGGGTATAAAACGCATCGGTGCAGGCATACAGCATCTGCGGGGTGATCTTTGCAATCGATTCCACCGAACCCGCAATGTCCTCTTTGATGGGGCAGTTGTGGTAGAGGCACGAAAACGCCGAAAACAGCAGTTGCCATTCGGGAGAATCCTCATACATGCGAATCTCCTGCCCAATGATGCCCTGCTCTTTGGCAATAGTCTGCTTGGTAAAATAGGGGCTTGCCACCAGCCCCAGCAACACATCCAGCGACTCGTCGATCTGATCAGTTGCGCTGAACACATAACAGGTGCGGTCAAACCCCGTGTAGGCATTGGCACTTGCACCGGTTTTGGCATACTGGTCAAATGCGTCGCCGTCTTCGCTTTCAAACATTTTATGTTCCAAAAAATGCGCAACGCCGGCAGGCAGCTCAACCGTCTCGCCGTCCAGTGTAAAACTCTGGTCCACCGAGCCAAAATCAACAGCCAGCGATGCCTGCACCGTGCGGTACCCCGGCATGGGGGCGATCAGCACCGTCAAACCATTTTCCATCGTCAGCTTTTCATACTTAAAGTCCACGCGGCTGCTGCGCACCGTTTCAGACCGTAACACTTTATTGCTCAACGCCCGCGCCCCCCTTTGCCAACAGATAACTGACCGACAGTGTAAACAGCGACAGTACCTGCTGAATTTGCTCTGCGGTAGTCTCGTTGATCGTCTGCTCGGCCTGCTGCGGCGTTTCAAAGCTGCCGCGCAGGATCTCGCGAAATGCCCAAAACTCAATCGAGGCAAGGCTGTCGTTCACCGCGCGCAGCGCACCCAGCAATGCAAGGCGGGTCTCGTCCAGTTCCTGCTGGGTAATGGGCCCGTTTACCATCGCATTCAGCTCGTTTAGCACTGCCTGCTGCATTTTGAGCCCGTTTTGCGGCTCAATGCCGCTATCAACACTCATGGCAGAAGTGAGATACGAAAACGAGCTGGCGCAGTAGTAGCACAGGCTTTGCTTTTCGCGCACATTGCGAAACAGCCGCGAAGTGGGCAGGCTGCCAAACAGGGCTGCCGCGCTGCGCATGACACCCAGCTCCTGCTTTGTCAGTACCCGACCTGCGGTAAACAGCAGGCACAGCTTGCCCTGCACGGCGTCCACCGGCTCGGCATAAGTTTGTACCGGCACGGCAGGCATTGCCACCGGGGGCAGCACCTTGGTGGGGGTGCGTTGCAGTTTGGCCAGTTTTTCGCGCAGCATCCCTTCTACCCTGCCGGCATCCGCGCCAAGCACCATTACTTCAATGCTTGCGGTGGCGATCATCTCGGCATAGGCCTGTGTCAATGCGCGCGGCGTAAGGCCGTCAATGTCCTCTAAATAGCCGTTGCGCTCGATCCCAGCGGGGGAATCGCCAAAAAATTTTCTGCGGGCCTGCTTAACGCAATAGCCGCGCTTGTTGTTGATTTCGCCCTCAAGGTTTTCGCGCAGCTTTTCTTTTTCCACTGCAACTGCTTCGGGGTCAAACACACCGCCAACAAAGTATGGCTCAAATGCTGCGCCAAATAAAATTTCGGCATAAGCCGCCGATAGCGGTTCACCGTGGAGCGCATAGGCATCGCGCAACCCGCTGATGCTGATGCTGACAACGCGGTTGCCCCCCTGGGTAGAGCTGTCGGCCGACAGGTTTGCCCCATAAAGCGCCGCCAGTTTGCGAGAAAGCGCCGTCATGTCCGGGCAGCCCGCATACCCGCGCTCTAGAAGCTGGGGCAGCAAGGCAAAGGCAGTAGCCGTCTGCCGCTTTGACGGCAGGATAAAATAAATACTGATGCGGCTGGTTTTGAATTGCTCGGCGCTCAGCACAGTCAGTGCCGCTGCGCCGCCAAGTTCGTTTCGCTGCATAAAATTCTCCCTGTTCTTCAATCTGCCCAAAGCGCCCCCGCTTACAGGCGCGCTATTTTAGGGCGTATTTTTAATTATAGACGATTTTTGTGGCCTGTACAATTTTATTTTGCAGGGCCCTTTTATAGACGTCAGGCTTCGCCCAAATACTCTTCCAGACAAAGGCCGCTGTCTTTGATTTTTTGAGCGTTTTCCACCCCGACATAGCGGAAATGCCAAGGTTCCCAGATGATACCGGTGACATCTTCTTTGTCTTTTGGATAACGCAGAATAAAGCCGTATTCCGCCGCATGTGCAGCTAGCCACTTTGCCTCCGGCGTATCGCCAAAGCCGTCGTCCAGCGTCTGGTAGTTGACCGCAACAATATCCGCTGCAAGCCCGCTGGAATGCTCGCTGCATGCATGTGGGGTGCGAATTGTTGATGTTTTGTCATAAGCTTCCTGCTCGGTCATCCCCTGTGCGATATACTGCTGTTTCATCTGTTCAAACAGCTGGTCTTGCCGGGCAATGCTGCGGTAAGCAGAGCAAACCATTAATTGCAGGCCGGTCGCGTTGCCATCGTCCAGCATTTTTTCAAGCTGGGCAATAGCCCGCGCATCAAATTGCAAACCGTTTGGCAACGTGCCCAGTTCAACGTCAAAATCATCCGGCAACGGGTGCGTGTGGTTGACAAGACGCATCATCCATGCATTCTCCCCTTCTGTCTCGGCCGCGGGCGCGGCAGTTGCCTGCGGGGCCGTAGTTTGCGCCGGGGGCGCCTGTGTGCCTGCCGGCGCCTGTGTGGGCGCCGGGCTTTGGGTCGCCGCCGCCGGCATGCTGATACCGTGCAATGGGTCACGCGTCAACAGTGCGGTAATGCCCCACGCAAACAGAGAAAGCGCCGCCAGCAGCATCAGCAGCCCCGCCACGCGGTTGCGCATCTGCTGCGCGCGCTGCCGCCTGCGCTGTGCTGCACGCTGCTGTGGGGTGAGCGGTTGGCCGCCCCGGCGATAAGGCTGGCGCGGTGGGTATTGTGATGGCTGTTTCGGTTGCAATGAAAATCCTCCTTACAATCAAACGAATTTGCCGCAGCTGCGATAACGGCAAAGAGCGCAAGTAAACAAAAAAGCAGGGGGAGTAGTTTCCCCTGCCCTGTATTGTATGTCAAAACGCCCCAAAACTCAACCCACAAATGCCTCATGGATCGCGTTTACCGCCTTATTGGCATCCGCTTTGTCGATCAGAACCGAAATTTTAATTTCACTCGTCGAGATCATACGGATATTGATGTTACTCTCGTACAATGCCTCAAACATCGTGGAGGCCACATTAGAATGGCTTTGCATGCCCGCACCAACGACCGACACCTTAGCCACGTCGTCGTCAAACTGCACACGCTGGCCACCAAAAAGGGAAAGGTGCTCGGTCAGCACTTCCACCGCCGCTTTGCGGTCGGTGGTGGGCACGGTGAACGAAAGGTCTTTTGTGCCGTCGCGCCCCACGCTTTGCAAAATCAAATCCACATTGATCTTGCGCTGCGCCAGCAGGCTGAACACTTTAAACGCGATGCCCGGTGTGTCGTGTACCCCCAGCACCGAGATCGACGAAACGTTTTCGTCTTTCGCCACCCCTTTGATCATCATACCTTCCATCGACGCGACCTCCTTTACAATTGTGCCGGGCACCGGGTTCATACTTGAGAGAACCTCCAGCCGCACATTATATTTCTTTGCAAGCTCTACCGAGCGGTTATTCAGCACCTGGGCCCCCAGTGTGGCAAGCTCCAGCATTTCATCAAAGCTGATCTGTGTCAGCTTTTTCGCCTTGCTCACCACCCTGGGGTCCGCGGTATAGACCCCCTCTACATCGGTATAGATCTGGCACAGGTCGGCTTTCATGGCCGCCGCAATGGCCACCGCACTGGTGTCACTGCCCCCGCGGCCCAGTGTTGTCACATCGTCCGCGCGGTTAAGGCCCTGAAACCCGGCCACCACCACGACCTGGTTTTTGCCCACTTCACATTCCAGCCGCTCGGTATCCACCTTGCGAATACGGGCCTTTTGGTGGTTGCGGTCGGTCAAAAAGCCGGCTTGCCAACCCAGCAGGGAAATAGCCCTGCATCCAAGCTCTGCAAGCGCCATGCAAAGCAGTGAACAGGAGATCTGTTCGCCCGCCGCCAGCAACATATCCATTTCGCGGCCGGAGGGGTCCGCGGTGATCTCCCCCGCTTTTTCCATCAGGTCGTCGGTGGTATCCCCTTGGGCTGAAACCACCACGATCACATCGTTACCCGCACGGCGGGTATCGGCTACGATGCGTGCCACATTAAACAGCCGCTCGCGGTTCGCAACCGAGCTGCCGCCAAACTTTTGTACAATCAATGCCATAGACTGCCTCCCACAAACAAGAAATCAAACACACCGCAAACGAAAACTGGTTTAAAACATGCTTTCGTTGTGCGCGGTAAGCGTTTGCAGCGAAAACCGGTTTGTCGCCTCGTCCTCTTGCAACGCGAGAATCGCCCTCGGGGCAAAGGCCAAATTCGCCACATCGCACACTGCAATAATGGTGGGGCCCGCGCCCCCAATGAACACCGCTTTTGCACCAAGCTGCGGCGCAAGTTTGAAAATGCGTTTCGCGCCGGGGATCAGCGGCAAGCGGTAAGGCTGGTGCAGCTTATCCTGCGCGCCCACCGCAAACAGCTCCGGCTTGCCCTCACAAAAGGCCGCCGCCATCAGCGCTGCGCGGGATACATTGTAAATGGCATCCGCGCGGGGCACCGTGTCCGGCAGGGCGGCACGCGCTTTTTCCGTCAGCAGCTCAAAATCCGGCACGAAGGCAAAAAAGCGCAAATCGTCACTGACCCGCTTTTTTACCGTATACACCTTGCCGTTTTCCATCACACTGGTGACAAACCCGCCAAGCATGGCCGGGGCCACATTATCGGGGTGCCCCTCCAGCTTTGCGGCAAACGCCACTTGCTCGTTTTCAGTCATGGGCTGGCCAAGCAGCCGGTTGGCCCCCACAATACCGGCTGCAATGCAGGCGCTGCTGCTGCCAAGCCCCCGCGCCTGCGGGATGGGGCTTGTCTGAACCAGCGCAAGGCCCGGCAAACTGCGCCCACACTCGTCATACACCGCTTTCACGGTTTCATAAATTAAATTTTGTTCGCCCTGCACCGGCACGGTGCCGTCGGTCGTGCGCACCGTAATGCTGTCCCACTCCTGCATTTCCACCGTGTTAAACAGCGAGAGGGCAATGCCCATCGTGTCAAACCCACTGCCAAGGTTGGCAATGGAGGCCGGTGCTTTTACCGTTACTTTGTTTTCCATTGTTATACTTCCAGCATCTTCAGGCAAAGCGCCACATGGATGCCATCCTTTTCCAGCTTTTCTTTGCGTTTTTTCATTTCTTTTTCGGTCATCGGGGTCGTCAGCACTGCGGTCTGGTTGTGCTTTTGCAGCGTCAGCACCACACCATCCAAATCTTCGCGCAGGGTCTCGGTGTCCTCGTTGTTGACCCGCACATAATAAGTGTACTGGTTGCGGTTCACAATTTTTTCTTTCAGCGGCGGGGTGGGCTGCCAAAACAATGAATCGTGCACCGTCGGGCCGGACTTTTCTGCGTCTACAATATCCGCCACCACCGCGCTTGCGGTGGGCAGCTTGCCCGCGCCCTTGCCGTAAAACAGCACATCCCCCAGCAAATCGCCGCGAATCAGCACCGCGTTATACACATCGGCGACATCGGCCATCATGCTTTCCGCCGGCAGCACCATCGCTTCGACCCCGCACGAAAAGCCGGTTTTTTCATCTTTTTTTGCATAGGCGATCAACTTGACCGCCAGCTTCATTTTTTTGGTGAAATAAATATCATCGATCGTGATGCCCCTGATGCCACTGGTGGGAATATTTTCAGGGTGCACTTCGCTGCCAAAAATCATGGACGCGAGAATCGCGATTTTGCGGCAGGCATCAATGCCGTCCACATCGGCAGACGGGTCAATCGTTTCGGCATAGCCAAGGCCCTGTGCTACTTTCAGCGCTTCGTCAAACGTCATGCCCTCCTGCTCCATCTTGGTCAGCATAAAGTTTGTGGTGCCATTGACAATGCCATACACCTCACTGATGGTGTTTGCGGTAAGGCACTGGTGAATGGGAGTGATGACCGGGGTACCGCCCCCGACCGAAGCCTCAAACAAAAAGCAAACCCCTTTTTGCACGGCCAGCGCCAGCAACTCGGCCCCGTGGGTCGCCACCAGCTCTTTGTTGGAGGTGCAGACGTTTTTGCCAGCTTCCAATGCGGCTTTGACATAAAAATAGGCGGGCTTCGTGCCGCCGATGGTCTCGACAACCGTGCTGACCTGATCGTCCTTTAAAATAGGGTCGATCTGGTTGACAAACAATGCGGCATCCGGCCGGGCCGAAAAATCGCGGATGTCTAAAATATACTTTACTTCGACCGGCTGCCCTGCCCTGCGGGCAATGTTGGCCGCGTTGCTTTTCAGCACTTCATAAACGCCGCTGCCTACCGTGCCAAAACCCAAAATTGCTACGTTAATCAAAAAAACCACCCTTTTCTCTTGGTTGCTAAAAGTACAGCTTTGCACCACGGTGCCACTGTGCGCCGTGGTGCAAAGCCTTTCGCATTCACATTTCTTTTACCGTACGCCGTACACTGACCACCGTGCGCTGGTTTTGAATCGACAGCAGCACATCATCAATCGGCATCGGCATCGAGTCGGTGCGCAGCGTCACCGAAACCACCGCCGTGCCATTTTCGGGCGCGGACTGGTTGATGGTGACGATGCTGGCGCCGGACGCCGAAAGCTCGCTGAGCAACGCTTGCAGTGCGCCGGTTTCATCCAATAGCACCGCTTTGACCGTGACAATGGACTTTGCGTTCTCAAAATCAAAAACGCTGTCTTTGTACTTATAGAACGCACTGCGGGAGAGATCGACCATTTTGGCTGCAGCCGAAACATTTTTCGCCGCGCCGCTTGCCAATAATTCTTTGGCGCGCAGCACCTTTGCAAATACTTCGGGCAAAATTGCCTGATCGACGATCAGATATTTCTTCTCCACTTCCTGTCCGCCTTTCAAAAACATTTGTATATTCAAGTGATACTATAACACTTTTGGGCGACTGGGGCAAGCCGTTTTTTCACATTTTCCCTGTTGCACAAAACAAATTGCCGCATTTAGTCAGCCAAGGATATTTTGACGGAACAGGTTGTAGTTAATTCAAAAACAAAACCACCCAAAGCTGTGCTTTGAGTGGTTATTTTTGCAGCTATTGTTTTTTATGGGTGTACAGTGCACGGGTCTGGCAGGTGATCTTTTTTGTAATAACCCGTCTTTTTCTCGGGGCAGTTTGCGGTTGCCAGCATACCGCTCTCAGTGCAGTAATCTGCGGTGACCACCCCGTCAGAGGTCGGGAACGCTTTTGCTTCAAGGCCGTCCTGCACACGGTTCATGACTTCTTTCCACGCCAGTGTGGGCGGGTGCAAGCCGTAGTTCTTCCAAGGCAGCGTAACAGGCTGGTCATAGCCCATCCAAGTCGCCGTCACATAATACGGGGTCAAGCCGATAAACCAGTGGTCCACGTCATCCGAGGTCGTGCCGGTTTTGCCGATCGATTCCATGTTGCCGGCAGTCGGGCCGCCAATTGCGTGGGCGGTACCCACGGTAATGACATTGCGCAGCAAGCGGTTCATGATATAAGCGGTATCCTCGCCAATGGCACGGGTCGTGGGCAGCAATGTGTTGTCCAGCAAAATTTCGCCGGTCTGGATATTTTCTACCGTCGTATAAGAGTGCAGCGGCGACACGGTGCCACCGTCGCCAAACATCATGTAGGCATGGGCCATCTCTGCCGGCGAAACGCCGTGGGTCATAGAGCCCAGTACCAGCGGGCCAAGGTCAATATCGGTTCTGCCATTCTCATTTTCTACCAGCGAAGTAATGCCCAAGGTGTTGGACATAAAGTCGAACATGGTGTCCGGCCCCACGAGATTGCCCACCCGCACCGCCACGGTGTTGATGGAGTTTGCAAGCGCATCTACGACCAGCATACCGGTATCTGTATAAGTTTTACTATAATTGTTCGGCCAGTCACGCAGTTTTCCTTGATCCATAATCGGCTTAAAAGGGCTATCCAAAAAGCTGTCGGAATAAGTGATGTAGTTATACTCGATACCCAGCGAATAGGCACCAATCGGTTTCATGGTAGAACCGGTCTGACGGTGCGAGTCGATTGCGCGGTTGAGCCCGCGGCTCGTCGTCTTTTCGCCAAGGCCGCCCACAACGCCCTTGATTGCGCCGCTGTAATCCAGCACAATCATCGCGCCCTGCACGTTTTCTTTTTTCGTCTCACCTGTCGCGGGGTCCTTGTAATCTGTCTCTCTGTCCGGGAACAAATTGCCCGGCTCTGGCGTCAGCACATCTTCAATTGCCGACTGCACTTTGGTATCGACAGTGGAATAAATTGCAAGGCCGCCGTTATACAGCAGGGTGCTTGCCTCATTGCGGTCTGCACAGACCCCCTGAGACACGAGGTCGTTCAGCACTTCGTTGATGACCGTATCTGTAAAGTAGCTGTACGTGCCCACCTGTGCCGTGTTTTGTTTATCGGTTTCGGCCACAAGGCTTAACGGTTCTGCCGCTGCGGCATCATGGTCTGCCTTACTGATGTAACCCTGATCCAGCATCATGTCTAAAATCAGGTTACGGCGCGTGGTATTATTATCCGGGTTGGTACGGGGGTTATAGTAGGTGGGGTTGTTTGTAATTGCGGCAACCGTAGCACACTGTGCCAGTGTCAACTGGCTGACATCTTTATCGTATAGGTTATACGCGCATGCCTGCACACCACAGGTGTTGCCCATAAACCCGACCGTGTTGAGGTACGCCTCCATAATAGTATCTTTGGAGTACCGGCCATTCAGCGAGATGGCACGGAAAATCTCACGCACTTTGCGCAGTGGGTCCACATCATCATCGCCGGTGATGTTTTTGATGAGCTGCTGTGTGATGGTCGATGCGCCCTGCTCGGTATCGTACAACTTGATCTTGCCACCGGTTGCCCTGCTGAGCACAAGGTTCATCGCCGCAGAGAGTGAACGCTTGTAGTTGACACCGTCGTTGGTCAAGAATGTTTTATCCTCTACCGCAATAAACGCATTTTTCAGATTGTCGGGTATCTTGTTGCCGTCCACCCAAATGCGGTCGGCGTTATCGACGAGCCGCTGATAGGGCTCGTATGCCCCCGTCTCCGAATTAATGGCATAAATCGTGGACGAGTAGCTGAGCTTCAGGTTTTCAAGGCTAAGCAGCGAGCTGTCGTTTGCCGTCACCTTGACCACATAAAGGCTCAGCATTACCGCCAGCACCGACGCTACCATAATGCCAAGACTGGCAATGACCACAACGGCCCGGCCGATATTGGCCCAGACCTTTCGGGTGCCGCCCTTTTTTGGGATACCCGGCACTTTACCCTCGTCCGCAGGGCGTTTTGGCCTTGCTGACGCGGGCTTTTTGTGCGGCGCCGGGCTTCGATTTTGTTCGTTCAAGAAGGTGCCTCCCCTCAATATTGGGTAACTATTGTCACGGCATATTGCCGGTTGACGAAAAAGAATCCACCATATTTTTTATAGTATAACACAAAACTGTAGGTGTTTTCTACTGGGGTGCGGTTACAAAATAAAGAACCGCCCACCGTGCCTGCAAAACACCCACATCCGGTAACAACCCGTCTGCGATTATAAACATTCTCACAAATAAAAGCAAGGAAACCGTGTCACAAAACCATCTTTTTCACACGTTTTTTACACACTGGTTTGGTTTACAAGCTTCTTTTGTCTGTGCTATAATTACAGCGCTGGCGTGCCGCGGCATGCCAAGTTTGAACCGACAGGAAAGGAGGCGCCGCTTTGAGTCTGTTTGACTACCCGTTTGACGGTGCCATGCTCTTGCAAAAGAAGCGTTCGCTGCGGCGCGAACTACTGAAAAAACCAAACCTGACCCCTAAAAAGGTCGCCATTTTAAGTGGCAGCACGATTGGTGAAATCAAAAATATCCTTGAGTTGTTTTTGCTGGGCTACGGCATTGCGCCGGAGTTTTATGTGGGTAATTACGGGCTGTTTTATGAAAACCTTGTGTTTGATGACGGTAGCCTTGCCGCCTTTAAGCCGGACATTTTATATATTCACACCAGCCGCAAAAACCTGAAAAACATGCCCACCACCGCCGACACCGCACAATCTGCCGGCGAAAAGTTAGAGGCTGAGTGGGCAAGGTTTGAAGCAGCTTTTAATGCGGCGAAGCGCTTTGGCTGCCCGGTAATTGTGAACAGCTTTGACGCCCCTACCCACCGGGTAATGGGTAACCGGGATGCAGTGGATGCCCGCGGCGGGGTATATTTTATAAACGAGATGAATGCCCGCCTTACTACATATGTTGGCAAAAACGAAGGGTTTTATTTAAATGACCTCGCCTACCTTGCCACCCGGTTTGGGCTGGACAACTGGTTCTCTGAATCGGAATGGTACCTGTATAAGTACGCGGTGTCGATGCAATACATCCCGGAATTGTGCCACAATATCGCCAACATTATTAAAAGCTTGCTGGGTAAAAATAAAAAAGGCCTTGTGCTGGACCTTGACAACACCCTGTGGGGCGGTGTGATTGGCGAAGTTGGGCCGGAGGGTATTGAACTTTCTACCGAGACACCCGGCGGCATGGCTTATCATGAATTTCAAGCTTATTTAAAGCAGCTTGAAAACCTTGGTATTTTATTAAATGTTGCAAGCAAAAACGAACCTGCCGCCGCAGAAAGTGGTTTTGCACGCAGCGACAGCCCGCTGAAACGCGACGACTTTTTGTGCTTTAAGGCCAACTGGGAGCCCAAATCGCAAAGCATTGCCGAAATTGCGAAAGAGATCAACATCCTGCCCGAAAGTTTGGTGTTTGTAGACGACAACCCCGCCGAGCGTGAAATTGTGCGCCAGCAACTGCCCGATGTTACGGTTGCCAGCTTTGACGGGCCTGAAAAGATGATTGCCGCCATTGACCGCGCTGGGTATTTTGAAACCACCACCCTCTCTGCGGATGACGCCAAGCGCAACGAGATGTACCGGCAAAACCTTGCACGCGCCGCCGAACAACAGAGCTTTGGCAGCTATGAGGATTATTTGAAAAGCCTTGAGATGCAGGGGGAGTTTGGCTCGTTTACGCCACCCCATGCCGAGCGCATTACACAGCTGATCAACAAAACCAACCAGTTTAACCTGACGACCCGCCGTTACACCGGGCCGGAGGTGGAAGCACTGATTGAGGATGAAAATGCTGTAACGCTGTATGGCCGCCTTGCGGATAAGTTTGGCGACAATGGCCTTGTGTCTGCCATGATCGGCCATGTGCATGGGACTGAATGTGACATTGAGCTTTGGATTATGAGCTGCCGCGTGTTCAAGCGCCAGATGGAGCACACAATGATGGACGAGTTTGTGCGTCGCTGCGCCGCAAAGGGCGTAACGCGCATTGTTGGCCGGTATTTGCCCACCGCCAAAAACTTGTTGACCAAAGAAATCTATGGTACAATGGGTTTTGAAAAAATGAGCGAAAGTGAAACCGAAAGCGTATTTGCGCTGCAGGTAGAACAATATGTACCGCAAAATACCGTCATTGCAGTAACTGCAAAGGAATAACAGGAGGGGTTCATTTTGACCGAACAGGAAATTTTTGATCATGTGCAGGAGATTTTTCGCACCGTATTTGACGACGAGGATCTTGTATTGACCCGCGAAATGACCAGCGCCGACATTGAGGACTGGGACAGCCTTGAGCAGATCAACCTGCTGGTTGCCATTGAAAAGCGCTTTAGCATTAAGTTCCAGTTGCAGGATGTCAAAGACCTGCCAAATGTCGGTGCCATGCTGGACCTTGTAAAACGGATGGCCGCCTGAGCACCTGACTTTACAAAGATAGAACAAACTGGCCGCCCTGTGCCTGCGGCTGGCTGCAAACGGGAGCCGAACGCGCAGACGCACGCGGGTTTGACTCCCGTTTATCAAATTATGGAACAGTGAGTGATCGTTCGGTGGAAGTAAAAAACTATACGATGGCCGACATGAAATTGGGGTTGACCGAAAGCTTTACCGTAACTGTGACCGAAGAAAAGATGCAACAGTTTTGCGAGCTTTCCGGTGACATCAGCCCGATTCATATGCAGGAAGCCTACGCCGCCGAGCGGGGCTACCCCGGCCGGGTCTGCTATGGTATGCTGGTAGCCTCTTTCTTTTCTACTCTGGCAGGCGTTTTGCTGCCCGGTAAATATTGCCTGTTGCATGGCGTGGAAAGCAAGTTTGTCAAACCGGTGTTTATTGGGGATACCCTCACCGTCACCGGCACTGTAGAAGAGGTCAATGAGGTTTTTTCAGAGGTCAAAATCCGCGGCATCATTACGAACCAGCACGGCAAACGCGTGTGCCGCGGCACGCTAAAGGCAGGGGTCGTAAAATAAACAGCTATACCGGGCCGCTTTACCCGGTTGCCCTGCGGCCTGCCTGCGCTTTGCTGGCAGGCTGCTGTTTTTAAATTAACTTTACCCAAAGAAAGCGAGGGGCGACAGATGCCTTATACTTACCTGATTACCGGTGCCACCAGCGATGTGGGTGCCGCGTTGATTCGCCGTGTTTTTAAGCCCGGCGATACCGTGATTGCACAGGGGGCGGGCGACCTTGCCCGGCTGGACGAGCTGGTGCCGCTGTGTGGTGACGCCCTGCACCGCTATAACGTGGATTTGACAAGTGAAGCCGCACTGGAGGCTTTTTTGCAAGAAGTGCAGGCCAATTTTGGCTGCCCTACCCATATTGTGCATCTGCCGGCACTGCGGGTCATCAATACAAAATTTCGCAATTTTGACGAACAGCGCTTTTTGCTGGACTTCAATGTACAGGTCGTCAGTGCGCTGCGCATCTGCAAGGCCTTTTTGCCGGGCATGATGAAAGCAAAATTCGGCCGCGTGCTGTTTATGCTTACCGATTACATCATTGGGGTACCCCCAAAAAACACCACGGCGTATATCGTTGCCAAAAACGCGCTGCGCGGCCTTGCCCGCAGCCTTGCCACCGAAGCAGCACCCAGCGGGGTCACCGTCAACTCTGTTGCCCCATATATGATGGAGACAAAGTTTCTTTCTGACACGCCGGACCTTGTGGTGCAGGCTTCCGCCGCAGCAAACCCCATGGGCCGCAACGCCCGTGTCAGCGACGTGGTACCGGCTATGGCCTTTTTACTGTCGGATGAAGCCGGCTTCATCAGCGGTGCCGAACTGCCGGTCAACGGGGGCGCACGCTATTGAGTGACGATACGTTTCGCCTTGCCACACCGGCAGATAAAAGCGATATCGTTGCCTTTATGAACACCCATTGGGGCAACCGCCACCCGCTGATCAACCTGCCGGATTATTTTTGCTATTACTACCAGAATGGGCAAGACAGCCCTGCCACCATCAACTTTGTTCTTTGTTTACAGCAGGGGCAAATTGCGGCCGTGTGTGGGTTTATCCCCACCGCAGAAAACGGGCAGGATATCTGGATTTCGATTTGGTGCGCCGATAAAAAGGCAAAAGGCAGCGGGCTGGAACTGATGGCGCAAATGCTGCCGCTGACCGGTGCAAAACGTATGAGCTGCAACAATATCCGGCCCAATACGATCCCCTTTTATGAGTTTTTGGGGTATACCGGGGCCCGCATGGGGCATTTTTACCGCCTTGCGCCGCGGCCCGCTTACCATGTGGCACAAATTAAAAATGCCATTATTTTACCGGTGGGCGGCAGCGGCACTTTGCGCCGTTTTGCCACGTTTAGCGAACTTGCAGAGGCCTTTACCCCGCCAGCCACGGCAAAGCCTTATAAAGACGCATGGTATTTACAGCGGCGCTATTTTGCTTACCCCCGGCAAAGCTATATTGCGATGGGCGGTTTTTTAAACGGCCGCTGTACCTTGGTGTTTTTTTTGCGGGATGTGCTGGTGGGCGACACCCATGTGCTGCGCCTTGTTGACATTGTGGGCGATTACACCACACTGCCGCAGTACGGCATAGCGCTGGATGGCCTGCTGGGTGCTTATGAGGCAGAATACATGGACTGTTATTGCCATGGGCTTTCTGCACAGTGCATGGCCAGCGCCGGGTTTGTGGAGCGCGCGGAAAATGATGATGTCATCATCCCGCATTACCTAAGCCCACCGCTGATTGAAAATGTAGAGTATTATTTTTTCACCAGCGACGACGACGGGTTTGTGATGTTCCGTGCCGACGGCGACCAGGACCGGCCGAATATCGAGTGCTGATCAAGGCTAATGATCTTATAGCAGGTTCAAATACAAAAGAAGAAGGCATCACCACACACAGTTTTTTTGTGTGGTGATGCCTTCTTCTTTGTCTGTACCACCCGTGCGGGTGGCGACCTGCAATGCCGCTGCCATCATAGTGCCTGCGGAGCAATTTCAATCCACGCCACCCGTGCGGGTGGCGACACTTCACTTTGTCGGCATCATCAAGGCCAAAAAAATTTCAATCCACGCCACCCGTGCGGGTGGCGACCAATCGGCACGAGCGAAGTCGCCAGCAAAAAGAGATTTCAATCCACGCCACCCGTGCGGGTGGCGACTGACCGGTAACATTCTTATCGGTTTCAAGAGCATATTTCAATCCACGCCACCCGTGCGGGTGGCGACGTCACAGATAATGACGGCTGTACCATGGGTGCTCCGATTTCAATCCACGCCACCCGTGCGGGTGGCGACCCGTACCATTGCTGCACATACCGATACTTGGGCATATTTCAATCCACGCCACCCGTGCGGGTGGCGACAGATTAAAGCGTAAGCCCGGAAAGGCAACGCAGAAATGATTTCAATCCACGCCACCCGTGCGGGTGGCGACTCATAACCTCGTACCACCTCTCATAACATATGACATTTCAATCCACGCCACCCGTGCGGGTGGCGACAGGCTACTCTTAAGCTTGCTGCTGCTGTTGCTGATTTGATTTCAATCCACGCCACCCGTGCGGGTGGCGACCTCTTCTTTTGCAACAAGGAGACTGTCATTCAGCGCAATTTCAATCCACGCCACCCGTGCGGGTGGCGACATTCCTCCCAATTTGTTTTACCGAAATTTGTTTCAAATTTCAATCCACGCCACCCGTGCGGGTGGCGACAACAAAACACGGTTGCAGGCCCGCTTTGCTGCCGGATTTCAATCCACGCCACCCGTGCGGGTGGCGACGCCAAACCGGCGCTCAAAAAGCTGGAACGCATTGGATTTCAATCCACGCCACCCGTGCGGGTGGCGACCTTGATGTATCTGGTTTGCCTACGTCTCTCGCTATTTCAATCCACGCCACCCGTGCGGGTGGCGACCAGATGAAACTAATATTTAGGCCCCTGCGTGCAGATATTTCAATCCACGCCACCCGTGCGGGTGGCGACAGCAAAGATGCATTAATTTCAAACACAAACACTGTAAAGCTTGCACAAATTTTCTTTCTACTCACACATTATATTGCCGCTTCTATACTGATTTTTTGTTTAATTGCCCCCCATTTGTTTTTTCATACGGTGCGAACCTGCCCCTTTATTCGTGTTTGCTTGTGCTTCGCACTTTTGTTGTTTTTATTATAAGGTGGTTGGCATATAAAATCAACAACCCACATTTGTCCATTTTTCCCTGCGCTTTGTGCCTAAAATTCATTCTTCCCTTTGCGTCAATGCGCTCGCTTTTGCATAAACCGGTTACAGTTTGCCGTTTGTCTCTTGCAGCGGTCTTTTAAATCGTGTAGAATAGTCTGACTAAGAGTTTTTAAGACGAATGGAGTGGATTTTTTGGAGGAATCGAAGCAAATTCGGATGGGAACCAAACCGATGCTTCCGCTGATTCTGAGTATGGCGCTGCCCGCGATGATGTCGATGCTGGTACAAGCTTTGTATAATATTGTAGACAGCTATTTTGTCGCTAAGGTCAGCGAAGATGCATTGACCGCTGTTTCTCTGGTGTTTCCGGTGCAAAACTTACTGATTGCCGTTGCCATTGGCACCGGCGTAGGCCTAAACTCGCTCATCAGCCGCAGGCTTGGTGAAGGACGTTTTGAAGATGCAAGCAGCGCTGCCACACACGGTTTGTTACTTGCCGTATTTAACTGGTTGTTTTTTGCCTTGATTGGTCTGGTCTTTTCCCGCACGTTTCTTTCGCTCTTTATTGACAAAGCTGCCGTTGTGGAAATGGGCACCCAATACATGAGCATTGTCTGCATTGCTTCACTTGGGCTTTGTATGGAAGGTGCCATTGAAAAGACATTGCAAGGCACTGGCAACATGATTTATCCCATGATTTCGCAGCTGATTGGCGCAGTGACCAACATTATTTTAGACCCTATTTTCATTTTTGGCCTGTTTGGTGTGCCTAGAATGGAGGTTGCCGGCGCGGCAATTGCCACTGTGCTGGGGCAATCGCTTGCAATGCTGTTTTTGTTCTATGTGTTGGCACGTAAAGAAAAGGTGCTGAAAATCAACCTCAAAGGCTTTCGCTTCCACGGCGGCATGGTAAAAGAGATTTACGCGGTTGGTTTCCCGTCTATCATCATGCAGTCGATCGGGTCGGTCATGACGATGGGCATGAACGCAATTTTAATTAAATTCACCGAAACCGCGGTGGCCTTTTTTGGTGTGTATTTCAAGTTGCAGTCTTTTGTTTTTATGCCGGTGTTTGGCTTAAACCAGGGCGTCATGCCGGTCATCGGCTACAACTTTGGCGCCCGCAAACGCAAACGGGTCACCAGCGCTGTTACGGTCGGTTGCAGCATTGCCGTACTGATAATGGCTGCCGGTATGGTGGTTTTTTGGGCGATCCCCGCCGAATTGCTGGGTATTTTTAATGCATCGCCCACCATGCTGAAAATTGGGGTACCCGCACTGCGTACCATTAGCCTGTGCTTTGTGCCTGCCGCGCTGGGCATTATGTTCTCCACTGCCTTTCAGGCATTGGGGCATGGGTTTAACAGCCTGCTGATCTCTATTCTGCGCCAGCTTGTTGTGCTGCTGCCCGCGGCTTTTCTGCTGGCAAACATCGGCCTTGATGCCGTCTGGTTTAGTTTTCCGCTTGCCGAATGCGCATCCTTTGCGGCCAGCATTTACCTGTATTGGAAATTACACCGTGAAGTCATACGCCCGCTGCCCGAAGAGTGACAAAAAAAGAAAGAGCAAACGCTGGTTTACCCCTGCTTTTGCTCTTTCTTTTTTTGTCTTTTTCGCCAGCATTCTGCACCCAGTAATACGAGCATGATCCCACAAAATGCCCCGACCGCGTCAATACCGATATCCAAAAGCCTTGCCGCGCGCCCGCCCACAAATAACTGGTGCAGCTCGTCACTTGCCGCATACCCGGTACCGATTGCAAGTGCAACGGCTGCTTTTGTGCGCATGCGGGTAAAACGCGGGGTTTGCAGCAACGCTGACATACAAAGCCCGCCAAGTACCAAATAGACGGTAAAATGTGCCAACTTTCGCAAAACAAACTGGTCGTTTGTATCTTGTACTTGCGGGGCAGCCCCGACAATTTGCACGATATACTGCTGCACCGTCTCACTTAAATGCGCTGACTGAGTGCCGTTTTGTGCAGAAAAGCAAAAGATGACAACCATCCACAGCAAAACTGCCGCCCATATCCCCCATTTTATTTTAGTTTTTGTAACTTTTTTTGCAAAATCCTGTGACTGTATTTGCATTTTTGTCTCCTATGAGGTAAAATTTAATTGTTGTCGTCTATTGCCACCGGTTTCGGTAAAATTGGCGTTTTTGCGACTTTTTTATCAAGCGGAGGGGTGCTGTATATTTTAGATTTTGGAGGGGTCTACGTGGGAGAAGTTAAAAAAGAAATTGCAGACAATTTACTTTACTACCGCAGAAAAAAGGGGATCACCCAACGAGAGCTGGCACAGCGCATCGGTGTAAAACACAATTCGATTTCCGCATGGGAAAAGGGGACCAATGCGATTGATATCGAGGTGCTTTACCGCATTTGCACCGTGCTGGATATTTCCGTTTCAGACCTGTATGGCCGCTTTGGGAAATATGCCGACGGAGACCTGAGCTTTCGCGAAAGACAGATCATTACCGCTTACCGCAACCAGCCTGAAATGCAGGTTGCAGTCCAGCGTTTGCTGGACATTCAATAATACGACTTACCTTTGCAAAATGCTCCGGCAAAGCCGGAGCATTTTTTTAATGGTAATTAAATCCGGCAGCTTGTACTGCTGTTTCTATGGTTTTTGTTCTTCCAAGTACTGCTCACGCAACCACGCAAGGTCGGTTTGCGTGAGGCCATATTCCGCCGCAAAATACTGCTGTGTATTCCCGTATCTTTGTAAGATCTCATCATAAGACGCCTGCAGGTTATGCGGTTGCACCCCTTCGATCGACATTAAAAAGCGGCGCACATGCTCCGGGTGGTCGGGCAGGTAGTAATTCGCCAGCGTTTTTTGTACCTGCTGTTCAAAATAACGGTTGGTCAGCAGATAATCCTGCTGAATTACCTGCCAGGGCACCCCCAATGCAAGCAGAATCAGCATGGCAGCTACCCCGGTGCGGTCTTTACCCGCCGTGCAGTGAAACAACACCGGCACCTGCTGGGAAGCCAGCTTTTCAAAAAGATACCGGTACGCCTTATTGTCAAACGGCATATTGCGGTAGCGGCCGGTAAACGCTTCGTCGTCCTTTTGCATTTCCTGCGGGGTAAGGTGATAAAGCACTGCCGGGCCAAAGTTGATTTCCTTTGCTTCCAGCTCAATGATGGCAGAGATTTCTTTTTGCTCCATACCCTGAAACACGGGGTCCGGGTGCTGCTGTATTTCAGTGTCGCTGCGCAAATCAAGCACTACCCGAATGCCCAGTTGCTCAAAGCGCTCCCGCTCTTCCTTTGAAAGCGCCACAAGGCGCGCGCTGCGGTAAAACTGGCCCCATTTTACACTGCGGCCATCCGCCGTGGGGTACCCCCCAAGCTCGCGAAAATTCTGTACGCTTTGCAGCCCCAAATCGCGCGGGGCCGTGACGAAGTGCCGCCCACTTTCATCCAGCACATGAAAATAACTGCGTTTGCCGGGGTAAAAGTCCGGCACAGTGATGGCCTGCGTAAAATCGCCAGCCTGGTTATCGGGTGAAAACCCGTTTGCCGAAAGACTGTGGTAAGCCGTGTAACGGCCCGGTTGTTCTGCTGAAATTTGGTACTCATTTTTGTCTCGTATGGTGTCAAACCACGCGGTGTCTCTATTCATTCTAAATTTACTCCTGTTGCTTACGGCAGCGCCGCAATTTTTTATCTTTAATTTTATTATACCATACCCCGCCACAATGGGGTACACTATTGCGCCAAGGTGTGGTAGACTAACATTATCTATTTTAACCCTACCCGGCAGGAGAGTGACCTTTTTTGGATTTCAGCGACTATACACATTGTACCCTGTGCCCGCGGCATTGCGGGGTAAACCGCACCGTGCAGTGCGGCGTGTGCGGGGCTGATACCGTAATGCATGTCGCCCGTGCGGCACTGCATTACTGGGAAGAACCGTGTATCAGCGGTGAGGGGCACGGTGCCCCCGGCAGCGGCACTGTGTTTTTTACCGGCTGTGCGCTGCACTGCTGCTTTTGCCAGAATTATAAAATCAGCGAGCAACCCACCGGCAAAGCCGTCAGCGAGCAACAGCTTGCGGACATTTTTTTGCGATTGCAGGCCGAAGGCGCGGCAAACATCAACCTTGTCACCGCCAGCCACTACCTGCCCGGTGTGTTGCAGGCGCTGAAACTTGCAAAGCCCGCCCTAAAAATACCCGTAGCCTACAACTGCGGCGGGTACGAGACCCTTGCCAGTGTGCAGGCCCTTGCCGGCAATGTAGACATTTTTATGCCGGACCTTAAATATTACGACAGTGCGCTTTCGGCAAAATTATCCCGCGCACCGGATTATTTTGCCGTTGCAAGCAGCGCCATTACCCGTATGGTACAGCTTGCAGGGCCACCGGTGTTTGGGCCCCGCGGTCTGTTGCAGCGCGGGGTGATCGTGCGGCATCTGGTGCTGCCCGGCCACCGCAAAGACAGCTTGCAACTGTTGCAATGGCTGGCAAAAGCTCTGCCCAAAGATAGTTTTATTTTAAGCCTGATGAGCCAGTATACCCCTTACCGCACCCTGCCGTTTCAAGAGCTGAACCGCCGACTGAGTAGTTTTGAATACAACACGGTGGTAAACGCCGCGCTGGATTTGGGCTTTACCCACGCCTACACCCAGCAGCGCACCGCGGCAAAAGAAGAATACACGCCGGACTTTGACCTGACCGGCCTTTAAAGCCCTTCTTCTGCCCGCCAAAATTTCGCATAAAGAGGTGACCCGTTTGACCGGCGTGCTGCTCTCCTTTCTTTATCTTGCTTTATTTTGCGTGACCGGTTTTCTGTTGGCCACTTTTGTACTGCCTGCTGGGGAGACCCTTGGCCGGTTGGCGGTAGGGCTGGGCAGCACCGTTGCACTGCTGGCATGGCTGCCGGCACTGCCGGCCTTTTTATGGGGGTTTCACCCGGCCGCCATTGCGGCTGGTGCTGCCACTTGCCTGCTGCTGGCCCTTTTGTTTTGGCGGGCAGCGCCCCACACCGCATTTTTGCAGGGCGGGCTTGGCCGCGCATTTTGGTTGTGTGTCGCCCCGGCGCTTGCGCTAAGCTGCTATTTGCTGATTACCCATACGCTGCGCCCCGCGGCAGACGGTGGGCTGTTATCCGGCCAATCAACTTATGGCGATTTGCCGATGCATCTCGCCTTTATTGGCAACATTGCCGAAACCGGTACTTTCCCCCCGGTCTATCCCCTTTTGGCGGGCAATATTCCCATGTCGTACCCGTTTTTGTCTGAAAGTATTTCTTCGGTTTTTCTGGTGCTCGGCCTGCCCCTGCGGGCGGCGGTGCTGTTGCCGCAATTCGTGGCAATGGCGGCGGTGTTTTGCGGTTTTTTGGCATTTGCAAAACAAGTGCTGGGCCACGGCGGCAAAGCTGCACTGGCGTTCTGGCTTTTTTTTATGGGCAGCGGGTTTGGCTTTTTTTACTTTTTGGGCGGCGCAAAGGGCAATTTCAGCCGCATTTTTACCGCCTTTTACGAAACCCCTACCAATGACGTAAAACAGAACATCGTGTGGGTCAACCCCATTCTTGACCTATTGATCCCCCAGCGGGCCACGCTGTTTGGCTGGGCTGTTTTATTGCCCTGCCTGTACCTGCTTTGGCGGCTTGCCTTTGCCGCGCCGGATGGCGCCCACCCATTGCGCCTGCCCGTGTTACTGGGGGCACTTGCCGGTGCCCTGCCGCTGATGCACACCCATTCGTTTCTTGCTTTATTTGTAGTAAGCGCGGTGTTATGCCTTTCGTTTTTGCCACAGCTACTACGCAAACCCCGTGTTTTTTTGCACAAATGGGGCCCTTACTTATTGGTTGCCGGGCTGCTGGCGTTGCCGCAGATAGTTTGCTTTACACTGGGGCCGTCTGGTGCACAACATTTTATGCATTTTGCGTTCAACTGGGTCAACGCTGGCAAAGACAATTATTTTTGGTTTTATATCAAAAACATCGGCGTTGTTTATCTGTTGATCCCGGCAGCCTTTTTTTACGCAACCGGTAACCAGCGGCGTTTGTACGCCGGTGGGCTGGCTTTGCTGTTGCTTTGCGAGGTCGTGGTGTTTCAGCCCAATGCCTATGACAACAACAAACTGCTTTATATTTGGCACCTGTTCAGCTGCCTGCTGGCGGCAAATTTGCTGTGGGACCTTGCCACGCTGACAAACCACCGCGCCATTGCCACGGGTGCGGTCAGCCTTGCTGTGGCCTTTGCCACCTTTGGTTCAGTGCTGAGTACCGGCCGGGAACTGGTGAGCAAATACGAGCAATTTAACCGCTGGCAGGTACAGGCGGCAACCTATTTAAAGGCCAACACCCCGGCCTCTGCCCTTGTGCTCACCAGCGACAACCACAACAACGCCCCTGCCAGCCTTGCGGCACGCACCATTGTATGCGGCAGCGGCAGTTATTTGTTTTTTCATGGACTGGATTATACCGCACAATACACAGCGATGCAGCAGATGTTCAGCGCCCCCAGCCGTGCACTATTAGATCAATGGGGTGTGGACTATGTGTGGTTTTCTTCTTACGAGCGCAGCCGCTGGCCCGATGCCGAAGCATGGTATGCCGCCCATTACCCGGTGCTTTACAAAAACAACAGTGTGTCAATTTACCAAATTGACAACGCCTAGTATTCGGGCTATCTGCCTCGGTGGCAGCCGTTTCTGCCCACTTTTGCTAAGCCCTGCGTTCGGCCTTGGGCTGACGGTGTTTTGTATTACTTTCGCTTTTTTTCAGCGTGAATACCGGGCCTTTAAAAGCACAAACAACAAAAACAACGCGGTATGGCTTGCCATACCGCGTTGTTTTTGTTTGCATTATTATTGATTCGCTGCAATAAACGGCAAGAATGCATCCAACTGCTCCTGCAAAAATTGCAGGCTCTGTGTCAGGTGCAGCACCCCGTCTGCCACCTGCTCGTATGCATTCGGGATGCGCAGACGGGGTGAATTCATCACCCGCGCATTGATAAAGGTCAGCAGCGCTACCAGATGATCCTGCGCAATGCCTGTACCCATCATACTGGGTGCAATCCCGCTGATTGCCACCGGTTTCCCCAGCAAAACCTGATTTTCGGTCTTACTGATCGGGCGGGACAGCCAGTCGAGCGTATTTTTTAATACACCGGGGAAATAATGGTTATATTCCGGGGTGAAAAACCACACGCCATCTGCCTGCTGCACCTTGCTGCGCAGTGCGGCAACTTCGGCCGGGGCGGGGTATTCAATATCTTCGTTCATCATAGGGAGTTTGCTGATGTCTAAAATTTCAAAATCGGCTTTCCCTGCACAAAGTGCCTGTGCCTGCTGTGCAAGCTGCAAATTCAGCGAGCCTTTGCGCAAAGAACCGACGATTGCGACAATGCTGGGGTTGCTCATAAATCGTGTTCCTTTCTGGTGTTTGTGGGGTTACTTTTGGTTTTTACGGCGCAGGATTGCCCCCACGGGCAACGGTTGCGGCACCGGCATAGTAAATGGCATCATGGCGTGTGGGGTGGCTTCAATCAGTTCCCCCTGCTCATTTTTCAGCCATTCTGGTGTAAATAAAAAGGTATCGCCATTCGGGCACAGCGCTTCAATCGTCTGCCCCTGCAACAGCTTGCCCCGCTGGGTGCAGGCGGCAACGCCATCTTGCCAGCCCTCTACCACCGCGACGATCTGCCAGCCGCGCTCGTACCGGTCGTCGGTGACATTTTGCACCGCATATTCCGGGCCAAGGTAAAACCCCGGCGAATACCGGCGGTGGCTGGCCTTTTCCAGCTCTGCCAATGCTTCTGGCGGGCAAACACTGGCAGCAAGGTCTGGCCCCAATGCGTCGATTGCGCGACGGTAAGCGGCGGTGACACTGGCGACATAATAAAAGCTTTTTGCACGGCCCTCAATTTTAAGGCTGTCCACCCCCGCTGCGGCCACCTGCCCAAGGAAAGGCGCCGCGCAAAGGTCCTCGGCGCTGAGGATGTAACTACCCTCTTCATTTTCGCCAATTTCAAAATATTCGCCGGGGCGCTTTTCTTCCACCAGCGCATACTTCCACCGGCAGGGCTGCGCACAGGCCCCGCGGTTACCGTCGCGCCCCGTCATATAGTTCGACAGCAGGCAGCGACCCGACACGCTCATGCACATGGCCCCGTGCACAAAGGCCTCCAGCTCGAGCCCCGGTGGGGTTTTTTGGCGCAAGGTAGCAATTTGCGGCAGCGTCATTTCACGCGCCAGCACCACCCGCTTTGCACCAAGCTCCCACGCGGCGCAGGCCGCGGCCCAGTTGGTAATGCCCGCCTGCGTAGACATATGAATTTCTGTTTTGGGCAACTGCTTTTTTACAAGGGATAGCACGCCCAAATCCGCCACGATGACCGCATCCGGCCCAATGTCGGCAAGCTGTTGCAAATAGGCGGGCAGCTGGTCAATTTCTTCATTCGTCGGCATGGTATTAATGGTGACATACATGCGTTTGCCCGCGGCATGGCACATGGCTGCCGCCGTGCGCATTTCATCCGGCGTAAAATTTTTGGGCGCACCGCGCATACCAAAGCTTTCGCCTGCAAGGTACACGGCGTCCGCCCCATACAACAGGGCAAAACGCAACCGCTCCATATCTCCTGCCGGGGCAAGCAGCTCCGGCTTTTTAGTAGTATGCTGCATTATGCACCGCCGATCGACGCCTTCACCTCGGCATTGACCGACTTCATTTTTTGAATGTTGGCAAGGTGCTCGTCATAGGTTTTTGCGTAATAATATTTACCGGTCGCATCGGTGAGGAAGAAATAATAGTCGTTCTCCTCCGGGTACAGCGCGGCCTTGATGGCGTCGATGCCGGGGTTCGACAGCGGGCCCGCCGGCAACCCGGTGCGCGAATTAGGGTCGTTGTCACCGGTGTAATAGGCGTCTTCCATCCCATCCGGCACCTGCTGGCCCAGTGCGGCATAATAAGGGCGGATAAAATCAGAAATATAATACCACGTCACGTCGCTGCCCATTTTGGGGTATGGAGAACCCGGCTTTAGCCGGTTGTGAAACACGCCCGAGACACCCGGCATATTGGCAGGGTCGCCCGCTTCCTCCTGAATCAGGGAAGCAAGGGTGATCGTCTCACGCATCGAAAGGCCAAGCTCTTTCATGCGGGCAGTCATCTCATCGGTAAATTGGTCATTGAATTGCTGAAACAGCCTTGCCACCATGTTGTGCACGGTATCATCCTGATAAAACTCGTAGGTATCCGGGAACAGATACCCCTCCGCCTTCATAAAGGTATCGGGGTCCGTATCGATTTGCGACCAGAACGGGATATTTGAAAAATCGCCGTTGTTGGCTTCGTCGATAAACTCCTGCGCAGTGCAAAGGCCGGCATCTTCCATTGCTTTTGCAAACTGGATGAGCGTGTTGCCCTCCGGGAAGGTGACCCGCACCACGTCCTGCCTTTTGGCCGGGGTTTGCAGCTCGGTGATGATGTCGTCATAGCTCATGCCCGGCCGCAGTGAAAAGGTGCCGTATTGCAACGAGGGCCCGGTACCGGTTTGCTTGAGGTACAGCCTGAAAAATAGATCTGAGTCGATAATACCGGCTTCTTTAAGTGCCTGCGCAATCTCGGTGGGCGTTTCGCCCTGCTCTACAACGAATTGCTGGCTTTGCCCGGCCACACCCGTGCCGTCTACCTCTGAGCGATAATAAAAATACCCGCCGCCCAACACCAGCACGCCCACAAGTGCAAGGGCTACCAAGATGGTAAGAACTTTTTTCATGGTGGGATAACCTCTCTTTGCGCACACAGCGCGTTTTATTCAATATTGCCCGCTGCCGCGCAGGCTGTTTTTACAGGTTAAAAATTGGGGTGGATTGAATTCTTCACCTTTTCGGCGGCCTCTTTACCGCGCAGCGCCTCTACCAGCGCAAGGCCAAACTCTAACGATACCCCGGCAGCGCGGCCGGTAATTACCTTACCGTCAATCTCTACCGGCTCACCGGTAAAACTGCCATGCTTCATATGCTCGTACATTGTGGGGAACATGGTCGCTTTTTTTTCATCCAACATGCCGTTCGCATCCAGCACCCACGGTGCCGCGCAAATAGCACCCGCATAGGCTTCGGTGCCCTTGATGGTTTCAAGGCTGGCCGAGACCACGGCAGAATTCAACAGGTTGGTGGTGCCGGGCATCCCACCCGGCAGCAACACCATTTCAGCGTCCTGCGGCAGCACAAAATCCCGGCCGTCAATATCAGCCTCCACCACTACACCGGCACTGCTTTTTACCCGCGTGCCCGCAATCCCAACCGTCGCCACTTCTACCCCTGCGCGGCGCAATAAATCCAGCGGAAACATTGCTTCTACAATTTCAAACCCATCGGCCAAAAACTGATATACCATTTTAAAATCTCTCCTTTACAGCAGATATATAACCAGCTAGTCGCACATCAGCGACATCGTAAGCTCTTCTGTCAATCGCTTGTCTGCCAGCCATTTCAGCATGCCATACGGGCGCTGTTCACCCTCGCCCAAAAACAGCTCGCCAAAATGCGGCAGCTCTATCAGCGCTTCAAAACAACTGCTTTTTTGCCGCGCAGCTTCTAAAATTTGCGTTGCGGCAAAGTTACTTTCTGCCGCAAGCTCACGAAACACCATTATGTCTCGCTGCACAAAAAACACGCCGTACCCCTGCTCCGTCTGCACCGTGGTCGCCCCCCCTGTGTACAGGCTTTGTACCATGGCGGCATGTGGCTGTGCGGCAAATGCAACATAGGGGCGCGGCAAAAACTGTTCGCGTGCCGCGGCAAGACGCGGGGCAGTTAACGTATCGAAATCGGCCTTTACCCAAAGGTTGGGCTTGACCTCTTTTTTTACAATGCGGTGGGTAACCAGGGTTTCATACCCCAGTTTTTCGTAAAACCCGAACAAGGGCTCGTTTGCGGGTACCAGTACCGTAAACGCGGCACCGTCACTGGCAAGCTGCTGTTCCAGTGTTTGCAACAGGGTGCGCATGATGCCTTTGCCCCGCAGCTCTGCACGGGTGTTTAACCCATACAGGTAGAACCCGCGCAAAGCGCCCAGTGTAACGGGCACGGCACAGGCCGAAGCCGCAATCTGGCCGCCCTGCTCTTCAACATAAGTGTGGTCAAACCCTGCGAATTTGTCAAATACAAAATTACTGAACTCAGGCCCATCTAAAAACGCCTGCTGCCACAATTCATTCAGCACGGCGCGGTCCGCCTGTGTTGCGATGCGCATACAAATTCCCTCTCTCTGCTGCCGGGTTTATTGTTCGTTTTTCAAAACGATCTGATATTTTTTTGCGAGAAATTCCGGGTTGTATGAGAGCTTTGCTTTGCGAAGCCCCTCTTCGCCAAGGTCTTCTTCGCGGTTGATGTATTTAAATTCATCCCCAAATGCACGGGCAAAATCGCGGTTGATAATCGCGTAGGCGCCATTGACATCGTGCCATGCCTTTTCTACCTGCGTATTCAGCATATTGGCAGAAAGGCGGCTGCCGTAACAAAAGGCCACTATTTCGCCGCCGGTGCGGATCAACCCACCCAGCAGTTCAAGCTCCAGATAGTGATTGAGCACCATTTCAATGGCACGGTGTTCCCGCGCAAGACCGGGCTCGGTATTACAACCGTTCACCTCACACCACTTGCGGTTAAACGCGCGCACCTCTTCGATGTTATCCGGGCCAATCACCTCAAATGTATAATCCGGGTGTTCTTTGATGAACCGGCTGATGTGGTTGCGCTTTTTTTGAAATTTTTTGCCGGGCAGTTCCTGCAAATCGGTAGCAAGATAAACATAGTCCTGCATGTCGCGGGTTTGGCTGAACTCAAACTGGCCGGGGAACAGGGCCTCAACTTTCGGTACCTCGGATTCTGCGACCCCATAAAACATCGGGTTTTTGCCAGCCAGTTTTGCGTCCTCCACACAGGCTTCGATCACTGCTTTCAGGTCAGTGCCGCCGGAGGGGAACAAAAAATGATGATGGGTACGGCCAATGTTGCGTGCAACGACATACCCCTTATATTCCGTAAGTTTGGTCTCGTAAACATGGCTCCACATATAAATGTTCCCAAACGTATATTCACAGGTCTCAAAACCGGAGCGTTCCAGCAGCGGGCGCACCCACTGGCCGTCCTCCGGTGTAATTTCATGAAATTCCATCTTTAATACTATCCCTTCTTTATCAGCTGACAGGCCGCTTTACAGCGCCTGCCGCACAGCGGCCCATACCTGCTGTGCAATTTCGTCTACGCCGCGCAATGTGGCGCCCTGCATACAATCAATGCGGTGCCACCCCAGTTTTTGGGCGCAGTATTCTGCCGCGGCGTGGCACTGCTCAAGGTAGGCAATGTCCCGCTCGTGGATGTCTTTTTTTTCTTCCTGCCCGCCGTAGCGGCCGCTCATCAACCTGCCGCTGACCTGTGGCTCTACCGCAAGGTAAAGCACACCGTCCGGCTGCGGGATGCCAATTTTTTGATATTCAAAATCAAACAGCCAGTCAAGGTAGTCGCCCCAGCTGCTTTGCGGCAGTTTGGCACACTGGTGCACCGCATTGGATGTGGTGTACCGGTCCGCCACCAAAACCCCGCCCTGATCGTAAAAAGGACCCCAGTCGGTTTTGTACCCGGCATAGCGGTCTACCGCATAAAACGTAGCGGCCGCATAGGGGTTCACGTCCTGCGGGTGGCTGCCAAATGTCCCTGCAAGGTACATTTTAACCAACGCACTGGAATCTGACGCATAGTTGGGGAAGCTGATCTGGCGGCTTTGTGCCCCCTGCTGTTGCAACGCCTGTTGCAGCAAAGCGCTTTGGGTGGCTTTGCCAGACCCGTCGATCCCTTCGATCACAAATAATTTACCCATTACTAACCCACCAACTCTTTTTCAATGCTGCGCACTCGCCCCGCCTTTTTACCCACTTTTGCAGGGTTTTGCCTGCCGGCAAGGCCGCTGATAAAGGGCGGGCCTGCCTTGGCAAGCAGTGCGGGGCCATTGGGGTCTTACCCTCTATGCCAACACCGGTATCTGCTTACACTTTTTCAAGTGGGGCATAGTTTGCCATTGTTTTTTTAATGCCAACCCGCTCAAACCGAATTTCCACGATCGTATCCCCGGCAATGGGGGTAACTTTCAGTACGGTGCCGCGGCCAAACACCTTGTGTTCCACCACGTCCCCGGCGACAAACGCCGCTTTTGTGCTTTTGGGCTTTGGCGCACCGCCGGCCCCGGCAGCAACAGGCGCCGCCGGGCGCTGGGGGGCATCATCCCCCGCAAGGGTGCTGCGGCTGATAAAGCTGCGGAACGACTGTGCTTCTTTTGTGGTTTTTCTGGCGCGGATCTCGCTTGCCGGTGGCCGGTGGGTGGCATAGCCCAAGGTCGGGCTCTCTTCCACGCGCATCGCCTCTTCGCCGATCTCTTCCAAAAAGCGAGATTGAGGGTTGCGGCGCGTCTGCCCAAAAATCATCCGGGTATGCGCGCACGAAAGGTACAGCCTCTTCTTGGCACGGGTAATACCCACATAGCAAAGGCGGCGCTCCTCTTCCAGATCATCTTCCGAGTAGCGGCTCATCTCGCCGGGGAATACCCCTTCTTCCATGCCAATCAAAAACACGTAGTTGAACTCAAGCCCCTTGGCAGAATGCATGGTCATCATGACCACCTTGTCTGCGTCTTCATCCAGCCCATCCAAATCTGAAATCAACGCTACCTCTTCCAGATAGCCCTCCAGCGTGGCCTCTTCGCCCTTTTCATCGGTATACGTTTTTACCGACGACACCAGCTCACCGAGGTTCTCCAGCCGGGTGCGGCCCTCTTCTCCCTGCGCCTCCAGCATCTGCCGGTAACCGCTGCGGTCGATGACCGTAGAGACCAGCTCATCCAGCGTGCTCTCTGCCACAGCCTGTGTCAGCTCTTCATAAATGGAGTAAAAGGCTTTTAGTGGGGTCAGTGCGCGGGCCAGTGCGGGGTAATCCTGCGCATTGGCAACGACGTCCAGCAAGCCACAGCCAAGCCCCTCGGCAATCGAGGCCGCAGCGTCCAAAGTTGCCGCGCCAATTTTGCGCGCGGGTTCGTTGATAATGCGGCGCAGGCGTAAATCGTCGCGCGGGTTTGCAATAACCGACAGATACGACAGAATATCCTTGACCTCTTTGCGGTCAAAAAAGCGCCTGCCGCCCACAATTTTGTAGGGGATACCGGCGCGTGCAAAATACATTTCAACCGGGTTCGACTGCGCGTTCATGCGGTAAAGCACTGCGTGGTCGCGCAAATTTGCCCCTGCCTTGAGGTTTTCCCCAATAATGGAGGCAATATGCGCCGCCTCATCCTGCTCGTTTTCAGCGCGGTAAAGCTGCACTTCGTCGCCATCGCCGTTGGCTGTCCACAATGTTTTGCCCTTGCGCCCAACGTTGTTTTTGATCACGCGGTTTGCGGCGTCCAAAATGCTGGAGGTCGAGCGGTAATTTTGCTCTAAGCGCACCACTTTAGCACCGGGGAAACTTTTTTCAAAGCTGAGGATGTTTTCGATCGTCGCCCCGCGAAACCGGTAGATACTCTGGTCATCGTCGCCAACGACACAGATGTTGTTATGCCCGGCAGCAAGCAAGCTGACAAGCTGAAACTGCGCAATACTGGTGTCCTGATATTCGTCTACCAAAATATAACGCCAGCGGTTACGGTAATATTCCAGCACATCCTTGTGGTTTTGCAAAAGAAGCACTGTCTGGTAAATCAGGTCGTCAAAATCCATTGCACCGGCAGAGGCAAGGCGCTTTGCATAACCCTCATACGCCGTGGCAACCAGCTTGGCACGGGGGTCACTGCCCGCCGCCGCGACTGCCTGTGACGGGCCCACCATTTGATCTTTCAGGCGGCCAATAGCCGAAAGCGCCGCCTTTTGCGGCAAAAATTTATCATCAATATTATACTGCTTATAGACTTCTTTCATCGCCCGCAGAGAATCGTCGCTGTCATAAATAGTAAAGCTTTTGGGGTACCCCAGCCGCTCGGCATCCCGCCGCAAGATGCGCACACAGGCAGAGTGAAACGTGCTTGCCGTAATTTCGCCTGCATCGGCGGCCCCCAGCATTGTTTCAAGCCGCGTACGCAGCTCCCCCGCCGCCTTGTTGGTAAAGGTAATCGCGAGGACTTGCCAAGGTTTTACCGCACCGACCGCCAGCAGGGGCAGCAGTTCTTTAGTAGGCCGTCCGCCGGTTTCCAGCAGGGCCTGCAATTCTTCTATTTCTTTTTGCGTTACGGTGCCAAACACACGGTCACTGCCGTGCGCCGTGCCAAACCGTACCAGGTTGGCAATGCGGTTGACCAGCACTGTGGTCTTACCGCTGCCTGCACCTGCCAGGATCAACAAGGGGCCATCCACCGTAAAAACTGCGTCCTTCTGCACCGGGTTGAGCTTGCCAAAACTCTGCTCAATTACCTGCTGACGCAGGGAGCAAAACCTTTTTTCCAATTCACTGCCCATCTGACACCGCCTAAATTATTTTCATACCATCCACGTATACTATACTGAATTATTATACCACAATCCCCCCAAAAGGGAAAGCCCCACACCGCGACTTCAAAGCCACGCAGGCACCACAGATCAACAAAAGGCGGGTAACCAGCAGCACCTTTCTTTTTAAAGTTGCACTGGTTTTCTGGTTTTTGAAACCTTATTTTTTTATTAATTTTTATAATTTACTTTAAAAATTACCATCTTTCTTGTTTTTTACTGTAATTTTTAAATATATTTGCTATAATTCATTGAAAAGGAGGGCTTTTGATGGATAAGACTGACCACTTACTTTTGGCAACGCTGAAACAAAACAGCCGGGCCAGCGCTTCAGAGCTTTCGCGCCTTGCACACCTGTCGGTGCCGGCCGTTACCGAGCGGCTGCGCAAGCTGGAACAAAGCGGCGTGATAGAACAGTACAGCATTAAGCTAAACCGGGCCGCCACCGGCCACAAGCTGACCGCCTTTGTATTTGTGACACTGGAGCAAACCGCACAAGTACTGCCGTTTCGCAAAAAAATTGTGCAAAACCCGCTTGTTTTGGAATGTCACCACATTGCCGGGCAGGCGGATTATCTGTTAAAAGTTGTCGCTGCCGACACGGAGGAACTGGAAGATTTTTTAATGAAGCAGCTGAAAGTGCTCAGCGGGGTGCGTTCCAGCAATACGATCATCTGCCTTTCTACTTTGAAAGAAGAATTTAACGTGTAAGCGGTGGCATATTGTAAAAAGGGGGAGCATTGATGATTTATTGGAAAGGCTTGCGCTTTGGGCTGCTGTTGCAGCTTGCTGTAGGCCCGGTGTGCCTGTTTGTCTTTAGCAGCGCCGCCCGGTATGGCACTGCGGTTGCCTTGGCCGCTGTTTTTGGGGTCGCCCTGGTGGATGCTGCCGAAATGGCACTGGCCGCGGCGGGGGCTGGCCGTTTACTGCAAAAAAGCGAAAAGGTAAAGCGCACCGCCGCAGTAACCGGTGCCGCCGTACTTGCTGTGTTTGGCCTTTCCATGGTCAGCGGGGCCTTTGGATTTTCTTTGTTGCCCACCATGCACCTGTTTAGGCCCAGTGCTGGCAACCTGTTTTGGCAGGCAGTACTGCTAACGGCGGCAAACCCACTGACGATCGTGTTTTGGGGTGGGGTGTTTACCAGTGAGCTTACCCAGCACCAGCTTACCCGCCGCAGCCTGATTGGCTTTTGCACCGGGTGCGTGTGCGCCACCCTGTTTTTTTTATCTGCGGTGGCGCTGCTGGGCGGTGTGGTGGATACCCTGTTACCCGCTATTGCAAATACCATTTTAAATGCCCTCGTGGGCTGTGTGCTTGTTGTGCTTGGCACCAGCCGGGCCCTGCGCGCAGTATCCACAAAAAGTTCTGTTTAAGATTCTGTTCAAAAAAAGGCTATGCGCCCCATAGGGCGCATAACCTTTTTTGAGATGGTTTATGCTTTTGAAAGCAATTTTTTAAAAATGCGGCAGCGTGTGATAAATAAACACACAGGTAAGCAAAATGCTGTACATGCAGCACATGCTGATATACAGTTTTTTCTTTTTGGGCGATTTAATTTTTGCCGAAAACAAAACGACCAGTGCGCAGGCGATTGCAACGCCCACCACATCGACAAAACTGCGCAACAGGTAAACCTGATCGCCGGGGATTACTGTGTTCAACAGCCTTGCAATGGGAAACCCCAGCAGATTTGCTGCTGGAACGATTAGAATAGGCAGCGTCGCCACCGCATAGTCTGCATTGCCGCTGCGCACAAAAATAGCAAGAATACAGACCGTAACCCCTAAAATAGCTACACTTTCTGCAATCATACGACGCGCCTCCTCTCTTGACAGGCTTTATTTTACCTCAAAATAAATTTTTCGTAAAGCTTTTCTTGACTAAACGCACAAAATTGTTATAATAGTAAATGTCGCTTTGACGGGCGGCATATTAAAATGCTACTGTGGCTCAGTTGGTAGAGCAGCTGATTCGTAATCAGCAGGTCGCCGGTTCAAATCCGGCCAGTAGCTCCAGATAAGACACGCTTTCTTGCCAACAAGAGGGCGTGTCTTTTTTAATTGTAAAAACCATTGTATCTCTTGTATCTCTCAAACAGGGCTAGGCGCGTGCCATCATTGAAGTATTATTTAAACAAGCCTGTTCTGAATAAACGGCTTGTTTTCTGTATGAAAAGAGGTCAAACATGAAAAGCAAAAAGCAGATCACTGATTTTATTAAAAAACAGCATGTCGCTTTTATTGCCTCGGTAGACAATGGTGGGTTTCCCAATGTGAAAGCCATGCTGATGCCCCGCAAAATAGATGGCAATGATTTTTACTTTACCACAAACACCTCCTCCGTGCGGGTAAGCCAGTATCGAAAAAACGAGAAAGCAAGTATTTATTTTTTTAATAAAGGATGCTTTCATTATGAAGGGGTTATGCTAATTGGCACAATGGAAGTGCTGGAAAATGCCGAAGTAAAGCAAACTCTTTGGCGAATGGGCGACAAGATGTTTTATAAAAAAGGCGTAACCGACCCCGATTATTGTGTGTTAAAATTCACGGCGGCTAAAGGCCGGCATTACTTGGATTTAAAAACAGAGAGTTTTGATTTTTAAATTGCCTCTTTATGGCGCCGAATTGCCAAGATTAAAAGCCTGTAAACATATGTTTGCAGGCTTTTTTGTCGTTCTATAAAAGCCGCAATACGGCTACAAAGTTATACTTCGCCCTGTTCTATCAAAGCAAAGTGCAATGTCATGCCTTTCGCTGTCGGCAGCAACGGTAAAAGTATCCCACAATAACAATAAATGGCGCTGAGCGGCATTTGCACGGGTGCTGCCGTGCCTTCTTCCATCTACCTGTTTCGGGCACCACTTTCAAGCTATTGTTGCTCTTTTAAAACAGTTCGATATTCCTGCCGGTCGGCTTTTGCAGTGTAAACAACGGTGTTGCCGCTTATTGTAAAGGATTGCACTGTTTGCTTTGTAAGCTTTCGCAGTGTACCATCGGCGAGACTTGCCGCGTACAACTGGTTCTGCTTTAACCGGTTGATAAAAACAATTTCGTTTTCAGTAAGCAAAAAAGACTGTGTAATGATACCGTAACATTCCGCCTTTTTGCCGGTACGCACATCGTACTGCATCAGCTGCGATTTTTCGTTGATATAATAAATACTGGTACCGTTATAAGCAAGGGATTTCAGCACCGGCACTTCGATGATCGTTTTTGCTTTGCCGCTTGCCCGGCTCACGCTGGTTACTGTGCCCGCGTTTACAAGATAAAAATACTCGTCATCGAGAAAAAACGACTCTATTGACTTAAACGGTTCTGCCGCCTGCTCGCTGGGTTGCCCGATACCCAAAAACGCATCCCGGTTTGTGTCCAGGCTGCGTTCGACAACGACTCTCTGTGAAAAATCTCGGGTATCTACTTCTATGATGGAAAGATGCTCAGAGACAGACAGAAACCCCGTTTGGGTGGATTCGATTTGCATATAATAAATAAACGGCCCGCACCCGAACATGGTTTGTGCCACCTTTATATTGCCCTGCATGGGCTCGCGAACGGCCCGCTGCACTTGCCCCGTCGTTTTATCTTCCATCATCCATGTGGCTTCATCGGTATTGGGGTTTTCTACAAAAAACTGGTAGTGCTCATTTTCATAAGACCTGCATTGTTCTAAATTAAACAGCACCTGCTCGGGTATACGGTTTGGTGCCGAACAGCCCGAACATACTGACACCACTGCACACAGCGCCAGCAGGTACGCAGCCCTTTTTGCGCCGCAAAACGGCCTTTTGCACCACACATTGGTATGCTTTTTCAGGATGACGGCAACCATCAGCACCAGTAAGCACAAATTTACCCCTAAGAGCATCCACCTTGCGCTGCTGCCAATTTCCCCAAACAGCAGCGTCTTTTGCTGTATCACGGCATCGTACTGATATTCATCACCCCTAAAATAGCCGGTAGAAACCAGTAGCCCAAGGGGCCCCGGCAAAAAATATTTAGTAGATGGCTTTGTAAACCCATATTGGGGCAATAAAAGTACCGCCGTACTGGTAAACAGTGTTAATGCATACTTTTTTACGCACGCAGAAACAAATAAAATCAATATCGCAAAGCTTAAACTGCCCAGCAGCCTGCCCACCGAAATTTTTAAAAATGCGCCGGCCAGTGTTGCCTGTCTTGTAGAAGTTGCAAAATACGGCAGGCTTTGTAGCGGGTAATCGCCATGCGGCAGCCCATATTTCCACTCATAAAATACAACCTGCAAACCACTGTTCAGCACGCAGAGGGCGCAAACCACAATCACGGCAAGCGCTAGTTTGCATCCGGCGTCGTGCCGCCCACCTTTGGGCCCTGCCTTAATCAAGCCCTCCATTTTGTTCTCGTATTCCTGGCAAAACACCGGGGTGATCAGCAGTAGTAAAAGCAGTACAAAGGGAAAGTCAAGGCTATCGTGGGCAAGCAAGCCCTCCCAGCCATTGGTGGATAGGAACCAGCGGTTTTCGGTGTTTTCGCGAATGCCGTTATACTGCTGATACAAAAGCTCGAAGCCTTTTTGGTAACGCACGGCTTTTTCATCTGCGGCAGCCTTAACAGAAAATTCCTTTTCGTTCAATTTTCCATCATAATAGTCGTCATATAGCCCTTGCAATTCGCTGTTTGCCTGTGCGATGCGCGCTGCTTCTCCCTGCAAAAACGCCTCCGTTTCGCTGGTACACCTGCCTTCCACCTGTTGCAAGTAGTACTGATATGCCCCCTTGTTTTGCTCTATTTCACTGTTCTTTGGGGTATCAAAGAGTACCAGCAAGGCAAAACTTAAAACAAGGTAGCAAAGAACCAACAATAGCCCTTTTTGATGCCAAAACATCTTTTTGCACTCAACCCGCATTCAGCCGCCCCCCTTTTTCCGTCATCTCACTTTTTCGTATGGTCACTACAAGAAGGCCCATAAAAATGCCCGCCCAAAGTATCGCCACCAGCATTGCCGCAAAATAGTTTGGTACCGGCAAGCCAAACAGGTTTGCAAATTCCGCTTTGCGAAAAAGCTCCCGGTTCACCATCAACACAAACGGGTTTACCAGCTTCGCCCACAAATGGCCGGAGTTCATAAATTCCCCCTGCCAAAAAATCAAGCCAAAGGCCCCTGACAAGCTGATAATAAAAGGAAATAGCGCATTTTTAAACAAGCTTGATACTAGTAAAATGCCAGCCACAAGCGCCAGCATCCCCGCTGTTTTAAGGGTACAGGAGAACAATGCGTATTGCCCCAGTGACAGGTTTAAGGGGGTATTTGCAAAATTTTTAACCGCATACAGCGGTGCCATAAAACCCGCAAAGGAACCAAACACCGCGGAAAATGCCAAAAAATCAAGCAGCCAAAACCAGGTACAGATACCCATCACAAAAAGTGCGGACGATAACAGCTTTGCCGCAACTGTTTTTGCGCCGCCATATTGAGTCGTCAGCAATAAAGCGTCCATTTCTGTCTGCTTTTCTGATACAAACACCCCTACTAAACCATATACACAAAGCAGAAGCGCTAAAAAAGAAGAAAAATCGTAATTGAGATAATATTGATACATTTCTGTGAAAGCAAAGGTACCCACCTTTCGCCCACTGAAGCACTCTGCAATCAAGGCATTCTTGCGGCTTTCATACCGGTTGCTGACTGAACTGTAAAAGCGGATATTCTCTTTTGCTGCCAAAACGACTTTGCCGGCATAGCTTTGATACAAATAGTCATACTGCATTGGCAGTACATAGCAGAGCCGCAAAAAATGGTAGTCGGTATAGACGTTGCCGGTAAACGTATCGGGGTCGTCGGTCCTCGTGCTTGCCGTCAAATCTGCTACTTTTGCTTCTATGGGGCGGTAGATGTCTAGCAGCCGCTCTATTTTATCCGGTGTGATTTTGCCCGAATAGTCGTTGTAAAAGCCCCAGTAAAGTTGCTTAATTTGAATACTTTGTTGCATGTTGCACCCGCGCGAAAACAGGGAGTTTTCAGCATAGGTGCCATAGATTTTGCCGACACTGACGAGCGAAAACACCAACAACGCAATTAAGATAGACGGCTTTATAAAGTGTTTGCGGTACTCAAAACCAATCAGTTTTACCATTGCTCCCCCTCCCCAAAGTGATAGAGGAACACATCTTCTAAATTCGCCTGTACCGGCACTGCCTGTGCAGGCCTTTCATCGCCAATGATGCGCAGGTGGACCCCATCCTGTTCACGCAGTATATTACTGATTTTTAAACTGCCCAGCTTTTCATCCAGCGCCTCGTCTGGCACCGTGAGTGACCATACTTTATTCTCCATGCTTTGGATAAGTTTGTGTGGCGGGGCCTGCATCAGCAACTGCCCCTGTTTGAGCAGTAAAACCTCGTTCGCGATAAACTCGATGTCCGACACAATATGTGTCGCAAGCAAGACCGTGCGCCCACGGGAAAATTTTGTGATCAGGTTGCGAAACCGGATTCTCTCCTGTGGGTCAAGCCCTGCGGTGGGTTCATCCAAGATCAAAATGTCCGGGTCGTTCAGCATGGCCTGCGCAATGCCGACACGCTGGCGCATTCCCCCTGAAAGCGCACCAATTTTTTTATGGCGCGCGTCACCTAAATGTACGGCCTCTAAAAGCTCGCTTACCCGCCGGTTGCCGTTTGGCTGCAAAACACCTTTCAGCGCGCACATATACTGCAAAAACTCCTGCACCTCGAAATTTTTATAGAACTGCGGGTACTGCGGCAGGTACCCCACACGCGCCAAAAAGCCCACACCCAATTTTTTTACATCCACACCGTCAATCAGCACCTGCCCGGCATCACTTTTCACAATGCCGACAAAGATGTTGATCAGCGTAGTTTTACCCGCACCGTTTGTGCCCAAAAGGCCATATACGCCCTCTTGAAGTTCAGTAGAAAATTCTTTCAATGCGTATTTGCCCTTATACTGTTTTGTAATGCCTTTGAATGTTATTTTCATGGCCTCTCCTGTAAAAGCGCGGCATCAAAACAAAAAAGTTGCAATTTTTGTCTCTACGTCCGGCTGTTTTTGCCCTAAAAGTACAATGCAGGTTTTGGTATCGTCCAACACGCAGAGCATCGGGTCATTGATACCATACAGCTCCTGCCCATCGTTGGAGATGCTTTCTTCCTTTATCATCACCCCAGAATCTGCATCATAGACCCGAATCGTCCAGCCGTCTTTGCCCTCAATGGAAGAGGCAAAATACCGCCCGTTATCGGAGCCATAAATGTTTCCGCCCTCTTGTGGGGCCGACAAATTATAAATTTTCTGTTCTTTGCTTTTGCTCTCCATCACCATCATGCGGCCAGAAGCTGTTTTGAAATCTTCGGCAACCAACAGCTTTGCCGGGTAACTAGTGAGTTCTTTAGGGGCATAGCCCTCTGGTTTTATATTGGCCAACCCGCTGCCATCCACATTTACGGTACCCACCGTGTCAAAGGATGGCTTATCCAAAACAGCAGGCACATCAAAACTTTGTGCTTTAAAGGCGATGGTGTATCCATCATTTGTAAAACCCAACTGTTCAATCACCGAAATCCCTAGGCGGGCCTCCTCCTCTTGTGCGGCCAAATCGATCAACTTTGTGGTTGTTTTGTTAACGCGGTTATAAAGTGTCAACCCCTGCAGCGTGGCAAACGCAATACTCTTTCCATCCGGGGCCATTGCAACGGCCTGCGCATCAATTAAAAACTCCCCCTCTGCCATAAGCCCGGAAAATGCGATATCCTCTTGTTTTTCAAGCTGATCATCGTAAATGACAGCACGAATTTCGGGGGCTCCTCCGGCCTCTATCATGCCATCTGTGGTGCCCTGTGTAGCAGCCTGCCCAATAATAGCATAACCGCCGTCAAACGGGATCACACGCACCCCACCCAGCCCCTCTTTGGGTACGGTGGCAATAATTTCGCCGGTTGTAAGGTCGTAAAGCGACATCTGGCTAGCAATCACGAGCACTCTATTGCCCTTTGCCGGGTAGATGCCTTCAATTTTCCCTTGCAGGCTGCCCCAATTTGTTTTTACTGCAACGGGGGCAGCGGTGCTTTCGCTGGAACTGCTGGCTTGCGCCGGCGGCGCCTGCGTGTTGGTGCCAGATTGCGGGTGTGGATTGGTATTTTGTGCACAGCCCGACAAAACTAAAATCAGGCACAGGGCGATACTAAAAAGTGTGTTTTTCATGTTTGTCCTCTTTGTTATTGATATAGTAAAACCGAGTCTGTCTTGTTTAAGAATATCCCGTCTTCCCAAAGCTCCTGCACATTGCAAAGGGTAGAAACCACATAGAAAGTATTCAAATCCTCAAGCTGCGAAAGCTCAATATCCGCGTCAATTACCGAAACATTGCCCTTGGTCAGTACCGTTTCAAAAGAGGTGGTTTCTCCCGCTGCCATGGCACTGTGGTTGATATAAAATGTGCTGCGGTACCGCGCCCCAGGGTAGCCTACTAGTTTAAACGTGATGTGGAGTGTTCCATCCTGGTTCACATGAAAATTGCTGAGCAAACCACCCTCACCATCAAAAAATTGCTGCGTAAAAATGCGTTTATTCAGCATTTCCAGTGTGACTGGCTGCATGCCGGAATAGATTGAAAGGCTGTCCAGATACTCTTGTGTAACCGGCTGCGTAGATTGTTTGACCGCTTGCAGTTGCAGATACTTTGGCAGTTCGTTACCGCTTGGTTTTTGCGCATCTGCTTCAAATGTGAGCTCGTATTCACCGGCAAGGGTGTCGTGATACATCCCATAACTGCTGGTGTTTTTCATGTCCGGCATAAAATCAGGGGCGTACACACTGACAATCATCAAAGACAGGGTGTCCCCTTTTTTACCGGTCACTGGCTCAAAGAGGATAGAAAACGGGTATTCTTTATCATCTTCCTCTAAATCCATCGTGTGCATAGTGCGATACGTAGGGTCCGTATCTGTCTGATATGGTTGCGAGACGCCATCCACAAAAACAAGAAAGCCGACGTTTTTTGTCTTACCGGCTGCTGAAACCTCATACGGAATACTCATCATGCCACCCTGATAAATAAAGGGCAGTTTGTTGCCGTTTTCATCCCGGTTCATGCTTGTGGGGGCATGCCCAATGCTGCCAAGGTTGCCGTCTGGCACTTCGCTTGCCTCTGCAAAAGGGTCTGCTTGTGACGAAACCACCCCATTACCTGGGGTGCTGCTTAGGCCAGCTTTTTGTGGGGCACAACCTGCTATTGCAACCGCCAGCAGTAAAAACAACAGCAATATAGAAATTTTTTTCATAAGTCTCCTCCAATGATCTGTTTTTGTGCGCCCCAATTATAGACGTTTGTCTATAATTGGGGCGCACGACCACCTTGTTTTACAAAGCAGTGGCCGTGTTTTAGTTTTATGTTTATGAATTATCCCCAGGAACCAGCTGGTAAAAATCCGGCCCGTAAATCTGCGCTTGGGGCGTGGATGCCTGCGGGCTTTCAGTGGCAGGCATCAACACATTGGGCGATAAAATGCTCTCATCGGCACCTTGACCTTTTAAATCGTCTTGCTTTATACCGGTGTCGTCTATTGATGGCGCAGCGGCAGGGCTGCTTTTTATTGTGCTCGCCGTCCCGGTTTGGCTTTGCTGCAAGTGCTTGCTTGCAGCCACCACCGCCGGCACAGGCGTTAACGCAAAGGCAGTGGTTCCACACAGGGTAATCGCAAAAACGGCCAGAAGCAGCACCGGTGAAAAACGTTTTTTTCGCATATCCATCATGGCATGAATCCGTTTTTTCATGCCTTTTGCCCCGCTGTAAAAATTTGTGGACAGCGCCGTTTTATAAACGTTGCGGTTTCGGATGGTGCCAATAATTGATTCTCCATATTGCGCACGCACTTTTGTTCCAAACCCCTTAAGCACTTCTTCATCACAAGAAATTTCGCACAAGTTGAGGGTTTCTTTTACAGCAAAATGAATGAACGGGTTAAACCAATGAAGGCTAAGCGCCGACAGCATCACAATTTTATACCACAGGTCTTTGCGCTGAATATGCACAAGCTCATGCTTGAAGATTAGCCGGACTTCATCCAAAGAAAAGGCGGCAGACGGCAACAACACCACCGGCCGAACCAGCCCGACCACCATGGGGGTTTTGATACAGGCACAGCGCTTCACCGGTACCTCTTTTTTGATGTGCAGCCTGGCCTTTGTGTATTCAAAAACTTTCAGCAGTTCCGGGTCTTTTACTTCTTCGCTCCAACGCTTTACCGCCGACAAAAAGCGAAGGTGCGAAACCAAATGCCAAATAATAAAAGCAACAGCACCCACCGCCCAAAATAGATGTGCATACTGAAACCAGCCCCACCCTGCCACGGCGTTAGCAACCACCGCACCGGGTACCACCTGCCCTTGGTTTTGCGGTATTACCGCCTGCAAAAACTTTGGCAGATCTAATTCTATATTTCCCCTGATGGGCAAAATCAAAGCTGCAAAAACGACTGCCCATACATAGTAGCGACATCTGGCGGAATACCGGCGCCCAAGGACTGGGGAAATAAGTAGCATCAGCAGCACTATGACCGAAAGCTGCAAAGAATTTTGAAGATAAATTAAAAATAGCTCTCGCATGATTATTCACTCCGCTTTTTTAACCATTTTGAAAGTTCGTCCAGATCTGACTCTTTTAGCTCTTTTCCATCATACAACGTATCCACAAGGCTGACGATCGAGTGATTGTGAAACCGATCGATAAAACTGCTGGTCTCAAATTTTAAATATTGTTCTTTATCCACTAGCGGATAATAAGTGCGCTCTTTGCCGTTTTTTTCTGTGCGCAAAAAACCGCGGTCGACCAACCGAAGCAACAGCGTAATTAGGGTTTGCAGTCGCCACTCTTTTTTGTTGCCCAGTTGCTCCATTAACATATTGGTTGTAATAGGCGGTTCGTTCTGCCATACGGTCTTCATCACTTCAAATTCTGCATCCGGCAATTTTTTAAGATCGTTCATACGCTCACATCCTATACGGTTGTCTATGTTTCATATTATACAATTGTCTATATTCAATGTCAATCGGTAATTTTTCGCTGTATTTCATTTTCTGCGGCACGCCTTGCGCGTTTTTTCAGGTAACCCTGCCTTTGTGCAATTGACAAAATAAGTTCTATATAGCACTATCCTATATAAGACCATATAAGACGGAGGTGGTACCACGAAAAAGACAGAGGGCGGTTTTTTGATCTCTCAAATCAAGCATGTAAGTGACAGAGTTTTTCAAAAAATGTTGTCTCGCACCGGTTTTGATACGCTAAACGGCGCACAGGGGCGCATTTTATATGTGCTTTGGCAGCAGGACGGTATTTCAATGGGCGAATTATCGCAAAAAAGCGGGCTTGCAAAAACGACCCTCACAAGTATGCTTGACCGCATGGAACAATCCGGTTTATTACTGCGTATACCCGACAAATTTGACCGAAGAAAAGCTCTTATTACACTCACTGACTATGCGCGTTCTCTTAACCAAAAGTACGAACGCGTATCTGACGACATGAGCAAGGTCTATTACAAAGGGTTTTCAGATCAGGATATCGATACTTTCGAAAAATTTTTAAATCGCATTTTAGAAAATTTAAAAGAAAATGAGGGATACAAATGAAACGATCCGTACCTATATCAAATGATTTTTGCCCGCAGACTCTGTTTCTCTATGGTACTTACAAAGAGGATGGTACTGCAAATTTTGGGCTGTTTTGCTGGTTCAGTTACATTTGGGATAAGCAGCTGGGTGTCATGGCCTGCATTGGCGGCGACAAACTGACAAAAGAGCGTATTTGTAAAACCAAAGTTTTCTCTGCTAATCTGGTAACGGAGCCATTGCTGCCACTGGCCGACACCATGGGGAACACCGATGGAAACAAGGTCGATAAATCGGCCATGATCGCAGCAGTAGAAAAAGGACAAAAACTCAATGTCCCTGTTTTGGCTGAAAGCCCCCTGGCTTTTGAACTTGAAGTGCAGCAGACGATTGCGCTTCATGGCGGCGAAGTTTTTCTATGCAAAATCTGCAATGTGCTCGCAGATGAAGCCCTGTGCGACAAAAACAAAAGCATTGAAGAGCGAATGAAACAGATCAAACCGCTGCAAACCACTTGCGGGACCTATTTTTCATGGTCCGGGGATGCACTTGGTAAATGGGGCGAGTGCCAATTGCCTGTTGATGAAAAATTTTTATGACGCAATTAATTCAAGGTATCTCGTGATTCTTATGCGTTATCTGTTTCTCGCTCATCCACCCGCCCCCTTTACTTGCTCTCATCATAATCCAATGCCTTTTAATCGTAGAGGGTAACTGTAATTAACATAACACGTGGGATCGTTTCCTCTTCCCCCTTATTTCCCCTTCTCGGCTTTGCCTTACGGCAAGCCGCATGGTATGATAAAGCCAACCTGATTATTCTAGGAGGGCCTATGACTGCCACAGAAATTGCTGCTCACATCAATACACTTGCCGCATTTTGCGGCCCGCGAGACCTGCCCGCCTTAACCCCGCAGGCCATCACTTCTGTTACTGGCAACCCACAAGTGGATTTACTGGTGCTGTTTGGCGGCAGCCTTCTTTGCGGTGGCGATGTGCTGGCAAACGCAATGCGGCAAAACACCGCAAAGCATTCTATGATTGTGGGCGGCGCAGGGCACACCACCGAAAGCCTGCGCCGGGCCGCGCAAGCTGCCTGCCCGGGCCTTGTGACAGGCACGCTTACCGAGGCGGATATTTTCAGCCATTATGTTGCCCGCAACTACGGCTTAACGGTGGACCTGCTTGAAAAACAGTCCACCAACTGCGGCAATAATGTCACTTTTTGCTTAAACCTGCTGCATCAAAAAGGTATTGTGCCGCAAAGCATCATCTTCATGCAGGATGCTACCATGCAGCGGCGCATGGAGGCCGGTTTTCGCAAATATTTACCCCATGCCACCCTGCTGAACTTCGCCACTTATCAGGTAGCGGTACGCGCAGACGGCGACCAGCTGGTATACGAAGCGCCCCCTGCCGGTATGTGGCCAATGCAGCATTACCTTACCTTGCTTTTGGGTGAACTGCCCCGCCTTGCAAACAATGCACAGGGCTACGGCCCCAAGGGCAAGGGATACATTGCACCGGTAAATATCCCCGCCGCAGTACAAACTGCCTTTACTGCATTGCGGCTGCAATACCCCGAACTGATACGCAGTGCAAACCCCGCCTTTGCAGGCAACGGGCCCGTGGTTACCCCCGCCATTGCCCCAACCGTATAATCAGAAAATAGCACATGTGACAAAACGCCGCAGTTGCGGCATTTTTGTTTCGTTAAACTGTACTTATTTAGTATACATTAACGTCCATTCACTGGGCAGATAGCCAAATCTTGCGCGCCGCAACAATTTTTTCACACATTTTGTGTTCATTCGTGGTATGCCTATAGAGAACACAATTAAACAAAAACCGGCGCAACACTTTGCGCTGGGGTAAAATAAAAGGAGGAATCGCCGTTATGTTTGAAAAAATTCATACAGACAATACCTATTTGTGCCTGATCAACGGGCAATGGGTACCGGGAAAGGAACACGCGCCGACTGCTGTGTATCGCCCGGCCGACGGCAGTGCCATGGGGCATATTCAGGCCCTTTCTAAAGCGGAGGTCGACGAGGCTTTTCGCGCCGCAAAAGCAGCACAGGCCGCCTGGGCCGACACCCCTGTCAGCACACGGGCCGACGTGTTGCACCGCGCAGCCGACCTGCTGGAAGAGCAGGCCGAAACCATTGCTGAAATTTTATCGGCTGAAATTGCAAAGGATATCGCCTCTGCCCGCTCGGAAGTACACCGCACGGCCGACTTTATTCGCTTTACCGCAGATGAGGGCAAACACCTTGAGGGTGAAATGGTCGGGGCGGACCGGTTTCCCGGGTTCCACAAATCCCGTTTTTCCATCGTGACCCGCGTACCGCTGGGTGTGGTGCTGGCTATTTCGCCGTTCAACTACCCGGTCAATCTTTCTGCCTCTAAGCTTGCCCCCGCTTTAATGGCAGGCAACAGTGTGGTGCTAAAACCGCCGACAGCCGGTGCTGTCAGCGCGTTGCATCTGGCCGAGGTCTTCCGTGCCGCCGGCCTGCCGGATGGCGTGCTGAACGCCGTCACTGGGCAAGGGTCCGAAATCGGCGACTACCTTGTCACCCACCCGCTGGTGGACTTCATCAGCTTTACCGGCAGCACTGCTGTGGGCAGGCATATTGCCGGTGAAGTGGGCATGGTGCCACTGCTGATGGAGCTTGGCGGCAAAGACGCCGCACTGGTGCTGGAGGATGCCGACCTGGATGAGGCGGCACGCGACATTGTGGCGGGCGCCTACAGTTACTCCGGCCAGCGCTGCACCGCCGTGAAACGTGTGCTGGTGCTGGATTCTGTCGCCGACACACTGGTAGAAAAAATTAAAGCACGTGTGCTTGCTTTAAAGGTAGGTATGCCACAGGACGCCGTACAGGTGACCCCGCTGATCAACGCAAAGGCGGCTGATTTTGTGCAGGAGCTGATCGACGATGCCATTGAAAAAGGCGCTACCCTGCTGTGTGGCAACCGGCGTGAGGGCAATTTGATGTACCCTACCCTGTTTGACAATGTGACCACCGATATGCGTCTTGCGTGGGAGGAACCATTTGGCCCGGTGCTGCCCATTTTGCGCATCCACAGTGTGCAGGAGGGCATCGACATTGCCAACCGCTCGGAGTACGGGCTACAGGCATCGGTCTTCACGAAGAACATCGATTCTGCCTTTTCGATTGCTGGCAAGCTGGAGGTTGGCACGGTGCACATCAATAACAAGACCGAGCGCGGGCCGGACCATTTCCCGTTCCTGGGGGTCAAATCCTCCGGCATGGGCACTCAGGGCATTCGCTACAGCCTGGAGGCGATGAGCCGCCCGAAGGTCGTTGTTGTCAACTTGGACGAATAAGATTTTTCCTTTTACTTAAACGCACAAAAGGGCAGCGCTGTTATGCGCGGCCCTTTTGTGTTGTTGCTCGTGGGGCCTACCCTTTCAGCCCTTGTGTTAATTAAAAATACCCACAAAAAAACTGCCGGGGCAAATGCCACGGCAGTTTTTTGTATTAACATAAAATTTAGCTGAGCATGTTGATCAGAATACCAGCCGCGACTGCGCTGCCGATTACACCGGCAACGTTCGGGCCCATGGCGTGCATCAGCAGGAAGTTTTCAGGGTTCTCCTGCTGGCCGACCTTCTGCGAAACACGCGCCGCCATCGGCACTGCGGAAACACCGGCAGAGCCGATCAACGGGTTGACCTTGCCATGCGTCAGGAAGCACATCAGCTTACCAAGCAGCACACCGCCCGCCGTACCAAACGAAAATGCCAGTACGCCAAGCACAATAATAAAGAGGGTCTGTTTGGTAAAGAATGTTTCGGCGTTCGTGGTGCAACCAACCGAGAAGCCAAGGAAAATCGTGATGATGTTCATCAGTTCATTGCCCGCGGTCTTACAGATGCGCTCTACCACGCCGGATTCTTTCATCAGGTTACCCAGCATCAGCATACCGATCAGCGGTGCCGAAGCGGGCAGAATAAGCGAGATCAGAATGGTGCACATGATCGGGAAAATGATCTTTTCTGTGCGGGATACCGGGCGCAGTTGCGTCATCACAATGCTGCGCTCTTTTTTTGTGGTCAGCAGCTTCATAATCGGCGGCTGTATGACCGGCACCAGCGCCATATAACTGTAAGCTGCAACGGCGATGGCGCCCAGCAGCGCAGGGGCCAGCTTTGTGGTAACATAAATCGCAGTCGGGCCATCGGCACCGCCGATGATGCCGATGGAAGCTGCTTCACGCGCGGTAAAGCCCAACATTTTAGCGCCCCAATAGGTGGTGAAAATGCCAAGCTGTGCAGCAGCGCCAAGCAGCAGGCTTTTGGGGTTCGAAATCAGCGGGCCAAAGTCTGTCATGGACCCGATGCCAAGGAAAATCAGCGGCGGGTAAATGCCCAGCTTTACGCCAAGGTACAGCATATCGGCAAGGCCGCCGTTGTTGAGCACGTTCAAGAAATCCGGATGTCCTGATTCTGTGAGGAAGTACTCCATATGGATCAGGCCAGAACCGGGCAAGTTCGCCAGCAGCATACCAAAAGCGATCGGCAGCAGCAAAAGCGGCTCAAACTGTTTGACGATCGCGAGGTACAACAGCACACACGCAATAATGATCATCACCAGGTACCCGGGGTTTTGGATCAGCCCGGCAAAGCCGGACTCCTTCATGATGCCTGTAAGGGCATCGAAAAATCCCTGCATAGTAGTTTATCCCCCTTGTGTTGGTTTAAAACGGCTGGGTATAGGAATATACCGCAGCAAGGCCCCACCCGTTTTTGCGGCCGCCCGCACGGGTGATGCTGCGCACTGCTACCGGGCCCTCGGCCACAGCAGTAACAGCGGCGCTGATGGCAGCGACCACTTCACCGGGAATACCGGCTTCTACTACAGGTACCGGGGCGGGTGCCGCCGGTGCGGGGGATGCCTTTACAGGGCTAACGTTGGCTTTTCCAGTTGATGCCTGCTTCTTATTTTCGATGCTTTGAAAGATACGTCCCTGCACCGAAATGATAAAATAAAGCAGGATCAAAATGCAAAAAACCAGCACTAAGCCTGTAACTACAACCGTGAGAATGCTTGGTTCCATTCCAGATCCCTCCTTTAGACGATATCTTTTCATATTATACTTGATTTGCCCTTGTGATTCAACAGTAAAATAGCCAAATCGTTAAATTTTTAGCAATAAAATTCGTCGTTTTGCCGGGTTGTTTTTACAAAAATCAGATACAACAGGTTATACTTTTTATCTGTTTTTGCCTTTGCAATGCCGTTTTTTCGCTTCTTTCTCTGCTGTTGCACTGGATGCTTATTTAGTGTTTTTTCCCCTGTCATTAAAAAAGCTTGCGGCCTGTAACTACAGGCAGCAAGCTTTTGCTCAATTTAATTTCTGTTATTCCGTATGCCCACATTGCAACGCCCTGAGGCAGCAAAGCAGCCAGTTGCTTTAATGCTTCCCCAAACCGGGGGTCGCATCCACAAAACCAGCTTCCAACCGCTCGGCCATCGCAAGGCTTTTACCGGTGCCAATTGCCACGCAGTTAATGGGATCCTCTGCCGCACGCACCTTAATTTTCAGCTTTTCAGACAAGTAGACGTCCAACCCGCGCAGCAGCGCGCCGCCGCCCGTCATCAGCATACCCTCGGTGAAAATATCGCCCGCAAGCTCCGGCGGGGTGCGCTCCAGCACATTGTGCACTGCCACCGCAAGCTCATCCATGCAATCATCGATTGGCTCGTACAAATCTTCGGTCCTGATTTCCATCCGGCGCGGCAGCCCGGTTTCGATGCTGCGGCCTTTCACTTCCGTTGTGGCAGAAAACCCGGCATGCGGGGTACAGCACCCCACTTCACGTTTCAAAATCTCTGCCGATTTTTCGCCAATCAGCAGCTTAAACTTACGCCGCATATGCCGCACAATCGCGGCGTCCAGCGTATTGCCCGCCATTTTGACCGAGCTGGACTGCACTTTGCCGCCCATGGAAATAACGGCAATATCAGTGGTACCGCCGCCGATATCCACCACCAAATGGCCCCGCGGCTGCATAATATCGATCCCCGCGCCAAGTGCTGCCGCAATGGGTTCATCTACAAGATACACCTTACGGGCACCGGCGGCAACGACCGCCTCTACCGCGGCATCGCTTTCAATGCCTGAAATTGCTGCCGGTACACAAACCGCAACGCGGGGCTTTACCACCTGCGAGTGGTAGGCTTTCAGCATGAAGCGGCGTACGATCTCCCGCGTGAGCACATGGTCGGAGATGACACCGTCTTTCAGCGGCCGGGCAGCTATAATATGTGCCGGGGTGCGCCCCACCATTTTATAGGCCTCATCCCCTACCGCCAGCACCTTGTCGCTGTCGGTATCGACCGCCACGATCGTGGGTTCGTTAAGCACAATGCCACGGCCCTCAACATAAATAATGACGGTCGTTGTGCCAAGGTCAATGCCAATGTCATTTTGCGCCATGATTTCTGTTCTCCTTTGTGGATATTGGAAATTACGGTTTTCGCTTTGGCGTCGCAGCAAATACCATACCACACACCGTTTTTGCGCCGCCGATTTGAAGCATTTTTGCACATTCTTCCAGCGTTGCACCGGTGGTGAGGATATCATCGCAAAGAAGCACCCTTGCGCCCTGCAGCTTTTCGCTTGTCACAACCGAAAAAGCACCCAGCAGATTGACCTTGCGCTGCGACAGTGGCAGCTCGTGCTGCCGCGCGGTTTCATAGTCTTTTCTTAGTATATCACCGCACACCGGGATTGCAAGTAGAAAGCCCATAGAACGCGCTAAAAGTGCCGGTACATCGTACCCTCTGCGGCGAATTTCTGCCGCGGTGGACGGCACGGGTACAATGAAGTCAAATGCCCCGGCGCCCCACACCCGCAATGCCCCTTGGGCCATCTGCTGACCATAGGCTTTGGCAAGGTAGTCTTTGCCCTCAAATTTCAGCCGCGCCAACCCCGCTGATACCGGCGGCTGGTACGCGTACACGGCAGCTGCAGTTTGCACAAAGCTCAGTTTACACTGTTCTTCTGCCACCGTTTCACCGCCCGCCGGGCGCCGGCAAGCCTCCAGCTGCGGCGCACAGTGGCAACTGGGGGCAAACCCCACCACCGCACCGCAATAAATACAACGTTTTGGGAACAGCAGATTCTTCACCCACGCCCCGGCACCCACAGCAACACCCCCAAAGCGACACCAACCTAAATAATACTTTCATCCCGCAACAGGTACACAAGGCAGGAATACCGCAGTGTCTTGCGGTCGTTTTCCACCATCGCGTTCAGCACCGCACGGCTGCCCGCCAGCACCAGCAGGTTTTTAGCGCGCGTGACACCGGTATAAATCAGGTTGCGGTAACACAGCCTGCGCGGGGTGTCTGCCGACACCGGCAACACCACCGCGCCAAACTCGCTGCCCTGACTTTTGTGGATGGTAATGGCATAGGCAATATCAAGCTCCCGCACTGTTTCACCGGAATAGGTGACCAGCCGGTCGTCAAACCGCACTTTTACGGTACCGGCACGCTGGTCAATCGCTTCGATCACCCCAAGGTCGCCGTTAAACGCACCCACACCGCCCTCACCGTCTTCGCGCTCGTACAAAATATCATAATTGTTGCGCACCTGCATCACCTTGTCGCCCTCACGGTAGGTGACGCCAAAACTGGTCATCTGCCGCCTGCCGGGCTGCGGCGGGTTGAGCAGTTGCTGCAACCGGATATTCAGCGCCACCGTACCGGCGGGGCCAATTTTGCTGGGGCATAGCACCTGAATATCCGCCACCGGGTCAAACCCATAGCTGGCGGGCAGGCGGGTCGACACCAGCTCACACACAAGGTCCTGGCAGGCGGCACTGTCTGCCTGCAAAAAGAAACAGTCGCCCTCGCGGTGGTTCTCCTCCGGCTTTTCGCCGCTGACGATGCGGTGCGCGGTGCGCACGATCTGGCTTTGCGCTGCCTGGCGAAAAATTTCAGTCAGCCGCACAATGGGCACGATGCCGGAATCAATAATATCACGCAATACATTGCCCGCGCCCACGCTGGGCAACTGGTCCACATCGCCCACCAGCACAATGCGGCACTGCGGGCGCAGCGCCCGCAGCAGACTTTCAAACAATAGAATATCCACCATGCTCATTTCATCGATCACAACGACATCGCATTTCAGCGGGTTTTGCTCGTTGTGGATGAACCGCATCTGCTCACTGCCACTGTAATCCACCTCTAACAGGCGGTGAATGGTGCTCGCCTCACGGCCGCAAAGTTCGCTCATACGCTTTGCCGCGCGCCCGGTGGGGGCGGCCAAAAACACCTTGTCGGCCTGCTGTTCAAACAGCGCGATCATTGCATTGATGGCCGTCGTCTTGCCGGTGCCCGGCCCGCCGGTCAGCACCATGCAGTTGCGCGAAAGTGCGGTGCGTATTGCTTCCCGCTGGGCGGGGGCATATTGCAGCTGCCCCTCTGCCTCTAGCCGGTCAATCGATTTGTTTAGCCCCTTCGGTTCCACCGTCGGCAGCGCCATCAGGGTTTTCAGGTGCCCTGCCACCAGCAGTTCGGCACGCAGCAGCTCAGGCAAATAAATATAGCGTCGGCCGTCATACTCCAGCGCGCCAAAGGTACCGTCTTCGCACCCCTGTTGCAGCAGGCTTTCTGCCGCCTCTTGCGGCACACCCAAAAAACGGGCAGCCGTGGGCAGCAGCTTTGCCTCGGGCAGGCAGCTGTGGCCATTGCCCGCATTGTGGCGCAGTACAAACGCAAGGCCCGCCAGCACCCGCACTTCGGCATCCGCCGCAAAGTTCAGCCCTACGGCGATCTGGTCCGCCCGCTCGAACGGCAGATACACGGGGTCCCCACATAAAAGGTAAGGGTTTTCGTTTACCAGTGTCAGCGTGGCGGGCCCCAATGCCCGGTACAGCGCAATGGCGGCAGCGGGTGGCAGTTGCAACTGTGACAGTGCGGCGATTGCCTCCCGCACGCCAAACACCCGCCGAAACTCTTCGCTTGCCGCGCGGGCTTTGGCGCCTGTCATGCCCTTTACCGTGGCAAGCTGCTCCGGTTGTTGCTCAATGACAAACAGCGCATCCGGCCCAAAGGTGTCCACAATACGCCGTGCGGTCACCGGGCCAATGCCCGGCAACACCCCGCTTGCAAGGTAACGCAAAATGGCCGCCTCATCCTGCGGCAGCCGGCAGCTGAACGTCGCCACGCGAAACTGTGGGCCAAAGCTGGGGTGGGTAACATATTCGCCGCCAAGGTCTACCTCTTCCCCCTCTGCCACGCCGGGCATCAACCCCACGGCGGTCACCAGCTCACCCCCGGCATCCAGCTCTACCACGGCAAAGCCGGTATCATTGTTGGCAAACGTGATATGTTCTACCGTGCCGGCCAGTTGTTCCGTGGTGTTTCCCTCCTTTGCTGCGCACACAGGGTCGCAGGTTTTGCTTTTTATTGATTATTGTATTATTATAAGGCTGAAACTGTGCTTTGTAAATGCAAAGCACCACGACTCTGTTTTACTTTTGCCGCGGATAAATGGGCAAAACAGCCGCTTTACCAAGACACTGCGAGGTACCCGTATGAGAAACTTTCAAAAAGAACTGGACCATATCATAGAACAATTACCGCAGGGGGCACCCCGCCCCACCCTGCTGCTACACTGTTGCTGTGCCCCCTGCAGCAGTTATGTGCTGGAATATCTCAGCCAGTTTTTTGCCATCACCGTCGATTTTTATAACCCCAACATTGCACCGCAGCAAGAATATACCCACCGCGCAAACGAACTGCGGCGGCTGATTGAAGAGATGCCGCTTGGCGGCACGGTAACTTTTCGTGAGGGGCCGTACGAGCCCGCCGCGTTTGCCGAAATTGCAAAGGGGCTGGAAACTTGCCCAGAGGGCGGCGAGCGCTGTTTTCGGTGTTACGAGCTGCGCCTGCGGCAAGCCGCAAAGCTGGCAAAGCAGGGCGGTTTTAACTGGTTTACGACCACTCTTTCCATCAGCCCGCTAAAAAACGCGGCAAAGCTGGAAGAGATCGGCGAAGCACTGGCCAAGGAGTACGGCGTGCGCTACCTGCCATCTGATTTTAAGAAAAAAGAGGGTTACAAACGCAGCATTGCCCTGTCGCACGACTACGGGCTGTACCGACAGGATTACTGCGGCTGCGCGTTTAGCCGCGCCGCGCGGGAAGAACAAAAAAGCAAACAGGCCGCCGAAGCGCAAGGGTAATGTCTTATCTACCACACTGCTTTACCTTCTATGTTTTACCTTATAACCGATTGTTTTCAGGTCTCGCCGGTACCACCGGGGGCCTGTTTTTTTATGTTTTTTCTTTTTGAATTTTTTTTATTTTTCCACTTGACAAGCTCCACACCGGTTGTTATACTGTGCATACGGTATATATACAGTATTATGGTCAAATGAGGTATTCCATGGATATCATTATCAGCAATTCCAGCGGCAAGCCCATCTATGAGCAGATTACCACCCAGATCAAAAACAGCATTTTGATTGGGGCGCTCAGCGAGGGGCAGGCATTGCCAAGTATGCGCCTGCTGGCAAAAGACCTGCGTGTAAGCGTGATCACCACCAAGCGCGCTTATGACGATCTGGCGCGGGAGGGTTTTGTATCCAATGTGCCGGGCAAGGGGTGCTTTGTGGCGATTAAAAACCCCGAACTTTTGCGCGAAGAGACTTTGCGCCGCACACAGGATATTTTGCAACAGGCAGTAGACACCGCACGCGCGGGCGGCATTACCCCCGCTGAACTGCACGAACTTCTTGATTTGCTCTACGAAGGAGAATAACGCAATGAAAAACGCAATTGAGGTACAGCACCTTAATAAACAATTTCCCGGCTTTGCACTGCAGGACATCAGCTTTACGGTGCCCGGTGGCAGCATTATGGGGTTTGTAGGCGAAAACGGGGCGGGCAAAACCACCACCATCAAAGCACTGCTGGGGTTGATCCAGCCGGACAGTGGCGAAACGACCCTGCTGGGGCTGCCGCTTGCAGGCAACGAAAAAGAGGTCAAGTCTCAGATCGGCGTTGTGTTTGATGAATCTTACTTTCATGACAACTTGACGCTTGGCATCATTGACACCATGATGGCGCATATCTTTGGCACCCTTTGGGACAAAGCGGAATTTGCAGCGCTTTGTACCCGTTTTGCGCTGCCGGCAAAAAAAACGATCAAAACATTTTCGCGCGGGATGAAAATGAAACTCTCCATCGCCGCCGCCCTTGCTCACCACCCCAAGCTGTTGATTTTAGACGAAGCGACCAGCGGGCTTGACCCTATTGTGCGGGACGAAATACTGGACGTTTTTTATGAGTTTATTCAAGACGAAGAGCATAGCATTTTGTTCTCCTCCCACATTACCAGTGACCTTGAAAAAATTGCCGACTACGTGACCTTTATTCATAAGGGGCGCATTGTCTTTTCGAGAAACAAAGACGTTTTAATTGACGAATATGGCATTGCGCGCTGCACCGCCGCACAGTTTGATGCCGTACAAAGCGGCGATTACCTGCGCCGCCGCACGACCGGCCTTGGCGGCAAAGAGCTGCTGGTAAAAGACCGCGCCGCATTTCACGCCCTGTACCCGGACATTGTTTTAGACGGGGCCAGCATTGAGGATATTATGCTCTTTTATGTAAAGGGGGAACTGGCATGAGCGGCATTTTATATAAGGACTTGATGAACCTGCGCCGGTACTTGCGCCAACTGGTACTGGTGTTTGTGGTATTGCTTGCGATCTTTAGTTTTTCTGACAGCAATTACAGCTTTATTGCGGCTTACTCTATTATGCTGAGCATGATGACGGTCATCAGCAGCCTTGCATACGACGAACAGGCACATTGGGACAAATATGCGATGACGATGCCACTTTCGCGCAAAATGTTGGTGGGCAGCAAGTATTTGCTTGGGCTGCTGGTTGCACTGGCTGGCTCTGTGATTGCTTTGATTTCTGTTGTTGTGGGTGCTGTGTTTGCAAAACAAGATATATTAGAGGGCCTTTCTGTGGTTGCCAGCTGCCTTTGTGTTGCGCTTTTAATGCTGTCCATTCTGCTGCCTTTTATCTACAAATTAGGGGTAGAAAAGGCGCGCATGATGATGTTAGCTGTTTTTCTAATCCCCACACTTTTCATCCTTGCCGCTTCGCGGCTGGGGTTGCAAATGCCGGGCGACTCGTTTTGGTTTGGGGTGATTATTGCGCTGCCCATTGTCACGGTTGCCGGGTACCTTGCATCGTTTTGGGTTTCCGTGCGTATTTTCAGCAAAAAGGAGCTGTGATTGCCATGAAGCAGACGCATTGCTGCCCCAAGTGCGCGTCGCATCATATCTTGCGCATCCCCGACCGCCCCGGCCGCTATTCCAGCGGCAACAACATCTATACCAGTAATTTTACGCTGGTGGGCAAAATACCCGTCATTCGTTATGTCTGCGCCGATTGCGGCTATACCGAAAACTGGGTGGATGACCCGGGCGACCTTGCCGCCCTGCGCCGCACCTTTGGCTGAGCGCTGGCGTGGCATACCGGGGGCTATTCCCCATTGACATGATGGGTTTTACTGGCGTATAATGCATAAAGGCTGCCGCCCGCCACCGGGTTTAGGTGACGGGCGGCTTTTAATTTAGGAAAAGGGGGCTTTGTGATGCCCGGGTTCGACCACCCACCCGTTTGCGAAATTTACGCCGACAATGCGGCCACCACAAAACCCAGCTCTGTCGCAGTTGCCGCAATGACCCGCTGTATGACAGAGCATTACGGCAACCCGTCCAGCCTGCACCGGCGTGGGCAGGATGCCGCCACAACACTGCTGCTTTCGCGGGAATCAATTGCCGCGCTTTTACATTGCAGCCCGCGTGAACTTTATTTTACCGCCAGCGGCAGCGAAGCCGATAATCAGGCACTGCGTACCGGTGCCGCATGGGGTGCCGCGCAAGGCAAGCGCCACATTGTCAGTACTGCATTTGAGCACCACGCGGTGCTGCGCACGCTGGAACAGCTGCAAACTGAAGGGTTTGCCGTAACGCTGGTGCCCCCACGCCAAAACGGGCTGATTTACACCGAGGATATCGCCGCGGCCCTGCGGCCCGGCACCTGCCTTGTGAGTGTGATGCTGATCAATAATGAAATCGGCACCTTGCAGCCGGTGGCCGACATTGGGGCATTGTGCCGCGCCCGCAGGGTTTTGCTGCACACCGATGCCGTGCAGGCCGTGGGGCAGTTGCCCATCGACCTTGCAGCGCTGCCCGTTGACCTGCTTAGTTTTTCCGCCCATAAATTCCACGGCCCGCGGGGCGTGGGTGGCCTTTATGCCCGCCGGGGCCTAACCCCTGCGCGGCTGATTTTTGGCGGTGGGCAAGAGCGCGGGGTACGCGCTGGCACTGAAAACCTGCCCGCCATTGCGGGGATGGAAGCTGCCCTGCAAGAGGCCGTTAACCATCTGCCTCAAACCGCCCCCGTAATCGCCGCTCTGCGAGAACAGCTGATTGACGGCCTTGCAAAGCTGCCGGGGGCTCACCTTACCGGCGACCGCCAGCTGCGGGCAGGCGGCATTGTGCATTTTTGTTTTGAAGGTGCCGAAAGCGAGACCCTGCTGTTGCTGCTGGATGAAATGGGTATCTGCGCCTCTGCGGGTTCTGCCTGCTCTTCCGGCGCGTTGCAGGCCAGCCATGTATTGCGCAGCATGGGGTTGCCAGAGCTGCTTGCACGCGGCGCGCTGCGGCTTTCAATTGGCGTTGACACCACCCCAAAACAAATTAATACCATTATTCAGGCAGTGGGCGACGCAGTTGCCCGGCTGCGAAAGGAGAACAGATGAAGCGCGTACTTGTCGCCATGAGCGGCGGTGTCGATTCCAGCGTCGCGGCCTTTTTGCTGCACCAGCAGGGCTACGACTGTATTGGCGTCACCATGAAACTTTATGAAAATGAAACGGTAGGTTGCTCGCGACAAAAAACGTGCTGCAGCCTGGACGATATTGAAGATGCGCGCAGTGTTTGTGCCCGCATTGGCATCCCCTATCATGTGTTTAACTTTACCGCCGATTTTGAGCACGAGGTGATTGACCGGTTTGTTGCCGCGTACGAACAGGGCTTTACCCCAAACCCCTGCATCGACTGCAACCGCTACTTAAAATTTGAACGGCTGTACCACCGCGCGCGGGAGCTTGGTTGTGACTATATTGCCACCGGGCACTATGCCCGCATTGAACAGGACACCGCTACTAGCCGCTGGCTGCTGAAAAAGGGCCCGGATGAGGGCAAAGACCAAAGCTATGTGCTGTATTCGCTGACACAGGACCAGTTAGAGCACACGCTGTTGCCGCTGGGCGGCATGAGCAAGGATGAAGTGCGCAAAATTGCCGAGGAACAAGGCTTCATCAATGCACGCAAGCACGACAGCCAGGACATCTGCTTTGTGCCGGATGGCGACTATGGCGCATTTTTGCGCCGCCAGACCGGCAAGGAATACCCTGCCGGAGACTTTTTAAACGAACAGGGCGAAGTGATTGGCCAGCACCGCGGTATTATCCATTACACGGTGGGCCAGCGCCGCGGCATTGGTATCTCCGCCCCACAGCCGCTTTATGTCACGGCAAAATCTGCACAGGACAACACCGTTACGCTTGCCCCAAACGGCGCACTGCTGGCGCGCGGCCTGCTGGCAAACGGCATGAACCTGATTGCCCAGCCAACGCTGGGGGGCCCCACCGAAGTTTCGGCCCGCATTCGCTACCACCAGCGGGAGGAAGCGGCGACGGTGCTGCCCGCGCCGGGCGGCGGTGTTTATGTGGTGTTTCGCCACCCCCAGCGCGCCATTGCGCCCGGGCAAGCCGTTGTACTGTACCAGGGTGACACCGTGTTTGGCGGCGGCACCATTTTGCGCGCCATGTTGCCCGCCGAGCTAAAAGAAGCGGAACCCTTGCTCAATTAACAAAAAACGCCCTGCGAAACCGCGCTATCTCTTTTTTGCGGTGTTCACAAGGCGTTTTTAAATTTTCTCTATCTCTGCACGTCTTACTTTTTGTGCTGCTTTGCTTTACTACTTTCGTTGCAGTTAACAGGCCACAGCTTTCTTGATACCAAAAAGTTTTTATACCTGTTTTGCCAAAGTGTTTTGGGCCCCCGGTGTTGCCCGGGGGCTTTTGATAAAGAATAAGACACGAGAAAAATTTCTCGCGCCTTCTTTTTTAGCTCTCACTTACGGTAGAGTACACCGTCGCTTATTTATGCTGCCTGTGTGCGAACTTAGCAGCCATGCCTTTTTATGGTGTAATGGCATGGGTACACCGCTTTTTTATCATGCAATGCACTTTCGGTAGCCAGATATCGCTTATGCCTTACAAGGCTAGTGTGTTGTAGCAACCAGATGCTGATTATGCCGCTAAATATCAAAAACAACAAAAAACAGTTTTCGTCTTAGCTTATATCTTGTGGGGTCGGTTTTGTCAATGAACCCCAACGCAGGGGCATCTTTTCAACTTGAAAAACAGCCTTAGCCCCCATTTACCGCAAAAGCCCAAGGGCACCGGTAAGCCGGTTGACCTTCTTTTTGTCGCCATACAGTGCAATGCCGCGGTAGATGTGTGCATCGGCCGGCACCCGCGCTGCTTTTGCGCGGTATTCGCTGTACACGTTGCAGCTTTGCGCAATGTCAGAAAAATCAACGACCATCAAATCTTCAAATGCTTCCTCCTCGTACAGCCGCTGGCGCAGCGTTTGCAGCAGTGGCTTATTGCCCTTCAGCAGCACTACCGGCATATCAATAATGCCCATGTGGCTGTTGCCGCTGCCGTCCTTGATCTCCTCGCCAATATGCTGGGGCAGCTGTTTGCCCAGTGTCGCGCCCAGTATTGCACAGGTGTTCCCTATCACCCCGGTCGGCAGTTCCTCATCGATGACCATCACACATTTTTTCTCGGTTGCATCCATTCGTAGTTTACTCCTCTTCGTTTGACATTGCGCTTGCCGGTGGCCCGGCCTCTTTGCGAAACACGCTCTGGTACTGCCCGGGGGGCAGGCCGATAAACTTTTTAAAAAAGTTTGAAAAATGGCTTTGGTCTGAAAACCCGGTGCGCAGTGCGGCATCCATGGGGCAAACGCCCTGCACCAGCAGGCGCTTTGCCTGCGCCACCCGCACGGTTTCCAAATAGCTGTACGGGGTAATACCTTTTTGCCTTGTAAAGGTGCGCAGCAGGTGATATTTGCTCCACCCCGTAAGTTCGCTTAGTTGTTGCAGCGTGATCGTTTCGCTGTAATTCTGGTCTAAATAGTCGCACACCGCCTGCACCTGTGCCGCGGCGCCAGCCTGTGGCATTGCCGGGGTATTTTCTTCCATTAACTGGCTGAGCAAAAAGTAAAACAGCTCTTCTTTGTGAAAATCCTGCTCGCCTTTTTGCACCATCCCATGCACCTCGCGCAGCAGTGGCACCAGTTCACTGTGAAACAGCACCTGCCTGCCAAAGTGCGGCATCTGCCGCCGCCCTGTAATTTCAAATGCCGCCTGCTGCAATACTTTGGGCGGGATGTTTAAGTTGCAATACCCCAGCGCTCGGCCATCCAGTGGGGCGCAGGCGTGCACATCACCGGGGTTGAACAGCACCATATCCCCGGCGGCCAGCGTGTACTGTACCCCATTGCACTGCATACTGCGCTTGCCGCTTTCAATGTAACCAATGACGTAATAATCGTGAAAATGCGGCGGAAATTTTTGCAGCAGGCCTTGAAAATGGTATGCTTCCAGTTGCAACTGGGCATCAAAACGCACCATACGCAATTCCCTTTTCACCGGCCAGCCACCTCCTTTTGCCTTACTTGTAAAATTTTAACACACTGCGGCACAAAAGTCTTGCATGATATTGCTGTACAAAAAAAGCCCGCCGGTTACCCGGCGGACTTTTTGCAGATGATTAAGTTATCAGTTGCCGTGGTGCCCATGCTCGTGGTTACCGCAGCCATGCTCGCCACAGCCGCCGCCATGGTGCTCGTGCCCGTGGTGGTCGCAGTTTGCCTGCGCCGAAGCCACCAGCGTGCCTGCCAAAAGCTGCGCTACCGCTGCATCCGCATCGCCGGAAACGCCGGCATGCACCTTGATGCCCGCACTGCCCAGTGCCTCAATAGCGCCGCTGCCAATACCGCCACAGACCAGTGTTTCCACCTGCAAATTTTTCAAAAGACCAGCCAATGCGCCGTGGCCACTGCCATTTGTATTGACCACCGTTGCCACCGTCACCTTGCCATCTTCCACATCATAAACCTTAAAACGTTCGGTATGGCCAAAGTGCTGAAAAATCTTACCGTCCTCATACGTTGTTGCAATTCTCATTTTTGTTTTTCCTTTCTACTGCTACCGGTACGCCGGCCTGCCGCCCGCGCACCTTTTGCTTACCAACTTTTGCACTGGTTTTAGCATACCTCTGTTTGTGACATATGTCAATAACTATTTTGATCTTTTTTTATTTCTGTATAATCATAAATTATTATTGCATTTTTACCGTTTTATGCTATAATATACCCATTGCAAATTGAATATTTACACTTTTCTTTGTCACCGGATGAAGATGTACAAGTGCTCAAACCCAACCGCAGGTTTTAAAGGTATGGGTTTGGGCACTTTTTTTAAAGGAGGATACAGAATGAAAATCAAAGAATTTAAAGTAGAAGAGTGGATGAACGCCTATGAGACGCAGGCCACTTATAACATTGCTGAAACCTGTGCGGACTCGATTTCGCTGCAACAGCTGTTCGAGCTGTGCGGGGTGGATGCCGCTGCGTTTTGGCAGGCCTTTTCGGCAAAGCGTTTGACTTATGGCCACATTGAAGGTCACCCGGATTTTTTAAGCGGCATTTGCGGGCTGTACCGCACCGTCACCCCGGCTGACATCATCCCCACCCACGGCGCGGCAGGCGCGAACCACCTTGTTATTTCCTCTTTAGTAGAGCCGGGCGATGAAGTGGTTTCAGTGATTCCCACCTACCAGCAGTTATATTCGATCCCCGAGTCGATTGGCGCCACCGTAAAACTGCTGCACCTGAAAAAAGAAAACAATTTTCAGCCCGACCTTGACGAACTGAAACAGCTGGTCAGCCCGCGCACCAAGCTGATCTGCATCAACAACCCCAACAACCCCAGCGGCGCGCTGATGAGCGGTGACACCCTGCAAAGCATCGTCGATATTGCAAAAAGCTGCGGTGCCTACCTGCTGTGTGACGAAGTATACCGCCCGCTGACCCAAAGTGGGGCGGGGATGGAATCCATTGCAGACTTATACGACAAGGGTATTGCAATTGGCAGCATGTCCAAAGCATTTTCGCTTGCCGGGCTGCGGCTTGGCTGGCTTGCGACCAAAAGCGAAGCCGTGCGCAAGGCCTGCCTGTCGCACCGGGATTACACGCTGATCAGCTGCGCGATGTTTGATGAGGAGATTGCCGCCATTGCACTGGCCCATGCCCCGCAACTGCTGGCGCGCAACCATGCCCTGGTACAAAAAAACCTGGCCCTGCTAAACGACTGGGTGGCCGCCCAGCCGCATATCAGCTATGTGCGCCCCAAGGCCGGTACCACCGCACTGCTGTATTATGACTTTGATTTGAGCTCTTATGAATTTTGCAAGCAGCTATTAACTGCCACCGGCGCACTGCTGACCCCCGGTGACTGCTTTGAAGAGCCGCATTCGATGCGCATTGGTTACGCTTGCAGCACAAAAGAATTGCAAGACGGCCTTGCAAAGCTGGGCGAATTTTTGCAAACGCTTTGACAAAAAGGCTTTTGCCCTTATTTGCTTGCCCCTTTACAAAAAAGCCAACAAAAGCCGTGCGGCAATGCCGCACGGCTTTTGTTTATGGGTTTAACACCAGCTGATACCCACCACCGGCGGTACGAAGGTAATGCGGCGTGGCGGGGTCATCCTCTATTTTGCGGCGCAGGCGGTAAACAAGGTTCCAGATGGCGCGTGCGCTGGAGCCCCCCTGTTGCTGCCACAGCTGCCGGTACAGCTGTTCTTTGCCCCATACCCTGCCCGGTTGCGCGGCAAGCAGGCAGATCAGCCGGTATTCTGCATGGGTCAGCATAATTTGGCTGCTGCCCTTGTGCACACAGCGCTGCACGGCATCAAACTGCAATTCCGCCGTTTGCGCTGCAACACCCATTTTGGGCGTAGAAAGCTCTTGTAACACTGCCCCTGCGGGCAAACAGCGCAACAGGTCATCCCGGGTGGTGGCGCCACCCTCTACCATCAACAAAAAACAGGTTTTCATCTGCATTACCCCCGGCACACCAGCCCTAAACGGCTACCCAGCCCTGCCAGCAGCTCGTTGGTGATCATGCCGCACTGCGCCGCCACCTGCTGCGCGGGCAACTCTTGGCCACTGTCTTTGCCAAAAATCGTGACAACATCTCCGCTTTGCACCGGCCCCGCCCCGGTGGCGTCCACCAGCAGTTGGTCCATGCAGACCAGCCCCACGACCGGCAGCCGTTTGCCGTGCAGCAATACACTGCCGCCAAGTGCGGCATACCCACGCGGCAGGCCGTCGGCATAGCCAATGGCCACCGTTAACAGCTGTGTTTCGCGCTGTGCGGTAAACATCAGCCCATACCCCGCACTTTCACCCGCGTGCAGGGTGCGCACCGCGGCCACCCGCGCCCGCAGTGTCAGTACCGGCTGCAAGGCAAGGCGGCGCTGCACCGGCGCATCATCACTGTAAACGCCGTACAAAGCAATGCCTGCCCGCAGGTAATCGCACGGCTGCGGGGGCAGGTTGAATACCCCGTAACTGGCCTGAATGTGAACCTTGCCGGGGGCAAGGCCCGCGCTGCGCATCCAACTGATGGTGTCATAAAACAGGGTCATCTGCCGCGCGGTATAAGCCGTGCCCGCCGCCGTAAGCTGGTCGGACACACACAGGTGGGAAAAGGTGCCGCAGATGTGCAAATGCGGCAGCCGGTAAATTTTGCGTATCGCATCGTGATCCTCTGCCGGGATACCCAGCCGGTGCATCCCGGTATCGAGCGCCAGATGTACCCGCACTGCGGGCCCCGCCTCGCTGAGGGCTTTTGCATACCCGGCATCGGTAAGTGTCTGCGTCAGGTGCCAAAAACGCAAAGCGTTCGCCTGTGCCGGTGCGGTATACCCCAAAATTAAAATACTGCCCCAAACGCCGGCACAGCGCAGGCGAATGCCCTCTGCAAGGCTTGCCACCGCAAACGCGCGCACCCCTTGCTTTTGCAAGGTTTTTGCCACTTTAGCGGCCCCATGGCCATAAGCATCCGCCTTTACCACCGCCATCAGGCGGCAGCGCCTGCCCGCCGCCCGCTGCAACAGTGCCGCATTGGTGGATAGTGCGGCGAGGTCAATTTCCCGCCAGGCCCTTGCCGTGGGGGCGGCTTTGGGCGGTACCAGTAGCATTGCTACTTCACTGAGCAGGGTGCCAATTAGCAGCACCAGCAAAAAGTAGATGACGCTGTTTTCTACCAGTACGGCTTGCAGCCGTAACACCTTTGCAATGCCGCGCAACAGTACAATGCCCCAAGGGTGTAAAAGGTAAAACCACAGCGCAAAACTGCGCACATGGGTGTTGCGCCCCGCGTTGCTACCCAGCAATAACGAAAACAGCAGAACCGCACACAGGGGTAACAGCAGATACATGCTGTCGTGGCGCTGCACCCCGCTTTGGTGCAGCCAAAAGGCCTCGGCTGTCATACCGGCGAGGGCCAGCAAAAACGCAGGCATTGCCACCCGCTGTTGCAGCCGCACCGCCGCAGCCCCAAGCAGCAAAAACAGCGGGGCAAAAAACAGCCCGCCACGGGTGTAGCCCGAAATAGAAAACCAGCCGTCATACAACGCTTTTAGCCATGGCACCTTTACAAAAAAGCCGTAATAGCTGTCACCGCCAAGGCCTATAATATACAACAGCCCGGCGAGGGCAAACGCTGCCCGGCTGCCAAGGCGGCGAAGCAGTGACACCAGTGCTACCCCGAGGATCACGGCGGGGAAATACCACAAATGATAAAAAGTGCCGTCAATGAACAGTTTTGTCAGCGCCGTACCCATGGAGTAGCCGCCGCTATATAGATTGAGCGGCAGATAAAGCAGCACCGCACCAAGGTACAGCAGCGCCATTTTTTTGCAAAACGCCCCGGCGCCGCGCCAATGGTCTTTGCCAAGAAAATACCCGGTGATCAAAAAGAAAAGCGGCACGGCAAGGCGTGCCAGTACCCTTGTCAGCCAAAAATCTGCGTCGGCATTCACCGAGGCAAGCGGCGAAGTGTGAATTGCGGCGACCAGTACCGCCGCCACCCCGCGCGCATCGTCCAGCAAGGGCAGTTTTTTTACCTGTCTCATGCAGTGCGCCCCCATTCTGTCACCACAAAGCCGCCCGCATTGTCGCCGGATATCTGGCAGCAACCGCCTGCAAGCTCAATGGGGGTCGCCCCGCCCTGCTGTGCCGCAACATAACGCACCGTAACCGCCCGGCCATCCGGCAGCTGGCAACTGCGGGGCGCCGCGCGCAGAAAGTCAAAATATTCTTCAAGGCAAAGGCCGTACTGCTGCATTAACATCGCGTGTGGGGTGCCCACATACCTGAAATGCCAAGGCTCTGCCGCAATGCCGGTCAATTGCTCTTTGCCTTTTTGATACCGTTCAATAAACCCATATTGTATTGCTTTGTGGCGAAATGCGCCACAAATGCCGGTGTACGGGAAAGCCGGGCGAATAAAATCCAGCGTGCCCGCCGCATGTCCAAGGTCAATGGCAAGGCCGCTTTGGTGCTCGCTGCAGCCCGGCAGCGCCACATACTGGTTTGTAAACGCCTGCCCTTTTTCTGCAAGGGTATCGTCCCATATTTGCTGTTGCTCCCCGCCGCTGCGCCAACCGGACACTGTGACGACCTGTGCCGTGGCACCCACTGCGTCAAGGCAGTTCAGCAGCAGCTTTGCCGCCGTGTATTCCATTTGCACCGGGCCCTCGTACCGGCCCACCGGCAATAATTTGGGCTGCATGGCCCCCGGCTGTAATGGGTGGTCGCGGTTGACCAGCAGCAGCGGGCCCTCGTATACCTTGCTGTAAGGCAGTGTTACGGTGTTCATGCCTGCACCCCCAGCTCGCAGATACGGGTGAGCAACTGCGCAAAGCTGGTATCTGCCTTTGCCATCATGTTGGGGTAACGGCTGTGAGACGTAAAACCCGGTATAGTATTTACTTCGTTGAATACGATCTCCCCGTTGGGGGTCAAGAACAAATCGACCCTTGCAAAAACGCGGCACCCCAGTATGCGATACACCTGCACGGCCGTCTGCTTGATCTGCTGCGCCACCTTTGCGGAAACGCGGGCCGGGCAGTGAATATGGGATGTTTTCAGCGTATACTTTTCTTCAAAATCAAAAAATCCACCCGCCAGCTCAATTTCATCCACCTGCCCGGTGGTTAATTGCTCGTTGCCCAGCACCGCGCAGCCGACCTCAAAACCGGGGATCTCTTCTTCCAGCACAATTTCGCCGTCGTACGCGGCGGCCTGCCGCACTGCCGCGACAAGCTGGCCCTCACTGGTAACACGGGTAATGCCAAAAGAGGACCCCGCCCGCACCGGTTTTACAAAAAGCGGGTAACCAAGCCCTTGCGCTGCCGCAAACAAAGCTTCTTCTTGCGGCAAGCCGCAAAATGCGGCACTGCGTGGCACCCGCACCCCGGCGGCGGCAACCAGCTGGTGGGCACGCACTTTGTCCATGCAAAGCGCGCTGGCCAGCGTGCCACAGCCGATCACCGGGATGCCCGCCAATTCCAGCAGGCCCTGCAAGGTGCCATCCTCCCCGTTTTTGCCATGCAGCACGGGGAATGCCGCGTCAAACGTGCGGTTTGGCGCCGTACCGTCCAGTACCATCAATTCACGCCGGTTGCGGTCGAGTGACAGGGTGCACGGGTGGCGGTCTGCCACCCGGCGGTGCCAGCTGTCATCCTGCAAGGCATCCAGCGGGCCGGTATAGTAAAACCAGCGGCCCTCGCGGGTGATCCCCACCGGCAGCGCTACCCAGCGCGCTGCATCTAAATTTACAAGCACTGCATGCGCCGATTGCAGCGACACCTCGTATTCGCTTGAAACCCCGCCAAACAACACCAAAATCACTGACTTTTTCATTTTTATCCGCCCTTCTATTCAAAGCAAAACGCCCTTCTTTGTTACGCTTTTCAGCATACCAGAGAAGGACGTTTTGTTTTTTTGTTTTACTTTGAAAAGCACTTGTGATTTTAGTGCAAAGTTCTTACGTTTTTCTTACGGTTGTTTTGGGCCCGGCAATTCTACTGTAAAAGTGGTGATGCCGTCTTCACTGGCAGCGGTAATGCTGCCGCCGTGCAGTTCTACGATCTCGCGCGAAATGGCAAGGCCAAGGCCCGCCCCGCCGGTGTCCGAGCTGCGGGCGCTGTCCAGCCGGAAAAACTGTTCAAAAATGCGGCCCAGCTTTTCTGGCGGGATCGTTTTGCCGGTGTTCGTAAACTGCAGCACTGCGTTTTGCCCCTGCATCTTTGCACTGATTTGCAGTTCTGTGCCGGGCAGGCTGTAATAGCAGGCGTTGCGCAGCAAGTTGTCAAACACCCGTGCCAGCTTGTCCGGGTCACATTCACAGGGCAGGCTTTGCGGCACCTCTACCTTAGAGGTCAAACTGTTTTGTGCCAAAACCGGCTCAAATTCACTGGCGACCTGTTGCAGCATGCGGGCAAGGTTGACCGGGCAAAGCGTCAGCTCCAGGTGCGATAAGTTAAACCGGGTAATATCAAAAAATTCGTTGATTAAATCTTCCAGCCGCAGCGCTTTTTCGTACGCGATACCGGTATAACGGGCACGCAGTTCGGCAGAGATCTGCGGCTCATCCCGCAATAGCGTAAGGTAGCCGATAATGCTGGTAAGCGGTGTTTTTAAGTCGTGTGCAAGGTAGACCACAAGGTCGTTTTTGCGCTGCTCGGCCTCTTTGGCGGCAGCTGCGTTGTTTAAGGCCTGTTCGCGGGCGCGGTTCAGCTCGTCCTGCACGTCTTTTAGTTCGTCCGAAAGCACGATGGGCTGTGGCTGTGGGCTGGCAAGCTGGCTTGCGGCCGCGGCCAGTTCGTCCAAAAAACGCAGCGGCTTTGAAAAAAAATAAACGGTGATGACCGCCCACCCCGCAAGGATGATGAGCCCGGAGAAAAACGAAATGTCATTGCGAAAAACACTTAAGATGCGGTACAGGGGCTCATCCCCCTGCCATGTTACCATACCACACACGACCCAGCCGGCAAAAATGAAAACGGCTAGCAGCAGCACAAACGCTACCAGCGCCGCAAAGTACTGCACCAATAAGCGGCGCATCAATTTGCCGTGTGCCGCCCGCGCTTTACCGCGCATTTGATTTGTGTCATTCAATGGTATACCCCACCCCCCAAATGGTTTTAATAAATTTCGGGTTTCGCCCATGCTCGTGCATCTTTTCACGCAACCGCGCAATATGGCTCATCACCGTGTTATTGTTGTCGAGATATTTTTCTTTCCACACTGCTTCAAACAGCTCTTCGCTGGACACCACGCTGCCACGCCGCTCGCAAAGCTGCCATAAAATCGAAAATTCCAGCGGCGTGAGGGCCAGCTCTTCCCCATACAGCATGCATTTGTGCGTGGTGCGGCAGATTTCAAGCCCGGCAAAATCAAACGCGTCTGTTTTGGGCGGCGGTGCCTCCTGCTGGTTATAGCAGTTACAGCGCCGCAGCTGTGTTTTTACGCGTGCTACCAGCTCCAGCGGGTTAAACGGCTTCGTGATATAATCATCGGCCCCAAGGGTAAGGCCCAATATTTTATCGCTGTCCTCTACCCGCGCAGTCATCATGACAATGGGGAACCAATACTCCTCCCGTATGGTACGGCAAAGCGCAAAGCCGTCCATATCCGGCAGCATTACGTCCAGCAGCGCAAGGTCGGGCGGCTGCCGGCGCACCGCAGCCAGTGCCCCGGTGGCGTTGTCGTACCGCTCCACCTCATAGCCGTCATTTTTTAAATATACTTCCACAAGATCCGCAATCGCCGCTTCATCCTCCACCAGAAGAATACGCATACCCAACACCCTTTCCGTTGCTACTATCATCGTACCACAATATAGAAAGAAACTGCACTCCCTTTTTCCTCATTTTTTTGTGTATTGCCTTACCCCTTTTGCAACTGTGCTGCAATCAGCCCGTTTTTGCTTTTGAACGGTAGCAACAAAACGCCGGGGCACACTGCTGTGCGCACCCGGCGTTTGCTGCTTTATTTACTGCTTTTTTAGTGAAACTCATTTCAGGTTTTCTTTTGCCGGGCCGTTGACGGTTTTCGCGACCGCAGCCTGGCTTAAAACTGAAAGACAGAGCCCCAGTCAAAATCGCCCGAAGTTTCTACGCTACCCGGCCAGTTTGCACACCACTGCGGTACTAACGGCTCTTCTACCCTGTCAAGGCTGGGGGTGTAGGGCTTGATATCCAGCACCGGGCTGCCGTCATTTGCGTCAATAAAATCCAGCCCGATGCAGCCAGCCTCCTCGTCCAGATACGTCACCCCACAACAGGTCAGTGCGATGGGGTTGGGCCGCTGCGGCGAGCGGGTGGCAAATACGCCAAGCTGCTGTGGGGCACCGGCATAAGGGCTTTCTTCTACCAATCTTTTACGGCAGGCGGGCGTATCGCAGCCGTCGAACCACCAAAGCACCTGCAAATGGCCAAAGCCTGCAAGGTTTTGCATTGCGAGCAGGTATTCTTTTTTCAATTCGAGCATTGTGCCATCCTCTGTTTGCCGAATAAAACCAATGGGGGTGATTGTGTACTGTGTCATTTTTTGTGCTCCTTCATTTGTTTTCCGGCGCCGTACTACCCAGTATACGGATGTTTGCGAATACTACAAGTGCTTTTTAAAAATTGGGTCAAAAAAAAGGCGGCACGCATTGCGTGTCGCCTTTGTAATACCTATAAATCACGTGTTTTTTTGATACACCAAAAAATCAAACTCAATTTCAGTGGCGAGGGTATCTTGCTGCCGCAGGCGCTCGGCCCCCTGCGCCGGGGTACGCCAGTAATAAGGGGTCATTGCAAACAGCGCTTCGATCTGCTGGGTGCCGGTAAGCTGCAAGCTGCCGGCAACCGGCACCCTGCGGCAAAACCGAAACCCTGTATACTGGGTGTCCTTGACCGTATTTTCGTACGGGGTGTCATATAACACCTGTTTTAGGCCCATCAAATGCCGCGGGCCCGGCACCGCATAAATAAAGTAGCCGCCGGGGCGCAGCAGACGCAGATATTCTTCTGCTGCAAGCGGGGCAAAAACATTGACCAGCAAATCGATGCTTGCATCTGTCACCGGGATGGCAAACGCACTTGCCACCGCAAACTGCACCGCGGGGTACTGTTTTGCCGCCGCACGCACGGCGTTTTTTGAAATATCAAAGGCCGCCACCTGTGCCGCAGGCCCTAGCGCTTTGGCCAAAAGGCCCGTGTAATACCCCTCACCACAACCGGCGTCCAGCACCGCAGGGGCGGCAATGTTGGCCGTATATTCCTGCGCTAGCTGGCAAAGCTTTTTTGCAAACGGGGCATACCAGCCCTGCTGCAAAAAAGCGCGTCTGGCCGCAACCATGCCGGCATCATCCCCCGGCGCAGCCGAGTGGCGGCGGTTTGCCGGCAGCAGATTGACATACCCCTGCGCGGCAAAGTCAAAACTGTGGCGGTTTATACAGCAAAGGGCGTTGCCCTGCTGCCGCAACGGCTTGCCACAAAGGGGGCAGCAAAAAAGGCTTCTCATTTTTCACCCCCGGTTTGCAGCCATGGCACAACGGCCAGCACTGCCGGCACCTCTGCCAGTGCATCACAACAGGCATCTGCCCCCGGCACTGCGCTACCCGCATGTACCGCAATGGCAAGCAGCCCTGCCTTTTTGGCCCCCGCAATATCGTCGGTGGGGTTATCGCCCAGCATCACAGCCTGCGCCGGGTCACCCGCAAGCTGCAACGCAAGGCGAAAAATTTCGGCACTGGGTTTGTCCCACCCGGCAGCACCCGACACCACGCACCCGCTAAAATATGGCGCAAGGCCAAGGCCCTCTGCCACCTGCCAAAGCTCGGGGAAGTTGTTCGACACAAGAAAGCTGCGGTACCCCTTTGTTTGCAGCAGCGCAAGCGTAGGGATGGCATCGGCATAAAGCCGGTGCGCTGCCGGGTCACAGATGCGCCCGCGCAGTGCGGCCAGTGACGCCTTAATGTCCGTTTCTGCATACCCGCACTCTGCAAGCAGCGGCGCAAAGCTCTGCTTTACCTCTGCCCACCACGCTTTGCCCACCGGCGTTTTTTGCCCCGGCATCGTCCACCAAGGCAGCCCGGCGTGCCGCAACTTTTGGTGCAGCAGCTCCTCGCTGCACACCCCTGCGGGCAACAGCTTTAAAAAAGCCTCCACCCAGTTGGAATCCGGCAGGGTCAAGGTGCCGTGAAAATCCCAAAATAAAACCGGCTTTGGCGCGCATACCGCCGCAAGCTCCTCGTAAGTGTAAGTGGCATTTAAGGTTTCCAGCAGTGCTTTTTTGGAAAGCCGCAGCGGCAGCCCGATGCTTTGCAGCAGCTCGCGGCGCCGCGCCGCACTGTTTGCCGTGCCGGATATCCCAAGCTCGTACAAATCGGTATAGCTCAGCTGCCGCCCGCTGCGCGCGCCCTGCTCGGTGGCGCCCGCGCGCAGCAAGGCCTGCCGCAACACCTCTGCGGGCAGGCCCTCTACCCCCAGCGTGCCCTCTTTTGATGGGGCTTTTTTGCGTTTTTCTTTGCCCTGCACTGCCGGGATATACGCGTGCTTGATCACCGCACCGCGCGCAAAATTTTGGATATAATTGCGCAGCTGAAAACCCGCCGCGTCAGAATCAGTCAAAATAATGATGCCGCGCTTTTTGCCAAGGTCGCGGATCAGGTCTTTTTTTTGCTGGTCGTGGTAGATCGAAAACCCACCGGTCGTCAAAATCAGCCCATCCACAATGCCGGACAGCTTTGCCGCGTCATATTTTCCTTCTACAATCAAAAGCTCACGAATGCGCACTGGTTCGGTTCCCCCTGCCTGCCAGCAGGATCTCGCCCATGGCGGCCTGCAACAATGTGTTTTTGTCCACCGCACTGCCTTTCAGCCTGCGGTCAAGGCGGTCCAATATCTCTAAAAAAGTTTCAAGCTGCTGAACCGAAAAGCTTTTTGCGGTCTCAAGGCTTTTTTTATACCGGTAATCGCTGCCACTGCCGCCCATACGGCGAAAAGCATCGGTATAATTGATGCCCTGCATAGCCGCTGCCTTAACGCGTACCATATCGGTAAAGCTGCTGTTCATTGCCGCCGCAATGGCAATGGGCTCGTTTTGCAAGTACAGCAACTCGGCCAGTTTGGCAAAGGCCTCTCTGCTTTTGCCTGTCATCAGTGCGCGCACCATATCAAACACGTCCACTTCGATATTGCGGGGCGACAGCGTGCGCACCAGCGCGGGGCTGATGGCCGCGTACCCTGCCGCAGCGGACAGTTTTTCTACTTCGTTCGTGATCAGATAGAAATCGATGCCGCAGCGCGCAACCAGCTCTTTTGCGGCGGCGGGCTCCATGCTTGCCCCAAGCTCTTTCGCTTTTTGCGCGGCAAACCGCGCCGCATCGGCTTCGGTTGGCTTTGCAAGCGCCGCAACCAGCCCCGCTTTCAGTACCGCCTGTTGCAGCTTTTTCGCCGCGGCGGGCAGCGGTAATGCCTCTTTGCCGCGGGTGCGGTACTGCGGCTCTTTGACGAGCATTGTGAAGATCAGCACGGCGTTTTCAAGCTCTTCCACCAGCTCGCACAACAGTTTCACATCGTCGGCTTTCATCGTGGTGGGCTCAATGCGGCGCAGGTACACAATGCGCTTTGTGCCAAAAAGAGAAATGGCACCCGCCGCTGCGACCACCTGCCCGATATCCGGCTGGGGGCCGGGCAATACCGTCGGCTCTTCGCCATCCGCCACAAGCTGTTGCAATAGCTTGCCCACCGCTGATTCCAGCAGGTATTCATCTGTGGAATAGAAAAAATACGCGGGGGCAGAAACCCCTTGTTTCAGTGCAGTGTTCCAGCCTGCAAGGTCTAATACCGGCATCTATTCCACCTCCATCAATTTTATCGACCGGCCGGGGCGCACCCAAACCGTTGCCCCATCCCCCGATGCCACCGGCAGCGGGCAGTTTTTTACCCACGCTGCGGGGTTGCGACCGGCAATGATCTGCCGCGCCTTTAAGTTTTGCGGCTGGCTGCCGCCCGCAAGCAGTACATCCACCGTACCAAGGGCCGCGACATCGGGCTTACCCTGAGGGCACAATAATGTATAGCCACCGGTGTCCAGCAGCACATAGCTGCCGCCGCCCTGCCTGCGCACTGTACACAGTATATCATCAAATGGCGCAAATGTAACGCCGGTGACCACCTGCTGGCCGACCTCGCACAGTTGTACCGGGGTGCAAAACTCCAGCAGTTCCTGCACCTCTTCGCCGCCTAAATTGAGTAAAAGCGGCACTGTGCGGATGTCGTTGCGCTCTAAATAAGTTTGTACCGCATCGGCATTGGCCCTGCCGCCCCGCCAGATAATGACGGCCTGCTGGCCACGGCTTACCACGACCGCCGACCTTGTGGTGCTGCCCACCAGTGCGACGCGCAGCGTACCATAGTCAAGCAGTTGGCCCAGCAAAACTGCCGCAAACAAAAAAGCGGCGCAGCCAGCGGCAAACCGCCGCCGTTTTGCCGCTGGGCAGTACAGCAGGTAAAATGCCCCCAGCAAAAATACGCACGCCACCACTGCAAGTGCGTAGGCACCGCTGAGGTAAACCGGGCGCACCGGCAGGCGGGCAATCAGCGCCACCCAGCCGTTCAGCACCCGCACCAACACCCCGCAAAGCAGTTCAAACGGGCGCACCAGCAAAACCGGGGCGCCTGCCGCCGCCAGCAATGCCGTTAGCAGGCCGGTGGCGACCAGTGGGGCCAGTAACGGTACCGCCACTAAATTTGTGATGACTGAAAAAAGAGAAATGCCCCCGCCGATTGCCGTGAGCACCGGCACAGTTGCCAGTGCTGCGGCGGCAGAGCACACCACCAGCTGCACAAGGCGCCAGAGCCAGCCCCGCAGTTGCTTGCCCTGCTTTACCAAAACCTGTTTTTTGCGGCGCAACAGCGCGTCTGCGGCTAAGATACCAATAATTGCACTGTAAGAGAGCAACAGCCCCACATCAGCTGCCGCTGCCGGGTTTTGCAGCACAAGCAATAGGGCTGCGGCCCCAAGCGAAGTCAGGGTGTCTGCCTCCGCGCTGCAAAGCTGGGCCGCCGCCACTAATAATACCACGACCCCTGCGCGGGTGACCGACGGGGTAAACCCGGTGAGGGCCATAAAACACAAGGTGACCCCCGCCACTAAAATACCGCGTAACCTGCGGTGCCGGGCGGGCAACAACAGCCCTAACGCTGCTGCCACAATGGCAAGGTGCTGCCCGCTGACCACCAGCAGATGCGCGGCACCCGCCTGCCGGTAATTATCTTTTATGCTTTGCAGCAGCGCCGTTTTATCCCCAAGGCAGATGGCAGCCGCCGTGCCGCCAATGGCGGGCAGGTAGCGGCTGCGCAGTGCAAGGCTAAGCGTTTGCTGGGCACGCACAAAAAAGGCCTGTATTGAAAACCGGCTGCCGGTAGCGGTGACGGGCCCTGTCACTACCGCCCGCAGCAGGCTGCCGCGCGCAAGGTCGTACGGGTCTGCCTGCACAAATTTGCATTGTGCCGTGAACACCGCGCCGGGCACCAGCAAGGCCATACTGGACACACTGGCCCCAAATGGCCGCACCGGTGTGCCGTTGACCTGCGTTATTTCAAGGTCGGTGCGGGCGCGGTCCCCCTCTTTTACTTCATATGTGCGTTTTACCACCGCTTGCACCTGTACGGTTTGCCCCACTAACGCCTGCGCCGGAGCCAGTGAAACCCGCCGCCAACCCGCATGAAAACAAAGTGCAGCGGTAGTTGCAAGCAATACCACTACCACTGCCACGCGGCGGCCACGATGCCAAACCCAAAGTGCCGCTGCAAGAGTGCAAACCGCCAAAACAAACAACCACCAAACCGGCCTTTGCAACAAAAAAACAGTACAAAAAAGTTGGGCCGCCAAAAAGGCGAACCCAAACGCAGCAAGCGGCCGCCTCATTTAATTGTCAAAAAACAGCGGCAGCTCTTCTAAGAAAATAATGTCGGTGCGCTTTGCCGCATCGCCTTCTGCCAGTACCGCAGCACGGCCCACCACGGTGCCCCGGCTGTAACCCACCAGCATTTCCAGTGCGCGCAGCGAGCCGCCGGTGCTGATGACATCATCCACCACCAGAATTTTTTTGCCATCCATGCTAAGCAGATCCTGTTTATCAATGACCAGCTTCTGCTGGCCCTCTGTCGTGATGGACTTATCCTCTACGATCACGGCCTCCTGCATATAAAGCTTGGGGCCTTTGCGCGCCGGGAAGTACTGTTTGCCGCTTTGGCGTGCCATTTCGTACGCAAGGGGGATTCCCTTTGCCTCTGCCGTGACAATCACGTCAAACTCCGGCACTTTTTTCAGCAGTTCGGCTGCACAAGCGACCGTCAGCTCCACATCGCCCAGCATCACAAATGACGCGATGGACACCCCATCCCCAATCGGGCAAATGGGCAAAACGCGGGTCAGCCCCGCTACATGCAGCGTATAAGTTTTTTCCATCGTGGTACACTCCTTTGTATTACCCGGCACGGCAAATAGGGCCGCAAACGCCCGGTGCGTAAATTGTTGTGGCAATTGCTGCCCCGCACACACTGGCAGCTTGCCTGTGTTTAAATTATACCATGTAATCGGCAAAAATACATACCTATTCTGCCAGCTTTTACGTTTATTGCAGCTTACCGGCACCCCCCGGCAAAAGCCCGGCCCCCCGGCGGCATATTATAAAAACCGCCGGTGCAATAGCACCGGCGGCAATTTTAAAAACAAGGCAAAAGCTGCGTGTAACAGCCTGCTTTAGCTATGGAAAAACAGCGGCAGCTCTTCTAAGAAAATAATGTCGGTGCGCTTTGCGGCATCGCCCTCTGCCAGTACCGCGGCACAGCCGACCACTTTGCCTTTGCTGTAGCCGACCAATGTTTCCAGTGCGCGCAGCGAGCCGCCGGTGCTGATGACGTCGTCCACGATCAAAATGCGCTTGCCATCCATATTCAGCAAATCCTGCTTGTCAATCACAAGGCGCTGCTGGCCCTGCGTGGTAATCGACTTATCCTCCACGATGATCGGCTCTTTCATGTACAGCTTCGGGCCTTTGCGGGCAGGGATGTAAGGTTTGCCGCTCTCACGCGCCATCTCGTAAGCAAGGGGGATGCCCTTTGCTTCTGCGGTGACGATCACATCAAACTCCGGCACCTTTGCAAGCACTGCTTTTGCGCAGGCAACGGTCAGTTCCACGTCGCTAAACATCACAAAGGCCGCAATCGAAAGGTTCTCGTTCACTTTACAGATGGGCAATTCACGCGTGACACCTGCAACGTGGAGCGTATAAGTTTTATCCATGGTATTTCTCCTTCAGTCTGGCTTTGCCGCGGCAAAGCATAATGGGGCCCACACACGGCAACGTTGCCGGGGCGGGCAGCTGGCAGCAGTATCAGCCCGGGGGCCATGCAAGGCTTCGTTTTGCCAAAACATGAAAATGCAGGTGCGGCACGCTTTGGCCGCCGTCCTGCCCCACATTGGTCACAACGCGATACCCGTTTTTACAGCCCTGCTCGGCGCACAGCTTTGCAATCACTGCAAACACATGTCCCAATAGCGGTGCATCCTGCTCGGTCAGCTGCGCCGCAGACTGGTAATGTGCTTTGGGGATCACCAAAAAATGCAGCGGCGCTTTGGGGTCAATGTCATAAAAGGCAAGCAGTGTATCGTCCTCATACAGCTTGTTTGAGGGGATCTCCCCTGCACCGATTTTACAGAACAGGCAATCTTCCATTTACTCTCGCTCCCTTCTGTTATGCTGTTTTACACCGTACGGCAAACTGCCGCGGCAGTTACAGCAGCTCTTTTACAATGCCCGGTACGGCGGCCAGCGCCTCGGGGATTTTTTCTGGCTGGCGCAGGCCTGCCATCGCAAAATCCGGCTTGCCGCCGCCATTGCCGCCCGCAAGTACTGCGGCCTGCTTGGCAAGCGCGCCCGCTTTTACGCCGCGTTTCACCGCCTGCGCGCCCACGGCGACCATCATGCTGCATTTGCCGTCTACTTCGCTGCAAAGCACCACAACACCTTCGGGCACACGGTCGCGAATTTTTTCGCCAATGCTGCGCAGTGTGTTCACATCTGCGCCGGGCAGGTTGCCGGTAAACACCCGCAGCCCATCAACCTCGGTGCCCTGCTGCAACAGGCCTTCTACCTGCTGGCCAGCCGCCGCGGCTTTCGCCTTTTCCAGTTCACTACGCGTTGCATGCAGTTCTTCTGTCAGGGCCGCCACGCGCGCGGGCAGGTCGTTCAGGTTGCTGGCTTTCAGCTGCGAGGCAATCTGCGCAAGCTCTGCGGTGCGCTCGTCCAGCAGTGCCAGCAGGTTGGTGCCGGTCACGCCCTCAATACGGCGAATACCGGCAGCCGCACTGCTTTCAGACAAAATTTTAAAGCTGCCCAGCTGGGCCGTGTTGTGCACATGGGTGCCGCCGCAAAGCTCGGTCGAAAATTCTTCTACCTTGACAACGCGCACTTCATCGCCGTACTTTTCGCCAAACAAGGCCATGGCGCCCAGTTCTTTTGCCTTGGCAAGCGGCATCACAGTCGTGGTGACCGGCAGCGCCTCAAAAATTTTGGCGTTGACGATTTTTTCTACCTGCTCAATTTCTTCTGCGCTCATCGCGCCGAAATGCGTAAAGTCAAACCGAACCCGCTGGCTGTCCTCGTAAGAACCGGCCTGATGCACATGCGTGCCCAGCACTTCGCGCAGCGCCGCCTGCAACAGGTGGGCCGCCGTGTGGTTGCGCGCCGTTGCCATGCGCAGCGGGCGGTCAACCTCCGCCGTCAGCTGCGCGCCGGTGACCAGCAAGCCGTTTTGCAGGGTGCAGGTGTGCACATAAAAGCCTTTCGGCGTTTTTTTGCAGCCCTCTACCCGCAGGGTGGCCTGCCCGCTGTGCAGGGTGCCGATATCGCCCACCTGCCCGCCGGATTCGGCATAAAACGGGGTGCGGTCCAGCACGATCAGCACGCCCTCTTTCGGGCCGTCGTCGGTCGAAATGGCCTCCACCAGCTCTTGCCCGTCCGACAATGCCAGCACGGTGGCCTCTGCCGTCAGCTCACCATAACCGACAAATTTTGTCGGCTCGGCATCCAACTCGGTGAATAAATCTCCCGACCAGCCGGAAATATCTTTTTTCTTGCGGTCTTCGCGCGCGGTCTCCCGCTGCTTTTTCATCTCGGTGTGGAACTTATCCTCATCCACCTCAATGCCCGCTTCGGCCGCGATTTCTTTGGTCAAATCCAGCGGGAAGCCGAACGTATCCTGCAAGCGGAACGCCTCAACGCCCGACAGAATCTTCTGCCCGCCCTCTTTGACCGCATCCTCAACGCCGTCGATCAGCTTTGCAAGGATGGAAAGGCCCTGGTCGATGGTTTTAGAAAAACGGTCTTCCTCTGCGCTGATCATCTTTTTAATGTACTCGGCATGCTCGCGCAGTTCGGGGTAGGCAGGCTCGTTTTGGGTGATGACGGTCTCGCACAGCTCTGCCAAAAACGGGCGGTCAATGCCCAGCATACGGCCATGCCGCGCGGCGCGGCGCAGCAGGCGGCGCAGCACATAGCCGCGCCCCTCATTTGACGGCAAAATGCCGTCGCTGACCATAAAAACGGTCGAGCGAATATGGTCGGTGACCACGCGGATGGACACGTCGGTCTTGTGGTCCTGCCCATAGGTCTTGCCCGAAATATTTTCAACGTGGTTCAAAATGGCACGCACGGTGTCCACTTCAAACAGGTTGCCCACGCCCTGCAACACACAGGCAAGGCGCTCAAGGCCCATGCCGGTGTCGATGTTCGGGTGCTCCAGCAGCGTGTAAGTGCCCTTGCCGTCCGAATCGAACTGGCTGAACACAAGGTTCCACACTTCCATATAGCGGTCGCAGTCGCAGCCCACTTTGCAGTCTGGCTTGCCGCAACCGAACTCCGGCCCGCGGTCAAAGTAAATTTCGCTGCACGGGCCGCACGGGCCGGAGCCATGTTCCCAAAAATTATCCTCTTTGCCAAAGCGCACCATGTGCTCGGGCGCAATGCCAATCTTTTTCGTCCAGATGTCGTACGCTTCATCATCGTCGAGATAAACCGAAATATACAGTTTTTCTGCGGGGATCCCCAGCACGCCGTTCAGATACTCCCACGCCCAGGCGATGGCTTCGTCTTTAAAATAGTTCTGAAAGCTGAAGTTGCCCAGCATCTCAAAAAAAGTGCCGTGGCGCGCCGTAATGCCCACCCGCTCGATATCCGGGGTGCGAATGCATTTCTGGCAGGTGGTCACACGATGCGAGGGCGGTTCTTCCTGTGCAAGAAACCACTTTTTCATCGGTGCCATGCCACTGTTGATCAGCAGCAGGCTGTTGTCGTTTTTCGGCACCAGCGGGAAACTGCCCAGCCGCAGATGTTCTTTGCTCTCAAAAAAGGAGAGAAACGACTCGCGCAGCTCATTGAGGCCTGTCCATTTCATGTAAAGCTCACCATTACTTTCTATACTTGTTTTTCGCAGCGATAAAGCCGGTTTGCTGCTTAAAAAAGGTTAAGCCTCCGCCCCGGTAAAGGGACGAAGGCTGCAAAGCTCCGTGGTACCACCCAAATTGCGACATAACGCCGCCACTCAATGTGCGCCTTAACGCGGCAGCCCGCGCCCGGTGATTGACCGGGAGCTCAAGGGTGGCAAAGACCGCAGCCGACGAAAGCCTTTCAGCCAAGGGCTTTCTCTCTAGTGTCGGCGGGCCGGTCATGGGCCCTTTCAACGCTTTTGTTCTTGATAAAACATACACATTAATTATAGGCAGCGACATGTTAAATGTCAAGCGGGCCAGCGCGTTACCACCGGGGTGCAGCCACAAATTTTGATGTTTTCATCGCGACATTTTATTCGTTTTGTCGGCCCGCCCCGTTGAAGCACTGTACCGCGCTGTGATAAAATAAGTTTATCTTTCTGCTGGTATTCGGAGGAGTTAACATGAACTTGCTTGTCACCCTGGACCACAATTACGTCCCGGTTTTACGGGTCATGCTGTTTTCGCTGCTGCGGGCAAACCCCGGCGAAGACTTTGCCCTGTATATCGTACACAGCACGCTGACCGACGCTGATTTTGAAGTTATGCGCGCGCTGCCCGGCAGCGAGCGGCTGCGGCTTTGCCCCGTACAGGTGCAGGACGACATGCTGGCCGGCGCGCCGATTGAAAAGCGCTATCCCCGAGAAATGTACTACCGGCTGTTTGCCGCCCGCATTTTGCCCGCAGAGGTTGACCGCGTGCTTTACCTTGACCCCGACCTTGTGGTGCTGAACCCCGTGCGCCCCTTGTACGAAATGCCGCTTGATGCCGCGTGGTTTGCCGCTGCCAGCCACGTAAAGCGCACGTTTCAGCGGCTGAACGAACTGCGGCTTGATATCCCCGAGGGCGGTGCCTATGTCAACAGCGGCGTAATGCTGATGGACCTTGCGTCTCTGCGTCGTCACCAAGACCCGTTGCAGGTGCTGGCTTATATTGAAAAAAACAAGGTAAAAATGGTGCTGCCGGACCAGGACGTGCTGAACGCATTGTACTATGACCGCATTGCGCAGCTGAACCCGCTGATTTACAACCTTTCAGAAAAGTACCTGACGCTGCACAACCTGAACTTTAAAAACCAACCGGTCGACCTTGACTGGGTGCGCACTAACGCTGTTTTTGTGCACTATTGCGGCCGCAATAAACCTTGGAAGCCCGTTTATCACGGTCTTTTGGACGTTTTTTACCGCGAACTCGCCGAAGAGCTTACTTCGTCGGTTTCAATGGAAACCTTATAAATTTGCAGTTTCGACAGATTATGACCCAATAAATGGGTATTTATACCTTTTCTCCCTATCTTTTTGCCGAAATGTAAATATTTTGTGCAATTTTGTTTGAAATGCGTGCAATTCCTACTTAGTACGTGTATAATGTGGCACATGGCGGTTTTTCGCCATGTGCCTTAATCTTTTTAGGGAGATGGTTCCGATGTGGACGGATGAAAATAAAGAAGCGTTTCTCGCACTGGTCGAACCCTTACTCCGGCAGCAAGAGGTACAAGACATGCGCGCTATTTCACAGCACGCTGCCGGCATCAGCTGCTACGACCACAGCGTATTCGTTTCGTACCTCAGTTTTTTGATGGCACGGCGCCTTGGGCTGGACTACCGGGCCGCCGCACGCGGCGGGCTGTTGCACGACTTACATTTACAAGATTGGGAAAAGACTGACATTGGTAAAATCCACCGCTTGTTTTTGCACCCAAAGCTTGCTGCGCAAAATGCGGAAAAGCTGGGCATCAACAAGCTGGAAAAAGACATTATTGTCAAACATATGTGGCCTTTGACCCCTGCCCTGCCGATGCACCGCGAAAGCTTTATTGTCAGCCTTGCGGATAAAATTTGTGCCGTGGCAGAAATGCTGCACATTTACAAAGCATCGCGCCTGCAAAAGAATTTTATTTTTGCTTTGCCCGCCCTTGCCGCAGAAAACGCGTAAGGCGGCAGACACCGCATACTTGTTACAGGATGGCTTGTGGGGGCTGCCCCGCAGGCTGTTTTTTTGCCAGTGGCTGACGAAAAGGCACAAAAAACAAAAAAATGAAAAAACCGCAAAACAAGTGTTGACAATGCGCGCGGCATTCTGATATAATAATCGAGCAGTCGAAAAACGGCTGTCACTTGGGGGTATAGCTCAGCTGGGAGAGCGCTTGAATGGCATTCAAGAGGTCAGCGGTTCGATCCCGCTTATCTCCACCAAAATGTATCTCGGGAAACGATATGTTTCCCGGGATTTTTTGTAGTATTTTATGCTTTGTCACGTTAAACTATCGTAAAAGGCGACGGTTTAGGCAAATAAACCGCCATAGCCAACTGGTGGAGGGATAGAATGATTACAAAAGAACCAACTAAAGAGATGCTTGCCGAATGGAAAGGCGTCTGGTCGCAATATAAAGAAAAGCTGACACCCAACAGAAAATCAGGGAAAGAATTGCTTCACTTTGTGCAGGATAAGTATACCCTGACTGAACTAGTCGACAAAAATGCTTCTGATGCCATCACAAACAATATTACCATGAATGCACCTAATGCCGAAAAGCTGCCCGCAGGGGCCGCCCCAGTACCCAGAACGTTCTTCCTTGAAAATACCGGAAACGGTGAAGCCCTGTATCAAGACGAGAATAAGGACCCTGCGGATGTTTGGGGTGGCGACATCGCAAGGATTTTTGTTGGAATAGACACAGTGACAGGTTTTTTCATGGTTGAAGGAAGCACGATGCTTTGGGACGAACTTTGTGCTTTTCGGGGGCTGGATGAAAAAGATTTACAAAACTATGTTTGTGTTGCCGAATATATTCATAGTTTGAAGCGATTTCATTATCCTATCCCCGACTAAAGCATAAGATAAGGGCGGTTCTTCCGTGTTTCATGAAGCAAGCACCGGGCGCAGTCCGCTTGCTTTCCCCCTCACCGTGTTTTTTTCACATCCTGTATTTTCACGCTGCCCGCTTCAACCGACAAGGCTTTCTCTGCGTTTAAAAATGCATCTCCCCGGCCCGTTTTACAGCGGCATGTAGCCGGCAAGCTTGGGAGAGCGTTTGAATGCCATTCAAACACTCAGCGGTTCGACCCCGCTCATCTTCACCCAAAAGCCCTGAAACCAGTATGGTTTCAGGGCTTTTGGGTTCTTTCTTGCGCAAAAATCAGCCTTATTGGGCTTGCTTGCTATTATTCTTGAACATTTGAAACAGTTGGAATATAATGGGTTTTATAGTTTGATGCCTATTCACCCGTAATATGAAAAGTTAGGTATATTTTATGTCTAAAAATTTTCTGCTTACAGGTTATTACTTCAACGGGTATCATGGGTCGATGATACACATTTGCGAAATCGGTGAATACCTTGTGGCGCAAGGCTGGGCGGTTGGCATTGCTGCAATGGACATCACGCAGGAGATCCGGGGATATGTCGAATCGAAAGGGATCGCCTTGTATTCTGTTCATACGCTGCCAAAAGATATCGTCTGGCAGTATGCGCTGTGCTATCATTTTCCGCTTCTGCCGTATTTGCTCCGCAGCGGCGTCAATATCGAAAAACTGGGTATTGGCAGTCTTTCCGGCATTGAAATGTTGGAATCGCCCAGCTTTTTGGCAAGAACCGAGGGTTTGCCCATTTTTGTACATTGTGGCTCATTAAAAAACAAAATGGTCGTAAACCACTGCCTAGACGAAAACGCAATCTTCGTCGTGCCCAATTTAGTACCCGAAAATTTTCGGGAATTCGAGAAAACCCCACCTCCGCAGATTTTAAATAAAATTGCCGTTGTCTCAAACCATGTGCCAAATGAAGTCAGAGAAGCTGCGGCAAAACTGAAGCAGCAAGATATTGCCACTGATTTTTACGGTTTAGCCGACAAACACATCCCGGTAACGTCACAACTTTTAGCCGGGTACGACTGTGTTGTAACGATTGGCAAAACGGTACAGTATGCTTTGGCCCTGGGCATACCGGTGTTCAATTACGACCGGTTTGGCGGCGAGGGGTATATTCGGCTGTCGAACATTGACGAGGAAGAATACTATAATTTTTCGGGCAGACGTACATTTCGAACGCTTTGTGCCGATGCGCTTGCAACAGAACTTAGCTGCGGGTTTGCCGCTGCTGCCGCAGAATCGCCACCGCTGCGCGCCGCAGCGCGCGACCGGTATTTTGTATCTTACAATGTTGAACGGATCATCTCTATTCTGGGCGGGTGGGCATTCCATAAAATTGAAGAATCGCCCGCAACCCGGATGTATTTTGATTATTGCAGTTTTATAATCAATGAGGACAGCAAAAATTTAAACCGAATCAGCGCCTTGCAGCAAGCCTATGACGGTGTTGCCGGTGAAAGCACGAAAGCCTTAAAGCAACTCGACACGTTGCAGCTGGCCTATGACAACCTTGCAGCTGAAAACGACAACAATTTAAACCAGATTGGAGTTTTGCAACAGGCCTATAGCAGTATTACGAATGCGTTCTTTTGGAAAATGACAGGGCCGCTGCGCGCCATGGTGAATTTCGTGAAAGGACGAAACAACTGATGCGATGCACTCTTTATTGTTTTGTAATCAGCAACGAGGCCTTAAGTGCGTAACTTGCCGTTTATCAAAAGACCGCAGACATAAAAAATCTGCAATTTAAATTAATTGAGGCTATATATCGGCTTCTGCTATTTCCGCCAGTATATAGAATATCAAAATTGTTTCTGATTTTGAAAACATTGATACAAAATCCGCTGGATATATCTTAGACTACAATAAATTAATAAAGGGTGCGGTGTTTTATGTCTCCATTTGGCGAATTTTTGCTTACTCTCTTTTTTGGTGCTTTTGGCGTTCACAAATTCATTAAAGGCAAGGTCGGCTTAGGGTTCCTTTATTTTTTTACATTTGGCTTATTCGGAATTGGGTGGATAATCGACTGTATAATTGCAGCTTCTAAATTGAGTAAAATCAACTTTACAGATAAGCAAAGCACGCCATCCATTCTAGATGAATCTTACTCCGTCGTGGGCACAAAATACTATCTTCAAAACATTTATCACCTTGGCACAATAAATCGGCAGTTTTATTTAAGTGATGCGGATTTAATAAAGTGCAATCTTGGCGACAAGCGCATTTTTGAGTACTATTTCCCAAAAGGCCCCGTTGAACTTATTGAGGAGCCTAATAACCCTCATGACCCAAATGCAATTGCTGTAAAAATAGCTGGTGAACTTGTAGGATATATTGCAAAAGAAGAAACCATGCAAGTCAAAACTCTGTTACGAAATGGCCATTTTGCTAGTATAACAAGTTTTATCTCTGGTGGGAGGTATAAAACCGCAATTTCAAATAAACGTGTTGAAGTTTTTGAAAATAAAATTACTGTCACCATTTATATTCACCATAAATAAAAGGGACTTATTGAATTTTAAAAAGCCTCGCAAAGGCAATTCGTTTCACTGCTTTTGCGGGGCTTTATTTGTGTCTATCAATTTTGGGCTTTACTCTGCTGCGCCCTCTTGCACATCGGGCAGCGTTTGCGCCGTGCCCTTGGCATCATAGGTTTCTAAAAAGCTGTGCTTTACCCCACCGGTTTTATAGGCCAGCACGGTGTCCAGGCTGACGTTTTCCATACTTTTAAAAATATTGGCCTCTATGCCGGGGTTGGTTTTCTTCAAGCTGCTGATCAGCTGTTTAATCTCCTGCCGTTTAGAGCCGGTGCTGCCGTCTGTGCGGCAGGTGGTGCAACTGTCGGTAAATTTACAGGCGCACTGAATAAAATTTAGCCCGTTATAGTCGCGCCAGTGAATGATCTCTTTTTCGCGTATCAGGTACATGGGGCGAATCAGTTGCATGCCTGGGTGGTTGGTGCTGTGCAGCTTTGGCATCATGGTCTGCACCTGCCCGCCGTACAGCATGCCCATCAGCGTTGTTTCTATCACGTCGTCGTAGTGGTGCCCCAGCGCTATTTTGTTGCAGCCCAGCTCTTGCGCTTTTTTGTACAAATACCCGCGCCGCATGCGCGCGCACAGGTAGCAGGGCGATTTTTCTATTTTATAAACCGCGTCAAAAATGCTCGTTTCAAAAATAGTGACGGGCACACCCAGCAGCTGTGCATTTTGCTCGATCACGCGGCGGTTGGTTTCGCTGTAGCCGGGGTCCATCACCAAAAACACCAGCTCAAACGGGAATTTATTGTGCCGTTTCAGCTCTTGAAACAGCTTTGCCATTAGCATAGAATCTTTGCCGCCAGAAATGCACACCGCAATGCGGTCGCCCGGCTGCACCAGCTCGTACCGCACAATGGCCTTGGCAAACGGGGTAAACAAATCTTTGTGAAACTTTTTGCGCAGGCTTTGCTCTATTTTGTCGCACTGCTCTTCGCTTTGCTGCTGCGCGGCCAAATGCTGCAACAGCCACGCGCCATACCCGCCCTGCAAATGCCGGGCACGGTAGCCCTGTTTGCAAAGCATCTGCGCCGCAGGCAGGCTAACTTCGCCCCGGATGCAGTACAAAACAAGCTCTTTTTCTTTCGGCAGCAGCGCTTTGCCCTGCATAATGTCGGCAAAATCCACCTGCACAGCGCCGGGCAAGTGCCCGCACTGATAGGCATCCTGCGGGCGGATATCCACCAGCAAGCGGTCCGCCTGCGGGGTTTCTTGCAACTGGGCAAGCGAGATGGTAAGGTCGTTCGGGTCGTATTGGTTCACAGGCAGTTGCCTCCAAATTATTTGATACGCAGTGGCCACGGCACCGCAGCTACCGCAGTGCCAGCCATTTTGTTAACGCACAAAAATTATAGGTTTATTTTTGGGTTCTGTCAACTGTGCCCCACGCCCATACTAAAAAACAGCAGGTGGGCAGCCTTTGCTTTTGCATGCTGCCCACCTGCTGTTTGGTTCATCGTCTGCTACCTTGTTGCTTTGGGTAACCTCGTTTATTCTTTTGCCCCTGCCGCGGCGGCTGCCGCGGTTTGCCCCGCAATGCGGCCAAACACCGTGCAATCTGCAATGGCATTGCTACCAAGGCGGTTGGTGCCGTGGATATCGCCGGTCACCTCACCCGCCGCATACAAGCCGGCAATAGGGGTACCCCCCTCGTTTAATACCTGTGCGGTGGTGTTGATTTTCAGCCCACCCATGGTGTGGTGGACTGCGGGCTTTGACACCATGATATAATACGGGCCCTCACCAAACGGCACCAGCGTGCCGCGCTTATTAAAGTCAAGGTCTTTGCCATTTGCGGCAAACTCGTTGTAGCGCTCTACCGTTGCTTTCAGTGCTTTGGCATCGATGCCAAAAAAGTCTGCGGCTTCCTCAATGGTGTCGGCCTTGACCAGCATTTTCTTTGCGATCAGGGTTTCATACTCGTCTTTATGCTGCACATCCACGCCGCTCTCGGTCATGCCCGCCGCATCCCAGAACATATACGACACGCCGCCGGTCTGCTGGGTGACAGCTTTTGAAATGACATCCCGGCGTTCCAGCTCTTCTACAAAGCGCTCGCCCTCCAGATTGATGAGAATAGAACGCCCCTCCAGCCGCACGTCACCGACGTACAGCAACGAGCCGGTTTCCACATCACAAGTGGGGTAGGTTTGGATATACGACATATCCACAGCCTCGGCGCCAACCGCCTGTGCCATAACGATGCCGTCACCGGTGCTGCCCACCGAGTTGGTGGACAAAATCGCTTCACCCATGTCGGGGTTGTACTGCTTGCGCATTTCAACATTGGCACCAAAGCCACCGGTTGCAAGCACGACTGCTTTTGCGTGGTAGGTGATCTGCTGCCCGTTATAGGTTGCTTTTACCCCTACCACGTTGCCGTTTCCATCCTGCAACAGCTCGGTGGCCTTAGTGTCAAGGTGAATGGGGATGTTGCGCTGCTCGGCCGCCGCCTGCAACTTGTTGACAAGCTCCACCCCGCTGGCCCCTGCGGGTACCAGACTGCGCTCTACCGAATGCCCGCCAAAGAATAGCATATAATCCTCAAAGTCGACCTTTACTTCGTCTTTCAGCCACTCCGCCCCGGCCAGCGCATTGTCTGCCAGTACGCGCACCAGCGCGGGGTCATTTTCGTTGTCGCCGCCCTTTAAGGTGTCTTCATACATCAGGTCGGCACTGTCCTCAATGCCCTGCGCCTTTTGCAGCCAGTTGCCCGGTGCGGCGTACTCTGCGCCCGAAATCAGCGTGTTGCCGCCCACGCGCGGCATTTTTTCAATCAGCATCACGTTTGCGCCGGCATCGGCCGCTTCAATGGCTGCCGTCAGCCCTGCACCACCGCCACCCACTACCAGTACATCGGTGGTATATTCGCTCTCACGCTGCTGGGCACCCTGTTCCACCTTGTTTGCCACAAGGTCCGCCTCCGTTGCGCCGGACTTTGCAAGTGAGTCGTTTACGGCCTCTAAAAAGCCCTTAGACGTATAGGTGGCACCCGCAACGGTGTCAACCGCCAGCGTGTTGCCCGCAATCATCTGCTGTGTCAGCGTGTCCATTGCATCAGCAATGCCTGCGGTTTCACTGTGCTCTTTCACCGCGATGTCCGCAATTTTGCCGCCGGTGATAGTCAAATCGACCAGTATTTTGCCGTTGTGGCCCTGCCCCTCACCGGCATAGGTGCCGTCAAACGATGCGCCCGACGCACTGCTGGCGCCGCCCGCCTGCCCGCAGGCAACCAGCGTAAAAACCAGTACCGCCGCGACCAGAATCGAAAGGATTCGTTTCATCTTCTCTTTTCCTCCTGCTTTTCTGATTGTTATTTTCATAACATTGTATTATGATTATAAGGCAAATCATCGCCGGAGTCGTTGCACTATTTTTTCAATAGTTGCACTTTTCTGCACAAACAGGAGGCCAGGGTTGAAACTTCAAAGCAAAATTACGATACTGTTTGCAGGCTGTATTTCTTTTGTTTGCAGTGCGGCCATGCTGCTGGCGCTGGTACAAAGCAATGATTTTAACGAGCATATCAGCACAAAGCTCAACACGCAACTCATCGAATCTAAGGCGGCACAGGCTTCGGCCTGGCTGACCCAGCGGGTGGATGAGCTGCGCATCATCAGCCGCAGCAATGAGGTGCTGTCGATGGATATGCAGCAAGTTCACCCGTTTATTGACCGGCTGAACGATGCGTTTAGTGAAAATTACGGCAACGACTACGGCACCTTTGCGGTGGGCGGCTTAGACGGGCTGGGGTATGTCACCGAGCAGCAGACGATTGACGTTTCAAACCGCGATTATTTTAAAGCACTTTGCCGCGATGGCACTGAATACGAAATCAGCACCCCACTGGTTTCGAAAACCGACCGCAACAACATTGTTCTAATCTGCTATGCGGTGCGCGATACCGCAGGGCAGCAAATTGGCTTTGTGAATGGTGCTATCTCTTTAAACCGCCTGACCGACCTGACCGACCATATCGATTTTTACGGCGGCGTTTCGTTTATTGCAGACCCGGACGGCAACTTATATACAAATGTGGGCGGGCAGCTTGCCAGCGATGACCTTGTGCAGGTGCTGGCCCATATGCCGGTAGGCGGCACCACCAAAAGCGCCAGTACCCTGACACTGGGCGGCGAAGAAAAAGAAGTGTTTTTTTCTCACATCCCACAGACAAACGACTGGTACCTGTGCACCGTGGTAGAACGCGCCCGCCTGCTGCAAGAGGGGCACGCACTACTTTTTTCTATTCTGCTAATTTGGGTGCTACTTCTGATTCTCAGCTGGCCGCTGAGCTTTTGGGTCGCGCGGTATATCAGCCGCCCGATCCGCCGGCTAAGCAGTGCCATGCAGCAGGTACAGGCCGGTGATTTTACCGTGGCCGTGCCCGCAAACGGGCAGGACGAAACTGCCCAGCTTGCAAGGCAGTTCAACCACATGGTGGCCAACACCAAACAGTTGCTGCAAACGGTGGAGCAAGAACAGCGTGACCGCTACCGCGCGCAGTTTCAGGTGTTGCAAAACCAAATCAAACCGCACTTTTTATACAACACGCTCGACACCCTGCAATGGAAGGCATTGGACTACGGCGACGATGAGCTGGCCGAACTGATTACGGCATTGTCCGGTTTTTTCAGGGTCGGGCTGTCTGCCGGGCAAGATTTCATCCCACTGAAACGCGAATTTGAGCATGTGGGCCATTACTTGACCATTCAGCAGTATCGCTATGCGGATATTTTACAGTACGAACTGTCTTTGCCTCCCGCGCTGGGGGATGCGGTGGTTAGCCGGTTGCTGTTGCAGCCGCTGGTTGAAAACGCCATCTACCATGGCATTAAACCGAAACTAGCCCCGGGCACGATTCGTATTTTTGCCCGCACTGCCGGGGATAACCTTGAGCTGGTGGTCGAGGATGACGGTGTTGGCATGGACAGCACGGCACTGGCGCGGCTGACGGATGCGCTAAACAGCCCTGCGGCGGCCAACTCGGTGGGGCTGCGCAACATTCAGCAACGCCTGCGGCTGATCTACGGCAGCGGATACGGGCTGCAAATTACATCGCAGCCGGGGGGCGGCACCTGTGTCACTGTGCGCCTGCCACTGCAAAAAGGAGGTACGAATGGCGACGATTGTAATTTGTGACGATGAAATTCATATTCGGCAAGGGCTAAAAAAATATATCGAACAGGCAAGCCCCAACCTGCAAGTTGCAGGGCTTGCCGCAAATGGCCCCGCCGCCTTGCAACTAATACGGCAGGTACGCCCCGACATTGCGCTGATGGACATCAACATGCCCGGCCTTGGCGGGCTGGACGTGGTGCAGCAGGTGTGCGAAGATGGCCCCGCCTGCCGGTTTGTAATCATTTCTGGCTACGACGAATTTGCGTATGCCCGGCAGGCCTTGCGCCTTGGCGCAGTGGATTACCTGTTAAAACCCATCGACCGCAAAGAACTGCTGCGGGTGCTGCAAAGTATCACGGTGTCCGCCGCCCACACTACCCCGCCACAACCAACACTGGCAGACCAGATTAAAGCCCATATCGGCACCCATTTTGCCGACCCCGCACTTTCGCTTACTACCTTGGCCGCCGAGTTTCATTTAAGCGAGTCGTACCTGAGCCGTATTATTAAAAAAGAATGCGGCACCACTTACAGCGAATATTTAAACCAGCTGCGCATTGCCGCCGCACAGCAATTGTTGCTGCAAGACCCGGCAATTCAAAGCCAGGAGGTCGCTGAGCAGGTGGGCTATTGGAACAAGCACTATTTTTGTCGTGTGTTTAAACAGCAAACAGGCCTTTGCCCCACCGATTACCAAAAAGAACAACTGCGGCAAAACAAAAACAGCCCCTGTTAAAGGGCTGTTTTTTATGCGTCGATTATTGGCGCAGGCAAAAGGTTTTGGGTGCCAGGCGATACGCCGCAAACAGTGCAAGCAAAATATACACTATACAAAAAACAAGTAAAAACAAACCAAATACCGAAGTCTCGATTTCTTGCCGCACTGCAAAGTAAGAAATAAGATAGGTCACTGTATTGGCGACTGTGAACATCGGGTTCTTTACCTCGCTGTTTTCATTGTACGGCTGCAACAGATAATACAGCACCATATGGTGCACTGAAAAGAAAACCGCCATCAGCAAAACCGATGCAAACAGCAAGAAGTAATTGAACGGGTGCGCCGTGCCGCCGCTGAGCAGCAGCATAACCGGCAGCCCGAGAGCAATTACAGCCGCCGGCATCAGGTTGATGCGGATGACTGACCGCAACCGGGCGGCAAACAGCTGTAAAATAGCTTTTGGCTGCCGGTAAAAGCGGTAGGTCAACATGCTGTGGTCACAGTTGACAAACATCGCCTGCGTGATGGTTTGCCCGCGGTTGATAAAGTACATGACAAATAGCAACGAGGGCAGCCCTGTCAATAAATATGAGTTGAGCTTTTCTCTTATGGGCGGGTAAAACAAGCAAGCCCCGATACCCGCCAGCATCAGCGCACTAAAAAATAATGTAATGCGCAGGGCCGAGCGGGTGAGTATTTTTGTGTGTCGCTGTACAAATAAATCATTCAAATACGCATATCCGCTTTTTTTGCTGGTCTGGCTGGCAGAAAAGCTGAGTTTCTTTTGGTAACTTGTTTGCAGCACCTTTGCCGTTGCGCTTTTGGTTGATTCAAACGCTATTCCACCGGCAAATTCTTCTTTATAGGCATCTTTATAGCCTTTAAAGTGGCACAGCGCCCATACACTGGGTACCGCCGCAACCACCGCCACTGCGCACGCCACATAAAAAGCCCTCACCGGTATTGCCCAGCCCAGCACCGGCAGCACATAGGCCACGGCAAGCAAAGCGATAATTAGCATAACTGCCATTGTGCTGTACAACTTTTCAAACCGCTTTTTCTGCTCTTTGAGCGGGGTGCCAAGCAGCAGTGCGGGCATAATGCATTTGATTGCCACCACCAGCGCAGCGGCGGCAACCGCCCCCAAAACGGAAACCCTATATAAACGGCCCACCACCGCCGTCATGACGGCCATACCAATAAACGTGCGCAGCAAAAAATAGAGATAGTTTGAAAGCGCATATTTTTTTGCGTCGAGCCGCATTAACATAATGGCATAATATTTGTCTCTGCCGGGCTGAATAATTCTGGCATTGAGCAGCCCGCCAAGCAAAGTGAGAAGCGCCAAAATGTGCAAAAAATTTGCCGGGCCGGATAATTTAAAATAAAAAAGAGGCAGTACAATCGTTAATAGTAAATACAATGCTTTGCCAAAAAAAATCGAAATGATCTCGCGCAAAATACTGACCACCAGCGCAAACCGTTTTAAGCCCCTGCTTGCATAAAGTGCCGTCGGCAACCGCTTTTTTAGCCCCGGCACTGATTTCAGCGAACGCAGCAGCGCATTGGTACGGTAGGTGATTTGCAGGCGAAACGAAATGCGAAATGTCTCAATCATTGCCGGCCTCTTTCAGCGCCGCAATAATTTTGTCTTTATATTCGGCATTGTCCAGTGATTCTTTGGCGATCTCCTGCAAGACGCCCTGATTTAAAATGACAATGTCATCGCACAAATCCAGCGCAAGCTCCATAATATGGGTGGAAAAAATAATGATATGGTCTTTTTTTATCTGCCGCAACAGCTGCTTCATCTCATCGGCCACCACCACGTCAAACGAGGTCAACGGCTCGTCAAGCAATAACACGGGCGGGTTTGCGATAAAATTTACCAGCAATTGCATTTTGTTCTTCATCCCGTGCGAATAGTCTTTCAGCAAAAGGTCTCTGTCCTGCTCATCGATCTGCATCAGGTCAAGGTAAGAATCGATGGGCTGCGGCTGCGGCACCTGTTTGCGGTTGATATCAAGAAAAAATTTTAAAAATTCCCGCGCCGTCAAAAACTCCGGCACGACCGGGGTAGAAAGCACATAACCGATATCTTCCGCTGTCAGTGGCCGGGTTTGCCCGTTTTCTTCCACTTCAAAACTGCCTTCATCCGGTTTCACATCGTCATTCAGGCAATTAAAAAACGTAGTTTTGCCCGCGCCATTGCGGCCAATCAACCCATAAATATGCCCCTGCTCAAAGCAAAAGCTAGCACCTTTCAGCACCTGCTTTTCGTCAAAATTTTTCTTTAGGCCCTGCACATACAGTTTCATATTTCCCTCTCACTTTTCTGGTATCTGGGGCACCGGCACATTGTGCCATTGCCCTCTATAAAAATAAACGAGGGCACGGCACAAAATCATACAGCAAGCGGGCTATTTTAAATAGGCTTTGCACCACACTGCCGCGTACACCACCGTTGCCGCGGCCAGCAGGGCGCACAGTAACGCGACCGCCCACCGGTATAAATCAAACTGCATGTCGGCAAAAAGTGCAAAAAAGCGCAGGCCCCCAAGGGCTGCAATGACTGCTAGAATACCGCCGATCAGCACCTGATACGCCGCTTTGGTGGCTTTTGCCACAACCTGCTGTTCGCGCTCGTCCAGTGCCGAAAGCTCGGTGCCGCTGTGTTTGCCCCAGCGATACTTTTTTGCAAGCAAGTGATACACCACCGGAAATATGATCAGGTATACCAACAGCAAAATGGGCATTAGCCCCACCCCCGCGCTGATGCCGGGGTGCAACTGCTGCACTTGCTGTGCCGGGTATAAAAATGCCAGCCCAAACAGTAAAAACAGGATCACGTTACCCGTACAAAGGATGATGGTCTTTTTCATAGTGAATCCTCCTCAATGGAAAAAATTTCGTCGATTGGCGTGCCCAGCACCTGTGACAGATGCATTGCCAGCAATAGCGACGGGATGTAGCTGCCTTTTTCAAGAGAAATGATCGTTTGCCTTGTCACCCCGGTAAGCTGCGCCAGCTTTTCCTGCGAGAGGTTTTGCTCTGTGCGCAGTGCTTTTACACGGTTTGTCAGTGTTTCCATTTGCAGCCCTCCTTTTGTGTATAGTATAGTACGCTTTACATGTAAAGTCAACTATACTATTAAATTTATGAAAAAACCGCCCCACCGGGCGGCTTTTGTTTTACTGTACTGCGGTACCATCAACCGTCAATATAATACGGGTATACATACCCCTTCACTTCTTTTGCTGTCGATATTTTTGTCACTTTGATCTGTGGTTCTTGCGTTGTAGTGCCATCGATCACGCGCTCGCCCACGGTAAGCGTACCTTCCACCGTCACCCACACGTCCTGTTTTAAAATATCGGCATTGCTGTAAAGGCAAACGATGCCGGACGGCACAAGGTCGGCCACACAGCAGGACATCATCAGCCTGGCGGGCACAAACTGCCCCTCGCCTAAAATATTGGGGTCCTTAAAAACATACCCTGTCATTGAGACGGTGTACCCCTCGTATTGCTGCATATGCACATAAAGCTCTGTCACCCACATCGAAAAATCGTCATCGGCCACTGTAATGGTTTTATTGGCGACGTCCAGCCCCGGCAGGGTTTGCGACGCGTCGCCATCGCTTTGGCTTGCGGTACCGGTGCCCACGTAAACCGTGGCCGCCGTGTCCGGCTGCGCGGCTGTCATGGCAAAGCCGGTTTTGCCCACGTACTGTGAGGATATTTTAGAAACATTCATGACATCCATTGGCAAAAGCAATAGCACCATGGGCAGCAATAAAACAAAGCAATGCGCCAGCCGCAGTTTGTGCTGTGGCTCAAACAGCCGTTTTACCCCGGTAGCGCCCCAAATCAGCATCACCGCCGCCACAAAATACAAGTACCCTTTCATGCGCGGGGTGACAAAATATAAATACTGCTTTGACAGCACCATATACACCATCATCACACTGAACAAAAAACAGCACATCATCTCCAGCAATATCTGTACATTAAGTTTTCGGTTTGTCATTTTCAATGTTCAAATCGCCCCCAGACTGGAAAACAAGAAGACCACAAAAAAACTTGCGGTAAAGGTAATCGCAATCAATTTTAAAATAAAGCGCTTTGAAAAGCCAGACGACAGCATCATGACGTTTTTGATGTCCATCATGGGCCCAAACACCAAAAAGCCCATAATTGCCCCCATGGGGAACTGGCTTGCCAAGCTGCGGCCAATGACCGCATCGGACGACGAGCAAAGTGACAGCACAAACGCCATGCCCATCAATAGTACAGTGGAAACCGCGAGACCAAGGCCATTGGGCGCATTAAAAAACACGCCCCCACCCACGACCTGTATGACCGCCGCAAGCAATGTGCCCAGCACCAGATATTTACCCACACTGAAAAACTCTGCCTGCGAATGGCGCAAAAACAGGCGCCATTTTTCAGCCGCACCTGCACTTACACTCTGCGGCTCGTAATAGCCGCAACTGCACATCATTCGGTCCACCGTGCCGCCTGACAAAATTTCGCCCTTTGTAGGCCATAAAATAAAAGCAATACAGATTAAAATAGACGTAATAATGCCAAAACACACCCGCGCCAGCACGACCGAAAGGTCGCCACCAAACGCATAATAAGTAGATAAAATTACCACCGGGTTAATAACCGGGGTCACGGTGACAAAGGTGATTGCCACCGGCAGCGGTACCCCCTTTTTGACAAGGCTGCGAAACACCGGTATCGACGTGCAATCGCAGACCGGCAGCAAAAAACCGGCCAAAATGGCAAACAACACGCCGAGCCCCAGTGATTTGGGAAATTTTTCTTCGATCCACCGCGCAGGTACAAACACCTGAATAGCCGAAGAGAGTAACACCCCGATCGTCAAAAACGGGATAGCCTGCAACATGATGCCCACAAAAAGAGTGAGCACCGATGCAAACGAGGTGTCTTTTGCCTGCGGGATGAGCCAAAAAGCGGCAAGCAATACCAGCAGCGCCGCCCCCCCGGCAGCTATTGGTGCCAGCGGCGGTACCTTTTTGCCAAAGAAGCTGCGGTACACCCCGTTTAAATCTTCGCTTTTTACTAGCGGTACACCGGGGTTTAGGCCGTGCAACAGCTGTTTTGCTTTGCGGTACTGCCCGCGGCCGGCCTCCTCGCTGCCCCGCAACACCACAAAATCGCTGTTTGCAATTTGCTGTGGCAGGGCTGCGCCGGTATTGCCAATGAGCCCGGGCACCTGTGCCACCTCGGCAAGCTGCATGACCCGCTTGATGCTGCAACGTGTTACCAGCGCCTCATCGCAAAAAATGGTTTGCAGCAGCGAAAAGGGCTGCATGCCGTTCCACTCTACCCATATTTCATCAAACGCCTGCTGCCCTACCACCTGCGCTATTTTTTGTACGATCGCGCCCGGCTGCTGCAAATCATCTGCAAGCAATAGGTGCGTGCAGCCGGGGATCACCGGGGCGGCTTCTTCTTCCCCCTCTTCAAATTGCAGCAGCAAAACCCTTATGTTCTGCCATTCTTCTTTATCAAATAAATGGTTTAAAAAAGTCGTCTTACCGGCACCAATAAAACCGGTGACAACATAAACCGGAATTGTCATCTGTGTGTCTCCTTTATCAAAACTGTTTTCTGCCTACCCGCTGCAGTGCCGCAGGTTTCACCTCTTTCCCTTTGCCCTGTTGACAATTCCTGTTTCCTTTTGTTTTGCCGCGTGCGGGTACGCCCGCCGCAGTTTTTTTCTATGCATGCTGCCGCCGGTTACTTCTTTGCGGCACAGTCTTTGCAATAGCCGTAAACCTCCAGGTTGTGGCCTATCACCTGAAAGTCTTTGTCTTTGATTCTGGGGATAAAACTCTCCATTGGGCAGTTTTCCATCGGGATCATTTTGTGACACCCAATGCACACCGCATAATGCCGGTGGTGTTCGCGGTTCAGCTCATACACGGCGGTTTCACTATTCATAATACTGGTTTTAATGGCCAGCTTTTTTTCGACAAACAGCTCTAAAATGCGGTAGACCGTCGAAAGCCACGCGCCGCCGCCCTCTTTGCTGATGCGGGCAGAAATCTCCTGCGCGCTCATCGGCTGGGCCGACTCTTTCAGCACCGCAAGCACACTTTCCCGCTGTTTTGTCCGTTTTAGCCCCTTAGGCCAGCAATCCTTTTCATTTGTCAATCTACTCACCTCGTCTAATCATACCGGGTGTTTTACCGACACACCTTTTCATTTTGCGGGTCAAACAACCTGCATATTTATGCTCAAGCCATGCGCCGCGCGCGCAGCTTTGCCTGTAGGGTTTTGCCGACCAAAACGATCACTAACACCGCCACCGACACCAATGCGGTAAACCCGCCGGGCGCAACGTTTAAATAGTACGAAACAAACAGCCCTGTCATAATATCCACCATGCTGAACACAATGGAAAAAATCAGCGTCAACCGAAACCCCTTGCCCAGTTGCAGCGCGGTGGCCACCGGCAGCGCGATCATTGAGCTGAGCACCAGCACCCCCACAATGCGGATTGACACCGAAATCGCAGAGGCCACCAGAATAGAAAATACATAGTTGATCAGTTTGACCCGCACACCGGCCACCCTTGCCGCTTCTTCATCGTAGGCGATGTACAGCATCTGGTGGTACAAGATTATCAGGGTAAGCACCGAAATGATGCTGAGTATTAATACCATGATCGTATCAAATTTCGTGACGGTGAGGATGCTGCCAAACAAAAACGAATCGGCATTGGCCTTTAATTTGCCCGAGCTGATAATGGTAATGGCGGTGCCGACACTGAGCGAAAGCACAATGGTCAAAATTAAATCGGTATACTTTTTAAAGTAATTGCGCAAAAACTCGATCAGCGCGCCGCAGATGGACGTAAAGACAAACGCGCCCAAAATGGGGTTTTGGCCCGCCAGCAGGCCAATTGTCACCCCGGCCAAAGATGCATGCGACAAGGTATCGCCGATCATGGAATAGCGGCGCAGCACCAAAAAAATACCGATGCTGGGGCATAAAATGGAAATAAAAACCGATACCAGAATGGCATTTTGCATAAAACTATATTGCAACATTGTCCGTGCCCCCTTGTATTCTTCTGCCGCCCAAAAACTCCTGTGCATATTTTTTTGGTGTGCACAGGTGCCCATGGCCATCTGTCAGGTGGTAAATCAGCGTGGAATTGGACACTGCGGCATCCAAATTATGTTCTACTGAAACGATGGTAATGCCATTATTTTGGTTGATCCCTTTTAAAAAGCCGTAAATTTCGCGCTGGCTTTGAATATCCACCCCGGTAGAGGGCTCATCTAAAATCAGCAGGTCGGGCGCGCCCATCAGCGCACGGGCAATTAAAATTTTTTGCCCCTGCCCACCGGACAGCGTGCCCATCAGCGCGCTTTCAAAGGCCTGCATGCCCACCTGTTGTAACCCCTTTTCAATCACGCTTTTGTCGCGTATTTTCAACAACTTGCGGTAAGAATCCAGCGCCTCGTATACCGTGATGGGAAACCCGGCGTTGGAATAATCACTTTTTTGCGGCACATAGCCCACACGGATTGCCTGCGAGACAATGCTGCCACTGGTAGGCTTTAAAAATTTTAAAATCAGCCGCATCAGCGTGCTTTTACCGCACCCGTTTTCGCCCACGACTGAAACATATTCCCCGTCTCTTATCATCAGGTTCAGCCCATGCAACACATAGGGGGGAGAACCTGTATAAGAAAAACTGAGGTCCTTTATCGTAATCATGATGTACACCCTTTCGGCCCATCGGCCCGAAAAAAATAAATGCAAATGCAACTCATTCGCACTTGACAAATCTCTTTTGCAAGATTATCATCTATATTATAAACGCAAATGAGTTGTATTTGCAAGTAAAACCCGGAGGTATTCATCATGTTAAAAAAAATAGTTGCTACCGCCTTGGCCCTTTCCCTTTTAGCGGGCCTTACCGCTTGCGGTAGCAGTGGCGGTAGCAGTGGCGGTAGCAGCACTTCTGCTGCAAGTTCGTCTCCCGTGTCGTCTTCTGCCGCTGGCAATGGCGAAAAACTAAACGTGTCGGTCAGCTTTAATGCAATGAAAGAATTTGCCGAAGCCATTGGCAAAGATAAGGTAACCATTTCCACCATCATCCCGGACGGGATGGAACCGCACGACTTTGAGCCCAAAGCACAGGACCTTGTGGCGCTGAGCGGTGCAGATGTATTTATTTATAATGGGCTGGGGATGGAAGCCTGGGCCGAAAAGGCAATCAGTGCCGCCGACAATACCGCCCTCATTGCGGTGGACGCTTCTGCCGGTGCGGATGCAATCAAAAACACCGACCCCGCCGAAGTATCGGCGCATGGTCAGTACGACCCGCACCTTTGGCTGGGCATCACGGGGGCCAAAACCGAGCTGGGAAACATCAAAAACGCCTTTGTGCAGGCAGACCCTGCAAACGAGAGCTATTACGAAGCCAATTACAAGGACTACACCGCACAGCTAGATGCCCTGTATCAGGAATACAGCGAAAAATTTAAGACGGTGGAAAGCAAAAGCTTTGTGACTGGGCATGCCGCCTTTGGCTACCTGTGCCGCGACTTTGGGCTGGAGCAAAACAGCGTGGAAGATGTATTTGCCGAAGGCGAGCCCACCGCACAGCAGCTGGCCGAACTGGTGGATTATTGCCGCACCAACCATGTCTCTACCGTGTTCGCCGAAGAGATGGCAAGCCCTGATGTATCGAATACACTGGCAAATGAAGTGGGGGCCACGGTGCAGACCATTTACACCGTAGAAAGTGCCGAGGACGATTTGAGCTATTTGCAGCGGATGGAAAGCAATCTTTCTAAAATTTACGACAGCCTGTCTAAATAACAGGTGCTATAAAAAGAACCAAAAGCCCGGCACAACATGTGCCGGGCTTTTGGTTTTGTGCCGCGAAAAACGGCGGTGCTTTTCTTGCGTCTGCGGGATTAGCTTGCCTGCGTCATGCTCCACTGCCATACGGGCAGGTTGCCAAGGCCGATATCTTCCATACCGATATCATCGCCAAGACGGGTGTTGTATGCATAATCCTCATACGTTGCCGCATAGAAGATGATGGGCACTTCGTCCAGCCAGGTCTGCTGCATCTCTTTGACAACCTTAACCCCCTCTTCGTCACTGGTGGCCTGCATAAAGCGGGTGTAATAGTCGTCCCAGATGTCTGACGGGTTGTTGATGAAGGTAGCGGCATCGTTGGTCAGCATGTTGCGCAGGTACATCGGGTTCGACTGCATGGTCATGTTGACAAGGCCAATGCCCGTGGTACCGTCGTAGAAGCCGGCAAACATGGTGGCGGCTTCTTCTACCTGAATGTTCACCGTCATGCCGATTGCCTGTAGGTTTTGCTGGATGATGCTGGCACATTTTTCACGCGTACCCGGAGGGGTGCACAGTGTGATGGGCTTGCTGAGATCGATTGCGCCATCTGCTGCCGCTGCCTGCAAAATAGCTTTGGCGGCATCCGGGTCGTAAGTCGGGGTGACGGAGCTGTCAAAATATTTGGTGCTGGACAGAATGGGCGATTCAATCGACGCCGCATTTTGCAGCATGGCCCCGATGGCATCACGGTCGAGTGCCTTATCAATGGCTTGGCGAATGCGCTTGTCGGGGTAAACAGCCTGGTTGACCATGATCATGTAGGGCTGGGTCGGCACATCCAGATGCACGACCTTAATGCCGTCGATTCCCTCAAGCGAGGTGATATCATCCACGCTCATCGGCGGGTAGGCAAGGTCCACATCACCGGCGATGATTGCCGAAGCCATGTTGGTAGTTGCCATGACCTGAATTTTAAACTTTGCAAATTTGGGTGCACCAAGGTAGTAATCTTTGTTGGCCGTCATCACCAGCTCGCTGCCGGGGATGGTGCTTTCAAAGGTCAGCGGGCCATTGCAGACCGGGGCGCTCCAGTTGGGGGAAGCCAGATAATCCGCGGGGGCAGTGTCTTTCAACACATGCTCGGGCAGGGCCTGATACAGGTAGATGTAAGACGGGAAGGTCACTGCCTCGTTGATGACATCATCAAACGTGTATTTGAGGGTATAGTCGTCGATAGCCTCTGCGCCGATGGGGGTGCCGTCTGCGTTGCCGCTGCCATCCACACCGGTAAGGATGCTATAGGTCGCCGCTTTCTGGTTGACCACACAGGCGGGGTCGGTGATCATTTTCACCGCAAAAACATAGTCGTTTGCGGTGACCGGCTCACCGTCGCTCCACTTTGCGTTTTTGTTCAGGTGGAAGGTGATGGACTTTTTGTCCGCCGACACTTCCCAGCTGTCCGCATTGCGCGGGGTGATATCGCCCTTGTCGTCAATGTAGACAAGGCGGTCATAGATCAGACCAAAAACCAGCTGGCTGTAATAGCCGCCCGACGCCGCGTTGTACGGCGTAAGGTCGGCCCATGCCGAGCCAATTGCCATGGTGACAACTGCGTCACTGTCTGCTGCCGCAGCAGTGCTTCCCGATGCAGCTGTTGTGCTGGCAGCAGCGGAAGAACCGGAGCCCCCGCAGCCGGCAAGCAGCGAGGCGGCCAGTACGGCGGTCAAGCCGATGCTGAGTGCCTTTTTGAAAAAACTTGTGTTCATTTCTTTTCCCCTCTTTCGTTTCATTAAAACCCGCCTTCAGCCCTATGCTTCAAACAGGGTTTTATTGCTTTGCAATGCACTGCTTTTGATTTGCAGCGCGTACGGGCAGGCGACAAAATGCCCCTCCCCCATGTCTTGCCACTGCGGCTCTATGGTGCCGCAGCTCTCTTGCGCATACGGGCACCGGTTGTGAAACCGGCAGCCCTTTGGCGGGTGCAACGGGCTGGGCACGTCGCCCGGCAAGAAAATGCGCTCCCGCTTTTTATCAACATCCGGCACCGGTATGGCCGAAAGTAGCGCCTTGGTATAAGGGTGCAACGGGTTTTCGAACAGCTCTTTTTTGCTGCCGAACTCCACTAATTTGCCGAGATACATCACCGCAACGCGGTCGCATAAATACCGCACCACGCTCATATCGTGCGAAATAAACAGGTAGGCGACCCCTGTTTTTTCCTGTGCCTCTTTCATCAGGTTCAGCACCTGCGAGCGCACCGAAACATCGAGTGCCGACACCGGCTCGTCGCACAGAATAAAGGCAGGGTCTACCACCATGGCACGGGCCGTGACCACGCGCTGGCGCTGCCCGCCGGACAATTCGTGCGGGAACTTGTAAAACTGGTATTCACCAAGGCCGACGAATTCTAAAATTTGTTGGGTCTTTTGCTTTTTTTCTTCCTCGGTGCCAATGTGAAACGCATCCAGCGGGGCGCGCACCAGATCAAAAATTGTTTTTCTGGGGTCAAGCGACGCGTAGGGGTCTTGAAAAATGATCTGCATTTTTTGGCGCAGTGGGCGCAGTTTTTTGTTGTCATACCCCACAATGTTTTCGCCCATAAACTCGATCTGCCCGTCGGTCGCACTTTGCAGCCCTAAAATCGTCCGCCCAAGGGTCGATTTGCCACAGCCAGACTCCCCTACAAGGCCCACGGTCTCGCCGGGCATAATGTCCAAACTGACCCCATCCACCGCTTTCAGCGACAGCTTGCGGTTTTTGACCCCGCGCACCGGGAAGTACTTTTTTAAGTCTTTGATCGACATGACCGGCACTTGCCGTGCACTTTCGTTTGTCTGTGTCATTCTGCTTCCTCCCCTCTGCCGCCGGGGGCCCCGCAAAGCAGGCAGCGCACCTGATGGCCCGGCTCTACTTCAACAAGCTGCGGCTTTTGCTGGGTACATTGCCCGCTGCACTGCCCACAGCGATTGCTAAAACGGCAGCCCGCCGGCATTTCGCTGAGCGACGGCACTGTGCCGGTGATGCTGGTAAGCCGCTGCATATCGCGGTCTACCCGCGGCAGCGAGTTGAGCAGACCCTGTGTGTAGGGGTGCAACGGGTTTTTAAAGATCATCGCGGCGCTGCCGTACTCCACCACTTCGCCGGCATACATGACCATCACATAGTCTGACGTTTCGGCCACGACCCCCATGTCATGGGTGATCAGGATAATCGACGTGCCCATTTCGCGCTGCAACTCTTTCATCAAATCCAGCACCTGCGCCTGAATGGTCACATCCAGCGCCGTCGTGGGCTCATCTGCAATCAGCAGCTCCGGCTTTGCCGAAAGCGCCATTGCGATCATCACGCGCTGACGCATGCCGCCGGAAAGCTGGTGCGGGTATTCGTACATACGCTGGTCCGGGGCTGGGATACCCACTTTTTCCAGCATTTTTGTCGCCTTTTGCCAGGCCTCTTTTTTGCTGATTTTGCTGTGTGCCTGGTACATCTCCACCAGCTGCACCCCAATGCGGTAAGCGGGGTTCAGGGAGGTCATCGGCTCTTGAAAAATCATGGATATTTTACTGCCGCGCACCTTGCGCATTTCTTTTTCACTCAGCGTCACAAGGTCGCGCCCCTGAAAAGAAATGCTGCCACCGGAAATAAGGCTGGTCTGTTTGGGTAGCAGACGTAAAATCGTATTTGCGGTAACGCTTTTGCCACAACCCGACTCGCCCACAATGCCCAAAATTTCGCCCGCTTTGACCTGAAAGGTGACATCCTGTATCGCCGTCAGGGTCTCTTTTTTGCCGGTGCGAAACTGCACCTGCAAATTTTTTACGTCCAAAATAACATCCGACATCCGTTTGCCTCCTCCCTACAGTCGTTTCATTTTCGGGTCCAGCGCATCGCGGATGCCCTCACCCACAAAGTTGATGCACACAATGGTGACCACGAGACACACACCGGCCGGGATCCATATCCACCAGCGCTTTGTCAGCACGGCAAGGCTGGTGGCCGCCTGAATAATGTTGCCCCAGGATGCCTGCGGCGGCTGTACGCCGGCGCCCAAAAAGCTAAGGGCCGATTCGGTGATCATCGCGCTGGAAATGCGAAATGCCAGCGCCACCCACAGCGGCGCGATTGCATTGGGTAAAATTGTTTTAAAGATGATTTTCAAATCACTGCTGCCAATCGCGCGCTCGGCCTCTACAAACTCCCGGCCACGCAGCGAAAGCACGTTGCCATAGATCAGCTTTGCAATGGCGGGCCAGTTGAGAATACCGATGAGAAAAATTATGATGGGAATTTCAGAGCCGAACACCGCCACGACCACCAGAATGAGCACCATGGCCGGGAACGACATGAAAATATCTGCCGTACGCATAATGAGGCTTTCGGCCCTGCCCCGGTAATACGCGGCAACAAGCCCCAGCGGCAAGCCCACCAGCACGCTGATGGCCGTTGCTGCAAACCCAATGAGGATGGACACCTGCCCGCCGCAGACAACACGCGCAAACATATCGCGCCCCACTTCGTCGGTGCCCAGCAGATGTACCTGCCCCGGTGCCTGGTTAAAGGCCGTGCGGTCAATTGCCACCGGGTCAAGGTGCAACAGTAGCGGCAAAATCAACACGCACAAAATTTCTAGTGTAATGATGGTCAGGCCGATCATAGCCATTTTGTGTTTTTTGAAATTGCGAAACGCTTCGCTTTTTTTCTTTTGACCTGTCTGTGTTTTCAATCTTCACGCCCCCTCAATCAAAACGAATTTTCGGGTCCAGAAAAGCATAGACCAGATCAAGCAACAAGTTGACTACCAGCACCGCAATCGAGATCAGCACGGTGATGCCCATGATCGTGTTGTAATCGCGCTGGCTGATCGACTGGATCAGCAGCGTGCCCATGCCCGGCCATCCAAATACCTGCTCGGTAACGGTCGCGCCGCCCACCAATAGCGGCACCGTTGTGGCAATGCAAGACACAATGGGGATCCACGCATTGCGCAGGATATGTTTTACCGTGACACGCAGCTCTGAAAGGCCTTTCGCGCGCGCTGTTTTGACATATTCTTCGTTCATCACTTCCAGCATGCTGCCGCGCGTCTGCTTGACAAAGGTGCCCAGCAACTGAATGACCATCACAAAACCCGGCAAGACCAAATGCCTTGCAAGGTCCCCTATTCCCCCGCCTCCACTTGCGGCATACATGCCCATCGAGGGCAAGACCCCCAGCTTGATGGAGAACACATATACCAGTACCAGCGCCACAAAAAAGTTTGGCGCGGCGGCCCCCACAAACGACGCCACCGACGAAATATTGTCCCAAATAGAGTAGGGTTTCAGCGCCGCCATAACACCAACCGGGATGGCGATGAGCAGTGAAACCAGCAGCGAATACAGCGAGAGTACCAATGTGGGGCCGATGCGCTCGCTGATCAGGCTCCACACCGGCTGCTGGGTGCGGCTTGAAATGCCCATGTCGCCGCTTAACATGTTGCCCAGCCAGATAAAGTACCGCACAACAACCGGTTTATCTAAGCCATATTGCACCATCAGCGCGTGCTCGGCCTCCGGCGTGATGTCACCGGCTGATTTGATAAGATCGATGGGGCTGCCCGGCGCGGCGTTGGAAAGCAGAAATACGATCACCGTGATAATCAAAAACGCCGGGATGGCCTGCAATAGCCGCTTTGCGATATATCTTGCCATAAAACGTATCCCCCTTTTTCTGTACGGCCTAAATTGCCTCTGGCGCTTTCAGCTCTTTTGGCAATGCACAGTCATATACCCCGCCGTTTTTCGCCATAAATTCTTCTTTTGCCTGCTGCACTTTCTCGGGGTCTTCCAGCATCATAATGCTGGCAAGCGCAATCACCTTACCGGCGACCAGCATGCCCTTGTGCCCAATGGGCGAATTGCCCTGTGCCGTCATCTGCCACGAGTGCCCCGGCGTTGCAAAGCTTGCCGTAGCCACAGTGCACATCACCGTGGGGGCAATGTACCCCACATCGCCCACATCGGTCGACCCGGTGACAATGACCCGCTTTGTTTCGTCAAATTCTTCGATTTTAGTATCAAGCGGCTGTTTCAGCTTCGCCTCGGCCTCCTCTTTGCCATACCGTTTTTGCAGTTGTGCCTTTTCTTCGGCTTTATTATTTTCACCCACCGTGGCGTCAAACTTGGCGGCAAGCTCGTAATCCTCTTTCTTCCACTGCGGTGCACCGATCTGTTTCATCGCCTCAGTCATCACCTCTGCCAGCACCGTGTTGGGGATATAGTCAGAATAAGCCGATTCAATGCGCCAGCTCGCCTGCGTACCGCACATCAATGCCGCGCCCCTTGCAATATCATCAATGCGCGCCGTGATCTCTTTGACCTGGTCCATATACGGGGCACGGATGACGTACCGCACACTGGCATGGTCCTGTACCACGTTCGGCGCTGTGCCGCCGGCATCCAGATACGCATAGTGGATGCGCGCCTCCTGAATGACATGCTCGCGCAGGTAGTTTACGCCGACATTCATCAATTCAACCGAATCCAGCGCGCTGCGGCCAAGGTGCGGTGCCCCGCCCGCGTGGGCCGTGACGCCTTTAAACGAATAAATGCGGTTGTACAGCCCCACCATGTGGCACGAGTGCACGCCGTTCGTCGTGCCGGGGTGCCAGGTGTACACATAGTCCACCCCGTCAAATGCGCCGTCCCGCGCCATAAAGGCTTTGCCGGCGCCGTTTTCTTCTGCCGGGGTGCCAAAGTAAATTACCGTGCCGCTTTTGCCGGTCTCTTTTAAATACTCTTTGATGGCAATCGCGCCCGCAAGGGCACCGGTGCCCAGCATGTTGTGCCCGCAGCCGTGGCCGCGCGCGCCCTCTTCCCGCGGGGCTTTGGTGGTGCATCCCGCCTGCTGGCTAAGCCCCGGCAATGCGTCGTATTCACCCAAAATGCCAATGACCGGTTTGCCTGCGCCCCAAACGCCTTTGAACGCGGTGGGGATATTGGTAAGGTTTTGGGTCACGGTAAAGCCCTCTTTTTCTAGCGCGCCGCACAGCAGTTCAACCGACTGATGCTCCTGGTACCCGCCCTCTGCATATTCCCACACAAGCTCACTGATATGGGTCAGTTCTTGCTGTCTCTCATCAATGCATTGTTCTACAAAAGTTTTTCTGTCCATACTCTCCCTCTCCCTTACCTGCATTTTATTTAATCGTTCATTTTACACATACATCGGGCAGTGGTATTCACCACCGGTGCGCGCAATGCGTTCGCCCTGCGCCCCCTTTAGTAGTGCGGGGTCATCGTAAACCATCACGCCGGCAAGCCCCATAATTTCGCCCGCACAAAGCAGCCCTTTTTCGCCGATGGAAGAACCGGTCATCCCGGTCATGAACCACGAATGCCCCGGCGTACCCAGTGCCGCGGTGGCAACCGAAAGCGATGCCGTGGGGGTGACATAGCCCACATCCCCCACATCAGAGCAGCCGTAAATTTTGAGCATCTTGGCTTCATCAAATGCTTCCATTTTAGTGTCAAGCGGCTTTTCTAAAACCTGCTGCAGCTGCTCTTTGCCGTAACGCCGTTGCACGGTTTGCTCCAGGTCGTTTTGCTGTGCCGGGGTATATTGGCCCGTAAACTGCTTTGCCAGTGCAAAATCTTCTTCTGCCCACGCCGGGGGCCCCACCAGCTGCGCCGCGCTATTTAAAACAGACGCGACCACTTTATTTTGAAACAGGTCGGAATACCCCATGCGCGGGGTGACCTCCACCGTCGTGCCGGTCATCAGCGCGGCGCCCTTTGCACAATCTGCGACCCGCTGCATAATTTCTGCCGCCTGCTGTGTTGTAGGCGCCCGCACACCATAGATCAGTTTTGCGTGGTCCTGCACCACATTGGGCGCCGTGCCGCCGCAATCAAGGTAGGCATATTGCAGCCGTGCTTCTTGAATCACATGCTCGCGCAGGTAGTTCACCCCAACATTCATCAGCTCACACGCATCCAGCGCGCTGCGGCCAAGGTGCGGTGCCCCGCCCGCGTGGGCCGTGATGCCTTTAAATGCGATATGTGCAGTTTTGACCGCGATCATTTCCATGTTGACGACCCCGTTCGTCGACCCCGGGTGCCAGGCAAACACACAATCGGTAGTATCAAAATACCCGTCGCGCGCCATCAGGGGTTTCACGCCTTCGCCCTCTTCGGCGGCACAGCCGTAATAGATCACCGTGCCCGGCAAGCCGCTGGTTTGCAGGTATTGCTGGGCAAGTAGTGCGGCCGCCAGCGAAGCGGTGCCCAGTGCACTGTGCCCGCAGCCATGGCCATACCCACCCTCTGAAGCCGGGCAGTGCCGGGGCAGCCCCGCCTGCTGGCTAAGCCCCGGCAGTGCGTCGTATTCACCCAGATACCCCACCACCGGGTGCCCCCCACCAAATGTTGCAATGAATGCGGTGGGGCGGCCGCAGATATTTTCTTCTACCGCAAACCCCTTTTGGTGCAGCACTTCACAAAGCAGCTTTGCCGACTGCACTTCGGCGCTGGAGGGCTCGGCATAAGCCCAGATTTTTTGATGTATTTTAAGCAGTTCCGGCGCAAGGCCGGCAAGGGCCTGTTTTGTCCATTCAACCCGTTCCATTTACTTTTGCCACCTTGTTGTTTTATCTTGCACCCGCTGTCAGTCAAACGAAGCCATGTACTGTGCAAACCATTCCTCGCCCATTTTCAGCTTTAAGCAGTGCAGAATCAGCTGTACACAGCCCTCTTCACTTATTCTGGCACTGTTTAACGTGATATCGTAGTTGACGGGGTTGGTCCAGTAATTGCCGTGCGTGTAAAATTTATAGTACTCGGCACGGTAACGGTCGGTTTTCGTAATCAGCTGGTTTGCCTCTTCTTCGCTGATATCCATGCGCTGCATCACCCGCTGCAAACAGTAAGCGCGCGGGGCTTCGATATAGATACTCACCACATTCTTGCGGTCTTTTAAAATATCGTCGGCGCATTTGCCCACAATCACGCAGGGTGTAATTTATCGTAAAGAATGAGAAAAGCCCGGACGGCCCCAAGGGCGAGGCGCAAAAACCCGCAAAAACCCGCGAAACCGCATTAAATAAAGGTTTTTCGGCGCAACAAAACCGCAAGAACGCGCAAAAACGCGGCGCGGCACGCAAAGTGCACTGAAAAATTTTAAGCCCCTTTTCTGGGCTTTTTTTGTGCCCTGCCCGCCGGCGCCGCAGAACTTTACAAACCATTTTAACAGTGTTTAAACCGCATTTAAAAGGGCATTAAAAATGCTGATAAAAACCGCACTGCAAAGCCATTTTAAACGATTTTTCACAAAAATTAAAAGACCATTTAAACGTTGCTTTTACAGCATTGTCTAAATGGTCTTTTTTTGTAGTTTAATCGGACATCCGTGTCCGATTAAACTTTGTATGTCCGATTAAGCAAAAAAGCGGGTTTATAAGGATTTTAGTAATTCATACTAATATAAAAATGTCCGATTAAATCATTTTTGAAACAGTAAAAATGTTGCATGTTAGCCAACAATCCACTCCGGTTTTAAGATGCCAATAACACGCCCATTGACCCGAACAGAATCATTTAAAGGAATTGGCTTGTAATGATTGTTTAACGAGGTCAGAACCCCATCACCAATGCGCTTGATATACCCCTCCCCATCTAGAGTAACCAGAGCTATATCACCAATTGAAACTTCACCAGATTTAATTAACAAATAGTCTCCATCATGGTATTTGGGCTCCATACTATCGCCGCTTACCCGAATGACAAAATCGGCATCACAAGTTTCGGGTTTGTTTTTTACCCGAATATCAGTGAACGCCTCTGGCCCTAAATAGACACCTTTGCCGGCGCTTGCTGGTTGATCGGAAAGGCGCAAACGTATAAGGTTTGAAGGATTATAGTTATAATTCAAAGATTTTGAGCTTAATTCTAAATCTAGTAATGTACTGATAACCAACTGGCCATGACTATCTAATTGGGCGTACTTATATGCGATATCTATAAACGGAACGTGCGTCTCTAATAAATTATTGTCAGTCCACCCTAAAAGATATTCACCAGTGACTCGAAAATAACTTTCCAAAATTGCGAGAGCCTTGCTATTTGGCTCTCGCACGTTATTTTCATAGGCCACGATAGAAGAATAGCTTAGACTGGTCGCTTTTGCTAAATCAGCTTGCGTCATCTGTAGTTTGAGGCGGAGTTCCTTTATGCGGTTATTAGCTCTCATATTCTCACCCTAAAATAGTATATCACAAATTTTACGAACGTAAAACAATTAAACAAAGAAAACCGTGAAAGTATTGTATTATTCCGCTTGACTTTTACGAAAGTAAAATATATTATGTAATAAAGCATTGACGTTCGTAAAAGTTGGCTGGGAGGTGAGTATTTTGCTTATAGCAAAAGTTGAAAAAATTAAAGAAAAAAGAGTTGCCTTGGGGCTAAACCAAAAGGCTCTGTCAGAAAAAGCGGGTTTACCTGTCAATGCCATATTTCGGATTGAGCGCAATGCATATACATACACGCAGGAACTACGGGCAAAAGCAATCGCAACCGCGCTACAGTGTGACATTGAGGAAATATTTGAAAACCCGACAAGAAGCGCATAGAAGGTGGGAAAGTATGAAAAAAAAGCAAAAACGGCCGCCTTACCTCAGCCGGTGGAATGAGGAACTAAAGGCAATCTGCGATGCGGCAGCTGTGCTGGGCATTATCGCGGCAGTCATTATTACTGTTTGTCTGCTGGCGCCAGCCAAAGCAGCGGCAGTTGTCGACACCGGAATAACAGAATCACCAAATATGGTTACATTGGAAGCAAAATCACCACCGCAAAACGTGCCCGAGTTACCCGATGTACCACTTGCCCCGGAGCTGCTGCAGGCCGCAGCAGATGCTTGCGAGCAATACAACGTCCCGATTGCCGTCGCACTGGCAGTGATGGAAACAGAGAGCGGCTACCAGACTGATGCAGTAAATGGCCCCTGTGTGGGGCTTTACCAAATCAATACGACCTACGCCGCCGCCTATGAGGAGGCACTTGGAGTTACTGACATTGCCGACCCGACACAGAACATCGCCTGCGGGGTATGGTACCTGGGCGAACTGCTGCAGCGTACCGGCAACCTTGACCACGCATTGATGGCCTACAACCTTGGCAATGTTGCTGATGAACTTTGGGCTGACGGAACGAGGAGCACCAATTATACCAACAAAGTGCACGCCGCCATTGAGCGGCTTGAGGCAGAGAATTAAGGAGGGCAACATGATGAAGCAACAGCTGTTGAGCCAAACACTGCATATTGGCGAGGTTTACAGCAACCACGGGGCACTGTACCGGGTGGAAAGCTTTGACGACGATGTCGTGCGCGGCAGTGTGCACCTGCGCCGCATTAAGGATGGTTGGGAGCTGGATGCCCGCGGGGCAGCACTTTACCTTACTGAGCGCGGTGTAGAGCTGCAGTGGGACTACAGCTTGAATGGGCAGTTTACTACTGCAGAGGATTTGGGATAAGCCGAAACGGCCAGAGATGGCCGTCTGCGGAGGGGTGGCCGCCCCGCACTGACGATGGCAGGCCAATAAAAAAAGCCTGCACTATGCGGGCGGAAGGATGCCGTATGGAAAAGAAGCTTTTGAATGCACTGGAAGAAATGGAAGGAGCAAAGTTTGAAAGCCTAGACCAGGCGCTACAGAAATACAGCGGACGAGAGATCTTTAATTTTTGGTTGGAGTATGAAGGAATCATCGGGTACGGGGAAAGCATCTTGGAAGCGGTGAACGCGTTGGAATTGGGGTCGGCCCCAAAATGCATGGCTGAACCTTACGGCTACGTGAAAGAGGCTAAAAACTATAAAGCTCATCTTGCCGGGATGACGCCAGAAGAAATTCATGCTGATTTACTGGAAAAGGTAAAAGGCAAATAGCCGAAACGGCCAGAAATGGCCGTCTGCGGAGGGGTGGCCGCCCCGCACTGATGATGGCAGGCCGTGAAGAGGTGATTTTTTGGAAGCGAAACTGAGGCCGACCGAAGCTGCTGAGCTTATATCAACATCACCGCGAACCATAAGGCGTTGGATTGCCGATGGACAATTACCCGCGGAGCAGCGGCTGAATGAGCGCCGGCGGCCGGAGTACTTGATCCCATTGTCGGCACTGCCGCCGGCGGCACAGCAGAGATATTTTGACCGTCACTGCACAGAGTTGGCCCCGATAGCGGCACCAGCCAAGCAGGTACCAAAACCAAAGACACAACCGATTGACCGGTACAGTGCTGCAGAGCGCGAACAAATCAGCTTTTGGACGCAACTGGTTGAAGATTGGCAGCGGGCACGCGATAAGGTTGGTAAAAAGGCTGAGTGTGATGATAAATTTGTGCTATGGGCCCAGCTTGAATACCCGGACATACAAATCAGCGTTGAGACACTTTACCGCCGCTGGGCAGCCCTGCGCGAAGGAAACCTTGAGGGTTTGGTTGACCGGCGCGGTAAAGCACGTAAAGGCATGACCGCCCTTACCGGTGAAGTTGAAACAGCGTTTTTGACATTTTATCTTGACGAAGCGCAGCATCCAATTAAACGATGCCTGGCACTCACTGAGGAATGGGCCCGACAGCATACGCCGGAGGCACTGCCGTTGCCGGGGTACAGCACATTTTACCGTAAGGCTGGCACTATACCTTACGCTGTTAAGGTGCTGTGTCGCGAAGGGAAAAAGGCTTATTACGACAAGTGCAGTCCGTATATCCGCCGTGAATATGAGACCATCGACGCTAATGATTTTTGGGTCGGTGACACGCACACGATGGACGTTATATCGCTGGGGCCAAACGGCAAACCACACCGTTTACACCTGTCTGCTTGGCTGGATGCCCGAAGCGGAATTTTCACCGGGTGGTATGTGGGTGACCAGCCAAGCAGCCAGTCAAGCCTTAACGCCCTGCGCCGAGGCATTGAAAGCTACGGGATACCGAACAATGTATATGTCGACAACGGGCGTGAGTTTTTGACCTTTGATATTGGCGGCCGCGGGCACCGAGCTAAAAAGCGATTGGCAGATGGCAGCATACCGTTTGCGCCGCCGGGCGTGTTTGAGCGCCTCGGCATCAAAATGACCAATGCTATTGTGCGCAACGCCAGAGCCAAACTGGTGGAACGGCGATTTGAAGATGTTAAAAACTATGTCTCCCGCCTTTTCCCCACCTACACAGGTGGCAATGTGGTGGAAAAGCCGGACCGGTTAAAACATGTTTTAAAGGCCGGTAAAATACCGACAGACGCAGAAGTTATTGCGGCGATCGATACGCTGATTACCGGGTACCTTAACTGCGAGCCTTACGGAGGAAGTGTGGCGGAAGACCGCTGCATGCGGCGCATCGATGTACACCGTGCACGCTGCCCCGTGGTGCGCAAAGCTGACAAGGAAGATTTAAGGCTAATGTTGATGCGCACAAGTAAGCCGGTGACCGTGGACCGTGACGGTGTCCGCATCCCAATTAAGGGCATCAAAATTGATTTTTACGACCCGGACTTTGTACGGCAGCTGCAAGGCAAACAAGTGTATGTGCGGTTTGACCCAGATGATCTTGGCAGCGTACGTGCATATGATATGGATGACCGGTTTTTATGCGCCCTGCCACAAAGCAAATTGACTGCCGGGTACCTTGCGACACAGGACCAAATTGCCGAGCTGCAGGCGGCCAAACGCCGCGCCGAGCGTGCAACAGCAGAGTTTGCCGCAGCACTTAAGCTGCCGGATGACCCGCAGATGGCACTGGAGTTGATGACAACCCTTGCCGCACGGAATATTGCGGAATTGCCGGTTGGTGTGAGCGCAAAGAGCATAAAACTGGTGCGGGACGCGGAAGAGCCGCTGCTGCGAGCAGTGGGTGATCTGGATATGAGCCTAATGACCCAAAACATAATTAAACGACGTGGAGGTATGGAAGATGATGACGACTTATGACATTCAACTGATTGCAAAAGTGCAAAAGCACCTTGAAACCGAGGGCATGAGCCAGACCCAGCTGGCCGGTAAGGTGGGTATTTCACCCGCCGCGCTTAGCACCTACTGTGCGCAGAAGTACAAAGGAAATATTGCGGCGGTAGAGGGCAAGATAAACGAGTATTTCCGTGTCGCCGGGGCGGTACAGCAGGCAGCTGAAAAGGTTGCCGACTACATGCCGGGTGAAGATTATATCCCGACCTCAATCAGCGAAGATGTGTATCAATCCATCCGGTTTGCCCAGCTGGAGCATTGTATGGTGGTCTTACACGGGGATGCGGGGGTGGGCAAAACAAAGGCGGCCCGCCACTTTTTACAAGACTTTCCCTCCAGCGCGGTGTATGTCAGCATCAGCCCGAGCACCGGCACATTGGCCGGGGCCATCAAGCTGCTGGCGCGGGCCTTGCGGGTGCCAGAGAGCCGTAACAAGATGGACCAGATGCTGGCGATACGGACCCGGCTTGAGGGCACCAACAAGGTTATCATTATTGATGAGGCGCAGCACCTTAAATATGCCGCGCTGGAGGAGCTGCGGACGCTGACTGACGCCAACACGGCCACCGGTGAGCACGGTGTTGGGGTTGCGCTGATTGGCAACACAGAGGTCTATAGCCGGATGCAAGGCAAACAACAGGCCCAATTTGCCCAACTTTTTAGCCGGATACGCATGCAACGGCAATATGCCACCCGCCGCGTCAAACGCGAGGATGTCGACAAGTTGTTCCCGGCGCTGGCCACCCGAGGGGCCGATAAAGAACTGGAGTTTTTACTGGGGATATGCCGCAGCCCATGGGGTATCCGCGGGGCGGCAAATGTGTATAGCAATGCCGCAAATAATGAAAATGTTGAGTACAAGGGGCTTTATGCCATGGCCGCACATATGGGCATTGGGGTAATTGGCGCATGAAGAAAATACGGGCCTGTATGTTTTTGTCTGCAGGGTTTGTCAGCGGCATGGTAGTGCATATCTGTATTGCCCGCTGGGCGATGCGACCCACCGAAGTGGGCGGCGAAGTTTTGATAGTGCCGATGATGGTGCTGCTGTGGGTTGTGGGGTATCAATTGGGCCGAATGAAAGAAGAATAACAACCGGGGCCGGGTGGCCCCCCGTAATGCAGCCGACCCAGTGGTCGCCGGTCCCCAGCCCGGATAAATGCAGAGGGCGGATAAGCTGAAAGGAAGGAGTGAAAATAGTGGCAAGAAAAAAAGTGGCAACAGAGCCGACGTTGCGGGATTGGGCGGCGGTGGATACGACGCTGCGTGACATCCGCGAATGCCGACACGCACTTGTTGAGCTGGGTGTTGAGCGTGACCGGCGCATTGACGGCATCAAGGACGAATTTGCACAGACGGCGCTGCCGCTGCAGAACCGCATTAAACGGCTGGAGGCAGATGTCAAGGAATATGTCGACGCACACCGGGCGGAGCTGCCCGGCAAAAGCCGTAAATTGACTTTTGGCACCATCGGTTACCGCGTAAGCAGCCGGCTGGTGTTGGCGGCAAACAGGGCGGCTGACGCGATTGAGGTACTAAAAGGTCTGGGCAAAGGTGCACTGATCAAAACGACCGAAACACTAGACCGAGAAGCCTTAAAGCGGCAGCCATTGGATGTGCTTGAGGCAGTGGGCGCATATGTCAAGGTAAGCGATGAGTTTTATTACGACATCAGCGATGAGACAATAGAGGTTTAACGGGAGGAGGAGCGGCTATGGGCACACTGACGATTGATAATGGCCAGATAAAGAGCATTTACGCGATAGCGGCGAAAATTGGGATATTGGACCGCAGCACACATGATGATGCGCTGCATGACATGGTATTGGGTTTGACGGGCAAGACATCAATTAAGGCACTGACCCACGCCGAAGCGTTGGCCGTGTTGACAGAGCTGCGCCACCGATCGTCCCCCAACGCCGCACCTGCCCCAACACCGCCGCGCAAAAAGCAGGCTCGCAAGTATACCGAGCTGCCGGGAGGCATGACGGCGGCCCAGCAGAAGATGGTTTGGTATCTGATGTATCAGCTGGATAAATTTGACTCGGCACCGGCCGGTGTCCAACTGCGTGACCGGCTGTGCGGAATCATCCAGCGGCAATTTAAGGTCACGGCATTTGCAACGCAGCCTTTTCGATTTTTAAACGCAGAGCAAGGTGGCGCGCTGATTGAGGGGCTCAAGGCGATGACTGAACGGGCAGAACTGGACTACCTGCATCGCCCGCAGCAAGGGGGGCAGGCCAATGGATAGAGAACTGCTGGCGTTGTTGACCATTGACGACCTGCAGGGTGAGGCACGTGAGCTGGCGGAGACCATTGGCATAGAGGCGTTTCGGCGGTTGGTGGAAGTTTATGGAGGCACCGGTCGATTATATATACCTCAGCCGGACACTCTGCTGATCCCCGTAAGGGACGCACTGATCCGCCGGGAGTATGACGGCAGTAACGTGTATCAGCTAGCCCGCAAGTGGCAATTGAGCGACACAACGATACGGCAAATAGTGCGGGACAAAGCATTGGAGCTACAGCGTAGACCTGTTGATGGGCAGGTCACGTTAGATGATTTTATCACTGATGCTGCGGATGACCCGTAATGCATAAATACCTCAGCGGAACGCCAGAATAAATAAGGGTATAGTTGGGTTTAGAAAAACCCGCTGTGCCCTTATTTTTTTTGGCCGGCTAGGAGGAAAACATGAAAGACGGCATGGCGTTTGACGCCGGAACTTGGTGGCTGATCGGTACTTTGTTAACTGGCTTGCTGGGTATTGTCGGTGCTCTTGTAAGCCGGTCGATTTTCAAGGAGCTCGACAAACATTCCGTGGACATAAAAGAAGTCCGGGAAAATTACACCACGCGAGAGCAGCATGACAACGATATCAAGGATGTTCGAAAAGAAATGAAGGATATCCGGCTGGAAATGCGGTCAGAAATCCAGCAGCTGTCTGAGGACATATCAGAGATCAAAGAAAACTGCCTGCGCAAAGAGGATTTTATCCGGGTAACAACCAGCTTAGAACACAAACTTGACCGTCTCAACGATTATCTGATTGGAGGCTCAAAGAATGGATAACAAGATTTTGGCGCGCATGAGCATTGAGACCGAAGCCGAACGGAACGGTCAAATCATGCGGGCAATCGGCATGCTGGCTGGTTACCGTTTTGTCGCCCTGAAACAGCTTCGCCTGGCAATGTCCGGCGAGATGTCACAGGACGATGTGTGCATGGCAATCAACTACCTTACCGACAAGGGCTATCTTAACACCCGCACCAACGATGACAAGCACTTGGCGGCGTCGGTGAGCGATGCTGCGTTGGATGACCTTGAAAGCAAGTGGACGCCGCGCGGCAAAGAGCTGATGTATGGCATGATCGACGACGAGCAACTAGTAAAAGTTTAGGGGGTGCAGAGATGGCCGCAACAAAACGCCGAAAGCATAGCGTGATCGACGGCCTGCCCGCCCCTGTCAAGGCCTCAGTTGAGCAGATGCTGCTCAGCGGTACCACTTATGCGGAGGTGGTCGATTACCTCGGTTTGCAGGGCGTATCGTTATCGGTCAGTGCCGTTTGCCGTTATGCCCAAAGCTTTCATGCATCGGTAGAAGCCTTGCAGATTGCACAGGAAAACTTTCGCTACATGATGACCGAAGCGGAGAAATACCCAGACATGGACCCCACTGAAGTGCTAGTGCGCATCACAGGTCAAAACCTGTTGACTGCGCTGGTAAGCAAATCGCCGGAGGAATGGTCGGCGGTAGAGGCGGATAAGGTGGTCAGCCAAATTACAGGGCTGACTAGGGCTGTCGCATACAAAAAACGTGCCGACGTGGAGAGCAAGGATATCGTGAGCGCCGCGCTGGACGAGGTTAAGGCGGAATTGTACAACGCAATGCAAACAGAGCAGCCGGAAACATACCGGCAGTTGGCCGCCTTTTTGGAGCGCAAAAAGAAAGAAGGGCTAGGCCGGTGAAAAAGTGGTATGTGCTGCAGGTGATGACCGGCCGCGAGCTAGATATATGCCATGAGCTGCAGCGGGTGGAGATCGATGCCAGAGCACCTACAGAGTTGCGGCAAATACGCCGCGGCGGACAATGGCATGACGAGGAACGGCAGCTGTTGCCCGGATATGTATTTGTCGGCGTAGATTACGAGCCCGCTATCTATCACAGGGCAATGTCTGTTGCCGGTGTTATCCGTTGGCTGGGGCCAACGATAGGTACCCCTGTGGCTATTGATGACGCAGAGGCACTGCGATGGCAATTGGATAACCCCGCAGCATTGCGGCCCAGTACGGTGCTTTTGGGGGCGGATGGATGGCATGTTGTCGATGGGCCGCTCAAAGAGTTTGAAAAGGACATTACCAACATGAATTTGCGGCAGCGCCGCGTTACCGTTGTGACGACGCTTGGCGGTACCCCGCAGCAGATACAATTTGGTTTTATACCGCTGGGGGCGCCGAGCAATGGATAAGGCGCAAAGACAGCAACTCAAATTGTGTAGGCGCTGCGTCTGGTCCACCGATGTAGGTGGCCGCAGGTTGTGTCCTTTCAATACCTGCGTCCAGCGGCACGGATGGAATTTTAAAAGTTTAAACGCAGCGCCAGCCGAAAAAGAATGCCACAGTAAAAGACAGGGTTGATACGTCCCCTGCCCGGCACTGTGGCGGGCATACAGACAGAAACCGGGCCGAAAAGGCCCGGATGGCGAAGCATGCCCCCCGAAAAATGCCGGTGCAAACCGATGGTTGAATAAAGCACCATTTAAAAACGTTTACAAACCATTTAAAAGCGTTTAAAAGGTCAAAGCCGGGGAATTGCACGGCTGGACCTTTTTGCGTTTGTGGGCAAATTTAAGGCCATTTGAGGGCAGCGGAAAGGAGCGCGAACACGTGAGAACAAAGCAAGAGAGCATTAAGGGCCTGTTGGACGCTATTGACGCCCAAAAAAGCAGCCGGGATTTTAATATTTTAAATGATCTTAAAATGCTGATAGACCGATATCCGCGGACAGCTAAACGGGACTATCTTCATCTGCTCCGGTCTCTTACTGACAAATACAGTATTGACGAATATGCTGCTGTTCACGCTGCCTTACTGCGCAAGTGTCAAGAGGGAGACCTCGCTGCAATTAAGTTGCATCATGAAATGCAGAAAAATGATCTTGCAGCCGGGGAGGAGGTGCAAATCGTTGACGACATCTAAGCTCAGCAATATTGTCGGTCCTGCCTTTTACGATGTCCACAAGGCGGTCAAAAATGGTGGCGTCGCTGAAATTGTTTTAACTGGTGGCCGTGCTAGTCTGAAGAGCAGCTACGCTTCGGTCGAGATTATCATGCAGCTGCTCACCTACCCAGATGTGCATGCGGTGGTACTGCGCAAGGTGGCCAATACATTGCGCAACTCTGTTTATGCACAAATGAAATGGGCAATCGACCAGCTGGGCCTGCGTAAAAAATTTCAATACTCCCGCACGCCAATGGAAATGACCTATAAGCTCACTGGACAAAAGATTTTCTTTTTTGGCCTTGATGATGCCGGTAAGGCAAAATCCATCAAGGTGGAACATGGCTACATTGGCCTGCTGTGGTTTGAGGAGCTTGATCAATTTGCCGGACCTGAAGAAATACGCAATGTGGAGCAATCAACCTTGCGAGGCGGACCCTACAGCTTGAGTATCAAGTCTTTTAACCCACCGGCAGCAACTCGAAATTGGGCAAACCAGTATGTCCGTGAGCCTAAGCCTCGACAGCTGATCAAGCACACCACCTATCTGCAGGCGCCAGCAGATTGGCTCGGCCCTCGGTTTTTGGCGGATGCTGAGCACCTAAAAGCGACCAAGCCCACCAAGTACCGGCATGAGTATCTTGGCGAGGCAGTTGGCAACGGGACACAGGTGTTCGACAATATCCGGCTGGAGCGTATCACTCCAGCACAAATCAAATCGTTTGAGCACATCGTCAGTGGTGTTGACTGGGGCTGGTATCCGGACCCTTGGGCATTCAATCGCACAAATTACGATGCCGCCCGGCGTGTGTTGTACATTTTTGATGAGGCAACCCGCCGCAAGGCTAATAACTTTGAAACCGCAAAAATTGTAAAAGAGCGTATCGCCGCCGGGGAAGATGTTATTGCAGATAGTGCCGAGAAAAAAAGCGGCGGCGATTACCGCGATATGGACATCAATTGTTTTGACGCGCGCAAGGGGCCCGGCAGTGTAATAACCAGTATGCGCTGGTTGCAGGGTTTGGCCGCCATAGTCATCGACCCGGAGCGGTGCCCTGATACAGCGAAGGAGTTTTCGGAGTATGAATATGAAACCGCAAAAGACGGCGAAGTCATCCAGGCGTATGTGGATGCGGACAACCATCACATTGATGCTGTGCGCTATGCCACGAATCGTATCTGGCTACGGGTGGGCACATGATGAGCCGGTTTAAGCGGTGGCTTGTACAGCAGTTTTTGCCCGTGTGGGCAAAAGAAACCATACTAGATGCGAACAAACGTATGGAATATGAGTTGGCAAAACTGCGCGAGGAAAATGCCCGGTGGCGTGCGTATGCCGAAGGGTTGGAATTGGGACTGCATGCCGCACGCGCTCCACAGCAAATAGATGTGCGCTGCATAATGGAGCCACAGCAGAAAGGAGGTACCGCAGATGGGCCTTGTGAAAGTACTGACTGACCAAAGTATTGTCAGCACCGCAGAAGGTTTTGGACAAGCCGATATTACGTCAGAAGCAATGCAGTCAGCTATTGAAAGTTGGATTGCGGAGTATTTTAACCGCCTGCCCATCAAAGACAGCGACCCCTGCATGCGAATGGCGTATACCATTGTGCACAAGTTAGAAAAAGGCGTATTTGCAGAATATAAATCCGACATCCTTGACAAAGAAAAAACAGCCAAGGGTGCATGGATGGATCAGAACCTTACCCGGCTGGATTTGCAAAAAACAGCAGCCATGCAGTGGATGCTGATTGCGGGCGAATGCTTGTTAAAGCCGGTACCCACCAAATCACCAACAGGCGAAACATTTTTTGCCCCGCGGTTGATCCACCGTAACAATATGATTGTACTTGGCCGCGACCCCGATGGACGAATTACTGCAATTGGTACCGCCGAACAAACCGCCACGGGCAGTAGATATTACACACTGCTTGAAAAGAGATCTGTTGATTTTAACGGTTATCTCACCATTACAAATAAGCTGTTTGAAAGTTATGATCGGAATTTAATTGGACGGCGCGTGTCTCTGGCCACCTTGGAACAATACGCGGCTTTACCCGAGCAATACACATATCCGCGGCCGGTCGGCAGCGTGGGACTGATTACCCTGCGCACACCGTCAGCCAACTGTGTGGACGGTACCGGTGACGCAGTAAGCATCTATGAGCCAGCGATGGGACTAATACGCAACATCAACCAAAACGAGGCACAGCTGAACGACGAATTTACCCTTGGCCGCCACCGGATTATCGCATCAGCAGAAATGCTTAAGACAAATGCTGCCGGGGAGCGCGGGCTCGTTGATAATGTGTTTGCCGGGCTTAAGGATATCCACTCAGATATGCAAATCACTGCATTTAGCCCTCAATTGCGCGACGAACCGTACGAGCGGCGAGAACAAAAATATCTGCGGGCCATCGAAAACCAGATTGGCATGAAACGCGGATTATTGTCCAACGCGCAGGAGGTCGAAAAAACGGCATTCGAAGTTGCCAGTACGGCCGGTGACTATAACCTGTCATTGATTGATCTGCAGAGGGTGTGGTTTGACGCAGTCTGCGAATATTTGCGGCTTTGTGATGTGCTGGGCCAAATATACGGATATTGTGATAAATCTTACTGGGAGATCAAAGATCAATTGAGCATCACTTGGGGCAATGGCATCTTATACGACCCAGACAAGCAGTGGGCGGATGATTGTGAGATGGTGCGCATGGGTTACCTCCGGCCCGAAATCGCACTAGGGCGTAAGTACGATATGCCAACCGAAACAGCTGAAGACTGGAAAAAAATCAGGAAAAAGTATATGCCAAACGCCAATGATCTCGAAGATGTTGAAAGGTTGCGTTAAATGTATGACGATGAAAAACTGGAGGAACTGCGCAAGAGAGCCGCCGCAATAGCAGAACCGATTTATGATACTCTTCTGCGCGATATCGTTCGCCGGGTACGCGGAGCCGGCGGAATTACCTCCACCGCGGAGTATGAGATTTATCGTGCTGAACAGTTAGGGCTTGCAGAGGGCGTCATCAAGCAAGCTATCGCCGAACAGATGGAAATATCTAATCAGGCTATAGATATGCTATTTGAAGAGTTTAAGGACGAAACTGTCCAGTTTGAAGATAATATGGAATTGCGTCAGCTCGTTGATGCGTACAGTATGATCTCAAAAAACGCCGCGGCGAAAAACTTTGAAAACTTGTGGATGCCGGGGCCGGACGGAAAGAACTACACAGTAAAAGAAGCGTATGAAAAAATTATGGATTTTGCGTTTTTTCAGACGGCTAGTGGAACTTATGATTTTCACCGCGCGGTACGTGAGGCCACAAAAGAACTGTTGACTCGCGGTTTACGTGTAATACCGAACAAGGATGGGAAAAGCTATCGACTTGAGTCTGCGGTAAGACGCTATATCACAAACCGCATGGGCGAGATGTTTAACGCGGTCAACCAAATGAACTATGATGCAATTGGTGCAGATGGCTGGGAAATTAGTGCGCATGCTGCCCCCGCTCCTGATCATGCACCTTATCAGGGACATCAGTATTCTAAAAAAGCATTTGACCGTATCAATAATAGCCTTGCGCGTAAGTTTGGTTGGTGGGGCTGTAGACATAACGTCTATCCAATCATTTTGGGCATCAGCCCGCCAGCCTATAGTGACAAGCAGTTGCAGCAGTATCTGGATGAAAACGAAAAAGGCGTCTGGTATGAGGGACAACATTATACCTTGTACGATGCCAAAAGTCGTAAGCACGAACTAGAGAGCCTGATTAGTCAGAAAAAATATGATATTTTTGCAGCAGAGGGCGATGCACAGCTGCTAAAAGAGAAACAGCTTGGCCTGCAAATCCTCCGGCAAGAATATCGCCGATTTTGCGCTGCTACCGGGCAATCTCCTGAAGCATGGCGAACGATGGTAGCTACCTTTGGCCACAGTGCAGCCAGTAAGGCTGCATGGACGGCCCGCAAGTTGGGAATTGGTACATCAGTATTAAAAACAAAAGACGCTATGCGCAACCAATTAAACAATTTGACTGATGCGGAGCGATACCAGTTAAACAGATATACTGGTTTTGACGCCACCGCAATCAATAGTGCAATCCGAAATAATCGGGTCAATGCGGCAATAAGTGGAAAAATATCAGTGCTAGACCATGCTTTGGCAAAGGGGTCTATTCCGTCCTCCCTTACACTTTACCGCGAAACTGCCTTGGAGTTTTTACAACTTGGCGACGGTACGAAAATAACCCTCAACAATATTGAGGAATGTATCGGAAAGACAATTCGCAATCCGATTTTCACATCCACAAGTTTTCATCAATTAGGGCTACCGGGCCGAAACACAGTCATTGAATTGAAAGTTCCCGGCGGATATCAAGGGGCACTTTACATACAGGATTTAGCTTCTCAAAAGTATAAAACTCAAGATGAAGTTTTATTCGCCCGTGGTCTACCCTATCGGATTCTGTCCGTTGACACCGCAAACAATAGCGTATATATTAAAGCGGAGGTGGTAAAACCATGATTTTGGATGATAGAACTGAGGTCAGCGCCTCTCTCGCTTGGGAAAAGGATATCTGGGAGGATGTTTCCACACCGATGTGTAACGGATGCAAAAAGTGGCATCGTGGTAAACACTCCTGTGATGTATACGCGAAAGGCATTCCGGAAGAAATCCGTTTCAAAGAATATCATCCATGTCAAGGTTTCGACATCAACCCCGACAGCATCAATTACATTCCCGTGAAAGAAAATATTCGAAGACTTAAGAAATAGCGGAATGTTGCAGATAAATATGGTATAGAGGGACTCTCAATAGGGGGTCCCTTTTACAATGCCTTTAAACAAGTCTTAAAGACTTATTTAAGGGCGTTTTTAGATTACAGTTTTGCCTTACCGCTGACCCGGCGGACTATAAAACGGGTGCCGCAGTACCGGGACTGGCCGGACAAAAAGGACAGCGGCCCGAACATTCACAACAAACGAGAGGAGAAACAAATGGCACTGGAATTTTTAAAAAAAATCCTTGGGGACGCTTACACCGAGGACATCGAAAAACAAGTAAGCGCCGAGATTGGCAAGAGCTTTGTTGCAAAAACTGATTTTGATGCCAAAAACACCGAACTTAAAACAGCAAACCAACAATTGGCAGATGCCGCCGCCACCATTGAAGGCTTTAAGGCAAAGGATATTGATGCCGAAACTATCCGCCAACAGGTCGATGAGTACAAAAGCAAAGCCGAGCAGGCCACAAAAGACGCAGCTGCGCAGCTTGAAGCTTACAAGTTTGATTCTTGGTTTGATGGCCTTGTAACTCAATACAAGGGCCGGGACAAGGATGTGATTCGCACGCTGGCAGGAGATGACCGCATGAAGGGCCTGCGTACGAGCCAAAACCGTGATGCAGAGGGCAAGGCGCTGTTTGATCAGCTCCAAAAAGACAAGGCTTATGCCTTTGAAGACCCGGCTGCGCCACCTTACGCCAGCGGCACAGGGACAACGTCTTTTGGAGTGTCTGATGCCGCCATGCGCAGTGCTATGGGCTTGAGCACCGAAGAAAAAAAGTAAAAAAGAAAGAGAGAGCAAAAAATGGCTAATTTGATTGAAAAGGCAAAATCTTACGTCCCGCTGCTGGATGAGGTGTATAAAAACGCATCCTGTACGGCGGATCTGGATGGCGCACCGGAGCTTGCTCGTGAGGGTGCCAACGCCAACGAGCTCATTATCCCGATGCTGGATATGCAGGGCCTTGGCGATTATAACCGCAATGATGGGTATGTAAACGGCGACGTTACCATGACAAACGAAACCGTGAAGTGCAATTTTGACCGCGGGCGTATGTTTAGCGTGGACGCCGTGGACAATATTGAGACCGCGGGCCTTGCATTCGGTCGGCTTGCGGCCGAATTTATCCGTACCAAGGTCGTGCCCGAATTGGACGCATTCCGGTTTGCTTGCTATGCCGGGAAAGCTGGCACAGGCAATGCAGAAGGCACCCTGTCCGGCGGCAGTGATGTGATTGCGGCATTACGTGCGGCGTCTGAAGAAATGGATGAAACCGAAGTCCCGATGGATCAGCGCCATCTGCGTATCACCCCTACGCTGCTGGGCCTGATCAAGGATATGGACAATACCAAATCCCGCGAAATCTTGGAGGCGTTTGCGTCCATCAAGACAGTACCCCAGCGCCGCTTTTATACGGCGATTGAGCAGCTGTCGGGCACCGGCGATGAAGCGGCTGGCGGGTACAAAAAATACAGCAAGCACTATGTAAAGTGCGGGGCGGCAGATGATGGGGCGTTGAAAGTCGTGGCGGACAGTGCGACCCCTTCTGCCGGTGAAGTCAAGGTGTCTGATGTAACACCTGTTGCAGACACTAACTACACCCCACTGGCAAACGACTATGTGAAGGCGGTTGTTGGCGCAGACATCAACTTCATGATCATCCACAAGCCCGCCCTCATTCAGTTCGAAAAACACGTCGCGCCAAAGATCATCCCGGCCGAAGTGAACCAGAGTGGTGACGCATGGAAATTCGGCTACCGCAATGTGGGTATCGCAAATATTTATGCCAATAAACTGTCCGGCGTGTTCTGTCACCACAAACCGGCACAATAAGGGAGGTAGTAAGATTGAGTACCAAAATCGGTAAATCATATACAGCTCCTGTCCCTATGACCGTTGCACCCGATTCCGCAGAAACTACGGCGTACATCTGTCCGGACTGCGGAAAGGAGTATAAAACGGAAAAGGGTCTCTTGGAGCACATTGCCAAGGCACACACCAACGCCGCGGGCGAAGTGAAGGAAGAATAACAAAAAGGAGAATCAGTTATGGCTTATGCGGATTACGCCTTTTATGAAAACATTTGGCATGGAGAGATGCAGGAAACAGCTTTTTTGAAGTGGGCAGACCGTGCCAGTATGGAAATTGACCGCATAACCCGCCAGCAGGCATCTAGTGCGCCCGATAGCATGGTTCAACGGTTGCAGCTCTGTTGTTGCGCTTTGGCAGACGCAATGGCAGCAGACGCTGCGTTAGACGCGGACACCCACCATGGTGCGGTTGCAGCCGAAAACGTGGACGGATACAGCGTATCCTACCACAACAAAGACAATACCGGCAGCCGTAATACTTTGCTGCATAATCTTTGTTCGGATTACCTTACATGGCCAGTTAACCTAATGTATGCAGGAGTACAGTGACATGATTGGGGCAAAGAATGCTGACTGCACTCTGTTCCACAAAGAGTGGGACGCGGGCACCCGGCGCGATATCTGGACCTGCACACAATACCCTAGCGTGAGCTGGTATGCAACCGAGGGTGCAACTGTTGGCACAAGTGGTGATATTGCAGCCGATAAAGTCATTGTACGGATTTACACCACCGACCCCATTGCTGTTGCCGTTGGTGACATGCTGGTGTTTGGACTTGTAAGCGCGGACGTTACCAGCAGTGTACAGGTCAGTCAACTTTTTGCCTGCAGCTATCGGGTGCTGGCGGTACGCGACAACAGGCGCGGCCGTCCCCCGGTACAACATTGGCGTCTTGAGGGGGCATGATTAGTGGCCTTGCTGACAATAAGTACCCCGAGAGGTTCGATCACACAAAAGCTCACGAGTGGCGGGGCGGTGACAGCACAGCTGCGCTGGAGCCCTAGTTTTGGGCAAAAGTACACGCAGACTTTTAGCCGCATACAGAAATTTGTGGACTCCGAAGTCTTGCGACTAATGCAGCCGTACACGCCTATGCAGTCCGGGATGCTTATCAAATCTGCCACACTGGGTACGGTGATCGGCGAGGGAAAAATAAAGCAAATTGCCCCTTATGCAGCCCAGCAATATTATCGCACGGATACCACACGAAAATACGACCCACGCCGTGGCGCTTACTGGTTTGAGCGTATGAAAATAGACTACAAGGCATATATCCTACACGGCGCGGCTCAAAAAGCGGGAGCAAAATATAATGATTGACGATACCATTGTGGGTGCGCTGCAGCTGTACCTAGAGCAGTGCCCATTGCTTGCTGGAGGTAGACTCAACGTAGATTATCTGCCAAAAAAGCCGTTTGCGTATATGATAAGCCCATCCCCTGTGGATGAGGTTGTAACGCAGTATCACGGGGGATCATCTATCAGGCAGTATGTGTTTGTGCTGGCTACGGTAAACTTTTATGGGGATGATGTGCTGGTTAATATGGCGAACAGCGGCTTTTATGAGAGGCTGGCAGCGTGGATGCGCATGCAGACTCGCACGCGCACGCTGCCGCCGCTGGGTGACACACGGACACCGCAAAAGCTTGATGCAATGAGCACGGGTTACCTGTACGACGCAAACACCACAGAGGCGCGCTACCAAATTCAATGTCGCCTCGTATACCACCAAAAAGGAGATTGATAAACTATGAAACTTTCGGAGCTCATGACCGGCCGCACGCCGAGCGCGGCGTTTGAGGGCTTCTCGACCGCTGATGATATGGTGTTGGCCATTGACTTTTCCGGCACAGCGACCGGGCCCAATGACTATATCGTGGCGCAGGAGGGCATCACGGAGCAGTCTGGCGCACTCTCCCCCGAGACGCAGGACAGCCAGTACCTGCGCACCGGCAAGGTGTCGACCAAGACCGGCACCTCGCGCAGCTTTAAGTTGAGCGGTGACCGTTACAACGGGGATGCATTCCAAGACGCGATTCTGTCTCACGCTATCAAGTTTGGCACTGGGCAGGGGGTCATCAAGCCCTACGTATATTTCAATATGCTCACCGGCAAGGGTGAACAGGGCAAAATATCCATTGCGGTGGAAGGTGACCTGTCTGGCGCGGCCGGCGCAAACGCCAGCTTTAGCGCTACGCTTACCTCGACGGTCAAACCCGCGGAGTACACCTATGCACCGCCGACACCGTAAAAGGCCGTAAAAGGAGGATGAAACAGCATGGAACGGAAAGACGAAGTCAAGCAGTTTGCAGTGCTGAACAGCTTTACTGACCCCGAAGATGGCATGACTGTTTACTGGGCCGGTAAAGACACCTACCCCCGCGCCGGCTATGTGCCGACTGAGGAACGGATTGCATACCTGCAAAGCCCTAAAAACGCGCTGGGCAAACCGGTTATCGCAAAGAAGTGACAGCAGCCGGGGGTGCACTAGCCCCCGGCTATTTTTTAAAGGAGCGCATTATGCTTGTAAATAACATTCAACTTGATTTTGACATAACCTCCCCCGGGGACGTTCTGCGCTATAAGCAGGCCGGCGAACGTATGGAGGCCGAGGGTGCGGGCATTACGCTCCCCACTGTGTCGCCGGACGACCCGACGTTTTTGGATGCTTATGTGGATATGCTCAACAGTCAGCTGCGGCTGTTCGCGAATTTCGTCGACGAGGTTTTCGGTGGCGGCGTGGCAGCACAATTGTTGGGCAAAAACCCTAGCCTCAACAGGGTTGCTGAAATCAATGACGCCCTGGGCGAGGCAATGGAAGCGCAGGGTAAGGAGTTTGGTGTCAAGCTGCAAAAATACAAGCCGAACCGGGCAACGCGGCGGGCGCAAAAATGAGTATTCTGCTGCTTGACGGATTGCCGGAAGAATACGACGGCATTCCCATTTCCGCAGACTTCCGCAACATGATACAGGTTGACCTGATTCTCCATGACCCTGACATCAGCGAAGTGGAAAAGACCATTGCCGCCTTATATCAGCTTTACCCTGAAACCCCGAGAGACATTCGCAAAGCAGTAGAGGGGCTTGTGTGGTTCTATTCGCGCGGGGCTTCCACCGGTGACGGTAAAGACAAAAGCGCACAGCGAGCCACACCAAAAGCCTTTGATTTTGAGCAGGACGCCAATTTGATCTACGCAGCATTTTACGCCACTTACGGCATAAACCTCTCTACTGTAGAGTACCTGCATTGGTGGGAATTTTTAGCCCTGTTTGAGGGCCTGCCGGAAACTACGCTCATGCAGCGCGTGATTTATTGGCGGACTGTGGACGTGGCAGGCATGCCAAAGCACGAAAAGAACCACATTCTGAAAATGCGCAAGCTGTTCGCCCTCAAGCAGGCGACAAAGCCGGTTATGGACATTGAGACGCTGAACCAACAGACCAAAGACCGCGTTGCGCGCCGGTTTGCCGAAGCTCAGGCAGCGTTGCAGGAAAGTAAAGGGATTTAACACTTGAAACGCGCCTTTTGCCGATGCTATACTGTGAATGGGATTTTTTACTAATACTTAGGAGGGGTGCAAATTGGCGTTAATAAAAACAGTGTCTGTTCCCATTGAACAGCGAAAAAAAACCACTTTAGCGACTAATTTATACTATGACACCGTAGAAGTTTACGATAGTAAAGCGGTTGGGTATTTAGATGGTCAGCAAAAAATGGCTTGGTACTTCAAGGATTATATCGGTATTGATGTCATAAAAGCCGGTTTAAATTCACAGTTTGCGCAGATAGTTTTTTTGACGGGTATTAATTCGAAAAACAAAGTCGTTGGTGTTGATTTAAGGTCGGCACAGAATATGAACGCCATGAATGATACAAACCGTATCTTGTTTTGCAGCGGTATGTTCAGCTTTGGAAAAACCAACGAGTTTGCAGCAGACATTGCGGATAGCATCAAAACTGCTTTTGTAAACTACAAAGACAGCCAAGAAAATCGGGAGTCATCAATACAGCCTTTATCGCAAGCAGACGAACTAAAGAAATTCAAAGGTCTACTTGACGATGGGACTATTACTCAAGCCGAATTTGATCTTAAAAAGAAACAAATTCTCGGTTTATAATTTTTACTAAAAGACTTAAACCACCACCCTTTGCGGGATGGTGGTTTTTTCGTGCCCTAAAAAGGAGGTGAGATTGTGGCTTACGACGGCACTTTAAAATTTGACACCGCGGTAGACTCCGCTGGGTTTCAAAAGGACACCAAAAAATTAGGTGACATCGTGTCCGGGTTGGGCGTGTTTAAAATACTCGAAAAAGGGTTTGAAATGGTCGCGGCATCTATGGATCGGGCCATTTCCCGGTATGACACGATGACCAAATTCCCGAAAGTCCTTGAGAATATGGGGTTTAGCGCAGAGGCGTCTGCTGCCGCAACGAAAAAACTTGCAGATGGTGTACAAGGGTTGCCCACCGCGCTTGATGACGTGGTGTCCACCGCCCAGCGGCTGACAGTCCTCACCGGCAACCTTGAAAACTCTACAAACACCACTCTGGCGCTCAACGATGCGTTCCTCGCCAGCGGTTCTGGCGCAGCCGATGCATCCCGTGGTTTGGTGCAATACACTCAGATGTTGTCTAAAGGCAAGGTGGACATGATAAGCTGGCGCACCTTGCAGGAAACAATGGGATATGCCCTGCAAAAGACCGCTGAGGCGTTTGGATACGCCGGGCAGTCCGCACAGAACGAGTTGTATGCAGCCTTGCTCAACGGTGCAATTACATTTGACCAGTTCAACACCAAATTGATCGAGCTGGATCAGTCCGTTGGCGGTTTCGCGGAAATGGCAAAGACCTCCACAGGTGGCATCGCAACGGCTTTCACCAATATGCGCACCCGTATTGCGGCTGGGGTGACGGAGATCATTTCCGCTATTGACAGTGGCCTGTCGGAAACACGTTTCAAAAGCATAGAGAACATAATCAGCACCACTGGGACAAATATAAAAAATGAACTGGCGGGTGTAGCAGGCGTATTTGAGTTTGTTGCTAGTAAGGCGGATTTTTTAGTGCCCGCCATCATTGCTGTGTTTACCGCTTTTGCCGCATACAAAATAATCGGCTCAGTAACTACTGAGTTTAAAACTCTTACGAGCATCGTGAAAGCTGCCCAAACAGTGATGGCGGCCAGTCAAGGCCTGATCATGATGGACGCTGGCTCACATACTTTGCTTACTGCCGCTCTTGCCAGCGAGACGAAAGCGGAGCTAGTGCGTACCGCGGCCAAAAAAGCCGGCATGACCATAGACGCGGCAGGAAATCTTATAACTTCCGCTGGAACAGTTGCCACAGCTGCCGAAACCGCTGCCGTACTTGCAAGCTCCGGAGCTCTGTCAGCAAAAACTGTTATTGTTGGGGTATTAACGGGTGGTATAAGCCTTGCAACCGCTGCGCAATGGTTGTGGAACGCTGCAATGGCTGCCAATCCCATCGGGCTTATTGTCGCAGGCATTGCCCTGCTTGTTGCCGCCATTATTGGACTCATATCGTGGTACGCTAAAAGCGACGAGGCATATAACGAGGGCAGGCAGTATGTAGAGGATTACGGCAAAGCAAACAAAGCCCTTGCCGACGACCTTGACAAAACGACCGAAGAGTTTAAGAAAAATAATGATGCTGCAGAGGCCACTACGCGCACCAGCGAGGACATGCTTGCCGGGCTGTCAGAGCTCGCCGACAAAGGGCTGGCGCGTACCGCAGAGGAAACCTACCGGTTGCAAGCCAAAATTGATGCCCTCAATGCCACCCAGCAGGGATTGAACCTGACCATTGATGAAACTACCGGCAAGTTGTCCATGACCACGGCGGAAATTGAAGCATACTTTGGCGCTACCGAAAGCGCCGCCCGAGCCACCGCCCTCACAGACCACATGAAAGCCCTCGGTGACCAGCTGGTAGATATTGAATCCCAGTTTATCGACTCAGAACGGCAGATCGAGGAGTGGAAAGAACAAGTTGAAAATGGCACGTTAAACCCCAAAAAGTATGAATGGTTGGTCGGAAGGCTTAACAAAGAAACGGATGCATTAAAAGAAACGCAGGCTGCCGCGCTGGATGAAATGGCACAGAACGAGGAGGCATACAGCAAGGTCTTAGCAGATCAGGAAGCAAAGCGGCAGGCCCTTGCTGACCTACAAGAAGATGAAATCCGCGATTTTGCAGCACAGCATCACCTGTCTTATGAGTCCATCCGCGCCGACATGGATGAAAACAACCTATCTTTTGCGGAGTGGGTGGACGAAAACCAAAAGGAGCTGGACAAAAGCCAAGCAAAGCTTACAGAATTTGCGGACAAATGGGGGTATTCGCTCGATGAGGTGAATGCTGCAGTTAGCGCCAGTGGCCTCACCATTGAGGACTATGTGGAACGGCAAGACAAGGCGCTGGAACACGCAATGGAGGTCATTGCCGATTTTACGGCCAACGCTACGAATGGTTTTTCAGTCATGGACCAAGAAACAGCCATCAGCCTTGACAATTTCATGAATAACATGAAAAAGAACGAGGATGCCGTGGCCAACTGGGCCACCAATATGAATACGCTGATGGATTTGGGCGTGAACAAAGGCGTGATTGAGCAGCTATCTAAAATGGGCCCTGAGGGTGCCGCGCAAGCACAAGCATTCGTCGACGAGCTGACCAAGCTAAACGGCGGTGTAGATGTATCGCTTGGTCAAACCAACGACTTAGTCGCTGCAAAGCTCGCTGAAATAGACGACTCCTTCTCGACCAGTCTGGACGCGGCGAATATCGCCGCTGACACCCAGCTGCGGGCAGAATCTTACTACGGCGCGGGCTATGCGTCCATTGAGAAAATCGCAACCGGCATAGCAGATAATCCGGCAGCCGTAGATGCCACCACAAGCCAGATGGAGGGCGCAAAAGCTGCTGCCAGCGAGGTAGACTTTTCCGAAGTAGGGCAGAACCTTGCTGCCAGTATTGTAAATGGCCTATCCGGTGCAGATGTGTCTGGCGCGATGCAGGGCATTGCCGATGCTATCCAGTCAAATACCAACAAGGTAACTTCTGCCGTTACCGTGCTGAATACCGGGGTGCAAACCGTACTGAGCAACATGAAAACACAAGCGGTCAGCACTACCTCACAAACTATGACGGAAATCAGCAGCACAATAACATCCCGCAACGGCAACTTAAACGTGGCTGCCACTGCAGCCGCGAGCAGCGTGGTGAACGGACTGCAGCCCATGGTACCAGGAGCCGAAGATGTCGCCGGCAACATGATGGACGGCATCGGAGTGGCAATGGACAGAAAGGCCCCGTACTTGTATTCAAAAGCGCGAGAGATTGCCAACAGGATTGCCAGTACAATGGCTGCTGCGCTCGACGTACACTCCCCCTCTCGCGTCATGGTAGGGCTGTTTGAAAATGTCATGATGGGCATTTACGTGGCCATGGACGGCATGTCTGGGATGCTGTACAGCGAAGCTAAAAACATCGCGGATGGTATCGCCGACCGGCTGACCATATCCGGCGACGTTGCAAGTACATTGGTCAATAAAATGCGTGCGGCCGTAGAAAGCACATCGTTAGGCGGCGCAGCTCTCGTGCCGCAGGTAGCGTATGCAGGCGGCGGAGGCGGTTCGACATACTCGCCAACATTGGTGCAGAATATCACCACCCCGAAGCCGCTGTCATCCTCAGAAATGACCAGAGAGGGACAGGACATGCTGCGCCGATCCCGTTGGCAGCTGCCATAAAGGAGGGAGCACTTTGAACGAAAACACCGTATTTATTTACGAGAACGCCATTGGCAAGTTAGTGTTTCAGATGGAAAGCCCACTGTGGATCACAGATGTTGACGGCATGAGCAGTGTGGAAATTGACATTTCCGCCTCCCGCAGCACGATGCAAGTAGGCTCCAGCATTACAAGCCAAAGTGTCCGGCCCCGTTCATTCACAATGGACGGGGCTTTGTTTGAACCTATTGCCATTTACCGGCCACGCCTCTTAAGCATTATGGCGCCACAGGTACCGGCTACCCTCACCATTGAACAAAACGGGGAGTCGTGGTATTTGGATGTGGTTCTCGAAAAAACCCCGGAAATTACACCCGGCAATGGCGTGCAGTACTTTCAAGTAAAACTGTATGCCGAGTACCCTTACTGGCGCACCACAGCATCTTATGCCACGCAGGTAGCCGGGCTGAATGCCTTATTTAAATTCCCTTTTAATACTGGTGGGACATGGTGGATCAGCAAATACAGCGACAGCTATTTTACTTCCATCGAAAACAAAGGTAACGTGCCGGTGGAGTTCCGGGTAACGTTTACGGCGCGCGCTGCGTTGGTCAACCCGGAGCTTTACAACGTAGATACCGGCAAGCGGATATTGATTCGCAAGTCCATGATTGCCGGGGAACGGGTATCCGTATCCACAATATACGGCCACAAGGGAGCCGTTTGCACCAGTGCGTCGGGTGAAGTATCAAATGGTTTTAGGTATCTATCAGTAGATAGCGACCTGTCCATGGCGCTGCAATCCGGTTCCAACCTGCTGCGCATTGACGCGGTAAACCGAGAAGGACTGAGCGTGCGTATCGAAGCACCGGAAGGAGTGAAATCTGGTGTCTGAGTTTTACATCTATAGTGCTACCCGTGAGCGCATAGGAATTTTACAGCATGCGGATGCCGTACAGTGGCTAGAAAATTACCAGTCGCCCGGCGAGGTCAAAATTGATGCACAAGCCACACCTGAAAACCTTGCCATACTTGTTGACGGCAACCGCATTTACAATACCGACACCAAAACGGTGGCGCGTATTTGCCACTTGGAAAAATCGCAAACAGAAACCGAGAAGCTGATCACCGTCCGGGCGGACATCACCTCAGAGCTGTTAAGTGACCGTGTGGTTATGGCCACAGAACACGCCACAAACGTAGAAACCGCCATGTACAGCATTTACAGCAAAAACCGTCGCGGGCTGCCTATTGTAGCGGGCAGCGCGCAGGGGTACACCGAGCAAACCGACACGGAGATCACGTGGGGCTCAGTATTAGACGCTGAAAAAAAGCTGGCTGAAGTTTCCGGGTTGGGATTTGCCGTACTGTTTGACCCGGAAATCGGCGCAGAAACGTTCACGGTATACAAGGGAGTAGACCGGTCAGATGACCTCACCCCCGATTATGTGGGCTACTTCGGCACGGACATTGGCAATATACAAAACGTGTCCGTGACCTCCGGTACCACAGATTACAAAAACGTGGCGGTGGTGGCGGGCGCTGGCGAGGGTGCCGCTCGCACGGTGCGCATTGTGTCTCTTGGAAATGTATCTGGGGAAAATCGGCGGGAATTGTATGTAGATGCCCGCGATCTGCAAAGGGAGTACCAAGTGGCCACGCCCACCGGTGCAGTGGATAGCAAGGGAAACCCTATTTACACCTATGAAACGCGCACCTACACAGACGCCGAATACAACGCCATTCTGGATGCACGGGGTCTGGAAAAGCTGGCCGATTGCTTGCGTACTTTCTCTATAACCTGTGATATAACGCAAGACACTTTACAATACGGGACTGACTATACCCTTGGTGACCGGATGCCCGTAAAACTGCCGGAGTATGGCATCTATGCCTCCGCCCGTGTTTCCTCGGTCACCAGAGTGTATGAGCCGGATGGCAATAAGCTAACTGCCATTTTGAGCGACTTTGAATTGGAGGTATAGCAAGGTATGGGTACTGTTTTTTTAAGTAATTGCAGATGCGGCGGCGAAGCCGAGTTTCTGCTGGAGGGCGAGCGCATCTTTGCCCGGTGTAAGATTTGTGGTATTCGCACACCAAGCCGAGCCGCAAGTCTTGATTATTCCGCAAAGCAGCAAGTGGCAGATGTATGGAACGCGGGTATGCTAGACGGCCCGACGACCACCGATTAAGGAGGATATGCTATATGATTTGTTACCCTTTGGATAATACGGAATATGAGGCAAACGCCCTTGGTGCGTGGTGTGGCACTCGCACCCGCGGCGTATTTGCTGCTGAGGAGCATTATGCGGTTACTTCTAATAACAATATGACAGTGACCGTTAGCTCCGGCCTGGCATGGCTCAAGGCTGACCAGTTTTGGGGTGTAGCGGCATTCGAACCCAACGCGCAAGTATTGGCCATTGGCACAGCGGATGGTTCCCTGTCCCGCATCGACACGGTTTGTGTCCGGCTGGATAAAAACCAAAATAGGGCCGAGATCATCATCAAAAAAGGGGCATACTCCCCTCAGCCGCCCGTCATTGTACCGCCTGTGCGCAATTTGGACTTTGACGAGATCTATGCGGCTATCATCATGGTGCGCGCCGGCGCTACTTCAATCTTGCCCACAGACATCACCGACCTGCGGCTGAATGAAACCTACTGTGGCATTATGCGGGATGGTGTGACGGGCATACCAACGGCCCAGTTACAGGCGCAGGTACAAGAACTTATTGACCAGTTGAGCGATGAGATTGCCAGCATTGAGCAGGGCAGCGCGGTGATGCTTAAAGCCATCTACGAAGGTAGTGCCGCAGGTGTTGTAAAAGCTGCCGATAAACTTGCCGTATCTCGCAAAATTGGTGGCGCTGATTTTGACGGAAGCACAAATATTACGCTAGCCGACATAGGCGTGCCGGGAGCAAATCTTTTAGACAATAGTGACTTTTTAAATCCGGTGGATCAACGTAATCTCGATAAACCCTATACCGCTGGGTATATGATTGATCGCTGGAGATGGGTGCCTGGAGAAGGCGGAGGTACCCATTGCTCTCGTGATGCCACCGGCATTATTATTACGGGGCCAGGATCGCTTACTCAAGTACTGGAGTATGCTGTGGGAACTAATGTTGTAGCTTCGGTGGGCGTAGTATCGGGTACAGCTTGGGCCTCTTACAACAACACAACGAAAACATTCACCATAACTACAACGAATGGGGCAACGCTGGCATGGGCTAAGTTAGAGAAAGGCAGTGTTGCTACCCCGTATGCATCAAAAGGATATGGTGCCGAATGGACAGCATGTCGTAGATTTTTTAGGCGTATATCAGGAAACGGGGCAATGATAGGTGGCTCCCTTGGAAACGGAGGTCAGCAGTTTTATATTTTAGTAAATGTAGAGGGAATGCGTGTACCTGGGCCAACGCTATTAGTATCCGATAAATCCACATTTACGGTTTATTATATCACTCCCTCCGGCGAGGCGGGTAATGCCGCCGTGGGCACACAATTAACTACTTATGCTTATGTGAATATTAACGCTATGATTCCCGTATCGGTGGCACCTTACACGACGGTACGTGAAAACTACTATATTTTACGCGCAGGAGCAACTGGGTACTTGGATATTAGCGCGGACTTATAGCTTATACCTTATAAATATTTTTTAATTTAAAAGGAGAATAATTATGACACAAATCAAAGAATTGTACGCCCCGTCCGGGGCGAATTGTCGGCCGGGTTTGGCACTGCTGCCGCGGTATATCACCATCCACAACACGGCCAATACCAGCAAGGGGGCTGGTGCGCAAAGCCATGCGGCCTATTTGCACGGCTGGGGCAAGGATAAATCCGTCAGCTGGCACTACGCGGTGGACGATAAGCTGATCACCCACTGCATCCCGGATGTTGAAGTGGCGTGGCATGCGGGTGACGGTGTCAATGGTACCGGTAACCGGCAGTCGCTGGCGATTGAAATTTGCGAAAACCCGGAAAGCAATCTGCTGGCAGCCACCGACAATGCCGCCGAGCTGACGGCAGCCCTGATGAAACAATACGGCGTGCCCATTGGCAACGTGGTACAGCACAACCACTGGAACGGCAAGGATTGTCCGCGGCGCATCCGGCGTGGTGAGCCTTACGACTGGACAATGTTCTTGGCAAAGGTGCAGGGATTTTTTGCGGTACAGGCAAAGCCGGAAACGGCACCGCAGCCGCAGGCAGAGGGGGTGCTGTGGGCCGTGCAGACCGGTGCGTACCGCGTGCGCGAAAACGCGCAGGCGGCCCTTGCTGCGATGAAGTCCAAGGGGTATGAAGCATATGTCACAAAAAGTGGCGGCCTGATGCGCGTACAGCTTGGGGCGTTCGCTGTGCGGCAGAATGCGGCCAACTATGCCGCGAAGCTTAACGCACAGGGCATTACTGCCTTTGTGGTGCGAAAGGAGGTGAAATAACTATGAGCATCTTTTTATTGGCTGTAGTAATGGCTGTAATCGTCGAAGCTATCATTGAGTACGGCAAAACAATTTGGGCTGCAGCTGAAAAAAAGGCATACAAAACGGTTGTTACGCAGCTTGTTGCCATTGCACTTTCGGTATGCCTTTGTCTTGCTGTACAGGCTGATGTGTTTGCCGCACTCGGTATCAACTTCAATGTGCACTGGCTCGGCATTTTGTTGACTGGTATTTTTGCCAGTCGTGGCAGTAACTATGTGAGCGATTTTGTGAAAAAGATTCAGACTACAATCGGGAGGTAAAGTTTGAAAAAACTGTTTATTTCACAGCCGATGCATGGCAAGACAAATGAACAAATCAAGGCCGAAAGGGTATTTCCGTTGCCTTGGCCGAAAAAACACTTTGGGAAAAGTTTGAGGTTATTGACTCTTTTTTTGAAGATGCTCCAGTTAATGCTGCGCCGCTGTGGTTCCTTGCAAAAAGCATTGAACTGCTATCTACTGCGGATGCAGTGTTTTTTGCACGTGGGTGGGAAACAGCGCGCGGCTGCATCATCGAGCATATGTGCGCAATCCAATATGGTGTGCACATAATCTAAAAGCCCGTAATTCCGAGTAATCCACCTGATCACCCCCAAAAAAAAGAAAAGGTGGATTTTAAATGAATAGTCCCATCGGGTGGATTGGTGGTAAGCGCTCATTGCGCGCCACCATCCTTGAACGATTTCCCAAAGATGGAGTTGGCCGGTATATTGAAGTGTTTTTTGGTGCTGGGTGGGTATTCTTTGGACGTGAAAAACATCTCGGACAGCTCGAGGTCATCAATGATAAGGATGGCCAACTAGTTAATTTGTGGCGCTGCATCAAATACCACCGAGCAGCGCTTCAGGAAGAACTGGCATGGATTCTTTCTTCACGCGAAACATTCCAGAATGCCCTCTCTCAAGTTTATGTATCCGGCCTTACAGATATTCAAAGGGCCGCTAGGTATTTTTACCTTATTAAAACATCCTTTGGCTGCGACAAGTGTACTTTTGCCACGGCGGGGAAAAGTATTCAAACCAGCCTAGATTACCTCACAAAGGTGCAGGAACGCCTTAAGGGAGTTATTATCGAGAATCGAGACTTCGATCCTATTTTGAAGACGTATGACCGCATTGATGCTCTGTTTTATTTAGATCCACCATACCTCGGGACAGAGCATTATTATGATAGTAGCAGCACATTTGTTGAGGAGGATCATGCACGTTTGGCCGCAGCTCTTAAAAAACTCAAGGGACGTTTTGTATTATCGTATAATGATGATCCTTACATCCGCAAACTGTATGAGGGCTGGTGCAGCGTGGAGTCCATTGAACGCCGAAATCTGCTATCTGGTGCGGGTAAAAATCAAAAGAACTTTGCTGAATTGATTATCCGCAATTACTAATCGCCAAGTGTACATAATTCGTACTATTAGACCGTAAATAGCTTTATTAGAACGAATAATGGTAGCATAGTACACGGGGCGATCAGGTGATTAAAAACCATTTATCGCAAATGCTTGGCGCAAGACGGTGGACACAGGCAGATCTTGCTCGCAAGACTGGGATTCGGCGGGCGACAATCAACGAGCTTTATAATGAGCTCAATGATCGAATTAATTTGGAGCACTTGGATCGAATTTGTGAAGTACTTGACTGTAGGATTGAGGATATTTTTGAATATGTACCCAATCCACAGCGCAAAACAGGGCCGGATTTAATTCTCGAAGAGCATGAGGCCCGGCGCAGAGCGCCTAATAAATAGGCGCTTTAAAGAGGGTTTAAAAGGCTGTAAAACATTCTTTAAACCTATAAAAAAGAGGTCGGTTATGAGGGCTTTAAGCTCTCACAATCGGCCTTTTTTTTGTTCTTTTTGTTGCAAAAACAAGTCTTACTTTTTTTCAGTTTAAACGCAAAAATTTTTCATTCTTTTTGCAAAGCAACACAGGGTGTCGTATCCGCAAGGCCCTCGATAATTTTTTTCTGGTACTCAAACAGCTTTTCGTTGGACACAAACTGAGAGGTGTTGGGGTGAATGGTCCTGCGTTTTGGCAGTGATGCCAGCTGGTTCATCAGCAGGTTGCCTTTCAGCCGTTCATCCTCCTCTTCAAACAGGTGCTCATCGTACCCGCTGTATTGGGATGCCAATGTTAAAATGCGGTTTTCGTAGCTGTGGATGTGTAACTCGTCTGCCAGCTTTGCCGCGGTTTGGCGGCCGCCGGTACCAAACCCGCGCGCAATGGTAATCACAAAATTTTCCACGTTGACCCTCTCCCCATCCAAATTTGGCCAACAAAAAAAGGCGGCAGGTACTTTCGTACCCAACGCGCCTTTGCATTGTTGCCCTTGAGCTATTGGGCGTAGTATAGCACAGCGGCCAAAATGCTTACAAATACTTTTTAGATATACCCCTATATCCGCTTTGCAACTACTTTACGGGGCTTTGTGCTATCTGCTTAACAAAACCACAAGCAATCCGTGCAGTTTGTCTATTTTACTAAATGATAATATCTTTTTTGTGCATTTCGCTGCCTTTTTCGCTGTTTTTCGACGTATAATTCTATGGTACATTTTGTCGGTTTCGCACAAAGTACTCCCAAAATGTAAAAACAATCACTATAATATGCTATAAAGTTTTACAAAAGGGGGCAACCGCCATGGATATTCGCCAACTGCGCTACTTTTTGACGATTGCGGACGAAGGGCACATTACATCGGCCGCAAAAAAGCTGCGCATTTCTCAGCCACCGCTCAGTCACCAGCTGAAATTGTTGGAAGAAGAGCTGGGTATCACACTGTTTGTTCGCGGTAAAGAGTCCATGCAGCTGACCCCGGAGGGCAAGGTGCTGTACCGCCGCGCCCAGGTGATATTAGAAAACTTTGATTCCACCATTGACACACTGGACAATATCCGCAATGGGGTCACCGGGATGCTTTCCATTGGGGCAATCGGGTCCGCCTCACTGGATTATCTGCCGCAGTCTATCAAGCAGTTATTGCAGAGCAGCCCCGATGCCCAGTTTCATATTTATGAGGGCAGCAGCCACGCTATTTTAACGATGCTCAACAAGGGCACCATCGAACTTGGCATTATACGCGAGCCGTTTAGCCGCGACTTGTTTCACCACCGGCATTTGCAGGCGGCGCCCCAAAACCCGCCACAGCTTTACCACGATTATTATGTTGCAGCCGGGCTTACCCCATGGTTTGAAGAGGCTGATGCGGATTTGGCACTATTGCAGCTGAAAGAAAAGCCGCTGATCGTGCACCGCATTGACCGGCAAAAGTTGATTGCCGCCTGTGCAAGGCTGGGCTTTACCCCGCACATCATCTGCACAAACGAAAATTTTACCACCTCAATTTCATGGGCCATTCAGGGGCTCGGCATTGCCGTGCTGCCCCATTCGTCTGAAAATTTGATTGGCAAATTTAAGCTGGGGGAAACCTTGGTAATCAGGCCGGTACCGGACCTGCCCGCCCCCTCGGCCCCGGTATTAATTTGGAAGAAAGAGCACTGCCTGAGCACCATTGCGCGCCGGTATATTGAGCTGTTTCCGCCCGCCTTAAATGACGACGATTGACTGCTGCCGTGTGGTTGCGCGGTAGCGGGCAGTGCCGCGGCGCATGGCCTTTTGGGGTGCCACTTTTGTACGGTTACAAAACACCCTGCCAAGGGTTTGCCTTGCGCGACAGGCCGGGCACGTAACTCGAAGCTTTCCTCCCTATTGACCCGTCACGACGCAACAAAAAAGGCGGCACACCGTGGTGTGCCGCCTTTTTTGTTGCCGGGCATGGCCCATGTTTTTACGTCGTTGCAGCAACAGCGCTTTATGTTGCACTGAACTGCTGCTTAAAACTCTTTATACATCTCTTTTTTGGCACCGCACACCGGGCAATGCTCCGGCGCTTCATCCAGTACCGTGTGGCCGCAAACGGGGCAGACGTAAATATGTTTCAGTTCAATGTCTTTGCCCGCCCGTGCGGCGTCCTGCGCTTTTTGAAACAAGGCCGCGTGCTGTTTTTCGGCTTCGAGTGCAAAATGGAACGACCGTTTTGCGCCGTCCTCGTGTTGAAACTCGGCTGTGTTCAGGTAAACGGGGTACATCTGGTTGACTTCGTGCAATTCACCATTGATAGCGCCCTGCAAATTTTCGACCGTAGTGCCGACCCCAAATACCCCACCCGCATTGACTGAGGCATCTGCCGTGCTGCCGTCGATCTCGCGGAAGTGGTTGCCCGCGTGTACGCTTTCGGCATAGGAAATCGCGCGGAACAGCCTTGCAATATTCGGGAAGCCCTCTTTTTCCGCCATGTCACCCCAATGCAGGTAGCGCATATGCGCCATACTTTCGCCGCCATAGGCAGAGTGAAGGAAATCAGAAGTCATTGCATTTTTTACAGCCATCAATAAAACCTCCCTTAACGCTTAACAATACGATTCGATCAAATGGTCTAACACTGCCGGGTCGGTCATGCGGTCCAGCAGTGGAGTACCCTGTTTTAGTACCGCGTTCTTTTGGTGGAACGTCTTTTTGGGTTCTTCATACAAGACACCCAGTGGGATGGTATCGCCAAACTCCATCGATTTTTGCATGGCAGCCAGCTTGTCACCCGCATCGTACGCGGCATCCAACTCGTACACACGTTTATTGTACCAGCCAAAAGTATTGATTTTGTTAAAGCTGACGCAGGGCTGTAAAATATCCAGCAGCGCATACCCGTTGTAGTTGATAGCGCGTTTCATCAGCTCGATCAGTTGCTCTTTGTGCCCGGTAAACCCTCTGGCCACAAAGCCTGCACCGGCGGCAATCGCGACCAGCGCCGGGTTGAGCGGCTCGTTAAAGTTACCGTCCGTCTGCACCCCGGTCACCAGCCCCAGCACCGAGGTGGGGGATGCCTGCCCTTTGGTCAGGCCGTAAATCTGATTGTCGTGTACAAAATGGGTGATATCGACATTGCGGCGAATGTTGTGCAAAAAGTGGTTGCCGCCCTCACCGTAAGAATCCCCGTCACCAGTGTCCACTACAACGGTCAGCTTTTCGTTGGCTATTTTAGCCGCGACCGCCGCGGGCAGCGAGCGCCCGTGCAGCCCGCAAAAGGCGTTGGCCCCAATATACTGCGGCGTTTTGGCTGCCTGCCCAATACCGGCGGCCACCAATACCTGCGAGGGGTCTTTGCCCAGTTGTTCCAGCGCCTCTTTCAGGCAGTCCAAAATGACAAAGTTGCCACACCCGGGGCACCATGCGGTTTCGTAGGTGCAAAAAGAATTCGTGCTCATTTCAGCTCCCCCTTCCAAATGCGGTCGGCAATTTCCTCGCCGGAAATCTGCCGCCCGTCGTATTTGAGAATGCTGGCGTCAAACACAATACCGGTCTCTTCACGGATCAACCCGGCAAGCTGGCCGGTGGCATTCTGTTCTACATTGATCAGCCGCTTTGCCTTACCGGCTAGTTCAACCAGTGTTTTTTGCGGCAGCGGGTACACATCGCCAAAACAAAGCGCCGCAAACCCGCCCGGCTGTTTTTCGTTCAGTAATTCCACTGCTTCAAACAGCGGGCCCTTGGTGGAGCCAAAGCCCACCAGCAGGGTTTCAAACTGCTGCGGGCCAGCAAATTCCGGCTCTTGCAGTTCTGCCCGCAGGCCCTCCAGCTTGCGCATGCGCTTGTCGGCCATCTTTACACGCACTTCGGCCGATTCGGTAATATGGCCGCTCTCATCGTGCTCGTCGCTGTCGATCACGACCACATGCCCGGTTTTGCCCGGCACCAAACGGGGGGATACCCCACTTTCGGTATAGCGATAACGCAGGTATTCACCCTCACCGTCGTAGCTAGTCGCAGGCTGTGACACTTTGATTTTAGAAGCATCAAACCGGGGTACTGTTGCGGTGGCGTCGCCCAGATATTGGTCGCTGAGCAAAATGACCGGGATCTGATATTTCTCCGCAAGGTCAAACGCGCGCATCGTCTGGTAAAATGCATCTTCGTGGTCACGCAGCGCAATGACCATGCGCGGGAACTCGCCCTGAGAAGCGGAAATGACAAATTTCAAATCGCTTTGCTCGGTGCGTGTGGGCAAACCGGTAGCAGGGCCAGGCCGCTGCACATCGATGACCACCAGCGGGATTTCGGCAATGCCGGAAAGGCCCAGTGCTTCGACCATCAGCGAAAAACCGCCGCCGGAAGTACCGGTCATTGCACGGGCACCGGCATACGACGCGCCAATTGCCATGTTGATGGCCGCAATTTCGTCCTCTGCCTGCTCTACCACCACACCGGCTTCGTCCGCACAGTCTGCCACTGCTTCCAGCACGGCCGTAGATGGCGACATGGGGTATGCCGAATACACACGCAGCCCAGCCGCCACAGCGCCCAGCGCAACGGCCTTGCTGCCCGAAATCAGCATCTGGCTGGTTGCGCCGCCCTGTAAGTGCTCGTGGCGCGGCTCTGACAGCGCATAGCCCTCTTCTACTGCTTTGACATTGATATCAATATATTGTTCTTTGACAAAAAGTGCTAGCACTTCGCGCACATTTTGCAATGGCTCGCCAAACAGGCGCAGCAGAGTACCCACAGCAATACTACCGGACACCCGCGGGTTGCCCAGTTCTTTTGCCATTTTGTCCATGTCGATCTTAATTGCACGGGCATCCTGCGTGGCAAGTTTTGCATCACACAGGATGAACCCGCTCTCTTTCAGTTCACTCTTATGCAGTTCTACCGTCTCGTCGTCCAGTGCAACGATGCCGTCTAAGCGATTACTGTGAGACCAGACCTTCTCACTGCCAAAACGCAGTAGCGAAAAGTTATGCCCACCGCGGACGCGGGACATAAAATCCCTCACCGTGAGTACATGATAACCGGAGCGTTGTAATAGTTTTTCTAGAACCGCAGCCGTTGTGTCAATCCCTTGGCCAGCTGCGCCGCCAATCAATAAATTATACATTAGAGCCTCCCTCCAGTACATTTCATTTCCTACATTATAGGTCAGAATACGCAAAACCTCAATATCGTTTGCAAAATTTGGTAATCTATTCACATTTTTATGACTTAATTTTTACATGATTACCAGTATTTAACACCGCTACCCACAGCAAGGCAGAACAATCAACACGGTTTCGCTGACGGGCAAGGAAAATAAAAAAATGCACCCTGCCGCAAGCGGCAAAGCGCATTTTTAAATGACATCACTTACGCTGGCTCAAACAGATCTTTGCCTGCGCCACACTCGGGGCAAACAAAATCATCGGGTACATCCTCCCATTTCGTGCCGGGTGCGACACCCTGCTCGGGGCAGCCTTCTGCTTCATCATAAATATAACCACAAACCGTGCATACGTACTTTTTCATTCAATCAGCCCTTTCAAAATAAGATTGGAACCTCTTTTCATTTTACTCGATTTGGGTTATATGTCAATCACTATTGAAAAAATATCTCAAAAGGGCACTTGCTTCTGTGTTGTTTGGGGCTCGCTGGTCCACTGCGGTAATGTCAACACAAATTCACTGCCTTGCCCCGGTACAGAGCGTACCTCTGCACTGCCGCCAAGCTGGCGCATGTTTTCGCGCACCACATAAAGGCCCAGCCCATCACCGGGCACCGTTTGGGTGCCCGGCCCCCGGTAATAGGCATCGAACAGCTGCGCAAGGTCCGCGGGTGCAATGCCCGGCCCGGTGTCTCGTACCGCTATGGTCACTGTCTGCCCGCTTTGATGGCAGGCCAGCACCACACTGCCGCCGGTACCGGTATATTTATAAGCATTGTTCAGCAAATTATAAATGCATTGGCTCAACTTGTAGCGGTCGGTGTTCCATTTGTCCTGTACATCTGCCTGCAACGAAAGCGCTACCCCTTTTTGATCAAATTGCACTTTTAACCCCTGTACGATCTGCCGCAGCAGGGCGCCAAGGTCGACCGGCTCAAAATCAGGTGCTTCTGCCTGTCGCGCGGCATCCAGCAACGTACTGATATTGGAAATGCTTGCTTCAATACTGCCGATTTGCTCACGGCATACCGCAATCTCCTGCTCATCCATCGAAAGCACGCCATCGGCAACCCCTTCAAGGTGGGTCTGTAAAATCGTCAGTGGGGTACGTGTCTGGTGCACCAGCTCATCGAGCGCCCGCTTGCGCGCGGTTTGCCGGATATTCAGCCTGCTGCGCAGTTCTTGCAGGCTTGCCTGCAAAATGCGGATCTCCCGCACTTTCGACGATTGGTAACTGCCGCTCTCGCCCATATCCACCGCAAGCGCCTGCGCCGCTGTTTTTCTTAAATCACGGCTAAGGCGCCGACTCATCAAAAGGCCAATCGATACCACAACCACCAGTACCAAGGCAAACGACAGCGCTGCGCTGCGTAACAGAGAACCTAAAAACAGCACCGGCCCCAGCGAATGGCTAAGTGTGGCGTACCGTGTGATGTGCAAAAAGCCGATCGTTGCTTGCCCCTCTGTCAGCGTGATGCTGTCTACCTCCTCGGCATTCTGGCGCATCATATTGCCCATCATACCGGACATCATGCCCCTCTGCACGCCCGCCTGCCCCAACAGGGCACCGTCTGCACTGTACAGCTTAATATTGACGATCGGGTCGTCAAGGTGAGATTCAAGCTGCATGGAAACCTGCTCTGCCGTCAGCCCACCATCCAGCAGCGCCTTTTTAGAAAGCTGCTCCAGCTGCCCGACATGTTCTTGATACGACTCGCTGCTGTAATTTAAAAAATAGCGGTTCATCATCGCGCCAAACAGCAAAGAGTTGATGCACACGGCAAGCACCGCGGTCACTGTCAACGCAAGCAGCCATTGCCGGCGAATCGTCATGTTGCATCGCCTCCAAACACATAACCAATACCGTATTTTGTGCGCAGGACTGCGGGGTTTTTAGGGTCTTTTTCCATCTTTTGGCGCAGTCGTTTGATCGTGCTGTCCACACTGCGGTCATACCCCTCATATTCATACCCATAGGCAAGCTCGATCAATTGTTCCCGCGTGAGCACCTGCCCGGGATAACGAAAAAACGCCCGAAGCAATGCAAACTCCGCCCCCGTGATTGGGATGTTTTCGCCGCCACGATACAGTTTCATGCTTTTGGTCTGCAACGTAAATTCCCCTACGCTGTAAGTCAATTCCTGCGCATCATGGTATACACGTTTACACAGGGCATCCACCCTTTTGACCAGCTCTTTAACGCTGAAGGGCTTCAAAACATAGTCGTCAGCGCCTATGTTGAAGCCCTTCAAACGGTCGGCTTCCTGCACCCTTGCCGTAAGCATGATGACAGGAACGTCGGATATTTTTCTGATTTCGCGCAGCACATCAAAGCCATCGATACCGGGCATCATAACGTCCAGCACCAGCAGGTGAACATCACTGCGGTTAAACAGGTCAAGGGCAGCCACCCCATCTGATGCGCAAATTGTCTGGTACCCTGCGTTTTGCAGATACTTTGCCACGACACTGCTGATTTCTGCCTGGTCTTCTACAATCAATACGGTATAAGGCATTAGTATCACCCTGTTTCATTATACCGTTTTATGCCGCAGCACTCAACACGGTAAAATGCTTTACTTTTGCTGCAGGATCTTTTTCATTTTTTCGTACTCTTCGGCCGTAATTTCACCTTTGGCAAACCGTTCGCTGAGCAGTGACAGGCTGGCATCCCCTTTTGCAGCCACTGCGGTGCGGTGTGAGCGTTTTACAATGGCAATTACCGCTACTACCAGCAATGCCAATAACAACAGCCCAGCGGCCATCATCAAAAAACCACCGCCGCCATACATCAAGCCGCCGTGTGCGCCCCAGCGCGAAAAGCAACTGCCCAAATAACCGAACCCTCTGTAATACATCATAGGTAAGCCTCCATTTTATTTGTTTTTGAGTACGTGCAACATATTGAAATAAGTCTCTTCGTCGATTTCTCCACTTGCAAACCGCTTTCTCAGTACCGCCTGCGCCGCAGCAGTGCCTTCACTATCAAAGGGCTGCTGGCCGCGTTTGGTGTAAAAATATGCAGCCAAGGCAATGATTACAACGACCAAAATCAACACGGCTGTCACCTCCTTTTCTGTTTGTGTCTTCATTATTGCCCTGAAATATGGCACAATTATGGCAATTCCATATTTTCATAGTTTTTCACTATGATATTCTTTTATACTACCACGTGGCTTTGCGGCAAATCCGCTCGCAATCTGTTTTCTGGGGGGCACCTGTATCGTTTTTAAAATTGCAATACAACAAGGCGCCCCCTCTTATAATGTGCTGCTTTCCATTGGCAGAGGCTGCAAAAAGGTGTGCACTACAAGAGGGTAAAACAAAATGAAGCCCCGGCTGCTCGCCAGGGCTTCGTTGCATTTTAAATTTTAAAAAATGTTTGCTTAATCGAACAAATCGCGTTTGCGTTGGTCTTCTTCCTGTTGCTTTTCTTCTTCGCGTATCGCGCACTTCATATCCAGTATTTCAGTCTCATCTCTGCCCTGCTTTACTTCAACATGGATCATAAAGCTTAAAAGAGCGCGCAGCAAAATAATAGCACCCAAAACAAGCAGTTCTTCCAAGCTTCGCACTTGTACTGTTTTTAAAATCTCTGCCGCCATTTTAAATTCAAGGCCCATTGCAAGCCCGTTGGCAAGTTCGAATTTAATCGGGTATTTTTTACCCCCTATTTTGAACAGCGTTACAAAGTAATGCCAAAATGCACGCAACACCGAAACCGTTACCACAAAAATGCCAATCAGTTCTGCCAATGCAATAATAGGCGGCAACGTAATTTCAATCAGTCTTTCCAGCATAAAAGGTCCTCTTTCTCGGCGGAAGGCCGGTTGTTTTTAGGGGTGTTTTTTATTGTGGGGCGTTTTGCACCGCAAGGCTGTTTGCCATGTTCACAGCATCCTCCTCTGAAATGGGGCCAAACAGTTGGAACGAACGATCACCGTTATCCCACAAAAGCAGCACTTGCCCATTTTTAATTGACATATACGCCGGGCTGCCGTTGATCGTCAGCTCTTTATAAACTGCATTTTCGGTGTCAAACTGTGTCGTGCCCTCAACACTGCGCATCTCCACATACATGATCTGCGGGCCGGTATAACGAATTTGCTTGTCCTCCGGGATGTCCTCCTCTGAGCCCCATTGTTCGACCAATGCGTCCAACTGCTTTTGGTAGGCGTTATAGGCCTCTTGGTCCACATATTGCAAAACATAAAAGTAATTTCCCTCGTCCTGCGTTTCCTGCAAAACATAGCCGTCCGGCACATAAGACGGTACATAATGGTAATCACCGGTGGATAAGGACTTTCCTGCCGCAGCCTCATCGCAGGCAGCTACCCTCAGTTCAGTATATTCTTGGTGATGTGAAATAAAGTAATTATAAAGCTGTGTGCGCACACCTTCTACCGAGAGGGCAGCCGTAAGCACTACTAAGACCGCAGCAGCGGTGGCCATGGTGCGTTTTGCAGCTTTACTCCAAACCACAAGCTTACCGTGTTTTTTTGTTTTGCGCGCAATCGTTTTAATTTGTTCTATAAAGCGTGCGGAATAGGCCGGTTCGGGGGAATCCTCGTAAACAGTGCGCGCCGCATCGGCCTGCTGCTGTGCCAGTTGTTGGGCCACAGCAGGCAGCAACTCTTCCAACTCCTGATTTTCCTCTTTATTCGGCTTGGCCAAAGTCATCCCCCCCTTTCGCTCGTAAAATAGGGATCAGCTTCTGCTTTGCCCGGTAAATGCGCACAGAGACGTTGGAAACAGTGATGCCCAGTGTCCTTGCAATTTCGGCCTCGGTATACCCATTTGCATACTTCAGCAACAGCGGGGCCTGATATTCCGGCTTCAGGCGCCCCACCGCAGCAAGCAGGCGGGCGTAGCTGTCCTTCAAGGCAGAGCTTTCCTCCGGCCCCGGGGCACTGTCCTCCAACTGAAATACCGAGCCCTCATCGTCGATATTGACCGTGCGGGCACGCTTTTGCCGGCGCAAAGTAGAAATCGCTGTATTTTTTACGATAGTAACGAAGTAGTTGAATGATTTGCTACACTCGATCTCTCCAATCTTGTCCAAATTACGGGCAAGCGAAAGAAAAGCGTCATGCAGGGCATCCTCTGCAAGCGCATCATCGCGCAGTATTTCGCGGGCATAGTAGAACCCCACTTTATTATATCTGAGATACGCCTGCTCAAATTTGCTTTTTTCTTCCGGCGTATCAAAAACCATCAATATCAATTACCGCTTCGCTCCTTTTTGTACCGTTTTTTACCGCACGGCAACCAGCCCCAAGGCGAACGAGTTTCATCGCCACAGCTCATCTATATCCAATAAAAGCCCAGATTCTACTATACCATAAACTCACCCTAACTGGCAACTGTCAACGATTCATTGAAAAAACAGCACTATTATGCTATACTTTTATCGTATTCTGCCCGCAGCGGCGGGCGGCAAACAGAAAAGAGGTATTTATTCGCATGAGTGAAAGCTGCACCCACAACTGTGAAACCTGTGGCGAAGCCTGCTCCTCCCGCGAGGGCGGTGCCGCACCTGATTTTCACAAGGACCCTAACCCTAACAGCAATATTAAAAAAGTAATCGGCGTCGTCAGTGGTAAGGGCGGCGTTGGTAAAAGCATGGTCAGCAGCATGCTTGCTGTCGAAATGCAACGGCGCGGCCACAAAACCGCTGTGCTGGACGCGGATATCACCGGGCCCTCGATACCCAAAATGTTTGGCCTGAAAACCCGCGCAATGGGCAGCGAACTGGGCATTTTGCCAGTTGAAACCCGCACCGGTTTAAAAGTGATGTCGGTCAACCTGCTGCTGGAGCATGAAACCGACCCGGTGGTCTGGCGCGGCCCTGTCATTGCCGGTACCGTGACCCAGTTTTGGACTGATGTAATTTGGGGCGATGTTGATTTTATGTTTGTCGACATGCCCCCGGGCACTGGCGATGTTGCCTTGACCGTGTTTCAATCACTGCCGGTCGACGGGCTGATTATTGTTGCCAGCCCGCAGGAGCTCGTTGGCATGATCGTTGAAAAAGCAGTCAAAATGGCAAACATGATGCACATCCCTGTGCTGGGCCTTGTGGAGAATATGAGCTATTTTGTCTGCCCGGACTGCGGCAAAAAAACCTCCATTTTTGGCGAGAGCCACATTGATGAGATTGCCGCCAGCTACGAGCTGCCGGTGTTGGGTAAACTGCCCATTGACCCCGAGCTTGCGCACCAGTGCGACCTTGGTGTTATTGAATCCTTTGAGGGGGATTACCTCACAAAAGGTGTCGAGGCGATTGAGGCATTAGCTTAAAAAGTAAAAATCAAACCGACTTAACCGGCTCTTGCGGTATCTTTGCCGCAAGGGCCGTTTTTTGTTTTACGGGTGTGGTTTCATCACCTGCGCGCCATCTGGCCATCCCATCAAAATTGAGCCTAAATCATGGCGAGTATCTCTACACGGTACTTCTTTTCTTTATATTATACAGCAGCGAGGGCAATAAAACGATATTATTCAGATCCCCGATGAAAACCGCTGGGCAAAAGTTATCGTTTTGCTCCTATCCCCCCTCTCGCACTAAGGCTGATGCGCTTCGTGACGCACTTTTTCTGCCCTACAAAGTTATATTTTACAGCGCTGCCTCCCAACCATTTTATTCTTTCTATCGCTTCATTGTACTGCCGTAATCACTTTTTCACATGCAACGGCGGCCGGCACGGGGTAGTCCCCCTGTGCCGGCCGCCGCTTTTAAAACGTTTAAACCGGGTATCAAACTGTACAGAAACCCTTTATTCTACAACTTGTTTAGTCCGCAACCTCCACACTGTCTTCTTTCAGTTGCACCTGCTCAACTAATTGTTGTAATACCAGTGCCTGGCTGGAAATCTCTTCGCTGGAGGCCGCACTCTCCTCTGCTGTGGCCGAGTTGTTCTGCACAACGCTGGAGATCTGTTCAATTCCCTGTGTGATCTGCGTCACAGCCAAGGCCTGCTCATTCGACGCCGTGGCGATTTCTCCTACCAGAGATAAGACTTTTCCCTCTTTTTCGGCAACAGAACCCAAAGACCGCTCAACAGTAAACACCATGCTGGTGCCATTGTCCACAGCTTCAATTGTGTTTTCAATCAATGCCGCCGTGTTTTTAGCGGCTTCAGCACTGCGGCCTGCAAGGCTGCGCACTTCCTCTGCAACAACCGCAAAGCCTTTACCTGCCTCACCGGCCCTGGCCGCCTCTACGGCAGCATTCAGCGCCAGTATATTGGTTTGAAATGCAATGTCATCAATCGTTTTTATAATGTTATTAATTTCATTTGAAGCCTTTGCCATACTGCTCATTGCAGTGACCAGCTGTTTCATCTGGGCACTGCCGGCTTCAATTTCCACATTGGTATCATTGACCATCTGGTTTGCCTTGCGGGCATTCTCGGCGTTTTGGTTGATCTGACGCGAGACTTCATTGATCGTCGCCAGCAGCTCCTCTACTGAAGCTGCTTGTTCTACCGAGCCCTGCGACAAAATTTGTGCGCCTGATGCCATCTGGCCGGACCCACTTGCTACCTGCCGCGAAGCAACCAGTATTTGGGCAAATATTTCATTCAGAGACTTAATAATGCGTTCAATCGAAACCTTAATAGAAGCAAAGTCTCCCACATAATCAATGTCGACCGACTTCGTCAAATCACCATTGGAAACGGCCCCCAAGGTATCGTCAATGTTTCCCACATATTTTTTCAAATTTGCTACTAACATGCGGGTGCTTTGTGCAAGTGAACCCAATTCATCGCGGGACTGATATTTTATCTCAACCGAAAAATTACCATTTGCCAGTTCTTTGGTTGCTTTTTCAATTTGCTCCACCGGTTTTGTAATACTGCGAACAATATAAATGCACAGGAAAATGGTAACACCCAACGCTAAAACCGATGAACCGAGTGCCACAAGAAACCCTGCCGTCGATGCCCTTTCACTTGAATTAAAAGAAGTGTCGGCGCGGGATGTAATATCCGTTTCCATTGCAGAAGACAGGTCTCGCATTTCTTGCGCAAGCGCTGCATATTTTTCCTGATACAAATTCAACGCCTCTGCACTTTTGCCGCTCTCAAGCAATTGGTTAATTTGTTCCCGTACCGGGGTCCCCTGCTCTACTTTTTGGTGTAGTTCCTGCAATTGCTGCGCATTTTCAGGCACCAGTTCATCCAGCACAGCAATTTCGTCCCCCACTTGCTGTGCCGCTTCTTTCGCTGTCTGTTCATATTTTTGTACATCAGTGCCATTGTCTGCGGTAATTGCCAGCAAGATTGCTTTTTCCAGTTCATGTAAATCTCTGCGAATGCCAATGACCTGCTTTACCGAAACGTAAGAAGTATTATGAAACGCAGAAAATTCTTGCATAATAGAAAAAATGCTGAAAAGGCCTACAGAAACAGCGATAATAAATAAAACAGTAATCGTTGTAAATGTAGAAACCAACTTTTTAGAAATAGAAAAATTCTTCATACGTTTAGCGCCCTCATCCCTTTTATTTATCTCTTCACATCCATTGTTCGACCATATTCGACATTTCTAAACCTGACGCTTTTAGTCTCTAAAAATAAAAAGCACACAGGTTAAACCTGTGTGCTTTCATAAATGGTGCACTTCGAGGCGTTTTGTCGCGGCAGCATTGCTGCCCAAGACGCACTGCGCGGTAGCCCACCGAGCTGCCGCTTGCCTGCTTGCGCTTTGCCAAAGCGCGCGCTCGCAGGAGTGCTTTGTTCTCGTCCTTGTTCGTGCCTTACTTTAATGGTGCACTTCCAGGGACTCGAACCCTGGGCCCGCTGATTAAGAGTCAGCTGCTCTACCAACTGAGCTAGAAGTGCATGGGTGAGGGTTTCCCCCTCTTGTTTGCAGCGCCGGCTATTGCCCCGCGCCACCCCTTGGGCAAAAACAAAAGCCGCATGGGCCGCCTTTCGGCGCCATCGCGGCCCATTTTTGCGGCTAAGCCGCAAGATGCTTGGTGACCCCTGCGGGAATCGAACCCACGATTACGCCGTGAGAGGGCGTCGTCTTAGCCGCTTGACCAAGGGGCCATACTGGCCCTCTGCTTCCAAAGGGCCCATAATTAAAGAAAAGGGCCGGCACCTACCTATCTTCCCAGGTCGTTTCCAACCAAGTATTTTCGGCACGATCGAGCTTAACTTCTGTGTTCGGGATGGGAACAGGTGGAACCTCGACGTTATCGGCACCGGCCATAATTGCTAAAGCTTTGCGCTATAGCCTAGCCTAACAATATTCACTTTTCCTTTGAGAGAATACACCCTCAAAACTGAACATTGAAACTGATGGACAAATGTAGAACCTTCAAGATGTGGTCAAGCCCTCGACCTATTAGTACACACTAGCTACACATGTCACCATGCTTCCACTTTGTGCCTATCAACCTTGTAGTCTTCAAGGGGTCTTACCTGATTAACTCAGTGGGATATCTTATCTCCAGGCCGGCTTCACGCTTAGATGCTTTCAGCGTTTATCCGATCCGCACTTAGCTGCCCAGCTATGCCCTTGGCAGAACAACTGGTGCACCAGAGGTGCGTCCATCCCGGTCCTCTCGTACTAGGGACAGATCCTGTCAAATATCCTACGCCCACGACAGATAGGGACCGAACTGTCTCACGACGTTCTGAACCCAGCTCGCGTACCGCTTTAATTGGCGAACAGCCAAACCCTTGGGACCGAATACAGCCCCAGGATGCGATGAGCCGACATCGAGGTGCCAAACCTCCCCGTCGATGTGGACTCTTGGGGGAGATCAGCCTGTTATCCCCAGGGTAACTTTTATCCGTTGAGCGATGGCATTTCCACACACATACCACCGGATCACTAACTCCAACTTTCGTTACTGCTCGACTTGTCTGTCTCGCAGTTAGGCTGGCTTACGCGTTTGCACTCTATAGCTTGGTTTCCGTCCAAGCTGAGCCAACCTTTGAACGCCTCCGTTACATTTTAGGAGGCGACCGCCCCAGTCAAACTGCCCACCTGACAATGTCCCCCGGCCTGATTCAAGGCCGCAGGTTAGAATTCCAGTATCACAAGAGTGGTATCCCAAGGACGACTCCGCAACGGCTGACGCCGCTGTTTCATAGTCTCCCACCTATCCTGTACATATAATACCGAAACCCAATATCAGGCTACAGTAAAGCTCCATGGGGTCTTTCCGTCTTGTCGCGGGAAACCGGCATCTTCACCGGTACTACAATTTCGCCGGGCGGGCTGTTGAGACAGTGCCCAAATCATTACACCATTCGTGCGGGTCAGAACTTACCTGACAAGGAATTTCGCTACCTTAGGACCGTTATAGTTACGGCCGCCGTTTACTGGGGCTTCAATTCAGTGCTTGCACACATCCTCTTAACCTTCCAGCACCGGGCAGGTGTCAGCCCGTATACGTCATCTTTCGATTTAGCACAGACCTGTGTTTTTGCTAAACAGTTGCTTGGGCCTATTCTCTGCGGCTCTATTGCTAGAGCACCCCTTATCCCTAAGTTACGGGGTCAATTTGCCGAGTTCCTTAACAACCCTTCTCCCGTTGGCCTTAGAATCTTCTTCCTACCTACCTGTGTCGGTTTGCGGTACGGGCACCTAATCAATACATGTGGCTTTTCTCGCCATCGTCCAGGTATGCTTCCCTACTAAATTTCAGTCCCTTACGCCCAGGTCAACCAACGCCCGGGTCATACCCTTTCAATGTGTCCCCACACTTAACAATTTTGGTGGCTACGGAATCTCTACCGTATGTGCATCGGCTACGCCTTTCGGCCTCACCTTAGCTCCCGGCTAACTTGGAGCGGACGAACCTTGCTCCAAAAACCTGAGGCTTTCGGCCATGATGATTCTCACATCATTCGCGCTACTTATTCCGGCATTCTCACTTGTGTACAATCCACACCCGCTTACGCTAATGCTTCTCCTCGTACACAACGCTCCCCTACCCAGATATTTGCATATCTGCCTAAGCTTCGGTGCAGGTTTTAGCCCCGTTGAATTTTCGGCGCAGAGTCACTCGACTAGTGAGCTATTACGCACTCTTTGAATGAGTGGCTGCTTCTAAGCCAACATCCTAGTTGTCTTCGCAACTCCACATCCTTTTCCACTTAAACCTGCTTTGGGACCTTAGCTGTAGATCTGGGCTGTTTCCCTTTTGACAATGAGACTTATCTCACACTGTCTGACTCCTGCACATCGATATTTCGGCATTCAGAGTTTGATAGGCTTCGGTAGTCTCTCGACCCCTAGGCCATTCAGTGCTTTACCTCCGAATATCTAATGCAAGGCTAGCCCTAAAGCTATTTCGGGGAGAACCAGCTATCTCCGAGTTCGATTGGAATTTCTCCGCTACCCACAGTTCATCACCGACCTTTTCAACGGGCGTGTGTTCGGCCCTCCATGGAGTTTTACCTCCACTTCAGCCTGACCATGGGTAGGTCACCCGGTTTCGGGCCCAATGCATGCAACTAAGCGCCCATTTCAGACTCGCTTTCGCTGCGGCTTCGTTGCTGAACAACTTAACCTTGCTACATACATTGACTCGCCGGACCGTTCTACAAAAAGTACCTGATCACACATTGACGTGCTCTCAGTGCTTGTAGGCACAGGGTTTCAGGTTCTATTTCACTCCCCTCCCGGGGTGCTTTTCACCTTTCCTTCACAGTACTATACGCTATCGGTCACTGGGTAGTATTTAGGCTTGGAGGGTGGTCCCCCCATGTTCCCACGGGATTTCTCGTGTCCCGTGGTACTCTGGATACTGCTCATCTGTTTTCGTTTTCGCCTACATGGCTCTCACATTCTTCGGCGTGCTTTCCCACACACTTCGGCTAACAATTACAGTATTAAATGCAGTCCATACCCCAGAGGTATTTCTACCCCTGGTTTGGCCTCTTCCGCGTTCGCTCGCCACTACTAGCGGAATCTCAATTGATTTCTCTTCCTCGCCCTACTTAGATGTTTCAGTTCAGGCGGTTCCCCACATATACCTATGTATTCAGTATATGTTACACGGACATGACTCCGTGTGGGTTTCCCCATTCAGAAATCTGCGGATCAAAGATCATTTGCATCTCCCCGCAGCTTATCGCAGCTTATCACGTCTTTCATCGGCTCCCAGTGCCAAGGCATTCGCCCTGCGCCCTTTCTAACTTGACCGTTTTTTCTTTTGATTCTACATTTGCCAACTAAAAGAATTTTTTGAAATTGTAGATTTAAAATCTAATTTTCGCTTTTTTCTCGTAGTCTTTTCAGTTTCAATATTCAGTTTTCAAGGTGCATTCGCAGTGACAGTTCCATTCCATTGTACCCGTGGATTTCTCTACGGATTACCCTTTCGGGTTGGTGGGCTCAAGTGGACTCGAACCACCGACCTCACGCTTATCAGGCGTGCGCTCTAACCACCTGAGCTATGAGCCCACATCTGGTGGAGATGAGGAGGTTCGAACTCCTGACCCCCTGCGTGCAAGGCAGGTGCTCTCCCAGCTGAGCTACACCCCCATACATGGGATGGCCTCTGTCTTCTGCTCTGAAGTCTCCGCTGAGCTTGCGCTCAACAGGGCCCTCAAAATTAAACAATACAGTCAAAACTCTCTAAATCCCTGTACCAGCCATCGGCCACCGTAGTGTCCGTGTCTGCCTGACTCCTTAGAAAGGAGGTGATCCAGCCGCACCTTCCGATACGGCTACCTTGTTACGACTTCACCCCAATCACCAGTTTTACCTTCGGCGGCGTCCTCCTTGCGGTTAGACTACCGACTTCGGGTCCCCCCGGCTCTCATGGTGTGACGGGCGGTGTGTGCAAGGCCCGGGAACGTATTCACCGCGGCATGCTGATCCGCGATTACTAGCAATTCCGGCTTCATGGGGGCGGGTTGCAGCCCCCAATCCGAACTGAGACTATTTTTCTGAGGTTTGCTCCACCTTGCGGTCTTGCTTCTCTCTGTTAATAGCCATTGTAGTACGTGTGTAGCCCAGGTCATAAAGGGCATGATGATTTGACGTCATCCCCACCTTCCTCCGTTTTGTCAACGGCAGTCTCACTAGAGTCCTCTTGCGTAGTAACTAGTAATAAGGGTTGCGCTCGTTGCGGGACTTAACCCAACATCTCACGACACATGGCCGTTCTTTGCATTTGCGGTAAGCTTCTTCCACGTGTCGCCCTGGAACATTTTGCCCGTGGTGATTGAGTCAGAAACAAGTTTTGCGCCCTGAGCGAACACGCGTCCGCATCCCATTGCG